>Ga0247733_1000098_pt1 | contig 130742 bp, 153 predicted proteins | sample UWRJL043104R2_FD_180932 | JGI IMG/M metagenome (GOLD analysis project Ga0247733, IMG submission 180932) | Plant litter microbial communities from Arlington Agricultural Research Station in Wisconsin, United States - UWRJ-L043-104R-2 | ecosystem: Environmental > Terrestrial > Plant litter >... | reverse complement strand
GGATGTATCGAGTTTCAGTCTTGGTGTTGGCGAGCTCATCAAACACGTACGGGATTTTCCCTCGCCCGCGCGTGCCCCCGGTGCCCCCCCATTCGCTTGCCCGGACGGGCTCCCCTGCGCAAGCCCTGGACAAGCTGCAGCCATCTGCACGATTCGCGCTACCCACCCAAAAATAATCACGCGACGGGCCCTGATGGGCAGACGACGGGGCGAAGGCGCGCCACCAACCCGGCAGACATCACGACGAGCGCGAGCGCGCCGTCGTGTCGCGCAGACTCGACGGCATTGCAGCCTCACGCCCACAACGCGCATCCGTGACACTGGCATTTGCGCAATCATGCGGCGTCGCAGGTAGACGAGCCACGGTTGATACCATCTGTATTAAGACCAGAGATCCCGTCTGCACTCGAGCCAGAGGAATCTTGCCCGCCCATCTATCTGCCCTCCCCCTTGGCGGCTGAGCGCGTGAGCTCCTATTTGCCGTAGAGCCCGGCACTATCTTGCGACTTCGCATGCCCACTGCCACTGTCAGAGAAGCTTCCTATGAGACATGGCCTCGTGAAACCCGCTGACGTGACCTGCGGATGTCCCGGGGGCCCACTGTGCCGGGTCATCCATACACCACCTACAACACCTATCGCACACCGAGTGACCTCGATTGCCATCGTGCAAAGCAGCAGTTGCGCTTCCTCTGCGGGGCAAGTATTGCTTTTGCGCCCATGGTGGTGCCCATGTCGCCGCCATGACGCTGAGTTCTCGCATCCCTGTGCTCCATCCCGAGCACTCGCCCCCTCGTGTCGCTCACCGAGTGAGCTATCCCTAGGGTACATTCTCGGAGCGGTCTCAACCTGCGCCGCTTTCTTCTTCGAGCTTGTGTTTCTCAGTGCTGCTCCTTTTGACAGCCCCGGCTGCGGGGGTCTATGCAGGTGCCCCAGCCTTATCCTTGTCCGCTCCTTCGTCGTCGCCGCAGCCGCAGTCGTAAGCATCCCCGATGTTCTCGCAATTGAACTCGGGTTTATGCAGCCGCTTGTTGACAATGTTGTGGACCATGCAGCCCCACATGGCAGCCGCCGACCGTGACGATACCTGGGGAGGGTATTTGGCTAGCACCTTTCCGAAGTGTTCGGCACACTCTCCGCTGCAAACATAGTTAGCCCGCCTGACGCCAGCTGCAGCAACGCCATGCGGCGCGTGGCGTACATACCATGGGTACAGGCGCTGGAACAGGTGTACGTATGAGCGCAGCGCTTCCTTCTCCTCCTCCGTAGGTTTCTCGGGGAATCGTCCGAACGTCGTGTGGAGCACCTTCCATGCCGCGCGACCGAGTTCTGCCCTGCGCGAGACGCCAAAACTGTCAGTCGTGTCTCTTTGCTTATTGTGACCTTGCTGGGGGTGTTGCTGAAAGACGTACTTTGCTGTCGCATTTCCCAGCTTTGGCGCAATCGCATGCCCTGTAAGCACGGCGCCGCTCTGCCCTCCGCCTGACCCGCCGTGCTTCGCTTGCTCTATCGGAGAGGGGAACCCTGGAGGCTGTCGGTGGCCTTCGAGCAGTAGTATCGAAAAGAGCGCAATGCAGAACAAGGCGAGCAGCACGAAGCGGCTGCGCGCTCCGATGGGTGCCATGATAAGAATACGGAAGATGCCAGCTAGCCCCGAGACCCAAGCAGATGTAGTCGCGACGTGGACGTGTGGAACGCTCGGTGGTGTGAACTGTGCAAGTCTGAAAGACGTCCCAAAGCTCGAGTTTCGGATAACCTTGCCAAGCATCTTATTGATGCCTCACGCCGCTCGGCTAGAATTGCCCCGTTTGCAGCCATGACCTCAGCGGGCCTGCAGGAACGCAATTTGTGAAGCGAAGACTTTCGTGTCGCGGTCGGTGTTGTCGGTCAATACTGACGCCAGCAGCCCAGCTTTTGATATACTCTAGCGGCTGATTCAGGCTATCGGCGGCAATGCGGCCCCGATATCGCAGCTGATGGAGCTTACATGGCGTTCTGTGAAATATAGCCCAAATCCAAACTCTTTTAGTGGTCTTTCCTTGCACGTCCACATACACATCACACAAGCATTTTACAAGATGGCCGATTACCCCCCTCCACCTGTGAATACCATTGGTAGGTCCATGGCACGAACAGTGCCAAGAAACCCCGACTGACCACGAGAATAGATTGGAGTAATGTTGGCTTCAAGATCCGAGAAGGTACGTTGCGGTAGACCTTGCCCCCCAACGGAGTCCCAAACCCACGAAGTCCGGTCTTTTGCGGCCATGTAAGAGATTGGGATAGATGGGGTTTAGAAGTGACCGAGAGTTCCGTACCTTGGTTTGCCTCCGCGGACCAAGCTGGAACCGATTGCTCTGATGTCAAATTCATGCAGCCGTTGCAATGCTTTCTCGTCATCTGACACTTTGATTTGAACCTCCAGAAACTGACAAACTCTAGTTGCCGGCCATGTCGAGTCACATTACTCCGTCAAGGAAGGGAAATGGACTCCCCCACAGTTCATCGAGGACCCCTTTCTCCGCATCCACGGAATGGCGCCAGGCCTCAACTACGGCCAGCAATGCTACGAAGGCCTAAAAGCTTTCCGGGACCCAAGCGGCAACATCAACATCTTCAGGCCAAACAAGAATGCAGAGCGAATGCAGCACTCTGCCTCCTTCATCTCAATCCCAGGAGTCCCCGACGAGCATTTCCTTGCGTGCTGTAAGCTCGCAGTGGGCATGAACGCTGCATACGTACCACCGCATGAGACAGGTGCAGCGATGTATGTGCGGCCACTGTTATTCGGAAGCTCCGCCCAATTAGGATTGAATCCCCCTGAAGAGTACACATTCTGCGTTTTTGTTATTCCGACGGGTGTTTACCACGGCACAAACCCGGTGGACGCCTTGATCCTGGAGCATTTTGACCGTGCGGCGCCTGAGGGTACGGGATCGGCGAAGGTTGGCGGTAATTATGCGCCGGTGCTGCGATGGAGCGAGAAGGCGCACCATGACGGTTACGGAATCACGCTTCATCTAGACAGCAAGACCAGGACCGTCATTGACGAGTTCTCCACGTCAGCATTCATTGGCGTGCGGAAGGACGGTGATAAGGTTAAGCTCATCGCGTCGAAGAGCAAGAACATCATCAAGAGTGTGACAGCAGACAGCATTCTCAAGATTGGACAGTCGTTTGGCTGGGAAATTGAGGAGCGAGAGGTACGCCTTCACTCTCGTACCTTGTCGTGATGTTACTGACATCTATAGATCGCGTACTCGGAACTCAACGACTTCCAAGAAGTTCTCGCAGCTGGTACCGCAGCGGCTCTCGTTCCGATCAAATCTATCACGTACGAGTCCAAGGGCGAGAAGTTCACATACAAGGACGCGTCCAGCGAACCTGGCCCGGTGTGCGTCAAGCTCCTCAAGACCTTGAAGGGCATTCAGCAAGGCAAGATTGAGGACAAGCAGAGTTGGCTGTTCAAGGTCGACAAGCCAGAGTTGTGGGGCAAGCAGGAAGCGAATGGGGAGAAGAAATCTGTTGACCAGCTACCGTGAGAAATGAGTCAAGAACAATTTCTCTTATCTCTCTACACAAAATGCCACGAGAACCCGATGGCAAGGCGGATCTGCCAAAAATTCCACGTTGAATGGACATGGTTAGACAAAGTTCACATGAATTGATAACGACTAGTACGATCGGAACAGCATGATTTCTATGACCTGCCTAGAAACCCCGAATGAAACATCCTAACACTCCATAAGTTTTGATCACTTCACACCCAACCCAACAACCTCCGTTCAGAATCCCACGCAGCAGTCAGCATCGATGATTCGCCACAAATTCAGCAATGTTTCCCGATGTCCGGCCAATCACAGCACATCGGCGATCTGAAACGGCAAAAGTCCGGCCTCACCAACGTCATCCCTGCCCCGCCCGCTCGCTGCCGATGCGGCACGACCGCCATTGCGTCTTTCGTGGCACCTCGGAAGTCTACATACGCATCCCAGGCAGACACGCCTCTTACATGTGCTTACCTGCATAGTCCCACGACCGCCTTGCACGGCTGCCTTAGTCGCTCGAGACAATCGCCACGTTCTCTTTCCGCACGATTGTCCGCCTTGCCGTACCAGGAACTACATTGCGCCGTGAAACCTGCCTGCACAGCAGGAACCCGGAACCCGACGTCTTTCTGTTGCTACCGAAGCAACTGAGAGAGGCGCGAACATGCCGTCGCTGAGCCGCATGGTGGATGGGGCGAGGAGGCATTTTGGCGACAACTTGAGCCCGGACGATGCGTACCTTTCCTGTGAGTTGTTGTTGCGCCTTGGTTTTGGCGATGCGCGCTAATGAGGGCAGATTATGACGTTCGAGGTGAGTACGCCGCATGCGCGCAAATGGGATTCAGAAGGGAGTGGAGACTGACGGCAAGCAGTAATGAAGGCGGATGTCGACAGCATAAAATATGACTGGCTCACAGATAATGTACGTCTCCCATCCTACACTGCCAGGTCGCACCGCTAACATGTGCTTCCCAGGCCATCGCATTTTGGCAAGAGTACGCCTCCCCACCATCACCTCCCATACCCAGCTCACACAGCTAGATATCTCGAGCGCGAAGAGCTAAAAGACTACCCGAAAGCGCAAATCGTCCTCCTCCGCCCCTCCATGTCCTTTCTCCTCCAACACACCCAAGACCCACGAACCCTCGAAGGCGCCCTCCCCCAATTCGCCCACACAACCCATATATTTCTCCCCATAAACGACTGCACAGATGTTGAACACGCAGAAGGCGGTTCCCACTGGTCGCTCCTCCTCGTCTCCATCATCGACGGCGTATCCTTCCACTACGACTCCCTCTCTCCCAGCAACGACCGCGAGGCCCGAAATACCAGTTTGAAGCTCGAACAACTGCTACAGAAACGCCTCCGGTTTATCCATATGGACGATGCGCCGCAGCAGGAAAATGGAAGCGATTGTGGGGTCTTTGTTTGTGTGCTCATGAAGCATCTACTGCTTAAGCGGTTGCTGAGAGCGGATGCAACGAAGAAGATTAGTATGAGTATGAAGGATCAGCATATCAATGCGACGGATGGTAGGAAGACCATGATGCGGATTATCGATGCGAGGAAGAAGGAGGGAGAGAAGAGACGGTCACGGTCGGTCAGTCCCTTTCGGCCGAAATCCAGCCAGTCGAAGAGTCCGCCCAGGATAGGCGAGGAGAACGACAACCTGAAGACGACCAACGGTACGGGTCGATGATCGCTTTCGCTGGATCGAAGCGGAACCTTTGTTGTACGTTGGTGGAATGTACCACGGCTCGTAATACCATCAATGCGGGTTTACACTGTCGGGCAAGACCTCCCTTGCTACCAAGGGCGACTCTACGCTTGTGTAATATGGACTAGCATTGCTACAGCATGGTCGAGGCGGGGTTATTGCTTCTGTCGAAGATTTTGTTTTACGATAATGGACGCAGTCATGGGAATGGTAACGGAATGGGGATGCATGAGTTATGTGAATATGCGCGAGCATCAGCATGGTGCAATAGAACCAATTATTTTAGGTGCAGGCGTTCCACCGCTATCTTACTGTGAGCCGACGTTGAATGACCCTCTTCCATATGCAGTTCGAGTCATTACATCTCCGAAACAGCGTCCCTCATAACTGTACAGTGAAATCCAGCCAACACCGCCATATGCATATAACAGACTGCGCCTCCATGCCGTTCCATGCAGGGTATCATATCCCAGTATCGTGTCCCGTATCGTACCCCGTATCATATCGTACAAGTATAACGAAAAAAAAGAAAAAGGCATTACTGAAAAGCCATGCGCATCGAAAGTCTAAAACCGAAAAGAACCGCGAAGTCCGTATCCCCAGCATCAGCCGTCCAGGGCCTGCCGATCCTTGTCCAGCTTTTTGAGCAGCAGCTCCGAAGACTTCTTCACCTTCACCTTCTTCTTCTCCACATCCTTGAGCATAGTCGCAAACTCGCCATTGTGCCGATCCACAAGCGTCTCCAGCAAATGCTTTCCGTCCCTAGCATACGTATCCGCGATACCGTCAAGGGCAGTCTCGTTGTCGACAACGTGACGCACGACGCGCGTAGAAATACGGAGGAGCTGCTCGTGCAATGAACGTTGGTGTGGCTGCAGACTAGCTTCCCATTCCATATTCTCAGCTTCCGAAGTCGGCACGGGAGGATCAGTGCGAGGCTCCTCTTCCGCTGATGTGGAACTGTGACTGCTTGGGGAGCCGTGGAGGGGTGGTGGTGAGGACCTGAAAAGGACAGGAAACGCCTTCTGGGTCGGAAGAGGTTCGCTATTCTGCTCAACCAGGGTATCGCCATCCACGTCAAGCTCGGTGTCCGGGAAAACAGTATCGATCATCTGTGCCTCTTCGATGGGTTGCGAAGGGCTATTCCGTAAAGGGGCATCCACTATCACGTCGACCACAAGACGTGCCTTCTTCTGTGCTTCCAGTTCTGGAGGCTCGGCGGTTCGGCTACGCGAACGTTTGGCCGGCGTTACTGGGAAAGACTCTGCGCTGGGTTCCTTTGCCTTCTCGGTGAGAGCGGTTCTGCGCGTTTTCTTGGGTGGCTGGTCCATGAATTCCGCCTCACTAGACGCATCGCTAGAGTGTCCGTCGTCACCGAACCCCGAGGGTAGGCCGAGCGAGACGCCTGCTATGACCTCGGCCTCGTCGAACGTAGTCTCTCCATCCCCGGTAAGTCGTCGCGTAAACGAGGTTAGCTTCTGAGCGTCGGAGCGCTTTGTAAAAGGGTCACTTCTTGAGATCTGGTATTCGCCCATCTCTCTTTCTATATCAACCCGGTCGGGATCGGCATGACCAGATATAGCTGTAGACTCTGCGTGTGGAGATGCAGGTGTTGGTTTGCTGTTGCTCGATAGCAACTCCATACTCGCAGAGCCTCCAGAATGAATTCGCTTGCCGTGCTGGTGCATGGGAGTATGGCGTGTATCTGTCGGTTTCCTAGAGTCAAGCATGCGTTGACGTCGGGATTGAGTTGCAGTGTGAGTGGTCTGGTCAGCCGTAGGTTTAGCCGGAGCCTCCATACTGCGCCCTGACGCCGTTACTGCATGGTTGGAAGCACGGCGGTCCTGTTTTATACAGGGACTGGAAGGATCCGCGAGTACCCGTAAAGGAGCGTTCGTTGATAGCGGCCTCACTGAGATAGTATGGTGTGGCTCCGCGTCGCGTTCTGTGGACGCCTGGTCCAACTTGGCGCGCTTCACGCGTGATGGCGTTGCTGGGTGAGACACATCCAAGGGTCGCTTCTGAATAACTACGCTGTTCTCGTGTTCAGAGATTTGGTCCACATTGACACCGTAGTCGTCATTACTATCAGCCTCGTTCAACTTGTTCAGAACACCTATCTCCGAACCCAAATCTGTGGCGATCGGAAGCATGGCTTGTGTACTCATGTCTTGATCAGCTGGAGCAAGATTCTCTTTGGCCTCTAGCGCCGCCTTCGACTTTTTGGGTTGCGCGCCTGAGAGAGGTTGGAGCTTCGATACCAGTTGCGAAAGCAAAGAGGGCTTGGCAGAGTTCACAGGTTGACTTTCTGTACAAGATGCTATGGCGTTCATGCTGCTTTTGTTGCCATTCGGCCCGGACTGACGCACGGCTTTCTTCGGCCTGAGTGCCTTGACGGCCTGGGGTCGTTTCGCCGGCGAGCGCATCCTCTTTCTTTTGTTGTCCCTGTATTCTGAGCCGGACGTCTCCTCTTCGGACGCGTCTAGATCTTTGTAAGTGACTGCTTTGGTCCGTTTTCTCTTGACTCGCGGCTTCGAGTCTGCTTCGTCATCCTGCGGAATAGCAAAGATATCAGAGTCTGCACGCCGTGAGGCAGCTTGTGCGTCGTTAGGCTTTGCTATTTTCGGCAAACTCGAGGACGGTACTGTAGTGCCTGACTTTGCTCCCTGTCCCTTGTGGGCGCTGCCATGGGCATTGGGCCGAAGAGAAGCAGTCCGCACACACGTCCGGAATGACGATTGGCTGAGTGGGTCTTCGTCGTCTTCCGTATCGTTCACTTCCTTTCCATGCGGTCTGGGCTTGAATCTTGCTTTTGTGGTCTCTTTCGCAACCTCCTTGGAAGCATTCGCTCTGCCGTTCACTTTCGCGGACGACTTCCTCCTCACCACAACAGCGGGTCGCTTGATCCGTGGCGACTGCTCGGGAAATCCGAATGTTTCGTTACTATCCAGACCGAACGCGAACCTTCCAGCGTTCGCACTAGATGATACCGGCTTCCTCACTGTCGGGAGAGTGCCGGTTTCTGATGGAGCGGGTTGCCTCTGTATCGCAACGGCTAATGACTCACGTCTACCACGCGTAGCGACCACACCTGTATGCGAATTGTTGCTCGTCGGCTTGGACGGCGTACCTGAGCCAAATTCGACTTCCGTAGTGTGTGAGTTAGAATCTTTTGCGACACTGGCATGTCGTGTAACGGGGGCTTGTTGGACATCCGTCCTCATCGTCGAAGATTGAATAATCGGCTTAATGCTGGGTCCAGTCTCCTCTGGTGATGCAGCGTCGTCATCATATCTTACTTCCGCGTCTTCAGTCTCCGCTCCCTCCGGCACGTCATCTGGCCCTTGACCCGTGGAGAGGGGATCACTGCTCGCCACCATTCGAAGTGATCGCAAAAGGTCGAAAAAGGCACTTTGGCACTCTTTGGCTTCCTCTTCGTGTATGAACGTGATGGACAAATGGTCACCCGAGTGCTCGGCTGAGTTAACGCGATACGTCCATGGGCCGGGCCTCAAGTTTAAAACAACGTCCCAGGGTCTCATCTTGGTATCTCGTCCTTGAGAGTCGTGCAGAATCGTTAGCTTGCGCTCTACCTTTTGGATGTGAGAGAGCGGTATGTCCACAAAGCGGAAGTCCTGCAGTGTTGGATCCGCCGTCATGATGCTGAGGTGTTCCCGTTGTATGAGAAGAAGTGACGCGACGTCATTCGGCTCCTTCCATTGGTATCCATCAGATGCGACTACAGACACGATGAAAAAGAGATCGCGGTCATTGACTCGCTCGGTTATGCGCAAGCCTGCCAACGTCTCCAAGAAGTCCTGGAAATTAGACATCCAGTTGGGGCCGGCATCTCGGGGAAAGTTCGAAGCGCTGTTGTGAACCTTGTCGTTTGGCCAGAAGCTCAGAAATTTGACGCCACGAGCAAGTCCTTCCCGAATGATGAGGCCTGCCACAATTTTTGTCTCTTCCAGCTCGGCGGTACTGAGGATCACGTCGCCGATTCCTGTTAATCCTTGGGCTGAGCGTTTGAGGTGCGTGACGACTTCCGCGGACGACTGTAGCATCTTGCACAGGGCGAGGCCGACCCATCTTCGCCTGACAAAAGAGAAGTTCCGGTCGCAGAAAGCCCGTAGGTACGATTGCGCGGTGTCGGGAGAAGCGGCGCCGGCGCTCACTCCGTTGGCGATTACTTGGGAAAACCGTCCATGGAAGGCGTCGCCGTCCGGCGCCTCGAGAGCGTCTTCAAATTCCTGCGCGGGCATTTTGAGGATTATGAGAGAGCGCTGTGCGACATTGGGGGTGCAGATTTGACGCGACGAAACGCGAGCGCGTCCCGGCAAGGACACGCGCCGTGGAAATGACGTGGGCGATGAAAATTGGAATTTTTTTGAACGGCGAAAGGAAATAGGAAATGAGGGTGAGCTGAAGGTGAGAGGAGCTTGAGAGGATATGAAATTGACAATTTGCGGCGGGTGGTGACGTTGGAGGAAGGTGCGATGCTCAGGCCAAAAGTGAGGGAAGGCACGGGTGGGCGCGGAGACTGCACACACTACGTCCTGCGACATAGGGGCTAAACCTGGTCCTTCACCCCTTGCAAGCAAGCTTGACTTCTCCCTATCTTTACATCCTGTAGTCAGTCAGAGGGAATAGCCACTATGTTGTATGGCCTTCCTAGGATATACTGAACGTAGAACGAGTCGCAATTCCAACTGTTTTGTCGGACCCGCACGTACGATGTATACGCAAGTCTATTGGCCAATGCCAAAGCGCTATCGACATGGAAGCGCGCGCGAATGACCCATAGACGCGCAGATCCAAGACTTCTTCAAGGCGGGAAGTACTGTATCGATGTGTGGGACATCCACGTCTGGCGCCGGGTGCGATGCAGCCAGAAGAAGGACTAGCTCATTTTGAGTTAGCGCATTCGACCGACTGTTGAACTAGCAGCGAAGACGAGGCTCGACCAGTCGACGTCTTGCGCGAAGTGCATTTAGAGATGGACGACTCGACTGCGAGCCGAATCCTTTCAGACGCAGGTTTCTTCTCTGAAAATATCGATAGCTTCGCAGCCGACAGATGCTGATACGGTTCGGCCGTAAGCGGAAGAATCCTTACAGCCATGCCGCGCATGTCGGCAGGGGGGTTCGTATTCATCTTTGCACGAGGCTCCAAAGTGTGATCACGACACCTTTGCGTGAGTGCGACAACGCGAGGATATGGCACGCGATGGGGACGACACAGAGGCAGCGACTGCGTCGCCACAGATTGTTCAAGGCATCAGCGATGCTAGGTTGCATCTCATTATCGTTGGGTAGGTCGGCTCCGGGCGTTGGCTACGATGAACTCATGCGAGCAGACTGTGGCTATGTCTCTTTATATCCGCGATGGATACCACAATCGTTACGACGGCGTTGATCAAAATCTCCAGCGACTTTCACGCACTCGAGCAAGGGGTGTGGCTCATTACCGCCTACATGCTGACGTACAATTCGTTTCTGCTCATAACGGCCAAGTTGAGCGATGTCATGGGCTTGAAGACTACGCTGCTCGCCTGCAATGCCTTCTTTCTTGTGTTCTCCATGGCTTGTGGTGGAGCAAAAACAATGAACCAACTGTAGGACACTCTGGCACACCCTATCGTCGATTGGAAGCTCACGTATTTAGTATCGTCTTCCGAGCCCTTCAAGGCATCGGCGGCTCGGGACTCTACTCGCTCGTCTTTGTAGCAATCATGAAGCTCATCACGCCGGAGAAGATAGGTTTCTACTCGGGCGTCATCAGTTCTGTTTTCGCATTGGCCAATCTTTTGGGCCCAGTTCTCGGAGGAGTCATCGCAGATCGCACAAGGTAAAGCCAAACCCGAGTATGAACTACGAAACGTCCGCTGACGAATTTGCGCAGTTGGCGATGGATCTTCTGGATCAAGTGAGAGCGCATCTGTCTCCTCGGTTCGCGTCTTCTGACTCTATACAGTGCACCCATTGTCGGCACCTCCTTTGGCATACTCTTCTTCACCGTACCAACCCTGAAAGACGGAAAGTCTATCCGAGACCGATTCCGTGGCTTCGACGGCTTCGGTGGCATCCTCTCCGTTTGCTGGCCCGTTCCTCTCTTGTTCGCGCTCCAGGAAGCTGGCGTACAATTCGAATGGAAGAGCGGCGTGATCATAGGCACACTCGTTGCCGGAATTGCCCTCTTCTTCCTCTTCGGACTGTACGAGGCATTTCTGTCCACCAAAACGAAGATCAACGCCATTCTGCCGATGCGATTCCTCACCAATCCACCTCTGGCTCTCCAACTATTGAGCATGATGCTCATGGGCATGTCAAGTTACGTGATGTTCATCCAGCTGCCGCAGCGCTTCCAAGGCGTCAACTTTACGAGTGCAGAACGCGCCGGCATTCTGCTCCTCCCTGTCTCGCTTCTGACGCCAGTCGGTGCCATGTCATCGGGGCTTTTGTTTGGAAAGAAGATCATGGGCAAGACGGTCGCCACGGAATATGTGTTACTGCTGTCTGCGGTTATCATCAGCATCGGAGTCGGTCTACTTAGTAGCTTGCCCGTCGACTCTCACATCTCGAACGCGACGTACGGGTACGAGATCATCGTCGGCTTTGGTATCGGCTTCGCCAACCCACCGTATTTTCCGCTGTTAAACACGTGTGTGGAAGAGAAGGAAGTAGCGGTCGGCATTGGGATCATGAATATGTTGCGGACGCTGGGTGGTGCTATTGCCGTGGCGATTTGTTCGGCGCTCCACCACTCGATGTTGCAGGACAAGCTGGCGGATTTTCTCGACTCGGAACAGATCAACGCTGTCGAACAGTCCGCTGCATTCATCGCTCAGCTACCAGAGCAGGATCAGGTAAAGCTTGGCAGAGTCTTTGGAAAGAGCTACAACAGGCAGTTCCAAGTCACACTGGCATTTGCCGTGTTGAACGTCCTAGTCATCGTCGTGCTGATTGTCGTGCGAAAGAAGAAGGGTCTCTTTGGAGTAATGCCGGTGCGGAATGAAGAGAATGAATTCATGAAAAAGGCTCCTGCGAAGGCGACGGAGAGGGAGGGCGATACACCCAACAAGGAACTGCCAATTAGCGCAGTCCGCGAACAGGCTAGAGATATTTTGGTACACCAAGGCGACGAGAAGGATAAGACGAATTGAGGTCAGTCTTGACGTCTGCGCACATCTCCTTTTCTTGTATGCAAGACTGCAATCTGGTTACGGGAGCTCTCCGCTTTCCTCCCGCTCCGAGTCCATTCCGCATCCTTAGTAAACATCTCTTCCGGCGTCCTTAATAGTAACCGTAATACAATCTACATATGGTAAATGAAATCTGGTTTCTTATCCCCCAACATCTCAATCTCCTTCGCATCCAACCCCTCAACCCACCCATCCCTCTGTCCACTCAACCTCTTCTTATTCTCCCGCGCAAGCAACATCCTCGTCACCACACTTCCCCCAAAAAGAAACAGCACAAGGTACGCGAGAACCACGCCATGGCCCAAGAAGAACCGTGGTTTATCGCGTCCGCGGTAGATGTTGGATGATACCACTCCGTTGAGGTTGCCCCAGCCTATGACGAAACCGAGCGTCACGCCGCGCTTGTAGACACCTTCGACGTTGTTGGATGTCCAGGAGATGGTGTTGGCGATGCAGGGGTATATCCCGATGGCGCCGAGGAAGACGCCTGCGTATTGCACACCGGGTTTCCCGGAACCCAGGAGCATGGAGAACCCCAAGATGCCAAACAGGGAAACACCGATATTACACAGCCCGCGCTGATGCGTGCGATCTGCCAACCACCCAATGAATACCGTAACCACAGCCGCAACCGCATACGGTGGCACACTCAGCAAATTCGCCGTCGTGCTCTTGTATCCCAACTGCAGTATGATGGTTGGCAGGAATAGGGAGAAGGCGTAAAGCGCACCATCGCAGCCCATGTAGATGACGGCGAAGGCCCAGGTCTTCCAGTCGTAGACCGAATTCCAGAAGTATGCCATTTTGAAGGATTCGTGCTCGGCGGAGGATTGCTTGTCGGCGCGGAGGCGGCGGATTACGCGGGCGCGGTCGGACGGGGTGAGGAAGGTGGCGCGGTCGGGGAAGTCGTGGACCATCCAGTAGCTTGCTATGCCCTAGAGGAGTTGGAAGTCAGTGGGGCTCGTTCAAAGGGGTTTGGGTGCGTGTCATCTTGAGTAGAGATTCATTGTGTACAAACACAATGCACACTCTTTAAAAAGATGATCAGCATGCACAAGAGTTACATACAACGAAGACTGTTGCAATGCCTTCGAGGATGAAGATCCACGCCCACCCTGGTTTACTGTGAAGGTTAGCATAGCCTCACGTACATCGGAAGAGTGTAAAAGGCTTACCCGCCTATGCCGCCCATCTGGGCGATAGCAGCAGCAAGCAGACCACCGAACGAGCCCGCGAGAGCTGCGGCAGAGAAGAAGATAGCGGCCCTGATGCCAAACTCCGAGCGTCGGTACCAACACGAAAGGTAGTAATTTACGCCCGGGAACAACCCAGCTTCTGCGACTCCAAGCCACCATCGCTGTCTATCGTCAGTCACATCTCCCAAGTCCGAAAATTCGATCTTACAGCTGTCATCAATCCAGCAAAATTATGCACCAATCCCATGCACGTCATGCAAATCCCCCACCAGATCATGATGAGAGGTAAGAAAACGCTAGGCCGCATCTTCTTGAGCAAGACGTTGGTCAAGGGTTCAAAGAGCGCGTAGGAGACGAAGAAGATGGTGAGGGTGGCATTGTATTGGCCATCTGTGAGACCAAGGTCTTCTTGCAGGCCGTCAATCTTTGCATTACCTGTGATAATCAGCACTGCTTCATAATAGTGTGACCGCGAACGTCCTGCTATTGTGGCGTCCCGACCGCAATATGATTGAGACCTAAACGTTGTCACTCACCGATGTTCGTCCGATCGAGGAAGGAAATAAGATAAAGAAAGGAAAGCCATGGGATGAGTTTGATGTCGAGTTTCCAGAGAAGCTTGCGGTCCTGCAGTGCTGATTAGCACATAGCTTTCGTGTCATGGGACAATGGCATACAGCAGCAGCGCGCTCCTCTTCGCTCAGCCCCGCATCAGGGTCCGCGACATCACTATTCGGGTCGACATGGTCAATACCTCGAGCCCCTTCCGCAAGCTTCTCATCATTACTGCTCGCGTCGAAGCGCTCTTTTTCTAACGCAGAAGCCATTCCGTAGTGGTGGAATGTAACCAGCGACAACTGTGTTCGACCCAAGAGGAGAAGGATAAAGTGGCCGGCTTAGGTAGGATGTGAGGTACAGACACGGCGAGAGGTCGAAGATTGATTTACTACCAGCACGCGCATGCCACGCTGTGGGCGCTGACCATATGTAAGGCACAAGTGCCAGTGAGAGCATCCGAGGTTAAGACGACCGGTGACCACCTATCGGTCTTCAATTGACGATCCCCACCTCCACATCTTCCACCCACCAACCCGTCACAACCCCTCCATTCAACCGTTTTCAGCCCATCTCCACGTTTCGCATGCAATTCAATCCTGGCTGACTTGAGACTCACAGTACAGGACAGTATCAAATCCCATCCATCGCCAGCACTTGAAGAGGATTACACAAAAGCGAAGGAGATGCTGATGCTGATGCCAGACGTCATGGCCGTTGGCGATTTGCTAGATGCTTAGTCCATCGGCACAAATGCTTGGCGAATGCAGTGCGGGGAGCGGGCCAATGGCCAGAGAGGCATTTCGCAGAGAAGAACGCTAAGCTTCGGCACAGAGCAGCGGGGACTTTTGTGGCGCCGCCTTGTGACGCTTTGTTCTAACGCCCGTCTTGCGTGGTGACATGGTGGGCGTTGTGTAGCGTTGATTAGAGATCAGTGGACCACTCTTCTTTTCTTCTATAGCACCAGGTGCAAATGGTGCCATCGATATCAATCTTCTCGGAATATACAGAGTCCCTGCGTAACCGCCCACGTCTACTAAAAGTCATATTTAACGTTCGGAGGAATGAAAAGAATAGCCTTTGGCAAAGCATGAACCCTAGAATGGGTATCACAATCCGCTATCAAAGACTTCAGGATTCCAAAGACTTCAGGACGACAATCAATCACGAGCAGTGATAAACGCAAACGGCTCGCGCAAGTCTTGGATATCCGATAATCATTACTACGTCTCGAATTAATACTATGATAAAAGGCCAAAATCTGCGCACGCCCAACAAGCGCAGTTTAACAACCTGCTGTCAGAGCGCACCGAATCTAGTGTACAACATGGAGCCCACTCTTCGTTCCCAATCACAACCGTCCCAATATTTACATCGCCCAACATGCTACTCGTTATTCCTGTCATGTTGCATCTACAGCTCCTTGCCCCTCCTCTCCCACTCCACAATCCCGGGAGACAACGGTTTCGAGAAAAGCGAAGTATAATCCGTGCCCACAATATCCTTGCTACCCCCAGGGTTCTTCAACTTGAGCTCACGTACGAACGCAACAAGAATAGTCTGCAGCTGCAAGTACGCAAACTGCTCGCCAATGCACCTGTGTCGTCCAGCACCAAAGGGCAGATACGGCGAGTTGGTGCCCTTCGAGACAACGCCCCAACCGTAATCAATAGTCTCCACATCCTCAGTGCCTTCGAAGTTGTTGGCGCCCGCGTCCCACCGGTGCGGATCCCATACCGAGGCATTGGGGAAATGACCGTCCATCTGCGCTGAGACACCAGGGGAAGACATGAGTGTATGTGATGTGGGAACGGTGTAGTTGGTGCCATCGATGATGAGCGGTTGCTTTACTTTGCGCATAATGGAGTGGATGGGAGCGTGGATGCGGAGGGTTTCCTTGACGACTTGGGAGTGGAACGGGAGGCGCTGGAGATCGTCGTAGGTTAGCGCAGGGAGGTCTTCGCCTAGAACGGCCTTTTGTTCGGCAAGAAGCTCTTCAACGAGTTCTGGCTTGGTGGCAAGGCGAAGCATGACCCAGGCGATGGTGGACGCGGACGAGTGCTGCCCTGCCATGAGGAGCGCAATCATGATGCCAGCAATCTCGTGCTCCGGGACAGGTTTACCGTCCTTGTACTTGCAATCCATCAAATGCCAGATCATGTCGGGCGATTCCTTCTTAACCGTACCAGACCGCCTCTTCCTGACAATATCCGAGTAGACCTTGATCATCGTCTCTCTCGCATGGTCGCGCTTGCCGTTGTGCGGTAGTGGAGCCCATGACAACATAAAGTTGATCGGAGAGAAGCCCATGTCGAGGTCGCTGACGAGAGCTGCGAAGCGAGAGTCGAACATGTTGCGGACTTCCTCGCCCTGTAGGGAGCGGGAGGCGGTGTAGATGGTGAGCTCGGCCATGACCTTGGGCACGTTGAATGTTCCCCTTTGGCCCTTGAAGTCCTTGTGGCGCTTGAGGAAGTCCTCACACTCGGCGGTGATCAGGGTAACGTAGGAGCGGAGGGAATCTTGCGTGAGGCCGAACTTGACAAACTGTTGCGCGGTCAGCCACATCTCCACTACAGCCAATGTATATGCGCACCTTCTTCTGCTCCATGAGCTTCGAGTTTGGGCAGTCGTATACGACATCCTTGCCAAAAACAGGTCCGCAGAGCGGGTTGTAGATCTCCTCGGCGTTGACATCCTTGATCTTGCCGTTCAAGATGAAGTTGTTTCCTGTCGTATCCAGGCACACCGTCATCTTTCGGCCGAGCAGAATAAACGTAAACACGTCGCCGTACTAAATTCGCGTCAGTACGCGCCAGGCTTGCTGGCCCCCAGTACCCCACCACTCACCTTTGCGCGGTTCTCAAAGAAGAATTTGTACGGGTCCATGCCATAAGTGACAGTATTTCCGAGGACGGGAAACCAGTGAAATACGACGGGCGGCTCCTTCGGGTTCTTGAAGAGGAGTTGCTTCAATACATTGAGCACGATGGAGAGAACGATAAACGAGGCTGTACCGGCGACGATGAGGACGGGGAGCGACGTGTCGGAGGTGAAGTCGCCCAATGGACCGGCGATATTGGCGAGAAAACCCATGGCGACAGACGCGAAGCGTAAGAGGACTCGACGAGGTGTTGTTGTACCAGAGTAGGGGGCAATCAAAGTTATAAATTTCCTAGAAGTCGCGGCGCACGGACCGATTCATTCCCGCCGCGGCAACTGGCGAATACGTACCTGCACTCGCGGAGCTTCTGCTTGGCATCTGCACTAACTATCTCACACCATCGACTGACGACTAAGACACACCGCTCTCGTACTCAGCAGCGCGCGATTGGTCGGTTCCCAAGATGCGGCGACTTTGAGATCTGATCCGAAATCTGCACGGTAGATGCATTCGAATTATCCACAGCTAGCCCTAGATAGACTACGCACAAGCTATGCTAACACTATAGCGTGTGCTCAAACGTTGCCTGAACATATTGCGAAGAAAACCTTCGTGTATGCTTCCATTAAGAGGCAACCTTTGGTGTGCGCCTAAGCCCAAATGTGGAAACCAAAACTCCTTAGCCAATCAGATGACCGCGAGACCGCCGGAGGACTTGCCAAGCACCGACGCCCTTCTAACAATGTTCAAAGCCCCCATGCGCCTGCACTCAGTCTCCCTAGGGAAGTGCTCCGATCGTCTGCTCTGGGTAGACCGACCCGTCAGGTTGCGCCTCGTACAGCAGTTCATCACCTTTACCGCCCATGTGGATGAACTCCTCCGGATGCCTATTAACGGAGGGTGTGGGTTCCTTAACATCGGCGCCGGTTTCGCCTTTTACCGTGTTCTTCGACTTGTTCTTCTCGTACAGTTTGATTGCCGGTTGGCCAGTCGGGGCCTCAATGACGCGCGTAAGTTGAATGTCGTTGATACTGCTGAGCAGTGTGCGCTCCCGGTGAACCTTGCGCTTGGAGAAGTCGAGATTGGCAATGGCCCCGGTCAGGCCGTCTGTGCTATCATTGGGATTGATATCGTGTTGAGTAGTCCATGGGTGCTCTAGACACTCATCAACCGAGATGCGCTTTTCGACATCCACCGTGAGCATTCGATCGATCAGGTCAAGTGCGGGATCGCCGACGGAGTCCCAGTACGGTGATGGATAGTCGAACCGGCCATTTTTGATCTGCTGAGATAGGGTGTAAGGATTTTCCGCGCTATAGAGCTCGTCTGAGAAGGGAGGAAAGCCGCAGAGACAGATGTACAGTACAACGCCGAGCGACCAGACATCCACCGCGCGGGTGTACCGTCGGTGATTCGAGCTTTCCAGAATCTCAGGAGCAACATCTAGGCATGTTAGCTATGTCATTTGTAGCTGATCCGGCCTTCCACGTCCGACAGAGCAGCCAGTATCTTGAAGCTTTCTGCGATCTGGCGATCTGCTTAACCCCACCAGGCAGCTCCGTAGGCCGTGAAAATTGGATTGGATAGCGACTTACAGGAAGGTGTACCACAACTGAATTGGATTAGCTTAGGTAATACAACCACGAGAATGGATGGTACCTACAGAGTGGTTGTGAAAGACTCTTCGCCGATGATCTTGGCAAGACCAAAATCGGCAAGCTTAACATGAAGCTCCTTGTCAGTAAGAAGAATGTTCTCTGGCTTGATATCGCGGTGAACTATGTTTCTCTCGTGCTTTGAAAAGTCAGCTTGGTCTTATGGATAAGGCGAGCGACCTACCAAATACTTGACTGCCTGGAACAGCTGGATGAAGACCTTGCGCGCTTCCACCTCGGTCAGCTTTTGCTTCATGACGATGCAGTTAAAAAGCTCGCCCTCGGCTGCAAGCTCAAGAACAAGGTAGACTCCGTCCTCTTCGTTGAAGGTGTCTTTGAGGCAGAGCAGGGCCGGGTGGCTGACTCCCATCAGAACAGCAATCTCCTGCTGGAGCCCATCTACCTTGGACTTCTCGCCTGGGCCTGTGCGCTTCTCAAACTTCTTCACCGCGTACCGCATTCCGCTGGATTTCTCCACACAAAGGTATACTGAAGCGAAGTGGCCCTTGCCCAGTTGCTCCTGGAGGGTGTACTGCTGCCGGAAGCCGTTCGTGTCACGGTAGGACGGGTACCTGAAAACGAAACGTGCTTCATCGAGGATAGCAATCTCATCGCCATCTCGAAGCTCCCGCCTCTTGTTCCGACCGACGATGGAATCGTTAACGAATGTGCCGTTGCCGGAGATGTCTTCCAGCACAGCGATGGCGTCGCCGCCTTTGTTCTCGGGGAAGAGTAGACAATGTCGGTTGGAGATGGTGGGTGACGCCAATTGTCGGTCTGATCATACATTAGAGGACGGTGTGAATGAACGCGTCGAAGAAACTCACCGCACTCGGGATGCCTTCCGATGAGGTAGCCACCCGATGTTACGACGCCGCGCTTCACCTTCTCTTCCTCATAGTGCTCTTCTTGATCCTTGAACGTCTTCTTGGAAACCTTGTCTCGACCGGACGGTCGTGCTACCAAGGTCGACGGGACTGGGCATGCTGAACGCCGCCTGAGCACAAGGACGTCTCCGGACCGGCTGTCTAGCGGTACAAGATATCCCCAGACGCCCTCGCCTTCCTCGTCATCTATTGCGTATGTCTTGCTGTTGACGAATTGCGAGAAGGGCTGCGTGTCCTGCGGCGGTGAAGAGAGGCCGTTCGTACCTCGAGGCGGGCTGCGGACCTGGGAGGGAATCGTCGACTCGGTGCGCTGACTCGGGGGCGTAACGGTGCCTTCTTTACCCTCATCGGTGACGGTGGATCCCACCTGGGTGATTGGCGAGGGCAGCTGGCCTTGCTTGAGATGAGCATTGACATCCTTGGACGGCGACTGGTTGCGCCCCGAGCGGCGGGGCTTCTTTGGCTCGACTTGCTCGCCTTGCGATTGCTGTGAGATTGAACCGTCAGCCTACAATTGCCTAGTTCCTATTGCTGACTTTGACCTACCCGGCCTCGCTTGAGATGACTTTTTTCCGAAGTGGCCATTGCGACTACGGGCTGCGGAGGTTGCGGAGGTAGGGCGGGATGCAAATGGCGGCGCGCGTTTAGGGAGCAGTGAAGCTCGTGCTGAGCATCGTCGTGTGTAGGAATGGAGTGATTCTAGGCAGGATGCGTTAGCGTCCAGTGGCGGGAGAGGAGGCGTGAAATGAGGTTGCTGCCTCCGTGGTGCAGGCAGGGTGGTCGGCCTCGACACTTTCGGCCGCGCCAAGACCGGTTTCGCGGGGAGCTCAGCACCAGCGCATTGGCCGTCCAAGCTCGGATGACATATCCATGTAAACAACTCGACCGAGTTGGACAAAGAATGGAATGCCCAGCATCTTGAAGCACTTGTCTCTTATTCGTGATACTCTAGAGAGACTGATTGCTCCACCTCCCAATCGTACGCATCATTCTGGATCATGCACCTGTCCACACGTCAATGTTTGTCCTCACCTTTGATTCAGAATGCCTTGCATGACATCGACCCAAGGTTATCTGAAGCCGAAGCGACGGGTAACAGAAACAGCATCTCGAAACCTCTTCGGCATTGTGTTCAGGGCTATCATTGCCATATTTCGTTGGAGCGTACCACAAGTTGTCACACATACGGGCCGTCCAACACCCCAGCAGTGACTAAGGCATACGCAGGGTGCACTGATGGACGACTCTCACAATGGTAAAAACCTCTATGAGTTCGCTGTTCCTATCAGTATAATAAAGCAGAGCATCGACAGGTTTGGGTCTTTCAGAAGCGCTTGTAGAGATGGCAATTGAATATAGTTCTGTTGACTGAATCTCTGCACAACAGCGTGAATCAGAACGCACTTGAAGTAGCCTTCAGAGGCTCCACGCTTCAAATCTGCAAGTTCGACTTAGCATCAGTCTGGCGCCTCTTGTTCCAGATCGTATGATTATGGACATGATTTTGTACGGCTGTCCAACATTTGAGCAATATAAGTCCCCTTGAGACCACTTCCGCCCGTGTCAGACTGAGATGCTTGGATCACTTCATGAGTGGAAAATCGATAGGGCATATCAGCAGCACAGAGGGGTGTTAGTCGAGCCGACTAGCAGGCAACAGCCCCCGCTCCGCGCTATGATTGGTCAGCTTCCACCAGATCGCTTCTATCGAAGCACCACACAGCCTTGCACTCTCCAACGAACATCGTAAACATTCACCTCGACCCCTGGTTAAATATACGCACCGACCAATGACTGAAGTTGCCGCCTTCCCACAACTCTCACAGCCCGAATTCGTCGAATCATGCACCGCCTTCCAACACCGCTTCGAGCAACACAAGCAAGACCAAGCAGCTTGGATATCCGTCGATCTCGCCCAGAAACATAACATAGACTATCTTCAGATAACGAAACTTCTCCACATCAAGCCAGCAACTACCCCTTCGATAGAAGCGGAAGACGACGAGGTTGAACAGGCACAAGAGGACGAAGACGAAGTACTCAGTATTCACATCTAATCTTAGATATAACCTGACATCTGATAGGAATCATTACCCCAAGCACCAGATGCAAAAGCACCCACGGTACTCATCCACTACGACATCATCCTCTCCCCAACCTACTGCGTCCCCACACTCTACATCCACATATCCGACTCCCTGCATCGCTTCCCACCTACACTAGACACGCTCTACACTCACATCATCCCATCTCAATACGCCTCTCAAACACAAGATGTCGGCGTATTAGGTGGCATCACCATCATCGTACGTTCCGCATTCCCTTCCCCGTGCACGCGTTCAGATCCTCTATTTCAGCACAACTAGCCACGAATAGGGTCCAATTTGGTTTCTCGGCCCCAGCAGCTAATACAGAGCAGGACCATCCCGTTTATAATCGACCAGTCTTCTTCATCCACCCCTGCAGAACAGCAGAGGTAATGGAAGCCATTGCTGGCGGAAGACAAGTGTCAGCTGAGGAGTACCTAATGCTGTGGATCGGGGCGATGGGGAAATGCGTAGGGTTAGATGTACCACTCATTCTCGCTTCTCCTGGCTCCGATCACGAATAGCAAGAGACGGAGTGATCATAATACCAAATACATTTCGTACTTTTAGAACACGCCTTCGCGAGGAAATCACCTAAGCCGAAGAACGCCCCATTTCCGATCCCTTACCTTATCTGGCACACATGAGCACTTCAATGGTGCAGTCCTCAGTTGTTACCCCTCCCTCCAAACCTGGGATCGACAAAGACTCGTACGCCCATCCCATGGTTGACATCCAAACCATCCATAATAGGGACACACAAGGCAAGCAGCGTGCTGCGACCCTCGGCCGAATATCCCGCATCGCCATCCATCTGTCCCTAAGCCTGAGTCTGAGCCTGAGCACCAGTCCCAGACCCGGCCTGCGCAGGCCCATTCAACAACCTCACCAAATCCGCCAACCCAGTAGCACCCCTCCGCCCCTTTTTCCTGCCACCCTCCTTCTCCGCAAAAGCCAACGACATCAACTTCCTCTTGTCCTCCTGAATTCCCAACACCCTCTCCTCAATACTCCCCTCAACCACCAACCTGAAAACCTTCGTCTCGCGCTTCTGACCCAAGCGATGTACACGGTCAACAGCTTGGTCCTCAATAGCAGGGGCCCACCAACTATCTGAGAGGATCACCTGGTTTGCCGCAACGAGGTTGAGGCCGACGGAGCATACGGAGAGCGAGGCGAGCATGATGGTGGTTTCGGGTGATGTGTCGAATGTTTCAAGGGCAGCATCGCGCTGGACGGCGGTCATGCTGCCGTCGATGCGGGTGTAGATGAAGCCGGCAGCCGTCAGATGAGGGGCCAGTACGTCCATGAAGGAAGTCCACTGCGAGAAGATGATTGTCTTGTTTGCTGGATCTTTTGCGCTGGCTTTGAGAATCGAGAGCAGAGCATTGACTTTGCTCGAAGCGTTCTGGTCAAGGGATTCCTTGTCGGCAATCTGCTCTTGCGTGGGTGGAGGAGGGGCAGCGATTTCCTTCGCGGGCTTAACGGTGGTGCTGGCCATGGCTTCCAGCTCTGCTCGGCACATGGGGCATTTGTGCTGAATCTCGATAACGCGCTCGATGCAGGGCGTGCAGAATACGTGCGCGCACTTCGTAATGACGGGGTCATCAAGGACCTCCATGCAGATGGGACACTCTTCCTGGGAGTCGATCGAAAGTTGAAGCATCTTCTGGAGGGCGATTTTGTTGTCTTCTGTGAGGTCAATAATGCCCTCTGCCTCCAGCTGCTTCATGATGGAATCCAGGCGCTCCTCGCCAACGAGCTTCCAATGATTGCAGAGTTGTCGCATGCGAAGAAGGACCTCGAGCAGGTGGCGGTATGTGTCGGCAGCATCCCGGCCACCCATCTTGTTGCGATAGAGCTCCAGAGTTCCTTTTGCCTGGGCGTCAAGCGCGTCGTACTTTTCTTGCTCGTGCGGGAGGAGGTTGACCTTGTGTATATACTCGGAAAGTTCTGGCAAGCGAAGATCGATAAAGGCCATCTCCTTCTTGCGTCGGAGACAAACGCTTTTCATCAGCATCTGGAGAGACTTCATGCCACGAGTCTCATGCTGCAGGACAGGCCGCATAATGGCGGCGTTGAAGATTTCTAATGTGTCAAGACCTCCAGAAAGACCAAGGAAGCGGACGATAGAAAACAGGTCCTTCAAGTTGTTGATGATAGGTGTGCCAGTGAGTGCCCAGCGCGACTGGGCCATGAGGTTGGTAACGGCAATGGTCTTCTTTGCCTTTGGATTGCGGATATTGTGACCTGGACACGTCAACTCTACACCTTTGCAATATGTACGAAACACTCGACTCACCTTCGTCCAGAATGACGCGGCGCCATTTGAAAGAAAACACTCCTGACTTTCTTGGTACAGTGGGTGACTTCTGCGAATGCCACTCGGAAGATACACTATCGTATGTGCTGATCACGACGTCGTATTTTTCGATTTCTTTGGGAGTAAGTGGCTGTTTGCGGGTTCCATGGTAGAACATGATCCGCAACGCGTGTTCTTCCTTGACGTGTCTCTTCATCTGTGTGCTCCAGTTGCTCATGACGCTAACCGGAGCAAGAATGAGTGTGGCGTTAGAAGCGTCTGGCGCGCGACGACCGAGTTCTCTATCCGCCATGATCAAAGAAATAGTCTGAATGGTCTTGCCGAGCCCCATATCATCAGCCAAGATGCCTCCGCTAGCGAGCTTCGGATTGGTGACAGAGAAGTTCGTTGCCAAATTCGTAAAGGCATCCCGTTGTCGAGGATGTCGCTGCCACAACTGGACTACATCCTTTGTCCCTTCCGCAGGAAGACGAGGCTTTTCCTGTGCAAGCATCCAGTGCAGACCCTGAAGCTGGAAGTCGTGTAGAGTGGTTGAGAGTGTGTTTGGCTGGGCAGCCTTCGGCATCGCGGCCTACACTATGTTAGTAAGGTCCTGAATATAGTGTTGGACGAAAACTGACGAGATCCTTCTCCTGAATACCAAACTCCTCCACATATTGCTCCGCGTTTCTTGGATTGAAACGTTCGCTGGCGCCCATGATGTCCGCAAGTGAAGGACCAGGACCAACGCCCTGAGTAGAGCCACCCGCAAACTCTCCTAAGCCACTTTCCCCCTGTGGTACGTCGGCGACGGCAACAACATCAGCACCATTCTTCCTTGCCTCTTTAGCAGCTTGCGCAGCGATCTTCTGTCTCTGCTTTTCTTCTTTCTGCCGCTGCTGCATTTCCTTCTTGGCTCTCTGTGTCTGCTCCTTCTGTCGTTGTTGTTCCTCCCTGGCCCGTGTATTAACTTGGGAGAACGTGGACGTAGGCAATCCGCTCTCCCTCATCCGTGCGACGAGATTCTCGCGTGCGACCGGATCGTTTGTGCCGTACAGTCTTAGTTGAATAGGGCATTCGTAGTAGCCTTTCTCCCCAGCGACGATAGCCTCGACAAGGAGGCTGCGGTTGTCCATATATGGTGCTAGCTTTGCAGCAGGACCTCTCGGAATATGACCAATCTGAGCGCCTTGCACGTTGAGGATTTGAATTGCGTTACGATCGTACGCGTTGTGAGGCTCCCTACGGGCTAAAACCATCAGCTTATGTTCAATTCAAAAACAGCTCATGCACCTACCCATAACAATCTCTCCCATAGTAGCCATCCCACTATAAAACCGACACCCAACAACCTTGTTCTCCCATTTACCATACAACACGTAGCTAACCTCAACCTCGTCATAATCCCGACTCGCACTAGGCGCCTCCTGCGAGCCATCCTCCTCCTCGTCATCATCATCGTCAATCACGAAGGGATCCAGCTGTGAGGAACCCTGTTGCGAAGAACCTGAAGTGGTGCGCGACGGATACGCGTTCACATAGCCGGTGCGCGCTTGTTTTGGCGCGCGCTGCGACTGTGATGACGACGATGGCTGCGACTGCGCATACCCTTGTGATGAATACGAGTTTGAGGTCGATTGAGAGGATGAGTGCGGTCGCTTATGGGGCGCCATTGTGTGTGTCGCGGTCTAGTTGCGTTGAGTGAGTAAATGACGAGGGAGGGACGGGTCAGGATGGTCTTGTATGGATGGTTGTCCCACAAAAGCGGTTCGCGTGGCTCGGAGAGTTTTAAGGTTGCACTAGGGAGCACAAACGCGCTAAGGCGCGTAGTCTGGTGACCACTCAATGGCCTGTGCACCAATCTAGTGTTCACGGTCGATGGATAGCAAACGTGTAGGTGAAAATGTATCTCTATTTGTAACGTTTGAAGCTATGTATCATAGGTTTGCAAATCTATCTACAAAGCCAACTCCACCGCACACACCAATGCCATCAACATACGGACCGCGGCCGCCAACAGAGCTAATCTGACCCGGCCAGTTCGTACTCTCGTGCATCTTGAAAGAGGTCGATGATGCACCCAGCAGACCAAGCCTGTGTTGGGCAAGAGTCGCCACAGAACTCGCCATTCTTTTGCGTGAGCTCAGTCAGTCCGGCCCACGGGCTCTCTTGAATAGCCTTCATCATGCCAGCCATTCGCCGCGTGACATGCTGGTAGCTCTCTACCCGTTCCTCCGCCGTCTTGCGCCGTTTCAAATCAAACTTGAGCATAGCACGGAGGAAGTATCCCGTCGGCCATAGCCATTCAGGCCCCTGGTGGTAGTTCCGACCCTTGGACGTGTGGAAGTCCGTCGAGTCTTCGCTGTTGATGTAGTATCCGCGGTAGTTGTAGTCCGATGGATCAAGCGTCTTCATACCCTGAGGTCCAAGCAGCACCTTGTCTGCCACTTGGAGCGCATAGAGCGCATGCTCGGGTTCGAACAATTCAGGCGCTACAGTCATGGCCACTGGAAAGTTGGGCCGCAGCTGATAATCCTCATACTCTTTCCCAGACCGGTAGACATCCTTGTATATGCCGCGACGGTTGACGATGCTCGAGTTGACATCGTAGTTGGCGTCCTCCTCTGGTGTGCGCGGTACGTAGAAAGTCCGCTCGAAGTTAGCCTTAATCAGTTCTGCCCAAGCTTTGAAGGATATGGCTTTCTTGCCACCCTCTAGAGTGACGCCTTCGTACTTGTAGACACCCTGTTCGTGCAGCTGAGCTACCCAGTTGAGGCAACTGAACAACAGACCGATCATCTCCACCGGAGCGCCGTCTCGGGGTGTACCCGGGACTCCCTTGCTGCCGGCTTTCTCGCTTTCGCCCATCTTGTCCATCCATGTGCCACAGTTGAACTGGTTGCCTCCAAAGATGAGTCCAGTCTGCCAGTCGGTCCAGATCTTGATGTCGAACCCCTCGGACTTCATCTGGCTGTCGATGTTCGGGCCAGCGTCGTACTCACGAAATTCCATTCCCGTAGCGTGTCGCTGCAATGCTTCCTGAATGACGTCTTCAATTGTTGAAGACTTGGAGTATGCTCGCTTGTCGCTGTGAGGGAACCATGTGTCGTCATATGGCAAGAAGCGGCGCTTGGCCGACTCTTGTAGCAGGCTCAAACCATCGGGGGCAATCTTGGTGTAATCTTGAATGTTCTGGAGGAACCACCAGATAGAGTCTCTCGAGTTGTAGCGAGGGAGCTTACCGCCGCTCAGGAGGTTGGGGATCATGCCGTGCTTCAAGACGCTCGCGAACGCAAAGATATGCTCCTTTGCGTCGGCATGTCGGCCTGTGCCCATCAAGAGTCCTCGAGCGGAGATGCAAATGTCACGACCCCAGCAACGAGCCCAGTCATAGGCGAAATGAGGAAGACCAGCGGCAAGGCTGGGAACGCTCTTTTCGGGCCACAACGATGTGCTGTTCATGTACCCAGTGCATTGGATGCTGACTAGGGCAAGGCTGCGCAGGAACGTCTGGCCACTGCGGACGTTTTCGCTCATGAGTTCCAAACTTCGATCGACGGCGGCATTGTAGGCAGTCTGAATGACCATGGCGAAATACCGGGGAAGCAGAAAGCTTGGGACTTTGCGAATTGCATCACACCGCTCCTTCAACCATTTGGCTGGACCTCGGATGCGGCTGTACTTCCTCTTCTCCGAGATACGTTCTAGTCGACCAACGCAGTAGTCGAGCGCCCATTGTCCATCGCGAAGGTGTTGACAGAGCGGGTGGCCTAGATTGTTTTCGTTGACGATGTCGCGTAACACACTCCACCAGCCCTGCAGACCAGCATAGACCAACGTCCCGTGCCCCGGGACATTATAGGTGCCGTCTTTGTTGTCGGAAAGATCACGTTCTTCCGGATCGCAGCGGTTGAGGACAATGTTGAGATCGCTAAGGATGCATTCCTGGAACGCGGCTCGTGCACCAGTGGTCACAAACTTGTCGAGGCCTTCGTCGCGCTCTGCGCTCGGCACTGAAGTTTTGAAGAGGGCAATGCTGCCAGGAGGAAAGTTGTTGGGGATTTTGATCGTGGTGGAGTCATCTTCGGACGCAATATCGAACCCTCCCAATTCTATGGTTCGACTAGGGAGCCCTCGCAATACCTTATCGCCTATTGTTGCAGCCCTCGTGGCCGGCGTGTTGTCCACTTCAAGGTTCCAGCTGCCAATAAGCTCTGCTTGTGTACCCGGAAGATGAGTGGGGCCGAAGCCTCCGTTGCCATTGCCATAGCCGGGGAACGCTGTGTGGGCAATCAAGAAGTAACCTTTGCGGGTTCGAGGGTTGACGCGATGAACAGTGATGTATTCGTTTTCGTGATGAATGTACGTCTCGTCATACTCCTCGCGGCCCATCTGTGTGTGGATCTGATTCAGAATCTTTCTGATACCTCCAATGCCGCCTTCACCCGCCTGGGCTTTGACCGGACCGCCAGTAGAGTTGGCAGAAGTGTACAGTCTCTTCTCGTGGACAAGCTCAATGAGCTCGGGATAGACTTCATCGAATCCGAAGACACTGCCAGTGGCGCATGAGCACATGGCGACCAAAGCTGCACTGGGAAGAGTATCGCGAGCGTCACGCTTTTGAGCGGGAGTTTCATTGTCGTGGGTACAGTCCATGAAAAGAGCGTGGACGGGGCTGCGCTTGATCTTTTTTACCACCTGGTGTGTCCCGTCCTGGCTTGTGGCAGTCGATGGATGCTCAGCGTTCAGAACCTCGTCAGTCTCGAAGCTGCCAATGGGCACCCCGCCGTGACGATGCACCAGCCTGCTCAGCTCTTGCGTACTCCATGCCTGCATGCCTTCGCGGATAAGGGCGCAGAGGCCGAGGCGCTTGACGAACTTGAAGTCCATCTCCTCCGATCCGGTGAACAGCTCAGCAACAACAAAAATGTTTGGGTTGACGGTTCTCGCTTCGTCAAGCATGTACTCGGCGAGATGAATAGGCGTCGAGTGACAATTGTCGATGCGGAACCCCTGGAAATACTTGGCCATCAACCGGGTGTATCTTGCCATGTGGTCCCATAGATAGGGGTTGTCCTTCGGTCCGTCTCCGTAACGAAGCTTTACACAGTCACCCCAAACGATGACCTCTCGTCTCAAGTAGGCGCGTGACTTTGGACCGGCGTTGTCCCTCATCGCGTCGGCAGCCCACACCCAACCATTGTTAACCAGAGCGAGCGCCTCTGGGTTGTGCTTTTTGGTGGTCTGGTTCAGAGGTAGACGAGTGAAGTAGGGTTCTATAAGAGGGTTCTGTTCCGTAATCTCGCCCAGCTTAGGACCGTGTTCGTCTAAGCGAACATACTTGATCCGGTTGAAGAGCTGTTCCATGGCTTCGGCCGAGTCACTATCATATTCTCGGTAGAAGTGAAGGTTGACGTCTTCGAGGATACGTTGGATAGCGTCAGATGCTGCTCTGTGATCGGGTGCGCCGCTGGTCCTGGTGTCGAAGCGGCCGAACATGGCAGTAAGCAGGGCGGCAGCGCACGACGGATCAACACGGCGCTGGAAGCGTCGACCGAGGGTCTCACCGCCGCGAAGAGCATGGTCCACAATCCAATCTGCCTTCTGCTTTAGAGGCCACTCCTTGACCGCATCAAGTCCTCTGAGGCCGGCCTCACTAAAGCTGTCGTCGGGGAAGTTGACCTGGCCAGCAACCCAAGCTTCCGTGATAGCCTTTGTATCTCGTTCCACGTCGATGATATAGAACTCCCAGAGTTTGCTTTCAGCGAACGCAATTTTCTTGACGCCTTCCATAATCTTGAGCAAATCATTGACGCTGTTGATGGTCGTCGGCAGTCCATGAGACTTCAGGTCCTGACTGAACTTGAGCAACGCTGTGTCCAACACAAGCGCGGGCCGTAACCATGGTGCCGTGTCGACGTTGTATCCGGCCTCGGGATGCTCCTCGAGCCACTTGCTGTTGTTGGCGGTGTGGTTCCACACAACATCGGTCATGGCCAGCATGTTGAACTCGGATTGCATCTTCTTGACGAGATGAGCGACATCTTTCTCCCCATTGGGGAAGACCGCCTTGTCAAATTGAAGTTGGTCGTAGATGCTGTACGGTGAATTGGAGGCCCCACGAATCATCAGCGGCGTGAAGTGCACCATATTGTAGCCGCGCTGGCTAATGCCCCGTAGGTGGTTGTCCCAGTCGGCCGGGTAGCTACCCATGAACTTGGAGAGCACCGAAAAGACGACGATGGACTCAATGGGCGTCTGCTGGCCCTGCAGCGTAAGCCGTGGGCAGACATCGATGTAGTATTTGGGTGTCTGCGTGGGCACGGTTGGCGTGACATCGGTAAAACTCCACTCGGGCAGCGGCGTATACGTCGTGTAGAAGGAGTAGGCATTGGCCTCGTAAATAGGGATGTCGATCTCGGTGGAGCCGTTGAAGTCGGGCTTGAGCCTGGCGCAGGTGTCAGTCTCTGTGCTGAGTGTGGGGCGCAAGGGCCGAAGCTTACTTGTACTCGCGGTAGTGGTCGCGCTTGAATTTATCGCCCTTGGTTGGGATGTTTACCCAGAGGCTGCCCTGTCGACATATCGAGCTGGCGCCCTCGATCTGGAAGCGGACGATGCAGCCGGAGTCTGAAGGAGGAGGCAGGTAGATGTATTGGCCGGCAACGTCTGGGGCACCATGGTCGGTCAATGGCAACAGGTAGACGGCCTGTGTCCGCTGTATTGTGGGCATGGTGTGTGCAATTGAGCGATGCTGTGGACTGGCTTGTAGACAGTAGCAATGCGAGCAAATATTGCGGCGTAAAAGCGTAAGAATAGGTCGCGCAGGATTCGAGGGGGAGTGTTGAGGAGAAAGCGGCCGAACGAGCGAACGGAACTATGCAAACAGCGTCGTGGGCGGGCAAGAGGGAGGAGAGCACACTTGCCCACGGCTCTCTGAGCGATGAACGTGGAGAAGGTGCAGGTGGGCTGGAGGTGCTGATCGGCAGCGGGAGAGCAGCGACCTCGCGCCCGGTCAGGAACACCCGCCGACGTCATCTCGGCTAGGGTAGGCACTAACTACCAGCGGGCAGTTCACAACATATCTGTGCTGAATGCTAGTCCTGCCGAGCTAATGCAGGCTTTCAAGAATTGCACACCGGCTTGGAAATTTCACATGAAATACGTCTTCTTTGTGCTGCTCTCACTTCATACTGGTATATCGTACAGTGGCCTCCTCCACCCCCGCCCACCTCCACATCTTCGAACCCAAAAGAATGACGCCAATGCAATAGCATGCAAGCCCTGCTAAATCATGCGCGGCCAAACTCCACCGCCGGGTACTTGGTACGACTACAGGTGCTGCCACAGGTCCAAAGACTTGAAACGGGTATCGCGACTTCGTGGCTGCAATATGAAACCAAACATGCAATCGCGAAAAACAAAATCCAACCCTTTTATCATCCAGTGCACATGCCGCCTCCCCCAAGATCAAACGCGGAGAACAAAGTCAGCAAAACCTTGACAGGGGCAGCAGTGCTTGTCGTTTGCGATTAGAGACCGCGTTCTTCGCGGATTGCGACGCAAATCGTACCGCCTAGTCCGTGCGATCAACTTCTTCATCGTTCCGGTACCGTCCATCAAAACTTGATCGAGAATGGCGAGCCTGGCGGGTTGCTCAAGTCCAGTCGAAACTGGTTGTCAGAGAGCCCGCGACTATGCTGAGCCTGTGTGGGCGTCGCGCTGCTGTCGTCGTCTTCTGCTTTCTCTGATGTTATAGTGGGTGGTGCGCGCTGGGGTGTCCCACGTGATTGTAACGCTTCACGGCTATCTGCCGAGGAAAGTGTGGCCCGCTCTGTAGACGTGTCGCGTTCGCTACGTTTTGAGCCGATCGACTTCTCGGAAGCAAGGAGAGACGCGTTCGGCGGAGTAGTGCGGCCGGAACCCAGACTCCTGTCTGACGATACTCCTCGCGTCGAGGAGGGCTTGGCTCGGTCCGCGGAATTGCTTCGCCCCGAGGATGACTTGAAATTGTCTCCTAGATACCCCGATGAGTGTGAGCCTTTTGCCTTCCCAGAACTGTGGCCGTTGCGGGATGGGGTGGGCTGGGGTCTCTCCAGGCCTTCCAGTAACTTCACCTCTTCAACCAGGTATTCCTTCTCAGTCCAGCATCCTTGCCAGCAATTGCGCCAGTCCAATATCAGGAATTGAAAGCAGAATGCGTCGATCTTGATCGCCGGCTGGAAGCAGATGCACAGGTTGTTGTAGTTCATCTTGTTGAACTCCGAGCAGGAATGCAGCAGGCTGATGTGGCAGGTGATGGCGAAGAGGAGGTAGTAGTTGAAAGGGGGCAGCTTCGACAGCTCGTCTTTCAACATTTGGGGTGTCGATTTGGCGCCTTGACATTCTTGTTGAATCCGAGTTTGAACTGCCTTGGGAAAGATTTCGTCCGGAAGTTGTCGCAGCCAGTTCTTGAACAACGAGCCAATTACGTTGGGATCGTTGAGATTGTCATCGGCAATCAGGTCGATGTCACGGTCTGGACATGGTTAGTTACAAGATGTGAGGGTAAGATGGTAAGAGCCATACCTCGATCGAACTTCTGCTCGTAGTACCTGACCTGGTGGGCGGCACCCGGCACACGGTACAGGCCCTCTTCTTCGCAACCTCTCATGTTCAGGTAGCTGCGGACCACACATTAGCCCTCTGCTTCAGTACGATCGAACTCAATATGAACATACTCTATGCATCGCCAGGGAAGCGCAGGCATCCAAAACTCCGTTTTATCCTTGGAGGCCTCCAGTCGGTTGGATATTCTGGTCAAACGCGTCTGCTCGACAAGAGGTGTATGTATGATTTGGAACTGATAAGCCTCTTTTGGAATCTGCAGTTCCCTTTCGTGGTTGCTGGAGCTACGTCCCAGCTTTCCGAATATTCCTTTCCGGGCTGAATCTATCTTCTCTCCCATCTTGCGGGCTCCTGATCCAAGATTGGACATGAGCTGAGCGCCGCGGTTGTCGTTGTATGAACTTGAGGCCAGAGAGTTTTGTTCGGCCCTGTCTCTGCGCATCGAGGGGTCGTCATCGCCTCGGTAAACATGCTGGCCTGGATCGTGACGGTCTGCCGAATGCGTTCGTAACTTGCCGAACGCAATGTTCCCACGCCAGGACTTGTCCTTTTCCAACGGTGCAGTCTTCAGAGGCACGCCGTCGCCGTTGAGGGTCCACGTGGCGGCCGGGTCGGGCGAGAGCTGTACAGGCTGGGCTTTGTTCAGCTTGACGCGCCCATTCTCATCGGCCTTGGTGGACTTGGAGCGCGAGAGCATAGCGATCTGTTTTTTAGGTCTCGCGTCGCTGCGTTTCGATGTTTCCGGGTGTTGATCTGCTGCGTCCGGTCGGTTATCTGCCCGCGCGAACTAATTAGCACTCGGCTCTCAGGGTCATGATGGCGAGCAGGTCGTTCTCACCGTCAGAATTCGGCGTGTGTACAGGGCGGCTCAGGTCCGGCGTTGACCCGCCACTGCGGCCGTTGGTGTAGAGAGCGCCGCGAGCGTCGGAATTTTGGCGACTCGACTTGTCTGGGCTTCCCAAGCGTGAAGAAGACTTGTTGGCTGAGAAGTTGGAGAAGATGCTTTTCGAGTCTTTGCGGAGTTTCGGTGACGCGGGTGACTGCGGCGATGCGTGGAAGGGGGCAGTCGGTGTGGGCAGGTCTGCGTCGGTGCCGTTGAGAGGGAGTGGTGACGTGGGGCTCATGGGGCTCATAGGGGAAGGCGCGTGCTCCTTCCCGCCCTTTGACCGCATGGCCAGGGACAGAGTAGAAGACTTGGGCATCTTTCTCAGCTTTCTCGGCGTGTCCGAGGGCTACTGTTATCTTAGCACAGCTGTACCATGGAGCAGCTCCGTCTCTGCCTCGGTTCTCGAGCGTGTCGCGGCGGGCGAAATACCTCAGTGAATGTGTGCAGCAGTAGGGCCTCGATCTGAGGGCAGGTCGGGGGTTCCTCGGACGGAGGGGCGGGGCGGTATGTCGGGTATGGGGGCGGCGGTACAGTCAGTGCGGGCCCATGGGGTAGAGGTTGTTTGGGAGAAGGATGGAGCGCGCGTATGCGGTGGTGGGCACTGTGTTTGCTCATGGCTGTCAGCGTGCGAAGAGCATGGTGCGCCGCTGGTTCTCGAGATGCGAGGGTATTAGAGGCGCGGGCAGGTGGTACGAACCGTGGCAACCCTGCGCAGGTGGAGTGGTTCCCTTCGCAGCACCGTCTGCAGGAGCGGATGGGCGTGCAGCGAGGAGTCGAGGGTGAGGCCCTAGGTGTCGCTGGAGGAGCCGCGGGCTCGTCTGCAGGAACGCGTTGCTGGATCGACGGCGGTGCTCGTGCGACCCGTGACTGCCCAAGAGGTGCGCCCGCTGTCGACTCGACTCAGCGGCGGCTGTACGGATGGGATGGACGGACGGACGATGGCTGGGCGAGGCTCAAAGCTGCGGGCTCGAATCTGTTAGCCTTGCGGGGGATGTGAGAGCAACGCGGCCACAGACGACCTGCCGTACAACATTGACCTGCCACGGAATTGAAACAAAGGAGGGGCCACTCTCGCCGTCGGCCAACAACGTACCCAGCGGTGCGCAACAAGGGAGCGCCTGTGCTGAACCTGGTCGGGAGGGAACCAAGAGGTGTGGCCCTGTAGCAGCAGCAGCAGCGGTCGAGGTTCCAGATCTTGGACGTTCGGGCGCGGGCAGCGGTTCGTTCGGTGGTGGTGTCTCCTGGAGCAGCTAGCGAGGCTGATGGTGCTGGTTGGCGGCGGGACCGGCGGACGACAGCGCGTGTCGCGGAGGACGCGCTGGAGAGCAGCGGGGGCGCGGAGAGGGCGGAAGTTTGATTTGGCCGTGGGCGTGGGAGTTTGGGATTTTTGCGGATTTTCAGATGGACGTGTGGAGTGAAGGTGGTCTTGGTGGAGTAATTCCGAGCGGGCGGCGTCTTCAGCAGCAGCACCCTTGACGGCACGCACGCACGCACGCACGCACGCACGAGCCCAGGGCAGCTTGAGGCGGCCGTTTGCGCCAGCCAGGCCAGGGACGCCAGGAACACGTACGCGTAGCGACTCTATTTTGGGCCAGAGGCAGTAGCGGTAGGGACCCGCGTCGCTCATGGCTGGATTCGATGGCACGGGCGGGACATGATGCCCTCGCAGGCGCATGCCGCCGGCCAGCCAGACGAGAGAGACAAGACGTCCGGCGGCTACAGGGGGTGCTGGGGGTGCTGGGGCATTCCCTCACGCCCTCACACATAATACAGCAATTACTGCACATCCGTCTTTGCATGGGCTGCCACGCAGGAGCCCCGCCAAGCTTTGTCGGATCCATCCATCGTTTCAGCCCTGGCTCAAGCCTCGTCAAGCGCCGCAACCCAGTACTCTATGCGAACCTCTGCCCTCTGCCCTCTGCTATTCCCGCTGCCGCTGCCGCTGCCGTAGATCCAGACATGGCCCTCGTTTCTGGGCCCGGCCGCGCTGTGGGCGCCATGCCCGCCGAGATGCAGCTGTACGTGGATAAGCACGTCCGCTACATCCAGAGTCTCGACACCGTGCGCCTGCCTTCATAGATGACTGCCGACGAGCATTCTGACCAGTGCAGCGCAAAGACGAACTCGAATACTGGCTTACCGAGCACCTCCGACTCAACGGACTCTACTGGGGGCTGACCGCACTCCATCTGTTGGGACGCCCTGATGCCCTGCCGCGTGCTGAAGTTCTGGAATTCGTCTTCTCTTGTCTGCATGAGAGCGGTGGCTTCGGCGCCGCCCCAGGCCACGATGCACACATGCTGTACACGGTCAGCGGCGTGCAAATCCTAGCGACGCTGGATGCCTTTGAAGACCTCGAGGCCCGCATGAAGGGTGGGCGCCAGAAGATCGGCGAGTGTATGTTTGTTTGACGGCGATGCCATATCGCAATGCTAACAGTCCTCAGTCATTGCAAACCTCCAGGATCCCGAGACAGGAACTTTCGCGGGGGACGAGTGGGGGGAGCATGACACGCGGTTTCTGTATGGCGCGCTGAATGCTTTGTCCCTCATGGGCCTTCTCAGTCTGGTCGACGTCGACAGAGCGGTGCAGCACATCCAGTCGTGTGCCAACTTTGACGGCGCTTATGGCACCAGTCCGGGAGCCGAGTCTCACTCTGGGCAGGTGTTTACGTGTGTGGGTGCCTTGTCCATCGCGGGCAGACTGGACCTGGTGGACCACGAAAAACTGGGTGCTTGGCTCAGCGAACGCCAGCTCAAGAACGGCGGTTTGAACGGGAGGCCAGAGAAGAAAGAGGACGTTTGCTACAGCTGGTGGGTCATGAGCAGCTTGGCGATGCTGGACAAGCTGCATTGGATAGACGGCGAGAAGTTGACCTCCTTCATCCTGCAGTGTCAAGTAGGGCACCTCACCATGACCCTTGTCGGAATCTACTGACGCATGTAGGATCCGGAGCTGGGCGGGCTTGCAGACCGTCCTGGCGACATGGTTGATGTCTTCCACACGGTGTTCGGGATTGCAGGGCTCAGCTTACTAAAGTACCCCGGGCTTGCAGAGATAGACCCGGTGTAGTATGTCGCCATTACACTTCTCTCGCTACATGCTGATCCATACAGTTGCATGCCTCGCGAGGTGACCCAAAGGTGCCTGCGAAGATGATGGGACCATTCCGGTAGCCATGTAGAACAAACATACCTCCTGCACGTCACCATTGCTTTGCTTTTAGGACCATGCGAGCAGGACATTTTGGATAATTGAGGCTGGTAGCATTTCTTGGATAGATCCCATTGTAAAGCCGTGTGCTGCTTGCTGGCTCGCACCATTGCAATGTCCTCCATTGCACCCTTTCCCGGCGTAAGGCTGCGCAAATTACCCACCAAGCTCGGTAAGAGTACCATTCGCTGGCCGTCTAATAACCTTCTTTTGCTCTATGAGGGACGAGATACAAAGGCAGAGGAAAGCGACGGTGCTGCCCGCTTCCCCCGCTGAGGGTAGTCCCACGTGGTTTGGCTTGGAACGGACGCCTACAAATTTCCTCCTTCTCTCTCATTGTGTGCTTCTTTCCCCTCTCTCTCACAGCGCAAGCATTCAATTGCATCTCATACCTGCTTCGTGCTTTCGTTCTTCAATAATGCTGCTACTGCCGCGGAAGTGACTCGGCGGCCCAGCTACCTTATCAATCGATTGCTTGCTCGTCTCCCGCCGCCTCCTCACCTTCTCCACCGCCCAGTCCGCTCCTTTCACCTCATCCGTCTTTCCACCAACTGCGGTGCACTGACAGCGCTTTCACTCTGCTGCACTCTTCACGCTCCTTACCTCCCGTGCTGCAATGGCGGCCAACATCCCGCTGCACTGCAACATCTGCCCCCGCAAGCCAAACTTCAGCGATGTGTCTCACCTGCTCACCCATATTGCCAGCAAGGGTCATCTCTCCAACTACTACAAGGTCAAGGTTCGCTCTGGCAGCGAAGACGCGTCTCGCCGTCTGATCGAGTCGTACGACCGATGGTACGCCGAATGGAACGTCGAGGAGCTCATGTCGGAGCGAATGAACCAGAAGGACAAACGCCGATCCCGTGCGAGGCCTGCTGGTAAAGTCTTTACCTCCCCGGCCAGGGGACTGTTGCTGACTCTCTCCTGCTGCAGCCCGCGCTACGCCGGCCCCCAAGATTGAAGCCCCCCGTCCTGCTCGTCCGAGAGCCGCCGTTGGAAACCTCCTCGACCCGCGCCTGTCTGAACACCAATTGATCAAGGTCGAACATGCTGGCACGCCCACACCGACCCCGCAGCCGGGCCCCGTACTCCGTAACAGGGCATTTGCCCCTCATATGCAATACTGGGCGACCGAGTCCCGCGCGAGCTCCCGAAGCTATACCAATCCGGACTACGAGACGTCTAGCGAGTATTCAGACCCGAGCGAGCGGAGACGGCTTCGCTATACTGTTGAGGACTCTTGTGCCATCGACGACGACCCTTCCGAGGCAGCCACCGACCCCATGGCGGTGAGTGAGTGCACCAAACTCAAAGGCGTCTACTGGCCCGGCATGGACATCTTCGACTCTGCCACACCTGAGATGCGTCGTAAACGAAATCAGAAGAAAGACAGCTCTGTTGTCGAACAATTGGAGCTGAACTCCCAAGAGGTCGAGCCAACGGAGCTCATCTTCACGCCGACGGGCTCCTTCAAGCGGCAGCGGAGAATTTCAAGCTCGGTCTACGACGATGACGAAGATAGCCCGATCAAGACGGAAAGCCCGCGGCCGGTATTGACCCGACCCGTGTTAGCTAGCATGGATGTCAATGTCCCTCGTCGCTCTCGTCAGTCTGCTCGGCAGACCCAACACCTTTCCTACCCAACACGACAGTATGACGAGGACGACTACACTCGATCCGACTATGGCTACGGCTACGGCCAACGTGCCCCCAAGCGCAAGCGCGCGTTCGATGTCTTTCATGACGACGATGTTCCGTTCTCCCAGCCGTCCGGATTCAAGTACCTCACCGCTGGGCTCCATTCACAACCGTCACCGACCCCAGCTCCGACCCTACCAACGTACAAAACCTTTGGTAATCCATTCCCGTACGAGAATAAGGAGAATGTTGTCGCTACGCTTCACCCGAGCTATGAGCACCACCATGCCCATCAGCCCTCCGGCTACTACCACTCTTACGCCTATGGCCTGAGCCATGAACCGAATGCGTTTCAGTTAAGCAATAACATGTACATGAACAGCGCATATCAGCAGCATGTTCAGGATGATGATGACGACAATCGCACAATCACGGCCCCACCGTCACCTTCTACAGGTTAGCCGGGCGACCTCTGCGAGTGTTTCAAACTATCGGTACTCTCTATGTTCTGCTGACAGATTTCTGTCTCTCTTCCCTACTAGCGGCCTTCTGCCATTCTGCAGCAACACCCAACTGTCGACTCTCGCTTTACGTTTTGGTTTACGTTTCATTCCAGCAAGCGAGGACGACATCTACGTGTGCTCTCTCTTTCTTATGTTCTGGGTTTGGTATTTTACATGGTACAGAACGATGGTATGACTTACGACTGACGACATGCAATATGTATGAGCATGTGATATTCCGATGCATTGACGTTCACCACGGTCCACGGGTGGACTGGGGGCTTTGTGGACGAGGAATGCTCTTTCCGATCTGTTTCCTTTGTGAGCATGGATGCTGGGGACTTGCTGGTGGGCTTTTACGGCATTACCATGCGATCTGTATGTTACAATTGAGGTGTTTCGGTAGACAATTCGTGCTCATAGTGTATCAAGTGGTGCCGTGGTGTCTATGATCTGGGCGACATGCCGTGCAACTTTTGTCAAAGCAAAGCTTAGAGCTTCCAGTCAACGGGACGCTAGAACGATGGCAGGTGGGAGGTAAAAGTCTATTTGTATCAGGCAAGCGCGCTTGAGCTGACTCGCTAACAATAATATAAGCGAAATCATTGCGTTTCTGGAGTGAGCCTAAGAAGCCGAATATGACAACGAATGCTCCAGATTTCCTTTCCAACGCTTGCCATCGTCGTCCTTTACTCTATCTTCCCAACAGTGCCCTTCTCCTTTTCCGTCCCTAGCCCCTCACGCTCAACCCCATTTACAGCCCGATAAACCCACCTCAACGCGCTACCAACAAACCACATGGTAATCCCACTGCCCGCGAAAAGTCCGACTCTTTGCGACTTCGACAAGAGCGTGAAGAGGGGGTAGGGGTAGAACCCATTGCGGGAGTAGCAGAGTTCGATCCAGACTATCTCTAGATCAGCGTGGTTCTCTGATTCCATGGGCTGTGCCGGCGGGAGGGGTGGGGGAAGAAACTTACACCAGTAGAGGAAGGCTATGGAGATGGAAGTTACTAGGGTGAGGAGGGAGGCGAGCGGGTTCATGGGGGAGGTCGGCCATGGGGGGGAGAGGAAGAGGGCGTCGAATGTGAGCAGGACGGTGGGGGTTAGGTGGAAGCCTATGTCTGCTGATAGGGGGGGTCTGGGGAGGTCCGGGGGGATGACTAGTTTTTCGTCGATCTGGGGATTGTTAGTCTCTGCATGGTGCAAAGAGAAATCGAGACATGAATAAGGGAGAAGGGAGGGGTTGGCGTACGGCGCGAAGACCCCAGTATAAGATGCTAATAACAATCTCGATTGGTGCAGCGACCAGTGCGAGGTAGTTCTTTATGGTGAAGAGAGTGGGCGACTTTGTGATGTCGGCGAGAAGACCGCATATGAAGCATATTGTTGAGATTGTCAGGCCGAGAATCGTGAGGTATTGAAGGTGCCATCCGAAAGACTCGTTCTGGATGGTTATGTAAGTTTTGTGGAATTGGAATGATCCCGTCCCGATATTTCTCTATTACTATGCTAATAATTGCCGGTGGTGGAACGACTTACAATTATGTTTGGGTTGTCGACGAGGCTGGGATGACATCAGCATTAGCTCACATCTGATAGAATTTTGAAGAGCGAAACACCGTACAATTTGAAAGACTGGTAGAAGCTGAAGAGACCAAGGATCTGGAAGTCGACTATTAGTTTGAATCCTTTTCGGACGTTTTGGGAATCCTACATGCACGACCCCAGAAACGCCTTTAGACGGTGAATCCAGCCGCTGAAGCCCATGTCGCTTCAGCTCCGCGGCGACTTGAGACGCACTCATCTTGCCTGACTAGGCGCTCGAAGTCCGAGGTGTTCGAATGTAGTGTAAATGTAGCTCCAAGCCAAGGCAAGCTCAAAAACGACAGTAAGAAAGTGGAAGAAAAGTGTGATGTACAAGTAAAAGCCAAAACACGTGGGTCAAGCGTTGCCGTCCGGTGGTTGGCGGCTCTTCGTCCATCGGAAGCCTCGGAACATTCAGTCTCGCAGACCGGCCCGTGCGGCTCCAGATGACTAAGACTACGACTGGCGTCATGTTGGCGTTGCCCTGATTCATGACTGACTCCCTCCCAATCGGCACCAATTATGCGTTTCTCCGCTTCCATGTACTTGTACAACCCCACCTTCATATCAGATGGTGCCGAGAAGCGACCATTTCCTCCGCTGCGGCACATCATCGGGCATCGAGAGGTACCGGTCTTCTGCGGTAGTCGCTGATAACGCGTAAGACCAATCAAAAGGCTGATGGCTAAACCTCGGCCGCTAATCTGTCGTTCGATGGTTGAACTTCGGCCACGTTGTCTTGGGATTATCTCCATTGGGTGTAGTGACCAATGGCGGACAGCCTGGGTTCTCCACACAAAGACGGTAGGAATGGGGTTATGCGGGACGTCGGACGACGTGAACCGGGTGAGAAAGCGCTATGGAAGTAGATTGCTTGGGGGGACGAAGTTCGACGCGTGTAACGCGATCTCCGATCTCAGACTTGTTCTTAAAGAGCTGTTCGCCCTTTCTTTCATTGCAACATTCTGCAATCGCATTCGATATATACACTCGTCGTACTTTCTTGTACTACGAATTTCAAGATGGAGTCCAAGATCGAGAACATAATCCAGTCTCTCACACTGGAGGAGAAGATCTCTGTTCTAGCTGGCAAAGACTTTTGGGAAACCGTTCCTATACAGTCAAAAGGTGTACCAGCGATCAAGGTATATCTCACCTCCTCACGTCTGTAGTGCTATACTTACTCTTCCAGACATCCGATGGGCCAAATGGCGCTCGCGGTGCTACCTTCGCTGGAGGAACAAGAGCAGCATGCTTTCCGGCCGCTGTATGCTCTGCATCTACATGGAATCCTAGCCTTTCTCGAAGAGTAGGAGTAGCCTTGGCGGAAGAGACCCAGACTAAGGGAGCCCGAGTACTGTATGCTTAGATTTCCCCAACGGCACTACCGTTGATGTTAACTTCGTTCCAGACTTGGACCTACGATGTGCAACCACCGACACCCTCTCGGCGGACGTAACTTCGAAAGCTTTTCCGAAGATCCGCTCCTCACGGGCAAGCTCGCCGCTCAGGTAGTGAACGGTCTGCAGTCTCAAGGAGTTGCTGCAACTGTCAAGCATTTCGCCGTAAACGAGCAAGAGACGGAACGGTTAAAGGTCGACGAAATTGTTTCTGAGCGTGCCTTGAGAGAAATTTATCTGAAGCCTTTCGAAATTGCCGTTAAGGAGGCCAATCCTTGGGCTGTCATGACCGCCTACAACAAGGTGAATGGATGCCATGCCGATGCACACGAGTTCCTTTTGAAGAAGGTCCTTCGCAGCGAGTGGGGCTGGAAGGGTCTAATTATGAGTGATTGGGGAGGCACGAACTCTACTGCGGACTCACTGAATGCTGGACTGGACTTGGAGATGCCAGGACCGACGCGCTTCCGAAGCTACAAGGCCGTCAACGATGCCATCAAAAACGGAGCACTTTCGGAGAAAACAATCGACGACCGTGTGCGAAATGTTCTAGAGCTTATTCACAAAGTCGGTGGTTTTGAGAACCCTGATATCCCTGATGAGCGATCTGTGGATGATCCGAAGCACCGTGAACTCATTCGAGAAGTCGCTGGCCAAGGTCTCGTTCTCTTGAAGAACGATGGCAATGTCTTGCCCTTGAGGAAGGAGGAGGTCAAAGGGAAGAAGATTGCACTGTTGGGACTGGCAAAAGAGGCTTTGATCCACGGCGGCGGAAGTGCATCTCTGCACTCGCATTACAGGATATCACCATGGGACGGCCTGCAAAGCGCATACGGCAAAGATGTCGAATTCAAGTTTTCAAAGGGTGAGCTCGATTCCTAAAATAGCATGCCCATATGTGCTAACTATCTCAGGTGCTCATACATATCGGTTATTACCACCCTTGGCAGCCAACTGTACAGATGCGGAAGGCAAATCTGGTTGGACAGTGCAGCTTTTCGAGCGTGGCAAGCACGGAAAGCCCATCCAAACAATCAACGGCCACAAGGAAGCAGCTTACAGCCCCATAGGAGGGTTTGATGCCAAGTTCAAAGATGTTCGGCTCTCAACTACCTTCACCCCTACCGAAAGTGGTTCCCATTACCTTGGCTGCTCTGGCATAGGACCCACGAAGGTCACTATCAACGACCAAGTGGTGTACGATCAGAAGAGTAATTGCGAGGATGCCATGGCATTCTTGCTTGGTGGTATCCCTGAGGAAGAGTTCAACTACTCTTTTACCAAGGGAGTGTCTTATCAGATCCTTATTCAGACTACCCCGGCAACTGGGGGGGAGACACACGGTGGTATTCTTGAGGGCCTACCCGGCTTCCGACTCGGCTTCATGAGCACGGAGGAACACGATAAAGATCTTCTTTCTGAGGCTGTCGATGTTGCACGGGAATGCGACTATGCGATAGTCTTCACTGGACACACTCCAGTTTGGGAGACTGAGGGACAGGACCAACTCTCCTTCAATCTGCCCAAGGACGGATCACAAGACAAACTCGTAAACGCGGTAGCGTCCGCAAACTCGAACACTATTGTAGTCAACTCCACCGGCGTAGCCATTGCCATGCCGTGGCTCTCCAAGGTCTCAGCCGTGCTGCAAGCATGGTTCCCCGGCCAAGAGGCTGGAAACGCCATTGCAGATGTCATCTCAGGAGCAGTCAACCCCTCCGGTCGACTCCCCATATCATGGCCCAAGCGTATCGAGGACGCCCCAGCTTATGGAAACTTCCCAGGTGTCAAGAAAGACGGACAACTCACAGTAAGATATGAGGAAGGCGTCTTCGTCGGTTACCGCCACTACGACCGTCTTTTGCAAGATAAGGTCCAATTCCCATTCGGCTTTGGTCTCTCGTACACAAACTTTAGCTTGAAAGACGCCACCGTGTCGCAAAGCCCTGGAGGCAAATTTACGACCAGTATAACCGCTGTCAACACTGGGAAAGAAGCTGGTGCTACTGTTGTACAGCTGTACATTGGCAGGACGAAGCAGTCTCCGGAGCATCCTATCAAGACCTTGGCTGCGTTTGAGAAAGTGTTCTTAGAGGCTGGGCAGGAGCAGCAGGTTGTGCTTGATGTGGGTCTTAAAGACTTTGCGTACTTTGACGAGTCGAGCGGTGCGTGGAATGTTGAGAAGGGACGGTATGAATTCTGGTTTGGGCAGTCGACGCAACATGTTGAAGACGTGGTGGGTGTTGATGTAGAGGGTGCGAGGGCGCTGAAGCTATAGGGTGTATTAAGTCAAAGGGTCTGGAAATCAATTCTCCGCTTTTCCATCAATCGGTCGAACTCCCGTTGTTTCATCACACGGCCAAGTTTCCGATTGATCCATCACACGGTCGATCATCCGGTTTCGTATCACCCCGACAAGAGGAGACCCAAGCAGCTTACCTAGCCCCCGTTACATCCATCTCTATGCGGTTGGCAGGAATATCCGTACCGATAACCACCGAGATCACGCACGTGCGTTGGCTAGTATCATTACAACAGAAAGAAGGTGGCATTCAACCAATAAATCTTTTCAGATATACAAAAGTAGACGTCTTCATACATTTAACAGCTTGTTGTTGCGCTACGTCGATAATGTTGTGGCAGTGCGACATTTAGTGTGGCGTTTTGTTGGTTTCCTCTCACGAGAACTTCCGCGGAACCACAAGGACAAGGATTCATTCCTTCTGCTGCTAGCGAGGAGGCAAACTTTGCTAGGCTGCTTTTGTTCCCTCGAAACCCGACGCTGCGGACACGATCCAAGCCTCACTCATCAGCATATACAGCGCTTAAGACGGATCCTAGCTACCTCGACGAATGTCCTCTATATACGTATGCGCCGCATCACTCGTGCATTCTCGACGGTACTCGCGCGTGTCGGAACGCCCCACGTCCGGAAGTAACTTCGAAGATGCCAAATGTCGGTAGGCCCTCCAAGGGCTGGGTAAGTTGGGAGGTACATGCATCATTCAAAGTCGTATGCTAACCATCTCGCAGTAAGTTACTCTGTGTTTTTGCACTTTTAGTCACATTTTCCGAGCTGCTCGAAATATGTGATCTGGGCATCATCGTCTTACCTGATATTCGTACCACTAACTTCAGCAGCAAGAACTGTAGGGACAGAAAAATTAAGGTACGAAGCTCTTCCCTTTGGGAATATGTGCGCTCCTTAACCTTGTGCAGTGTGATATGAAGCGGCCATCATGTTCGCAGTGTATCAGGGTTCAGAGGACTTGCCATGGCTACCGAGACGAGCTCGCGTTGATGTTCAAGAACGAGAGCGACGTTGTTATGACCAAGGCACTCAAGCGATATGAGATGCTGTCGCACAAAACGCAGAAGTCGAGGAGTACGAAGCAGACCAATACTTGGGTAGCCGCTCCGGATTCGGGTTCGGAGTCGTCCGTCGCCTCACCCCAGGAAACCATTACACTGCCCCTGACATCGCCTATCGAAGACCAGGCGCTTTGCTTCTTCTTTGCCAACTACAAGATGGAGCCTTCAAGTGTGCTGAGGGGTCAGTTCGAGTTTCTGGGACCATTGCTCAACCGAGGCGACACGGAACCCATTCTGCAAAGGAGTGTACATGCTGCGAGCCTAGCCAGCCTCGCAAATAACACCAAATCCGCCTTTGCCATGAAAAGAGCTCGGCAAGAATACGGAGCGGCATTGGCGATGACGAACAGAGCCCTAGAGTCTCGCGAAACAGCCGTCAAGGACAGTACACTCATATGTATCATGATGCTTGGGCTGTACGAAACTTTAATGTATGAGGGCAAGGACTCACTTCTGACGTGCCCGAAACATGTTGCCGGTGCTTGCACACTGCTTTCATTGCGAGGACAGGACAATTTCAAGACCGATACTGGCAGGCGCGTCTTCCAGCAATTCCACCGCGTCGTGCTCCTAGCTGCTTTTCAAACTGACTTGGTCATGCCGACTGCCATGGAGCGGATGTGGGAAGAGGCCGAATCAAGGGGCGTCTACCAAATTCGAGCTCGAACTTGGAGTACGAGAATGATTCGATGGCTGCACGACATGGCCCGCCTCAAACAGAATAAAACAACTGATTCTGCGACAATGGTGGCGAGAGCAACAAAGCTTGCCCATGAGTTCAATGAAATCAGAGCACTCATACCAGAGATCTTCCAATATGATACTGTGTACCTTGAGCGGCCAGCTGAATACGTCTTTGGTGAGCAATCTTGGGTTACGAATACCACTTCTGAGACACTCGCTAATCGTACTCTCGCACCTAGGCAAATCGTACCATATCTATGTCGATCCCTTTATCGTACAGTTCTGGAACATTTTCCGAAGCATGCAATTGGGTCTCCATTCTATCCTCCGCGCCCATTTACTCAAAGGCCTCGCACCGAACAGTCTGGCCTTGCCGAAGGAACAAATGCGACACCAGCTCCAGGCTGCAGAGGAAGTCATACAGAACATCTCTGCCGAGATCTGTGCCAGCGTACCCCAAATTACAGGCCAAATTGCCTTCCCTCGTCTAGGAGCATCCACGCCTTCTCCGACCTCAACGTGGCCGCGAACATCAGCCCCAACGCATCTCCTAGACCGAAGTCTCCCAGGGTTTGAGTTACATCCTCCTGGCACGTTCCTCAGTGCTGCACGTCCAACGGGCATGCAGCACCTTGTTTTCCCTTTGTGGGCAGTAGGTCGGCACGAACCTCACCCACCTGGGCTAACACAGTGGGCTATCGACCGGCTGCAATTCATTGCGCACACGATCGGCTCGAAACAGCCTCTAGTCTATGCCCAAGATCTGAAGCAGAAGCTAGAGCAGAGGTTGAAGTAGGCACCAGAGCCGAGGAACTTGAATAGTAGAAGGGGTGCTACTTAACGCTTGTTATGACGACAGTGTGTCTATTAGCAATGCTACCTTACTTTAGTTATGAGCCTGACGCAACTCTGTTTCGTCCGGACCTAGTCGGCTTCGTACATACTTTACACATACTGCCTTGAATCTCTTCAATTTTCCCACTGTCTGCGTTGTTCTATTAAATGGGTGCCGGCTCTGAACATTTAAACTCATTGTTCCGTATGACAACATTATCGCGAACATTCCACAAGAGACTTAGTGGTGTCTGTTTCTGCAGTAGACATCAGGTTAAGAGCGCGTCGTCAGTGAAACCTACGATCAAGATTCTCGCTCTCAAACAAGATGACCAAATACTAGACGACGTGACGAGTTCGTGAGGATTAAGCACCTTTTCAGCTATAGGTTTTCATTTCTTTTCTATGCGTTCCGCCCTAAATCTATAGATTTGTAAAGTCGAAAGAAGGTGATCCTGGCTCCGCAGCACTAGCAACCTTCGGCAATACCTCCACCCTTTCCTCCCCCTTGTCTTTGATCCTAGCCCCCACTGTGCCTCCATCCTGTACGACTACGATTTCCACCTCTTTCAACTTTGGCATTGTAGCCGTTAACCCCAGAGCTAACTCTCTTAGAACCTTGACCTCATCAAACGCAAGGTTCCTCTCGAAGACATCGACTTTCGATTCGCCAGACCCCAATCTCTGGTTCAGAAGTTGAATGAATGGCATTGCCCTTTTCATCTCCACTTTATCCACTTTCTTGCTCACCGCCTTCACGTCCAGTGTAACACCGTCAAACATCTCCCGAACGAGGTCAATGTACTTTGCCTGCCAGGCTGGCCATGACGTTGCAACGAAGATGGTCAACCGCTTGGGTTGTGTGGGATCGTAACGAACCTCCTTACCTTTTGCAAGGCGTTTCTGCTGAGTGCTATCCGCCGCGCTGATAGAAGCCAAGGTTGAGCGGATGTAATTCGACGTCGCGGTCAGGGAAGGATTGGGTTCTTCGACTTGGGGGAAAGTGGCAGTTTGGATGGTCGAGCCCTTCAGAAGTGACTTGTTAGTTTAAAGGGTTATGGAGGATCGGTGAACTGAATAGCGGCATGTGCAAGGACTTGAGCCGAATTCACATACCTTCTTCAAAACCTCCCTCCAAACATAATCTGCCCAGTGTGGGGCGACGACACAGATCATTAGGGCTTGAAGTTCAACGTAGCGGCGTACACAGTCGTGATGCATGCCAATGGTGGCCGAAGAAGTGTTTACGCGGTAGCTGTCGCGTGCTGCCATGAAGTCGTAGAATCCCGACTTGAGGGCTGCTTTGTAATTTGTGCTGATGGAACATTAGTCACCGCATATCAAAGGAGGTAGTACAGACTGACGCTTCGAACTGGTGCACTGTTTCTCGCACAAGGATATCCAGTTCGTTCTCGAAGAGCTCATCCCAAAAGAGTTTCTCCCCTGTCCGTTGGAAAATGTCGCTATTTCTTACTCGCTCTGTCTTCCAAACCGACGCGAAGGTTTCACCTTCCTTGAGAATGCGCACTCCTGTGATTACGTCCTCTGTCCACTTTCGGAGCTCGAAAAGTTTGAGGACGATTGCGTTCGCGACGGTTTCCTCGAAATTCGCATCTTCAATACCGTCGCCTCCATTTGCAATTGCAATTCTAGTTGCATCTGCCCCGAACTTCTGAATCGCGCTATCCAAGGTAAGGAAATTTCCAGAGCTTTTGCTCATCTTCTGTCCATTCAAGGTGACGTGTCCGTTGACTCTGATGCCCTTGGGTAAATACTGAGGTGCAGACTTGCCCCATATAGCTTGATGGATGTAGAGGAAAAACACCAAATGATTGGTGATGAGGTCCTTCCCGCTGACACGGACGTCTAGCGGATACCAGTAAGTGAATTCTCTTCTCATGGCCTCCAGAACATCTCTGCCTATATCGGTGGTGATGACGTCGTCTTGAAGGGCAAAAACGTAATCCCATACTTCATCAGTCATTTGCGACGCTTCAATGTTGCCAATACCGGGTTCTGTGCCGAATATGTTGGAGTGCAGATAGTGGGCGATTGTGTAGTATGCCATGTAGATCGTGGAGTCCGACAAACCCTCCACCAATTCAGAGGTGTCCCAAGGTAGCTTTGTACCGAGCCCATATTGTCGAGTGACACACCATTGAGTTAACCAGCCCAATGTCTGCTCGAGAGCATGCTTCGTCGCAGGAGAGAAGCTGTTGAAGTTTTGCCCATCCTCACCCCGAACATGTCCTAGGACATCATCCCTCCATGCTTCATCTCCAGGTCCATAGGTCAAGAACCATTGGTCTAAGTATGCCGCAACGCATTCGTCACCAGATCGCGATATCGCTAAACCGTCAGGCTCGCAGTATATCATCGCGTCGTTGGCGTCAAGTAGATTTTGCCGAACGAGGGGTTTGGCGTCCTGAACTGACCTTCCGGCAAACTCGCCGACAATCATCTTTCCCTGATAAAAGCCTATTTTATAGGCTTGTTCTTTTGCCTCCGCAAGTTGTTGAACGGATTTCGGGGAGTTGATTTTCATGTTCTTAACCAATGTAGGAGCTATCAAGCTACCAAAGCCAGGTGCTTCGATGATCGGCAAAATGTCAAGAGGAACCCATTCCGAGAGGATTCCGTAAAATTCCGGCTTCTTAGACAGCTCCACGGTCATGGCATAATCATCTGGGCTGTCTGATGGCACAGAAGTTACTACGCCAGTCCCCTTTGCTTCTTGAATTGTGTCCATGGGAACCACATAGACATCCTGTAGTTGGCTCAACGGGGCATTGACTAGAGAACCAACCACATCAGATCCATTGAGCTCCGCCACCTTTGAGAAAGTTCCCCATTCAGGTAAGATGCCCTGGAAGGCCATGTTGCGAGCAGCTCTGGTAGTGATGAAGAAGAAGTCCTTATCTGAGACGCGGAAGATGCCGTAGGCAATCTTGGGGGAGACGAAAAGGTTCGTTTGGCCGTACATTGTTTCGGGACGGAGAGTCGCTGGCACCATGAACACGTTCGCATCGCTGGGAAGCTTGTCTGATAGGATCTGCTGTGCTTTTTCGGACCACTGCTTCACCTTGCACTTGAGAGCGATGTATTCTTGAACTCGAACACTCTCTCCTTCAGCTCGGTCATGGTCCAGACAGGGCTGCCGGTCCTTCGGTGAATATATGGAGTATCGCTTTCCGAATTGAATCTTCCCGCCCTCTTTAAGTCTTCTCATCTGCCATTGGACGAATGAATCATAGTAAGGATTGGCATCAGTGGTGATGAAGCTACGCCTCCAATCAATGCCACAGCCCAACCCACGGAGGTGTTCCTGCCATAATTGTGGGAAAACATGTAGCCAGTGTTGAGCATCGGCGAATCTGTGTATCTCGGTTCGGGGAATGCCTAAAGACAGCATGACCTGGAATTGGTACTTCGCCTTGATGGTCTTCAGTGCAGCCTTTCCTGTTTCAGGAGTTCAGCCTTGTTCAGCCTTGTTCTCAGGTCAAGATTTATGGCACATTCTTACCTTTGCGAACATTGGTAAACTTCGTAATATCTTCTTTCACCTGAGTTTGTTCCTGAATGGGAAGCGGGGCTGTATCGACGCCGTCTTCTTTGTAGGCCTCGAAACTTCTACCAAAGAGTTCGATTTCGCGAACGAGTTTATCCGCACACGCTTTGATAGGCATACCAGTGGCGTGATAACCTTGAGGGTATAAAGTTCGCTTCCCTTGTGCCCGCGCAACACGACTCGCAAACTCTATCTTCGACACGGTGAAGGCATGGCCTAGGTGGGGGGAGCCGTTAACGTATCTAGACGGGTTAGCGTGTAACCAATTGTGTGAGTAGACCGATTTACGGATACGCCATGGTACCTTGCGAAATTAGCTTGAATTCTGCCAAACTAACACGGACGCTTACCGAAGAACTTGGGGACTTTGGCTCTTAGCTCTCCGTCGGTGACAGACCCCATGGGATATTGCGCGCATGGCGGCGCGTCAGCCTCGAAAACCTTCTCCTCATGCCATATCTTTTGATACTTTCTTTCGACGGCTCGCAGGGCGTCCCTTTTCTCAGTCTGCAGTTCTTTGGTCAGCGGTTACCGAGACAAGGGAAAGAAACACGAACATTTTCGATCTTCATCGTGCTGTGAGAGCCATGGTTCGGGTCCATGGCCTCGATTTCTGGTTCGGTCATGTCGGGGTCAAGCGGGTGGCTGGTTGCTTATACGGCTTATAGGCACATACATATGTGGCATGAAGAAATCGTCTGAGTCATGGTCGGTAGAACTTCGGAGGCGTCGGAGAATCGGAGGTCGAATACCGAGCTTGGTGCAGACGATCACATATGATAGGATGGATTATCACAAATGGATACAATATCAGGTTCACCGGTTGAACACCCGGGGCTCGGCCCGCCCATATCCCGCTAAGACTGTTTCCTTCGACTCAACCACCTGCTCATCTGCTACCACCTACTATCCCCACTTAACCACTCCACACACTGAGACTCGCATTCAAAGAGACGAATCTGCCTTAGCTAACTCTTGGAATATCTGGTTTTGTTTTGCTGAAGCGAACTCTTTGAAGCTCTGGTGGTGTTTTGCCAAACAATGCATACCTTCTCTGTGCTAGAACGGTGCGGAAAGTACCATACCTTGAAGCGTTTGAGTGGTAACAGCCTAGATCGGGCGGGTACCAAGGATGGCATCTCACCAAAGCTGGCCCCTTAGCCCTTACGTTGATGCATAAGTCGTGATCAGGGCCCAGCTGAAAAGATCATGCGCTGATATAGTGAAGGGATCTTCGCACAGGAGCGAAACCTTGAGCGTAAACAACCCAAAAGTGGAGCTCTCACGAGCTGCATCATACATCGCGATTTGTTGCGTACCGTCGACTTCAATAACTCCCACTACAGATCCATTCAACTCAAGATATTCATAAGCATGAGTGCTGGAACAAGTATGTAGCACAACTATTGTACTACATGTCCGCGAGCATAGATAGCTGCAAGGCGAGCTACGTTGGCTCCTTCCTCTTCCATCTACTCCTCATTGACCAGCATGAATCCCTGAACAATGATGCAGCCACGCCTAGACACACACGCCATCGAGGCAACCTCGGGCATCACGAGCCATACCTGAGGACGATTGACTGCTCTTAGGACATGAGCTAGGTGCCAAAAAGAGCTTGGGAGGATATACAGATTATCCAACGGCGGCAGTGCCGTGGCTATCAACAGTGCATGATAGGCAAGAAACTGCATATGGCTACGTATATGCATGGTGGTCGTGCAGTTGGCAAGGAAGAACCTGGTCTAGCAACGCTTGATTGAAGAGCTTGGGGCACAGCTTCGTGCCGTAACAGGTGCAACCTCCCGTGAGGCGCATGTTGTTGCACTATGCGAAGGGGAAATGATGACCCGGAGTCGGCGAAGTCCGCAGAGGAAAGATGTATTCGGTGGCAGAAGTGGGCAGTGATGGGGGTAGCGAAAACTCTGATTATCGGCGCATAGAGCTGAATGCAGGTTCTTAACGCTGCAGAAGATTATCATTCTATACCCTTTATTGGGTGATGATTGGGTGGGGTTGATTGTCATATGTGCTATTGCGGCACAGTCACGGGCTATGTCTTGGTAGCCGTTCTTGGATGCTCCTGTGTAGCACACTACTTAAACCCGAAGCTGTTCAGGAGATTTCTCTCAAACCATCTCATCTCTTCCTTCAATCCAAATCTCAGTCTGGATTACGAATTCTACAAAGTTTCCGCAAATACCTGCACGCACGAACAGCTCCTCATCAAGATGCACGCCTCTATCGACACTCCCATCGTTCATGTCCACTGTGGTGGATGTGGTGAAGACGACATACCCAACCCTTGCCCTAAGTGTAACTGCTGCAGCAGCAGCTGCTGTGGATGCGTAAGTGTTCCACGTTCGCAACGGCTTCAAGCTATAACTAATGTCCAATCTCAGAGGTAAATCTTGGCTAGATTCAGTTGCCAAGCTCAACGTGTCGACAACAAAAGACGGATTCTGGGGTTTTCCGGTTTCGGGATGTACAGAAAGACGTGAGGAGGTGTTGTAGTGGGTGGGGGACATCGCATCACTCGTTTGTATTTGAACTTTTTGGCGCCTAGATCTTGTGCAAATACATGCCCACGTGTGTATCATGTTATCTAGGAAATACATTCATTACCCTTAGTTTGCCGTGCCATATTGTTCGCCATACGCGAAGTGAATCATTAGTAGATAAAGGGCTTGACGCCCATCAAAGATGCTGAATAACAGTCGGCTGACCTTTGGAATGACAACGGGCAAACACTATAGTACTTGCTCGGTTTCCAAGTGTCGAGTGTGTGATATGAAGAAGAGTATGACCAACGGTTAAGAACATGTGCGAAGCTAGTACTGTCCTAAAGTGCTGGCGTGAACTTAACAAGGGTCGTTCGTAAAGGCGGCGCCCACTTCGCGGGTCAACAGGTCGGCATCAACGCGTAGGTGATACACAACAACAAACACATCTTCGGCCCAGATACACATATCTTCCGTCTGGAGCGCTGGCTCACGAAAAACCCAAAGCAGCGGGCGATACTCGACCGCAACTTCCTTACCTATGGTGCTGGGCCGCGTACTTGTATTGGCAATTAACCTGTTGGAGATGTGCAAGTTTCTACCACAGATCGTGACGAAATACGATTTCGAGATGCTGACGGACGAATCGAATGGAACGATGTATAATCGGAAGACTTATTTGGAGAGGAAGGTTTAAGGGCTTTTCTTTACTAAGCGTAGAGTATCCGAAGAAGTTGCCCTTAGTAAGAATAAGGAATGCTCTGCAAATTGTAATTACTGCAATTGTCTATAAACTTAGTCGCCGTTGGTGCTGATTATGTAGCATACGGTTCACTTCAAGTCGTCGTGCGTCGGTCAAGTACTCTAACACGCATGACTAACTGTACACCTCCTACCTTTTTCACATGTCAGGTATATGAATACACTATTATTGCACGCAACTCTACCACTATTTACTGTGTATTCATCACAGTAAATAGCTAAGTACTACCTCAAGCATCAAGACCCAGACATCATGACTCTGATACTCATGTCTGCCTTGAGCTTTAGACTGGAACCTACCGCCGTTTTTGCAACACCCCTTTGCGTCCAAGGGTGCTTGGACCGAAAGTTGTTTTGTGATGACCCTTTCTGTGACACTGTGATCCGCAAGGAACGCGATGGCTAATACCTCCCAGCTGTGTACCGGTGTAGTGCTTTCCGCAACATTTGTTCGTTCATTCGGTTCTTTACCAGATAGATTAACTACGTATGGAATACGCAATGTACGGTTACGCAAATCGAAGAAAACTGTGACTATGATACACTGGAATGAGCGCTCACTACACAATTGTCAATTTTAATTCAACGTCCTAATTAGCTCTAATAACTCCAAATAACTGTTTTAGACATATTAAGGCCTAATGTCCACGCATGCCATGTACTCGACCGAGACTTTGCGACCTGCATCTAGCATCTTAGTCGTTCCACCGTAGTTTTCATGCAGCCCAACATGAATGACCGTCCCCTTCCGCATTGTGACGACCGCGATTGAACCGGCCACACTTCTCATACGACCATAGGATCCTGAATGGGGCGTACATCCAAATTCCAACGTCTGCCCCATGACAGTTTCCTCACCTCAACAGTACATCAGAAGAGACACCGAGCTCACTCGCTGTAATCTCCTCAGCGAGGCGCACATGAACCATCAAACCATAGATGGACCCAACCATGTAGGATGCTTGCCTTGCCGCAGTCCGGGTATACATGTCAATGTATGCCGTACGGGTGCGCTTGACCGGATGGCGCTCCTCCAGGATTCGCAGGTTGCGGCTAGTATTGCGAATCAGTATGCTGCAACGAGCAGCCATGCGGGAGCGAACACTTACATGTCATATCGAAACTCGCAGAAAAGATCGGCTAAGGCCTTTTCATCTGCATCTGCGGCGAGGTTCGTTGCGATCAGTCGGCAAGGAAGACCTGCTTTCTCCTCTACCGCCTGGTACGTCGCTTCTTTTGCTAGGGTTTGCTTGATGATGATGTTGAGGTCCAGGAGGGATTTCTCGATGTAAACATGTTTTGCCGCTACATCAGCGTAGCCGTTTCGACCTTCGCTAAAGAGATACTCGGTCCAACGCTGCACCTCATCCCAGCTGGTCCCCGCCCTCTCTAGTTGGAGCGCAACTGCGTATGGCACGGCTTCTTGGTCCAGCTGGTGGTTCTTCTCTGCTCGCTGAGACTGGAATGTAAGGTCGAAATGGGGTGGCGGCGCGATATTGGTATGAAAATTTTGGACTGTTCCCTCGGGCGGAGGTGAGAACATGGTTGCCATGTCTTTGCGTAGAACCTCTAGATCATCGTCATTGTCGACTTCGCGTTGAGCTGTCGCCTTAGTCCGCATGTCGATATTATGCTCAAGCTCTGCCAACATCCGTCGGGGATGGTCATTGTCGTCTGCACGCTGGACGGCTGCCTTGGTCCGCGTATCAACATCCTCCTCAAGCTCTTCCAGCATCCGTCTTGGATCATCGAGCTCGAAAGCTTCCCCACCACGGAGAGACACTCGAGGCGGCGGTAGTAAAACTGGATACCATCAGCAGGGCTCAGAATGACTTAGGTAAACGTAGAATTCGCACCACTCTCCTTGTTCCTCATCGGAGACGTACCGGTATTCACAACCTCATCGTGACCACTGCCAGGCTCACCAGTTCCAAAGTATACCGCGGGAATCGTACTATACTCGCCCTTTGCGCTGCCAGTCGGCGACGAAGGGAGCGGATATGCGACGAGCGGCTTGACGGCGACCGGAGTCGAGGACGCCGGAGTCGCTCCACGGCTAGCTTGCTCACTGGCTTTCGTCTGGATCACCGCGTCGCGCCTCTTAGATGCGTTCGTGAGTGTGTTGGTGATGCTGGCGAGCTGTTTACCAAGCAGCGTGCTTTCACGACCTAGTCCTCTACGAGAGCCATCGAGGAGGGAGTCGGTGCTAGGGCGCTGTCTGTCAAACATTGTGCGTCCTTCCCGAGGCTGCATTGTAAGATCTGGGTAAGGGTATGCTAAAACGAGAGTTACTGCGTGGCCGCGATCGCGTATCATCTGGGTGAGTACTTACTGAGTGCAAGCTGACAAGCCGTATGGGAATGCCCGAAAGTAACGTTTGTGTTAGTAGGACGGCTGACCAAGAGAAAGTGTGAGCTTGAGTTTGACGAAAGGGTTCGATTTGGGCGATAGCACAGGTGGGTGAAAGGGATCGTTGTGTTGTTGCTGTGGCACTTCGGAGGGCAGTCGCAATGCGGGACTGAGACAGCAAACGGCTCACGTCTGACGTTCGGGCTCACCGCTGAAAACACTCGAGCCTGTCATTCAATTTCATTGCCGCTTGGTTGCAGTGCTGTCGAGGCCAAATGCAAACGTAGAGCTGGAAGTTGAGTAGTATTACACCAGAAACAAAATCCGATGTTTAGATCCCGTCTCGCTCGCCTATGCGAGGCTATAGCTCTTGCTGAACATGCATACGCGAGGGAAAAAATGGCTTCAGCGCCGCATATGTGCCAGTTCTCCACCGGCCACAGCATCCCCGCCAGAACCCGTTGCTATACAAACCGACCGCCCGAAGCCGAAGCGTAGACTCATCGTACAAGAACGTCCCAAATCCACATTACCAAACCCTACATCACCCCAAATCGCCAGATCCCACCTACTCAGATCACCATCTACTGCTTCTTCTTGCCACCCTTCTTCTTCTCCGCCTCCTTGGTCTCAATCTCCTTGACCTCCGCCTCCTCCTTCCTGAGCGCATACCACTGCCCGGCCTGCAACACCAACACACCAATCAATACCAATGCCAAAATAGTATTACTCGCCGCATACACCCTCAACGTGTCCTCCCTGCCAATGTAATCCCCCGAACCCTCTTCATCCATCTCGGGAGTAACGTTGCCGTAGACACCCGCCGTGACGACCCGCAGCCCCTTGACGATGTTGGTGATGTAAACGGTGATGCCGGCCATGTAGAGCACGAGCGAGGCGCCGTCGAAGAGCATGTTGGACTCGGATGCTTTGTAGAGCTTCATGAGGAAGCCGAGGAGACCGGTCGTGATCACGATGTGCAGGATGCGCGACACAATGGGCGGCGAGGCGTGCAGGAATTTCAGGTGCTCTTCGAGGATATGGAAGGAGTAGGTTGGGTCGACGGGCGTGGACCAGAGGACGTTGTAGTCATAGGGAAAGTGGGCAAAGAGCATGCCTAGGAAGAAGCACGTCGCTGCAAAAGTTAGCACCTCTGTTCTCATCGCAGTTCCATCGCAATGCTTGCGACAAGCGGTTGCCTCAGGCATGGTGGGGGACTGGACGTACGCCCGATGATGATAAACGTCGCGAAAGTGCCGGCAGCCGCCATTTTTGCGGTGTTGTCGCGGTCGGAATTGAGGAATGGTTAGGTGACGCGCTTTCGGGACACGGCGGGCGAGAGGTTTTGGAGTTGTGTCGTGTGAAGGCTATTTGGTTGCTGGGGACGAGCGCAGGCTTATCGACCAATTGACGGGTCTGAGTTCCGTGGTGTTGGACGTAAGCTGAATGCGGAAGGTGCGTCCGTGTGGCGCTAGAAAGTGGCTCGCTCCTCCGGGCCGTCCTGTCGTGTGTGTCCCAAACAACAGTCAGGTTTTGACTTGTTGATTGCGATCGTAATGTTTGGTGCACCACAACATAGGCTTGGCAACTGCGTCGAGGAACTAGACATTCGCAAGGGAATCCATCACGATGATTTGAACAGCAAAGAAACATCTTCAATGAACAGTACATTCTCCCAGGCCCAACCTTCGCCCGATGCAGTAAACTAAACACATCCATCCAACACGGACGAAACTTAACGCCCGAACGCACAGTGCTCCCAAATCGCAGAACTCCCAACATCTGTCATCACAGCCCGTAACTCAGAAATCGTCGTCATCCATACCCTGATCCTCGTCGCCAGCTTCGATAAAGACAAGCCTCGTGCCTTCGCCCGTTGTTTGCCAGACCTAAAGAGCATAATTAGCATACTTGTCAAAACCATGAGGAAGTTGCGGCCACTTACATCCAGCATAGAGTATTCCTCAATCGCATCCTCAAATTGATCCGCCGTGAATCCCTTGGCGAGCACCCTCTCCCTGACTCTGCGGAGGTCCAATTCGCCCCGTGTCCCGTCACCAACAGCAGCGGCACCGCTAGCCTCCATCGACTTGATGAGGTGGTAAATTTTGCTACTCGGGGTGTGGTCGTCTCTACGGTTCTCGTCCGCGTACAGACTGGCCTTGCTAACTTCAACGAGCCTCAGTGCCTCGTCAATATCTTCCGTAATAACCTCGGCAGCGAAGCGCAGACGTGCCAAAGCTTGCGAAAGACGGAGGACACCGAGCAAGGTACGTGGCGATGTGTGCGTGAAAGCCTTTTTGGAGTTCTCATCGCGCTTCTGCTGCTGTCGCATCCGCACGTATGCTCCCACCATGTAGTCGGAGACTTCTTTGGGAACTGTCGGTCGGTATGATCGTGCGCGAGCGACCCACTGCCGAACTTCTGCTGGGCTGAAAACCACGCCGCCAGCGGCTTCGGGGTGTTTGTTGTGCATGTGGACGTATGTAACGTGTCGGGCGAGCTCTTCGTCCGAATCGCGAGAGGGGGTATCAAGGATCAAGAAAAGGACGTCGAAACGAGAAAGCAGCGCCGCGGGAAGGTTGATGTTTTCTACCGGAGAGATGTGAGGATTGTAACGACCGTACAGCGGGTTGGCTGCGGCGAGGATCGAGGTGCGGGCATTCAAGGTGGTAGTGATACCGGCCTTGCTGATGGAAATCGTCTGCTGCTCCATGACTTCGTGAATTGCCGTTCGGTCGCCATCGTCCATCTTGTCGAACTCATCGATGCAGCACGTGCCGTTGTCTGCCAGAACAAGTGCGCCTCCTTCGAGCACCATCTCATCTGTGACTGGGTCACGCATGACAGCGGCCGTGAGACCAACACCACTGCTACCACGACCCGTAGTATACACACCGCGAGGAGCGACCTTCGTGATGTACTTGAGCAGCTGAGATTTGGCAACACCAGGATCGCCCATTAAGCAGACGTTGATATCACCACGGATACGCATGCCATCACCAACCTCCTTAGTAACACCACCAATAAGCTGCAACAGCAGCGCTTTCTTGACATCGACATGGCCGAAAATCTCCGGCGCAATCGACCTTGAGAGATACTCGTACAGCTGTCCGGTCCTTTCGAGCTCGTTCATCCTTTTGAGAGTGGGCTGGGCAAGAACAATGTCGTCGTAGGCTTTCTTGTGCTGCATGACATATTGCGCTTCTAGGTATGTGTCCGTGAGCAGGCCAGCGCGGATGGCTTTGAAACCGGTATAAGGGGTAGGAAGGAAGATGCCGGCACAGTCGATTACGTCTCCGGGGTTGATCTGGCGGACCAGATCGCCGTGGCAGTGAATCGTCAATTGCCTAGGAATGTGACCGACGGGCACTTGATCAGCCATCTCCTGAATCTTGACCTCCTGGAATGGTAGAAACTTGGATGCGCGCGTGGACAGGAACAGCTGGCCTCTGGTGTTGTTCGTCTTGCACTCGGACGAGGGACACTCCACCAAAGGAGTGAACTGTTTCGTTGTGACTGGCTGGAAGATCTCGCATCCGCAGCGATCGCAGGAGTAGGCGTTGACTTGCACTGCAGGCTTGACGTCCGACACCCTTGTGGAGATACCACGGACCGTGATGAGATGACCCAGGTGCTCTCCCCGCACATTGCGCACAGCTAAGGCCTTCATGTTGCGCTCGCTGCTAGCACCAGACAAGATTCTGGGCTTGAAGTTGAGGGAGTACCGGCGCGTCAATGCCGGCGGGAAGATCAACTCTGGTGGAGCTTGCGCACCCTCATCGCCTCCTTGCATCTCTTGCATTCTCTCGTTTCGCTTCGAACGCTGTGTCATGATGATGTCGAGGACGTCGTCTTTGAAACTGCAAAGGTCAGTCTCGCGCTAGGGAAGCGGGCATCTGCTGTTCGTACTTTGGCTCATTCGAGGACTGGGGCAGGACCTTGTCCACTGCCCGGGAGAAGATCTCAATGTAGTGGTGCGCGTTCTTCTCGATCGACTCGACCAGCCGGTGCTGTTCGTCGCCCGCATTGGCTTTCTCCCACTTTTGCGCATTAGCCGCCAGCCAGACCGCTTGCTCGTAGCCTTTCTGCTTACCGTCTCTAGGTCGTTCAAATCGATGAGGACGTTCGTTTTTGTCCGATCCGCGATATCCTGCAGCATCTGCACATATTTGGCCTTGTTCTGGCGATTGCGCCGCTGCGGTGCGCCCGGTGCTGGGTCGTCCTCGTCGTCGACCATGTCATATTCATCACTGTCGCCATCGCCGTTGAGGTTGAGGCTCTCGAGCTGCTCGGCGGCTTCGGTGGAGGTCGACTTGTAGTTTTGGAGGAAATCTACGAAGGCAGCTAGTGGCAGGTGTCAGTTGCGGTGCAGACGTGTTTTGCGCCAGAGAGACAAACCTTCCTGGTCGTCGTAGTTGGCGAGCTGTTTTTCCGTGAGAAGCGCCATTGCGTCGCAAGATCAATGCGAAGCGTAAGTGTCGGGAAGCGGCGGCGAGGTGCACGAGAGTCGAGTAATTAGATTCTGAAGAGGGGAGGTCGCAATGCGAAGATGGGGCTGGCGATCCTCTGGCGCGTTCAAGGTTCGCGTTACGCGTTTTGGCAGGGGCAACGGGCCAGGAGTTAATTGGCTGGCCACGCTCTACCTTCTGCCGCCTGTGACCGCCTGGCAGCTCGAGGCGCGCCGACAACCTCGGCAGCGGAGCTTGAATGCATCTCACAGAGCACAGCGGAGCCCGCAAGCTTACACTTCACTCCTTGCTACAATGCCGCCGAAGAAGCCTACAGGCCAAGTCGTCCAGGCTGAGGTCGCCCTCCATCAGTCCCTCAAGAATTGTCTCGTCAACCTCCCCGCGTCTTTGGTTTCCGTCCTTGTGAATGCGAATGCAGTATGTGATGCCTTTCACAGCTCTGATCTCTGCTGACATATCCCGTCTAGATTGCGCAGAATGTTGTCGTCGAACTCTCGTACCGTCAGCCTCCCCCGCCCGGCGCCTCCGAATCGAAGAATGCCTCGCCGCCGAAATCGGTATTTTTGGGATGGACTGGCATGCAGAGCAAGCGCAGGCTTGCGCCCGTGGTGGGACGGGAAGGACTGAGTGGTTCAAGAGGAGGGCCTACTCGAGAGCAGGATGTGCAGACGGTGGAAGTGGATGCGACCTTTGCGCGGCTGATCGGTCTCAACGAGGGGCAGAAGGTTGGAGTGTCACTGCATGTGGACCCTCCGCAGGCACACACCATCAACATCGAGCCCTTGACGCCAGTAGACTGGGAGATGATCGAGCTCCATGCCCAATTTCTGGAGCTCAACTTTCTCTCCCAGATTCGCGCCCTTCCGAACCCGCAAGCCCAGTCCTCGCATCCATTGACACTGCATCTGTCTCCGACGACCACGGCAAACATTATTGTAACCTCGCTCGCTCCTGCCCCGGCAGCGGACTCACTTTTCGTCAAGATATCCCCGGACGCAGAGGTCATTGTCGCGCCCAAAACGCGTCAAAAGTCGGAGCGCAGCTCAGGTCGCGAAAGCCGCAGCGTGGGTGGAGCGTCAAGGAAGAGCGGAAAGAGCACCGCTAGTACAGTGAGACGTCGCAGTGGTCGAGACGAACCTGCCAGCCGGGGTGCAGTGTTTTTGCGTGGCATGGATCGCAGCGTTGCTCAAGAGTGGTTTGACGAAGAGGACGAAGCAGATGCTGAAGGGCTCAAAGTCTGGGTGGATAAGGATGTTCTTCTCACCAAAGCTTTAAGAGGAGTCACTTGGGTCTCCGTAGCAGTCATCAAGCCTGCTGGTCTTCAGGAGCCAGTGGACATGTCAAAAGAGCAAGAGCTGGAGAAGCCCGCTGGGCGGGTGGTCGCGAAAATTGGGACATGGGAAGACGCTCCCGATAGTCGCCACGTTGCACTCTCTGCAGATCTTTGCAGTGTCTTGGGCTACGACGGCTTCGTAGGCGGACTTGTGCGCATCGAGGCTGCCCCAAGCCAAACGGCAAAACCATCGTCCATAAAGCCCAGCTCGAAAGAATCCAAGGAGTCAGTGGTCAAGACTATCAAAATTATTCCATTTTCGTCTGCCGCGAGCCAGGCGAACAACTCGCTCAAATTTGGCGGTGAGTCGAAGCAAGATCAGGAAGACGCGCTCCAGAAAATCAAAACAGCATACGGCAAGAAGCATGGTCTCTTGGACGGCCCTCTGACGGACGGGATGATCCTGCCTCCCATCACAGAATCAGAGCTGAAATGGCAAGGTGGTCTGGTACGTTTCGACCCACCACAGCCGTCTGGAGGTGTCTCTTGGGTGTTGTTCTCGGAAAGAAAACCGCCTGTCGAACTAGGATCAGAGATCGTCACACCATCAAGCTGGGCGAGGGGTTGGCAACAAGGGGACCCTCTGCCGACAGAGCCTCCAAAACTCGTTGGTATCGACTCTCTCGTCGAGCAGCTAAGGTCGCACTTGACTCACAATTCTTCGGTTCTGCTCAGCGGCGGCCTCGGTGCCGGAAAGACACATTGCGCCCATCTGCTCGCCCATCAACTTCGCACGGAGTTCCTCTTCAACACCATCTACTTCCCCTGCCGCAAACTCGTTACCGACGAAACTAGAGTGTCAACGATCAAAGAGACACTGAACAGGCTGTTTGCATCAGCTGCTTGGGGCGCGAGATCTGGCGGCAATGCAGTGGTCATTCTTGACGACCTCGACAAGCTATGTCCGGTAGAGACGGAGCTCCAAGTCGGTAACGAGAATGGGCGGAGCCGGCACGTCAGCGAGAGTATCATCTCGATGGTGCGGCAATATTGCTCGCTAGATACCGGAGTAGTATTGCTGGTAACAGCACAAGGCAAGGAATCGCTCAACAACGTCATTGTCGGTGGCCATATTGTCCGCGAGATTGTCAGTCTCAAGGCGCCAAACAAAGACGGTAGGAGAAAAGTGCTCGAAATGCTCGCGCACAAGGATGCGAAACCTCAGACAGAGGAGCAGGCGAACGGTGTGGCGCACTCCGGACATGCTTTTCCACAGTCTCCAACCAGCAGTCGGCCTAGCACTTCACATCGGAGCCAACCCAGTGTCTCGAGCATTCAACAGGAAGTCATGGACGAAGATGGATTCCTCCTCGACCCCTCCATCGACTTTCTTGACCTCGCTGGTCAGACCGACGGTTACATGCCGGGTGATTTAGTGCTTTTGACTTCCCGAGCGCGGAACGAGGCGCTCATCCGTTCCGTCAGCGACTCTTCGAACTCGACGTCCGTGTCTTTGACAAGAGACGACTACACTCAAGCACTTGCAGGATTTACACCTGCTTCGCTCCGGAACGTAACACTGCAGACCTCGACGACAAAATGGGATTCAATAGGCGGGCTCCACTCCACGCGCCAGATTCTGTTGGAAACTCTCCAATACCCTACCACGTATGCACCCATCTTTGCGCAATGCCCCTTGCGGCTCCGCTCCGGTCTCTTGCTCTACGGCTACCCGGGTTGTGGCAAGACCCTTCTCGCGTCGGCGGTTGCGGGCGAGTGCGGGCTCAACTTCATCTCGGTGAAGGGCCCCGAAATACTCAACAAGTACATTGGTGCATCAGAAAAGTCGGTCAGAGATCTCTTTGAGCGCGCCGAGGCAGCTAGGCCCTGCGTCCTCTTCTTCGACGAGTTCGACTCGATTGCGCCAAAGCGTGGCCATGATTCAACCGGTGTGACTGATAGGGTGGTTAACCAGTTGCTCACGCAGATGGATGGCGCAGAAGGTCTAAGCGGCGTATATGTGCTCGCGGCCACATCACGGCCAGATTTGATCGATCCTGCTCTCCTCCGCCCTGGACGTTTGGACAAGAGCCTTCTATGCGACATGCCAGAATTAGAAGAGCGCATCGATATTCTGAAAGCTGTTACTGGGAAGCTGAACCTCGCGCCTTCACTTCTGGGAACGGGGCCAGAAGGCGAGAATTTCCGTGAGATCGCTCAGCGAACCGAAGGGTACTCAGGCGCAGATCTCCAGGCCGTGGCTTACAACGCCCAACTCGAAGCTATCCACGATGTCCTGGGCGATACTGAGCTCGGCGAGCCTACGAAGAATGGCGAAGCGAAGAAGTCTTCGACTGGCAAATCTGGCAAAGAAAACCGCATTCCCGAGTTTACGCACTTCCGCTTCGGCGACTCCAACCCCACCCCATCCGACGCTTCCAAACCCATCCCATCAAGCCAACTCACAGAACGTGCTCTCGTTGCGGCCAAGATCTCAGCATTGCAAGCCATGCGCAGAAAGCAGAAACAGTTGCAGCACCAACAGCGACCGGGCAGCAAAGACGAAGACGACGGGCAAAAAGACGAGGACGACGAGCGGAAGGAACCCCAAATCCAGTGGAAGCACATGGAGAGCTCGCTAGAGACGACACGCGGGAGCATCAGCGCACAAGAGCGAAGAAGACTGGAGGGCATCTACAGAGAATTTGTGGTAGGCAGGAACGGCGATATGCCGAACGGCCAAGGTGGGACAGAAATTGGTGGGCGAAGCAGTCTCATGTAGCTGTGTATCGATATAGATGGACGGTTAGCAGTAGAGTGTACATACATTTATCGGCCTTGGTCTTAGTTGTGGGTCTTCAAGAGGCACGTGAGAGGCTATGGGCTTGGACGCAATGTGACAAGATATGCAGCACAAATAGCAGCCTCGGCGCCCATCGATCGTCGCAAAGCAAGACACTGGCAAAAACCGTGGAATCCGGGGTCCCATCCGGGGTTGAAACGCGATATCCACGAGCACCGAAACGCATCACTGCAGCGCGACAGCGATGACCAAACGCGCGAGGCAGCCGAGGAAACGTTCGTGAGACGGATGCGGCTCGAGATGGGTGATTGGCCGTGGTGGCACGGGCGCGGCCATCTGATGCCAATATGCGCGCCCCAGGCTTGGCCCGCCGATGGGCGAAGCTTGATGGATGATCCCGGGCGCCGATGCACTTTTATCCCACGCAGCGGCGGCCGAGGCGGCGTGGGTCCGGCGCGATTATTACGCTGTGTCTTGATGGGGTGAGGCATTTCCGGTCAGCACTGTGCGCTCAGTGGCGGCGGGAGGTTTGTCGAATGTAAGCGAGCTAGACAGGGGGGAGTGGTGGAGCCGTTGGTGTGAGCTCCACTCCACGAGTCTGCGAACCGTGCTGGGATACATGGCGGCTGTTGTGCGCGCCGTGGTCACGGGGCTTTTCGACGGCATGGAAAGCAAGACGCAGCACACTGATTGCATGCGCTTGGCCCCGACGCCGCCTCTATCGTCGAGGGGCCCAGCGTGTGACGGACGAGGCGGCCGTTGTTTGTTGCCGATCGCTGCAGCGTGCAATTGGGGTCATTCCTTTGGGCTGCCCCGCTGCCCGCGTGTGATTGGACGCATGGGGTCCTAGCTCCCCAGCCTTGGTTAAGCAACGAGGTCGTCTCCTCAAGCTTCCCGCCTTTTTGCACACGCCATCGCTCGCATACCTCCTCTCCATCTCTCCGCTCTCCACTCGCGCAGCTCGACTTGACCGCCCGCCCCATCCTCGCCAACCAGGTAAGCCTCGCATTTTCTCGTTGTCATGGGCAATCGCACTCTCCAAGCTTTCGCTGGGCGATCCGCACGGCTCCGTGCGTCTAAACAAGCCGCTCGCTCCAGGCGACGCGACCAAACAAATGCCTCACCGCAGAATTTTCGGCTTTGCTCAGCTTTATAAGGCGGAGCTGCCGGCCTCGAGTCGCTTGTGGCCTTTTGTCTGATGCTTTGTCTCGTTCACCTTCCGAGTCCATTTCCACGTCGCCCGCCGAGTCTCTAGAGAGTTTGCGCTGACCAGCTTCCTCCCTCAACAGCTCCCGAACAGCTCCACATCAGCCCGACTTTGCTTCCCGCTTCGAAAGGACCATCCCCAGTCGCAAAGGTAGGTCGAACTCGCTTTCTCTGGAGCAATTGGATCGCCATGGGGCGAGTCGCACTGCTGCGTGCCCATCGTCCCAGACGCCCAGTTCTCCTCGTTTTTCCCAGCTTCAAGCCACCTTGGGACTCTTCCTCGGAAACTTCTCCCACGAAACGCACTTGACTTCTTGCGAGCGCCGCTGACCCTTTGATAGAAATAATCGCAATGGCCGCCATCGACAACTCTCTCGTCGCGCGCAGCGAAGCTGCTGTCCACCACTTCGCCAAGCGAAACTGGGCCTCCGAGGAACCTGGTGTCATTGTCGTGTTCGCCATCATCGGATGCGTCTTCATCCTGGTCATTGGCCTCTTCGTCCAGAAGAAGGTATGACAGCAAACAGCCACCTCGGCTCAGCATCGAAGCTAACCCATACTTCTAGATGGCTGCCAAGAAGGCCTCCTCATAAAGATACCCCGTCGGAGCTGTAGGATGAGGAGGGCGAGATAAGGCAAAGCACGGTGGCAGCTGTGTAAAGGGAATCGATGTGGAAGCAGTCGTGGCTAGGATCGCAAAGAGTTGGATAGGGGGGGATTTACTCGGACAAGACTATCTTTGGCACATGTCACAATCCCCACGAAGTGTATATTGGTCGCTTTGTTTTTGTATACCACGACGCCGTTGATTGAGCTACCCTTCGGTCGCGCTGTGGATCGGGCGCCTGGACGAAGGGCTGTGGTATGGTAATGTTAGATAGTCTGAATACCTCCGATACGCATTCACTGATCAATTCCTGTTCCACAATCTCATATGACGCCGGATCCTGGCGGCCTGGCACAAGTGTCGTGCCTACCCCGGAGCTCCAGCAGGTGCCACTACGTCATGTATGTGTCGATACCCGGGAGCTTGGCTGCTTTCGCATGCTCACTCACGCGCTTGTCATCTTTTAAACCCTTTGCTGCATGTGCGATGATAGCGTACCGCGACATCCCGATTACCAATGCCGAGTTCGGATCCATGTGTGCCTCCACATGCTTGGTGCTCCTCCCGAATCGACAAGTGCTGTGTGACTGCGGCTGGAAATTCTCCGCGCCCGCCCCCACCCTCTCACCTCACCACAGCTGCATTCCAGCCTGGCTGACAATTATTCCAACTGACCACCATGCATCATCCACATGATGGACAATCCATCCGATGCAAGCGGAAAAGAGCCGGAGGTCAAGTACCTCGTTGAAGCTCTCTGCGAGACGTATCAAGACGGTCTCGCGGTCTGGGACACGAGGGTCAGCGCTCTCCTGGTGGGAGATGGAAAGCAGGAACAAGCGGCGAAAGAGCTCAGGGAGATCCTGGACGACGGATCCACTGTTTTGGGCAAAGCGTATACCCAATATTACAGACAGGCGGGCAGGCATTTCGCGATTGGCGACGACGAGATACAGACTAAGCTGGCCCACCTCCTCCATATCCTGTCCGTCGGCGTCGTCGAAGTCCTCCAACTAGCGCACCCCGACGCCATCTCAGGCATCCCCTGCATGCCCAGTTCCTTCCACCAATACCAGCCCATCAATTTCCCCCTCTTGCAGCAGCGCTCCAGCAAAGTCCACGCCGCCTCGCTTTCAGCACTCCAGGACCTCTTCGACAAGATCTCGGCCTGGGCCATCCCGTTGCATACCCTTCCACCGCTCGCGAGCCCACCGACGACTGCCAGTACCCCGGAGATCGAGCAGGATGAGGGCTTCTTTGGGCGACTGCGGTCGCCGTTTCATCGCCAGCGATATGTGTATAAAAAGCTGCCTAGTCAGTATTCGATCCGGCTTGTTAGGGTGAATGCGGCGAGGCCGTATGTCATGTGTGATATTGAGACTTTTCATTTGGCGGATCCGCCGCCGTTTCAGGCGCTGAGCTACTGCTGGGGGAAGGGGGGCCAGCATGCGGACATTTGGTGCAATGAGCGGCTGTTCAAGGTGTCCACGAATTTGAGGAAGGGGTTACAGCGTTTGTATAAGCTTGAGTCTAGAGTGAAGTGGTTCTGTAAGTTGGAGTTTTGCTATCTGGGTGCTTGTGGGGGTGACGGATTTGATGGTTTGCTGACTTTTTGATGCTAGGGATTGATCAGATTTGTATCAACCAGAATGATTTCGCAGAGCGCACCGGTATGTGACCTCGATGTGTTCATGTTAATTTCGTTCAAACACCAACCAGTACTGACATAATCCATAGAGCAGGTCCGCCTCATGCGAGCTATCTATCAACGCGCAAACAATACCGTGATCTGGGTAGGCACAGACGACGGGAACGCACGCGACGCCTTCTCGCTCGTGGTCGACTTATACCAGCGTAACCTCAGAAGGAAATCGAAAGAAGCCACGTTTACCGGATCCGGTCATTTTGGAATCGGCCCCATTGACCTCCCGCAGGAGGATGACACACGATGGACATCGTTGTCTTGTTTTCTCGATCACGCATGGTTTGAGCGGTGCTGGATCATTCAGGAAGTCGTGGTATCACAAGCTGATCCTGTGCTACTGTGCGGTCATTATCAGGTCCTCTGGTCGAGGTTCCAGGAAGCCATGTCTTGGATTACGAAATACCATGCCAGATTTCGGACGGATCGGATGAGGTTACTCAAAGGGATCTTTGATTTATCCTCGAGCAACGATGTCTGGGAACTGCAGTCACTGCTGCACTCGACACGCGCGTTCCAGGCAACGGATGCGCGGGACAAAGTCTTTGCATTGTTCGGGCTAGCGGGTGAGTCTCGCAGCCCGGATACTTGGCCGACAGCCTTGATGCCGAACTACAATCGATCCACAAGAGACGTGTACTCGGAGGTGACCCTGTACTGCATCGAGAAGACAGGCACATTGAGCATCCTTTCTCAAGTGGAAAGGGGCTCCGACGCCAACGACGATCCCGATGAGCCCGCGTATCCGTCGTGGGTCCCGCGATGGAATCACCCCCAGCTGGCTAGTAGCCTGCACGTATACGACGTGGTTAAGACTGCATCCCGATGGAAGCTGTTGACGGAGAAGTTCAGCCGCGCTTCGAAGGATATTCCAGCGTCTCTTGATCGAGACTCACCACCTGGGGTCCTTCGTCTTGAGGGTATCCGTGTCAGCCACGTGGAAGCATGTCTGCCAGTCATGTCTCCAGACGAGACTTCTACCGGTAGTTCAACGGTGTCGCTGGGCTCCCTTGCACGTGGACAGTTGCTACGTTGCATACCGGAATGGTATGAACTTTGTCAAGCACGTCTCACCCATTTGCCGCCCGAGAAATTCATGCGAGCCTTCTTCCTCGTAACAACGGCCGGTCTAACCCCAGAGCAAACGGACACGCGAGAAGAGTCTCTAGAGCATATCCGTGCCTTCCTTACATCCGCAACAAGTCAGACCCCTTATCCAGACTCGGAGAGTTCGTCAATGTACTCCCTTCGCACCGCATTCAAATCCAGTCTCGGCATCTCGACACTAACGCCCTCAATGTCCCCACCGACATCGACCGACTCCCTCCCCGAGCCACGCCCTCACCATCGATTTCGAACACACTCCTCGCGCTCCGTTTCATCCGCTCACTCGGAGCCATCGTACTTCCCGCAAACCCAAGCAGATCCCACGCGCTACTCCTCCGCTCTAACACCGCTTCTGCATCGCCGTCTGTTCTTCACGTCGTCTGGGCTCCTGGGGCTCGGACCGGCTGGCATGATGTCTGGCGATGTTGTGGTTGTGTTGCTCGGGGGGAAAGTGCCGTTTGTTCTGCGGCAGGTGGGTGGGGAAGGTGAGGGTGCGCAGTGGAGGTTGATTGGGGAGTGTTATGTTGATGGTGTTATGTATGGTGAGATGGTGGAAGAGAGGGATGGGGATGGCGAGAGGAAGAGGTTGGAGATTGAGTGGTTTGATTTGGTGTGAGTGTGTGATGGGCTTCAAACGGTGTTTTCCTGCCTGGTTGCTTTTAGCTTAGGCGGTCCTTTGATAGGAACTGGGGCGGCGATATTTTGTATATTCGCCGTGCGTGAGACAGATTAATAGGTCATCACTCTATGTGGTCACCGGCCGCGCTTCTGACAGTTGGTGCCACGGGCCTTAGTTTACGTAACGTAGCTAAATACGTACCGTCGGGACGTAGCTCTCCTCCCTCCCTTCCGTAGCCGTAATCTATATGTAGGCTACGCTGTAATCACGGCTGTACGTAATTACATTCATCTTACAGCTACGTACCGTAACTCTAGTTTATAAATCTCTCCCGTACCGTAGTCCCAATGAGCTTCCCGTACCGTACTATAGACTGCTGGAAGCGCTAGTTACCGCTTCTTTTGCTATTCGCTGCGAGGGGTTATGCACACATATCGGACACTTCATTTCGACCAATAGAGACCCTCGGACTTCGATCCTGGGAAGCAGTCGTTGAGAAGTTCCAAGTATAAGCATGAAGCTAGGAGCATTGATACAAATGTTAGCTCTAGGCGTATCGAAGTGCCAGTACAATTTTCGCCTATCAAGGACCTCTGCAGTACGGTCCTTGTGGAACTGGCCTCGGAAATATATGCAACCGTTGGGAGGGTACACGCGTGGCTAAAGCACGAGTATGGAGCACGTAATGAGTGAGACTCAAGCTTGCTAAAGGAGCCTGACCACATTGATTCCTCGCTCTGAGACGCTCTCAGACCACGATCCTACGCCGGTAGACCAGTGTCACGCTTGCTATGGTACGATGTTAAGGGCTGGGCTGCAATCAGTGATTCTCATGGATGGATCGGTTAGTTGATCCATGGACAGTGGATCTATCCATGGATCGAGACACCTTATCTATATAGGCAATAGAGTAGTCCGAATAGGTAAGGCTTATCTAGGTGGTCGATCTTTGGGAGACGTTTAGTGGTACCGAGCTGTCACACAAATACTAGCAAGATCAATTATTTAACCTCACTGGGAGATAGTTATTTGTATAGTACACTGTACCCATTAATTCTCTCAATCATCAACTCTCTCAATATACTTGATATCCGTTCAAAATATGACCTAGGTGATGTAGATGATGTACGACGAGTAATCCAAAACCTCAACACCAAGCCGGAATATCACCGATTACTCAATTAGGAAGGAGCTCTCCGCGCCTTTGACATTGCTCTCCAATTAAGCTTTCTATCAGTCCTAATTAAGTATAGTACACCCACTATATCTGATCCATAGACGGTCCACCAATCAATAGATCTCAGTCCATGGATTTAGCGTCCACCCATGAGAATCACTGGCTGCAATACTCTGATCGAGCTTGCTCCAGTTGTTCAAATTTACTTAGTCTGTCTACATCCTGGACATTTAGCAGTATATTTCCTTTTCGCTCGAGTAGAAAGAAGTAGCTGCTGATGAGAAACGACCTCAATCTTCAATATGCAAAACGAGTGCGCATACCCCGTTGGTATCCTACTTATAGAACACTGCTTGGGCAAGTCGATTAAGAGGTTTTACGATTCTTTACATCTAGAAGGGAGCACTCGACGATGCATCTTCGGAGTGCTGCACGGCTGCTTAAGGATATTATCTACGAGGAAGCTTGAACATTGGACATGCATGCTGTAGCCAATCGTTTCGTCGGTGAATACATCTGAGTTTCGTCGAGACGTGTAGAAAGCTCGGAAACGATCTCAAGGATGTCCTCATTAGATTACCAATACCGTACCGTAAATTACAGAAGAACATGATGGTCAAAGATCTCACTAGAATGGCGACATACCTCAACTCCGATAGATAGTATCAACATGACACTAGCGACGAGACCAACTGCTGCGCGGATTGTGGAAAAACGTTTATTTTCCTCCCGCGATCGTCCGCGGACTCACCAACAGCAGCGAAGGAAGATTGCCAACGTGTTGATCCTCGCTGCAGACCAATGGCACACGAAATATATTTCGCTTATACCTTACGTGATGGATTGAGCCGAGAAAGCTGCCATTCAAGATACCGTCATGCCGGTCGCACCCTTGTCTAGTCTAGCTGCATCCAATAGGATCAGCTAGATCACGCCATTGCAACTCCGCACCATCCAGTTGCATAACTCCATATGTATGTTAGGCCTTCCACCAACAGCCGTTGATTCGTTGAAAATCAGATGGAGAAGATGACGATGAACAAAGCGCCAACGTCCTGCCTTGCATGCAAACGCGCATTCGTCTCTTATCATCGCCCCCAACAAAATAGAGACGATCGGTGACCATCCTGGCAATTGCGCTATCCACCCCGCACATTAGCCTACAGTTGCACTCAAGCAAGCTTGGTCTCCGGGACCAGTGCAGCTCTCCCAAGTACCTCACCTACCGCCTCTTCACGTCCGTTGTCTTGGTTCGCCGGTGTCGCATCCACTGTCTTGGTTGTTATGGCTCCCCATTTGTCCTCTTACTTTAGTTTGCTTTTCATTTGTCAGTCCGCATTGGCAAGTCCAGTCGGTGGGCGGCCATGGAAGCCACACACGAAAGAGCCTGGTTACACCGGAGCTGTCGCTTCCGAGAGCAGCATATGCACTCGGATTGGGACTGATTTGCTGCAATTGGGAGGGAATGCGGCGGATGCGATGGCTGGGACGGTGGCTTGCATTGGAACTGTGGCGATGTACCACTCTGGTGTGTTTGTTTCCTTTCAAAGAGTGCTTGTCTTGCAGCCACTATTAAGTGAAAAAGACAGTCTGCTAATCAGTGGGATAGGTCTTGGTGGAGGTGGTTTCCTGAATGTCCGCTCACCGGACGGAAAATATGAGTTTATCGATTTCCGCGAGACAGCACCAGCAGCCGCCTTCGAGGACATGTACAAAGATAATGAACCAGCATCTCGCCTTGGCGGACTCGCATCTGGTGTTCCGGGAGAGCTTCGCGGAATCCATTACCTCCACCAGAAGTACGGTAAACTCGACTGGGCCACTGTCCTGGAACCGGCTGTTCGAGTCGGACGTTACGGCTGGAAGGTCAATCAAGATCTCCTCAAATATATAGACTCGGCTATCGCTACGGCGAAGGAGAACGCGACATCAAATTTCTTCCTTAACGATCCAGAGTTTGCGAAAGATTTCGCGCCAAATGGACGGTTGCCCCAGTTGAACGAGACGATTACCAGACAGAGATATGCGACCACGCTCGAAACTATTGCACGAGAAGGCCCAGATGCCTTCTACAAAGGTCCTATTGCAGAGGCGACGATCCGAGCACTAAGTGCTCAGGGTGGCATAATGACTTTAGAAGATTTGCAGAATTACACGGTGGTTGCCAGAAAGCCATTCAGCATCACCTATCGCGGCTACAAGGTCACTTCTACCAGCGCTCCTTCAGGCGGCCCAGTTGTGCTCTCCATTCTCAAAACATTGGAAGGGTACTCTAACGTCGGCGATCCCGCCAACATCAATTTGACAACGCACCGCCTGGATGAAGCTATGAAATTCGCATACGGTTTTCGTGCCGAGCTAGGTGATCCCTTATTCGTAGAGGGAATCGACGAGCGTCAAGAAAGCATGATATCCGAACAGACCGCCAAACAAAATCGCGCCAAAATCTCCGATACACGGACCTTCAATACATCCTACTACCAGCCTGATATCAAAGGCCTCGAACAGCTGGCCACCCCAGGGACCTCCCACATAGTCACGGCGGACCACACCGGTCTGTCTGTCAGTCTAACTACAACGGTCAACCTCCTTTTCGGCAGCAAAGTCGTGGTACCAGAGACTGGCGTCATCATGAACAACGAAATGAACGACTTCTCCATCCCCAGCACATCAAACGCTTTTGGCTACGTGCCCAACCCAAATAACTACGTTCGCCCTGGAAAACGCCCCCTCTCTTCCATCTCCCCCGTCATCATCGAGCACCTCAATTGCTCAGCCAGTGAGGCATTCTTGGCCGCTGTCGGCGCTGCCGGTGGCTCTCGCATCCCCACAGCTACCCTTCAGACTATCCTTCACATGTTGGATGGGGGTATGTCGACTGCAGACGCGCTCGCGCAGCCACGCGTACACGATCAGCTGCAGCCTGAGCAGGTCAGCTTCGAGTACGCTTTTAATAATGGGACTACGGCGTTTCTGAAGGGCTTGGGGAAGAATGTAACGTGGGTTGCGCCTGGGCTGAGCACTGCGCAGGGTCTGCGCAGACTTGCTAATGGGACGTTTGAAGCTGCTGGGGAACCGAGGCAGAAGAACTCTGGAGGTTTTGCAGTTTGAGGGATGGGGATGGCGATCACTCAGCTCACGCTTGGTCTATGAACCCAGGGGTGTGGTACGAGGTGTATTAAACAAAACTCAGAGTGGTCTCAGCACTATTGTAGGGCACCAGGAGCAGCTCCATATAACTGAAAGGTTACGGGTTTTCTAGTCAACCCCACTCGTATGTTACGCTTAATACTTAATCCACTCCCCTCCTTCACGTCCCTAGAACTTCACATACCCCTTCCCCTTCACAAAGGTCTGCTGCCATTCGCCCTGCTCCTTAGTCTCCGCAAGTCCCGGGTAGAACTCGCCAGCCGCCTCACCACCAACCGGTATAGCGAAGGCGCCATTCTCCCGCCTCTCGTCTGCGTAGTAGAACCTAAGATACCATCGTCAGCTCTCGCGTAGACTTCCACACGCTTCGAACGGTAGGACATGCAGGACTCTGCACGAGAAAGGAATGCGCCATCTGAGACTTACTTGTACCCTTTCCCCTTATACGCCGAAGCAAGCGCCGCAATCAAATGCGCACTCGCCGACTTCCCCACACCCAGATCGAGTAGCGCCGGCCACACCGCATCATTTAGTCCGTTCCCCGTGTAGATGAACGTTCTGGGCGCATCGGCATCTAGTTTTGCGAATGCAGCGACCGCGGCTTGGACAGCAGCGTATACGCTCGTTACGTTTATGCTCAGACTGTTTGCGAAAGCTTCTAAGCTGAGTTTTGCCGGGTCGACTGGGTTCTCTCCGTCGCCGGAGGTCGCGGCAGACGCTGTAGACATTCCCCGTCAATACAAAGCTCTATTGTGGAACGCATAGTGATTTGAGCGTGCGAGCTTACCGTTGTAGATCACCACACTGGGTACACCTAGCCCCTTCTCCACCTGTTCGAAAGTGCTCTTCACGGTCTCTGGCTTCGATAAATCTACTTTGACATGTATTTTGGAGTCAGTGTTTTTCGATGCGTCTGCGCTGCGCGAGCCGAGCGCGATCTTGTAGCCTCGTGCTTCGAAGGCGGAGGTGAGATGGGCACCGATATTGGGGCCGGCACCTAGGATGAGGGCGATGCGGGGGGACATTGTGGAGAGGGGTTTTGGGGGTTTTGGCAACAGACAATTGACTTAGGCGATGTTGTTGCTGAGAGGTTGTGGATTAGAATGGGACGAATAGCTACTCCAACTAACAGATCCACTCATTCTTATAGAACCCCACATCTCCGTCACTTGCAACTCGCACCACTCACTACGCCCAGTCGAAAGCTTGCATCAGCCTCGCTGGAATCACCTCACTCCACTGAACCACCCATTCCTTTCTATCTGCTTTCCAATCCTGCAAATGAAGCCACGGCGTCCCACACTCTCCCACTAACCTGCACCAGCAACCATGACCTCGACCCCAACTTAGATTAGCGTTATCCAAAAACATCGCTCCTGCATAATTCACGAAGTGGTGTTGGACGCCGAGCAGCGAGGATGCTTACCACTTTAACGAGCCTGTGGCTGACAAATGGCAGATGTGATGACATGACGTTCTCGGTTCGCGCACTTGTTGGAGAGCGAGGGGCGGAAATATTCCATAACCATGTGGGGGATGGATGATTAATGGATGTAAGGCACCGCGGCAATGAGCACCGAAGGCAGATGAACGCAGGATGACAAAGAAGAGACTTCGTTCGCTAAACTTTTCTACAGCATATGGTGACGCTCAAAATGGAAGAAAAGATCCAAACCTCCACGCGTTTGCGAGACATCGCGTAGGACGATGCCTCCCGATTACCCACCCTTGTCCGAAGCATTTGCTTTAATCCAGAAAACTAGCGTGAAAACACGAAAAATGTGAAGGGCAGAGAGTAATACAGAGGGGGAAGGGAAATGTCGTTACCGAAGAACGTGATAAGCAACCCCGAACCGAAGAATGCGTTGAAGGCAAATGGATGCGTAATTGGTACACGTGCTATTCGTCGTGACGTGGCCGATCGCTGTAGACTGACGACAAGCGGAGGTGCATAATAATTAAATCGGTGAAGGTCAAACAGGCTACGATGGGTTGTGCACGTAGTAGTACGCAATCGTCGCATCACCTGCTGCGTCTCAGAGAACAGTACAAGCAACGTAGGGGATGACAACTCACAGTAAAGTCATTCAAAAGCGACTCTTACGCACTTTCTTCTTCGGAGGTCCTTCACTACTATCCCCCGCCGGCGCCGGACGAGCATTCTCCTTTCTGATGGGGTGGAGACTATTCAAGCAAATAACGTCAGCAGATGCTTCAGGACCAGACTTTCAGGATCTTTACATTTACTGTCTACCGTGTAATGCAGAGAAAATAACTAGAGACATGAGTGTACAGGGTGGAATGGGCTAGACGGAATAATGTAACATCAGAGCAAGTCGCGTCCCTACCGCATCGACGACTGGCTACGATGGGGCAGCTACGGAGGCAGCCGTAGCTGCCTTGTTCTTGTGCTTGCGCTTCTTCGCTGTCGAGTGAGGTTTCGAGTTGCCAGAAAGGGGGAGGGAGACATTCTTCGATGACACATACCCGTTGATTTCCTTGTCCAGCTGCATGAACTCGTTGGCGGCGTCCTTGCCCGCAAAGTCAAGCAAATACTCCATGTAGTAATGAGAGAGCTCTTTGGACGTGTCGTTCGGGAGGCGGCCTTTGGCGCGCAAAAGGTCGTGGACGGCCTTTACGCGAGCATGGCCTTCCTCCACATCAGATGTGGTCTGGGCGACCTCAAATTCAAGGTACTTGAGCCAGAATTGCTTCGAGTCCACGAATTTGTCGGCCTTCTCCTTGAAGAGCTGCCGCGCCTCATCGGTCGCACCCTTGCACTTCCAGAGAATGCGTGCTTGTTCTGCACCGAGCACCCCACCTACTTGAGGATTGCGGGAGTTGATATAGCTCTCCAGGGTGTTTACTGCGGCGTCGTTACCCTCATGCCGGCGGTCAACACCAGCCAGCGAGATAATGGTCTCGACATGATCCGGCACCTGCTCAAGGATAGCGATGTGGATGTCGCGGGCAATCGAAATGCGGCCCAGCTTCTCCTCGAATCGAGCCCAGTTAAGGCGAACAGTTGATTGGGAGATGGGCACGAATATGCAGCTTGCGCGCATGTAAACGAGCCGACAATCCTCGTCCTTGCCCTGTGAGAATAGCCAACGAGCGTAGCGTAGCCAAAACTCCTCGTAAAGGGCGCATGGAACGAGACATCGCTCGTAGAGAAAACAAGTGCGCTGGAAGTCGCCTTCTTTCTCTTCGAAATCCAGGTACTTGCGCCAGTTTTCCAACTCGGCATCTTCCAAATCGGTCACATGGAAGTATCCTCGTTTGATGACATTCTCAAATGTCCAGCGCGCATTGACGGCAGCCTGCGTCTTGGCGAGGACGCTGTAGTAGAAGGCATCAATCTTGTCACGTATCTGACGGTCGATCTCCAATGGAGCGCGATCGAAGCCCTGGTTCTCTTGTTCGACGGCGGTCTTGATCGTCTCAAGAGTCTCCTCATCGGCAAGTTCTTCGATGGGCCGGTTGCCGATGGCAACGCGGAATTTCTCGTAGTACCGGTTGAATTGGTACATGGGCAATTGGAACGCTCGGGCGTATATTTTGGTCGTGTTGGCTGTCTCGTTGATCCGCTCTTCAAATTCGATGTACTTGTCCCAGAAGGGATGGCTCTGGAAGTCGAGGCCTACAAAGTGCGCGCCACGCTCGAACAGGCTGTAAGGTTAGCTTAGTATGGAAGTTTCGGAAAGGGTGAGAAGGGACGGATGGGGGCAGCTTGCAGTAGAGAAAACACGAATCCCTCCGATAGGCTAGATCATCCTCTCAAATGACAGGGCAGAGTCCTATGTCTCGTCGTCTTGATGGTGTGAGGGCAGAGGGCATGTGGGACGCGGTAAACGCGCAAGAAAAGCGATGCGCTAGCAGTAATGAGTGCACCAGCCAGCGACAGCTGGTTCATCGTCGGCTATGTGTGCGGTTGAGTTCCCGAATCAAGGGAAGGTAGCAAGACTTACTCTCGTGTGACATCGTAGTCGTGGCAAGTGTCCATCTTGAATGCGCAGTAGTTGGTCCAGAGATCCACCGAGTTCGATATGCACGATACACCGCGTTCATATACCTGCACTACTGTCAGCGCATGCCCGGTCTGGTTATCTAGCCACCTACCATCTCGGCCGTCTCAGTGCCGCCAATGGAGAACTCGACATCGGCATATTTCTTCCAGTATCCGAAGAAGAGCGGGAACTTTGCGAGGAAGCAGTCGTAGACGTTGCGAACCAGCTCGATGGCCGACGGGCTGGAGTTGCGCGTGACGCCGCCTTCGAGGTCTTGCGCGCGAGTGACTAGAGGCTCCCACTTCTCGAATTCATCTTCGCTCTTGACCTAGAGCTCGTCAGCACATGTCCTTGGTGTGCAAGCGCGAGCGAAAGAACCTACTACTGCCTCGAGGAGCTTCCTGATCTCCGCAGCCGCCTCGTCCCCTGTGTACTGCACATTGGCGATGCTGCCGCGCCCGGACACTAACATGGCGGATGCGAGGAGCCGAGTGTTGATCGGAGTGTACTGCACTGGAGCTTCCGGCTCTGTGTGCGGGTTCGCGTGCGAGGTGCGTGGGCTGAGTGAGTGGGTCGGGCTTCGTGTTGAAGTTCGTGTCGGAGGTTGAGCAGTAGAGCCGCACTAAGGCAAGCTTAAATGCGAAGCCTTGCACGTGACCCCACTCTTCCCCCTTGCGTTTGTCAAGTCACAGTGGAGCGGCTCAACAGGATACGATTTCCTCTCTCACTATCAGTAATCTCTAAATGCCTCGCTAGCAATCTTCACGCGTTGGATGCAAACCGTGGGAAGGTCGATATGTGAAGCACTTCGTTCAGCGATGCACAAACAGACCGACGTGTAGTGAGATACTTACATTCCTTCGTAAACAGGCCTCGCTTTTTGAGGCTTCCTCTCTACAGCGCCGAAGCGTTCCATGACCTCCCCAGCCATCGCTATATACTCTAGGTATCATCAAAGGTACCCTCCCTCCATACCATCCAAAAGTAACAATGAGACCAAAACTCCAGCACACCCACACTCCGACCTAAACCAAACACGTACTTACACGCATTTGAAACGTGTTCCCCGTCACGCAGTGCTCTCTCCTTTCATGAACCGCGCCGTCTCGCCCCCAGCAAACGAGAACGGGCTCTTGCCCATCTCGGGACTCCTTGGGCTTATCGGGAGCGCAAAGAGCCCCTCATCCTTGTCGTCCTCCGGCAACGGCGTGCCTCGGGACTGGAACACGGGCTCTGCAGTGAAGGCATTCAGGGATGCCATGCCCGATTGACCGGGTTGCTGCTGCTCCTGCTGTGCCACGATAGACGACGGGGGCAGGACCTTGGCCGCCACTTTTCGTGCCGGCTGCTGCGGGGCCTGCGGGGATTTCGCGGCGAGTGTGGAGGGATTCGCGCCTTTGAAAGCCGCGAAGGAAGATACAGCAACGTCTGAAGACTCGGGCGAGAGCGGGTTGGCAAAGGGCACGTCGCTGGAGGGGTTTGCGGTGAGGTCTTTCTCGCTGGTGCCAAGTTTGAGGCCGCGGAGTTTCTCCATGAGACGGCCTCCGCCTGGGGAGCGGGGGCTTGCAGGGCCCAGAGGCGCCATGGTGGGTTCCGCGAGCTGGATGCTGAGGCCGGCGGGCTTTGCGTTCACGCCGAAAGTCTGCTCGATCCACTCCTTCTCTTGTACAGCCATAAGTAAGCCTATACCCTCAACGTTGTTCTTCGACTCGATCTCAATTTCCCGCTGCAGCACCTGCAGTCGCTTCTTCGCCCATATCGTATGCAGTATGCCTTTCTTCCCCGCCGCGCGTGCCGACGCTCCCAGCTCGGGCGGGAAAATGGCGGGCAGCGGGTTCGTATGCCATACCACCGTTTTCCGATCGCTGTCCTGCGGCAGATGTGTAAGCGTCACGCTCGAGGGCACCGCAACCCCAGGAGCGAGCATGAAGTAGATGCGGTTGACGTCGTTGCTGGGCTGGTCCTCGGCGGGCAGCACCGTCGTGTTGCCCTGACCCTCCCACGAGATGTGCCACTCGCCGCGGACGCCGCGCGTTGAGTCGTCGTCCTCCCACTCTACCATGAGAATCTTGGTGCCTTCCCTGCCATGGCCCGCCTCGAACTCGAAGCGAGCGAGGGCGTTGGTGCTCGATATGCTGGGGCTCTCCACCTCATCCTTGACCGATCGCTTCGTTGTGTCCACGGGCGGAAACGGCGGAAACGTGGCGGCAGACGACATCTGGGGACGTGGAGTACGAAGGTTCGACGAAAGCCGCGTTACAGACGAGGCGTCGATATACTTTGGTGGGGGCGGAGTATACCCTTTAAGTGTTACGTTAATGAACACGGGAAATTGGCAGCGTCCCGGCCGTATTCGTCGTCCGGATGCGAGGCAAGTCAGGTGACGGCGCTCGGCCGATCAGACTTTTGACGTCGCGATTCTGCACCGTTTGGACGTGCCGCACGCAAGCAGTCGGTCGTATGCGTGTCGACATGCAGCAAACCCTCAAGTCCCCGAGTTCTCGCGCTAAAATTAGCACATCCGTCTGGAAGAACGCGCGCCACCTGCGGAGAAGCGTGGGAACCAATCACATCCGGACCACTCATCGAATAGCAAATCGCGCAAGTTTGATCGTACTCTGTTCATTCACTACCACTGACTGCCGGCCCCTGACCTCGTCGTCTCTCTGGGCCATGTAGGACTATTCGCCAACTACTGTACAATTCGGTGCACACTGCGCCAGTGTCCAGATGCAACCCTCCTCCATCCCGACATGTCTGCCAGGCTAAGCAGCGCCTCAGATCCAGCCGTAAATTCGTCACCTCCAGGTTCCCTCCAACGCCGTCCATATGCGTTCCAATGCGCAATGTCTGTAGATATCCTCTAGGCCTCCCTAGATAGTCGCCAGTATAGAAATTACAAGGTGGGTATAAAGCGCAGTAAAGGTAATATATGCAAAGAAGCGCGGTGCGTTTGGCGGATGTTTGCTGCATCCGGGCGCAGTCGATCGCAGATGAAGAGAAGTGAATCGCAGGTCGACTACCAGACCAGGATGCTGTCCAGCAGCATGGGCGAGACTCCTAGATCAACAAGAAATCCCAGCCCTTCTGTCGCATCGTGTCCCGCCAGTGGACACTCTGTTTATCGCCGTTCGCGAGGGCATCGTCGTTGATGCGCCATACGTCTTTCAATAGTTCCTTGATTCTTCCGAAAGAGCCAAAGTCGGATGCCTCGCCTAGTCGGTTTGCGCGATCCGCGAACATTGTGCGGAATGATGAGCCTGGAAGCGATACAGAGCCCGCGATCAGGAGAGGCCAAACGAGAGAGCGATCGAAGCCTTCGGCGCCTCCGGGAACAAATTCCATGGCGTCGCTGAGAGCGCTGACTAGATTGGTGATGCTCGCCTGGGTACGGTCGAAGTCGGGAACGAGACTGCACAAGTAGATGCGCGCGGCCCATCGGAAAACTGTGGTCATGTTCCTGCTAAGCTGCTTTGGTCGGATTGCGCCCGTTGATGAGTACGCGGTGTCGACTACTGCAGGTGTCTCGCACAGGCTGATCTGGTCTCCGAGAAGCCTGATGTGTGTGCAAAGCTGCACCTCGTCCATCTTCTCATGCTTCAGTGCTTCGAGGCAGGCGATCTCGGAGATCAGGTACATGATCCGATCGTCGCAACCCATGAGCTCCGAAAGGCCGGATGGTGCATCTGCGATAAGCTTCTCCCGATAGGTATCGGCAAAAGATGGTGTCCTTCCGAGCATGGTCGCGCCGAGGATATCAATCCATGACGCAAGCGTCATGTTGAACGGTGGCTGCGAGTGCGTCTGTCCGTTGAGTGAGACAAGATGGGACGGAAGATCAAGCTTGTTGACAAGACTCGTGGCGGCTTGGAAGTGCTGGTGCCATGGGATATCCGGGAGGCAGTCGTCGGGGCGTCCGACGGAGCATTGGAAGAAGATCATGCCCAGGGTGGCTTCGAGTATTTGCGCATGGTCGGTATCGCGGTTCAAGGCTTCGCAGAGCTCTGAGATTGTCGCAAAGCGATGGCGCAAGATGTCATTGTCGATCTCCTCGCCCTGTATCCTTTGCGTAGCTTTGAGGTGGAGCGCAGATATGCTCAAGCAACAGTGAAGGTAAGTCTTGTTCGACTCCAAAGCTGGGAGAATGACATCGGAACGTGCTGAACCGTGCTGGTTCACTTCAAGGATGGGAAAGATCAGGCGGAGGACATTGTCGATGAAGTGGTTCAGAAGGTGCTGGTCGCACTCGTCGACCTGGATCGTGGCCTGGTGCGACGGGCTGAAAGATCCATGAGGGAAGTCAAAGACCTGAAAGTCTAGCGGCTCCTCCGCATATGACTCCCTCCGACTTTCATAATAATCTTGTTGTACCCAGTTCTCGGTCGGAAATGGCTGACCGATGACGGGCGGTGCTTGGTATGTGGAGAATGTGGATATTGTGGAGTCTCGTCGTGTCGGGATGTCGTTGATGAACATCTGGCTTTCGGTTTTGATATCGACTTCGTATGGCGCGAATTGCCCGGGGTGGGGGAATGAGGGAGCGAACATTGGCGGTGGCATTGCTACTGAGTCGTACAGTCCAGGTGTAGATACGGGATTGAAGTTGTAATCTAGGGAAATTTGCGAGTCGACTGACGGGGCGCGCGTGTGGCCCATCCCATCTGAAAAGGTATCAGATGTCGGGATGGAGTGGCAGAGGCTTGGTGGTGTGTTGGCGCTCATTGTGATGCCCTGTGTGCTCTTCTCTTGAAGCTTCGTGCGCTTGATAATTGTCTTGATGTGTTCTTTTTGGCTTCGTCTCTGTTCGTTGTTGCTCCACCACATTGGTCTCTTATATTCGCATTTTAGACCAAGGTGTTTGCAGGCGCGACATGAGGGCTTTCCCTCGTCGCACTTCTTTCGTCGCAGGCGGCATGTGAAGCATCCTGTGGAAGATCCGTTAGGTACAGGTCCAAGCGTGGGGATCCCTGCAAAGCAGCAGAAGATATAGCGTACCTGTCCGTGAGCGACGGTGCATTTTCGCAGCGGCTTGTTTAGCTGCTTGAGCAGCATTCGTAGTTCCCACCATGTTTGCAGGTTGTTTGCTAGCGGAAGACGGTGCTGATGAGGAGGACATGGACAGCTCATGTACTTCGGGCGGCCCAGTAACGTGGTTTATGAAAGGCTAGCAAAACAATGCGGCAATAACGACTAACGCGGCGCGCAATGGGGGATCGTAAGGGACAGGGTGACAGGGCTTGACCAGGTTGCTCTTAATTAAAGATTGATAATTCGATTCCAGCTCGAATTGTAAAGGAAGGAAGGGCAGCAAATTATGCGGTGATGATGAAGAACGGGAATGGGGATAGAATATGTACCATAAGACTGCTACAAACGGTTCCAATGATAGTAAAATCTACTGGTTCTATTCTTGGACCTGGGCAGGCGGTCAAATGGGTTCCTCCAACGAGCAGTGGTTGCGCAGATGTTGTGCTCGTGGGGTTGCAGCGCTGATTGGGTCGCTGTAGATTACCCTGCCTGCAGGTGCAGACGGAGCTCGAAATTTGGGGCATTTTTGGCCCGCACCTATTTTTGCCTCCCAGTACCCGCCAGCTCTGACCTGATAGGACTCTGTGCGTCTGCACGCCTCCAGACTGGGTTGGCGGACTGGCCCCAGATGGCGTTTTTAGCACTAAATGACCCATTTTGGCTTGATTAACAGCATGGTTTAGACGGGATATTCGCTCTTGGCTCACTACTCGACCCCAACCACCCTGGGACGACATCGATCACTGCATACCGAAAGCGGCGTAGGTGATAGGAGTGAGATCGAACACCTGCAGCGGATGCGATAACTGGCCGACCGGCCCGGACGTTGTTGATGCCCTGAGCACTTGTCGATCCCCGAAGCTCGCAGTATTGCCAAGGCCATGTGTATACTGCGTGTCCAGAGAACCGGTAACTGCACGAACTCCGAGGGATGCACAACCTCGTGTTACTGTACAGTATGTACGCTTCTGTGGTACTGAATTCTTCCGTTCTTCCGTCGTAATTCTGGATCCGAGCGCAGGGCGGAAGGGCGTGATAGGCCCCGAGGGTAATCAGGACCAGCGACCCAACTACCAGAGAGATTGCTCACCGAGGCTCAGGGTGGAAAGGGAGTGGTCTCGTGGCTGGTCGCATCTTCGCGGCAAATGTGGCTCAACGAACGAAAAAGCTCGCTGCAGAGTCGACCAGACACGGAAGGTCATCTCAGTCGTCGACGGGCTCTGTGAGTGGTACGAGAGAGGTTGGATTTTGCATGACAAGCTTTAGATTAGCCCCTCGGACCATCCAATGGTAGGGCTTATCGGGGGTGGAGAAAGTCAAAGCTAGCCAATCTGCATGGCAGGGATCCGTCGGCTAGATTTCGTGCATGCCGTTCCTTTCTGAGCTATTAAAAGGCCACTAATTTACTCAAGGTTCGGGATAATTGCCCATAATTAGTTTTGACGTAGACGGCAGCGAGGGTACGCGATTGGTTACCGAAAAGTGTAGTCAATACTTGGTAGCTCGCGAATGAAGGCCTAAGTAGCAGGTACTTGTCCGCACTAGTGTGCGCGTAGAGAGCTCACCTGACAACGTGGATCTTCGTGTACCGCTACCCGCTGCGAGCCGCGGTCTTCGCTCTTGAGCTCGATCTCGCCGCTACTTCAGACCGGTATACGGTGTCGGCAAAGCTCATCCAGAGGGCTCGCAGCACGTGTTGCGTCGTACTCGACCCTGCGGTTTCTGGCATTTGCAACGCATGTTATTTGGGCTCCCTTGGGGTATGGGTCGCCTTGCCATCCATCTAAGGTCAATGACACCTGAGGTCGACCCGGATCTTGGGGCCATGAAGGATGAAGCTCCTTGATGCAAAATTTGTGATATCCGCCTGTGAGCGGCTGATCCGGGCCCAATTGTGAATCGGCAGCCCGCCTTCAACCGAGTGTGCAAGCATGGCAGTCTCGATTGGTAGAGATGGCATGACGAAGTTTCTCATGTGAGCTGTTGAGGCCCGAGCATGGACGGCCCATCGCCCATGAGCACAGTATGCTACAAAGCAGGCCAACTGCTGCCGTGATCTTGGCGCAACGGCGGACCGGGCGTGGCTCCATGCCTCGTGAGCTAGCGGTCGAGTGTTCCAAGCCTTGTTGAGGGCTGATAGGCCATTGTCGGACACACCTCGACGGGTCTATCGTGGTAGCGGAGGCACGAGAGGACGAATATGCTCGAGCCCGCATGAAGCTTCAGTCACGGGAGAAGAGGGTTGGCGCTCTTCTGCAACACTGTTGGCTCGCGGATAGATGATGGTATCATCGCAAGCTCGCACAAGCATCCCTTGACGGAGGGGTGCAACGGTGGGCGGAAGAGCGGTCTGGAGGGGTTCCAGAAGCGAGCGGGAGCAGGTAGTCATGTCGTCTTGTGCTCCGCGACGCGACGAGTCAAGAGGGCGGGCGTTGTCGGAAGAAGGGCAGCCCAAGTTGCACGATGGGGAGACGGTGGTTGAAGTGTGTTCGCAAACGACGTGCATTGCGGTGCGGCGCATCCCTTCCCCAGGAAGTACTCGGGGGGCAGGCGGCGCGCGTGGCGTAATGACATGACTGCATCTGCATCTGCATCTGCATCTGCAAGCAGCCGTCCGAACAACGCTGCCATGCTTGCGAGATCCGGGGGACGGAGCGGTTTCCAATATCGCTCTCTGCAGCGTGGCTGGCCGTGAGGCTGTTGATTCGGGTGGCGTGCGACGTGCCTTGCCCTTCGCAGCGAGCCGCGTCCCGCGGCCGCCAATCTAATCCATCTAACCCCAGCCCTCGGCCAGCCTCAACGCTCAACACTCGTCCGGTCCAGCCAGCGCCCCGTCAGCGGCGGCATGGAGGCCCAAGAGTCACTTGACCCCCGTGCCATGGTAGCAATTGGGCTGCGCAACGGAGCAAAACCTCGCACTGCACGCGACCCCGGCATGGGCGGGCAGCGCGCTGGAACGGCGGTGACAGCTCAGATCTGCGGTGTGGAGGACAGACTCGAGCCGTGCGACCAAGGCAACACGCGATGATCGCCTCCAGCGGAAGGCCAGGGCCCACGCTGCGTGGAGTGCAGTGGATTCGGCCGTCCTCTACCCGCTCAAGCCTCGTGCCGAAGCGAGACCATGATTCAGGTGGACCCTCTCCACCTACCTGCCCTGCTCCTATCTGCAGCTAGGCCGATGCTGGTGGTATTAATGGACTTTGGCGTCTTGATCGAGCATTATTACCCTTCTATTCCCGAAACACTGCAGCGAATGGCACGCCCGAGGCCCTCCAAGGCGCTTCAACTCGACGCCTAAGCGCCCACCTTACCTTGCTGCATGCGGGCGGGAAGGCTCCGCCCGCGGATTGGATGAGCAGCAAGTCCTTGTCTAGGACTCGAGACCCTCAGTGGATGGAGCACGCAAGCACTGTGCTGTCTCTGCAGGAGCCGGACTGTCACAATATCGACCACCGTCTCCGCAGTCGCGACCGCTGGGGGCTTCGTACAAAAAGACTCGCAAGCGCCCAACACCCGAAGGGCCTTTTCCCCGTTTTCCGCTCGTTGTGCTGTTGCTCCATCGTGTGTATCATGCTTCAGATAATCTATCGCTAGACGTACAAAGCAGCGTTTCCAAAACTGAGCTCGTGCGCGCTATATCGCCATCATGGTAAGTGACTTCCATAGAGCTCTTGCTATGGGTCTTTGCTCACGCTCCACAGCCGGCCATGACGCCCATCACCCCGCTGGAGCCGGGCGTGGAGAATATCGGCATGTTTGAGAGAGGGAAGGCCCAGTCGCTCTTCGTTCCTGCGCGGACTTCTCTGGAGCGACCTGTCTCCGCGTATACCGATATCGAAGACGATGATGATTCGAGCGACTTTGAAGAGTACAGTCTTGGCTCAACCGTAAGTAGCATGACAGCTTGGTCAATTGCAAAGCTGATGCTGCATAGAACGACAACCGCCGCAGTCAAACAACGATATCGACGCTGGAAGAGGTCCAGACGCCAAGGGACGAGATTCGACCACAATTTGCCGAATGGTATCTACCAAAGCCGGTGGAAGGCCCAAAAGGTCCCCACTTGTTCCGTTCGTCCCAATCCTCCAGCGACTTCCCCTTCGACTTCGCTCTACAGCTTTCTCCGCTGTTTCCGAAGGAGCTACCATCTCGAGTCCAAACCTCGTTCAGAGAGGCCACCCCTGAGACTGTCGTTCCTAGGAGGGAATACAACAACATCGCATCCGCCGTTGCCCACCTCGACAATGCGGAGGTGCGCGCGTGGACATCACACCAGGTCGCCACCTGGATGTACCAGAATGGCTTTGACGACGACATCATCGAGCGGTTTGAGGCACACGACATTACAGGCGCAGTACTGCTTGACCTGCAATTCGACGATCTAAAGGAGCTGGAGATTACCTCGTTTGGGAAGCGCCATCAGCTGTGGAACCAGATTGATTCCTTGAGGACTGCGGATGGACTCATGTCACCCGTCGGTCCGGCCCCAACACCTTTTCAAGATACGGAGCGCCCTTGCACTGAAGCCAGACAACGGTCCAAGAGCAAGAACCGTGAAAGACGTCATCGTGACAAATCTAGGGGCGCTGACTGCGAGGTCGACGATGCAAAGACTCCCATTACACCTGGAGGTGGTCGGAGACGACGAGGGCGTCGGAACCGGAACGTGGGTGACGATATGATCACGCCGGCTGAGTCTGTGTCCATTGTTGCCATCGAACAGCTACTACCAAAGCCCCATAAATGCGCCAAAGGCGAGCGGTGCGCCAAGTGGCGAAAGCAGCAGCGACAGCTGGCCAGGCTTCAGGAAGAGCATGGTTTCCCAATCTCCCCCGAAAAGGGTGGCCAAATTTTCATTGCTGGCGATCCCGGAAATTCTCGTACGGCGGATCGTGCTGTCGACAACGTCTATCGACCGACTTCAGATGCGATGCCATCTGTCGTAGCATCGTCAGACGTCATGGGACCTAGCCAAATTCCTGACTTCACGCTTCAGCAAGACTCCCTGCAGAAGGTAGAATTACGCGATCCCCAAGACAACGTACGACAGTTCCTCACACTGCAAGGTGTTGAGAAGCCATACACAACTGCAACTCCTATCGAAGCTCCTCCAACGCCTCCCGGGGACATCTTCCCTCCTCATCCATCTGTCGTACAACCTTACCATCAGCACTACCAGCAGGTTTCGACTTTCTCCGCCTCTACATCAGCTCACACATCCGCGTCTTTCGATCACTTTGCGCTCCAAAATCCCATGCTCCACCCCCCGGAGTTCACACCAGCGCCACATACGAACCTCAGATCACTTCCCAAACTCAGTATTCCGCCACCACGCTCCATGTCCGCGCAACCGCAATACAACGGTCCTCGCAGCGCCGTCGCTGCCAGCCCACAAGTCGCACCAGACACCGCTTTCTCGCCCTGTCGCACAGCCTCTCCAGGTGGCGTCTACCGATTTGGCACGCCGTTCTCCGAAATGGACGCCCCCGTTACAGCGGTTCCCGCAGGACCCGTCTCACGCGACACAAGCCAGTCGGTGCCACCGAACATGCAGTACAGGGACCCAATACAGCGAGCCGGGTCGACTCGTGACTGGCGCCGTCCGTCGCTGCCCCTCCCAGCGCTCAACGAAGACCAGGTGTTCAGTCCCACCGGCCCAACCGACAACGATTCCGATACCTTGCATTCCACGCAGTTCTCTGGGGACAGCCCAGTGTCGGACCAAATGAGAACTGCGAGACCTGAGGACGCACCACTCAAGGGTGGGCTTGCGTACAACAGTGTGAATCATCATGGGTGGATGAAGAAGCGTCGCACCAAGCTGCTGCGTCATGAATGGCAAGACCACCATTTCAGACTACAAGGGACGACGCTGGCCATGCACCCCAACGAGCTTCCGTCTTCGTCGGCACTGCACACTATCGACGTGGACCAGTATGCCGTCGCTTGTTCGTCGCTGGCATCGAACAAGCTGTCTGCTAAGCTCCGCGCCTTAAGGCTCACCTCGGGGCAAAAGGACAAGAACGGCATGCCCGCCGCCTTTGAGTTCCAGCTCGTGCCCACGGCGCCGGGCAAAGGCGATTTCAAGAAGGTGCTGCCGAACGGCAAGGTGCACCACTTCGCGGTCAAGTCGCGCGACGACCGCATTGACTGGATGCGTGAGCTCATGCTAGCGAAGGCTCTGCGAGCCAAACATGATGGGTTTGAGGTTACCATCAATGGCGCTGACATGTGAAGAAAAGTCAGGAAGGTTTCAAAGAAGTGTCACTAACGATCTAGATTGATTTTGGGCGGTCACCTCTCGATTTTTGCTTTTGTCGTTTCATTCCTTTGCCAATTATTGCTAGCAAGTGGGCGTTTTGACTTTCGTGCTTTGGCACTTCCCATCTTTCTTTCCAGTTCTCGATATCAATACCCTGACTGCGTCTGCGGAGACTTGATGACGCTATTATACCCTTCAAGAATCTTCTTGCTATTTCCCTCGCGCATTCTCCTCTCTTACTCTCTTTATCTATCAGCATCTACACCTTCTCACATATTACTAAGACTCAACCTGGAGGGCCGCAAGGTTGCGCACTGGACGCGCATAAACCCACGTTGACGTGGATAATGGTTTGAAAGCTTCGCATGGTATTCTGGTACATCTGGCATTCCTCTTTCACCTCAGCAACTCGTTTGGTGAGTTGTCGTTGCAGTTGGCGTGGAGCAGGATAAGCGGGCGCACATTAGGTAGCGATGATAACGAAATGACACCAAAATATACAAACATATATCACAAATTCTGAAGAACAAATGTCCGTTAACGCTCTTTTTTTGCGACCAAACTTTTCAGCGCATCCGTTTCCATACGCATGCAAACACTTAGCATGACGTTCGCCAACTGCAACGAAAGATCAATGCGCATGAATACTCCCAAGCGAACCTCATTTCACCCATACTGCCGGCACCCCATCACATAAAGGCCCCTAAATACCACCGCAACGTTAACACCGGCCCCATAAGCCTTACTCCCCGTCTTACCACGAAACGACGCAAGGCATTGGGGGCTGAGGCGCATGCCGGGGCTGAGTCCTACGGTAATGCAAAACGTTGGGAAAACGTTGGGAAACATGCACTATGCCGGCGGGTGTTTAGAACGTGTGCTGGTGGGTTGTGTTGCGATGCATAGAGTATGGCCACCCGCGGGTGTGGAGACCTTGAATCTGCGCCCCACGTTTGAAACATCGACAACGGGGAGATGCATGTATTATGGCACCCGGAGTGCGCTGGATCTGGTGTGTTGCGTTTTGCACGCGTTGGAAGGCGGATTTGGAGGTACCATAAGGCGCTCTCAGCTTCTGCACACGGTCAATATTGCCATGCAGTGTCAATGGCAATTTGCTTCTGCGTTGTGGCAGCTCGTGTTCTCCGACATCAATTGCTCGGTATATGGAGGTGCAACGCGTAATCCGTGCTTACGGCAACACTGATGACCTCAGGGGAATGCAGTACAACGCGTGATAGGTCGGTGGGAGATAAGTTTGATGGTACGAGGAAAGGGGGTTTGTCAGGATATGATGAATGAAGGATGAGCGGGAGTGATTGAATTAGCATTTCGATAGTTTGTGAGTACGGCTGATGACGGGGAGGTAGGTGCGGTCATCTTGTGAAGATGATGGTACGCCCTGATTGGGATGAGGTGATTGCAAGAGCACACATACGGTCCAGCACATCATCACATACCAATAAATAAATCTCACAGCGCCGGGAAGGGGGAATCGATACTGCAATATCCAAGAGCCTAAACATATTGATCTGGACGGCGGACATGGTACATGGACCTGTGCGTCCAACCACTGCTAGTAGTAGGCTTTTTACCAGACACCAAATTGCCGATGCACGAAGCAAGCAATCATAGAATCTGACCAATCACACGCGTTAAGTGGAAAATCCCATCGCATTACAATACATAGTAGTAAATTTTTAAAAGACCAGTAATATCCACAAAGCATCTAGTCCAAGCCCATGTATGATCCAAAGTAAGAAGATGATGGCGTTTCGAACGCACTACGAGGATCCGGCCTAATCGTGTCTTTCCATGTCTGTCCATCGAGGTTGGCAGGGAACAAGCGAGCCATTAAGTGTGGTAAACAAAATTATCCAAGAAGAACTGAATATGGAAAAATATACAAGGTATGGAAACGGATCGGGCGAAAAATTCGTAAGGTCGTATTGGCTTTCGGGGACGAAGTCCTATTCCGAAAGGCTCGAGCAGATCCACGGGGGTGAAGTTCAAGATCGAGAAGCGAAGAAGGCAAGCCGAGAGGAGTGAAGAAGGCGATCCACGTCCATTACACACCGGTTCCATATACTCGAGGACGAGGAACCTAGCAGGGCTGCCCAACGAACCGACAGCCTCCCTTGCTCTTCCAGCGAGGCTCAGCCTCAGCCTTAGCCTCAGCCTTAGCCTCAGCCTCCGGCTCTGGCTCGGCGACCGGGACTGGCTCAGGAGCGGCAATGGGCTCGGGCTCGGCCTCGGCCTCGGCCTCACGTTTGCAAGGTTGGCCGACGTAGTGGCATCCGCCGCGGTTCGACCAGCCCGCCTCAGCAACGGCGTTAGGAGCGGGGACCGGAATAGCGGCGACGGTGACGCTGAGGATAGCGATGGCGATAGCGAAGGTGAACTTCATGTTGATTGTTTCGAAGGTAAAAGTATGATGAGTGGTAAGTTGGAGCTGCGGAGCTGTCGACTTAGGTACGTTCGATAATAGTTTGCGATGGATGTTGAAGTCGGGTTGGATGTGTCTGGAGAGTAGAATCTATTTATCTCCTTTTGGTCCGTAGATATAGACAAAGAGGAGGCTGGAAGGATACCAGGTCATCAGCAAGCTCAATAGAGCGTATAAAGGACGGGAGAGGCGAGCGAAACTCAATAACGTGAACAGAGAGGCGAACGGCTGCCCCGCGAGGTGGCCCGACCAATCCAATCCCCAGTCTTTTCGAATTAGCAATTGAACGAATCCAGAAGTGAAGGAGACTTGAGAGTGGGAGACGGCTCGGTGGACGAATGAGAGAGGCGAAAACGGCATGAACACACCTTCGGGACGGTCGAGAGCCGTCGACGACGGCAGGTACCTTTTCACACAAAGGATACCTCGTATTCTTTGATACGGACAAGTGAGAACGCTTGCGTGAACAAGGGAGTGAATAGAAAATGAGGTTGGGTAGATTGCCGTTTTCGGGTCTGAATAGGCTCAATGGGGGATGAGGCTTGGCGGTGAATGGAGGACCGACCGCCTTCGCGACCCACCACACCGGTTGAACGATAAGAGCATAATAAGATGGATGCCAGGCGCATGAGATTATAGACTACTCATGCATGTCGGCGTATTGGTATGCGGGGTATGGCACGCGACGAGCGGTTGATATGCCTCCCCCGCGCACTAGATGGAAGACAACATACAATGCGAGTGTACGGAGACGGCACAGCGGTATCGTAAACGGTTTGGCCAGCTCTGGCCCTTCTCTTCTCCGTTACGCCTGTGCTCTTGAAGCGTTGCCGTGGAAATGTAGCGAGACCATGAAAAGCTATGTGAATGAGGGCACCAATGTATCGAGACTCCGCTCCACCTGTGATCAAAGGTTCCTCGAGCTTGTATTCTTCGAACTTGTAGAGTGAAAGGGACAGTAAAGTCTAGCTGATTTACTAGAAGAAGATGCCGAAATGAGATAACGATGATGGATGGAGGGCACCCGGCGTGAACATGTTGCGGCACAAGTGTGCATACTCATCGACGGCTATGGAGTCGAGGGGACCAGAAGCAAGCAATGAAGTCGCTTTATGGTGGAACAGTCAATCAGTGATGAGTGGATGTGAGGCGCCAAGGCTTGATGTTGAACTCGTACTGGGTGGATGAGCCTTAGTAAGCACAATTTGGTCCGAGCTCAACCAAAAGTTGACGGAGCGGACTGCGATGTGATGCAATGCGGAAAGATGCGCGCACGCATTTTAGGTTCGGCGACGCCAGCTGTGCGAAGCTTACGCCTGAATACTCTCCGGACATCTCCATGGATATGCAACGCGTGCAACACACGACAGAGCCGCACCCGCCAGTATTCATCGCCGCACACCCCCGAGCAGAAGCCGTTCTACATCACGACGCCAATCTTCTATGTCAATGCTGGTACGCGCATCTAAATTGACTCTGTATGAGTTGTACAGCTGCTGACCGTTCCGGAAAGCCCCACATGTTGGTCACCTCTACACCATGGTCCTCGGGGACATCCTCAAGCGATGGAAGCAGTTGAAGGGAGAAACGGCAATACTCTGCACTGGGACGGATGAACACGGCTTGAAGGTGCAGCGAGCCTCCGCGAAAGCTGGCGTAGAACCGAAGCTCTTTTGCGACAAAGGTGCCGCTATCTTCAAGGAGCTTGCTCAGAAGGCGCTCATCACCAACGATCACTTCGTACGGACAACAGACCAGGAGCACAAGGATGCAGTGGAATATGCATGGGTATAAGTCACGATATCAGTGGTTGTGAGGCAGTCGCTGATGGTCGGCAGTTCTTGCTACAAGAAAAGGGCTACATATATACCCAGAAGCACGAGGGATGGTACTCGGTCGCAGACGAGGCTTTTTACCCGCAGTCGGCCGTTCAGCCATACCTTGATCCGCCTACCGGTCGGAAAATAATGGTACGTTGTCGGAGGAGAGATCACACACAGGAAGCTGATAGTCACCAGACCTCAATCGAGACAGGGAGTGAAGTTGAATGGTCCTCTGAAGAGAACTACCACTTCCGCCTCTCAGCCTTTCGCGACGAACTGCTAGAGCTCTACAAATACCAACCCGAATGGATAACACCCGCATCGCGCATGAAGGACGTCGTCCAGGCCGTGGAGAATGGGTTAGAAGATTTGTCAATATCACGTCCGACCGAGCGATTATCTTGGGGCATCCGCGTGCCGGGGGACGATACGCAGACAATCTACGTATGGCTAGATGCCCTCATGAACTACGTCACAAAAGCGGGATATCCCTGGACACCAGGTCGTGAACAAGCGGGAGGATGGCCTGCAGATTGCCATGTCATAGGAAAGGACATTGTTCGTTTCCACTGCATTTACTGGCCGGCTTTCCTGATGGCGCTCGGCCTTCCTCTTCCCCGGAAGATCCTAACACACGCACACTGGACGCTTGGAGGCTCCAAGATGTCCAAGTCTACGGGCAGGGTCGTGGATCCTTTCCTCGCTCTGGAACGATTCGGACCAGATGTCATGCGATGCTTTTTGGCCCACGATGGCGGGCTCCAGGATGATGCCAACTACGACAATAGTCGAATCATCGCTTTGTATAACAAGTTGCTCAACCAGGCCTTGGGTAATCTGGCGTCTCGCGTCACGAGAGGCAAGAAGTGGAGCGTGAGGGGAGCAGTCGAGCGCATTGGGCCGTGGAAAGCAGAGGAGTGGACTGAAGGTTCAGGCTCGCGCTTCTACAACAACACGCTGCTGACAACGCCGGCCATAATTGCAGCGTCGCTAGACGAATATGACGTGAGAAGCGCCCTCAAGCACATTGCTGTGTTTGTTCGAGGAGTGAGTCCACGCCTTTATCTTACTTCTTGGTTTGCTAGTTGCTGATATCCGACAGTCGAACCAGTTCTTCCAAATGTCGTCTCCATGGGACAAGATCCTTCCTTTTGGGCCCGGCGAGCCCGGCGAAGAAGTAGACAAGACCGTATATCTTGCTGCCGAGGCCCTTCGCATCATCGGCATCTTCCTGCAGCCATACATGCCCAACAAAGCCAGTTTACTACTTGATCAGCTGGGCGTACATGAGTCGCGGCGAACGTTCGAGTATTGCAAGCCTGGTTGCGATCTAGACTATGGAACGCCGATGGTCGAACTGGGGTCGATGTATAAGGGCGTGCTTTTCCCGCCGTTGCCGAGCGACGAGTAAGCGTTCACTTTTGTAGCATAACTGTAGCATATGTAGTATCTAGCCTATACGTATAGGAACTGTACAAATAATCGGGCCCGGATCTGTGATGATTTGTCGTGGTCGTCTGCAAAGCTCATCCGGAGGAGTTTCTGCACGTAGTACCTCGCACCAGACCCACCTGATCTCACACTTTTGCGACGCATCTATTACCCCAGCCGCGCGAGGAGGAAGTAGACAAAGCTTCAGACGTGCGAGTCATTGCGCGACGTTTCCAAATACGAGCATTGCAGGACCAAGGAGCAGACTAGTGCATTACTACTCAAGCCTCTTCCTCAGCAGTCACTATCCATTTCCTCAAGCTCTTCATCCAGCTCCGCAATTTCCCGCACCAACTGGTCGCGACGCCGGGTCATCTTCAACATCTTGTCCCGTGAGTTCTCCAGCTTTTTCAATTCATTGGCGATCTTCGTCTTCTGCCTTTTAGCACTCTTGATATTGTTCTGATACACCAGTGACATAACATTGTGCTGCGTCTGCGTCTGCGGGGCCGCGTACAGAAAGATCGGGTCAACCCAGTCAGCCTAGAGATTGGGGTACAAAGTTAGCAAAGCTCATCGAGGGGGGTGACAATGCCTATTGTCTTTGAGTAGGGGTTGCGCTGTCTTGAATCTACGACGAAATTTGGACCACTGAGTTACGTACCACCGCCTCCTAGTTCAGTTTGACTTTTAGGATACCGCTATATGCCTCAATCGCAGACTCGACGTACTCCTTAGCGTAAATCTCGACGTCTCGGTCCGAAAGAATAGCTCTCAAGGCTTCGCCTGTTGAGCCCTGGCGGACTTCTTCTCGTATGCGCTTTATCCCAGTTTTCTTGAGTCGGTCGATGTCACATTGGGCCGTGGTTAAGACGATGCGATGGCAGTCCTGTGTCTTTTGGGAAAGCTTGTCAATATTCGACTTTGAGAGCTTGGAGTTCAGACGGTGCGACTTCTGGCGTGTGATGTCGCGTAGAGTAGGAACAAGGCGAGCGATGAGGAGAAGGACCTCTAGGAGGCCATAGGAGAACATAAGGTCTTGTTCGGAACATAATCGCCTGCTGACCGGTTCGGCATCATTCGCATCGTCGATGAAAAAGCGGTATGATTCGTAGTCCGCGTCCAGCTCTTCGCAGATCTGGGCCAAAGCCTCGTCTAAGGACACTTTGAGCCCCCAGTACCGTGGCTGAACATCGAAGACTTCGGCAGCTATAGTGGCCAGGGTATCGTACAACCAATTGTATGACTCTTCCGTGTTGGACAGGGCCTCGTATCTCCGGTCGGACCCTGTGCGCCCTTGCTCATCAACGTTTTCCATTTCATCGAGAAACATTGCGCTCAACGTTTGACGGTAAGGAAGTGGTGTTGGTTCTTTGTAAATGAGCCTGGCAGGCAAGTCCCAGAGATAGCGATAACTTATTACCCAAATCGGCGTTACCGGGCGTGGGTTGATGAACAGCGCCAAACTGTCATGTTCCCCAGTAAAGTCAAAGTTGGGTAGTGCTGAGTAGTCGTAGTTTACCGAGAGGTCGACATAGTCTGGCTTGGGTTAGCCGGAGTTTTCGGACGGAACTCAATAGAGCGATGCTTATGAGAGGCTTCTTGCGACATACCCTTTACATCCAGATCAAGCTGCCGATCAACGGTCTTGCCTTTGAGCCGAGCAATTCGGCGACGTTCGATCATGCAGGCGTGTTTCGTCAAGCTTGACCTTCCTTTTCGTTTGAAATCTATTAGATCAAAGGCCGTGTCGAACCCAAAATCCTGCAGATCTTTGTACAGAAAGTCCCCAGTTCGGGCTTCCATCTTTTCTATGCTTGCAATGACCTTTGTGAGCTCTTCATCGGCAGAAAAACCCTTCAAACCCCTGGTGTCAAAAGGATGGGACTGCGAGATTCGCGAGAGCAAAACCCAAGCGGTGGTGTCGTTCAGCATTTCCTTGATCTTGGCGTAGCTGTAATGTTCGAAAGCAATACTTCCCAGTCCAAGGTTGAGATGTACACGCGTCGACATTAGGGCTAGTTGCCTGGAATTACTGAGTGCTTCGTTGCCGAGGAGGTGTCGCAAAAGCATAGCAGCCTGTAGCTGAGGTGGGGTCGAGAAGGCTGATTCGAGATGCAATAAGTGGAGGCGGAGAAGGCTCATCACCGCCACGCATGCGATGTCGGAAGCGGTTTCATCCTGCATCTCCGCCGCAATACGGTACAACTTCAAAGAAGTTGCAGCAAGCGCCTCAATCATCTGAGCCTCGGGCTCTTCCTTCATGGAGATGAATATAAGATACTCAAACTGTAGGACACTGGCTTCGGCAAGTAGCCATTCCCTTGTGGCTGACTGTCAATCATGTGAGCGAGATGCAGCATGTTCGTTTTTTTTTTGAGTGACCGTACCTCAGAAGGCGTATCTGGCGTCCGCGATCTAGCATTTTCACTGATGAAATTGTGGAACTCCTTTACCTTGTCCGTCCGCATCCCTGCTACCACTCGGCGAAGGTCAAAGAAACAGGTGCGTCGCTGGAAGTTGTCGAGCCAAAAGCTTTTCAGGAGAGGAATAACAGGCTGCACAGAAAAGACAGTAAGCATCAAGCGCGTAAGTTGAACCTCTCGACTTTGTCTGCCAGTGCCGAGTGTCTTCTTTTGGAAAGCGTTTAGGACTGCCCGTAGTCGATCCTCAACACTGTGTACGTTAGCATGGGTTGATGTTGTAATCGAGTGTATTCCAGACTTACCCTGCTGGTGGGTAGAGCTCCTGCACAGCTTTTACGAAGCCGCTCCATATCGACCAGGCCACGGCAGAGATGTGCGTTATGTTGCCGGCAGGTTCCGTCTCTCGATTGATGATAGCTACACACATGTCTGCTAGCAGAATCCATTCTTTGCAATCCCGGGCAATGTCTGCTCGGAGTATAAGAATGTCCGTATCGTGGTCATTGAAGACCTTTCGCAGGGCCTCTGGAGGTTCGTCCCATAGTTTGAAAAGATCCGCAACGCGATTCTGGCGTTGATAGATGGAGGCCATGAACCGCAGATCTCTCATATCCGATACACGTACCGCCTGGTCCTGATATAATTAGCTTCACCCAGAACTATTTAACAAAGCCCATACCGGAAGCCTCTTCGAGCCCTCAAAAGCATCTTTCATCTTCTGAAGCGCAACGCTGAATTGGATCTGGCTACTCATGTCGGTAGTGCCGGATATCTTGCTGGTTTTGACCTTGTGCTCCGCAGACAACTGGTTGGCAAGTATGAAGGAATAATATGTGACCTTCTTCGCCGCGGGGCCCTCCTTGTTCGCTTGAACAACTGCCTGTGGACCGTAAGCAATGAGACGTACCATTGAATTGATCGGAGATACCAACAAATCGAACATCTTCCCAACAATCCTGACGCATCGCAGCAACGAATAGTTCAGACCATAGTTCTAGTCTTGCATTGCGGCTCGAGAGTGACTTCGCTGCATTCTGCCATGCATCGAGACCCCTGTCACCTACGGAACCCAAAGTGAGTGCCGATCTAGGGTCGAATCGACGTGATGCTTCGGCGAGGAGTCTGTACGTATACGAAAGGAAAGGGAGATCTGTGATTGGCGGCTCGCGTTTGCCCAAGCCTAGCAGTTCTACCACGATTTGACCAGCGTCGCTATCTTGTGAAAGCAGAACAGATGCTTTCCAGGCCTGTGATAGGTTAGCATCTTGATACCGTACTGGGTCAAATATGTTCACCAGCACGTATGGATCTTTGGGTCGTTTTTTGAGATGTTTGCCGATCGCATCGAGTGCGAATTTCGGCTTTGGGTAGTCGCGCTGAGCCTTGCAAAGTTTGTCCCAGTTGAAGGCCATCGTCGTCCGCGACAGCCCCGCTCGAGGCTCGTAAAGAGTGATAAGCTTTGCGGCGTCAAAAAATAGCGAAGGTGGCACAAAATAATGCTGTATGGACGTAAAGGCGTAGTGTAGCGGTGGGTGTTTGAGCGCCGCCGAGCTCGTGTGACGGAAGTTTGTAGCGATCTCGGCTGCGCTTTCCCTTTTCCAAAACCGTAGCAGCTGCTACTGCGACGGCAAACGGTGCAACATCTATGCCTCTTAGTACACATCAAAGCTGTGCTCGCGCGAAGACGATTTGCGAAAGTAAACAGACAAGACGGTTTAACTTCAAACGGATGTAACATGGTACACTGTTACCTAACTAGCTGTTACGACGCATCTTGTACCTGCATCGTAAAAGGCAAGACAGCACGGGGTTTCAGTACGGAACACTACGTGCCGATAAACCTCTGGATGAGCTTTGTAGACATCTTTGTGGCGATGAGCTGGGAAGTTTTTTTTTGGTTATGTGATGTAAAGCCTTTTTGAATGCCTGACTCCAAATCACTGTCTCAATATCATGACGTGCCGTGCTTCGTCCAGGGAATAAGGCTTGGGATGGAGAAGAGATTCATTAGTGACGAAAAATTCCAACTCTATAGAAACTGCCAAAACCGCCCAAACTCCACATCCAAGGCCTGAGCCGGCATCGCAAATACCATGCTGAGGGGATATCATAACCACAAACCAAATCATCACAAGCAAGAAGAACCGCTCATCAGGCGCCCAGCTTCCCCAAATCGACCATGCCGTACATCCACAGACATTACTTCACGCCCCCTACTTCTTCCCACCACCAAGCTTGGAGATAAATTCCTTGCCCTTCCCGAGCAAGCCCTTGTCAGCCTCAGTCTTGCGCTGTTGTTCCTCCGCCGCGCGCGTCTCCTCAGGCGTAAGTTTCGCAACGTTGGCAGCGCCGCCACGGCCATAGTGGTGCGGGCCTTCCTTCTCGCGGTGAACAGGGGCTTCGACGTCCTGGCTTGCGCGTGCGAGCTCGGGGCGGTTGGGATCGTTGCGGGCCATGTTGCCAGAGCCGCCGCGGCCGGTGGTGTAGTGTTCGCTCTTCAGGACTGGGGTGACGAGGTCGGCGGGGGAGGTTTCTGCGCTTGGGATGGTTTTGTTGATATTGCCTTTGCGCTGTTAGCTTGGATTCTTTGACGGTTCTAGGAGTGATGAGCTGCAGGTTATGATCCTCGCGTTCGTTCAGTCGCCCTGCGCAGACGCCGCTGTGCCACTCATACAATTGCGGTACGCTTCTACTAAAAAGAACGTCGCTGCTCAGGGAGAGAAGTGTAAACATACCAGCACCACCGCGGCCGTAGGAAGCGACACGCTCTGGAGAAGGCATCGTGTAGTCGCTCGAGGAAGTATCAGAAGTTGTAGATGCCGATTAGTCGTAGGAGGTAGACAGCAGTCGGTCACACAAACTCAGCAGGCCAAAGGAAAAACCGCCGGTCGCAAGGGGTCTCAACGACTTAAATATCAGCGATTTCCAAGGCGCGGAACAGAGAATAGACAAAGACGCTGCACCGATGACGCGACCACAGGAATCAGCAAGGCAGCCCTCACCCAGCAGCCCACCTTATATACGCAATTCTTGGCTTTTTCCCAGCGCCATCACATCACACCGTGCCACGGGGTCGTCCAGGGGATTCCGCTTTTCCCTGCGCACCCAGCTGACCCTCTTTCCACCCGTCTTGTCTGGGCAGCACCGCGCCGCCGGCCCTAGAGCGTCTCTAGCTCGAGCAGAAAACTGATCGCCTTGTGCGTAGACGCGCAAAATGGCAGGCCGACTTGTTGTGCATCCCGGCGCGCTGCTTGCGGAATATCCATTAGCTAAGAGATGGCGTGTAAGGCGGGGTCCAGCGGCGCACAGCGGCGGGCTCGCGTGGTCCGAGTGCGCCGGCTGTATGGTTTGGTCATCTTGAGGGTCCTTGCGATTGATTGCAGAGGATTGTTGCGTGTGGGCCTGCGATGATTCGACTCGCTGTGAGAGATGAGGAGGAGAAGCTTGGTCTGGAGAGAGCTGGAGAGGTTATCGTGCCATCGAAGAAGCAAACACACGTGAGCCAATCATATCATGCCAAGCGATGCATACAGAAGGAACGGTAATCATGGTGGGGCACGGAGAGTTGCTGAGCTTGTTCATCATTCCTCCTTATTCCAAACTTGCTAAGATCTAATCGCGGATCTCCTGTCTATATACTGGTACAATGGCATTCTGCTCTGTTACAGAATGGAAAGAACTCTGAGCGATTCCTGCCTGGCCGGCGCTACCGATGCCTAAGGTCGCGATACCTTGACGAAAACCGTTACCCATCCGTCTAATAAACGCCGTCTATACAATGCAGACCCATGATCGTAATCCGATCCCGATATAGTACACCCTACGGCCCACGAAACTCGCACAAGGAGAGACTGAATCGTGCCCGTCACCCGAATACCCAAGATGCATAGCAAAACGCTCCAGAGAAGATCAAGACGAGGATAAGAAAGCGCTGGCGATTGCGGGGGGAAAGTTGTCGAAACGATACGCCGATTAAGCCAAAGCCGATGATGAAGACGAAGATGAAGGCGAGGAGTGTGCTTGTAGGGTGGCACATTGCGAACGCCCTACTAGCTCGACCGAGTATTATGCCGTCCGAGGTGGTGATTGATGGAGGGAAAGACCGGTCACACCCGTTATGAGTTGCAATGGGTGGCACAAATCTTCGCACGTTAGCCGAAGTAAGGTTGGAGTTGCCTTGGTCAACTTACTGAAAGGCTCGAGTAGCTCTCTTAGCCACCGTCCCTGGGCTGGGTCTCATTGCCGGACCGGGCGAGCATGCTTGAAGATGATCGAAGTCGAGCGCTGGGGTTTGGTGCACCGCCGTCGCGAGGTTGCGGGTCTTTGTAGGTGAAGTTGCGAGTAGATGCGATGAACTGCATGATGGTTGGGTGGTGGATGTTTGATAGGTAGGTGATAGTTGTCTTGGTAGGGGAGTGTGGCTTTATGGGTATGTGGTTGCTTTTGGGTGGACGTATGGATATATGTATATGTCCTGAGGCCTGCCATAGACGCGCCACAATCGAGAACGCCTCGTAGTTATGGCACTCAGCTTCGCGCAGGTACGGTGAAGACTTGCCTTCTTTTAGGCGATGACGCAGAACTCAGGAGTGGTTTCGCTGTTAATTGAATGTCAATCTTGAAAGGGAACTGCGCCACGGCCAGAAGATGCAGATAGTCATTGGCCGGAGCATGTCGAACAAGGCCACGAAGTAGGCAGCAGAACGTTTAGCGTGAGTAGCGAGGGTTGGGGGAAGTCGGTGCCGGGGTCGAGCCACGGTGACTGTCTGCGTTTACCGCATCGAACGGCCTCGTGGAAAGCCCACAGGTCACCCGCGGAGTCAAAGCCACGCACTACCGGCCAGAACACGAACTAAGGCCGGGAATGAGGCTACCATCAAGGCACCAATGTGCCGTCGTGGCCTTGGACTGGCGAACTCAGTTCGCTGCCTACCAGGCTGAGGCTTGATTAGGACGACTGCGGCTGTGCAGATGTGGCTTGTCGACGCCGGCACACTCAAGGCTTTTTCCCGCGGGCCATGCTTCGTGTCGGAGTCGCCCGGTGCAGGTTCTTTCGTTGATAAGAAGCAGCCCGAGGTCCTTCAGACTCATTCCGAACTTGCTGGCCCCATCATCTTGCTGCCGAAGATTGTTGACCGGAAGTAGCACAGCCCGAGGGTGACTCCTCGCGGTCTACGCCATGCTCGCAGTGCAGTGCGCCAGTGAGTATGCATCCAAGGAGACCGTATCTCGAGCAGCTGCCCTAGCCTTCTTTGTTCCTTGTGCTACTTGCTCGCGGGGCGAGCTGGAGCTGGCTTTGGGCACTTGATGTCTTGCGAAGTGGCTGCGCCTCGGCTATCGTATCCAAAGCGACGGAAACGACTAGCGGCCCGGTTTACGGCGGAACATTAACGCCGAGCGAGAGCTGGTTGGTATCTTGGTACCGGTAACATGCATGGCGGTGTGGTCGAAAACATTGCTGAAGACATTGTTGATGGAAGAAACGCCGAAACCCGAGACAAAACGTATGGCGCACCAGGTCCAAGGAAGGTAATCGCGATGAAAGTTTTTACAGCTCGCTTCTCTGCAGTCATGTCAGGAAAGTACGATATGGTTCCGGTCCCAACGACTACTTACAATATCCATCTCGTGGATCAACATAAGGCTCTGAACCATCGCTCGTGGGTCGAATGGGGGACTTGCTAACTATGAATTCCGACATGCTGAATATGGGCGGAGCAATGTGCTTCAGAAAGCTGATCCAAAAGGGGAGTCTTGATATCGGAGGAGATGAGACTGTGTCTGACTTGAATGTGTTTACTTTGTGGAAGTTTGAGCAGCTTCAGTGAGTAGAGGGTCTGTATGTTGCAAGTCACTCGAAAGCGTAGCACTGGTCATCTATTTAAGTTCTGGGAGGCTCTCGTGAGCTTTGAGCAGATACACATCCGCAAGGTCCTTTACGGGGCAACGCGAAGGCAAAGGGCAATGTGCATCTACATGCCCTACGTATATCCAAGCCCTGAGACCAAAGTAGTGCTGTTCCAACTCACCGACGGTGAGTCAAAACAGTAGGACGGACGGGCCCAGCAATCCCACAATCACATCCAATCATGCCCAATCGGGTTTCCGCTTCACTCCCGGTGTCTCCAACAGACACCTGGATATGCGAGATCTGTGCTGACTCCTGATTGACTTTGGGTGGGAGAACCTTGAAGTCCAGCCTGAAACGGGCAAGGTGTTCGCGCCTCACCATTTTGATAGGCTCGCCTGCATCTCGGCTTTGGCGGCATCGATGGACATTAAGCATCTCGGTACTATTTCGCCTTCTGCGCGCTTCTTCAGTGGAGACGGCGCATCTAAGGCCGGACAGCCGCCGTGCGTTGGCGACACACAGAAGTCTATGCGCGTTGCGGATCAGCCTAGCAGTAGCCACGCACGACGTGCGTCTGGCCATACGGGACCGTACGGGTATACCCTCCGGAATGCAGGAACATACGTCTTGTAATCGGACAGCTGTCGGCCCACTTATTGCAAGCTGTCGACCAACGCCGCTGTTTCAAACCTTTTATGGTCGAGCAGAAAACATCGACGCCTTTGAGACAGGAGGGACTTCTGTCGGCCAAGACCACGTCTTTTTGCTGCGCCCCGGCGTCCTCCTCGGTCTCGTCTTGTTACTCGTAGACGAGGTAAGGGGACCTGGTTTCGTTCTTAGCAAGAACGCCTGACGACAGCCCGACGCCTCCTAGGCAAAAGCCAGTCGCTGCGCTTTTTTTGCTTTTCGTGAAGGCATCATGAGGCTTCAGAGGTCCTTCGTTCAAAAGGCCACAGGTTCCCTGTCCCTCCGTGCCGGATGGAGGGATTGCGCATCATAAGTCGTCGGGAGGGCGAGGGCGAACGGGGCGGTGATGAGGCATTTCTTCGCCATTTGCCTGGTTGATAGGCAACGACGCTGCCGTTTGCCGTCAGACCCAGCCGCAGTCACAGCTTGAGCAGAGCATTAAGCAGAGTATTGCGCAGAGCATTGAAGAGAGCAAAAGGAACTACACTGTTTTTCAAAAAGGGCGCGACGGGGTGTGCCCACAACCCAAAACCAAGAAGAGTCAAGTTGAGACAGCAATCTCGCGATCACGGCCACAAACTGCCTTGGGCGCTCTCGAGCTTGCGCGTACGCTTGCGCGCGCACGCTCATCGCACCTAGCTTTACGCGGCAACCAGCGTCGGTGAGCTGAGAAGTCGGCTCCGTGACATCAGTGCACGTCGTTTTAAAGTTGGTCTGGAAGTGAGGGCCTGAGGAGGATCGCGTAGAATTTGCTGCCGCTCGCGTACCACTACTTGTAGATGCGCGGCCTATGCCACGCTGATGCATGTTCATTCTGAGAAGCCTTCTCGATAAACCATGTCGTGGTAGGGGCCTGAATGAACGAGGGTCGCCTTGACGTGCTGTTGGGCGCCGTCGCCGAGAGACGTGGGTACAGCACCTCGCCCAGACGCGTTAGACCCGATCCCGCTTTACGGTCGCCAGCAATTGACAAGGGGAAAGGGAGAAAGTGCGGGGAAATAGACGGCTCCCTCCCATTGCGCGACAACCCGAAGACTGCTGGATGCCAGATCCCTTGCTATGGTATGCATGCGATTAGTGCCGTCCGCTGCACGCAGCAGCGATGGCGCCTGTAAGCCCGCCGAGATTGGGGGCGAGCCACTCTGCAACCAATGAATACCATCGGAGCATTTCAATAGGGTAGTTCAGCTGATTCCGGGAGCCCTCATTCGGCCCATCATGATTCTTACGAAGATGAGCTTACCCGTTCCTGTCGAAGCTGCTGCTTCCTTGGCCTTTAATATATAGTTACACCGAGTCGCCCTCACGGTTGCGCTTACGTTCTGATCCCCTCTCTTGCTGCAAGCACATACATCTGATCTTCTTGCAATCGCTTCACTGCTGTTCACGATGCGCTTCACTACCACCGTCGTCTTCGCTGCGATTGGCTCCCTAGTAGCTGCGCAAGGTCTGAGCAGCTTCCCGCAATGTGCTGTGAGTATCGCCCACACGCTAGGTGCAAGGATTACTTGCTAACGCAGCATCAGCAAGACTGCTTCGGTAGCAACTTCGGGAGCTGTGGACAGTTTGATTTCGCATGCATCTGTGGAAACCAAACCTTGATCGGTGGTCTGTCCTGCTGCGTCTACCAGACGTGCAACCCTGAGGAGCAAGAGAGTCAGTCCATTGCCCCCCGGACACTCACGCGCCTACTAACGAGCTCTTTCAGCTATCATCGGCACCGCAGCCGGCTTGTGTAAAGCCAATGGTGTTGATCTTCCCACTTCGGCTTCGTGCGCATCGACGGCATCATCAACGCCTGCTCCCAGCGCCTCGGGCTCGTCCAACAACACCTCCTCTGGCTCGGGCGCAACACCGACTCCAACACCCAGCGGAAACGCCGCTGAACAAAGTCCGACCTCTGCCGCAGGTGTCCCGATTGCGACAGCAGGATTGAAGGCTGGCGCTGGACTGGGATTGGCAATGGGAGTCGCTGGGTTCCTCGCTGCGTTGTAAAGCGTTGGATTGCAGTGGGATTGATAGCTAGTTGGCGGTGGGGGCAAGCCCAAGAGAGTGTTGTAGAAAGATACGTACATATACATGCAAAGACTGCTGAGGAATCCTTTTTGTACATTGAGGCGAAGCTGCGCATACGCTCCACTTGGTCATGCAGCAGCGTGACATGTTCAATTTGATGAAGTGCACTCTTACTACCATGCTGACTGCAAGCATTAATGCAGTCCGAAGAGAAAGCGTTTTTGTAAAAGTGATGCTACAAAGTTGAACATAACCGCACAGTTGCCCACCCGAAGCTCGAGCGCAACCCCAGCTCTTCGCCCCGCGCCAACCGTCATGCCGCCTCTACTCCACCCACCACCGACAAGCTCCGCACCACACGTGTGCCGCAACAATCCCGCTCTGGGCGTAAACTCGACTCTCGACATGGAGCCTTGGTATTGAACATAGTCGACCGCCACCCTCGACCACCTAATATGGCGACGAAGTCGAACTTCAGGCGGGCGCAGCCCCAAGCGCCGCCGACGCAGACTGTCCTCGCATCGTTGCGGAAAACGCAGCTGCTTGCGGACTCCAAAGCTATCTTGCCAGCAGGTATACTTGTGCAAACTCTGTTAATACAAACATTACTAAATTCTGTAGAACTCATCAACACGATCCTCGATTACCTACCGGTGCCCGACATGTTTCGATTCGCTCGGACCTCGAAGAGAATGCAAGAGATGGTGTACGATGACACGCGGTGGATTCAAAGACTCAAGAGCATGGGCTGTTGGAACGATGCGGAGGCACGGCAGAGGTTCGACGAGGCTATGCGGAGGAAGATGGAGACAGAGCGAGCAGAAGAAGCACATAAGACGGGGCTGGCCGTGAACAGCACTGCCAATGGCACGCATGGTGTGGATCAGCGGAAGGTCAGCGTTACCCTTTTTGACGCAGAGGTAGCAGAGGATATGCAGCGGAAATCTGTGGATTCGAAATCGAAAACGAGATCGAGATCCACAACGCTGGACAAAGGCTTCGACGACATGACCTTGTCACCGGCAGCGCCAGCAGCACCAGCACGCGCATACACATTGGACCCGATGCTAGCTCTTAAGGTTCTGTCGCGGATTAGATCCATTAGAGGGATGGCGCGGCAAGAGTATGGCAAGATTTACGGAGCATTAGCACCATACTACTTTGACCTGGCAAGGTCAACAAGTCATGCGGATCCCATACTCTTCCGGACCTACCGCGATCCGGAACAGCAAGCCCAGATGCTGTCGCAGCTTAAGGTCTTTGCGCACAGCGATTACGCGCAAGGTTGGAGCCAGCGGCAGCAGAAGCTGGAATCGATGATGGGCATCTTTGAGAACGCCGTCTTGCGAGAGTTTGAACAAGGCGCAGAGTCGAGAGACTTCGATGGCCGCATGAAGCGTTACGCCTCAGTCCTCGTAACTCTGAACGGGGGCGCGGCGGGCATCGACTCCTTCATCCACAACCACCCGTTGATGCTTGAGAAGGAGAAGCTTGGGAATCCCACTGACTGTCTAAAGCCTGCCGACACAGAACCACTTTCTTTAAAGCCTTCACATGACTTCTTCAGAGGTTTGGCAATCGCGTTGAATGATGAAGCTGCTATAATAGACCGCGTCTTTCCGCCGTCGGTCGACATATTACTGCCATTTCTCGAGCGGGTTGCTGAAGACGTCATCTCCGAGTACGTAACTACACTTCTCGACGAAGCTCATGAAGTGAGCATCGAGGTGTATCTGAAAGCTGTCGCAGGCGTCTTCGAACAAGCTTTACAACTTGGAATGTCTCTCCAAGCTACAAAAGGCTCGAAGCCCGATTTTGGCGACGAGGCAATGCGAATTGTTTCGCGCTGCTTCGAGCAGCACATTGACCTGTACCTGCAAGAGGAATTTGATTTCTTTAAAAGAAAGTCGGCCGCCGAGGTGGAGGCCTGGGAGAAACGCTTGGCAGAGGAGGACCAGAGTACGGAGACGTTCTTCATGTCAAACGTCAGCCGGCAAGCTGCAAAGCGTGATTTCTTGACATCGTTCAAGAAGGTGGTCATGGCACCTGTGAATGTGCTGCCAACATTTGGAGGATCCGCCTCGACCAAACCCACGACAAGCGCTCCTGCCATGAACGGTAGCGGCCTTGAAATATCCACTCGAACCTCTACACCAATTCCCGAGGGCATGATCTCCCCACGACCAGAAGCTCCGACCACTGAACTCGCTGCCAAAGCAGCAATCATGAATTCTCGTCTCGAAGGCATCCGGACGCTATTCAGCATAGAGGTCGCTCTGAACCTTACACACACAGCGAAGTCAAGCTTGGACCGGGTTGCGCGCTTTGTAAGATTGGGTGGTCAGTCCGGAGAGGAGGCCAAAGAGCAGTGTGAACAAATCTTCATTAGCCTTTTGCATACTCTGGGAGGGCGCCATGTCAAACCCGGCTTCGACAAGGCCGTCAACCATTTGTCCGACTATAAGCCACGGGAAGTAGCCGATCATTCAAATGAGGGTGTCGCACCGCTGGTGGCGTTCCTCGAGTTAGTCAATGTTGGTGACCTGATCCAGCAGATGGTGGAAGTTTTCTTCTTCCAGGAACTAGTCACAGCGAAACTCACTGACCAGGACGACTTTCTGAGCCCTGGACACAAGGAGAAGAAGCGCTTCGAGCAGATGCTGGACGAACGTGTCGCTGCGGGGCTCAACAAGGGTATCGACGTGCTCATGGACGAGGTTGAGTTTTTGTGTGGCACGACGCAGCTCCCGACAGACTTCAATCCGCCTGTTGGACCCAACGGGCAGACGCAGGTATTCGACATCGGGCCTAGCAACACAGCCAAGAAGATCATTGACATGGTGTCGTCACACACTAGCATGCTGGTCGGTAGCACAGACAAGACCGTGCTGGATGTCTTCAACCAGGAGGTCGGGTTGCGCCTGTTCACTGCCTTGTGCAAGCATCTCAAGCGGCAAAGGGTCAGCGTGGACGGCGCTATTAAGCTCATCAGGTAAGAGAAACCGATATGCTTCGCCGTGACGATGTCGTTGTACTAACGCCAGCTAGCGACATGAATGCATACAACGCCTACGTCGTCTCGCTCAGGAACAAGTCGCTGACGCAGTACTTTGCTGCGCTAAGAGAGCTATCACAGATCTACCTCATCGATCCCAATCATGCAAAAGAGATCGCGACTATCATTGCTGACTCAGACCGCTACCATGGGATTTTCAGGGCTGAGGAAGTCTACGAGTTTGCGGAGCGTAGGGCTGATTGGTACCACATCAAGGGCGCGGTGGAGAAGCAGATGTACGGTGTTGGATGCGCAGTCATGTGAACCTGTAGCTGCATATGTACAGATGCAAACAACCACGTTATCGTTATTCGCTCGACTTGTCCGATTCTGCAATGGTGGAGTATACCGCGACGGAAAATCGTGAGGCTGGGGCCGGGTACTTCTCGGGCACGGACCAGCTAGCCAATCGGCGTCTCAGCATGACCTCTTGACCTTCACTTTGACGTTCACGTTCACCTCAGGTCTATATTACTCAGGGCTCGCTCCCGTACTGTTTCCCGCCATTGCGACCATCCGTATCTAATCTACTAATACTACCCGTGCCGCAACCCACGGCCATTTGCTACTAAGTTAGCTGCCGGCTCCCCCACTACAAGCACTACCGTTTTAAGACCATCTGATCGACGTTGCCGACCACGTCGACGGTCTCGCCCAAGCTCCCACTACAACGCCTATTCGGCTGACCACAGCTCGGTGAGACATCTCCTCCACCCACCCACCCTCCCATCGTCTCTCCTTGTCTGCGGCGGCCTAAGCAACGTTGGCGGCGCAAAGACATCTCCACTAGCTTCAGCGGCCCGGGCACGTCGCGGCTGCTCTTGAGCCTTTCGACGCGTCGCCAATATCCATACCTTGAAGGAAGGCAGCTCACACGTCGCTGAAGGCGTGTAGTAGCGGTAACTCCGTCTTGCGAACACTTGATCTGCTTCCCGCAGCAAGCTCAAGCTTAGCTCCACCATCCACCATGGCCGGTAAGTACACCCATGCGTCCGAACCATACTCCAGCGCTATGCTCACTCATTGTAGATGCAAAGCTCCCCCCTCAGGTCGAGGCGGAGTACACCTCCATCATCGACAACATCCTTGCGACGAGCGACCTCAACACCATCTCCGCCAAGCGCATACGCAAAGGATTACAGGAAGCGCTCCACCAGGACATCTCTCAACAAAAGGTACATTGGTCTATCTGGGCAGTGTGTAGCTAGCGCTAACACAGAGCAACAGCAAGCAGTCACCGACCTCATCATGCGCCGCTTCGACCGCTTCAACGCCGCGCAGAACGGCAGCCCCGAAGAGCCGGTCCCCTCCGTCGAAGCCCCCGCTACCAATGGCACCGGCGCGCATACCTCGGATGGCACTTCCAACAAACGTTCACCGGACGAAGACTCCGCGCTCTCGGAGCTCGACGACTCCCCGCCGAAGAAGAAACAGAAGAAGGTGAAGAAGGAGGTCAGCGCCGAGGACGACGATGCGGCTTTCGCGGCGAGATTGCAGGCGGAGGAGAACATGCGGTCTAGAGCGAGGTCTACACGGGGAGGCAATACGAAGAAGAAGGCTCCGATCCCCAAAAAGAAGAAGGAGAAGAAGAAGAGCTCCAATCGGGTCAAGGATGAAGATGATAGCGACATTGCGTCTGGAAGCGGCGGTGAGAAAAAGTCGCCGACCCGGAAGGGAGGATTTCACGTACGTTGAGTGTCTGTTGCTTTGGAGGACATATACTGACCAATGTTGCAGAAGCCGATGGCGCTGTCACCGGCACTCTCGGAGCTCCTGGGCGAGACGCAGGTGAGCTTTGAATTGAATCTACTGCTATGTTCATCTATGCTGACTCTGTTCTAGCTCTCACGGCCGCAAACCGTCAAGAAAATTTGGGAATACGTGAAAGAACGCGACCTTCAGGATCCAGCCGACAAACGGCAGATCCGCTGCGACGACGCAATGCGCGCCGTCTTCAAGCAAGACCGCGTGCACATGTTCACGATGAACAAGATCCTCAACCAGAACCTTTACGCAGTTGAGGAGGTGGTCGAGTAAGACGAACGCATCCACCACAAACGATACGTTCAGAGTGTTCCTCGTAGAAACAGCGCCGGTGATTAGCAGCCGGCGCCCACACTACTCGCATATCGACCTCATCTACGACCCTCATGACGGGATAGCAACCGGCGGATTTTCCTGTCTTCTTTTGCATTTTTCGCTCTCCTTTCAGTTGGACCTTTTTCAAGCATGGCGATTGGCGGCGTTTCCCATTGGCGCTATGCATATTATCCGATATTTATCATCACGGTCGAAGTGAAAAGGGATGTCTTTGGAACGTCTTTTTCTTGTTTAGTGCGTAATCGTAGTAGAGTATGGATTACGGAACGCTAAAATTGGGGGGAGGATAGCCTGGGACGAGTTGGATCAGACGGTTGAGGCATGGTACAGGAGGGTGGCAGCTGGGAGGTGGGGCTTGGGATAGCTTCCACGTTGCGAACGTGCATGCTAGGTGTTGGCTCGGAGGGGACGCGCCGCGCTGTGTCGCTTTGTACATAGCGGCAGATGTTACCGATACCTCATGATCATACCTCTCAGTAGATATAGTACAGTGGTCCGCAAGTTTTTGCCAACCCTGACCACCTCGACACCCCCCGACCTCACCCGTCCGGGAGTAGACGCGGAAGTCAATACTCCGCCGTGAACTCGATACAGCATGGTTGCCTATCGTAGTATGAAGCCGAGCTTTATTGACCTGGATGAACATACGATTAGCGCTACGCCGAGATCAAGAAATGGGATAAGTGCGCCACATTACGCCGTGGTTTCGTGAAAGTACTGCCCTGGTGTAGTGCATTCAGTGCTGAGCACTTTGGACATGAGCTGTACTGAATATAATCCAGATTACTATTTGGGGCTACGACGGGATACTTAAAGTGTTCCAACATGTAGGTTATAGAGAACGAATTTTGACGCTGCATGCGCAATGGTATCTTTGCGGTCCCATGTGTATTTATAACGCCGTAAACCATGAACGAAACGCCATGACCAGTGACTTTACCCACGCTCTTTCTTCATTACAATAGTATACATTGGGAGCAAGGCTGGAAGGCAAGAGAAGAGAGCTAGGCCTTGAATTTGGCTTCTGTCCACTCGTTGTACTCGTGAGCCAAGCTCCTCTGCACCCAAGGAATGGTGATGGCGGTCCATACACCAGCCCAGAGGAAGGGTAAGACCCAACCAACCTAGGAAAGTTAGTATTGGAATACGGGATATTGGGCATGCAACTCACGATGTAGGCAGCATCCCGCTGTATGGTAAACACAATGGCCACTGTGACCACGCTGCAGACGATGGCGCCAATAGCCCAGAACAGGGTCAAGCGGTGAAGCATCTCGCGGAAGGCCTTGCTAGCCTGGTATCTCAGATTCAGACGCTGTCTGAACTCCGTGCCGCCGGATCCGTCGACAGCGCAGATGTCTTCAATGTAGGCGTAGATGCCGGGTCGAAGCGGTGCGCCCACGGGGAGGGAGCTGATTCGGCAGGGTGCCCGAATGCCAGCGATGCGAAGGGCGTCGACGACAAGGAGTTCAAGGCCAATGGCGAACAGCATGGTTGCGGCGGGAATGGCAAGAACGCGGATCGGCGGGTCGTGGGGGCAGGTTCCGGCGATGAGCTCGATCATAACGAAGAACCAGCCGACGGACAAGTTCCAGTGGAACCAGTCAAGCTATCCAGGTTAGCGACGTACAAGACCATGAGCGAATAGACTTACGTAGTGCCTCTCGGCTCCAATGACCCTGCAGCTCGAGTTCTTCCTCCAAAGCCGGCGGAATCGGATGAAGTACTCCACGATCGAAACAGTTCCCAGCAAGGCCGTGCTGATACTGAAGACGGCGTTGGCGGAGAGCTGGTCGCGCGTCAAGCCATACCACATGCCAAAGTACAAGCCAATGGGCATGCACACGCAGTCCAGGAAGATCAAGGTCCAGAACCAGAAAATGGCCTTCTTCCGTGGCCGCAGCGAGTAGTTCAGCGGCGGTGGCCGCGTGAAGTCGGCGTCTTCGAAGACGACCTGCGTATGGGGGTATTGTGCTGACGGGTTCGGCGACGGTGCTCGACTGGCTACGCTTGGGTTGGTCGGCTCCAAGCTGCCCTCTGCCGTGAGAGGTCGCTCTGCCGATCGTGGTTGGCGTTCATCGTCGTCTGGAGCGCCATCAATGGAGATGCCCGGCACCTGGAGCGTTGGGTGTTCTGTCGACCGCGTTGGCTCTGCAAAGTCGCTTGTCTCTGTGTGCCGTGCCGGCTCGGGCTCCAAGGTCCTCAAGGGTTCCGTTGATGATGTCTGCGTGTGATGCGCCATGTTGTATCCACTGTTGTCAAGCTTTCCAAGGGGCTAATCAAAGAATAAAAAGTAAGCGTTGAGAGGGCGAGGCTTGTGTGCCGGACGGCGGCGGAACAGTGTGGTGTGTTTTTATGAGGGGACGCGTGGTGATGTGGAAGAACGCTGGCCAAGTCGGCGGCGCATCTTCTAAGCAGGCTGCATGCGTAGGCCCATGAGCATGACATCATGGTTGGATGCAGAAATCCATGAATTCCTTGGCGCTTTTGTCTGGAACATTGGCGCCAAGGGCGGACCTTCACTGCCATCCCGATCAGTGACCTCATCCTCGATTTCGACACCCGCTCGTTCCTGGAACATGTAAGCGACATGCGATGGCCTCTCTCGCCGGCCTCGTCCTTTACCTGTTGATCTTCACCTTGAGCACCCTTGGGGCCGCAACGCAGGCTCCGCTGCTGGCCAGCAATGACACCATCACGCGCGAGCTCTTCTTTGAGCTCGAGGAACTGGCGCGCATCGTCGACATAGCTTACTGCGTAGGCACCGCGGGCCTGGGCATACAGAAGCCGTTTCAGTGCGCGAGCCACTGTGGCGATGAGGACTTCAAGAACTTTGAGCTGGTGTCGGTACGCTGCATTCGTTGCGCCACCTCTCCTGGATGTCTGGGCTGACTTGTGTAGACCTGGAACACTGGACCCCTGCTTTCAGATTCTTGTGGCTACATCGCTGTGTCGCATCCTCCCTCGGCCCCACGCATCCTACTCGCCTTTCGCGGCACCTACTCCATAGCCAACACCATCGTTGACCTCTCCACTATCCCGCAAGACTACGTGCCCTACCCCGGCGACGACGATGATGACACCTCCGACTTCATCGCTCCGAAACTGCGCCCTTCCAACGGAGAAAGAGAAGAACCTCCGAAAGCGAATCCTCCCAAATGCGATAACTGCACCGTGCATATGGGGTTCTACAGCTCATGGCTGCACACGCGTAAAGTGATCCTGCCTCAGCTTACCGCAGCCATCGAAAAACACCCCGACTATGAACTGGTCTTGGTGGGCCACTCTCTCGGCGGCGCAGTCGCTGCACTCGCCGGCCTCGATCTGAAAGCCCGCGGCTGGGACCCCAAAGTCACCACGTTTGGCGAGCCAAGAATCGGGAACGAACAACTCATGGCCTACACCAACGCCCGCTTCAACATCGGTGCTAACCGTAGCACGAACAAGTTTCACCGCGTCACCCATGCAAGTGATCCCGTGCCGCTGTTACCCCTCGCGGAGTGGGGCTACACGATGCACAGCGAAGAGCTATACATATCCGCTTCAAGTCTTCCATTTGAACCCGAGGACATCCACCATTGCGAAGGTGACGAGGATCTGCAATGTATAGCTGGTACAGATACTGACGCGCCGTCGTGGGCCGTCCCGGCACGTTTCAGGTTCTGGGAGCTGTTCTTTGCACACAGGGACTATTTCTGGCGACTAGGTCTCTGCGTATCTGGTGGTGACCCGGGAGACTGGTATAGCAAATATCCTAAAGATACTGATGGACTTGGAGATGCAGAGGTCGAAGAATTGTAACGAATGTATGACAAGACTGCGCAAGTGGATATAGCGACAGTGATTATTTGCAGCTTTGCGTTGGTTGTTGATAGCCGTCCTTAACTTTCAATAACCGTATTACCTACATAATTCTCTCTATGCAAACCTCCTTCTGATCTTTACCCTTCCCTACGAAGGAACCAACTTCTGGACGCCTGCTTATTTAGGATCTGTTGCCACGGATCTCCGGGTCTATCTTCGATGCACTTCTGCCCGCTCTTGCTCTTGCGGCCCTCCGGCTGGTAGAAGCCTCCGCGTTGCACAATTTTTGGCGAATAGACATCTGGTTCTACGCGGGAATACCCTGCTAAGGGGTTGCGGGTGGGTTCGGGGTTGACTCGGTGTCGAGCCTCGACGAGGGCGTGAGTAAAGATGTTGCCCTGGGCGTCAGTGGGGAGTGGACGATGTGTTTGGTGTTGGGTGTGAGGTAGGAGTGGCCGCTGAGCTGGGGCGGCGTGCGAAGATTGGATGGTATCAATGGAGGCTGCAGGCTCATCGTTGGTTGGCGACATATGCTGGGTGGGCTTGAGGGAGTTGTGGGGCTCTTCTATCATGAGAGATGGAGTGGGCGAGTAGTCGTAGCCGTCGTTTTCTTCCAGGTACGCAGTGCGCGGCGGAGGCTCGCTCATGGGCCGAGTTGATGAGGAAGTTGGCAGTGACGGGGTGGTACTTCCTTGGACTGATTGTTCTTGAGACTCTGGGCTTGGACAACTCTTGTCGGTCGTCTCTTCTTGAGTGGCATCGCTTGACCGAGAAGATTTGCGAGTTTCTTCGTTGCTCCGCTGCGCCGCCTTCTTGTTTTTGGGTTTCCGAGACGGAAACTGTACGCGCCTCTTGGAAGCCATGGTTATCGTAGTTTCGTATTAGGTGAGGCAGTGAGAAGAAGGTGTAGCGTCTCGTGATGGAAGGGCAGTGTGGAGGTCGAGGTTATGTGGAGCATAGCCAGTGTTTGCGAGCAAACCTGATAGAGCGCGAAGAGGCCTATCGAGAAAATTCCATGTTCCAGAAAGCGAGGTGACTCTTGCAATGACATAGTGAAGCCGTCGACTGGTGGACGGGGAGACTGGAGGTGAAAGCGAATCTGAAAACTGAGGATCAGACTGGCTTCTTAAAAACGTAGACCCTGACGCTGAATGGCTATCCTCAGTCACTGAAGCAGGATGGATTCGCTCTGTAACTCTAGGGTACCAACTATATTCCCTAACACAAGCAAATAGCCAGTGCTCAAGGCATTAGACACTGGGATCCCCTTGGATGAGCTTTACGGGCTCTGTAAAGCTCGACGACGCCACAGCGGCTGGTGATCCATGGGAGGTGGGCGATCAAGACATGTGACGATAATACATATGGAATTTTGGGTTTAAAAAATTCTTGAGAACGAACTGGAGCGTCAATTCATGTATTTCAACCCTGAAAGTGACAAGCTCTTCGTACACAGTAATGCCAATTCCAGAACTTCCGAGCAGTGGTCCTGGGATCCGAAAAATGACCTCTGTCATCACTCGAAATTGTCCATCCAATACCAAGCCAAGGTATGTTGTTTCAATACCGCCGGTCTATCTGTTTCCATTCCCAAGCAACAAGCGTACCACTGTCAAGCCTATGCATTGTCGGCAGAGATGTATGTGACTGTTCAACGTAAGTTCGAGTTTTATTGGGGGGATGCACAAGATGGCCTACCGTTATTCCCGCGCACGAAAGCGTCACCCCAGCTACGGACTACTTTGCCCTCGACAATTTCTTTACACCGCTCAAGTGCGATGTTCATGTAGCCGTCCACGGATTGAAGATCACCTGACAACCATATGAGCGGGGAGAAACAGACGGATCAAATCACGACCCACATACCCTTGTAGACGATGCCAGAGTTCAGCTTAACAGTCACAGGAGCTCCAATGATCTCGCTCAGGAAGCCGCTGGGGTCCCTGGAGTCGCCCGCCATCTCCGCATCGGGACTATCGCCGTTTGTCGCCATTTTTGGGGTCGAGGTGGGTGGTTGAGGCCGGACTCCTTAGAACGCAGCTATCAGAGAGTGGCTTGAGCACCTGGTGGTGGATCCGTATGGCGTGTACTTTGGATCCGAAAGTGGAATTTGATGTGAAGCGGTGCCTTCGACATGGCACGTCCTCGCCAAAGGTAAAGGCGGAAGGCGCCAACGCACAGACCACATCTACCTTTCCCCATCGCGAAACGCATGATCACGCGTCGGCCCCTCAGCCTTGTACACGGCCGTGCCGCAGGCGCTCCACACTTTGTCAAAAACCACAAAACGCATAACCACGACTGCGGCGCATATGTGTTGGCGATGACGGACTCGGCAGCTGGCGTAGCTCCTCCGTCGAAAAAGAAATTCGCATTCAAGAAAGCAGCATGGCAGACCGCGCCGAAGGCGGAGGAGACAGCGCAGGCGGACATATTCAGCCACTCCAACGAGTTTCAAAATATCGTCGACGAGCAAGCGAAGCGGAAAGATGAAGAGAGGAAGAAGAAAGCAGAGGAGACCCGGAAGCGGAAGGCAGACGAGGAGCTCGAGAGGAAACGTCGGAAGATGTCGACTGAGGCGCATGAGAAGACACCCGGAAGCGGGTCGGCAAGTTCGGCTCGTGGAAGGCGGTTGAGTAGCAAAGGGTACAGCGCCTCCCAGGTTGACCGTAGAGTATCAGGCTGACCTGCCACAGATGGAGCGAGACACCCCTCTCACCCGTTCAACATGGCTCCCGGGATACACTATCCAGACGCTACGATTCTCTTACCAAGTCCTCGAGCACTGGTTCCTTCCAAAACGAATCCGCTATAATCGATCTCGGAGATCCGGATGAGGACTACGCTCCGCCGTACCACAAAGCCTCCCCGACACCCGTAGTACAACCGATGCCAGTACGCTCTTTGGAGCGCGCCCTGTCTGAAGAACTCGAAGAGGTAGAGGATCCCGAGGTAGCGGCTTTCCGGGCGGCTGCCCGCGCAAGAGCAGCGGAGAAGAGGGCAGCCGAACAGGCAGCTAAAGAGGCCCAGGCCTCCGGGTTCGAGGCGTCAAAGGCGCCCGCCGTACAATTGCTCATAACATCCCATTTACCCAATACAAAAGGGCTAATGGTGAGAGTCCGAACCAATCAGACTGTCGAGACGCCTAGAAGAGCATGGTGCGAGAGGCAGGGCTTTACACCAGCGATGACCAACGAGCTGTTCCTAACCTATCGCGATCGGAGGCTCTACGACAGCACCACAATTCAGGTACTGGGTATCAAAGTCGATCCTCATGGAAATATATCTGTGCCGGGGGATACGGCCATATATGACGAGAACAACCTACCAAAGATTCACGTACTCGCCTGGACACCGAGCTTCAAGGAACAATACGAGAAGGAGAAGGCAGAGGCGGCCGCGGCCGAAAAGAAAGCCACCGAGCTCCCATCATTCTTTAGGGATCCCACACCAGAGCTAGTGACGGAACCTGAGAAAACCGTCAAAGTCATATTGGTCGAAAAGGGCCAGAAAGACGCTGGCGTAAGGATTGCTGCACGTCCGGTATGTTGCTGAGCTGTTATATCAGCCTGTGTTGTCGCTAACGTATAGTAGGACACTGACTTTGGTCATCTTGCGGCAGCTTACAAGGAGAAGCGTGGTATAGCCGTGGACCAGCCTATCACCTTGATTTGGGATGGCGAACGACTGTCACCTATGGACACTATTGCTGATACCGACCTCGAGGATATGGACACGATCGAGGTACATTTCAAGTAGGCTCAGTAACCTTTGGCTCGTACAGCGTGAAGCGGGTGTCCGGACCGACGGTATGTCTTGGGGCACGATATTTGGAGCGAAGTCTTGCATTTTGTGATTGCTTTTACGTTTGACATCGAGCATGGCGTTGGAGGACTTCTGTACGGCGACTATGGATATTACGGCCTGGGAACAGGGAACGGCTTGCATTCATTGGTAGGCGTGACGAACGCTTTTTGTGTTCTCTTTAGGTCAAGGAATCGGGTGACGGTATGCCGCGGAGAGTATTTGGGGCGGCTTTATTACTTGGTTCTCATCACAGCGTAGACGAGCTTCGCCTGGACATGGAATATCTAAAATCTGTATCTGCGATCCCAAACATAGCGCCCAAAAATAAGCTTAAATTTAAGCCGCATGCTAGCTCCCCGTTCTTTACCCCACCACCACCAAATTTTTGGCGGGATCCCACTTCAAGCTCCAAATCTTGCGCCCACACATTCCAAAGCACGCTCCAATATAACCCACTCCCCGACAACTTATACCACGACTCACACATCGAGCCACCCTTCCTTGTCTCGAACACCGCCATAATGAAGCTCCTCACCCTCAACTTCCTCACCTGCGCCATAAAAGCCTGCAAAACCTCTCCCGCATCCTTCCCGCTCCACCCGCGCGACGCCGAGCTGGAAATCGTAGAAACAGACTTCAACCTCCCGTTCTTGAAGAACATATTGCCGCGCTTGATGTGGGATGAGCTGCGGACGATTGCATCGGAGGTACGTCCTTCCCCTCACCCCTACCAATTGCTGCAGATCTCGAATAGAAATGCAGAGCTGATGAGATTACAGCTTGGCCTACCAGAGCTCCCGCCCTCCCCACCTACACGCGGCGATTTAGTGGAAGGAGGGGAGAAGGCGAAGGCGATAGAAGGAGAGGAGCAGGTAGAGGAAGAGGAGGTAGAAGAGGAGCCTTCGCAGACGGCTAAGGATTTACATCGAGTGCTGCTCGAGACGTGTGTCAAGGAGGGGAAGTTGGTGTGTGGCAATTGTGGACATGAGTACAAGGTTATGGAGGGGGTTGCGAATTTTTTGCTGCCGGGGCATCTGGTTTGATGGCCCTGAGAGGCAAGCACGGAAGGGCATACAAGGAGCTGTTGTGAGATACGGAGATGGGATACTGGGGAGATTCGGAGTTATGCCCTGAGGATTAAGTTGGGAAGACCAGGCGGATGGATGAGTGGCATGATACCCTTTTGTTGCATATGCATATAGCACGGCGTTTTTGGTCTGGGCAAAAGTCACGTCATAGTTAGATTTTGTGGGCACAATATTGCATACTTATCCAACGTTGCGGACATGGCCTTCCAGATGTGATCGCAATCCTTGGAGCCTATGAATGCATGGATGCACCAGCGTACATATGTAGCCAAATTCCCAAGACGCCAATGCTACTGAGCAGGTGACCATGTGGATACGATGCTTTTCCATACGTGCGTGGTATCTAGAGACCTTGCCCCACGCCAGAAACGCCATTCCATGCACTTCATCAACGCCGCGTACAACGCCCTGATACCCCCCGAGACTCACTCTCCTCACTTACCCATTTGCCTATTGATCTGCACACGCTTATCCTCACCAGCCGACAAGATCCCCACCTCTTTATCCCACCGTACACCAAATACCTTGACTCCCTCACCATGCGAATGCACCGGCTTCCCACCTGCGCTATCCCGATTAATCGTATATATGCTCTCTCCAATCTGGCCTTCGCCTTGCACCTCTGATGGTCTCACGCTGCGCACATCCCAGATCTGTGCGGTACCATCGTGCGAGCCGGAGAGTAAGCTGTTCTCGTTGTTCGGGTCCACGTCGAGGGATACAACGGCGTTTTTATGCCCTCGCAGCGTCATGACGCTGATTTGGGTGGCTGAGACTCGAGGGTCGATGAGCGTGATGTGCCGGGCTGAAGTTCCGGTAGCGAGTAGGTTGAGCTTAGGGAGTGCGGTGAGGGAGAGGAGGGAGTGGCCTGTTGTTCGGGTGTCTACGCAGGTAGAAGTTGTCAGGTCCCAGGTCTTGAGAGTGTGGTCGTGGGATGCGGAGTAGGCCACTGTGGCGTCGTCTGGTTTGAAGATGACGCTCGAGACGGGGGATGTGTGACCGGATAGCTTGCTCAGCGCGCCGCGAGCGGGGACTGTACGCTCAGGTTTCGACAGCTTTTGTCGCTTGTTCGCTGCCGCGGTTGAGGTGGGCAGAAGGTTTGCTGGTGCGACCGGATTTTCCTTTCCGTTTGCCGAGAAGAGCGATATCGTGGTATCCGAAGAGGCAGAAAGGATTCTGTTCGATTGTGCATGAACCGCCAGATCTTCCACACCCCACCTATGGCTAAACAGCTCCAGACCCGTCGAAATTGTCCGCGTGTCCTCGTCGTACTTGTAAACCCGTACCGTGTTGTCGAGGCCCGCCGCCACAATCTTCTTGTCTGAGATCCATCTCGCGGTCTTGAGGCTCGTTATGCGACCGCCGTTGTTCGGCGCTTGCGAGGTTGCCAACACGTCGCCGGAGAGATCCCAAACCCTGACAAGCCCATCGTAGCTTGCACTTAAAATCCTCTCTTGACCGCTTTGTACGCTCCCGCCCGACAGCACGTCCACAGCCGACACCCAGTCGTCATGTTCAAAGCTCGACACATTCAGCGGTGGCACGAGCGCTCTCGTATACTCGACATCCAGTGTGGTTTCGGCCGATACACCATTGTTTGTAAGGTATTCATCAATCGTCGTGCGCAGAAACTGCCCGTTTATGAGGACGTCGAAGGGAATCGGGCTTTGATCCGGTCTGAGGAGGCTGTTCACGAGGGACGATATTTGCGGGCGTCGCAGTGCTGGATATGCTACTTAGTATACTGGGAAAAACGCATTTTGGCCGCGACAGTAAACTGTATCGGCTTGTCTGGCGGCTCGCCGGACTTTTCGCGCGGAAACTTACAGGTCTGCACCAACATAACGCCGGCATCTTGCGTGAGTTCGATGGTGGGATCGCGGGTGGTGAGCCGGATTGGCACCTTGACTTCGGCTTGCGAATCCATCTTGAAGGTTGCTGCTGTCGGATGTGTGTTGATCGTGCAGAGAGAAGCTCCAAAATTTTGTGAGAAGCTCGAATTTTTTCTGATTAGGCTTAGCGCGGAGAGCATCTCTTCATGTTGTTCGCCCGGCTTTAGGGACTGCCCGCGTCACACGTGGGATCGCACTTGGTTTCCACTCTGCGAGCTTTATGTGAAATCACAGTGGAATATGCCTCAGTTCTCTACCGATATTTTCGGTCTTCAAGAGATTCGGCGCAACCAGAACGCCACGCTAATGATGAATCCCATTTGAACCCTCACAACTATCTCACAGGCCTGAGCACCTCCCACCCCTTTAAGTTTTCCATATCTTCCGGCTCCTCATCCATTAAGCTCCTGCCCGTGCCCTCTCTACTCCCCGTACTAAGCCCTGTTCCCGTTCGTGGCGGTAAAGGCGGCTTCTCCTCCATGTCGTTTATCAGATTACCGCTGTCAGCAGGCTTTTTACTCGCAGGTGGCGGTGCCATAGAGCGCCGTGGTGCCGGAGGTTGTGGTCTCGTCGATGGGTCGGGGAGTCGTGGTGCATCTCTGTATCGCTGCGGTGGCGGAGAAGGCGTCGATGAAGATGGTATTGAGGCGAGAAGCGAGGGCTTCTTGCTTGGAATGGGCGGTGCGGGTTTGCGATTGAGCTTTGGTGGGGGGTCTCGCTGTGCAGAAGGGCGGTTGGGATAGCTAGATAGCGAGCGCGCTGATGCGGATGAGGCTGTGCGTCTCAGGTCGTCGTGGCCGTCGAGATTTGGGATTCCCCCTGATGAAGGCGGAGGGGGAAAGGGTGGAGCGAGGAGTTTTCGGGCTGAAGGATTCCGATTCACTTGGTTGACGCTTGTTGTAGAGCTGGTCTGACTACCCGGCACGCTCTGTCCTGTGCCGTTAAAGTCTACTGTATGTGCTCTTGCTGTTCCTCGCGCAGGTGGTGGCTCAGGCTTCCCACCCATGCGCTTAACTTCCACCCAATCTGGCTCGGGTGACGGTGTGAATGGGTTGCTAGGTCTCTTCGGATTGGGGAGGTGATCATTCGAGGGCGGCTGCACACGCGATCGTGCTGGCAGTCCGTTATCCAACCACCACTTTCTCCGATCTGAGCTTGCAGGAGGCAGCCCTGGCTCCACGCTCTCATAACCCAAGAGATCCTCGTCATCCGTATCATCTACCATGTCTCCACCCGCTCTGGTATCACCCACAACTTCCCTTCTCTTCCCGTAGAGCTGCCCGCTTAGTTGTTCTTTCTTCTTCTCATCCACCTTGCTTATGAGGCATTGGAAAGTTGCATAGACAGGACGATGATCAGAAAAGCGGAGTGGGGCCGAGTCATAGTTGATTTGGCGGATGTTGTCACCCTTGCGGAGGACACGGTCGCACCAAGCGGGAATGCGTGCTTTTTCGGAGGTATCGTAAGTGTCAGTTCCCAAGTCGTATTTGTAGGTGGGAAGGAAGGTGATGCGTGCTTCGGAGTAGTAAGGGAATGTCAAGCCGGCGACCATTTGAAGGTTGAGCTAGGCATGTTAGCTAGACGTCGGTGTTCGTAGATGAAAGAGCGTACCTGATCGTTCTCGTATAGCGTCTCAAGATCACCGACATGACAAAGCTTTTGCACTTTCTCGTTGCTCAAACCTATTCGATAGTTGAAGTCTCCGAGCCAGATGACAGTGTCGTGATCTTCGATGGACCGATTCCGTTGGAACCGCAAACCGTGGCTGATCGTCTTGTAGTCCCGATTGCGCTCTTCGTAATTGGCGAAGCCAGCTGCAAGATGCGCTGTAACGAAGCAAAGCGAAGTGTTGGCGTACTCCATTCGGATGGCCACGGCTCCTTTGTTGCCCGCCATACCAGACATCCCGGTCTAAAGCCGTTAGTTATGCTCGCAAGTCATGAAATTGACTTGACGTTACTTGCCTTTTTCAAGCTTCCCTCCACATTCTTGATGAGCTTCAACGAGTTTGCGCGTACAAAGACAGATAAGCTTGCACCAACGAGTTGTCCACCTCTGAGCAACACGTACTCTTCCTTTCCATGCTTTTGCGCATTCTCATTTAGGCAGTTCCGGACCGCCGCCTCCCAGGCTTGTCTCCGCGCAGGATCCGTAGACATGATCTGCTGCGGGCTGAGCTCGACAATTTCTTGAAACCCTACAGCCACGATCTCGGGACATTGCTGAGAAGGTTCCACATTTGGGCATAACCATGGTGATAGATCATCTTGTATACCCTGGGTCTTACCGTTCAGGTTGAAGGTGCCGGCAAGAATGTGAATGACTTCCGTTTGCGTATACTCTACTGAGCGCCTGGTGAGCTCCGCAACAACATAGTCGTTGATCGGGTCATAGAGATGGACAGGTAGCTGTCCCATTAGCCGACCTAGGAGCATGTCAATCGTGTTCTGTCGCCCCTTGTCCGCAAAATTGTTGATGTACATCCGCGTTGCACTCTTGCGCGCATCCGCCAGAGCACCAGCAAGAGACATCTTTCCATGCCTCGTAAACGAAGACTTCAATGCTCCTGTACCAGCGTATATGCGCGATAGAGCATCGCCGTTGTCTGCCCACATGCTCGAATGCCTGACCCAAAAGTCCTGACTCGCACCTAAACCCTTGTGGCTCAAAAAGAGATCCAAAGCCATCTTGCTGATGATTGTTTGGACAAGATTTGTTCGGTCCAAACAGTCCAAACAGTTGGTCCGGAATACGCCCTCTTGCTGCAGGATTGTAGTCGGTCGTCTCATGATGTATTCTTGTCCATTGGATCTTGCCTGCTCTTCCACTTCTTCAGAGAGATAGTATGCAAATGAATCTGCAGAGCCTCGTATGTATCGAGAGATGCCACTAGCCATTTCGTAACCTCCAGGTCCTCTCGTTTCGGCGTGAAAATCGTACTCAGTATTTTTGATAAGCTCGTGTTCGTACGAGCCCTTCTCGCCGCCTTGATTTAGCGGACTGTTCTGGATATGGTGTCGATATCTGTGTGTAAGCTCCACCTCATTTGGCTTTTCATTGCTAAGCAGGTTGACAACGTGGATTGCGCCGTAACTCAACTCGAGGTTCTCAAAGTGCTTATCGAAAGCGGGCTGTGTCGCTTCGGGCGAGCGTGTTATGGTGATCTTTTGCTGCCCTGGTAAAAGTCCTGTAGCCTGTTCCCAAAACAATGGCACGCTGCCTCTGACTTGCGTGTACGAAAAGCATAATCCTGTAGGTGCAGTAAAAATAGTCTCGGTCTCGACGAAGTTCGCGACAGCTCCGTCATCGTCAATGCCGCGCGCGTTGAATCGTGTCCCAGCTCTACGACACGATAACCGTGAAATCAGCGTCATAGAAGACGGCAGGCCGGACTGTGGTGCGCGAATAGGTGACGAAGAAGATGGAACGGTGACCGTAAGCGCAAATCCACGAATGGCAGAGGTAAGTATGCCTGACGCATCCAAGGCCTGCTTCTCCCTTCGAGCTAATCTTGACCTAAAATCCACCAATGGCTGGATCATGTACGAGTTCCAAAGAAAGCCAGCATCCAAACTGTCAATGGAAACGGTCGCTCCGTCCGAAGATCTGCAAGATGTTAGTTTGCCCCTCCACGCCGACATGCGCTCTCCAGCCATACCTGTCCTGCAATCTCCTCGTCATATCAAAATCCGAACTATAATAGAACGTCCCACTACTGAGAATCTTTTTGAGTGCCAAACACGGGTGTTCCAGCGGGCCCTCACCCTTGCCCTTCCCAAAGCCCATTTCAAACCCCTCATCATCGATCGTGTCCGTCGGGTAAGGATTGACCTCGTCGTTTAGAAGGGAATCGTAATTTGCGCTGTTGAGGCAATAGAAGCCAACCGAATGGATCCGCTGCACCGTCTCGCCAGCCCTCAAATCCGCGACCTTCCGACTCCCGTTCACAATCACCAGGAAGATATCCCCATTCACGGTGATCAACCCAAGTGTTCCATAGACTTGGACCGTATTGAGCGTTCGGTAATCCGACAGATCCACCTGGCCGACCGGCGAGAACTCCACCATGCAGCGCGCAGCACTCCCGGTAGTGCCATTGCTGCCCAAACTCGTTGTACTCGTGTTGAAGCCATTGCCGCCGTTTCCATTACTCGATTCTGTAGACGTGGAGCTGTGCCGGAGGATGAGCGCGTGCGTGGAGGTGCTGAGCGCAATGGCGCGGTGCGGGTAGTCTTTTATGAGGACGCGGATGGACATGGTTGGCGGCGGCGGTAGTGGGGGATTCGGGGGTGCGACGTAATGGGAGGCGGAGGCATGTCCGTTTGAAGGCGACGGAGAGGTGTGTGTCGTTTATGCAAGGCTGTCATGTATCAGAAGCGGTCGGACGTGGTAGGTGTGGGTAAGCACGTGTGCGCTCAGCTTTGGGCGTTCGTGATCGTCATGGCAAGGAAGTTAAGTTTCACAGGCCCACATGCCAACTGAACAGCACCTAAGGCGATGACAAAGGCATACCAATGCGCTAAGTTTTCAAAGAAGTTCAGACCCGTGCTGCTGGACTTCCGCAAAATGCCTCTCAACTACAACTGGTGGATCTCAGAGGCGTGTCTCAAGAAGTCAACATCAGGCGAAGGAACTTGCATTGGTCTATGTTGGAGAGTTGAGGACAACCGCTTAGCTCATGTAATGGTCGCTTATGGAGAGACACAGACAACCGAAACACTCGTAGCAAGGATATAAGGAAAACTCGTACGTGAACCCGTTCTTGCGACCGATGCCAAATCGCTATTGACCCGAGTGAAATACCAAATATGAATCCACCTCCACTTCAACCAAGCCCTCCACCAATCTATATACATTTCAATTACGGTCCAATGTTGCCTCGAACCACAACATACAGGGCGTGTGGTATAGTGGTAACACGCACTAAACAAGTTGGTGCAACGCTACTTCAGCAAGCCACATAGACGAGGGGTATTTGGGGTGAAGAACCCTAAGAAAGCGAGACCGTCGGTTCCATCCCCGCATGTCCAAATTCAAGTTGGTTTGCTTTTCGCGTTTGGAGATTATCAGCTGAGAGAGATGTCGGTGAATGTAGGAAACTGGTGAATGCGGTTTGTGACGACATGGGAGGTGGAATACCGAGCGTGGAATCTGGGATACAATCACAACCAACCACAGTCCAGAGCTGTCCACTCTTTTGTCCTCCTGCCTCCACCACGTTCCAGAGCTATCCAGTCTTTCAATCCCTGTACTCCCTCCTCCTCCTCCCTCCACCTCCCTCGACGATGCTGATCCTCTCCCGCGTAACCCTCTCCCTCCCATAATCATCGTACCCACCCCTACTCGCACTCCTCTCCCGCACTCTCGACCGACTCCTCCTCCGATCAAACCGCTCATAGTGATCACTCTCACTAGGCACCCCTTCCACATACCGGAACTGCTCATACCTCGGACTCCTCTCTTCGCTCCTCTCCCTCCTCGCCTCGCGTCTATATTCCCTCTCCCTCACTACATACTCGCCCCCATCACTCGAGCTCGTGAAACTGCTCCTCGGGGAGACTTCAACGTAATGCGCCGAATGGTGTGATTGAGGCGGGGGCGGTGCATGTACACGCGGGGGTTCTACGAAGACGGGGACGGGCTGCGGTGCGGGAATCGCGGGGATGGCGAGCGGTTGCGGTGCTGGAACGGCGATGTACGAGGCCGAGGGACGCGGGGATTCGCGGATGACTTCTGTGCGCGAGACGCGGCGGGTGGATTGGTGCGAGTGCCGGCGCGGCGGGGAGCGGTTGCGTTGAACGACGCGGTATGGAACCACGACGTCTTCTTCTTGCTTAACTTTGACGAGACACATTGCGACCGGTCTTGCTGCTTAGTCTCTGGTAGCTGTGTTGTTGACCACGGCGATGCGATCGGGCTGTGATTCGCGCGCCGATCAGATGTGGGGTGTCCGAGGCGAGGCGAGACGAGATGGCACAGAAAGTGAATGTCTTGCGCCTACGCGATATGAGAGAGTGTCGGATGCGCGAAGGTAACAGTAATCAGACGGCGCGACAATGCTGCGCGAAGTGAGCGACGGCTGAGGTGTTAAGAGGGATCGGACGAGTCGCTGTGAGGCATAGATCGGGCTCCCAGCCACATGCAACCTGCGGGCTAAGCGCTCCGCCTTGGAACCATGCCTGCGTGACGCCGTGGCTATTCCCTGGAAATTCGCCCTAGCCCTGTTACAATGTTTAGCTCAGCGTAACAGACACGAAGACATGATTTAGTTCACGCTCATGCGTGAGCGTGTAGATGTAAAGTATGCTCATGGTCGCATTTCCAGCAAATAGTAACATAAAAACCAGAAGCCTCCACTAGATATGTTACACCATTCCCACAATCTAAATCAATGCCCTACTCCGGCATAACCTCAGCTTTATGCCTCGCTCACATGCCGCTTTGACGCGCGTATCACTGAACTGCGCCCATACGTCCCCAGCTGCACTTGCTCGGTAGAGCAAAACGTCAAGACTACCACTAGTCATCCATCGGTTTATCCTCTAGTTGCACGCCTCTCGGCACCTCGTCGGAAACACCCCTAAGGCTACCGGTTGAGTCCCTGTTGCTCCTTGCCAGGCTACCCGCATGCTTGCGCGGAAGAGGAACGCGAGTGCTCGATGGCGCAGGGTGCTCGGGAGTGACAGCAGCCTCGGTTGTTCCATTTGTACCACTTCCCTCCGGGCTAGTCTTCACACCTCCGGGCACTTCAAGCGAATCGCGAGTTCCTCGGCGAGTTTCAGTTGGAGAGGCGGTGTTGACAGGGAATCTAGTCTGACTTCGATCGCGGCGGTGGGAACCCCGAGGTCCAGGAGCAGGAGATGTAGCGCGGGGAGATCGCTGGGCAGCAATGGCTCGGTTGCGCTCTTCGTAATTAGCACGGCGGTTGCTCTCGTCAGTTGAGATGGCGCGTGGACGCTGTGCGCCTGAGGACGAGTGAGTCAAGGAGCTGGCACGTTTCAGCTCGCCGAAGATGGCGTCTTTGTGGGCAAAGAGATCTCGGATGAGGCGGTAGCTGTAGCGTTCGTTCATCGTCAAGCTTGACTCTTGCCGGGGGCGCAGGATGCAAGGGGCAAGAACGTTCGCGAGAGCCGTGACGAACGCTTCGTCAGCCGAGGTCAGCTCGATGAGGCGAGTGAAGTGGGTGCAGATTGCGTCCAGCGAGGCAATGTTTGCGAGACGCAGCTGACCGAGTGTGGACTGGATCACGGAAACGCGTGTCTCTTCCGAAGTTTCGGCGGCCGTGGTACTGTAGATGGTCTTGATGATTTCGTAAACGTGGGAGGACACGAGAGAGTCTGAGTGGGTTAGTTATGGTTCTGCTTGAGTAGAGGACTGTACTTACCGGGTAATTCGAGAAGATACAGCTTCAGAACGCTAGCAACTATGGGTATATCGTACTTGTCGAAAACATCGTGAGGGAAGGTCTTGCCGGTGTTAATGGATGCGCGGAGGTTGTGGGTTTGCGCTAGCGGAACGTCGACGAGCCAAATGCTACGGCGTGCTTCATCGCCTTCGAGGTCAGGGTAATGGTTGTCAAGAAAAGTCAGGATAGTGGTGACAACGATTGGAACGCGCTTGCGGTCAGAACGAGCGCGTGCCTCCAGATCAACGCCAAATGTTTGCTCTACACGATGGTTAGAAGAAAATAGAAACCGAATAGGGTGAGACGTACCATCCACAGAATTGTAGTAGTTTTCGTAGGGTGTGACTTTGGGGATGAAGGGCCCGGTCCTGTAGTTCTCGAGGAAATACCTCAGGTCACCTAACGGCTGGACAGTCTCTTGGAAGAGCATCATCTTGTCGACGGTGCTTTGCAGGCTGGGGATTACGTTGCTAACCGCGCCAGAGAAATCAAGAATAACGGCCTTGATCGCCTTCAACCTGTCGAGCTCGCATCGCTCCATGAACTTCAGATGGTCGATCATGGCCTCTTCTAGGTTGCAGCGCAGAGAGTCGAGCTTCTTGACAGACTGCTTATAACGCTCATCCGCCTCGTGCGCTTCTCGTCGAAGCCTCTCAGCGGGTGTTTCGTTGGGATACTGGTTGTTGAGCGGGTTCCAACCAGTGAGATACTCTTGTACGGTTCCAATGGGAGAGTCTACACTAAAGCTATCAGTGGACGCGGCGGTAGACGCGCGGGCCAACCCCTGCTTCTTTTCAGGGACGCCCGTAAGCTGGAAAACCTTGGTCTTCCACTGGTAGTTCATGCGAGAGCTGTTCGCAAAGGAGTTGCCGACGTTTCCGACAAGACGAAGGAAGCCATTCGCGATCAGGTCTTGGCCGACACGCTCGGCATAGCTGACACTTGTGGCTGCCATGTGCTTCTGGATGTACTCGGTGATGTCGGAGCCTGACGAGCAGTTCTGGTAGGTGCCGAGGATAGGAACCTTGACTTCGCCGAGTTTGATGTTGTCCAGCATGTGGGAGAGGATCTTCTTGATCTGCTCAGGCTGGTATGTCTCGTCGCCGAGGTCGATGGGTTCTTCCTCGCCATCCTCAGCCTCCGTCATCTTGATAGTCGGCACCCGGACTTTCGGGCTCTGCGCAACTTCGCTCTGCGGGTCCTGAAACGCCAGCTTGTCCTCTTCCTCGATGTCTTCCACGAGCCTGCACTTGTTGTAGTATTGCGACCGAAATTTGCGCACAGCGTCAGCTTGCCGGTCGTGGAGCTTGATCCGCGACTGGAGGTCATCCTGCGAGTTCTGGATGCGAGCTGCGTGTGCTTCGCACCAACGTCCGAAGGGGTTCACGACGAGCTCGCGGATGTTGGACCCAATCTTGCGGTGGCTTCCGGCTGCTGCCTCCATTTCCGTGCGCACACCTTCGTAGGCCTGTCTGCGGTTAGTGATAGCCTGCGTCTAGTGCAGGCCTCCACTGACCTTTCGCACACTCGCACCCTCATCTCTGCTGAAGCCACCGGTGACGCGATCCGT
>Ga0247733_1000097_pt1 | contig 133649 bp, 142 predicted proteins | sample UWRJL043104R2_FD_180932 | JGI IMG/M metagenome (GOLD analysis project Ga0247733, IMG submission 180932) | Plant litter microbial communities from Arlington Agricultural Research Station in Wisconsin, United States - UWRJ-L043-104R-2 | ecosystem: Environmental > Terrestrial > Plant litter >... | reverse complement strand
AGGAGGAGGAGGAGGAGGAGGAGGAGGAGGAGGAAGAGTAAGGTTGTTGTGTAGAAGTTGAAATGGAAGGAAAGGAAGGGCAAAGAGATAGTTTCAATAGATATGAGTGCAAATTTTTATTTCAACGTAGTTGCGCAGTAAGTAATCTGCAGTACTTCTGCGTAGTCATTTTAGTCACTATTCTTCATATGCTGGCACACCTGGAGTGCAAGTTGAATGTTGTACAATAATAATATTCATTGAGGAATCAACGAGGTGTCGTATCGCATAGGGTAATCGTCGTATCCACGTCCGAGGTTCCCAAACCCGCCAAATCCGAACAACCAAAAACCGATGCCATAACTCCCAGCCCAACTCTTTCAAGTCGTGACCCCAAACCCATATCAAAACACTACATCTCGTAGTCCAAACTGTTCCTCTTGTCTCTTAGCAACTACCGCCGCCACCGCCACCTCCCCCATCTCCTCCACCACCTCCACCGCCGCCGCCTCCGTCACCACCTCCCCAACCACCTCCATCTCCACCGCTAAGCCATCCTCCACCGCCTCCGCCTCCTCCGTGTCGTCGGCCGCCGTGGGGCTTGCTTTGCCGCATCGGGGGCGGGTAGTCGGAATCGTATTTTGAAGAGCCGCAACCCATTTTGTGTGTTTGGCTGTGGTATGGATGTAGATGTAGATGTGGATGTGTTTACCCGCAGTGTGTTTTGTGTGTAGTGTAGCTGATACGAAGTGTGTTTGGACCGATAGTCAAACGTTGTGTGTGGTGTAGTGTTCAAAGGTACTTCTGTGTATTCGTACGTGTGACCCGTTGAAGCAAGTACAACAGGAGTAGATATTGGAAAGCTTGGTGGATAAACAAGCCCTCACCCTCGGGACGTCACTCCCTCTAAATACCCCGATCCCAGACTCCACCACTGCCCCAACATCTCGGACCTCACCACGTGCCGATCTACCAACTCTGCCTCACGCACCATAAACATTATCAGGCGCCCCGCCCGAAACACGCTCAAACGTCATCAAAGGATCCGCAGCTCTCACGCCGGGCCCCAATCGGGAAACAGTCGCGCATACCACGGTGGTAGTGTCGCGCGAATACGTGGAAAAGGCCGCAGGGCACACACGAGCTCTTTGTCTGTGCACGGAGCGGAGTGGGAGGCTTTGTTGGCTAGGTGGAAAGCCTGATTGGGTGGGAACGTGGTCTGCAGGGGCGGAGCAGGATCACGTGTGCGCAGCGGGCTGGGATCGACGGGTAGCGGACGCATGGGGAGAAATCTTGGGTGGCGAGAAAGTATGCCGACTGGGTCGCGGCTGTGCGTGCGATTGCGGATATCTGATAATAGGCCTCGTAGTCGTTGGTCGTATTCGTAAGGTTGCCGTACGCGGTGTGCCGATACGACGTAGTGCGACTGGCGCTGCATTGTACACACAACCATGTACGTGGCCATGGTCAAGCCATCAAAGAAAAGAAGTTCAGCTCAATCACATCTGGTATTATTTGATATCTAACAATAAGCAAAGAAAGGGGATATCCTATGCACACAAGCCACGCAGCCCATCCGACGCGCCTCGTCTATGAACAACCGCCCCAAAAACCCTCCAATGAGCCGGTGCGAAACCCAAGCGCATATCTAACGTTATTAAGTAAACGAGGCAGAAAAGCGTCGCTCGTGTAAATCTCCTGGTCGAATGTCGCGTCGTCTAACCACCTGTATCTATCCCTCAACGACTGTGAATTCCCAAATAATGCAAACCCAAACCCCGCCCAATGCTACCGTACATGTACAACAGTACCAGTCCGAGTGTGCTCACGCCTGCCGTCTGTGCAATGCCTATTTGCCCTGCTTCTTCGCCTTCATGGCCAAGTGCGAGTACACCCAGCCACCGCCGAGCGCCAGGAGTACACCAACCCACTCCTTTGGCGCCAATATCTTGCCCTCGCTGTACCAGCCAATCGACAGGATGAGGATGGTCTTGATATGGCTGACAATGTTGAAAGTGAGCGCGGACGTGCGGCCAATGATCAAGAACTGTGACAAGTTGTATATCGAAGCCGTGATACCGGAAGCGAACATGGACCAGAGAACGTCCGCAGGCACCGTGCTAAGGTCCGGCATTGTGTCGATGAAAGGGACAAAGGGGATGAGGAGGAGCACGGAGATGGGCGCCTGGTTGAGGAGGAGCTGGGGCGCGGAAACGGCAAAGTCCTCGATCTTCTTACCGATCCAGATCTGGTAGAGCGCGGTCGAACAGAAGGCCATGGTAGCAACAATGACGCCCGAAGCCGCGGTCTTGGCCGCCACATTCACAGTGAATGATACACCAATGCAAGTAACCAGAATGGCTGCCAGCATCCATCGCGTCACCATCTTGCGGAACAGTACGAAGTTGATCAGGACAACGGTCGGCGTGGTCATGACCTTGGAGAGCTGGTAGAAGCCGATCGAGTTGAGGGTCAAGCTGAGATTGCCGAGGACAACGTAGCCGGCGAAGAAGGCGCATACGGGCAACATCTGCCATGGGTTTAATCGGATCGCCTTGAAGGCGCGGAAGGGCGCTCTTGTTGAGATGAAGAGTACGAGTCCGGTGGCGGTGAAATGCCACATTACAACCATCAGCTGGCATTCTCCGAGTTGGGGATGGCTTAACACCCTGCCCGCTTGTCAGTATCCTGTCTCCATCTTCTATCCGAGTATTTCATGTATGCGTACCGCTTGCTGAGGAATACGAGGCCGAGCGTGGTCAAAGTGTTCACGGCGATCCAGAATATGGTAATGAGTTTCTCCCGGAGCGGTATCGAGGCGGCTTCGGTCGGCGTCTCATATTTGGGGAGCTCGTCCAGCTCTTTCAGCTCGTGCGATTCGCGCGGGTCGATGTTGTCGACGAGGCCCTCGGTGGACGGTCGCTTCTCTGCTGCACAGGACGTTAGTTTTTTCCTAGATTGGGTCGCGCGTCGGGAGAGCGGGTCGCGCTGGTCCGGTCACATACCCATTGCGGCGGTGTGGTCTGGTCTATCTGGTCTATGTGATGTAGCAAACGGGTGGGCAGTTGTAGCGCTATGCGATCATGCTGTCGTAAAAGTGGATGCGAGCGGGAGTCGGCGAGGGGCGCGGCGGCGGCGAGGCACAGGCGAACAACGGCGGATCACAGCGAGCAGAGCAAACTCTGGAAGGATCACGAGAAGCGACGCCTACTGAAGGAGAAACGACCAAGCGACCAAGCGTCGCAGCTGGCAGTGGTGCGCAGGAAGGGGGAATGATTTGTTTGCCTCACGTAAGTCTCGGCGCCCGCGTTCAATGCTCCAGCGCGGACAGGAGATTACGATTACGCCGCGCCAGCGCGCGAGCTCCTACGCCACGCCTCTCCACGCTGCCGCTGAATGGTCCCGGTCGGGGCACAGCGTGGGACGACTAGCTCTCAATGTTATTCTGGGTACGCCCCCGTGCGGTTAGGGGCAGCGCATTCGCCCAAAAGAGCCATTTTATAAAAGATGGCGTCAGCCTCAAGAGGTCCGTTGCAACAGACACTTCCGCAAGCCTCGCGGAGACTTCCTAGGTAGCGTTATCTACTTTGGCTGGACTTCAGGGGCAGCCGTCGCCCAGGTTCGTGAGGTAGGAAACAATCCTTGCCGTGATGTTGCGAGGTTTACTCGTATAGGATTCAGCGCGCTGGCGGATATATGTGATATCAATGCGCATACAGTGGAGCCTTTCTGGGTGTCGCTCAATGTTACAGCAGACTTCATGCTGCCAAAATATGTCTCAATAGCGCACCATAGCCTGCAGCCCGTATCTAGCGCACAATGCACCCTCTTCAGCCGACCCTTAGCTCAAGCACAAAAACCACGATAGCATGGTAGGCGGCTCGGATAGACTACCTTCAGCTGGGTAGAGATAAGTCCGATCGCGTGTCACGATATCATCCCGCTTTTGATGCTGCGATAGGAAATGTCTGTATTCTTACTTCGCTACAATATGTGCCTGCTCTACGCTCTCAAAAACCAAGATTAGTAACTCTATATGCAACGGAATATTATTATACGACCTCCGAAACGTCCTCCTATCAAATCGCCACCCCAATGTCGCCATCCGCAAGTGCACCCATGAACTCGCCGACGTCCTCCCCGCGCTCGTCCAGCACCCACTCCAGCGTATGCACCCATGTCTCGCCATTATTCTCGAACCAAGCCCCTAACCCTCTTATATAGCCTTCCACCATCCCTTTCAGCGGTGCATTCTCCTTCAGCCACATGATCTGCTCTGGGTCGAGCTTCAGCATGTCTTCCACCACGTAGTAGTGCGGAATATCGTCACCCCAGCCCTCGGCGCCGACCTCATGGTTGGGATGCAGGCTGTACTTTGACGTGGCGTAGCGCGATACGTAGGTCTGCGTGCTTTGGAAATGCGATGAGAGGGTGCTGGGCGTGATGTGGTGAGGCGTGAAAGGGTTGTAGGCTGGAGGAGCTTGGCATGGTGGTGGGTAGTTGAGATGGATATTGAAGAGGAGCGAATGGTCGTTGTCGGGATACCGCTTCTTGAACTTGCGGGAAATGGTGCCATTCGAGGGGCAGATGCTGCCATTCACCACCTCGCGAACCACAGCGTGCGCATCCGCGATTTCAGCCAGCTCCAGGGTACTCCAATTGTGCAGGAGGCCAGCGCGATTCATGATGACGGGCCTTGAAGAGCGGGATTCGCGCGGATGGTCGCAATTGTGGAACGCGCGCGAGTACAGCCACAGGCGGTAGATGGCCCGACGCAATCGATACCGCTCCGCACTCGTCAAGAGCCGCCGCTGCTCGTAGTTGTACTTCCATTTCTTGAACGGGTAGATGTCGCACCATTTCTCGGCAACACGGCCGGTGTGTACAATCTGCTTGAGCAGCGCGAGCGAAAAGGGGACGGAGCGGATGACGTGAGTCGGCTGGCTGGCGTTGTGGGTCAACAGCTGGGTGAGGTCTTGTAGGGGGCCGAATTGCGCTTCGGCGGCGGTTTCGAGAATGATGAGTTTCTGGGACGATGCGTAGATGTTTCGGAAACGGCGACAGGTGGACGAGAGGTTCAGGACGTCGGTGATTGCGGAGCAAGAGAGGAAGACGTGGGAGATGAGTTCGGTTGCGAGATCTTCGAATAACATATTGGCGGTTGGTTGGTAAGGAATCTTGGTATTCTAACAAGTGCAGGAAACAATCAACTCCTTCTCTTCTTCCGTACTTCTTCGGTGGGGTTTGTTGACGTGTGTTGTATAGCGAGGTTTGGTTATTCGGTGAATTTGGGGTAAATCGGCGGGAAGCTCAAACTATCTTCTTCAGACGTCTGATTGCGATTGCTTCGTCGCCGACGGAGAAGGAGGGCCTTATAAGATGACCACCCCTCTCCTTTGGGGGCTATAGAAAAGAGGTGAGACATGCTGCTCGCAATGCTCGGTGAGGTCGCTGAGAGCGGAAGCCAGCCCAGAGGGACTGGAGATGGTTTTGAGACTCATGGTTGTTGTGATGAGGAAAGGAGTCAGCGCTCACCGTGGATGATTATGGGGTTGGACGCTAGCGCGCCGTGACCGCTCCGAGGCCCGACGTTGGCTAATGAAGTCACCGCAACGGTTGCTCAATAGAACCCGCCCAAAGTTGCAGTACCATTATTTACTATTCTACCGCGTAGCTGGGACAATGCAGCCTTTGCAGTCATCCTCCGCGAACGAGTCGCCATTCCTTCGCTTGCCAGTTGAATTGAGACGCGTAATATATGCCTGCCTTCTACCGTACGTTACTCTTGTAACCACGCCGTGAACTGTAACACATCACTGCGACACATCACTGCGTCTCGCTCAGTACTACAGGTGCCGACGATCCTCTGGATGAGCTTTACTGACCCTGTGTCGCTCTCGTTAGCTACACTTCCACTTTCGACGTACGCTTCCAACGCGGCAATGGCGACCTCGAACGCAGCGAATACAACCTCACATTGGTCCGCCAACCAAGCGAGGTATGGAAGATGCAAAAGACCTCGCCCCGGTCGGACCGCGAAGTCGGAAACGACATAGTCTGGCGGCGCGGTTGCACCTCCATCCTGGCGACGTGCCACCAGATACACGAGGAATGTGTCGACATGATCTACGGACAGAACACATTCGTCATCGACGTGGCCTTTGACAAGATCCTGTTCCGGCAACGCTGGCGAACTGCAAGCAATCTCACACCGAGTCGGTCGTACCCGTTCCTGGATCACTTTTCGCAGCGGAATCTCATGCGCATCAAGAACTATGTAATCAATATCGAACATGTGGACGACTACACGGGAATGATCAAGTACAATTGCGGCGGGCGGGGACTTACTGCGGGGATCAGGGATAGGGTGCAAGAATTGGTGGATCTGTTGAGCGCGGTACCCTATCTCGTGCAAATGCATATCCACTTGATCGATGGGGCCATCAGCCGCGTCAAGTTTCCTAGCGGGAGGGTGCACCGTGTGCAGGATGAGGAGAACTATTCCAAGTCGCAATCGACGCTGGATCCGCTTCACCGACTGTATGGAGTGCGGAAAGCGAAAGTGACGGGTGTGAGTGCGGTGTATGCTGCTTCTGTAGAGAAGAGCATGAGTGGCACTAGGGGCGTTTCCACGATGGGAGGACGAGCGAATGATCTTCGAGACAATATAAGCCGTAAGGATTGAGTAAGTTTGAGGACGACAGAAGAGCTGATGGTTTGCGGTACATTGAAGCATGGTAGTACTCGCAATACGGGAGTGGGAGTGAGCATAAACCCGACGATGCATCCACCACATTTCTCCTCGGCAGACACAACTATTGTACCTGCAGAATCCAAGGAAACGGCATTCTACAGCCGATGGGGTATTACTATATACCGACTTTCATAGCCCAACTATACAATTACTTTTCAGAACCCAATATGCGCCGTTTACTTCAGATGCGGTGGCACAGTGTCTCCCATCCTGTACCTGAACGCCGTAGTTTGCCCGGATAACTGCCCATGCCACTACTTGAACACCTGCTGGTCGCTCAGGGGATCCGCCTCCTTCTTCCGCCCTCCGTGGCTCGTAAGGCCAAGATCTCCGCGCTTGATCCGGTTCTCCTTGATCTGCTCGGTTCTGCTGTTGTATCGGCCCGCCTTCGATTTTCTCAGATCGGATCGGATCTGGTTGGGCGAGACAAATTCCTTGTTTTGGTAGATGATGGGCCCACCAAAGCTGCTTTCCTGTATCATGATCGGTGTCAAGACGAATCGAGGTCCGATCTCGACCAGGTTTACGTCGAACTCTGATGATCTTCCCTTCTTCTTGGGGGCGGCTTTGACTTCCTCCTCTTCTCCGTCTGCGGTAGGCTTCTTCTTCCCGGGCTCGGACTCGTTGATTTGGTAGACGCGGATCCAGACTTTGCCGTCGGTTACGGTGAAGGCCATCACGTGATCGACAAAAGGCTTGACCTTCCTGGAAGTTTTCGGGACGCCAAAGATTTGGGTAAGGAGTTCCTTGATGACGCGGAGATGAGCTTGCTTTTCAAAGGTGGCATCGAAAGATAGCACCGGTCTTGATCCCTTCAGGCAGTTTCCGATGAAGTTGAGCTCCTCCATGGTGTGTACTGGGCAATGTTAGACGGATTCGGCATGGATTGACGTAGACATACAGTTCTGGAGATGCATCTTGACAGTGGGGCCGTTGGGCGCTTTGCTCATCCACGCATACAGATCCTTGCCTTTCCTGGCTTCGAAGAAGAGCACATTGTTGCAGTTGTAGAGCTCAGCGAGCTCGTTCAACTGGTGCAGTTTCGTCTTGGTGTCTAGCTTGGCCTCTTTTCTGCTGTGTGGCCTTCCCTGCGTTAGCACGGTTTCGGCAGAGGTTCAGAACACACTCACATCAAGGAGTACAGATCTTGCAGCAAGTGGCGATGCCTCATTGTCACGCCTCGGGAGCTCTGCCATGTGTAAGTCTTTGCACGTGAGTTGGCGGCGGTCGCATACGAGAATGAGCACCCTCTGCTTGTTTTTGCGCTCGCCCGACTCCTTCTCCTGGTGTCCCGCTGCTGAGAGGGTCTTGTATACGGCGGCCATGGCGATGTCTGTGTCGTTGCCGTGGAGGATGTCGACGTGGGCGCAACAGGTCGAGAATTTGAGAGATGCCAAGCTTCTCGCTGGGGTTTTTTAGCGGGTCAAGGCTCGTGCGGGAAGCAGGGATGGCACGGCCGCGGCTTCCGTCACCACCCTCAGGTTGGCGTGGACCAATCACGACGCCGGCGGCCATTGGCTCTTCCAGGTGCCATCGGTACCGGACGTTCTCGCTCTGCGTCTGAGCAGCGGTGGGAGAATGGGCGTCGAGATGGCCTTGCGGCCTGGCGACGGGGGATGCGGTTGGGGATGGCGCTGACGTGCATCGCATCGTGCCCGTGAGGACGCTTTAGCCGAGCCGCGTGAGGCCGTGTCGCGAACTTGGGATGCTAGAAGAAGAGCGTCGAGGCCAGAGGCAGCGTGCCAGCAGAGGGCCGGCGCGTCTCCAGCAGGCTCTCTGGCTGGCAGGCACACGGCGCGGAGCAGGATAGATGAAGGCGGCGCTGTGCCCTGCATTGCGCGCCGCCGGCAGCATTTATTGGCCTCCCCATCCCAAACTCGCGGGCTGCCAGTGAGTGTGCGGTCGAGAGAAGAGCAACCAGATCGGGGGGCAGGCTTTGTCCACAGTGCCGAACGACGTCCCCACCATCGTGCTCTGCTCGAGGCTTCGGTCGATACCCTCCGCGCCGCCTTCTAGCCCTGCCCTCTCCCATTCCCTGCGCGATCCGGCATCCTCGCCAGCGCTGCTCGGTGCTCCTCCTCCACACGCCACGGCGAAGATTGGACCAGCATCGCGTCCGCTCGGAGCTGCGCCTGCCACACCGCAGACGGCCTCTCTGCCCTGCCTGTGCCTGTCATCGCGAGAGCTCTGCGCCCGCCCGTCCGTTGCGCCGCCGCCTGGACGCTGCCCGTCCCCTCTCGCTGCTGCATCATCGCCGACGAGGTGACCTTCGCCGCCATCACGCGCGTCGCTGCCCGCACGCCGCCCCGTCCGCCGCGCTGCACCCTCTTCGGCTCCTGTTCTCCGCTCGCACTCGTTGCCCATGGACCAGTAGGCCGCACGCCGCCGCGACGTGACGCCCGCGACTACAGCCCTGATGTTTCGCGACCCGGTGCATCGGCGGTCCGTTGAGGAGGAAGAGCGAGACAGAATGCGAAAGCCAGGAGACCCGCCAGCTTCGCGAGACGCTTACCACCACCCCCAATCGCCCTCGACGCAAACACCCAGCCAACTACACCACCACCCACACACCTCCCCGACCCACGCCCATTACTCCTCCCATCAACACCACCCTGCCTCGCCGTCGCGCGGCACCGCCTTACCTCCGATCAGCACGGCCCTTTACGCCCGCGACACCAATACCGCTCCTACATACTACGACCCGACCTCTGATGGCGACCGTCGCTTGAGCCAGCCCGCCACGCGGTACGAGGGCCATTATCCCCCACAGGTATGCTGCCCTCACTTTCCATCACTTCCATCGCCCCTTTGACCTCCCCATGGCCCGAAACTTTTATGCAGGGATGCAAAGCTAACAATCACGTTCGGCAGGCTCGAGACTCCCACGCCTACCCCGACGCTCGCCCTGCCGAGAGCCCGTATACCAACCCCTACCGTTCGCCCATTGCGAGCTCCTTCGCGCACCATTCGCCGCTGCAGCGCCCACCTTCTCACGGCCATAGCACGGCGGGAATGGAGGCTATGTCTCACTCGCCCATGTCTCCAACCATGTACCAGTCGATGAACCGTGGAGCGGTGCAGCCACCGCCGCCGCCGCCCCACTATGAGCGGAGACCTTCAGTAAAGGAGGAGGTCAGTCCAACTCGCGTTCGATATCTGCCCTTCAATACTAACAATAGCTTCAGCAGGCCCCCCCGGCCCCCAAACGAGACCCCATGTCTCTCTCTAGCATCATGTCTTCCGGCGCAGACGTTGAACCCGCCCCAAAAGCTCAACCGCTTCCTCCCATCAACCTCGAACCACGCCGCCTATCTCGGGCATCAGCCAACCCGCCGCTCTTCGTCAAGCAAGAGCCTATGGCGACGCCCGCCGCCGCCGACATCCCGCTGCCAAGCGTCGCTGCACACAATCGGGGGGATTATGAGAGCATGCCGCCTGTCATCAGTGCATACACCCCGCAGCAGCTTATCCCTCGCGAGATTCCCGTACCAGACGAAGTCGATGTTGAAGCCGCGTTAGCTCGCATCGAGACCAGCGAGATGAACGACCTCGAGGGTGATGGCTTTGAAGCCGAGAGGGAAGAATACCTTTCGCAAGGTCGCAAGCGCATCCTGCAAATCCAGGATGCCGAAGCCGGCAAACGCAAGGTCAGTCTCTTCGTCACAATATACCGCATGCATGGCGTCTAACATTTACAGCGACGACGCATCGCCACCATCAATCGCTTCGCCGAAACTTTCGCTGCTCACCGCGACCAAGCCAAGCAGGCTTACAACAATGAACACGAGGCTGAAGCCTGGCAACAGGTCCAAGATCAGGAGATAGCGGAAGAAAAGGAGCGCAAGAAAGACATGCAACGCAAGCGACGACGCGAAAAGACCATCCAGAACGAGGAAGCGAAACGCGCCGAGGCTTTGGCCCGGGCAGGTCAAGCCGAGAATGAAGAAGAAAAAGAGAAACACCTGCGCGAGGCTCAAAGGGCCGAGAGGAAAGCTAAGACGACTAGCCAACTGCTACAAGGAAACGCTCCAAGCAAAGACTTCCGAGAGGTCACTCCTCATGCGCCCAACTTTGAGGGTGGCACCATGAGCTCCTTCCAGGCTTCAGATGATCTCCTTGGTGGGAAACGGAAAGGAGCCCGGTCAGGTGGTCGTCTCAAGAAGAGCAAAGAGCAGAAACAGGCCGAGAAGGATGCTGCAGCCGCTGGTCAGGCTGCTCTTGACCGCGGTGACGAGCTTCCCCCAATCGCTCCTCGTGAAGGCGCACGTCTCGACGCACTGAGAGGTCGAAGCCTGACGGAGGATCTCGGCCCAATTGTGCTGACTACCTACAACTCACAAGCTTATCAGAATCTCTATAACCAAATTTGGAAGGATATCGCCAAGAAAGATATCCCCAAGGTGGTCCGCATCAAGGAGAATTCGCTTTCAACAAAACAGTCGAACCTCCGTAAGACAGCGCAATTAGCGTCCAAGGAAGCCCGACGATGGCAGATGCGTACCAACAAGAGCATGAAGGATGTACAGGCTCGGGCCAAGAGGAGCATGCGAGAGATGCTTGGTTTCTGGAAGAGGAACGAGCGTGACGAACGTGACCAGCGAAAGATGGCTGAGCGACAAGAGCTGGAGACTGCAAAGAAGGCCGAAGCCGACCGCGAAGCGAATCGCCAGAAGCGAAAGCTCAACTTCCTCATCTCTCAGACCGAGCTCTACTCGCATTTCATCGGCAAGAAGGCCAGGACCGATGAGATTGAACGATCTACAGACGATGCAGATGCCGCTGCTGGTGATGCGCCTCCGGGTGCATCTGGCCCATCTGTCAATGTCCCTGATGGAGCCGCCCAGCCTGGCTCCAAGGTCACCAACTTTGAAGATCTGGACTTTGACAACGACGACGAGAGCGCTCTCAACGCTGCCGCCATTGCAAATGCTCAGCATGCCGTCCAAGAAGCACAGGATCGGGCTCGTGCTTTCAACAACGCCGCTGGAGAGTCGGGCGAGGACGAAGGCGAGCTGAATTTCCAGAACCCCTCAGGTCTTCAGGATGCTAAAGACTTCATTCCTCAACCGAAGCTGCTCAACTGTACGTTGAAAGAGTACCAGCTCAAGGGTCTCAATTGGCTAGTCAATCTCTACGAGCAAGGTATCAATGGCATCTTGGCCGACGAAATGGGACTTGGAAAGACGGTACAGTCTATCTCTGTAATGGCCTACCTCGTCGAGAAGTACAACATCTGGGGTCCGTTCTTAGTCATTGCTCCAGCCTCAACCCTGCACAATTGGCAACAGGAGATCACCCGGTTCGTCCCGGACCTCAAGGTGCTCCCTTACTGGGGAAACGCAAAGGATCGGAAGATTCTCCGAAAGTTCTGGGACCGCAAACACGTCACTTACACCAAGGACTCGCCCTTCCATGTTCTGGTCACATCCTACCAACTGGTCGTGCAGGACGCGCAATACTTCCAGAAGATACGTTGGCAGTACATGATCCTAGACGAGGCACAAGCCATCAAATCGTCTCAGAGCTCTAGATGGAAGAGTCTATTGGGATTCCATTCTCGAAACCGACTGCTTCTTACGGGAACGCCTATCCAGAACAACATGCAAGAACTCTGGGCGCTTCTGCATTTCATCATGCCAAGTCTGTTCGACTCTCACGACGAGTTCAGCGAATGGTTCTCCAAGGATATTGAGAGCCACGCCACGAGCAACACCAAGCTCAACGAAGACCAGCTGAAGCGTCTACACATGATTCTCAAGCCGTTCATGCTGCGGCGTGTCAAGAAGCACGTGCAAAAGGAGCTAGGCGACAAGATCGAACTGGACGTTTTCTGTGACCTGACCTACCGCCAACGAGCATACTACGCCAACCTCCGAAACAAAATCAGCCTTATGGATCTCATCGAGAAGGCTGTTGGAGATGAGCAAGACAGTGCAACGCTGATGAATCTCGTAATGCAATTCCGAAAAGTCTGTAACCACCCCGACCTATTCGAACGAGCCGAGACCCGGTCTCCTCTAGCCTTTGCATACTTTGCCGAGACAGCATCCTTCATGCGCGAAGGTCAGAACGTAAACGTCGGATATTCTACTCGCAACTTGATCGAGTATCGCTTGCCGCGACTGATCTGCCGAAATGGAGGTCGCCTTGACATCCCGGGTGCGGAGAATCCAAAGGCTGGTTTCCGTGGACGATATCTGGACAATCTAATGAATGTCTGGTCTCCAGATCACATTCATCAATCGTCCAAGCAGCGCGGCGCGTTCTCTTGGCTACGACTGGCGGACGTATCTGCTAGCGAAGCATCGAAAATCGCCAAAAAGGATCTTTTCCAGCGCGCGATCGAGCTGGCTGACAAGCCTGAGCGTCTAGCTCGGTTCAACATTGCCTACGACAAGGATAACGGCTCATACATTCCGAAGCATTCGATGCTCAACATTGTTGAGCAGCAGAGTCGTGCTCCTCTGGCTGAGATCACTACGGAAGGTTATATGCAAAATCTTCTCAATGTATCTCAGGCAGCTTTCGAAGAGACCGGCCTCAACATCATCGAGCGTTGCGCTAAACCTGGCGCCTCCGCACCCCCTATCGAGCTTTACTGCTCCAGCCAGGGCGTCATCGCAGAGAAACAGAGGACATTTTTCAACGTCCCTATGCGAACTGCCCTCTACGGTATTTCGGAGAACAGCGAGCAAGCAATGCTAGAGTCAAAGATCGATGAGACGAGTCTCTCGGTTCGCAACAAGCTACCAGCGCCGACAAATACCCGGGAACGATATGCTCACATTGAAGTTCCGTCGATGCAGCGCTTCGTCACTGACTCCGGCAAGCTGAGACAATTGGACGCTCTACTCAAGGAGCTGAGGCGGGGCGACCATCGCGTGTTGCTCTACTTCCAGATGACCAGAATGATCGATCTCATGGAGGAGTACCTTACCTACCGGAACTACAAGTACTGCCGGTTGGACGGTTCCACGAAACTCGAAGATCGCCGCGACACTGTCTCGGACTTCCAGAGCGATCCCTCAATCTTTGTTTTCCTGCTTTCGACGCGTGCTGGTGGTCTTGGTATTAACTTGACGGCTGCCGATACCGTCATCTTCTACGACTCTGATTGGAATCCCACGATCGACTCCCAAGCTATGGATCGTGCCCATCGTCTCGGCCAGACCAGGCAGGTCACAGTGTACCGTCTCATTACCCGGGGCACTATCGAAGAACGTATTCGCAAGCGCGCTCTTCAGAAAGAGGAAGTGCAACGTGTCGTCATCTCGGGTGGCGCCGGCGCACAAGTCGACTTCAACACTCGATCCCGCGAGAACCGCACCAAGGATATTGCCATGTGGCTCGCAGACGACGATCAAGCCGCTGAGATTGAGAAGAAAGAGGCTGAGATGGCTGAGGCAGAGAAGAACGCCCCGCAGGGCAAGAAGCGTAATAAGAAGAAGAAGGTTGAGGCCAGCTTGGACGAGATGTACCATGAGGGTGAGTCTCACTTGTGCTCATAATCTTGGGGCTCTCTTACTAACAGTACAAAAGGCGAGGGACACTTCGACGAGAGCGCTAAGCCGAGCGGCACAGCTACCCCAATACCGGCCGCAGCAGAAGACCAGCCAGCCGGCAAACGAAAGAAGGGTATGAGTAAAAAGGCCAAGACCGCGAAACAACGACTGGCGGTTGCCGATGGTCAGGTCTGAGGGCCCCGTACGCTTGTAACACTACCATCACACATGCATTGCATTTCTACCACCATGTTTGCGCTAGGCGTTCATCTTGAAAGCATGTTAGGGTTCGTTCCTTTTTGTTTCTCTTTTTGTTCAAAAGGTCCTTTTACCTCGGAAGGAAAGCAGGGTTGAAGGGTGAGACAATGGGCAACAAAGATCCGTTGTCGTTTGTGTAACACTATATTACTTATTTGTTTCCTTTTTCGTTCTGCTGCAATGCGCGTGTGTAGGGTATGGGATTGTCTTTCTTAGGTGCTATCCGCTGAGCTTTTGCGGGTGCGCTTGTCTACTTAGACCGTAGTTTGGGATGGGTGGTGAAAAGAATACACGGGCGAGAAATACACGGGTGTTACTTGCAAGATATCTCGTGCGGCTTTGTGTCGTAGCCAGCCTCTATACCCCACCCCAATCAGCGTTCTACTCTTCCCTTGAAAACATATCCTCGCTTTCACATTATTTCTTAATTCAATCTATTACCACAATTCATTAAGCGTCTGTGCTAAGTTCGGAGACAATTCATTTCCATTCCCTACAACCAGTCTTACATGCATTTCAACCACTAACGTGCAACGTCTCACTCCATTTAGATCTGATTCTGCAGGGCAAGACTGGATTCTTTGGCCTTGCAATTTCACTACTAGCCGCTGCGGGTAGCTTGTAGCCAGTAGCTCTGGAGGGCTTCTTTGCCGCAACAGGTGAGGCTTTGGCGTAGACTTGCTTGCAAATTCGTAGTATGCGAGCGTCGAAGAATTTCCCAATGAGGACGGCGCTTGGTTGTAGGATGTTTCCGTTAAAAGCTGAATTTGATTGAAGGTTCGGGGTCGAACGGAATATGGTTCTTTCTCGAATGAGGATGGGCGCTGTTCCAAGGCGTAATACGTCGTTTCGACTCGATTGGGAGCACGCCGGAGATGCAGAGAACGAGCTCTTTGGTGGGAGATGAAGACGAGAGTCATGTTTTTGGGCTTGCAGGTATCTGTAATGGTTTTGGCTGAAAGGTGGTGGATGTATGTGAGCAAGGTACACGTGGCAAGCAGATCCGTCCCGCAGTTGAAGCTTGTTGCACTACTAGTTGATGGGCTTTGCCTGTGATAAGGCGGCATATGCACAGCACCGTAAGTAGGAGTGTCTGCGAGACGAGCGCCCCATACATGTCAACCAAGGTTGAGAATAACCTAAAACCAATAGACAGATAAAGTCTTTCGCGTAAACGCTTCCAAGCTGGAACGAATTTCGAATGAGAGACCGTGTATGACATGATCTCACAAAGACACGTATCGAGAACAAGATAGGTTGCAACAGACCAAAACTCATTTCAATTCCACTCCCCCGCCGCCCCAAATATATAGTACAGCTAGAACAGGTATTCCAGGCACGCTCCAAAGACACACATGCTATCTGATCTTTCAGCAGACGCCCCATACCCATGCATTAACTTGTGGGTGCTCTCAGACCCCGAGCAATCCCACATTCATTGACGACCCGTCGAAAGATACCGTGACAGGATAAAAAGTGCATCATACAAGAAGGATAAGGGGTAAAGTAGGTATATGGAGCGATAACCATAGTTCCAAAACAGAAAATATCACCCGTGTCTGATTCGGTCGTCGTCCCAAAGTGGTCCATCGCACGTACGCGACGCTATGAGGGGGTATGATGAGGCTAGAAATGCAAAGCAATGGTTAAAGCCAAGGGCGGAAGAGCATCATCGTGCAAAAACTTTGACGACGCCGTCACCGCCGGCAGACACTACCAAGCGTCCATCTTGGCTCCACACGACGCTGCAGACTCCCTCGCCACGTAGGACGCGGTGTGCTGTAATTTCTTGGGTGCATATGCGCTTATCGAGGGACCAGAAGCGGATAGAGGCGTCATGTCCGGCTGATACGGCTTCGCGGCCATCTTTGCTGATAGAGAGGGAAGAAATGGCTGCGGGATGCGCGAGCATGCTGTACGTGCATTGGCCTGCGTAATTGTTAGTTGTGCATCGTATTTAGGGGGCCATTCAGCTGAACTGACCGGAGTTGGCATCGTAGAACCTGATGAACTTGTCTTCGTGGCCACTGATAATGACCCCTTCGACACCGCCACCGCTGTTCGAGCCAGTGGGGCCATGTACGCTCTCTTCGTCGACACCGCGACCAGAATCTTGGGACTGTGCTCCCTCCACACTTTGTGAAGTCGTGACAACAGAAGTGATGCCAGTTGCTGGTGTGCCATCGTATGTTTCGCCGCTGGCCATGCCAATGAGTTCTTCGCCGGTCCGAGTGTCGTACACCAAGATCGAAGCATCTGAAAACGAAACTACGAAAGTCTCGCCGGTGAGGGATAGAGGTGTTATACATGTTGGCGAAGGATGCGTGGCTCGCTCGATAGTGTGAATTAGACAGTAGTGGAAAGGAGTAGAGGTAGCAATGCTGGGCTGCGGGGACGAAGGGTAGTTGGACCCGGAAGTTACCGAGTGTCTACGACTCCCTCCCACACCTCGTCGCGAGCCTGTCTGAGGCGAGACCAGCTGAGGAGGCGCACTTACGGCCCAGATCTTGATGGTACCGTCCGCAGAGCCTGATGCGAGTAGGACGCGGTCAGGTCCTCCATAGTTGCTGCAATCTGCGCCAAATATAGAGTGGCAGGTTGCCGGAAGTACGCAGACAGTCCAGACCGCGTCCGTGTGCCCTTCGAGTGTAGCCTTGGGGTCAACACGTCCCCTTTCCCATACGCGAACGGTAGCATCTTGGCCGCCAGAGAAGATCCAGCCGTCACCGGAAACCCTACCACCGGTGGCGAAAGACGCCGACGAGGGACATGCCGCAAGACATGTTACTACGCCGTCGTGGCCGCGGTGGGACCAGTATGGCGAGATGTCCAGGTCATTGTTCATGCTAGGTTGATTGGCGTAGCTGGCAGGAATGATCCATCTCTTGATTAAGCCATCATCTCCAGCAGTGCATATTTCCGGCTCGGTGGGACTGCCACCTCCCGTGAAGATGACAGAGCGAACAACGTCGAGATGCCCACGAAGAGCAAACCGCACTTTGAAGTTCTGCGGGTCACCTCGTGCGCTTTGAGCGACTGCTTCTCGACTTTCTCCCTGGCTTGATCGCCTACGGTGCATATCCTGGCTTGTTCTTCGCTTGCCGTGTCTTGGGGGAGACTTGGAAGGAATGCTATTTGCACTTGGAAACGATTCCGTGTCCGGTCTTCTAGGTGGCGGCGCGTCTTGCGGTATCTCCAGAGGCTCTTCAAAATTCCAACTCTCCGACTCCTCCGCGTTTGTCTGGGCGTTACTCGGCGCGGCTTCTTCTCGACTGGCAATTGGGCGACCTTGGTTGTCAAAAGAGTGCGTAACCTTCTCCACCTGCTCCTCTGGTACGGAGCCAAAAGGCTGCAGCGCTTGCGAATGCGTTTGTTGACCGAGGTACTCGGAAGGTGGCCCGGAATGGGTTGGAAGAGGTATTTGATTGGGTGTTTCGCGGGTCATTTGCGGAGCTTGATGATATTGTTGCGGCTGGTGGGTGAAACCGTGCATCTCGCCGGAGGTAGAGACGTTTGGCTGGTGGTGGTTGGGCAAAGACATGTTAGGCATTGTGGGAAGTTGTGATTGCATCTTCTGGCGGTGCTGGTGAAGGTACATCTCCTCCATTGAAGCATCTCCATGGTTGACGAATCCAGAGCCATTGTTGAGCGCGTGTAGGCCGGGCTGCGGCGCCGGCTGAGCTGGCGGCGTCAGAAGGTATGTGATCTCCTCGACGCACTTTGTGAGGTATAGCTTCGATTTCTCGCGCAGGCTTTCGCGTTCAGCCTCGGCTTGTTCGGAGAGTTCGTTGTCAACGTCGAGGAAGGAGTTGTGGTGCTTGGGTTGTGCTACAAGGCAGAAGTTAGCTTCGTTCGACTGTATCGTGATGGCAAATGAAATGGTGTCTGCGCACGCTTCTTAGGCTCCATACCACTCTTCGATTTGGCCTTGTCCTTCTTCTCGTCGTGTCCATCCGGCGAACCAGCCTTGTGCTTCTTCCGCTCGTTCACCAGGGCTTGTTCCAGCATGCGGATGTGTTTGTTCAACTGATCATTCAGCTTTTTCGCGCTCCGCACTTCGCCCTCTTGCTTCGCAATCTTTGCTTTCATCTCTGCGCGCTCAATGTCCCAAGCGTTCCTCGCACGCTCGTGATTATGCCATTCCAGTTGCAAGAAGCGCATAACCCCTAGATCACCGTCAGCGAACAGCCCACCGAACGACAGCATTCCTCCGAGCAATGCTGGCGAAGAGAGCGCTCTTACCCTGCAGCGTGTACTCGGTCCCTGTCGCGGCGCTCCCATCGCCTCCGCCGCCCGCGCCGCCCGCATTCATGGCCGAGGGCGATTGCCATGCCATGACGGAGCCTTTGCAAAGATCGGTAGCGTGGGTACGTCCGTCGGGTGTGACATGCGGTGTCGGAATCGGCGAGGGCGCTGTTGGGGGATGGATAGCTGTCCGGAACGAACGCTCGGATGTTTCCTAATTCCTATGGGGGCGCTTGGGCCTGCGGGTAACGGCGACAACAACGGCGCGGGGCGAGTAAAGAGTGCGCGAAGAATAGGACAGCGTGCGCAATGCAGCTACGACAGCGGACGGATATGCAACTCGGCGGATAACAGTGGGAAAGGGAGCTGTCGGTTGTCAGTTGCGAGTGGTTGTCGGTAGCCAAGGAGTGCGCTATACCCAAAACGGGAAGGCGCAATGCACGCTCCATTTCCGTCTCGAAGGGATTCAACGCCTTCGTTGTGCTACTCGCAACCTGTCTGTACCCTGAGTTTGACGCCATCTTTTGCTTGCCGAAGCTGCCGATAGGCCAAGGCATGCTCCTTTGCAAGATACTGTCGAGTATACTCGTTTGGATCTGTATGCGAACACCCAGCGCACGCAAACACCTGCTGGATACTCTGAGCACCTTCACTTCTACCTTACCTACACATGTGCAGGGCTTTTGCGCTGTTCTACCGACTGCTACGCTCAGTACACATCACAGGTACAGGGAGTGCTCAAACCCCGAGTCTACCTTGCGAACAAGCTAAAGTGGTCGATTCAGCTGTGTTCGAACCCTTTGGCTCACTGACAGCTGCAAGAACGAACAGATCGACCTACGGCCGTTTGTGTCTTTCTACTGATCGTATCTTGCACACAGAACCAGCGATTTAGAGCCACATAGGTTTGTTTGCACACTCGTCTATCTTCACTTTCTTTTTGGTGTACCGCCAGGTCCGATTTTCCATGTACCTCTCGATAATCCCTTCTTCACTGGCCCCTCTTCTTCAAAACTTCTATGGCATCGAAAGCTTGTGTTCTTCTACAGCTTGACTTCCACTGTCCTACGATGTTTCATTGTTGCTCTCTTTCCCGCTTCTTCTCCTCTCATTGCGAATCACATGTTCCTGTCAGCTTTGCGGGTTCAAGCTAACCACACCTGAGCTTGGGTACAGAGAGAAGCGTCGTAATATCAAGAAAACCGAAGCACACGACAGCACGTGTTGAGACCTTTCTGGAAGAGCTTGGTAGACTACGGCTTTGTACCTCAACCTCAAGCCATCACCGGGTGATGTGGCTGACACGCGAATATCTCACACTCCACATTTGATGGCGTAAGGTCTATGGCAGTATCTACCGAGGATGATGGGTATCAGATCGGCACACGCAAGAGACGGATGTCGCCACAGCATGAATTCGACATGTCTCGTGGACACGGCAAAGGCAACCACCACTCGAACCACCAGCTACCAACTAGGCAACACTACCCGGAGTACTATAAAGCCGGCTTACGTCTTCATATACCGCCTCCTACCGACCACCATTGGGAGCACAGACGAGCAGTTCGCCAAGATCATCACGTGCCACCAACCTGTTGCTTCCATATTGGGTTAACGCGCCTCGAGACTTCGCAACCACAACATTCCTTTGACCTCCGTCCCCCAGCCACCCCACCGACCACCGCACCCACAATATCAGACGCGACTCAAAACTCCGGAAACCCAGTCGCGCATCCCTACTCGTACCATCTAAAGAGTCTTCACTCGGAAAATCATTAGCAGCTATGGCCGGCGGTAAAGGTACGCGCCTGACACCACAACCCGCCCTAGCAAAGGCGCAGTGACGCTGATACGGATCTTAGGGAAAACTGGTGGCAAGACAGGTGGAAAGGGCGACTCGCACGTCAAAACCACAAAGTCGCACTCCGCAAAGGCCGGCCTGCAGGTAAGCAATCGACGCGCGCAAGGCACCCCGCCGTATCGCCTCACATCACAACAACAACGCGCTAACGCGACATCGCACCATAGTTCCCCTGCGGTCGCATAAAGCGTCACCTCCGTACCATCACCCGCCAAAAGACGCGCATCGGTGCCAAAGCCTCCATATACCTGACCGCCGTTCTCGAATACCTCACTGCCGAAGTCCTCGAGCTCGCAGGCAACGCTGCCAAGGATCTCAAAGTCAAGCGCATTACGCCACGTCACTTGCAACTTGCCATCCGCGGTGACGAAGAGCTCGACACCCTTATCCGCGCGACGATTGCTTTTGGTGGTGTCCTGCCGCACATCAACCGTGCGCTGCTGTTGAAGGTGGAGCAGAAGAAGAAGGGCGCGCAAGCAGGTGCAGTTGTTTGAGCAGGAACGCGTGGCAAAATGGTGCTATCCAGGGATACACAAGACGATGTTTAGGCATCAACGGACCAAAATCCGGCACGCCAGCCCAACCAATGTATCGGGCCGGGCGTCGGATGGAGATGGACACGCTTCCCTTCTTTTCCTTGTTGTATTTAGGCGAACTCTCCTCTTCTCCAGATCAGGTGTGGCCATGCGGCCCGTCATGTCGCGGATTACCTGCTGTCTAGTGGGGTGAGGGCACCATGGCGATACAGGCCAGGCTGTCTCTGTCTGTCTTTCTTTTTACGTGTCAGGCGCGTCAACTAGGGGTGCGGATAGGTGTTCGTTATCAGGGTTTCAGTCAGGTTCCACTCGTATGTAGTAACAGCAAACAAGAATAGCCGCTTGTAGCACTACGACTTCTGTGCCTTGGTGTGAGCTGTTGGCGCCCGGGCCTAGCGCTGGTCTACGCGTCGGATCTGCGCATGGGCTCTGTTATTGTTATGCTACGCCCGCAAGGCCAATAGTACTAGCTTGTCGTGCAAATCATCCGTTGTCTCCATGAGTCGCGAAAATGAAAGAGTGGTAGTGCTAGTAGAGGCTTGGATAGTTAGGACGAGGATTTGGGACGCGTTTATGGTCGGTTGGCTACGATCGTTATGATTTACAAAATCGTCGAGACGTCGACCTATTCATGCCGAAATGTCCTTTCTATACTACATCGGTCTGTTACCAGGATACTCCCCAACCACTGTACACGGTTATTTGCAGCAGTCTCTCGAAGGGCGACGCGATGGACATAGTTGTGAGGCACTAACATGGACGATCGTATAGAGCAGCCTACACGCAGAAGCAGATGAAGCAAAGTAAAAAGGTACCCAGGAGGCGGTACCCCGTATATTAAAAGCTGATATTACAATACAAGAAGGTAGCGAACGTATCTCCCCCAGATCCCATTCGATGCCAACCCATCCAGACATAACAAGAGAAAAAAAACCGAATCGCAAATACAACTTGCAAAGAACATGAACTTATGGAAAAACAACAGCAAGCCTCACCCCTCGTCAACGATCTCCAGATGGTGAAGACGTCGTTCAGGATTAAAGTGTGCCGGCCGTATCGTATATGCAGGCCACCAGAGCGGAGAAGTGTTTGGTAATATAAGGCTGTGGAAACGCAGTAGCAACGCAATTTGACGACGCGCAAAGGTCGACGGGGGGTAATGCAGAGCTGGAGGCGGAACGCAGCATGCAGATGGCTTGTGATAGTCGTGAGGCGAGGAGGTCGTGAATCGTGTCATTGTCTACTTGACGCGCTCGTTCGTATATTGTGCTGTGAGCGGCCGCCGATCGTCGACGCCGACAACGCGTGGCAATTGCTCCATCAGGGTATAAGGTATCTTGTCGTTACAGGTCGTCGATGAATGTTGTTTCGTCATCGTCGTCGAAGTGTGTGCGGTTGCGTGAGGAGAATCGAAAAATGCAGTACGAAAGTAAGACGTAAGGGTTTACAGGTGGGTCAGCTAGTTGCCGAACACTTGGAGATCTGAAGATTATCGGCATAGCGTAGGTTGCAGGCTACCGAGTCTGTCGATGCAGTGAGACTTGAGCGTTTCTTCCCAAGGTTGAATCGTGGATCGATTGTCGCCCTTGCGTCAGAGCCTTCAATATAGCTTGAGAACAAGAGACAGAAGATAGACGAGGAAAATAAGAAACGCGAGCAAACACCCCATGCTTCATGTCAGCGCGACTAATACATCCCACCTTAAAACAAAGAAACAAGTTAGAACCAACAGCAGAGATCCAATATGTCCGTGAAATGCTTTTTGCAGTACCCAAATTGGAAATGCGAGATCAGGAGCCCGAGCTCCGTTCAATGTAGTCTCTACTGTCGTAGCGTCATTCTTCGTATACGTCGTGAGAGGAAGGTGATCCGATCCCGAGCCAAGGCCATAGTGTATATAGGCCGTAAACATCATCATCTCTCGTTCAGATCTTCTTGCAATTCTTGACAGCCACGTGCTCAAGTCTCACTGCCCAACGAGGATTTCCACGTTCGACTGGGAGGAGAGCTCATCGCTGCCGCGACCCTGGTGGCCATTCTGCCTTGGACGGCTGAAGCCACTGCCACGTTCAGGGATCGGACCACGCGGTTGCCTGGATGGACGATCATCGTAAGCGTTACCTCCGAAGGCTCGGTGGCCGCCGATGGTTCCTGGGTTATCCCATGAGGTCATCTGGCGCAAGGAGCGAGGGCTACTGCCTTGCCCAAAGTTGGACCCAATTTGCATGCGACTCAACTCCCGCTCCAGTAGCCCTTCGTCGCGCTGCGACATGGACGATGTGGTCGGCGTGCCGTTGGGGTTGGTCGAGGTACCTGCATAAGCTAGGGCCTCAAGGTTGGGTCCGCCGAGACGACCAATGGGATGGCTGGCAGTTGAAGGCGCCGGCGAGGGGGTGTAGGATCGGAGGTCGGCATACGATTTGGCAGCTCTCAGATTAGGCGCCGCAGCCATGCCCCCAGGGGAATCCGGGAAACCGAGGAGTCCGGAGGCTTGTCTACCAAAGGCCCCATAGAAATTGTCGCGAACATCGCTGAAATCCGTGGTTGCGGCACGGTTGAGGTTGCGCCGGGGTTGTTCCGTGTGGTGGTTCGAGGGCATTTGCGGCATGGGTGGACTTAGGCCCTGACTGTCGTGCACCTTGAACACATGGAGTTGTCGTTGACCGCTATCGCCTCTGGATACATGCGCGAGGCCTAGCTGGTGCGACAGGGTGTGGACGATGCGTCGCTGAGGGGGGGACAATGTGCTAGGGAAAGTCATGCTTTCGCGTGCGTTATCTTCCTTGAACAGCAACAGCTGCGAGTAGAACTGCAGCACCTGGGGATCGTTAAGATCCACCTCTACATGCGGGGCCGCAGTTGGAGGTTCCGGACCGCCGGCGCCCCACATGGCGGGTTTCTGTCCTCGCAACGCCGAGACTGGCGAAGGAGAGGTGTCAGGAATATGGGACGCGAGCGAGCTGTACGACTGTTGTGTTTGCAGGCTTCCACCCAGGGGGCGATGCTGCTCCTCCAACTGTCCACGGCGCTCCCGCTTCTCGCGCTCGATCCGCTCGCGTTCAGCCAGTGGGAGCATTTTTTTGTATTCGACTCGCAGCTTGCGGCCGTGCAGCTCGAAGTGGTTCATGGCCTCGATGACCTGGGCCGTCTCCTCTGCGGTGGTGAAGTTGGCGAACGCGAGCCCTCTGAAGACGCCGTTGTCGAAGTGGTAGTTGAATGCATATGGCAGAGGCAGTCGGAGGTCGGTCATGAGCTGGACTAGCTGCTCCTTCTTGACCGCAAACGGTATGTTCTTGATGACAATAGCCGTGGGAATGAGCTCCTCATCCACGTCGTGCGAGTACTGGTTCTGGTGCATGCCTGAGTTGAGGTGAGAATTTGCGTGGTTGTTGCCCAAGCCGGGCAGGGCGAAGGTCGGAAGTCCTTGAGGCTGATCGAGCCATCCCTAGACACTGTGTAAGCAAAACCATGTCATAGCTTCCCTTGGTTGGAGCACTTACCGAAGGCAGCGCGCTCCGGCCGCGTCCTTGCTGCTTCATGCGAGAGGTGCCGCCGCCCATGGCGCCGATGGTATTCTGGCCAAAGGCATTCGAGTTCCAGGCCTGGGCGCCCATGTCGTAGTTGTATGCGGAGTGGATGGTCTGGTTGAGGCGGTCGTAGTTGCGCGGCTGCTCGTAGCCCCGAGCGTGGTCCTCTGCGGTGTACAGGCCTTGGGGCGGAAGCTGGCCGTAGGCGTCGAACTGTCGCGAGGGCTGGCGGTGAAGCGTGTTTGGCTGGTGGCGATGCGAGCCAGGCGACCGCGACGAGGGCGCGTCGTATGCGGAATACATGGTGCTGTCGAGGGAGCGTGTGGTGCTGCAGGGTTCGGTGGAAAATTAGACAGGCGGCGAGGTATGATTTAGTACATTGGCTGTCGCCAAGACGGCGTCGGAGGCTGAAATGAGTAGAGACCGGACGGCGCTCAGGAGCAAGAAAGAAAGAAATGGCAGCTGCCGACGGGAGGCAGATTCTGACGAGGTGTGAATAGGGGAGAGGCTGGCGGCGCTCGAGTGGCCAGGGAACGATGAGGAGCAGTGGAGCGTTTGCACTAAGAGCAGGGTTGGCGGGACCAGCTCCTTTCTCCTTTCCGTCGTCGTGGGTGATGGGTAATGAGCTACAGCCACACAGGTGGGTCGCAAACCGACAGCCCAGGCAGACGTCAGCGCAACAGGAGCTCACGCGGCAGATGCAGCGGCGGCGGCAGCGGTGCGGGAGGCAAAAAGGCACGACGAGGGGGGGGGAGCAGTGCGCGACGAGAGGATTGCAGCGGAGGGCGCTGAACTGTGGGCGGTGCGCAAAAAGAGCACTTGGGAGGAGAGGGCTCGCAGCTAGCGCGGGGGATGACAGGGCTTCGACGTTCCAACGGGACTGGCACTGGCACTGGCACTGGCACTGGCACTGGCATGGCACCGGCGCAGGCACACGCTCCAAAGCCACGATGCTCCCGGTGCCGTATGGACAAGGGCCGGCAAGATGAACCTGCACAGGCAGTGGCAGTGTCGACACGATGCGAGGGCGTCTGACTCAAGGTTTCATCCACGGCCAACACGGCCAGACAGCGGCAGCCGGCCCACGGCCACGATGCCTACGTACAAGGGCCGCCCACGCATTCATTGGTTGTCCACCTCCATGTCTCTCCCCCTATCATCAAATGCCTCCTCTCGCGCTGGGACGCTGCGGTACGGTACCTTGGTACACTCGCTTTATGATATTTATCCCCGCCCCGTACAATCAACTCCACTGCATAGGGACGGGCAGCGCCAGTGTTCCCCAGTGTCCCCCAGTGTCCCGCTCCCTGCCGGCCGTGGACCATGTCCTCGCTGCATCGTCGGGCACGCGCGCCCGCTGTCTGGAGGTGAGGCCGGCATCCTGTAGCCAAAGCCACGCCCTGGCCCTTTGCACGCTTCAGGAAGTGGGCGGGCCGCAGCCGTCGCGCCGTGTCTAGTCTCTTGTAGCTCGCTTTGGGCTGGGCGGCCATCTGGACTTGCTTCTTCGCCGTCGTCTGCGCTGCCGTTCTCTGCACATCCATCTACATGAACTTTGGATTCCCCTGGGCCGTCGAGCTGTCGCTGCTGCTGCTGCCACATGCAAAGCAGCATTCTGCCTATATCAAGCCCCATTGGCTTTGGGCGCGGGGCTGGAGAGGGGAGCTTTGGGTGTCGGGTGTCCAACGCGTGCATGCGTCAGCTGCCCAACCGCATCGCCACCGACCATCTCCAGCCTCCCATTCGGTCCCTTGGTGAGGCTCCGGGCAGCGGTTGTGGAGGAGGGAGCAGGCGCACACGACAGGATTGGCCGCGACGAGCTCCCGTGAAGGGATCGAGGATGCATAGTCGTACGCGTGCTTCTCCAATCCCGGCCTATGACGGCTGACTGAATGTGCTTCACGCACAGGCACGCTATTGCGAACAAGAGCCACCACGAGGTCACATTTGTCTTGCCATGTAATGCACCCGCCCACAAACGCGGCCACGGCGCGCGAGGGGTTCCGTCGCACGGCAGATGGCCAGTCTGCGCGGCGTTTCATTTGATGGTTTGGGCATGCTGCGCAATGGCATGGGAAGCTGTCGCGAGCAGTCACAGCGGCAACCTGCTGCTCGCTGTTCCGACTGGGCGGAGACGCAGCAAAAGCTCCCGAGATCCGCTACAACTCGCATGCGCAGTCGATCACCTGACCTAGCGAGACCTAAACTCGACCTTGGAGTGGACGAGCCCATCGATACATGCGTCCCTGAATCCCAAGGCAGCACTGCTGCTGGTACAAGACACCTCGTACTCGGCGTCCTCTGGAGGCGCTTTACAGACCATTAGCATAAACCTTCATGTCACAAATATGACGTATGGTGGCACAAAGATAGCGGTCTGCCCAATGCAAGTGGCGTGTTTTTTGGGAAGACTCTACTCGACCCTCATGTTACGTGCTGGCTTTTCGTGAGCAAGCCTAGTCATCTTCCAAATCCAATAGTCGTGACCACTCCGACTCTCCAACCTTGCGAAACTCGGCACCAACTTCAAACTGGCCACTCTGCTCCCAAGCCTGCATTGTTTCTCTATCGTAAGGACCATTGACGTCTCCCTCTGGAGCCGTCAGCCAATGAAATTCCCACCGCACTTCGGATGGCTTTGGGTTCTTCCAGTCCTCGCCAGTCTCGCGCTTGTACTGGCGCATAATCATTTCTCGGGGTAGCTCGTAGATGTTCTCCACACCCCGATCCGTCAAGCGACTTGCGCTTTCGGTAATGGCGTCGATGGCTTCCTTTGCCTTGGCTGCAGCAGCTTCCTCGGCTGGATCAGGTTCAATGTCCATCTCATTGGCCTTTTTCTTCTTGCTCCAGTTGTTGCTCGCCTTTTTCTTAGGCACTGCCTTGCCATATCGCACCAGTGCCTCCATTGGCGACTCTCCCACGTCGAGATTAACAATCAGCGTACTGAGGACGTCGCTAGTGACGATCGAGTCCTCGGCTCTCTCGCGTTGCCTTCTCTCCTCTTCCCGCTTATCATGCGCTTCCTTGGCCTTTTTAATATCCTTCTTCGATAGGCCCTCTAACCATGAATCTTGCGCAGCTTCAGGATCGAAGGCTTTCCGCACGAAGTTGCCAGCCTCGTCAAACCGGCCCTCTTCTTGCTCGGATCTCATGTTGAAGGCATCTAGCTTGGGCGCATGCTTTTTCTTCCCTCCCGCGCCGATCTCTTCATCCACGTCAGAGTCGATCCTGTCACGCTCTTCATCATCGCCGCTTTCGCTACTGCTCTCGACATCGCCTGTTTGTTTGCCTTTTCCGGATATAAGATCAGCCGCGACGTGACCCCCCGATTTGCTTGCACCCTCTTGACCTTCTATTTCGTGATCATCCAAGAACCGCAGTTGTTTCTTATTTTTATTTCCACGCCGGGTGTCTTCATCTTGCTCGTCGTCCTTGTCGTCTTCCGCAAACATGTCGTCGTCCTCATCGTCATCCTCATCTTTCGGCGGTGCGTCCTTGTTCTTCCTGGCCTCTGCGCGAGCGTCGAAGTTCTCGGTCGAGCTGTCTGAGTCGTAGCCATCGATGTTGACGGCATTGCGCTTCACTCCGGCGCCTTTGCCAATGACGTCTGCTTCCAATGCTGGATCGTCCTCGTCGTCGTTATCCGGAGCCAGAGTCGATGGATTTCGCGGGTCGAAGCGAGGTTTCTTTGCTGAAGGCTCGTCTGTGTCGAGGTGGTGGGTTCGTGTGAAATGGTCACCTGCGCGCTTCGGGCGCGCAGCCGAGAATTGGTTCGAGGAACTTGCCATGGTCCTAGGAATGCCGATAGTGAGCGTAGAAATGTCGACGTGTATCGGTGGGGGTTAATGCTCGGACAGTGACGTGTGAATGTTTGGCGGTTCCGAGAGAGCTTGAGCTTGGGCCAGATGCGGCGGCGTACTCGTTCCGGTTCCGATGGCAAAGCAGCGCAAGTGGTCGATGTATCCTGCCGTAGTGTTACCTAGCGCCTTCCGTCATTTGGTCCCTCCAGCTAATGCTACGTACTTAGACATTCACCACAGAGCCCCCAACGTCGTCCTTACTTGTTTCTTTCACCCTACCTTGTGCCTTCCCCTTCCACTGGCCCACGCATAGCCGACAGCGTCGCCGCCTGCCATGGCAAGAGCAACCCCACCACTCCCAACTACACTTCTAACTGTAGCCCAGTTCAACTCCAACTTCTACAACGAGAACGACCCGATGGCTATGTACCAACACCAGATGCTCCGCCGCGGCGGCGCCCCGCGGCGCTTTGACGAGTACTTCCGTTGCTATCCCATCGCCATGCTTCCCGGTCCGGACCGCGTAGACGCAAACCACGGCGGCAAAGTGTTCCTCCCGCCCAGCGCTCTGGACAAGCTCACGAGACTGCACATCACGTATCCCATGCTTTTCGAGCTCATCAACGGCGCCCAAGATGGGAAGCTGTCACATGCGGGTGTGTTGGAGTTCATCGCAGAGGAGGGCAAGATCTACGTACCCTACTGGGTAAGACAGCTTCTCGCGACTTTGGAAAGGCGATCTACTGACATCCTCGCCAGCTTATGGAAACGCTCAAGTTAGAGCCAGGCGATCTCTTACAAGTTAAATCTACCGACATTCCTCTCGGTACATTCATCAAGCTGCAGCCGCAGGACTCCTCCTTCCTCGAAATATCAGACCCCAAAGCCGTACTTGAGAACGCCTTTCGAAACTTTGCCTGTCTCACGAAAGGCGACATCTTCACGTTCGCCTACAACGATAACGTCTACCGTGTCGCCGTACTCGAGACTAAGCCTGCACATGCTAGCAACGCCATCTGTACGATAGAAACCGACCTATCAGTCGACTTCGCACCACCGGTCGGGTACGAAGAGCCTAAGCGCACAAGTGGAACAAGCACTCCACGAAGTGGAAAGGGCGTCATGGCTGGTAAAGGCGGCACGCTTCACTCGCACGGCACGATGGCACAGGCGATCAACTATGCTGATATTGCACCAACCTCGACATCTGCTACGGCGGGTGCGAAGGCAACATCATCGAATTTCTTATCAGGCGGCCACAAGCTGAACTCGAAGAAGGGCAGCAAGGCACCGACGCCACAGGCTTCAACACCTGTCGCCGGACAATCTACAAACGCCCCGCCGGCGACAATTCGTAGAACGAATGGACCTCAGCCACTTCGACTACCCCCGGGAAAGCTGTTTTTCGGGTACGAGGTGAAGCCGGTGAAAGGAAAGGAGGGCGAGGAGAAGACGGAAACCCCGAAGCACTTTGAAGGAGCAGGCCAGACTCTCCGTAAGAAGAAAGGCGACAAGTAGGTTATCTACACTACGGTTTGCTGAAAACGCGGGTATTCGGGTATTGCAGGATTTTGTTCAACATGCATCTTCAAGGCATTTGACGGCGCTGGGACACGATTCGGACGGATTGGCGCAAGGAGTCAAGAGATAGCATCATAGTTTGTTTATATATATACGGCGTCACTGCATGTGCCAAGTCCCCAGTGACTGCTCTTGTCCGAAAGAGTTGACACCGTTGGTCTCCTGATGCGCGCAGGACTCTACCCCCCGCTCGACCTTGCTCAGACTAGCCTGCACGGCGTTGCGCAGACGGTTGATGATAGTGTACAAATGTTAGCCCTCCCTTGCTTCCCTTTTCGATCCCTCCATTGGTCTCGTATGCCTAAGCCAAGAATCCGCGAGAGAGATATTGCCGTCGCGGTTATCGTCGAGATGGTCTAGATCTAGATCTCTTCGACAGCCTCCTCCTTGACATCACTACCCAGATCATTCGTAGGGCCGTCCTCCTCCAGGACCTCGTCGACTTTGGCGCCCCTCTTAGCACGACCCCTACCCTTGGCAGGCTTCTTGACCGGCTTCTCATCAGCCTCCTCACCGGTCTCACCCTCAGCAGCAGCTTCCTTCTTGACCCGCGCCTTCTTTGCCGGCTTCTCGGAAACTACCTCACCCTCTGCGTCAGCATCGGCGTCGCTATCGGCGGAGCGTTTTTTGCCCTTGTTAGCTGCCCCGGGCTTGTTTGCCTGTTTTGCGCTGTTGCTAGTCGGGCAGCTGTCGCTGAGCGTCCATCCCATGCTCTCGTAGATCTCCTTTTGTTCTCTGCGGAGTTTCTGGAACTTCTGGCGTAAGCCTTCGTAGGAGACACCGGCTAGAAGGGAGGGTCAGTGAGATGTTTCTGTCTGGCAATGATCTGTTGGGCTGGACGGTGGGTCAAATACGTGATGACAGCAAGTGCTGAAAGGGGGAGGGCAAAAGAGTACTGACACGGCATAGCTTTGACGAACTCGCGGTAGTCGGCGCCACCAACACTGGAACGGGCGGCAAGGAGAAGGAGCTACATTCGAGCGTTAGCAGATGTGCGTGGATCATCTAGTCCTGAGGTTGGAGTACAAAGTTGCAGTCTGCAAAGCTCTACCAGAGGAGTCTCAGCATGTAACTATCGTCTCATGCTGTATCCGCCAGTTGTCTTGCGTTTACAACACATTTGTACCCTCAAGTTACGTCCAGGGTCAGAGCTTGGTTCCTACGTACGCGTCGCTCATTCTCGGGAGTCCAGGTAAACTTCTATTAACGTCGTCAGCATAACTTCACTTGAAGGGAAGGGTGGTGTGGGTGGAGCATACCACTTCGCCATCGGCGTCGACAGCAGGGGCCTTTACGGCGGCGCCCTTCTTGGGTGGCATGTTCGACGTTTGGTAGATTGAGAGTGAAGCTGGTAGTGATAGCGAAGATGTGTCGTGATCTTGAGCCAATCAAGGTGTCGCAGGATGCGATGTTGGTTTGAGTCAGTGTTGGTTGTGGGAGGAGGACAACTTGATCGTGCGAGGTGTGGGTTGATACTGATGCCCAGGGTCTGGTTTCTCGCTTACTGGTTGCCGTGGTGAAGATGAGCTGGCGTGGTACAGGTGAAGGTGAACGGGGTCTTGTCAAAATTGGCCGTGCTGATGAGTGGTGGATGGCAAGGAGAGTGGAGAAAAGGGCGTGAAGAGCTGTTGGTATGAATGTCAAGCGTTTGAATTTCTGTGTGCTATATGCTGTCGAACGGAGTGCGAAGAGGGCTCATCGCGGAATGTTGCATAATGCTGGCCCAAAAGGGAGCTGTCATCGGCAAAACGAGGAATAGCACATTGCATCCTAGCTACACGAAATACCTGATACTCTAGGGTATACAGCGCATTCTAGATGGACTCATCTTGAAGGATCCGTATAGAACATCCTACGCGCTTCCCTCTGGATAAGCCGTGCAGATGGGGACATCGTATCTCAACCTAGGGGTCTCGTTCAAGGCAAGAGACCGACCAAACCCAACTTCTCATTTTCAACTGCAGCGCCTTCCGACTTCTGCAAAGTAGGAGCTGACTTGAAACAAAGACTCTGCAACAAGTAATATCGGAGTTGTCAAGATGGAACAGTTGTGCATCCGATGTGGGTCGTCTTGACCGATGGAGGTCGAAGGTTGAATCGGATCGGGGATAAGTCAGAGGCTGGTTTCCTACTTTACAATTGCAGAAACCACCATTTTGAACGCTGTTGTTGTCATTTGAACATTTTCACCAAAGAAACCTTTGAAAGCGAGGTCCACAAGTCATTGGCGAATGTGAGCTCAAGAGTAGTGGAGTGTTCTAGCGGCTTGGCACATCGGAGAAATGTTCAGCCGCCAAAGTTCGAAAAACTCGTCGCAAAATCCCAGCAGGAGCTACCCGTGAACTATTATCCTCCAGCAACAACGACCTGACGCATACAATGGCGCTCGTGAAGACGAACCCCGACGCGTACATGATCAAGCCAGAGGCAGCCGCGCCTGCCATTGACACCAGCGACTGGCCGCTCCTGCTCAAAAATTACACCGACTGTATGCAGCTTCTTCAGAGCTCCCAATGATGCAACTAACATTTCTACAGTACTCGTTCGCACCTCCCATTATACCCCGATCCCCACCGGATGCGCACCGCATGCCCGCGACCTGAAGCAATACATCAGCTCTGGTGTAATCAACCTCGACAAGCCCTCCAACCCTTCCAGTCATGAGGTCGTAGCTTGGATCAAGCGCATCTTAAGGTACTTGAGTGCCCTGGAACCGAACTCCTCTTTGGATCTCTGTTAACACTAGTGTAGGGTGGAGAAGACTGGCCACAGCGGAACTCTTGACCCGAAGGTCACTGGCTGTCTTATTGTCTGCATCGACCGCGCGACTCGTCTCGTGAAGTCTCAGCAGGGAGCCGGAAAGGAGTATGTTTGTGTCGTCCGTCTGCACGACAAGCTTCCTGGTGGCGAGGCCCAGTTCGCTCGCGCCCTCGAAACACTCACCGGAGCCCTCTTCCAGCGCCCACCGCTTATCTCTGCTGTCAAGCGACAACTCCGTATCCGAACCATTCACGAGAGCAAGATTTACGAGTTCGACAATGAGAGGCAGCTGGGTGTATTCTGGGTCAGCTGTGAGGCCGGAACGTACATTCGTACTCTTTGTGTGCATCTTGGTCTGCTGCTCGGTGTCGGTGCGCATATGCAGGAGCTCCGACGAGTGAGGAGTGGAGCTATGGACGAGACCAAGGACATGGTCACGCTTCACGACGTTATGGACGCGCAGTGGATGCAGGACAACAGCCGCGATGAGGAATACCTCCGCTATGTCATCTCGCCTTTGGAGACCCTGTTGACCAGCTACAAGCGCATTGTCGTCAAGGACAGCTCGGTCAACGCTATCTGCTACGGTGCCAAACTCATGATACCTGGTCTCCTTCGCTTTGGTATGCTGATCCTTACCCGTTGCTGACCATTTTGCTAACAATTTCACAGAAAAGGCCATTGAGCTCCACGAGGAGATTGTGCTTATGACTACCAAGGGTGAGGCTATTGCGCTTGCCTACGCTCAGATGTCGGCCGTCGAAATGTCGTCTTGCGACCATGGTGTGGTTGCCAGGATTAAGCGGGTCATCATGGAGCGCGATCTGTACCCGCGACGATGGGGCATGGGTCCAGTTGCTACTGAGAAGAAGAAGATGAAGGAGGCCGGTACTTTGGACGTAAGTCTTCGCTCAGCACTCCTTGGCCTGAACACCTGCTGATCTCCCTAAGAAATATGGACGTGCCAATGAGAAGACTCCTTCCCAATGGACTACCGGCTACAAGGACTTTGCCGCAAACCAACAAGGTGACTCTTCGGCGGTCGCTGAGACCACGAACACTGCCGAGGTCTCTGCCGCTCCCGCGATTGAATCAGCGGGCGAACCGATGGATACTGGCGCCGACGCAGAGCCCGTGAAGAGCAAGAAGCGAAAGAGCAGAGGGGAGGAGGACGACGAAACGACCGAGGATAAGGCCGAGCGCAAGAGGAAGAAGAAGGAAGAAAAGGAACGGCGAAAGTCGGAGAAGGCTTCGAAGAAGTCGTCCAAGTCCAAGGCGGAAGACTCTGATTCCGATTGAACATGTTAGGAGGGTGGAGGTAGTGTTTGGTATGCAAACGCGCTTCTGAGTTGTCACAAAAGATATCGTACAGCTTGCGGACAGCAAGACTTTTCCATTGCTCTTTCATGTAGCATACGGCAGCGTATCGGACTGGCGTTCTAGGCAAGGCACAGCGGAGTTTGGAGTATGAGGGTTTTTCAGGTGTCTGACTCCCTCTTGGGAATTAACAGCTTGTTCTATTCAATCAGAAGAATATTCGCGAATCTGGAGCTCTCCCTGTATACGTCGTTCATTTATTCCACGCGCAATTCAATCGCTACATGATCGTGGTGATGAAGCTTCTCGAAGCTTCTCTGTGCGGCTAGCTCTGACGTATTCCCGAGATGGCGAGAGCAGGTCCTGGGTCCGTGCGTTGTGGAGACCATTGAACCTCGACCATTAAAAGCACTGTTGCTTCTTATGCACCGCACAGCACTCCAACAGTCCGAAAGAACACACAAGACACTCTGTTCCACTCAGTCTAATTATCGCCATGGTCAAAGAGACTAAGCTCTACGACTCACTAAGTAAGTCCCGCCTCCCGCCCGCTACCCCACCTCTGCCCCAGCCTTGACATGGCAGGCACCGTACAGCTTGCTGCGAACAATGGCTAACGTGTATTTTTAGGTGTATCACCAACCGCGACGCAAGATGAGATCAAGAAGGCATACCGCAAGGCCGCGCTGAAGTGGCACCCCGATAAGAACAAAGATAACCCCGCCGCCAGCGAAAAGTTCAAGGGTAAGACTCCAGCTCCTCTTGCTGTCTCCGTTACACAGTTTGCTAACATCTTCATAGAATGCTCACAAGCCTACGAAATCCTCTCTGACCCCGAAAAGCGCAAAACGTATGATCAGTACGGCCTCGAGTTCCTACTGCGGGGTGGGGCACCCCCGCCCGAAGGCGGCGCCGGCGGCAACCCGTTCGAAGCGGGTGGTGGAGGTGGCTACCCATTCGCAGGTGCAGGCGGTATGCCTGGCGGCGGAGGTGCGCGGACATTCCACTTCTCGACAGGAGGAGGCGGCGGCAACGGCGGCTTTCATTTCTCAAACCCAGAAAGCATCTTCTCGGAGTTTCTCCGCGGCCAAGGAGGCAGCATGGGCGACGACGAAGATATGTTTGGCGGCTTTGGCATGGGAGGAATGCCGGGGGGCATGGGCGGTAGCTCGAAGAGGAGAGGGCCAAGCGGCGGATTCAATGGCGGGAGGAGAGCCCCGGCGCCCGAGGTCACGGTCGTCGAGAAACCGCTTCCCGTATCCCTCGAAGAATTGTTCAATGGTACCACCAAGAAGATGAAGATCAAGCGTAAGACGTACGACCCGGCGACTGGCAAACAAAGCACGCAAGACCGGATTCTCGAGGTACCCATCAAGAAGGGCTTGAAGGCGGGGAGCAAGATCAAGTTTTCGGATGTCGGCGACCAGGTTGAAGGCGGAACACAGGATTTGCACTTCGTTATTTCGGAGGTGAGTGCATCTCCAGCTTCTCTTTCCTGAAGATTGCGAATGCTAATATACCACAGAAACCTCACGCGATGTTCACTAGAGAAGGCGACGACATCAAGCACATGATCGATCTCGATCTCAAGGAGGCATTGACTGGCTGGTCAAGAACCGTCACAACAATCGACAACAAGTCTCTGCCAGTCCGTAGCGGCGGTCCCACGGGGCCCAACTTCACCGAACGATTCCCTAATCTCGGAATGCCGAAAAGCAAGAAGCCAACCGAGCGTGGCGATTTCGTAATCGGTGTGCGCATCAAATTTCCGACATCACTGTCATTGGAACAGAAAGAGAAGCTCAAGCAGATCCTATGAGGCGACACGCGGTGACTTCTTTCTCCGAAAATACGTCTCCAAGGGACCGCCCATGGATCCAGGTCAAAACCACTCGTACCTTCCCTTATTATTTTCAATTTGCTTTCTTGTCAATTCTTGTATTGCGGGTCAGCTATGGCGCTCTTGCTGAGCGAACGGTATTTGGGCGGAGTTTTCTTATTACTTGGCATATGCGACTTCGCGAGTCTTTTACATTCTGCCCGCACTACTGGGCAGAAGAGTTCTGCGGGAGGAATATCACGAAACGACGACTGAACGAACGAGGGGATGAAGCAACGATGCATTTAGCGTACTAGGACGAATGCGAGTTGAATCGGAATGATTCTGGCAAAAGCCAGATATGTGCGCTTTGCATCATCTTAATTTGGTGTGCATGTAATGATTACTCGGTGAGGTTTTAGACGCGAACGAAGAATAGGCAGATACTTCTTTTGTACATTCTGCACTCTTGCGCGTCTTCCGCAACACTATCTATAAGAAAGAAAACTTCGTCTATACATCACAACATTGCTCACGGCTCCTATGCAAACTTCAACCTGTGCGACTAAGCACCCACCGAGCAACTCCTCACATCCTCATACTCTCCTGAATAACCTTATACTCCTTCCTCTTCTTCTTAAACCTCGGGTTAAGCTTAACCTTGAGTATCCCGATCCACTTCGCCAGAACCGGCAAAACAGCCTTCTCCCCCAGATACGCAAGCCCAAAGTTCCCCAACCCAAGCGCCATCAAAAAGATCTTGAACTGCGTATCCAAATACGTCAATTGCATCAGATCCGTCAGCCATTGCGCCGGATCAAACAGCATGTAACACGCAATAAGCAGCGTGACGAGGATAGTGATGACGAATGGCAGGTTCTGCGACATGGGTTGGCGGAAGGGGCGGCCGACGGAGAGCACGATGGCGGAGAGAATATATTGGAAGCAGGAGACGAGAAAGAGCGCGGTGTTCTGCGAATTGAAGGCGTTGGAGTGGTCCTTGTCCACGACGGGGGGTTGGTACCAGGGTTGTTTTTGGACATATTGGAAGGCGATGGCTTGGGTGGCTATGCAGAGTACTATCTGACCTAAAAGCGGTGTAAGAACCTTCCGGGAGACGAGACTTGCTGTTGGTCGTTTGCGGGAGAGCGTTGGGTAAGGCCCCGACCAGCCCATAAAGATGGCGATAGGAAGGATGAGTAGCAGGTCGATGAAGAGGAATTGGAAGTCGCCGAGGTTCGAGGCTGAAGCGTAAAGGAAGCTGACAGATGTGAACTGAATAGCGGAGTATAGACTCATATACTTGAAGCAGCTGAAGCTGGTGACGAGTGCAGCTCGGCCTTCTTTGATGACTTGTGGGACGCAGGATATGTCGAATACGCGGCTGGTGAAGGGAGCGGCAACCGAGGCTTCTGCTTCTGACAGCGAAATGCCCACATCTGCAGCTTTGAGAGCGCCGCAGTCGTTGGCACCGTCACCACAGAAGCCGCAGCAGTAGTCGATGCTTTGTAGTTTTTCGACAAGCTCGTGCTTCTCATCGGGCGACATGCGCGCGAAAACTTCTCCGCAAACAAGCATTTCGCGCAATACCTTCTCGGAGGCAAAGTCGATGATCCAGCGAAAGACATCTCCGCTAACAGCTAGCGAGTAGTTCCTCAAGTTGGAGATGTCATAGGGTAGTGAGACGTCCACCTCGGCTGGAGGCGCAACAGGCTTGAGTGTATTCTCATCAAGTTTGAAGATAGGATCGTCCACGCTTTCCCAGCTAAGTTTGGCAAGAGCAGTTCGTGAGTCGCCTTCGATGAAATGCGGAACGAAGCAGTGGGCCGTTCTGTTGATCAAGCCGCACTCTCGTGCTACACTGATAGCGGTGAGAATGTTATCGCCAGTGCACATTACCGTGCGGATGTTAGCCCTCTCCAACTCTTCGATGATGCCGGTCGTGCTTGGCTTGAGCTTGTTCTCAAAGATGATGAAGCCGACAAACTCCAGATCGTTCTCGGCCTCTTCGCGCTTCATCTTCTGCATTTTGAGCCAATTCACTTTGATCGTCTTTGTTGCGCACGCGATGACACGGTATCCGCTATGAGTGTAATGAGACAGCAGTTCCTCGTAGTCTGCCGGAAAGCTGTCGGCGCGGCAAATATCCTTCATACACTCTGGTGCGCCCTTGACGAAGATCTGGCTATGCTTGGAATCATAGTTTCTGACGATGACGCTTGCTCTTCTCAGCTGGGAAGCGAACTCGAACGATTTCAGTACTCCCAACTCTATGGGCTTTCGATTTTCGTCATCGTTAACGTCGTCAATGTCAAATTCGCGCCCAGGGGGAGGCCGGGCTATAGAAGGACGGAGCTTGTCCTGATCATCCTCAACTGCGCCAGTGCCTTGTTCACCTTCCGTATAACTCCAGCCAGTGAAGTTGAACATCTTGACGTCAAGTGGGTCACCTACCAACTCGTCGTCTATCGAACGGAGAGAGTGGCAGGTTGCCATGGTGTACAAAATGGCCTTGTGGCCAGAGAAATCAATAGTCGGGTCGCGGTCGTATCGTGAACTGGGAAGAATATCCAGGGCGTCGGTCAAGAGTTCGCTGAATCTGTTCACAGACTGCTGAGCAACCCGGACTCCGAGAACATCTAATCCCTCTTCCGTGAGTGTTCCAGTCTTGTCAAAGCAGACCACGTCAAGTTTGCCACCGACATTCACCCGTTGAGGACTAATGCAGTATATCTGCTTCTGCTTGAGGCGCGATAGGGCAAAGTTAGTTCCGATTGAGAGTGTGGCTGGGAGCGCGGGCGGTACGATAATGGTGATCAGATCAAGTGCGCGGACGACGATGAGGTGCCAGGCGAGCCCGAAGTTGATGAAGTTGACGAAAGACGCGACGAATCCAATCATAGCAATGCCGGCCATGACTGAAATGTACCGGAATGAGTCCCGGTAGAATTTAAAGCCAGAGGGTTTGGGGAAAAGCATCGACCGTACCAGCGCACCCTTTGTCGTGTTGAAGCCTGTTCGCACGACCATAGCCAGTGCCGCGGCTTCTTCGTCACTGTCATCCGAGTGAGGCCTTCGTGCGCGTATTATCTTGGTTCCACTGAAAAGCATGTGCCTGCCGATTTCCGGGTGAATAGTCGACGCGCTGAGATCGAGGAGGTCCAAAGATTCGTCCGTCATCGGAATTTTGGAGACAGGCACCGACTCTCCGGTAAGCATGCTCTCGTTGACAATGCAGTCGCCAGAGAGCAGTAGACTATCGCAAGGCAGCTGGGTCAGTGAAGGGTCGGTGACTTCGTAGACGTCTCCGGGCACTAGGTCGAAAGAGTCGATGGTCCTCCAAAAGCCGTTTCGAATGACGCGGACGTCGCATTCGAACCGCGCTACCTCTCGCAGTCTTTTCATAGTCGTCTTCGTCTCTAGAAGTGTGGTCGTTATGCTGATAACGGAAATGACAAATATACATCCGGCGTAGTAGTAATACTCATCGACGGACCAGAGAAACAGACTAGCAATTTGGAAGACGTAAAACGGATGGAAGGCTTCGTCCACTAATAGCTGGCCAAAAGTCTTCTCCGCAAGATCAATCATATTCTTCCCGAAGACGAGTTCGCGATAGTCTCGTTCGTCGCTATCGAGCCCTTCGCGGAGAGCAGCGGCGCTGGTCCACGCCGGATCCTTCCAGGTATTTGCGAGAACGAACTTGTCCTTTAGAGGGTGGTAACAGAAACGGATATAGCGATAGTCCAATGTGCGCAGTTGCTTGATGACAGGATCTGAATCTTCGTCGTAGTCGGCTCGTTGTCGCTTCTCCGGGTCTCCAAACACGGTCGATAGCGAGCGTCCGTAGGTCTGGGCGTCAATGAGTTGGACAGCAAACTCTCCCCACTGGTTTTCGATCACCATCCATTCACACTCCTTTAGTGGTGTAGCCCGACCCACTAGGCGCACTCTCCACCTGGGTAGCCATCGAAACAGCAGCCAGGCCAAGCCGAACGTGGCAATGCACAACACCAAGTATATTCCAAAGCCCACAGTGGACGTGTTGAAGCCCGCCACTACAATTGTCAGGTCCTCGGTCAAGATATATATCTTTTGGCTGGTCCTGCGCCCTCTCGACACGTCCCCCGAGCCGGCGCTAGACACGGAAGATCGCCGTCGTAGCAATGGCGCCCTAGCAGACTTAACAGACTTGATAGACCTCCGACTGGAGTACGATGAAGACTTGCGCCGCATTGACGGTGGCGAGGGCGAGCCTCCAGCCTCAAGATCATAGGCATCCTCGTCCACGAAGCCATTGTACTCGATATCGCCGTATTCGTCGGCGATGGCATCCTCTTCAATACCGTCCTCCGAGTCGCGGTCTTCCTCGTAGTAGGTGAAACTGGCGGTGGAATCGGCGCGGGCGCGGCGGTGGGCGAAGGAGGAGATGCTCGTCGGCACGCTCTCCGACATGGGACCCGAAAACACCTTGATTTTTGGCGTTAGCTGCTGTCTAGGTGTACGGGAAGCCCTGACGGGGCGGAGCTCGAATACCTCGTCCTGCGCCATCTCGACATTCGTCATGAAGCTCAAGCTGTCGTCTGTGTCAGCGCTGGCGCACGCGTAAATTTCTCCACGATGCATACTCGCTCATGTTCGAATTCCGCCGGTACATGCTATGCCGCCGCCGCCGCTCAGGGCTTCCATTTGCCTCCATGTTTGAAGGGTGTGAAGAACGTATCGGCCGTTTCAATGCATGGTAAGCAAAACAAGAAATCGCTGTTGTCAAAAGCTTTGCAGCTTCGCTAGCGGGCTATGACGATGGGAGGATTGGCTAGATCCAGCTTATCGTCACTGGTGGATGCAGACGAAGCTAGTCCCAACCCGACATAGCGCAACTGGCCATTCACATATGTCTCTTGGTCATTGTTTCCTAATGTTACTCAGATGACGTCCCATATGTCCTCCCTAAAACACGGTCTTACAAACTGTCGTTGGGCATAATGCATTCTGCGTACCGACACCCTGCCTACCAGTATCACATATCGAACACAGTCCAAATTCCAAGACCCGAGCCACATCCGGCATCTGCAGGCGACCGTGTTAATACAAATGTAACGATGATGACCTCGGGAGGATATTCACCCACGGCGAAACCAGCTGGCGTACCAGACTTCTGCCCGGGGATTGAGTTGTTGTGTCACCGCTTCCTTGGTTCATTTAGTTCTCTCTCCAGCCATCGTTTGACGATTCGAGATGCAACACGACGCTGTCTGTGGAAGATCGACCGAGAACAAGATCTACCACCTTCATATTATTGTGCTTACCACCGTAGTATTACGAGTAGTGAGCATCCGCAAGAGAAGCAAAAACACGGGATTCATCACTGCTGAGCCCTAACAAATAAGAGACAATGTCAACTATGCGTCTAGTTTGTCCTTCTACGTATCTGGCAAGTCAACCAACCATTTCCTAAGCTCCAATCTTATCCCTAACAAACTCAATACTATCCTTCAACCCCTCATCAACCCCCTTAAAACTCCCCGGTGGAAACATAATGAACCCATGCGGAGACCCATTATAAACCTTGACCACACTCTCATTTCCCCACGCCGCCCACTTCGCTCCCATAAACACAGTATCGTCCAGCAACGGATCCTCACTACCGCACGTGAACAGCGCAGGCGGCAACTTCAGGCCCCGAATATCTGCGAAGAATGGGGAGATCGAGGGGTCACGGCGTGACATGGGTGTGGTGTTGGGGAGCAGGGCTTCGATATAGCGAGACATTACGTCATGGTCGATTACGAGGGCGAGCTCGTGGTGCTCCACCATTGGGAGAAAGCCAGAGAGGTCGTAGCAGCCAAAGTGGAGGAGGAGGCCCTTGAAAGCGAAGGTGGGGATTGTGTTCAGGAGGTGGAGGGCCACGAGGCAGGCGAGGTGGCCGCCTGCGGACTGTGATGTAGGTAAGCAAGTGGTACTAAAGCATAGAAGTTTTTAGCGTCTCTTACTTCACCCCCGGTGAACATTAGTTCTCCGCCAAACTTCTCCTTTCCGTTCTTGACAAGCCATTCCGCCGCATCATAGCAGTCATGTGCGCCCGCAGGCCACGGGTCCTCAGGCGCAAGTCTATAGCCGACCGAGAAGACGGTGAGTTCGTAGTTGTCGGCCATGTATTTGAGGTACGGATCTTGGCTGCCCTCCTAAGTCAGCGCTGACACTTCACATAGTCTAGATATATACGTACTAATGCTCACTCTGCAACACCCATCCACCTCCATGGATGTGCAAATGAATGCCCTTCGATATGCCACTGGCCGGCTTGATGACGCGGTATGGGATCTCTCGTCCTGAGTCTCGCGAAGGTATTGTACCGTTGATGCCTTCGGGAAGGACGACTGGTTTAGGGAGTGGCGTCTTGCCTTCCCATCGTAGCTTTCGGTATTCCGCAGCACCGATCTATTCCTGGTCAGGTTCCTTTGCCAGAGGAAATGAAACACTGGGAAGCACTCACCTCATACCATCTCGGCCCCTCTTTCCAGATGTTGATAAGCTTTTGATTGAACTGTTCCGTTTGCTCGTCGGCTAGCTTTCTGTCGAACTTCGACGGGTCGACGGTAAGATCTGACTTCAACGGCATGGTGAGCAGCTCGATTCGAGCAATCTGAGAAGAAAATACGGATATGTAGAAGCAAAGAATACAATGGCAACATAGATGCACGCGACAGCTATCAAGTTAAGTAGCCCCGAAGTTGTGTAATAGTGGGGTCGCACGCCGGCGGGGTAGCATTGGACGATCGGACCTGCGTCAGCAGACGGCGAATCACCGGCGAGAGTAACACAAGCCAGTCTACCCGCGGGATGCCGGATTGGTGAACCCGAATTACTGCGAGATAGGAACTTGGGGAAATGAAAGACTTCGGAATTGTTCGGAGTAGCATGACTCAAGTAGCGCAAAAGGATGGATGCACACGTGTAGCAGCGCAAGAGAACAAATCGAAAGGGAACGAGATGTATTGGGTATCAATGGTAGGAAAGGTTCATCGACCAGTTCTTGATTGTATCCTCGACGGCGGGATAGAAGGCGCTCCGTAATTCTGCCCTTTTACTCGCCTCCGAGGTTCTCGGTCTTGATTTACGAACCAGGCTTGGACTTTGCTGACGACGACAGCTGCAGTCCGAAAGGGTGATGTTGCAATAGCCCAACTCGTTTGTATAGTGTAGTTCACAATATTAGCGAACCAAGCCAGCGCCATGGATATCGCGCCTGGCCGTTGTCCCGTTCGAGCGGCAGCAGCCGCCAGAGCTAGAGCGTCTTTCAAGCGATGGTCAAGCTCTTGAAAGCGGGCTTCGGTTTGCATGGACTGGGCGGCTTGCCGCTTTTCATACCTTCGAACGGCACGATTAAGCGCATCGAGTTGAGGCTGTATGCTTTGCCGAACAGTCGCACCCATCTTGATGGGATCAATATCCTTGTTGTGAGCCGGCTCTTCTGCCAAAGATTCGAGATCAGCGAGTCGACTCGACAGAGCCTGGATGTCCGCTTTCCTGAAGCCATCTACGGTATCTGAGCGTACAATGCGCTGGAGATGCAGCATTCGCGCTTGCTTCATCTTGATAATATGCGATACCGGTCGTAGCTCTGCTGCCATTACAAAGATGGTCAGATTGAAGTTCGAGACCAGACCTTCCGCAGGACGCGTAAGCTGCGAACGGATGGCGTTCAGGAAGTAGGCTCCTATGAGTGGTCCTAAAAGGTTGGGATATAAAGTCAGTAAAGCTCATCGAAAGGGGTGTCAGTGCGTATTGTCCAGGACTAGGGGTGCCACTGCACAGGATTTGGGACGCTGTCTGTGCCCAAGAGTTACGTACCGAGAAAGCATGCCACCAACGCGAGCATCTCGTTCGTCTTAAGCTCTACGTGAGCGTCGTGCTGCGCTTTCACAGCGGTCACCGTAGGTTCCTTCTCCGTCTGGTCCGCCGTGTCCGCGGCCGTTGAGGCAGTTGAAGGCCGGAGCTCAGAGTCGTCCTCCCTAGATCCTTCGCTCTCTTCGTTTTCCTCTAGAATTGTGTCTTCGTGTTGCGCCCCGTCGGGCCCGATGTATTGAGTTTGTTGCGCCGAGTGGTACCACTCCCTAGCTACGTTAGCTGGGATTTCCAACAGATGAGCAGGACATATACCATGGGGTTCTTAAGCACCAATTGAGGAACATGGATCCAAAGCCCAGCAACAGGATATCCGTGACCACAGCACCGCCATTCTGGAAGAGCAGTCCAGCAAAGGCGGGGACGATCGCAAAGGCAAGAGGGGCAGAGTGCCAGAAGGAGGGCTCGTCCGAGCTTGTCAGCTTGTCCATATCATTGTGCCCGCTTGTTCGGAGGAGGTTATCGGTGGAGGACCGAAGTGAGTGCTGCGCGTTTGAGTATACAGAGCTGCGGCGGCGAGGAAACGGCGGATTAGGGTACTGCGCGCCTTCAGTGAAGGTTGCTGCGCGGTTCAACATCCTCTGTCGTAGTAGAGGATGTATGTCGGGGACGGTGCTCTGGTTGTCGGCAAGTGCGTCCGCCATGTTGGTGATTTCCTCGATTGCGCAGACGTTACGCGTCGGAGGTGATGGGCGCGGGGCGGCGATGTCGCGTGCTAAGCTGGCAATAGCGTCAACAACTCCAAGGCGGGCTCTCGGTGGCGACGAGGCCGGCTGCGATGCATGCTGAGCTTTACGTAGCTATGCAGTAGTACGGCCCGGGTCGTTATGGCTGGTAGTCTGGAGTGGAATGCGACTGCCAAGTGCACCGTCACCTTACATCATGCATTCTGCGCTAGCCACTTTGGGTTAATTGTATATGTCGGAGTCCCACCACATGCAGTTCAACGGGCCAGGCCTTTTCACCACCCCGACACTGACCATACGTGCTTTTAGGTTTGCCATATCACACATACTGGAGCCATGCGAGATGACTTCCTACAGATAGTCGCCAGGATTAGCCCTATTTGTCGTCTCTTCGGAATAACAAACTACGCGGACGCATGGCTTGGAAGAGGCCCATCCCGGGCTAGCCTTTAACCCTCCTCAGAACACTCACTATCCTCTCCGCGAGATGTCTTCGTCTACTGCAATTGCGTTCTGCCTGTGCCGCCTTTGCAGCCTCTGCAAGAGAAGCGACACATACCCTCATATGCCAGCTGTTGGAATGCGCCCAATGGCCCGAAGACAATCTCTGTCAAACCAACTTCCGGGAGGTCTGTCACATCGCCAGAGACATGTCTGGTTACCTAGCATTCATTTTTCTATTCAAAAGTTGCGAGTCCATGACTTTCTCTATTCAGACCCAAATGCGGCCTCCATCAGTTTCACCGCCACCTTTTCCCTACCACCACTCCGAGCGCTTAGCATAGCCGAAATAGACCCGCTTGACTAGCACTACTCCATGAATTCGCTAACTGAAGCAGTCATACTACGATAGGCAGCCACTCGATGCTATGGCGCTATTGCAAAATGGCCGGTTTCCTGCTACTGCCTATGGCACTCTGTTTCGTGGACCCGCTTCTATTGAGCCTTGTTTTGGCGAGTGGTGTAGGAATAGATGTCTTGTATACATGAGTACGTCGAATAAACATGGGGGCCTTCCTGCCCAGAGTACTTATGGTCGATCTCACGCTCCTTCTTACTCTTCTTAATCAATCCACTTCATCATAACTCCCCTTTCCAAGAGTCGAGCCACCGATTGACATTTCCGAAATAAACCGTTCCATCCTACATCAGAGGAAAAGCCCCGCACCAAAGTACCCCTGACATACTCCAGCCAGCAGTTATCACCACTCGACCAGCGTTAAACGGCTTCGCTATCCGCCCCGGAAACCTCTTCTTCCACACACCAGAGCCTCCTCACCGTGGCTGGTACCATGGCTGGGACACTCTACCCCCTCTATCCCACGGCGGTCATTGTCCCGATCCTCGCATTCCCATCATGGATTCTCTGCATACCGCCTCTGTACTGGCATTTCTCGCAAGGCAATGTCGCCGCCGGCTCCCTCATCCTTTGGATGACCATGCTCAACTTTTTCAATTCGATCAATCCACTCATCTGGCCTCGCGACAATGTGCTGGAGTGGTGGAACGGCAATGGGCTCTGCGATATCGAAGTCCACATCAAGGTATGCGCTGTCGTGGCGACCACTTCTTGCGCTGCCGTCATTGCACGAAAGCTCGCTGGAGTTATGGACACTCGCAACATCACCGTCGCCCCAAGCCGGAATACCAGAATAACGGAGAGGGTGTTAGAGGTGTGGTGGTGCTGGGGCTTCCCGCTTGTCCTGACGGCTCTTTACTATATCGCTCAGCCTTCACGCTACTTCATCTTTGCCATCTCAGGATGCGTTGCGGCCTACGATACAAGCTGGCCGAGTATCATCGTTTCTTGGATGTGGGGTCCGATCACAACGTTTGTCGGCGCTTTCTATGCTGGTAAGTTGATAGCTCCAACCGCCTTAAGCATGAAACTAATCCGCACTTCAGGCCTTCTAATTCTCCGACTTTTCCGGTACCGCCGCGAGTTCCATCGCCTAGTAGCTGCTCGTAACACCACCAAGTCGCGTTTCTTGCGCCTCTTCTTGATGGCAATCCTCTTCATCACCCTGTTTCTACCATACACTCTCTACATCCTCTATGTACTCGCGAGCACCGTCGAGGATCCGTATGACTGGAATTTAATCCACGGACCGAATTGGAATGTTATCATCAAGGTCCCAACCCAAGGCGGGGTCCGCTTCGACATCTGGGCAGAGATTGCCACAGGATACCTCCTCTTCCTACTCTTCGGTACCGGCACGGACGCGCACAACACTTACAAGCGAATGCTCTGCGCTTTTGGTCTCGGCAAGATCTTCCCCGGTCTTTACGTCATGCACGGGAGTGGCTCCTCTACGCCTTCCAGCGTTACCTTCGCCAAAGGGTTCGCTTCCAGTTGTGCAAGCAAAGCTAAGATTTTCTTTTCAAAGAGTGACTCTGTTACCGAGATCCCCCTTGGAAGTGCCAGTAACGACTCCATCTGCTTCGGAACACCGACCACAACCTGCTCTGGGCAGCTCACACACACCTCAACCAATGAACCGATAATTCCACAGAACGTACGAGTTGCCGATCAATCCAGCACCAACGGCTCCTTCTTCAACCGTATGTTCAATCGCCGCAATGCTCCAGAACCAGCCTTACCCATAGTCACCACTCGATCAATTGAGCAGGTGAGCGCCTTCGACATGTGCCCGGTTGCTTCCGTACCCCCTGTTGTGCACGCTCGTGCCTGGGCCTCGGAGCGCTTGGCCACAGGCAGACATCACAGCGCAGACGGTGTTCACAGCGAAGACGGTGTTCACAGCGTGCATGAACTCCATCAAGCTCGTTGCGAAGATGACGGTACACAGAAGCAAACTGATGCCAGTTACTGGGCCTAGTCACGGGCGTCCCTACCTTCGCTGAATCACAGCAGCCGGCGGAGAACATGTACAGTGAAGCTTTCAGCATCTTGTTGAAGCCTGGAAAATATCTTCGATTTGGGTCAACGCTTACCAGCAGAACATCTCCTACCATATTACTTCGTATATCTATCCATCTATGGGGGCTTCGCACTGCAATAGGAAGGCGGAATTATTTGTATTTATCTAGAAGATCTGGTTGATTTCCAATGAATTTATTTTTAACGAACAGTCCTCCATTATCAAAAGTTCAAATTGCTTGTGCGCGCGTAATCGTAGCAACCTTGCAGAATCATGCAACCTGTCACTTTCTATAGTGGTGAATGGTTGTTTAGCTCAACATACCTGTGTTGTACGTTGCGATATTGCGTGCCCTACGACACAAACTGGTAGCGCTTTCACTATGGTTCCGTGATGCCGCATCCAGACCTGGACTCTGGACAGGACGGAACGCTCACATGTGAGCAATGGTGCCACGGCACTTAGACACCAGACGCGCCGAATAGGTCTGGGCGTGCGGAGAAAGGGCCGATGCGATCAATTCACCAAATCCATGACATCACAATTGCAAACGGAAAGACAGGCATTATCGTGAAGCATATTGATTTCATTAACCGTGTTGTATGTCCACATGGCAAATGCATCTCTCAAAGGCGAGCTCGAAAGCAAGCCGGTGTTAGAGGAACATTTGTGATGTTAGGTTCAAGTAACGTTCGAAACCCTCAACTTGTGCTTGACCAGCATCCCACTGATAGCCTCAACCCGGCACAATTGCTTCCTCCGCAGCAGACCATTGAAGCACTCGCGTGTCCTCCGCATGACGTATTCGGATGATCGAAGTACAGAAGTCGAAAGATGATGGAGATATCGATTGTCGGTTGGGAGGTATGCGCCGTTTAGTCGTTCATCGATGTATATCTCGAAATTGAGGTGGTGGGTTGCTGAGATTGAGGTGCGATGCGTTTACTTGCTGTAGGATTGTTAGAGCGAGGCAGCCAACTGTGCAATCGAGGTGGTACTTACGAGCGAGCCCTCACCTTCCTCCTCTTACGCTTGAGACGGCGAACGCGCTTCTTCCTCCATTTGGCTCTCATCTTGTCGGCTGGCTAAGGATGTAAGGTCAGCGAATGCATGCGGAGCGGGGTACGGGCGACCGCGACGAGCGCAGGTAGATATGCATTGAGCTCAAGGTGCTCAACTGAGCTACTTGAGCACATGGAAAGAATAGAGCTGAGAACGTACGTTGCTTGAAGATGAGTGTTGGGGTTGAAGAGAGGAAGTTGGAGCTCGCGAGCAGACGAAGATGTTGTGCGGGCAGAGCTCGCTAAGCGAGATGCGCTAAACCACACTCGGGGAATAAGTGGCTGGGCATAAGTGTACGTAAGCAGGCCTCGTACCCCACCTTGATGCACCTTCCCTCTCATCATTCACCGACGCTTGTGCATAAACGGGCCCAGCAACCTCGAAGCAAGACGAAGATGGATGGTGAGGGGGAGCTGGTGGGATATCTGGAGGTGAAGTTGAAGGGAAGTGGCCCCAATCGTGAGTACATCCCTGACAAGGTAGCACCACCGGGTGCCGTATCCATCGCCGATAAGTACAAAGTCGCGGTCTGCAAAGATTATTCAGGCGCGTCTCAGCACGCTTGATTAGATACAGGAAACCTTATGCCTTAACTTTTGTAACACGCACCGGGCCGAATCGCCTTGGTCATCGGCAATGCATGATTGCAGGCCGTGGCGCTAACATTGGCAGCAACGCCGGATCTGATCGACATATACGGAAATGAACAGTTCTACCTCGGGAGGAATGCATCTCTCTGGTGAGGGCAGTATTCTCCTGGTGGACTGTTCTTATTCTGATGTGCAATTGCAGTCGCCGCCACTGGTCAGACCCTACCATTTCCAATAGACATCTTCGTATCCACTGCATCCTATACGAGAAAGATTGCGTCTCTGACATACGGCCCTTTGTGTACGCAACTGACGTGTCGACGAACGGCACCTTTCTCAGAAAGAACAATGCTGAGTGCTTGAGCTCACAGGGCAAGGGTGGAGTTCTTATGGGTCGCGATAATGGCTCATTCCTCCTCGACGAACAAGACGAGCTCAAGATTGCGGAATCTGTGACCTTGATTTACCATGAGATGGAAACCGCTACGGACCATCAACTGACGATTACGCAAAAGCGAGAGAAGCAGATCTTCGCCTCTCGGTATCTCGTAACGGGTCGACTACTCGGCAAAGGCGGGTATGGAAAAGTGCTGGTGGGTATACACCAGAAGACTCAACGGCAACTCGCCTGTAAGGTGGTAAATCTCCGCGGTCTTTACAATGGCAGCACACCTCCCAACTTGTTGTTGCACGACGCAGACTACACGCAAGAGAGTTTGACTACCGGTACGAGGAAGCGCTGGCCCAGCAAGGTTGCGCGGTGCTTTCGCGAGTTCGAAGTCCTCAAGGATATCAGTCATCCGAACATTATCAGCATTGAAAAGGTGTTCTGGAACTCCAATACGATCTACATCTTCGAGGAACTTGTTACTGGTGGTGACCTCTTTTCTTACATCGAGTATAAGCGAGGTCGACTTGCAGATGTGGAAGCAGCTGTCATTGTTCGACAAATACTGATCGGAATCGAGTACCTTCACAGCCACGGGATTGTTCACCGCGACCTCAAGCCTGATAACGTCCTCATGACTTCACTAGAGGATGGAGCAAGAATCGTCATTACCGACTTTGGCAATGCTAGGTGTCTGCCCCACGCCCATACCACCCCTCGCGCTCGTTCGACCTCAAAGGGACGTATGTTTTCCTTGGTCGGAACTCTAGAGTACGCCGCACCCGAGATACACAAAAGGAACCCCACCATCCCAGCTGAGCAAGGTTATTCTAAGGCAGTGGACATGTGGTCGATTGGTTCTATTACGGCAACACTTCTTACGGGCGACGTTATCTTTACCGACCGTGGACATCCTGATTACGATGAGGACCCCTTTGAAGTCATTATGGGGCTCGCTGCACGGTGCGACATTAGCGTCATTGACGACGAAACCGACAATGCTTGGAGCAAAGTGGGTGACCGACCAAAAGACTTTATCAAGAAATCACTTGTTCTGCATGAGGAAGACCGCCTCACAGCCACGAAAGCACTGGCGCATCAATGGTTTTCGAACTCTCGACATGCCCCTGAGTTTGAGGCGCTGTATGAGCGGTCGATCAAAGACTGGCAGCCACGAGAGAAAGCCGTTGATCTTGTAGAGCGCATACCTGAGATCTTGCCCGCGGCCGGAGAATCACACAACACGATGTCTTACCACTTCCCCCCGGCCTCTCGTGAATGGCCTATTTCCAACAATCGCGTGCGTGCCACACCTCAACAATCAGCCCAAAAACCGCCCTTCGCGCCTGTTACTGAAGAGTACGAAGAGCATTACTTCGAAGGTCCCAGCAATCATGAGCGACAATCCTTCGAGCAGCAGTCTTACGAACATGGTTCCAATGGTTATGGATGCTTACAAGCTCCGTCCCAGTTTCATCGTCCAGATTCGCTCGACGATTCGATGAAATATCTCTCAGTAGATGCTGATCCCCCGGCTTCAGGTATGTATTCGGCACATGAAGCACAACCAAGGTACTTGTATGATAGAAATCTGGGTGAAGTGGAGGTCGAAGACTCCCAACAGGGTGACAATTCGCAATCGCGTACGCCTGAGACGCAAATCGATTCCCTGGTCATTAGCGACACTCCCGTCAAGGTTGGTACCAAACGCCCGCCTTCGTCGCAGGAAATGCTGCCACCTTATAAATCGTTCTTCAGCGAGGAGTATACAACGACCGGACATACGGTACCAAAAAGGAGGAAGTTGACCTCGACCTACTACTGATCCTCCAGCTAATCGCGCAGCGTCGCTAACATTTGGTGTTATATGTAACATGGGACGAGATGGTGGGTGCTTTCCCTTCTTCGCAATGTTGTTATTTGTAGTCGAGATGGTAATATAAATTGTCTTTAAAAGCTGTTGTATTCGCTGGTGATGTGCCCATCGAGCTTGTAAGAGAATACTATTGCGTGGATGACGCATGGGTAATTGTAGTAGGACGCCGCAATGCAACACTTGGAAAAGACCTTGCAAGAAGACCACAATGCATATTGAGACTGGCTCTGAAATCTCGTCGTATACGACTAATCTATGTGGTATACTGAAAGTGCGGGTGCCGATATCCCAGCATCTCTTCATTTTCCTCCGTCAGCCGGTAGTCTCGTTCCCCATTAGCCCGCTTCTTGTTCTCCCATCTGCAGTATAAGGAATGGGTTACTGTTAGGACAAGAGATAACGCAAGCATGCCAATGTTGATGGCGTGGCCGGTAGTATAGCGAGGCCTGAAAACCTATTAGCACAGCGTCGTAGCACATGGGTGATGCGGGGAGTACTCACGCATCTTCCTGCAAATAGGTAAACGTCGCAATGAACGCGGCCATGTTCGCAATCATGATTTGGAAACCTGTTCCCGTAGCACGAACGTAGTGCGGAGCGAGGTTGTTCGTCAACCAGCCCATGACGAGCGGTGAACAAGGAAATATGCCTGCCGCCACGAGGAACGTGCCACCATATTGGACGGAACTTGTGGTCGAAGCAATAAGCATAATGTACCCGACGATGGCAACGCTGCACCCAACAAGCATAAGTGGTCCACGCACTTGCCACTTATCTGAAAACCATCCTGTGAGCAACACCGTGAAGAAAGCGCACATGTTCGGCGGTACAGTAAACAGCTGCGCCTTGACCTGAGTATACCCCAAAGACCGGATAATCGTCGGCAGGAACAGCGAATAGGAGTATATGGGCGTGATGATCGCGAAGAAGTTTAGCGAGAGCATGATGGTGTTTACGTTGAGGAGCGCGCGTCGAACCCAGTACCAAGAGAACTTTTCTTCGTCGACTGTTTCCGTCGCGCTGGAGCCATGGGCGTCGAGGCGCATGCGTGCAATACAGGCAGCCTTTTCTTCGGGGGTGAAGAATTTGATCTCGGAAGGGGTGTGGGGGAGGACGAAGAGGATGGCGATGCCGAAGACGATGGTTATGGCGCCTTCGACGAAGAAGATGAAGGGCTGTGTTTTGAGTCAGAATTTTTTAAGGCGGAAGGTGCATGGGACTTACCCAACCGTTGTACCCTCCACTGTGAATCTGCGCCAGACCCGTGGCCAGCAAGCCTCCGAAAGCTCCGGAAAGTGGCGCCGCACAATAGAAAAGCGTGATTCGAAACATCATTTGGTGACGCCGATAGAACATGGACAGATACACCAACATGCCGCCCAACAGCCCGCCTTCAGCAAGCCCCAAGAAGAATCGTGCAACAAGCAGTCCGGTATAACTCTTCACGAAACCCGTACACATCGAGACGACACCCCAAGCAATCAAAAGACTCGGCAAGTAAAACCCGGCCCGGAAGTACTTGATGACTAGATTGCTAGGAACGTCGTAGCAGATGTATGGCACGTAGAAGACGGCCAAGGCGATGTTGAATTTGTTGGCATCGAGTTTGAGGTCTTCGGCTAGCCCGTCGATGCGAGCGTTGCCGATGTTGCTTCGGTCAATGAAGGCGAGCAGCCAGAGACCGAAGAGCCATGGCATTAATCGAATGTCGAGTTTGCGTGTGATGCGCTTGTCCAGTGCTGGGGAGATATCGATGGGTTCGGAAAAAGTTGTCTTATCTTCTTCGATATCGGCAACGGTCGTCTTGTCCTCTTCGACATCAGAAATGTGTTGAGGCGAAAGAGTTCCATCTTTCTTCTCCTCCGTGGTTGTCATCGTGGCAGCAAAAAGGTTCACGTCAAAAGGATCTGAAAGAGTGCAATGCCACGTTTTAAAAAGGTCAATTCAAATGGGAAGAAACCAAAGCGAGGAGATAGACGCAATAGGTACCAACAACATGGAGACGGGAGCCAGCTATCTTTGTACCACTGGCACCTCCAATACTCTCCAGGATGCTTCCCCGCACTCCCCCAACAAGCAGTGCTGCTGATGCACGCGTCAACAGACTACGCTTAGCAATCTCATGTCGGATCTGGGGGCTCAAAACCACCGGGCATGGCCTCGGCAATGGGATGAAATGCCGTATGTGGCACCGGCCTAAGAGTGACGTCGTATATGATAGTCGGAGAGGGGAAACATCCTTGGTGTCGATCGTGGACGTTGGTGCGTGAGCATTGTAGATCCATCTGGAGACTGGAGCAATTCAATCGTTTTTGATGCCGTATCACAAAGTCGACAGCACTCTACGTGAAGGGATAGTGATTACGAGATGAACGGTTATAGTCCTCGATGCAAGTACAGTGCGTGCTGGGAGGTGGTCACCATGGTTTGTACTTGGGTGGGTGGGTGTTAGCGTTAGGCTAAGCTTTCGGTTCTTGATTGGCTGAAATGCTTCGAGATATTGACCAGCTGCAACGGGGCGCGGATGTCATGAACAAAGCACCCTGGGTGGTCGGTCTGTTTAGATAAATGTGCTCATATAGGGACCTGGGAAGATCCGGTACAAATCACTGCCTGTACTTCAGTATTATCATATTCCGAGCCCCAAGATCTCCGGCCAAAATGACATCAAATCCTTGGCCAAAGCTTCCCCAGACCGCAACATAGACGTCAAACTCACCTCCACCCTCATGCATCTAAAGCCTCCACAATGGACGCCCCAACACCCCCACCCATAGTGAAGCTCACAGAAGACGACCTCTACCGCCGCTCATCCCAATACAAACACTGGTCTTTCACGCCGTCCAAACTCGCCGCTCTCCGCCAAAAGACAAACATCCAAGCCAGCGAGCGTGTCAAAGCGAACGTCGCACGGCGACGCGCACAGCGCGCAAAGAACATCGATACTACCAGCGCAAGCGAGAGCGATCGCGCGAATACACCAGGTGTCGAGAACGGAGATGGAGGCGCGGGGCATGGCGGCGCGGCGGGGGATAATGAAGTGGATTGCCTCACGGTCGCGGAGGAGATGAAGCTGGTGGACAAGTTCTGTCAAACTGCGCTGGAATTGGGGAAGTTCATCAAGGCCACATCTGAGGTTACTGTAAGTTCTCCCTGTCCTTCTATCGCGCCGAGATCTATGAAGACAAGAGACATTATCTGACCCAAGTTCCCTCAGGCTACAACAATTCAATACCTCCGCCGCTTCTACCTCTACAACTCCCCCATGACCTACGAAGGCCAAAACATTGCCCAAACCGCCATGTTCATTGCCTACAAAACAGAAGGCGTACACATGCCGTCCGAAGACTACGCCGCCAAATTCCCGAATTCCACCCGCGAACAAGTCCTCGCTCCCGAACACCTCATAATCCAAGCGCTCCGCTTCAATCTCGAAGTACGCCACCCCTTCCGCGCCCTGAAAGGCGCACACGTAGAACTCGGAGAGATGGTGAAGGGGACATACGTCCCGCTGCAATGGGACAAGCGGACAGCCGCACACATTCAGGACGCGATACTCAAGCTGCCGAAGCGGAAAGACGGCGCGCCTATGAATCTGAGCCAAGATGACTTCAGGAAAAGGCTTGAGTACGACTACGGCGTTGCATCCAACATCCTCAAAACATCCGCCCAACTAACAGACGCCTACTTTCACTACGCGCCTTCGCAAATTATGCTGGCCGCACACCTCCTCGCCGACGAACCCCTGACCCTCCTTCTCCTCTCCACCAAGCTCCCTTCTCCGAGCCCCATCTTCGTGAAAACCCTTGACACGATCCGCGCGTGCGCCACCATGATGTCGTCGCACCGAAGCTACACTGATTCGGCAACAGCGTCCGAAGACAAGGAAGCGAGAGATAAGAGGGAGAAGGCGGAGGTATCAGCTATTATTAAAAAGTTGAAGCAATGTCGTGATCCCGACAAGATGGATCTGGTGAAGCTAAACGAGGCGCATAAGAGAGATGCGGTACTGGACGGTGAATTGGATGAGAGGAAGGCTAAGAGGAGGAAGTTGGGGAGGGAGACGGCGCAGAAGGAGGCGGATGAGTTTTGGGGGCCCGAGTTGCCGAAGAATGGAGCCGAGTAAGGAGAAAAGGGACGGATGGCTGTGGGGTTTGCGGTACATTGCATTGCGAGGTGTTCCGGGGATTTGCATTGACATGGAGTTTTGGACTTTGCAGGCCTCCTTTCGACATGTCAGGTTGTCAATGTACGAAGAGATGGAGTGCTTACGCTCTAGGCCAATTGTAAAAAGTTTACTTTGACGGATATGGTCCTGAAGCCGTTCCGTAAGAAAGCTAATTGCACCACGGCTATCTGCTTAGAAGGGCAGTGTACTAAGTTTGAACTTTTGGGTGCTATGCAAAGAATGAAAGGTAGTATACCCCTTGGTCATGAAGCGGGCAAGTACGAACGCAGACCGCATGCAAACACCCCCAAGGGAGTACCTCTGTCAGTCTTCCCTTGCAAATTAGACCTTCCACTCCACCAAACTGCTGAAGACAATATCTTATTGATCTTTCAGGAAGATAATCCGTAGGAGCGAGAGCAAAGACCACAGACTTCTCTAACCACAAACACCCAACGCAGTGGAAAGAGAATGTAAGCACCGTGACTCTGAAGCTCTCAGTATACCTTTCCCGTCAATTTCTCAAGCACCGCTTTACCGAACGGGCTTGCGATCAATTTCCCAGGTTCCGACAAATATCTACGGCATCGGACGTCCCCGCCTCTCACCTCCACTCTGCTTACCAGTATGCATCATCGGCGCCACAGGAGCAGTCCCCATAGCATTCGGCGGCACCTTGGGCGCACCAAGCTTCGAGTGACCCAGAAAGATGCCAGGGGCTGGACGAGCCGCTTTCTTGACATCCGCGACATGCGACTTTTGCTCTGCGTCTTCGAAGTATTCGTTCAGCCCGTCGGTGTAGATCTGGTGATCGGGCTCGCAGGCGGGCTTATCGGCAGGGCGATTAGCTTTTTGCGAAGTAGAAGCGTAATGCTGGTCTTGGGGCAGATTCTTGCGAGGGTTGTGGGGGATGCTGGGATGCTCGCGTTGGCTGTTGAAAGGACGCTGCTGATGCTGCTGCTCGCGGGGGGTGTCGTGGGTACGCTGGGGCTGCTCGTTATCATAGTAGCCGATGCCTTCATCGGCAGCGACGTGACGAGGCGAACTCTCCTGGGAATGCAGCGTGGCGCCGCCGCTGGAGAGATTTTTGGCATATGCCATTTGTTCCCTGAGCTTTTCCACACGTCGGACAATTGCTGCTTCCTCCTGCTCCTCCTGGGAGCGTTGACCAGTGCTCAGTTCGTTCCGGGCTTCGTATTCAACCGGATATCGGTCATTTCGAGAGTCATTCCTACGATTGTGCGCATCGTCCCGGACAACAGCTTCGTCGGTACTCTCTTCGTCGGTCTGGCCCAGTTGATCATTGCGGGACAGTTGGGCTAGAGGTTGGGGTAAGAAATTAGCAAAACTCATCAAGAGGGTTCTCAGCACTTGATCTTTTATGCTGGGGACTTTGCTTTCTCGCGAATACGACGCAGTATATACCCCTGGATTACGTACCGTTGTGGGCCAGCTGGGCGATGTGGACTTGGGGTCGGTTCTGCACCTCCTCACTACAGGCTCCCGCCGGATTAATAACTGAGCCGCTTCCAGAGTCAACACGCCTGGGGGTATTGTGGGACAAGGACTGCTCTCGCGGAGTTTGCTCGTGAGTTTCAGTCTTCGTCTTGGCTTTTCGATGGAAAGCAGCGAACTTGAGTAGAACCTTCTCCAAGGTCGTGATAGACTTGTAGAGTTCACGGTCCTCGCTTCCAACGTTCTTGTGGACATATACCACGTTCCAGGCTGCCGTCATGAGGTCATCAAAGTTGGGCAAGGCGGTTTTGACGATGCTATTGAAGAGGTCAATTTTCACTTGCTCAGGGATGCTGTTGAATATGGCGCTCTTTGCAGTGCTGGAAATGTCGTCAAGACCAATACGTGGGCGTTTATTGGCGACATGCTTGGTGACCAGATCTCCGACATTTCGCTTACGCGAATCTCCTAATGAGATATTTAGTGGATACGTTTAAGTAGAGCTGTGGGAGTACATACCGTTGCCGGATCGTCCGTCACGCTCAGTCTCCAAGTTCAGTTTCTCGAGAGTCTATATGACAGTAAGAATTTGTCTTGTTATTACCATCAATCTTATATCACCTTGCCGGGACTGATCTGAATCTTTTGCTGATTGAGCGCGCCGCGTGCAACTTGGCGTAGCTCATTGAGCGAGCGCTTGCGCGTGTCTATTGCCTCATACTTCTTCACAAACAGCGAAATCATCTGCCTAGCGATGAAGACATGAATAGGGACGGAATTCAGATCGTCGTCTCTCTCAGGAAGGGCGCTCGATTCGCTCATCTCGCATTTCCCTTGTTCAATCATGAAATGAACCCTGGAAGTGCGTTCGCAGTGGTCCTCGGCGAACAGCACATTGCCGAGATCAAGTCGGGTAGCACCCTCTCTGAGCCTAACTTCGGAGAACGGCGGATGGAGCCTGCCCTTGACAACCTTATAGTTGGGCGGCTCTGGGTCTCCAATACCAGTGAGAAATGTATCCAGGTGCTTCGTGTCCAAGAACTTGAGTTGATCACGAAGGATGAGGGCGCGTTTCTGTGGACGGTTCATATGCGCGATGGAGGGGAACTCCGACACATCCGCTGGATAATTCATACCGTGTAGGCGTGGTAGCTTGTTCGCTTCAGTGTGCTGTACGGTCAGTTCATGGCTCAGTAGCAGTCCTCACAAACGTTCCCACTATTGGGAGGTGGGAAGGCGTTCCAGAAGAATCAAAAAACTTACAGATTTGGTTGGCAGTGGCAGGTAACTGCTGAAAGAAGGAGCAGAAGGATGGCGAGTTTATATACGCTCAGGTTTCTGGATTGCCCCCAGCCTTCAGTGTCGGTACATGCTCTCTTACTCTGAGCGCGGCAGTGAAGTAGGAACTCCATAAAGTCTCCCCCGGAAACTGATGGAGTAATAGATTAATGGAGCATTTGAAGCTGCTGATCGCGTTTCTGCGTAGGCCGACATGACAGCAGGTCTGTATCGCATCTTAGCCTTGAAGTAATGGGTGTATAAATATGTTTGCTGGTGGCCTGCATGTCCTATGGCGGGTTGATAATGCGCGGATGTGTTTCCGTCGCCCGGCTGTTGAGTGCGCGTAGGCACGTGTTGGAGGGCAATGAGGCTATGAGACACTTTTACACACGGACAGAATGGTCACAAAATGAACATTATCAAGGAAGAAGCTCAGTGGTGGTGCAAACTTTGTGAAGGAAAGGACGATGGCGAGGCTGGGGACGCACTCGGAGGGCATAACATCGAGAAACATCAATATCGTGCATTCTGTACAGACGCACCAATTATCATGGATGCCCTAATAAAGTTATTTGCATGATCATGTATTATATGAACCATTACCGGCCTACCCTCTACGTAGGCGCCTGTGATCATGCATCGCTCATTGTTATTGGTACACGGTCCAAAAGATCCGGCAGCCGTTGCCTACAAATACAAGCCCTCAGGCTCACCCTCGCTCTTCGTCTTGAGCACACGCTCTCTAGCGGCGCGGAAGTCTTCCATGTTGACCCGCATTCTGCGCTCACGAAGAGCCATCAGACCAGCTTCTGAGCAGATGGCCTTGATGTCGGCACCGGATAGGTCGTCCTTTTGGTTGATGAACTCGTCGAGATCGACATCTACGTTGAGTGACATCTTGGAGGTGTGTAGAGTGAAGATCTTCTTCTTCGTCGTCTCTGCGATGATTGTCAGTGTTTGATATCGGCTGTATACTTGACCGGCGACTTACGATCGGGATTCTCAAAGAGAATCTTTCTGTCAATACGACCAGGACGGATGAGCGCGGGATCGAGAGTCTCGATCTTGTTCGTAGCCATGATGACCTTTACGTCGCCACGATCATCGAAACCGTCGAGCTGGTTGAGCAGCTCCAACATGGTACGTTGGATCTCACGCTCACCGCCGGACGTTGACTCGTAACGCTTTGTGCCGATAGCATCGATCTCATCAATGAAGACGATAGAGGGCGAGTGCTCGGCAGCGACTGTGAAAAGCTGTCGCACAAGCCGCGGCCCGTCTCCAAGATACTTCTGGATCAGCTCACTTCCCACTATACGTAGGAAAGTCGCGCTGGTCTGGTTGGCCACAGCCTTGGCTAGCAGCGTCTTGCCCGTACCAGGAGCACCGTAGAGAATCACACCCTTCGGCGGCTTGATACCCATCTCTTCATATAGCTCGGGATGTAGCAGGGGCAGCTCCACGGCTTCGCGAACTTCCTGAATCTGTTGCTCCAATCCACCAATGTCCGCGTACGACTCCGTGGGCGCCTTGTCTAGCTTCATGACCGAAACGAGGGGATCCGCGTCGTCCGTCAGCACACCGACCACGGACACGGATTTGTGATGCAGCAAGATGCTAGCTCCGGGCTCGAGCAGGTCCTTGTCAACGAACGACATGATGGAGACGTAGTATTCGGGCCCGGTGGCGCTGGAAACGATGGCGTGGTCGTCGTCGATGAGCTCCTCGAGATTTCCGACACCCATGGGGCTGCCTCGCATATCGTCGACCCGCGACCGCTCGTCGGCATTGCGATCAAGGCCCTCCGAGTCTACACCGGCGCTGGCGGGCTGAGCGGTAGTCGCCGCCTTGGCCTTCCGCAGGCGCTCCTGGTTCTCGACGTACTCCTCCTCCAGCAGCAGATGGTCGTGGATGCGCTGCATTCGCAGGTACCTCAGCTTGCATCGCGCAGTCGGGTAGACGGTCGGAAGCTTCGCCGAGGCGCTCGGTCCGGCGGCCCTCTTCTTCTTCCTGCCGATGCGGGTCGTTGGTTGCGGCGGAGGCTCGTACTTGGGCTTGTCTTTCTGCAGCACAAACGGACGTCAGTATGCGGGCTAGGCGGCGAGGCGACGTAATGCTGGCTGGCAATCGTAGGGTGTAACGGGTAGAGACTGGAATGCATTTACTGACCTTGTCCTTCTTGTTCTTGTCATCGCCGCCGGGGGCTCCCCCAGCACTGGACTGCTGGTTACCCTGTTGATGCTGTCAGTATCGCCGCTCGGAGGTTTCGCGGGCGGCAGGCTCACCATGACACGCGCTCAACGAAGGTCGCAATGGGCGAAGGGCGGGACTGTAGGGATGTAGTATTTGCGCGTGATGGAGGACGGAACGGTGGGTCGTGGGAGCGATGGTGCAGACTGGGCGTGTTTGTAATGGGGATGCTGGCGGCTTCGACGCTGAGCCCTGGAGAGCTTCACCACGGCCCTAGCGCTGTCACGTGCGGAGGCGCCACCACTTCCTGGGGATGCCAGCACCTCGACCCATGGACGCTTCCGCCTCACGCCAAAGAGCGACAGACACGTCAGGGCACGTTTGGCTACTTCTACACCACTCGCACAGCTTCTAGCATACGCCGCTGTTGTTCCCATTCCACTGCGCTTCCCAACTGACGAGTGACGACGTACTGACAGCCCCGCCGTCTGTGATCCCCAAGCTGTAGCTTCCAGTCCCGCTGCCTCGCCCGACCGACCGACCGACCTGCACGTACCCATCGCACCCTAAACCTCAACCGCTCGCATTGTAAGTGGCTCCTCCCGCAAAGGGTCGTCCGAAAGAGCGAAAGTCCGCCGCACTGGCCCGCCTCCAGCTGCCTGATTGACTCACTGGAGCCGCCATCACTGCCTCAGGCTGACCGTCATTGCAGGGAGGTACCCGAGCTCGCTGCCTACTTGTATCCGTCCTCGGCCACCTTTCGCCCTTCTCGAACCACTCCGCACCCCTCTCTTCTCCGCACAACCACAATCACAATGGCATCGAACCGCACCCGGCGCATTGCGAAGGAGGTCGGCGACATCAAGGCCGACAAGCTCTCACAGATCTTCGTCGAGACGGCGGGGAATGGTGAAGACCTCACCCACCTACGGGGTCAGTTCCGGGGGCCGCCCGACACACCGTATGAGGGTGGCACCTACTACGTCGACATCCGTATCCCCAGCGAGTACCCGTTCCGGCCGCCGCAAATGAAGTTCGAGACCAAAATCTGGCACCCCAACGTCAGCTCACAGACGGTAAGAAAGACTCGTCGAGGGTACGAGCTCGTATGCTGACATGTTGAAGGGTGCTATCTGCTTAGACACTCTCTCCTCCCAATGGTCGCCCGTACTGACCATCAAGTCCGCCCTTATCTCACTCCAGTCGCTTCTCAGCACCCCCGAGCCCAAGGACCCACAAGATGCAGAGGTTGCCGGCATGCTCATCCGAAACCCCTCTGAGTTTGAACATGTCGCTCGCGACTGGGCAGTCAAATATGCGGGCGCCCCAAAGAAGGAAATTGCCGAAGGCAGCGGCGGTGCTACAGCAGAGTCGATCAAGCGAAAGGCCCAGCAAGCCAAGGACAACGAGGCCAAGGTCAAGCTTGCTGCGTATGGTGACCCAGTCTTGTTAGATATGGCGAACACTAACAGCATCACAGATACAAAGGATACAACAAAGATCTTGTCGACCGCTTCGTTGCCATGGGCTTCGACGTGGAAGCCGTCGTCGCCTCATTCGAATACGTCGGTATCGACAAGATGGGTGGGGAAGACTATGAGCTGGAGGAGGCGTATATGGGCGATATCACTGCCCGTCTGTTCGGCGAAGCATGATCGGTGTTCGGCATACATAAGACCTGCGAAACACACAGCATTCATTTCACAACTGTTATATTCACACAGATCACCATGGAGTCTCGGAAGATCGTCTGATACGATTCACGGATGGGTTTACAGGCGTTTCTCATGTCAGGCATGTCACATTTTCGGCGGCGTAGGACAGTGTGCTAACGGGGCGTTCCATTTACTCCAGTTTTGCTGCTAGCACTTTCGCAAATCCGGATCGACCTTCTCTTACAGCTCTAGATAGCTCATCTAGAAACCATACCAAAGACCTTGCTGTCCATGACATGTGCTGATGTCCTATATGTTTTCATTGACTTGAACAGGGCGCCCTCCGACTCCGATTATCGTGGGGGCTCACGGGAGCATACGGGTGGATCCCCAAGCTGAGCGCCTCTACGCTCGCACTGGGACTGCATAAACATACAGCCCCGGTATTTGATCAGAATGATATCTCATCAACGTCGAGCGAGTTTGCGAAGAAATGGGTTTACACAGGCAAGCAGCTAACTCGTTGTAGGAAAGCGAACAAACTTTCGAAATGTTGCTCCGCAAGCACCTTCGACGATGGACGCCCGAATACACCAGCTTTCGAGGTACACCGAGACGGGTCGTCTTTCTTCACCTCTATCTAAAACTAGTGTTACCACATCGAGTAAAAGAGACGGACCGAGAATATGGGGCCGTGCCAGAACGACTAAGTCATCATAGTACTCAGTACACGTGCAATGATGCTTCTAGCGCCAGACACTTGAAAAGATCAGATCGACGTGTTTGCTGATATAGTCTAGTCAAGGAAGAAGGGAAGATGGAGGGTTGGTGTTGCATTTGGCTTGGGTCCGTTCACGTTAGCGAGAAACCGTAAATTGATTGGCTCGTGCTAATAAGGAGGATTAGATAATAAGGAAAGGAGACCGGGTCCATTTTCGATTGACAAATGTGCCAACTGGATGCGATCGTTGTTCGTGGTTTGAAGGATTCAATCAGCGACAGCGTCGCCTTTGTCTCTGGGTAAACGCGCCACGTTGCATCAAATCGATGGCACTTTATTCATCTGTATCAGCGGTTGGGACGATGCACACCAAAGACGCATAGATTAGATTTCTAGAAGTATGGTGGAATACTATTGCGATGCACTGCTATCGGCCACTTCATGACCCCTAAGCGCATACACGGTAGTACAGTATCATCATCCTGGAGTTCAGTGGACCAGAAAGCGGTGTGGTGTGTGGACGGCTTACGTCATAGTGCGATTGAGTATATCAGTGAGGAGGTAAAGCTACCTCCCCGCCTTCCTTTTCACCTGTCACCTTCCTTCATCACAGCAGCGCGTCTGCTATAATCTGGATACCATGGATCCTATTGTTCGAGTGCCATTGTCTATTGTGCACACGTCCATCACCAAGTGTGCGTGGGTTATGTTGTCACCGCTGTGGGTACCGTCGCTCCAGCGCCTTCGAAAGAGACTCCTAACAGCGGCGTAGACCTTGACAAGTGCGGGAACAGTGAGTGAACGTCTCGCAGAAAATAAGGTGGCTGGTGGGAGCCTACGAAGTTAATTTGACTCCGAACCCGGTGAAGTGAAAGGTGTTGCTCGCAACTTGTTCTACCGCGCTCAAGTACTAAATTGCCGTCTCTACAATCAGCAATGAGTCTAGGTCGTCCATGAGCGCCGACGTATTGGTCCTGGCATTTGCGCTTCGAACGAGACCCATATCGACATGGTACATTCTGATGCTCTCGTCATACGGCTCACTCACGCCCACCCAACAACCGCAAGAGTGAAAGCAAGACCCCGCCCTGTCCCCGCTCAGAAACCGTCGCGGCCTCCCAACCACCTCGATAAAAGACCAATGAGGCTTTGCAATGACCCCTGCAGAGCCCTACGAGGCTTGAAACTGGCGATGAACGCACTGACCAGCGATGAATGTGGAGCTCTTTCGTGCATCAGGGACGCTTGGCGGCTGGAGGGCTCACAAAAGTCCAGTATGAGGCTCGCGATTTCTAAACTCAACCTCACACCCGCATTCGTATTCTTCCTACACGTATACTTCTACTGAGAATCCAACTACCCATCATACTTCCACACCACATCTATTCAACCTCACCAATTCCTCACCATGGATCCTCAGTTGGACCTCGACCTGTTTGGCATTGGATCTGGCGACCAGGCTCAGTCTCCGTCTGGTGCTGAGAGCCACCTCCAAACCGAGCATCCGCCTCTGACTCCGTTCTTTACTCAGTTTGTGTCCGAGCCAGAGCCAGAGACTGAGCACGACATCTACGCGTCCGAGCCTAGCTACTTTGCGGATGCATATCAGGAGCTTCTTGGGCCAGTCGCAGACTTTAATGCTCAGAGGTATTATGGTGGGTTGGCATCTAATACTCTCGCTTTCGGCATGGTCCCTGCTAACGTGCTTTCACTCCAGATGCCGACCAGTTCTTCGACTACGATGCTGCTGCTGCTCCACCTACCTCGGAACCAACCACCTCTCATGACCGCCTTGCCGCTCGTATCCAGCAGACCAACAATGACACTGGTGCTGCTGCTGACGACGAGGTCCTTCATGGTGATTACGCTACCGCTGCCCGGGAGACAGACTGTGGGAGCGGTACTGTCACTCCTGCCGAGACTGTCCCCAGCATCGAGTCTGCTGCCAACCAAGAGACGCTCTCGCCAGGTCTCGGAGTGAACGCCAATTCCGGAGGGTTCGACAACATCAATGACATCGACCAGATCGACAACACTCCAGTCGACTTCAGCGAATACGACCACACTCCAGTCGACTTCCGCGAATACGACAACTTGTTCGACTTGAGCGTGCTTGAAGGCGCCGAGACCCCCCCTCCAACTGAAGCTCAGCTTGAAAGCTGGTCCAACAACTTCGATGCCACCAATGGTACTATCGCCTTCGAAGACTGCGCTGGTCCTCAGCAGCATGAGTCGCAACATGAGCCACAGTATAAGTACCAGCCTGAGCTGCAGTATGAATATATGCCCCAGTCGCAGCATGAATACATGCCTCAATCGCAGCATGAACACATGTCTCAGTTGCAGCATGAGGTGATCACCATCTCCGACGATGGTGAGTTCCATTCGCATGCCTTTTGCTCAAATTTCGTTCTGACTTCTACAGGAGAGTCTGATGACGAAGACAATGCTTTCACAACTCAGAACAGCATGCCGCAAGTCCAGAGCCAGATATCAGCCCAATACAAGTTCCAAGCGATGCCTCGCACGCCACCAAGTCTTCAGAAGTTGGCGCCGAAGCAAGCTCAGACGACTCCCAACGACAACTCACCACCACCTTTCATCTCGGGAATGAAGCACCTTGGCGACAATACTTACAAGCTGTCACCGCAGATGGTGGAGCGTCTATGTAATCTGGTCCCGGTTCAATCGGCCTCGGTACTCCCCAACCAGGAAGCTCTCAGCAACACCTACGCACGACTGGACCCACCGAAGCCGGCCAAAGTGACACCGACCGCCAGTCAGGCCTCTCCTCGCAAGCGTCAGCGTGATAATACTGAGCAGCCTGCTATGAGTGCCACCCCCTCGAAGCGCGCTCGTACAATCCCGAAGCCGGACCCGATCGCCTTCACGCCACCGGATAGCTCCGAACGCGGACCAATCTCGCAGATGTTCAGCAAAAAGGTGCCTCTGAACGAACGCATTGTAAAGCAGCAAGCTATGCTCAACAATCAGCAACCTATTGTTCGCCGTTCAGTTGAGACCCTGATGCGAATGCAATTCAAGTCTCTGCACCCGCAGGAGAAAGCGAGGCTCCTACTTCCGCTGCTGCAGGGTGTTCATCCGCTCGATGTCGAACGTCAAGAGCTTGCAGACGACGCCTCGTATGGTGCCATTCGCCAGCGCGAGGTCTTGGAGAATGCTGCTCTCAAGACCGACATGGCTACGCAGAGCGCTGAGTATGCTCAGCAGGAGAAGTTTTCCCAGCAACAAAAGCTGGCTCAGCAGCAGAAGTTGGCTCAACAACAAAAACTTGCTCAGCAACGGGAGCTTGTACAGCAGCAGGAGCTCGCCGAGCAGCAGAAGCTCGACCAGATTCTTGCTGAGATGCAGCAGGGTTGGCTCGCACAGTGATGTCTTCCTTCATCGATATCGACTGAGAGCATTGTATTCATACAATGACAGCAACGATCAGAGCAACGTACGAGCTTAGTATCGACACAACATTTGAGTTCAGTTCCCCCGGCGTGCGCACTGGCATGTTATTAGCACGACGACCCAGCATATCATACCCCGGCGTTTGCACCTGGCTTTCCATCAGCACGACACTTAGTACCTTCCACTTGATTCATTAGTACGACACTTGGCGTCTTTTCTTCGGCGTTGGCACTTGGTATACCATCAGCATGACGTTAGGTGCTATTATCTCGTCGGCATTTCTACCTGGCGATTCATCAGTACAACACTTGGCGTCACTTTCCCCAGCATTTACTGTAGACAGTTTCATTAGCTCCCACAATACATATTGAAAACCTCAAGCCTTTGTCTCCCCCTTTGCCTGCAAGTAATTAAACCCTCTAGCCTCCTGTCCCTCGTTGAGCCCCCAAGCCGTCGAACTATCATCATGAACAGTGGTCCTACGCATATCCCTTACGTACTTGCCCTCAAAACTTCCACCGGTAGCGCGGTGCATCACACATGTGTTGTCCCAGGCTACCATATCGCTTTCCTGCTCCCAGTCGACGCTCAATATGTACTTGGGCTGCGTAACGTGATCGATCAGCTTTTTGAGCAGGGCGTTGGACTCCGCTTCGGGTATAGGGCCGTCTGCGGTTTCGAGATGGTGACAGTGGCCTGAGATGTAAATGCTCTTGCGGCCGGATGGTTCGTGGGTTTGGAGGAGCTTGTGGCGGGTCATTGGCTGGGATGTTGGGTCGAGATCTTTGAAGTACTCAGGGGAACCTTGTTTGCGTGAGTGCAAGAGCGTGTGGGCACCAATGTAGTCTTTCTCCAGAAGCTGCTTCTTGAGATCTTCATCGAGCTCATCCCACGCCGTCCTACTATCCGCGAACTCAGTCTCCCCACCATTCCCAGGGGGTGGAAGCTTAACAGCTCGTAGGAGCGACCAGCTCGCCCGGCGAGGATTAAACGATGAGTCGACATGAAATATGCCATTACCCTTGTTGTAATGAGAACGTGGGGAATCCGCTGCAATCGGGCCGCCGCCTTCATCGACGTTACCGGCATCAAAGAGTTCGTAGTGGTTGTAGCGCAGCTTACGATCACCGGTTAGATAGCGCTTCATGTTGTCGAGCTCGCCGATTCTTTTGGAGAAGTTGACGTGTTGCTCGTCGTCCATGCTGGTGTTGGGGAAGGAGAGGACGCCATACTACGCATAGGGTCAGTTGAGTAAGCGAGATGTGTAAAGGGGGTTTATTACTTTTGCCATAGCAGCTCTGATTTCCTGGAACTGCTCTTCCGACATGTTGGTGAAGTCGGCTCCGCTGATTTCGGCGCCATAGCTGGGATGGAGTTCCTTGACCGTGATGGTCTTGAAAGGCGTATCTTGCAGTAAAACACCCGGCATCTTTTTAGTGTTTCCAAGTGTAGTAGAGAGTATATATGAGACGACGAGTTCCGGAGGGATGGCAGGAAACCCTATAGCCTTTTAAGTCAGCCTGCCGAAGGAAGCCTTGGCTCACAGGATCCTCCCATGATTATTGCACCACCAGTGGTAGCGATCAATAGGATAGGCGGCGCTGCATTTGAAAACGCTGACTCGTTCTCCAGCCTGTAGGAAGCTCGCTGCTCAGACGGTGCGCCCAAAATCGTTTGGTGCATCCTCAAAGTCGTATGGTGCCCTAGCGATGATCTCTTCCCCGCATTTCGGCCGCAACGGCATATCCACAACCAGATGTGGGGCATGAGAACTCACGCAACCGAGCGTGTAGACGAAGCGTGATGGTGTGCTGGATTGTATTCTAGTGATTCTCATCATGTGTCTCTTAACCTCGGCATGGGCGATGATTAGGTGTAAGAGTGAATACTGGAAGTCTGTGGTAATTCTGACTTGTAAATAAATCACCATAGTAATCTACAGTCCAGGCGTCGGTACTATCTTCCTGTTATTGCAGGACCAAGTACGAGAGCGAGGCTCGGCATAAGCCATAGGACAAGCTCGAGCGCACGGCTACCGCGGGAGGCACAAATGCGGAGATGGAGGGCTATTGAGGGCTTGGAAGAAGCAAAGGTTGGACGGACCATCATATATAGAGACCACTGAGGATCGCACCAATGTTGAAGGAGTGGAAATGTAACTTTGAGAGGTGTGATTGCTCAGGTGACCGACGCTAGCGCCGTTGTAAAGACATAACAAGACGCAACGCGACGACCTCTTCGCCTGTCTAGGACATGTCTCGACATGCTCAACGAGATTCCCCAAGGCGCTTGATGCCGGAAATTGTCGCTGCAAAGACATACCATCACAGGCCATGCTACCGTAATCACACGGTCCGAAGCTACCAACGTCGACCCTGCGGCAGCCCCATCAGCCGACGATGCTCCGCTGTCCGGAGGTAGTATCATGGCGCAACTCCGAAAAGAACATGACGAGGTGCAAACGCTTCAACAGGCTCTAGCTAATTCGTGGGGCACAATTATACCACCGCTTCGACGGAAGAAGACAGATAGTCGCCCAGAAGTTTCGTCTCACTCGCACTTCGTATACGGCGGCACGCATGGTGAATACACCTAAAAGAAGAATTTGCGCTCTACAGGAGTATATATACAAGGTATACAGGAACAGAGACGGCGGCCATGTGCAGAGAAGCTCTCGTCGGCGTTGTCAGAGTGACAGCATCTGACACCACAGGCACAGTGACACACGCTGAACAGCTATTCATGTACTCCCATTCCTGGCTTCCAGCTAGTTCACTCAAACTCAACATTCTATCACCGTTCCTCTGATCTCAAAGGCCAAATAGCCTCTGTCCTTTCCCATTACGCTGCCCAGCTCGCGCCTTCCCACCCCGCCTTCCCGCCCAGCGACCTCATCGCCTCTCGCAGGATAATAAATCACACCCTAGCCTAAGGCGATACCAATCAGCCCATCGTTACATCGTTTACACGCCGCTCGACTGAGCAATCCGCATCGACACAACCGCCATGTCCGAGGGATCGTATCGCTCCGCATATGTCCGTCCGACGTTTTCGCCCAACGGGACATTTGTCAATTTCCAAGTCAATATCGAGCCCGCCCATGTTCAGAACGGATATTGGCGCTTCACGGTCGAAAATGACGGCGAAGACGATCTCCGAGCCTATCACCTAGGGTTCTACACTCCAGAGCAGGTATTATCTGCTGCGCTGAACGATGAGTTCAACCGGGCTGCTGGTATCTCGCTCACCTGGCATCCTGGTCAAGCAGACACGTTCCAGATAGCGCGGTCAGGCGCTGCCAGAGACCATATTCGCACCATTACCGAGGAGCGATCACACCTGCGGCGACCCACATCCTTTCAAGGTCACGTCCCCGTGTACCCTGTGGATACAAGCAGTAGGCTACTAGCCCTTCGTCAGCGAAGTGTGTCCGGCAACGGGCCCTTGGGTGGAGACTCGAGTGAACCAGACTTCGTTCAATCGAGTAGACAGTCGGAATCCTTCAACAGCCCACACTCGCAACCCTTGCAGCAAGGCCAATCCCAATATACAGCAAACCCTTGTCGAAGCCCAGGGTTTGCAGACGGTCCAAACCACAGACAGCTCGGCTCAAGCAATTCGCAATCTCCCGCCTTGCCCGCGAATGTGAACCCCCGGACAGGCAACAACCCCTCTCCTGTATCTGCTACAAAATCGGTCAAAGCACAGCAGGCGCTAATCGAGGTTCGACGTGCAGGATCTTCGAGCGCTGGTCAGATTCCTCGGCGATATGAAAGCCAAAGGATACATGCGAGCAGTGCCGCGACTATCCCTTTTCAGAAAGGAACAGCTGTCCGGCGCCGACCAGTTGAGAACCAGACGCAGTCGTCTAATGGTCATTTTCAATCACATGGAGTGTCACTTCCCGCCTTGAGAAACCCCTTGCCAGTACCAGGCACAACAGCATGCGGAGAACCCGCACAGAACGGAGGGAGCCATGCCTGGCGGCCACCTGCCTCTCTTCGACCTACGCAGGGATATGCATCTACTGGAACGCACAGTTCACCATATACATCGCCTCGTGCATTGCCTTATGCGTCACCGTATAGTTCGGCGTATCACATGCAGGACTCACATAACCCTGTCTCTCCCCGGTCTCCCTATGGAGCTATACCGACTCCGCCAACTGTTGTTACTGGCCAGATTAGGTCACAGGGCGCCGGCTCCGATAGATCAAAACAACTACCAGCATCAAGTCCTGCTTCTGGTATGCCCAAGAGTGCAGACTTTTCATCGGACGTCGCATCTACTTCAGCTATAAAACCAACACTGAGAAAGACCGTCAGCTCGCAGTCCTTCAAACAAAACTTGTTCGAGCCCACAGCTTCTGTTTCCAGCATCGGAGGCTGCGCAAGCGCGAGCAGCCTTCCAAACCCCCGCACACCCAGGACGCAAAGCCCCGTCTCACGGGTATTTCATTCGAAACCCTCTGACGTAGAGATACTACAGGTGTCCACTGAAGCGGATAACGCGAACATCGCTTCGCCTCCCCGTCCGCCTTCACGGTCTCCAAGCACAGGAGAGGTCCTAAAGAAACCGAAGGTTATCTCCAAGGCTTTTTCCAAAGGCAACAGCGTTCGTTCGGAAAGCGTGCGTAAAGAGTCGTTCTCAATACCCTTAGAGGTGTCGTGGCATGGCGCTCGCTACGACCCCAATGACCTCTTCGTCACCAAAATAATGCCTCTCAGTGAAGCTGTGCCATGCATGGATTGTGGAGGAAGTGAGCACCACGAGTGCAATTGTTACATAGCAAGTAAGTTGTGACACCTTGGGCTTCCCAATAGCTGGGACAAAATGTGTCGTCATAGTAAGCAATCGGGAGGGCTTTGTGTATAACATTACGTGTTGAGATCCCTCTGGTTGCGCCAACTCTGTACCCCAATCTTAACACCTGCTCTCTCGAGATATTAACATGATTTCTCAGACCTACTACCTACCGAAGAGCCGAATGCCCTCCAGGTGCGCGATCTGGCAGAGATGACCGAGAAGTTCGACCCCGAGCACTGGCGTGAGCACCATGTCCAACCGCCACCGTCGCCGGAGACCGAGACTGCACGCGAGAAGATCCCAGGCCTGGCTGCCATAGTAAGGAATGAGGAGAGCTACAAAAATGATCCTGATCTTCAGGGCTTGCCGGAAGATGCGCTGCCCTTACTCTGGGAGTTGAATCTCTACCCGTAAGCTGGATTGCACTCCAGAAATGTATCCGCTTTCATACTAACGGTGGTGTAGGAATGGGGAATTCCGGGTTGCTCCTGGATTTGAGCACCTCTGGGGTGATGGTGGCAGCGAGGAAGGTACTGAAGGCACCGAAAAGCCCACAGAAGAGGGCACGAAAGATAAAGCAGTGTCGATTTTGGTAGAAGGCACAGAGAGTGATGTTCGAAAGGGCGAAGATGAAGAAGATGGAGATCAATCCGCGGAGATGGTGGAAATGGAGTAGATAATGGGCTCGGGGCATCCAATTTTGGAGCACCAAACGCGTCACGTTTTAGAAGGGCAGATGTCTGGCCTTCCAGAAAACAGACACTAAATCCTTCTCGAGGGGGTTTTGTGGACTACACCCGGTGCCTGATGGTGTCTGCGTGCTTTGGGAAGAGAGTGATGGCGATACGCAAAAGTGTTTTCAGCAGATGCATAGTCTAGACTTCCAAAACTTGACTAAAGCATGCTCGAGAGGACTTCTTTCTATACCGGTCGGCGAAGTATGTGACAAAGTCATTGGCGGTAGCACATCGAAAACCCCCAATCTTGTCATCTTTATGAGTGAGACCCCTCCCGACTCTTTTCATAAAGCTCATACATCCCTTTCTCAAAGCCCAGGGCTAGATCTCCGCACTTTTGATCGCCTGTCGGAAGTACCTGCGTAGCAAAGATGCCGCAAAGTCCCGCCTTTCGATCAACAAACTGCACTAATGTTAGCCTCTATCGCGGCCCAAGCTCAAGCAAGAAAATAGAACTCACCCATGAGATGTTCGGCAACCCAGCCCATACCAACGTACCCTCACTCCTCCCACCCTCCTCATCCCCCATAATCACCGACCCACCAAGCCCATAATCCTTCTCGATGTCCTTGGGAAGTAGACCCATGGAATTCCTCGCCATGTCAAACGAGGTCAACCCTGCGAAACCAGCTTTCCCCGCTTCGTTCAATTGCGGGCGGAAAAGCTCTTCTATGCTCTCCTTCTTGAGCAGCTTCTCGTCTTCGTCCGCAGTGAGGACTGCGTGCAGGACCTTGATGTACGAGGACGCATTGCCGTAGCTGCCCTGACCTCCCATGCAGTCGCGGATCTGCATGCCATTCAATTCGCGATATTCTGGGGCAGTGGCTCGATACGTTGTTTTCTCGCCTTCGGCATCGCGGCGTCCGATGCTCATTTGCTTCTCTTTCATGTCTGGGCGTTGCTCGAGGAAGAACGTGATCTCTTCCACTCCCAATGGACCCCAGATATTCTTCTTCATGTACTCCTCCAACGACATCTTCGACACGCGTTCAACCAGCAAGCCCGCGAAATCCAATCCAGCCCCGTACATCCAACCCGCGCCAGGCTCAAAAATCAACGGCACGGCGAAGCGTGGGAGCAAGTCGGACTCTTTGGTGTGATCTTTGCCGGTGACTTGGAGCCATTGCATAACTTGTGGTGCGAGCTCGGCGTATGCAATGCCACTCGTGTGCGTCAATAGTCGGCGCAGCGTGATGGGCGTTTTGTGCGGCACCTCAATGGCAGACCCATCGTCATTGAAACCTTGCAAGATCTTGAAATCTTTAAGCTCCGGGATATGCGAGTAGACGGGTTCATCCAGAGAGACCAAACCACGCTCTACGAGCTGCATAACGCAAATGGAGGTCATGAGTTTGGTACACGAGGCTATCCACATGACAGCATCTTTCTGGAGGGGTTTGCGATCTTCGGGTGGGGGCTGGAGGGATTGAGAGCCGAAAGCTTTGGAGTAAGTGAAAGATCCTAGCGGGGTATTTAGTAGGTGATATGAGTAAGGAAGGGGGTTGTGTAGATACCATCGCGGTTCGTGGCGTAGAGGACGCAGCCGGGGATCTCTTCGTTAGAGACGGCGGTCTCGATCGCTTTCTCAAAGGCTGCCATGTTTCGAACGCGGTATTTGGCGCAGGCCCTGTCTTCTACGCTGGTCTGGAGAACGTGGACTTTCGCGAAGTGATGTTATCTCTATTACAAATCAAGATGGAGAAGCGTGGTCAAATTCCCAAAACGAATCGTGCTCCGTCGTAATGAAGGTATAGTATGGACAATACCGCGTCCTACTAGATGTACTTATACACACCGATCCTATCAAGCCACCTATGACAGTCCGCGTTTTCGTCCGACGTACATTTGGGATGTTAGTGGATATTAGGTTACCTGCTTGCCTCGGTCCCCGCGATTAATCAGACCTCTCTCCTCATGCGGTTAGCATACCGCGAGTCAGTCATTAGCGAGGATCTTTTCGTGCGGGAAATATCAGGCAGCGACGGTGATGGTTGGCTGCTTCGTATAACATAGGGAGGAGGAAACACATTGTGTATACCAAGGTGGGCCACTGTGCTACTAACTTGTCACTAAACGTTATAACTATGTAGTTGCCTAGACGCTTTCGACGCGTGGAGGACAACGTTACGTGATTGGAGGCCTGTGATGAGTACTGTAGAGATGTCTGATGTGTATGTAGCGCTGACTTGTGCTGGGGATCCATGTTCTATACTCTGTGGATGCACACGAAGAGTTCGGCATGAGCTCTTCAACTCGCCCGCAGCATGTGCACCATGCCGCGTACGCTCTCACAAAGTCCACTTCCCAAACCACTCCAAAAGAACCCTCGTCGCATCCGCCTCCTCACAAGTCGTTTTGTTCGTATCAGTGTTCCCAAACTGACTAGGCCAGACATGGTTCATATTGGCATACAGATAATGCACAACAGTGTCATCCCAATTCCACGTTTTCACCTCCCGCACGCCCTTACACAGTACACCCGTCTCATTCTTGTTAGGGTCTAGTCCATCACGCTCCACCCACGCATTCGCCCATTCTGGAATGTTCACCGTCGTGGGCTCGCCATCCCGATGTACGTTCGGCCCGCCTTCGTACTCAATCTGATGGTCTTTTGCGCCGTGTATTTCTAGGATGGGTACGGCTTTGCGGTTGGGAGGGAGGGCGCAAGGGAGAGGCTCTTGTGTTTCCTGGTTGAGATAGAAGGCGCCTGCGACAGCGCCAAAAGCGGCGATGCGTGAAGAGGCAGTAGGATCACAGGCAAGAATCCCGGTGAAGCCTCCCCCGTTTGATTTTCCGGACGCGTACACGCGAGATGGATCGATGCAGTAGCGGTCCAAAAGGTGGTCGATGAGTTCGAGGGTGAAAGCGACATCGTTGATGTTGGTGTCTGCGTCGGGATCGCCTTGCCATTGCCTGCCGTGGGTACCCTTGCTCCACTATGTTTGGTTTAGTCGCAGCCCTTTCGTTCGGAGATTGCACGTGGACTGCACTTACCGGCACACCTTGAGGATACACGGCTATCCCTTCGAATCCATACGACTGATTCGAGAATCCTGAAAGCTGATCCTGATCTTCCATATCACTGCCGCGGCCATGGAAAGAAAGTATAATTGGGACCGGAACATCTGGATTGTATGACTCCGGGACATAGATACGATACTCGCGAGGAGTTGTCCCGCTTGCGCTTTCGATTACGAGGTTTTTTGATGTGCCCGGTTCGACGATTTTGGGAACGGGTTTGCCGCATCCAGAGGTCTGGCATGCGCCTCCAGCAGCCAGGAAACCGAGACTCACGAGCGCGGTTGACTTCATCGCGGGAATGGAAAGATGAAGAGATAAGGGTGAGGAGACAAAGTTGAAATAGAAGTGGATAGCAGAATATATATGTCACTGTAGGGCTGTGCTGAATTAGAGTACTGCCCGGATAATCCCCTTATAGATGATCTACAGCTGTGCGCATGGTCCCACAAGTCAGGATAATTCCGTAGTGCTAGTAAAGCGGGAGGCCCGAAGATATATTGTAGACGCTTCGGAGTTCCGGGTCCACGATTGAAGCACCAACCTCGCTAGACCGACATTTGCGACCGCGTTAGACGTAATGCTTTCGCGCATCTAGGGAGTAGATCGCTGCTAGCATCAGCAGATCAGCCGCAGTCGCGATGGGAGGTTGCATCATACAGGTGGAGTAGCGGAAGCCGGCAGCCCATTGAGGCTCAGAGGTAAAACGGCGCTGCTTATTCACCATTACTTTAGCGCTTACCCCAGTTGGTATACCGAACAATGGTCGACTACTTTCCAAGGTTACAGAGATTACGACAGCATGCCAATCTCACTTACAAGCCCGCTGCTCGGCGCTATGAAGACTTATTCATTTTAATGTTGCTTGCGAGATGATCGTGCTAGAAGATGCATCTTGAAGACTTTTGTCCCAGGACCAAACATAGGGTGGTGGACAGTATGAAATTGAGCATTCTTTTAATTTGCTTAGTGGAGAATAGCAAATTTTGAAAAAGTGTACTCGCTCGCTCAGTCCGTCCAAATGTTGCTGAACTCAGCAACGCTCAGATGTCGATACTAACGCTTAATATTCACAGAATCGATGCCACACGTATTCCCAAAACATGCCAAAAATGCTGATCGGTCGTAACGTCATCTCATCGTACAACATCTCTTAGAACACTATCCCAATCTCTATACGCCTACGTAGCTGTAGTACTACTATATGTGCCGTTCGGCGTCCCCGTGCCACTCGTCGCCCCACCCGTACTCTTCGTGGCTCTCCTTTGCGCACCATCGAATAGTTCGGTCCCAGAACCCTTCGCCGTGTCCTCATGCTTGGATGCGAGCTTCGGGGGCATCTTGGCGTCGTCACCATTGGCATGTCCGTTCGACTGTGATGACTTTGAGGGAGCAATGTCGCTTTCGCTGCCATTTGTCTTGGGTGTTTGGTCGACACCTGTGTGCTTGCCGTCTTTCTTCTTGCGTGCGCCTTCGATGAGCCAGCCCATGCGGCCACCAGTTAGGTTGTTGAGCTTATCGCCGATTGCAGAACCCTGCGGTGCGGACGCATCGCCTTCGTTGAGCCTGCAGTTAGATTAGTACAAACACCGTAATGAGAGATGGAAGGACAGCTCACCACTTCATGAGGCAGTAGCCGCCGAGGCCCCACAGGAATACAAAGGAGGCCGCAAAAGTCGTCAGAAAAACAGTCGGTAGAACAACGACAAGTGCAACGCCAAGCATCAATACAGTGAAGAGTAGAGCAGCAATGAGACCGATGAGAAGGGCCGTGATGAGCGAGAAGAGGAATACTGTCAGGCCAAAGGTAAAGAAAAGTAGTATTGGGATGCCGGTGAATGCGATTTGAGTTGTGAGAAAGGCCTATCATAGTTGTCAGCCGCGATTCAAGTGTTCGGAACGTATCCGGCCATGGTAAGAGTAGGCCAAACATACCGCAAGCTTGGGGTTGTTGACCGCAAACTCCTGAAGCTTAGATAGCACCTCGGCTCTCTTCTCAGGCGGAAATGTCATGTCTAGAACACTTTGGAATGTTTTCCCAAGCTTCCCGGCTACGTCCTGTATAGTGTTTAGGATGCCCGACATGGTGTGATGCTTCCACGTCGACTGTCGAAGCAGAAGGAGGCCTCTAAGTAATCGGCGATCAAGGCTCGCGCAGAAGTGAGCAATACACACGAGAAATAAGAATCAGGTAAGGTCTTGGAACGCCAAAGAGAGAGAGAGAGAGACAGAGTGCGAGCGAGGGTGGAATGGCGTCGCGTTCCAAACAGGCCAAGGTGCGCGTACTGCCGCTCGATGTCATTAATTGCATGTGAGATCCACCCGCCGCAGCCAACTGTGGCGCAAGGAGCTAGTCCGAATACGTGCTAGCTCCAGTCTCGCAGAAAATCTTTGGGAATCTCGTCGTGCACCACCTGCGACCCCGCAAAGCTCCAATCAAGCATGTCGGCAACTAAGAGCGACAAGAAGAGGAAGAGACAGGAGGAAGGGGGCGAGCGGCCGGCAAAGAAGAAGGCCCTTGCGCCGCCGACGGGCAACCTGCGTGTGGAATACTTGGAGAACAACGATGTACTGGGTCCGCTACTGGGTATGCGATGCTAAACCTGCGAGAAGAGTAGCTGCATGTACTAATTCCTACGCAGCGGCAACTCCAGGCCTGAACTTCCCCTCCAAAGTCACCTTCAAGCCCTACAAGCGCAGCAAAGTCCTTCCCACCGGCCAGGTCAGCGAAGTGCTCCTCCAGTCTTCGGAACACTCCCGCCTCGACTACACAGCACGCGAAGAGAAAGATGGCAGCTCGGAGAGCCAGCTCCAGGATTACATCGGCGTATACGACCCCGCCACGAGCAAGCTGCAGCTCATGCCCGTCCGGAGGGTGACAGTGCGGACCACATTGCGGAGCGAAACGGAGGAGCTACAGAATCGACAGGCTGAAGCCGACGCAGTGAGGTCTACAAACAGGGCGAAGAGAAACGAGCTTGCCCAACAGTTCGGTTCCAAGAAGTCACGGAAAGCCATCGAGGACATGACACTGAACGCTATATCGCGAGGCGACGCAGGAAAAGATGATGGCATGGCGGAGAACATTCTACAGGGCATGGCGAACATGACTTCCGAGATGCCCACAAGTCAGGACCTCGCCGCCGCTGTCGACAGCTCCAAGCCCCGTCCTCGCGCCAACCTGGCCGCCGAATACCCCGAAGACGTATACACGACCGATGTCGTGGTCGGTAGGGATCTCATGGAGTCTATACCCGTGAAAGACTGGGTCGATGCCTCACACGCGGGAGAGGGTGTGAGCGTGGGCAGCCGATTCGTCGCAAAACGCATCCTCACCTTGGTCAAGAACAAGCAGATACAGAAGCTCAAGGTGCTACGCTTCATCCTGCTGTGTATCCAATTCAACGACTCTTTGATTGGGGGCGGAAAAGGCGCAAGGAAGGTACCCAGCAAGGAGAAACTGCAGACCGCGCTGGGTGAAGACATACCAGAACCGGTAGTAAATGGCATCAGGAGGAAATTTGCTTCAGAGTACGTCTTTCGAGGATGGCGAACGTTGAGTGAAATACTGATGAGGAGAACAGAGCCAACGATATGCCCCGATGGAACACGGATAACCTGATCACACATATTTGCGCCGCGGCCCTGATTGTGGACGGCTTCGAGGTCGACGTCAACGACATCCGGAACGATCTCAAGCTGGAGAACAAAGAGTGAGAATCCCGTGCCTCAGCTTCCACCAATGTACACACCTACTAATACGTCCTTTTAGAATCAAACAATATTTCGCCGAAGTGGGATGCAGAGTCGGTCCCCCAACCGAGACGGATCAAATGAAATTGAAGATCACCAAAGCGGAAGGCAAATCACACTTCATGGCCAAGTTGAGGTTGCCGTTACAGTTTCCGAAGGTGAGGACAGGACCGTCGAAGAGGCGGTAGGTAGTTCCGAATATCCAAACAATAGTCGGGATATTCTCTTCCCGAGAGAGGCCGTGTCCTGATCACAAAATTCGTTCCGCCCAAAATACATGCGCCGCAGACATTCACGCCAAGCCTAGTACATCCCCCCACTCAAAACTCTTAGTCGAAACCCCACACGCCTCGATCCGACACTCCTCCAGGTAGCCTTCGATCCTCACCGCTTTTCAATTGCTCACGGCCCACGGTCCGTGGGCTTTCCGTCTCCGCAGACCGTCCAAAATGACTATTCATGACATCACCATCTCGATCACGCTTCGTGACGCAAGCAACAAATGACGCCTCATCATATATCGCATATAAAGCCTCTAGTAGCCCCTAAAGATTTTTAATGCAACCATCCTCAATGCCCAAACTCTCCGAATCAAACAACCCACAACTTCCCAACATATTCTCAGGCAACCCAAACGCCACCTCCGCCATGGACAACACTACTTCCGCTGCCGACAAGTTGGGTGCGAACAAGGATACAAACGCCATTCCCCAGAGCGTATGTCTCCATATTATCAATTTTGGATCCGTGGAAGTCCGTACTGACTCCACATCTTAGAACCCCTCAGTCATCTCGTCTGCTGGTGCAATTGGCAAGCAGTTCAACCCGGACGGTGCCATCGGACAGATCGGCCAGGCAATTGGTGGACCCCTCAGCAAGGACGGTGCCATCGGATCGCAGTTCGATGCGAGCAAGGACGGAATTGCTGGACACGTGGAGAGGGCTGTTGATGGGCCGAGCAACCCTGCTGGTAGTGGGCTGAAGAAGTAGATATCTAGTGCGGACCAGTAAACGTCATGACGACATGAATGTACAACAGTAATTATCAACAAAGTCCAAAGTCTAAGAGTGTAATCGGTCACAATGCTATTCTGTCTGATGCAAACTTGGGATATCTTTTTGACCCATCGTCACGCTTGGAATCATTCTTAATCACCCAACTCCAGCGCTATGCCCGTTATATCATACTGTATCGTAGCAAGGCTGGCGATGCTTATTTGAAGCAGTTTAATCGCCCAACCGTCGTCCAGGTCCCCTTGCATCAAAAGCCGTGCCCCTCCCACTCGCCGCCGCCGCCGCCGCTCCCCCAGCACCACCCATCTGCGCCGAGCCATACGGCCTAGCTTGCGCTACACCAGGTCGAGCCCCGAACCAGCCCTTGACGACTGGCGGCGTTGTGATGTAGTTTGTACCACCGCCAAACGTGGGCCATATCCTTGTGAGGAAATCGTACATATGGGCGGCGATGAGGCCGGTGGCCTGTGGGAGAGCGGAGTCGGGCCCATCCATGATGAGAGTCATAAAAAGCATAGCGTAGGGGAGATACTTCGAGTCGAAGGTTATGATGAAGAAGGAGACTTTGCGAGTAGGGTTGTCTTGGGCGTACGTGTATGCGTAGGCGAGGGAGAGAGCGGGGAGAAAGGTGAAAGTATCGAGGAAGTAGCCTGCTGTCGCCTTTGCAAGAGTTAGCATGTGCTCGTCTCAATTCAACGCCCTGAAGAGCCGTGGGACACAAAGAAACGTCAAGGTATGAAAAGTATGTAGGGAGCCAACACCGCACAAGACGGAATTAGAGTCCGCTGCGCTTTCTCAAGTAGCATTCCCACCATGCCCACACGCCGCCCAGCCCCTTTTGAGGTATGCGAATGACGGGACTGCACGACGTGCAAGGGTGCTCTTCCTAGGCTCCAGGAACCGCTTCAACTATAGTCTAGCTGGGCGGGCAGTATGAGCCGAGGTGATTGTTTGATAAACGAAGCGCATGTAGCGCACACGAAACGAAATGAAGAAAATACGGTGCAAAAGTCACGAACAGAGCGGGGTGCAGCTTACCACTATGATTGAGCCAACAAACATAGTATACGTGAAGAAGTCGCCGGGCTGCGTGAACCGCGACGACTCACGCTCTAGGCCGCTGCCGTACTGGTATACTGTAGCCGGTCAGCTTCAGTTGCGTGGTGGGAGGTGGGTCGGTATGCGTACAGAAGTACGGATCCAGCAGGATAGCAAATTTCGGCTTCGTGATGAAGAACGCCGTCACCAGCCTCCACACCTGCGGCAACGCCTTCAACGTGAAGACCAACGGCGCGACGAAGGCAAATTGCGACAAGCTAAGAATGCCAGAGTAACCCAAGGCCGACACGACCACAGCTGCAGCTGTGATGGTCCTACGAATAGCTTGTTAGTACGAGTTTTCCGAGTAGATGCGAGCCGCCATTGACTTACCTAGTGACCGGCGGGAGGGTCCAGAAGACATCCATGATGTATTATCTGGCAGACGAGCGAGTGTGTGGAGTGGTGGTGAGGAGCTGCAGTTGCAGCCTAGAGAAGAGAGAAGAGGAAAGCTGTCCGGAGAACTGGAAGGAAGCGGCGTGTGGCGGTGGCACTTTAATCCGGCGCTATGGTTGGCTAGCGCCATCAGTACCCTACCTTATCCCACTATTCTCTTCCAAGTACAAAGTAAGGAGACCTGATCATATTTAAACGTAAAGTGAAGTTCGTGAAGGAAAATCGTTGGACACCCATGGCCGATTGGGACTCTATAGTACATGACCGCCACATCTAGCTTCTCAAACCCCTCCCCTACCAGCCATGACGAATGTCGAAAATCACAATGCAGCCCATAGAATCTCTGCATCACCCGCAGACCGACTAATCTCATACCTCAGGCTCCGTGCCCTTCACATTGCCTTCCCCGCCAACCCCAGGCGTCCCCCTCTTCTCAAATTCCTCCTCATACCTGCGCCAAACCTCCATATCTCTCGCCAAACGCCTCTGATGTCTGGCGCGGTGCTCGTAAGCAACCATGCGCTTATCGGCTCCGATCATACCGCCAAGTATCATGCCGGACATTTGGATGTAGCTGCGGGGTGTCAACAAGGGCATTGCTGCAAATGCCACAGATGGCAAGGATGCAAAGAGGGGTATGAACAGACAAGAGATAGGTAAGGTGCAATAAATGAACGTATGTAGACGGGCGACTTACACTTTGAACTGCACCGTAAGACCGCGATAAACGGGAGAAAAAGCAAATCCGAGTCCTCCGGCTACAGCTGAGAGGGCACCCCACTATTACCGTCACAAGTCAGCACATACCCTCGTTCTTGCGGAAGCAACTGCAGGCCCGATAGATCCAAACGTAATGCCCAATTCCAGATACACAGCTCTTCAACCCTCTGGCGCCGATAAGTATCCTATGTTGAGAGCCCGATAACCCTCGTACCGCCCCATATCCCATCTCTTTCCATCTCCCAACCAGCCAGAAGCTCTTGCAAAAGCAAATAACATTCGAAAAGGCACTCACCTTAGCAGCCCCTACACCCGCACCCCTCGCGGCTTCCCAAGCGGCTTCATTCGTCTCGGCGTCACTAGTCAAGCTGCCATGTTTTCGCATAGTTCGGGTTCGACACTATCAGCCGTACCATCGAGCAGGTAATAGTCAGAAAGATGTATGGGTAGGTAGACGTAGATGTGTTGACGTTCGAAGTTGTGATGTCAAAGTGCAGGACATATCCCGGGGCCCACTTTTAGAGCTAGCGGTTCATATCGAATGACCGTTGCATCACCGCTGACCAATTGTATTGAGCCTGGTCCGCGCTGTACAAACAACGATTGTGACGTGGATTTTCTGGTCGAACACCTGCACTGCTGCACATATTACTGAATTCCCCATTTCTGCAACGTGGGTGATAAAATGCGTCGCAAACGCGAGATAATGTGCCCGCTATTACAAAGTGTAACCTAACCTTGGGATGTTTGGATCTCAATCAAAACGCTGGGGCGCATGCTCCTAGCGAAGTATCTCACAGAAGCAGAGGGAAGCCCCCACCAACCAACATATACATGAAGCAAAAGGGTAATGTCCCTTCGTGTACTTTCCAATCGTTACTCGCAACTGCGTTCGTTGAAATCATTGCTTCTTGAAGAAAACAAACGCCGTGTGACCCTCCTCCATCCAATGCAAAAAGCATCCGTGAGTTTTCGATATTCCGCACAGCGAAGGGTATTGGCAGAAACGCAAAATCGCAAAGACGCTTTCCGTGAAAATGCAAACTTATCCAGGGAATCATCAGAGAAAAAAATGACTTGCCCCCAGAAACGCATTCGACGACTGGTCGAGATCAACTCGGTAGCCGTGGTCGTGGCCAAGCCCCTCGATTGTGCGTGAATGACATCTCAATCTCCTTTTCTAGAGGTATGGTGTCCTGACGAGAATCATGCACAGCGGCACCGAGCTGGACCTCTTTCTCGATGGTGGGTGTAGTGTCTAAAGTCACTTTTTCGACGAGCTTTCCGATACTAGCTGCAGTGTCCGGCCGCTCAAACTCTTCGTCGTCGACGTCCATGTTCACTGGGACACCGTTCGCTATGTTGTAGTTGCGCTGCAGGTACTGTTGCAGACGGTATTCCTGCCGCTCCCAGCTTTCGTCAACTAGGCCAAGCGCAGCTTTGATGTCCTGATCTGATAGCCCGAATGGCATCGCGCGTTCTCTTGATGGTTTGCCGTGAACCTTACTGGAGATTTTGCTGCGAACCGAAAGAGACCTCGTCTGTGATTGTGTGGCCACATCATCTCGTATTTGCTTGACCTGGTCTTCTGTAGCTTTGAGCGCGGCGTTTCGGCTCTCATGCATAGCTGGGAGGTATAGCAGCGTGGTGTTGCGATGCAGTGTGTTTACCAGATCGGTGAAACCTTGCAACGGAATGCCATTGTTCTCACAGTAAAGCTGCTGTAGTGTTGTGTTGACTCTGAGAACATCAGCAAGCGAACTTGCGCCCTGCAGCCCGAGCTTTTGATCTGAATGTGTCAATACTATGCCAGTAGATTTGGGATCAACGTACATCTAACGAACAAGACCCGCAACGCACGATTCTTGTGCAGACCTCGCAAGGCACGGTTGATGCCGACGCCTAGCTTTGTCGTTTCTAATCGAGAATCTTCACCCGAAATGTCTAGCCATTCGAGAGTCGTGTTCTCAGCGAACATTGTTTCGAGAGCCTGGCAGGTTGCTTCGGAAGCATCGCACGGGAGCGATGCCCGGGAGATGTCGAGCTGTCGGATGGTCCTGTTCTGTGCTAGAGCGAGCACCATCTCCCGGAAATCGGCTTCTTCCTCGAATTCGATCAGTCTGACGGTCAGACTGGACGGAGCAAAACCTTTCGAAATTGCACTCGTCAATTCGTCAAGGCACTGTTCTATGTTGTTCTCACTGACGTCGAGATGAAGTTGGCGAGTTTTCCCCGGCTCTTCGGTCATGGAGTGTAGGAGATAGGCCACGTCTTTTCCAGTGAGATAACAATGATCTAATCGAAGCTCGCGCAAGGCTGCAGACTGTTTATAGTTCACGAGATAGCTGTGATACGTCAATAAATGCTCGTACTGCGTCATGATCTGGTTCCCAGGACGTAACATACCTAGCAATTGCATCGACCATGGCCGAATTAAGTGACGTCCCGCTGAGTATGAGCTCCTGAAGCCGCCAGGCCTGGAACGTCTCGACACTGATTAGGGGTTCGGGGCCCGAAGTCCGCGCAACGTGGGAAAGATTGAGTTTCGTGAGGTACCCAAAGACTCCGATTTGAGAGTCGAACACTGTAGGAGAGATTCGGAAAGGATTTGATGAAAGATCGATTGCTTCCAACGTAGTTTCTTGGGGTCGAAGTGAATCGAGGATAAGAGATAACGTTCGGTCTGTGAGCCCGCAGCCGCTCAACTCCAGGGCACGGAGATGACAGGATCTCTCCACAGCGGCGGCGACGAGGTAGTCCAAATCAGTCTCTCCAAGTTGTATGTTGTTCAGTGCGATCCAGTCAACGTTGGTTGTCTGGTACTTGCACAAAGGAAACAAGGCTTCAACGATACCACAGCCCGGATCTCTCGCCTTGGTCACCTCTTCCAACTGAGCTCTTGGTCTTCTTGTAATACACGACGAAAAGTCAAGCCGTCGTAGCCTTCGACTGGTCACTGCTAGGGCGCGAATCTCTTGGACGAGCAAACAGTCTCTTTGAAGCTCTTCCGGGTCTACCCTTAGCGTGGTACCACGTTTCGTTTTCGTGCATAGATGCTCAGCGCCATATTCATCGATGAGACCGTTGAGTGGATCTAGGTGCACATCCTTGAACGAGATGCCGCCATATCCTTCATTGTACCGTAACGATCGCATAACGGCGAGGAGCTCGAGTGCAGTGTACTGAGTCCGTCTGAGTCCGACAGGGCGCAGAAGCTCGAAGCGGGGACAATCCTCGGCCGGGTATGTGACTTGATATCGTATGTTCTCAGGTTTCACATCATAAGCGACGCAGTAGCCGACCAAAGTGCGATCCATGGAATCTTGGTCAATTGGTTGTGGGCTGGTTTGTCGAAAGATGTCATGTTTGACGTTGTCCGGCACTATGAAGTGATACGGTCGCGATTCCCACTCTGGTCTCAGGTTCTCTTCCACGTATCGCAGTCGAACGGCTATGTCGTGCGATGCCAGTGAGGCCAGATGAAGCACCTTCGGTCGCTGTAAAGGCATGCGGAAGGTCAACTCAAACGTGTCGTCAGTCTCGCTCACACGTAGCTCGGTCATGGTCAGGATTCCGTGTGATGATGGAGCATTATTCGAGTGCAAGGAGGTACTAGATGATCGTTGGGAAGAAGATTTGAAGAGTGGAATCAAATGGACCTTGTGGACACCAACGGCAAGGAAACAAACAGACGCAAGGACCTTGGAAAGATCATCCGAGGAAGATCTCGTGCCGCTTTTGGCAATTGGGCGCTGCACAACTTTATAGATGGCGTAGTGAGGAGGCACGTAGTCACGCTCTGCCTCGACTACGCGAGCGGCACGGTGCGAGTTGTAGGGCGACAAGGGATTGGCGTTGGCCAGTCGTACGCGGTTGGCCGCCTCTCTGATCCGAGCAAGCCATGTGGACATATCATCCGGGTCGCCGAACTGCAATGTCATAGACGAGGCCTGATTTGTCTCGTCGTCCAGGTAGAATATCTCAAAGGCAAAGTGCGGCCGCCCATCGTCGAGATGATAGGCGGCGACAATTTGACGCAGTGGTGTTCCCAAATCACGATCCCCGGAGTGATCCGAGGCGATTGACTGAGCCTCATGCGATGAACCTGAGGGTTGCTGGCTGTGCCGATTGTACGAGGAAACGCGAACGTAGGGAGCTGGAATGGACGAAAAGGCTTCGGCGGCTTTCTGGTGGGTCTTGAACCGGATCAGGTGCGTCTCCGTGAGCACGAGGTATTCCTTCTTCTTCCGGAACATGGAGCTGCTGGTCTGGACTTCGCCATAGAGCAGAACCTGACGGTTGCGCAGCGTCTCTTCGCCGAGCCCATTGCCCGACATGCGCGTCGACACGGCCGAAAGCACCTCTCCCGTGTCCTCTGCTATGCGCAAACCCTTGAACGAGCCGAATGCAGAGCTTGCGCGGTGGCCGCTGCCACGCGACAAGGGCGTTCTCACAGGAGAGACGGGACTCGGCGATATGCTGTTGGCGTCGATATCCTCTTCGGTGAGCTGCGACGTGGTGGAGAGGGTCGTCATGAGCGACGCGGTCCGCCGCTTGCGAAGCAGGTTGGCGGGTTCCGAATCATCTTTGCTGCTGCTCTGCAGGCCGGCGAAGGCGCCTCCGAGGGAGCTGCGGCCGAAGAAGCTGCGTCGTTTGGATTCCTTGGACATGCTGAGCTCGCGATTTGGCCTACACCGCCCAGCGGGAGCTCAGCGAGCGTGCAAAGGCTTCATACGGAGGGCGGATTGGCGGCGGAGGTGCGTCTGCGAGTAACGAAGCACAGGAGATGATTGAAGATGTGCGCGGCCAATCAGCGATGCTGGCTGCGGCTCACCGGTTGGAGCCGGCGGCGGAACGGGATGGCTGGGAGGTGAGGTACGTAGTGGGCGGTACGTAGTTTGGCTCGAGGCACGGGAAGAAAGTATCACCAGAGTCAAAAGCGTTGGGGTATGGTGATTTGAGGGATTGATTGCGTGTGCAGCAGGACTTCCAGGTTGTCGATCGTCCGTTGCTGCATCCTGACGACGCGGGGCTGCGCGGCCCAGCAGCTAGGTCTACGGGCCGGTGCCAAGGGAGTTATCAGAATCACGGGACGATGATTCAATGGCCTTCCCCATTGCATCTCCCGGCGGCCGGAATGGCATGTGTTTCGCCGGAGAATAGATAGAGGCTGGCTGCATGTGACGTCGATCCACTCGCGCGCCCATGACCGGGGGGGGGAACATGCGAACGATGCCGGCAGAACTTCGGCTCCAAAAGTTTCCAGTCGCGTGTGGAAAGCGGAGCCACGACCATACGCGCCTCCTCGTCACGCCTTGGACACCCATCTTCCCCCGCCCGGTGACCACTCGATGCTGAGTCGACGCCTGATCCTGCACTCCCCGCAGTCGCGCAGCTCCTTCGTCTGCCGTGCGTGCGCCGCCCAAAGTCCCCTCCTGCGGGCCTCCCATCGCCCCTTCACTTCCTCACACAATGCACAGGCAAAGAAGATACCAAAGATAGCCGGGCGGAAGAGAGGAGCCACGAAGGCGCCAATCGAAGACGACGATGGTTTCCGCGTGCGCAAAATCGTTTCCGAAACCAGCGAAGAGGCATCAGAGCTAGGAGAAGGCTTGCGCCGGATGGCAAGGGCGGCGAAGGAGGGAAGCAGGGAGGAATTAAGAGAGGCTGCTAGGCAGGAAAAACACAATAGCCACGTCGAGGGGAGAAGGGGCTCGTTCAAGCCCGTCAGCCTCAAGGAAGCCTTGCTTGACAAGCAGCACGAACCGCTACACATCGAAGTCCTAGAGCCAGCCGATCTGGACTTCAAGGCCGTAGATGTCGAAATACCCGCCGTGCCCAGGCTGTCCTACGGCTTGGACCGCGTACTCTTCAACCCCGGCGTGTACCGCCTACAGGATTCAAGTTCGCGCGTGTACAACTTCGATCCCTACCTGGAGAAGATCATGCCTGTCCAAGACTTTGACTTTGACGCTCTGAGCGAATACAAGACCTCGTCCCGTGACGAAGAGCTGCTCGCCATGAATCGCCGCCTCGGTACCAAGTTCACCGGTTCCACGTCGAGCATGTCTGGGATCCTCCAGCACTTCCACTTCTTGCTTTCCGGCAGCCGCAAACTCAACCACTCGATGCTCTCCAAGAACTTCCCGTCGCCAAGCAACACCTTCTCCAAGGTCACGACTGGTCCCGATGCCATCTTCTTACGGTACAAGGAAGGACAGTATGCGATCGATGCCGATAAGTCGTACGACGATCCAAACATCATGAGCTGGCTGGGCCACTCTATGGAAAAGCTCCTCACAACTGATCGCGAGGAATTCGAACGCTATCGCCGATCCAGCCCAGAGCAGGCCCCCAAGGAAGACAATTCTTCTCGATGCTATCACTACTCGACGCTCGGGAACATTCTCATGCGCTCGCAGCTGGATGCACACGATCCTCGCTTGCCAGGTACCGGTATCTTCGATCTGAAGACACGAGCGGTGGTATCGATTCGTATGGACCACAAGGAGTATGAGACGGGCTCCGGATACCAAATTCATCATAGCCGCGGTGAATGGGAGTCGTTCGAGCGCGAATTCTACGACATGACGAGAGCTACCATGCTCAAGTACTCGCTCCAGGTTCGCATGGGTAGGATGAACGGCATATTTGTGGCATACCACAACATTGAGCGCATATTTGGGTTCCAGTACCTAAGCTTGCCTGATTTGGACGAGGTGCTGCACGGCCAAACCGACACGTGCCTTGGCGATCAAGAGTTCAAGATCAGCATTCGTCTTGTGGACGAGTTGCTCGAGAAGGCTACGGCACAGTTCCCCGAGACGGTAAGAACCTCGTAAATGTATGAACGGAGTCTTTTGTACTAATTTGAACAGTCTCTACGGATGCACTTCCATGCACGGGGCGGAAAGATACCTTTCATGTACATTTTTGCTGAGCCCGTAACGGAAGAAGAAGCGGATAGTATACAAAGCACGAAACAAACGGCCCAGAAAGCATTCGCACGAGACATTGTAGGCATCAATCGGAACGATCCGGAAATCCAGAAGGAATGGCATGACATACAAGACCATGTGGACACCGAAGTTGACGAGGACGAGATTAGAGGGCAGGTCGAGGACACTGAAGAGGTCGACGAGACGGAATCCGATGATGCCACACTGGTGGAGAATGAAGACTCTACAGAAGACGCTGAAGCTGTGGAAGACGTTGAAAAAAATGCCGTGGAAGAAGATTTGGCGAAAACTCCTACTGGACCCTTGATGGGCTGGACGCTGGCAGTCCGCAACAGAGTCAACGGAGTTTACGTGGAAAGGCCGGAGAACATCTCACCAGAAGACAAGTGGACGGTCGAGTATCACATCAAGGAGATCGCACCCGAAGCCAGATGGAACTTGTACAGTAAGGTCAAGGATGACCGGCAAAAGCTGATTGGAAGAACAGAGGAAGGAGAGAACACGGGCTTGGAGAACTACCGCCGGATTATTCGGAACTTCAGCAACCGGGGAAGAAGGTGGAGGGAGCAGCAGGACATGGCCGACGACCAGGCGGAGAAGCAGGTTTTTCAGCCGTTGGGTCCAGGGTCGGAAGCTGAAGACAAGAGCAATGTATGAACATGAGCGAGAAGACTACCGTGTTGCGATGCGGTACATGCCCAGGTGTTGTATAATTCTGTAAGATAGTTGGCGGGTATGCTGTACGATAAGTGGGAGGCACCGACTGTAGGAATATTGTGCCACATAGAATCAACCTGCCGGACTCAGATCGGTAGTTGCATCGAAGCTATCACAGCAAAAAGTTTCCTTATGCAAGTCGGAAGACACTGCGCACAAACATGTGCACATAAACATGCGAGCAAATGCCCAGCTAGTGTGTGCACGGACCCCTTGTCGTCATCTTTGATGTTGGGATGCTACAGCTTGCACGCTGAGCTCGCTCAATTGCCCCACGGCGATGTGCGCACTTCCTGCCAACCCGCGCTCCGCTTCTCGATCCTGCTGCCATATTTCCTGACGACGCCGGATACCCCTGACCAGTCTGCTACGCTCACGGCAGCATTACCACCTCCGGCGCAACTCCGCATCTTGCCCGCGCAACCAGACTCAAGCTCGAACCGACCGCAAACATGGCACCCACAGTTGACGAGAGTACTCTTGATACGCTCGTCGACTTTACAGGTCTAGCTCGAAGCGATGCCGCCAAACTCCTAAGTGTATGTTGGTTGCCGTCATGGGAGATGCTGTTGTGAAGCTAATAGAAGCGCAGATCACGAACGGGGATGTGAACAACGCGGCTGAGAAGTTCTTTTCGACGGATCCGAGTGACCTCCCTGCGCTACTCCGGAGTCAGGATCCTACGAGGTGGGACAATACCGCATTTGCCGCCGGCAGGTATGGGGAAGACAGCAACTCTGGCGGCATACCCAGTAGGTCTTGCATCCCGCCGCAATACGCTCGACAGACAGACAAGCTAACGCGCTAGGACACCAGCCTTCAACATCGAGTATGCTCCAGGCGTTGACAACTATCCTCACAGTAGCGGCCCCAGCGCGGCCCCAACCCGTCCGAACTCAGCAGCAAGCCATCGCTCCGGTGGCCAAGCTGGCGATGCAGCCCGACCGAGTTCGTCTACACCACATCTTTCCATCATGGCAGATTTATGGCAGAATTGGAGACTGACGGGTGACACCAGGCATCGAGGGTACTCAAGAATCCGGCGTTATAGATGGCTCAGGCGCTCTAAAACCATACTTCGGACCCGCGAGAGAAGAGTACCGCGACACTGCCGCATGGGCCATGGTTCCAGTCTCCAGCATGGTTCCGGTCACCAAGAGCGTCGAATACATCCCTGACGCATCGATATTCCACCAAAGCCGCGATCCCCACATTCCAGCCTTCATCAAACCAATCCCGAACCAGGACTATCTGCCTGCCTTGCTCACCATTCTTCACACGATACCGCTGTATCGAAACGCTTTGCTCACGCCACAAGTCTCCATTGATAACTACTGGCGCGGTGAGGACTGGTGGAAGGGGGGAGTCACGGCCATAGCTCGTACTGTGGACACTACCTCGGGCGCCGAGCCCTCCTATGAGCTAGATCTTCTCTACGAGGTACAGCGCCTAATGGCTTTCCTGGACAAAACCACGAGATCATACGCAAGCCTCGATTCCCTGTTCCAGCTCGATGCTTGGAAAGAGTCTCGGTTGGGGCAGGATGAGCCCAGCGATCTCGACGACGATGCGCTCAAATTCCTCATTATATGGGCGTGGGCGTATCAGCAGCATGTACCGGATGCTCGCCTGGATGGTAGTCTTCGCTCAAGCATAAACGCTGGCGGTATGCTGCAGCGTAGTTTTCTGCTAGATGCTAACGTCGTGCCAAGAGGAGACATTGTTGACCTCCACCTCTACGACGTTCTTGATGACAGTTTCTTCGAATCATCAACACAACATGCTCATATTACAGACATCAGTGACGTGTTAGTCTTGAGGTTGAACGCCTCTAAGGACGGCGCTAGCTTAGACTGTACCATCCCTGCTACTCTCTACGCTGACAGATACTTGGAAACTAACAGGGACGCGGTTGACGCCATGTTTGCCGAGAGAAGGCAGATCGAAGAGCAGCTTACGAATATCTCACATGAAGTGGACAAGGTCAAGTTCCACAAACCGCAGAAGCAGACTTCTTATGCCAAACCGATGGAGACGTTGACCATGCTCAAGACCAGCATGAAAGCTTTTGGACTAGAATCCCGAGGACCAGTCGAAAATCCGAAACACACGGCTATTCTTGCGCAGCTCGAGTCTTTGTACCAAAACGTCGAGCGCAAGCTATCCAGTAAGTCTGGCTATGTCCGTCCCATCCAGCATGTGACCCTAACGCGTTTGCAGGCCTTGAGCAGGAGACACAGAAGATTCAGAACGCTCTGGAAGATGTCGCCAAATGTTTCCGCGCCTCAATCGACGGCTCCTCTCACACTGGAACTCACCCATATCAACTATGGGGAGTAGCTACCTCGTCGCTAGATTACTATGTCCTCCATCCCGATAGCAACCCTGGTGAACAAAACGCAAAACAGTGGTGGCACATCAAGTACACTTACGAAGGTGACGATGCTTCGATCACTCGAACCCCTGTCACGCTCGATGAAGTTCTCGTACGGGCACGCTCAGACAGTGGAAGAGTACTCCTTGTATACGCCAACGACGCCGCCACTTCCGTTCTACCAGTTCCACTTTCTACCCCGCTGGATAGTTTCGTAACAAAAGACAATGCAAGCTTCTCTGAAGACCTTTGCAGGAGGGAAGAGGAGTGGCCAGATTACAACCCGGGAGACGGTACTACGATCAACGGAAACTGGATGAACGACGATGACCAAAATGTAACGGACAACTGGAACAATCTCCCTAGCTACTCTGGTGATTACAATGATGGCTACAATTGGGATAGCGTGAGTGCTAAAAAGTTCCATGAACCGGAGTCCGGAGTTTCTTCTACGACGTTGACGCCGAACACGGAAGTCGATGATGGGGTCGGTATGGTGGAGATGCAGGAAGTCAACGGGGGGGTAGCAGACTGGGCACGCAGCGGTTTATCGAATGCGTCGAGTGACGTGCTGGGATCTGGCGAGCCGATGGAGATCTCGGAAGATATGCAAATCAAGCTGGAGAAGGCAGACACCAAGGACGTGGAGATGAGTAATGCGGATGCGGATGCAAGAGGCGCGAGGACCGATCCGAAGGTTGAGCATATCGAGATGGTCGAGGAGAAAGGTGGCTAGGTGATGACCGCAGCATATTGAGCTGGGCGTCCATCTTTGTAATCAGGTTGAGGAGCTCCACTTTGGACAGCATGACCAGGTATCTCTACCTGGTCGCTAGGCTTGATGAAGCTGTACAAATGCATAAGGCGCATATCATGGGCTTTGGTCGATAGTGTCTTACCTGATAAGTCATCGTCTTTCCACGCTGGGGTGCTTGTGGCCATTTCGGGAAGTCGAAGCTCAGGCTGTGCAGGCAGTTTCTGGTGCGGAACCGTTCCGCACGCCGTGGACCTGGGCATGTGGGACGCAGATTCGTGCCTCCTCTGAAGGTTTGCGTATCGAGAGGAAGGATTTCGAAACAATGGATTGAGCACACGCTAATGACGAGTTTGAAGATGCAATATGTTTGTGAAGCTCTCACGATGCATCAAAACCGGTTCCCGTAGCGGCGAAGCGGACGCACACATTACCGACCGCTGAGCTATATCTACAAACGCCCTGTAGTATCTGCTTATCTTGGAGCCACTCAGCAATCGCAATGGTCTTTAATGGTATCTTTGTACGTAGAAGAGATCGGGCCTTCTGTCGATGCCTGGATACGCGCCGACCAATCACAGCCGAGCCTCGATACTGACTATATCAAAGCGGAAGGTCCATCCGACCCACTGCTAGTCCTACGTCGGCTAGGCTCATGAGCGTATCAAACGTTCTGGCATATGCGACTCCACTTGCTGGTAGTTCTAAAGATCATCCAGGCATGCGGTCCCTGTATAAGTAGAAGCCCACTCCGACCGAGGAGCTGTTTCCTTCCCATTCACGTAGCTTTCCACTAATGCAAAGGACTCGCGACTCTTCGACCCGTCCCTTGAGCACGCTACTCTCTCTACTATTTCTACCAAACGTTGCAGTACCTCCGCGGTGTTCGCGCATAAGATCACTTCGTTTTCACGCCGCCTGCGCCTCTCGTATTAACACACCCAATTCGATATCATGGCACCCCACCCCTTCAAGACGCTGAGCGCCGAGGAGACCCGCATCGCCCGAGATGTGATTCTCTCCCATCACAACGGCTCTGTCGTCGTCGACTTCCGCGAGATCTTCCTCCAGGAGCCCAACAAGGAGCTTATGAAGCAGTTCCTCGACCTCGAACATTCTGCCCGTGCGGGACAATCGCCACACTCGAAGCGACCTCCGCGGTTGGCAAAGTGCCAGTACGATGTCATTGGATCTGACAAGGTCCCAGAGTACAATGAAGCGGTCGTTGATGTTGAGACGAGGAAGAGGGTGAAGCATGAGGTTATTGGAAAGGAATTTCAGGCTAGTTTGACTCTGTGGGAGTTTGAGCATTTGGTCACTGCTTGTAAGGAGAGTGAGGAGTTTCAAAAGGCGGTTAAGGAGTTCAAGTTGCCGGATGGGTTTGAGTTGGTTGTTGAGCCTTGGTGAGTATACGATATTCCTCATTCTGTCTCAATGAGTATGTGTTAACGACCAGAAGGCCATATGGCGGACTTGAAATCGGAGCCGAGAACCGAAGATACTTCCAGGGATTGTGCTTTGCGCAGAACATGAACAATGGTAACCCGGACTCAAACTTCTATGCCTACCCTCTGCCGCTGATCCCGGTAATGGACGCCCACACAAAGAAAATTGTGAGAGTCGACCGCCTGGCTACCGGTGGCAAAGGCGACAGCCTCACAGGCAAGACACATTCTGAGCGTATCCTCGACCACTGCACATCTGCCGAGTACGTCCCAGAGCTCATAGCAGGAGGCACAAGGAAGGACATGAAGCCAATTAACATCACGCAACCCGATGGGCCTTCTTTCAAGGTTACGGACGAGTCCCTTGTGGAGTGGCAGAAGTGGAGGTTCCGAGTTTCGTTCAATCCTCGCGAGGGAGCCGTGCTTCACGATGTTCACTACGATGGTCGGAGCATCCTTTACCGCGCCAGTATCAGCGAAATGACTGTACCGTATGCGGATGCACGACCACCCTTCCATCGTAAGCAAGCCTTCGATTTCGGAGATGGCGGCGCGGGAAATTGTGCGAATAACCTCTCGCTGGGCTGCGATTGTCTGGGCGTCATCAAGTACTTCGACGCCGTCATCGTCAGCTCTGATGGTAAGCCCAAAGAGCATCCCAACGTCATCTGTCTACACGAACAAGACAATGGTATTGGGTGGAAGCATACTAATTGGAGAACCGGGCGTGCTGTTGTGACCAGGCTTCGGGAGTTAGTCGTTCAGTTCATCATCACTCTGGCTAACTACGAGTATGTCTTTGCATACAAGCTGGACACTGCTGGAGGTTTCACACTTGAAGTCCGCGCAACAGGTATTGTCTCGGTCGTCAACATTGACCCGGGTAAGACATCGGACTACGGCAACGTTGTCTCCTCTGGCGTTCTGGCGCAGAACCACCAGCATATCTTCGCAGCCAGGATCGACCCCGCCATCGACGGCCACAAGAATACAGTCCTCTACGAAGAAACTCACAGTGCCCCCTGGGACAATCTCACAAACCCCAACGGCAACTTCTACGAGACCCGCAAAACCACCATGAACCGATCTAGCGGCGCAGATGCCGCCCCCGAACACAATCGGGTATTTAAAATCATCAATCCGCACAAGAAGAACCCACATTCCGGCAACGCCGTAGCATACAAATTCATGCCTCCACCTACGCAGAAGCTACTCGCTGCTCCCGGTAGTATCCAGGAACAACGCGCGCTGTTCACCAAACATCATGTATGGGTCACCAAGTACCGCGACGATGAGCTGTATGCGGCGGGCCGATACACGTTGCAGAGTCAAAAGGAAGTTGGTGGGGTGTTTGATATGGCGGGGCGGAATGAGAAGATTGTGGATGAGGATGTCGTTGTCTGGAATACTTTTGGGCTTACGCACAACCCCAGGTGAGCTTTTCTTCTTCAGATCGTCATGGTCGGGTATGGAGTGGTCGCTAACTTTTGTGTTAACAGGGTTGAGGATTGGCCCGTTATGCCTGTGGAGATCTTTCAGTTGCATTACAAGCCGGCGGATTTCTTCGATAAGAATCCCGCAAATGACGTGCCTTCGTCGCAGAATCAGGCGAGCGTTCTAGTTGGGAAGGAGTGTTGTGCGGAGAAGTTATAGGCGCCTAACAATTGAGTACGAGGTCGCCGTCTGCAAGCTTATCCAGAGGGGACTCAGTACAGGTTGTCTTTGTACTAAACCTTCTAATGTATTCCTTTCACAGCTTTTCTTATACTCTAGCTTTAGGACCAGGTTCCATGTTTCGTTTCTGTTTCATTCCGCAATGTGTCTGATGTACCTAAGGATGTGGGTATTGTTCTGAGGTCGGAATCCGAACAGACTGAGATAGAGTGGCTCTCATCCAAAGTATTGGTGTATAGTGTATGCTCGGGACATAGGATCAGGAGAAGAGGATAGACTTCTTCTTTCTCCATGCCAGCAAGACGAATCCTAAGGCATGCTTGCCAAGCGTATAGTGTTGCGGTAATTTGAGGAAGCACAACGAAGTCGAGAAGCCGAATCGGCGAGCGTACAAAAATAAAGAAGGGACTAGGCTTCGTACACAGCTCCGAGAGACACTGATGCTGCGCTCTCTTCATCATGATCAAAATCGTTACACATGATAGCAACCAAAGTCGTTCATACCTTCCTAAACTGTCTCCCTTTGCAACAAGTTTTCGTGAAACGAGCGTGTTCGGATGGTACAAACATGCAGAGTGATCTCGAAACCCAGTTCTCATCTCTCTACGATACTGATCTTCAACGGGCCACAATGCGCACCGGAAATCCATCCACGGGATGTGCCGACCCAAGTTGAACTTGATATGCTCGCTCGCCATCCACCGTCTTCACTCCCTTGGGTTTGTTGATCTGATCCCACTCCACGAAAGCTTCTTTAAGGTCAAATTCGCGGGCTGTCAGAGCTAGCACAATCTTGAGTTCTGTCAAAGCAAGCTCCGTCCCAATGCATGCACGTGGTCCGTGTTCGAATGGGCGCCACGCATTTTTCAGCGGACGCAACTCTTCTGCTCGGTCTTGTTGATTGGGAAGGAAGCGCTCGGGGATGAACTCATCGACGCGTGGCCACCAGAGAGGATCGTGGTGAAGGCCGTGATGCACTACCCAAACAAGGCAGTCTGCAGTTGGGAAACGTTGGCCTTTTGAATTGGTTAGGACAAAATTGTCCAGGCCACCCCGTGGCGATGAGACGACAGGGAAGATCCTAAGAGTCTCTTTAATCACCGCGAGTGTGTATGTTAGACGGCTTAGGAGCGCAGGGTTCTTGGACAACACGGAAGCAGCCTTGTTCTTGTCAGGTCCAAGCACTGCATCATGCTCCGCGCGGATCTTAGCCATGGCTTCAGGATTGCGGGAGAGGAGGAGCCAGGAGTAACAGATAGTTGTGGAAGTCGCGTCGTGGCCTGCAAAAATGAAGACCTTCATCTGGCTCAGCGCGTATTTTCGGAAAACCGCATCTAGCTCGCCTTTATGGTTGTTATTGTCGTTGCCAGACGATATGCTCTCTGATTTATAAGCTCGTAGGGCGAGATCGATGATGGTTTTGCTTTTCGTGTCCTCTTGCGTCGTGCTGTACCGCATGTCAAGGTCGCGGTTGATATATTTGTCCATGATCCTTCGATTGTTCCACATGTGGAAATAGCGCATAGGGTTGATAAGCATTCCTATACCCATCTCGAGACCGAATGCCGCCCACTGTCGTTGGTGTAGCAAGGCCGAGATCCATGGGTTGGGCTGACCTTGGATGTTGAGTTTGGTGTCTCTGAAACAAACGCAAGTTAGCAGACACTACAAGAGGGAATAGCGAGTCGATGCGACCTACAGTGCGACCCGTCCAATCACATCAATTGCCAGACTGAGCGCATGGTCTTCAAAAGAAAACATTTTTCCTTCCTGAGCTCTGTTCAACAAGTCTTCACGGAATACATCCACTTCATCCACAATCGTGGGAACGAGGGTCTGCATGTGCGCGGCTGAAAAGCCAGGATTGAAAAGCTTTCTCCAAAACTTCCATGTCTCTCCTTCTAGACAGTTGAGGTCGTACCCTCCTGTGATAGGGTACATAAACGTTCTGACACCAGGGTGCTTTGGAAGTAGATGTTCCGGAGCACAAAACTGGGCGATAACGTCCGGATCAGTGACGATTAGCATAGGGTCTGAGAACGGCCACAGATCTAGATAGAAGGTCGGGCCAAGATCTGGATAGCGCTGACGGATCTGGTCCGCAAGGTAATGGCCATGTGCATCGGATGGGAGATTCTTCTGGATGCTCGCTGCAAGACCAAGGTGACCAAGAACGATGTTGTAAGGCGGCATGGGCTGTTCACCACTTAGTCTTACCGTTCCATTTGGTCAAGTAAGCCCACTTACCAGACCTTGCTTCTGGAGCATCCTCATGTAGCGTCGGGTGCGCCATGCTTGTCGCGCAAAGGTAGCAATCAACACAATGACCAGGCCTATCACCACCGTCCACAGTGACGAGTGCGCCGGCGGACTCAAGTGAAGATCCATTTCGCCGTTTTGAACGCTGTTTGGGCTGCGCCGAAGTTGTTGAACTTTGCCGCTGACTGACCTGGCGCGAGTGAAATGGATAAGACGACGGGTGCAGGGATGTTCAACATGGTGGTGTGGGAGCTGAGGTAATGTTGGCTGCTAGAGCGGTTTAGCCGGAGGCGCGAGGTAGCAACAAAGGAACACCAGGCCTGTGCGAAGGTGGGGTAGCAAGGATGTAGAACGTGAGTGAATTGCTTTTTCGAGGCACGGCAACCACTCGATAAGGAATGTCCACTAAGCAAGGCACAGGGCTTTCGGGTCTGAATTCATTAATCCCCGAACCAGATGCATGGGAACATCCCCCATCTCAAGCGCGGATGATCTACAGAAGACACGGCGAAACAGGGGTATCGTGAGACGATCAACTCGCGAAAACCGACCCACCAACATCTGCACCTTGCCGAGGCTGAAACCGCACACGGACAGCGTCCACAGGAGGAAGCACCGTTGTCGTCATCGTACTTTGGAGTGACTTGGGGCAAACCCATTTTCCATCTTCGGGGACCAAATCAAACGAGAGCAGTACGAGCGCTGTGATGCTCAGGATCTGCATGGTGGCAAAGTGACGTCCCGGGCATAGAGTCGACCCACCACCGAAGGGTCGAAACGCTGTCTGCGACTTAGAACGCGTGTTGTTGAGGAAGCGTGTCGGGTCGAAGGTGTCGACATTAGAGCTGAAGTGTTTCTCGTTGTAATGGAGACACTTGCTCGGAATATGAACAATGCCGTCTTTTTTTAGTAGGATGCCGTTGCCGACGGTAGTGTCTTCGAGAACAATTCGCGTGGACAGGGAAGATGCATGGACGCGGAGTACCTCTTCGAGCGTTGCTTGAAGAAGCGGACAGGTATCCGTAAGCTTCTGGATATCTAACCGTCCTTGCGCGACTCCAGTATCATTTTCCGCGAGTGAGGCCGCGGAGAGTTCCGCGCGAAGACGTTGAAGAAGCACTGGGCTCGAGTAAATATGGAATAGCATCCAGAAGAGTGTTGGTGGAGTATTGACGAGAAGTCCGATACAGTAGACGACTTGAAAGCCTGCTCTATCTTCTTCGGAGACTCCCCGTTTGAGGTTCGCGTCGTTGCTCGCACGCACAAAATCTGATGCTTTCTCCGCACCACCAGACACGAAGTAGTCGGTGAATGCTTTCTTGAGCGCTTTTTTGGCACGGTGACCTTTCCGCGCGGTAATGGTGGGTAGGAAATTCAGAAGCAGCATAGAGAGGTCTGCTTCATAGTCCCTTTCGGTCAACATCAGTAACGCGTAAAGTGCCGGAAGACAGTGCAATGATATCTTACCAAAACGATTGCTCCAGCTGCGAATTTAAACTGAAGGGATTGCTTGGTCCGTAGACCACATTCGTGTTTGCGAGGCAGATTGTATGGCGGATCCAGCTGAAGAGCTCCCCAGTGTGCGTCTGATGAAGCTCGTTGGAGACGACGTTTAATATCTTGCCGACCATCGCTGTCAGATTGGGTTTTGAGCGGAACATGGAGTGCATGAGAACATGAGACTCCTTCATTAAGCTACTGCGCGTCTTCTTTCCGTTCTCCGTCTCTTTTTGCATAGTCTGTAGCATGCTCTTGCTTGCCCCACAGAGGCGCTCAGCAGCGAGCAAGACGAAGGGATCAAATGAAATATTGGGGTGTCGCTGTACGATTGAGATCAAATGGAGGTCTGTAACCACATAGAACCGTTGACTCAGGACATGTAGACCAAAAATTGGCAGTCTTGTCTTGTCGCTAGCCGCTAGTCAGGTTCGTAAATTCACGAATTCGAGTCGAGGCCCTGACGAACCTTATACTTTTGTAGTACAGTGCACCACGTCTTGCGATGCCCATTGCATGCGACACGAAGGTAAATCTTTCTGGGATAAAGGTAGGTTGAGCTGTCGTTCGTTGAAATGTACGCTGATACGCTACCAAGAGAACCACGAGAAGAATTGCGAAGCCTGCAAACAGAGACATGTTGTATGGTTACCAATAACAGAAGCGAACACTGGTGAGAAGTAGCAACTTTTTTCAACTTGAATGCAGGGGATTCATCATGCTACGTCTACTATTTTGCTTTTAGTCTCGGGTGAAACTTTGTTGGAGAGTTGACGGCCCCTACGCTAAGAGCCGTTTGCCCTGCTTCCACAAGTATGGGTCGCATGAGGTCATGCCTTCTGATCTACGCGTATGATTCCAGTGATCTACGCGACTTTTCGTCGGTGTCCGAGGGAAAGGTCAAATGTAATAATCCGATGGCACAGCGTGTCACCCCGGAGAGATGACTGACAGCATTACCAAAATTACTGTACTGAGCAGTGATGATCATGTTTCTCAGGGTGTACGTACATGACGTATAGACGGGGCGGAAATGTCTTGCACGTACGATCGCGTATCAGTCTTGGCGGTGACCCATCGTAATACGGCCGTAATTAGGTTCCAGATATAATGATCTCGAGAAGCAACGATCTAACACTCCACATTCTGAGATTTGATCTCAACAACGTACAGTGTCCATTGAGTTACCATTCTTCAACATGGACGACCGTCTCATGTACTGGGTACTGATTCGCATTACCGTATCTCTTTCTGTTGTCGCAGCGAGCCGTGTGTTTCTCCTCATACATAAACATTGGACGCATCAGGCTGCAAGTCCAAAAAAACCAGTCGATGCGCCAAATGGGCTTCCGATAGTGGGACATGCCCTCTCCTTCTCCAAAGACATGGCAGGCTTCACCACGAGGCTAAAGTGAGCATTCCCGGGATTCTTGCGAGCCAACTAACAGGATCCAGAAAGCAATTCAACGGCATCCCTCTTCGTCTTAGGCTCGTAGTCATGGACGTTGTCTACTTGACTGAGCCGGAACACATCAGCTCGCTCTTCCGACGCTCCAGCGAGCTGACCAATGGGCCCTATCGCAAGTTCGTAAGCTCCACCTTCGGCGTACCCAAACACTTCCAGGATCTTTTTGCTGCCGACAACACGGGACTCTCGCTCAATCCACTCCCAAATACCAACGTTAAACCCGAGCATCGCGTCGACTATCTCATGCACTCGTTGATCGTTCAGTTCATGACCGGCACAAGCTTGAAGTCTCTCGCGAGACGGTTCACGGAAAATATGGAGACAAGATTGAAGGGATACAGCCATATAGAGGGAGGCGAAGCACGTGACAGCCTGTACGACTTCGTCAAAGTCAACATGTTCCACGCCTCTGTGACTGCCATGTTCGGGAAGCAACTTTTCGAAATCGATCCGGATTTCTGCAACCACTTTTGGCAGTTTGAACAAGGCATGCCTGAGCTTTCGAAAGGCCTACCGCGATTCCTGCACTCGAAGCAATATGGAGCGCGAGATCTTTGCCTTGAGACGGTGCGAAATTGGCAGCAGAAGCTGGACGAGCAACGAGCTGCAGACCCAGATACTGCTCTTAAGCTGCCCAGAGAAGACTATGACGACTTCTTCGGCTCCGGAATCGTAAAAAAACGGCATGCGGCCTTTGCAAAGATGGAGGTCATGGGCGTAGATGCCCGGGCATCGGAAGACCTCGCACTCATTTGGGGCGCCAATGCGAATGCCACGCATGCTGCATTTTGGCTCATTTACTCCATTCTGAGCGATAGCACAACCGAGCAGCGCTTTCTGTCTGAGATCAGACAAGCAGAACTTCCGGGTATGGATCAGAGCTTCGCCGTGTACGATGTTGACGCCCTCTGCACGATCCCCTTCCTCCAATCGCTATATGCCGAAACGCTGCGTTTGTATGTAGCCAACATTGTCTTGCGCAGCCCAAGAAACGCCGACATGGTCCTAGGAAATTGGTCTGTTGGGCAAGGTGACGTCGTCGCGGCCATGAGCTACCCAATGCACCAGGATGAGACACGGTTCAATACGGGAACACCTCAGGAGCCACACCCACTTTCTGAGTTCTGGGCAGAGAGATTCCTGGTTTGCGACATGCGGGAGACCTTGCAAGGAGCATCGCAAGGTCAGGCTGACATGAAGTTCTCGCTCCGAGGCACCAAGGGCGCTTGGCTGCCGTATGGCGGAGGGAGCAACGAGTGCCCCGGTCGTTTCTTCGCGAAGCAAGAAATGCTCATCACAGCGGCACTGCTGATCGGAAACTTTGAGGTCAAGCTAGAGGGTAGGGAGGCAGGGATCGACTGGCGGTATTTCGGTTCCGGTGTGCTGGGCGTACAAGGCATGCTGCCCTTTCGGTTGGGGCCGAGAAAAAGCAAAGCTTAACCATAGTTGCCTCGTGTTTATTGAATCGCCGAAAGGAGCTCCTTCCCTGATTTTCTGTTGATCTGCATGTTGCCCGTACAATACTGCATCTGCCCTGATCTGACACGAGCGCTCGTTCCGTGGATCCTGGGAGCTCGCGCCATCGGTGACTATCATTCTAGAGGTGATCAGTGCGCAGCAATCTTGGCACCAGAGTGGGTTGGTCCATAGCATCGGTAGAGAAGTGTGTATGCATTGGGTGAGTGAGATGAAAAGCTGACTGGCCGAATACATGGTGGCTCTGGAGGTGCAGCGGGGTTTTTCATGTCAATCACTGTGAGATCGCCACCGCGGACCGACCTCACGTTGAATTAGACGCAAGACTGGAGAATATGCGACCCTGCATCATACATCGGGTAGCTTGCGAGAAAGATAAACACCGTGGGTAGCCCGTCGACTTTCTTCCAACAGCTCCAACGTACCCATCATCTTCAGCCATGGCTCTCTACGACAACGCTGGCAGAATTTCCCGAGGAGCAGCAGAAGTAAGTCGACTTTATATTCATTGTTTGGTAAGCTCATCAAACTGACGCTTGCTCAGGGCTCGCTGCTGGCGCTCTTCGTACTAGCAGTGCTCTCGACCTTGTCTCGCTTCACCGTGCGACTACACTACCAGCGGCGGCTGTTCTGGGACGATGCCTTGTTGGCTATTGCTATCCTACTACTCTGTATCTGCTTGGTTCTTTGGTACCGCTTCGTCGACGACATGTATGTTGCCCAGAGCATGATCTTGGGTCACTTTACTCCAGACATGAATTTCGCAACGATTGTACCCAAAACGTTGCGTCTCCACAAACTGAGCGATGTCGTATTGGTGTTGACCTGGACTTCTTTCCACGCGGTCAAGCTCAGCTTTTTGTTGTTCTTCGGCACTTTGACCACTCGTACCACAAGATTTCGCCGGTACTGGTGGTCTGTCGTTGGCTTCACTGTCTTAACCTGGGCTGGCGGCGTTCCCATGGAGATTGTGTCTTGCCCCTACTTTGACGAGCGAGCATGTGAGTCTCTCGATTTGATTGAAGGAATCATATGCTGATGGAAGCCGAAGTGACTTGCGCTCAGGGACCCAAGTTCCCCAAAACTGTCGCCATTGCTGCGACCTTGCAAACATTGAACATTTCCACAGATCTTCTGAGTAAGCCACTATGTTGATTGAATTCAACTGCTTGACTGACTGTCTTCTAGTCATCAGCATCCCAGTCATGATTCTGCACAATATCAGGATTCCCCTACGCACAAAGCTCTTCCTCGGCATGTCTCTCTGTTTGTCGGTCATGACGATTGCTGTTACCCTCGTCCGCGTCGTCGGATTGAAGGTTCCTGGAAAGCAGGTTGTGGACGTTGTCTGGCAAGTATACTTCTCATATGTGGAAGTCTGCATTGGGATCATGGCCGTTTCCGCAACAGCGTTTAGAACCTTTTTCGTACAACATGCTGCTCGCAGTTCTGCAAAAAGGTCTACTCCAAAAAGGAATTTGGCGCAGCGCTTCCGGCCAAAGTTGCGTAGCAGCTCCGAAGAGACGGAGGATGGTTTTGGCGATGATCTGCAGTGTGAGATCCCGGGTGGTGCGATTACGGGATTGAGAACCTTCATCAACGACAACGGCAAGACGCGGGATTTGGACACGACATCGAGTAGCATTTTCCGGGAAAGCGAGGACAAGGAGCCTTTGGCGACTCCAGAGGCGATCTACAAGCACGTGTGATTTTTGTCTCTACGATTGTCTACCTAGTTGTTGTCCTTTGTGGAAGTAGTGGGCCACCATCCCTTGTAGCGAAAGCGAGTTGATTGCTATTTTAAAGCGTCCCATCAGTTGTTCTACTTTAGTTAACTGAATATTGACACGTCTTACACCCAAGATATGTCTACCAAAATTAAACAACCAGGCGCCTTGCAACTATCTTACCTGGGTCTTAACGCGCCTGGGGATGGCTCTTTCCATGTGTAAAGCGTCGATAGTGTGATCAAGTTTTTGCCTTCTGTCTATGCACAAGCCACAATTACGTCAAGGTGGAGTGGGCGCAATCTACCTAGCGATGCGGGCTTGCATTGCAGCCTTCTTCGGCGACCGAAGGCAGCCAGCAATGTGACAGGCTCGTATGTGAGACGAGGCGTATTCTCTGGTACCTCTTAAGAGCCAATCTGTGTCCTCGGCCCAGGGTGCTCGGTTCGACCACCATTACGCTTTCGAGAAGCTCATAAACTTCGGGTACTGGGGAACAGATCCACCGCTTCCAAGAATACAGAGGTTGCTCAAGAAAAGTAAGGACCCAAGCTTCTTCGTAGATAGCCACTTCTCGCTAGTCCCTGTCACGCTTTCTGCCCGAAGAAACAGCACACGACTTTGCCTCCCAACCCTACTTTCCTGCTGAGGAAAATTCGATATATCGCCTTCATCAACCTGTGACGATGTTTGAGAAGGCAAGCGAGTGTGAAGCAGCGGTGGCACTGAGCGAAGAACTACCTGTGCAACGCATAGGCGTTTCCTTTCGATCCGTAAACGCCTTCGCTTTCGCGACACGAACAGACTACCAGAGAACCTTTGGAAACTTTCCTCTTGCACTTGCTCAGCATGTGTCCTCTTTGTTGGGCTATGGAAAAAACCGGAGGCGGGTGGAAATATTGCAGAACTGCGAGGGTTTGGTGAAGAGCGGCGAGATGCTTCTAGTTCTGGGACGACCGGGTGCTGGCTGTTCGACCCTACTTCGCACCATCGCTGGCGAGACAAAGGGCTTCCGTATCGGGCGAGACGCTTCGTTCAACTACCAGGGTATTTCAGCCCTGCAGATGCATTCTCGCGCCCGTGGAGAGTGTATCTATCAAGCCGAACTCGACGTGCATTTTCCAACACTTACCACGTGTGAATCAGTCATGGTAGCCGTCGAGGCGAGAGGTACCCCGAAGAAAATTGTGCGGAACAGGGCAGAAAAGATCCTCAAGGAGCTAGGGCTGTCACACGCGGCAGACACCAAAGTTGGCAACGAAGAGATACCGGGCATCAGTGGTGGAGAGCGAAAGAGGCTCAGCATCGCAGAAGTGCTAGCCTGCTCTTCTTCGCTACAGTGTTGGGACAACAGCACTCGTGGTCTGGACAGTGCAAACTCGCGTCAATTCCTGCGCACAATCCGGGATCGGAGCAGTCGCACGGGTACTACCGCCATCGTCAGCCTTTACCAGACGTCCGACGATGACTTGAAGCTGTTCGATAAGGTCTGTATTCTGTACGAGGGTCATTTGGTATATTTCGGCCCCTTGCAATTTGCCCGCGAGTATTTTGAGCGCCTCGGATTCATTGCGCCAGAGGGTGAGACGGAAGCCGAATTCGTGACATCGGTCACGAACCCGGCGCGACGACACATACGACCAGAATATGAACACTGCTTCCCCAGCACAGCGACTGGTATGGCAGCGCGATGGGAAGGGAGTGTAGAGCGAGCGGAGCTGCTGAGAGACATGGCTCGGTTCGACGAGACACATCCGCTTGCTTCGGCCGATCTGCCGGAGAAAACATATCGAGCGCCAATTGCCCAGCAGATCGCTCTTTGCGTAGTAAGAGGTTTCATCCGACTGCGCAACGATCTTGCACCACCTATATCGAACCTGGTGGGCAATTGTGTCTTGGGCATCGTGCTCGGCACCGTCTTCTTGAACCTCCCGAACGATACGAGCAGCTTCTTTGCGCGTTCTGCCCTGCTCTTCTTCGCAACGCTTCTCAACGCCTTCGTCACTGGATTCGAACCGGGCTTACTCTGGGAATCACGACCCATAGTCGAGAAGCACTACCGATATGCGCTATACAAGCCCATCTCCGACGCCGTCGCCTCCATGGTGACCGATTTACCCAACAAGCTCCTGTTCTCCATCACCTTCAATGTGCCAATCTACTTCCTGACTAACTTACGACGGACTGGTAGTGCCTTCTGTACCTTTTGGCTCTTCTCGTTCACCTGTCTACTCACCATGTCGATGCTTTTCCGCACCATAGGAAGTTGGTGTTCGACCTTGGCGGGATCGATGGCACCTGCTGCACTCTTTATGCTGCTACTCATGATATATTCCGGATTCCCATTGCCGGTTCCGTACATGCGGCCATGGCTACGATGGTTTAACTATTTCAATCCTGTCGCGTATACATTCGAAAGCCTGATGATCAATGAGTTCTCTGGCAGGGAATTCGGGTGCGAAGAGTTCGTTCCTCACGGTTCCTCCTATCTTTCCTCCACAGCTGGGAAGACTTGCAACGTAGTGGGTGCTCGGCCTGGACAGCTCACTGTTCTCGGTGAGGATCATATCAGCACGAGTTATGCATATAGCGCGAGTCATCTCTGGAGGTGAGTCGCGACACGCTTTCATGCGAACGCAGCTGACTGTCTTCTAGAAATTTTGGTATCTTACTAGCTATCATGCTGTTCGCATGTGCTCTCCACCTCCTTGGGGCTACCTATGCTACTGTGAAGAAGAGCAGAGGGGAGGTTCTTTTGTTCAAGGATCGCAAGGTTGCATCAGCCGAGGGTTCAGGTCCAACGAGTGCTTGTGTGCTCGTTTCACCCGAAAAGAAAACGACGGGAAAACGCAAATCGTGCAGCAATCACGGGAAAGTGGCACTTTGCTGGAACAAGATGACGTTCGACGTGAAGACAGGAAAAGCGTACAAAAGACTTTTGAACGAGGTTGATGGGTGGATCGAACATGGAACTCTCACCGCTCTCATGGTATGTGTTCCTCTTTTCACGAGCACGGACAGAAGGGCTTCGGAAGAGACAGCTCATATTCCGAAACAACGACTGATTTACAACAGGGAGAGAGTGGAGCTGGCAAGACGACGCTCCTCAACGTTCTTGCCGGATTCGCCTCGGTTGGCATAGTGCGTGGTGACATGCTCATCAATCCAACCTTCGCTTCTGACGGGTATGCTCGCAAGATTGGATATGCTCAGCAAATGGATGTACATCTGCCTACGGCCACGGTACGAGAGGCCTTGCAGTTTAGCGCCCTGTTACGCCAGCCCAAGTCCTACACCCGAGAAGAACGGCTCTCCTACGTCGAAGACGTGATCCATTCGTTGAGGATGGAGCCATTTGCCGATGCTATTGTCGGCGTCGCTGGAGAAGGTCTCAACGTCGAACAGCGCAAACGATTCACGATTGGAGTGGAGCTCGCCGCGCGACCAGAGCTACTTCTGTTTCTCGACGAACCGACTTCCGGTCTTGACAGCGACACCGCATGGGCAATTTGCTCTCTCTTGCGTCGACTGGCAGATGAAGGCCAAGCCATTCTTTGCACAGTCCACCAGCCTTCCGAGTCACTCTTCTCCATGTTCGATCGCCTGCTTCTCCTCCGTAAGGGACGATGCATCTACTTTGGAGCTATCGGCGCGGAAGCCGGAACCATGACTCGGTATTTCCAGGATCGAGGCGCTGCTGCTGTTGCAGACAAACAAAACCCTGCCGAATGGTTAATGGAAGTGATAACCAGTCCCACACAGTCCGTCGACTGGGCCAAAGAGTGGGAACGCTCGGCAGAAAAGCATTCGATTCGACAGCAGATTGAGCTGCTTTGCGAGCAACTCTACAAGACGAATGACCACGATATGAAGAGGCTGGCGTTCGCGGCTTCTTTCTCGACTCAACTTGGACTTGTCACGTCAAGGCTGTTCCGGCATGGCTGGCGATCCCCTACATACCTGTATTCGAAAGCCGCGTTATGTTTCGGCTCTGCGTTGGTCATCGGTGTTTCCTTCTGGCTTTCCCCAAACACGCTCCAAGGCGCTCAAAATGAAATTTTCGCGGTATTCCTGCTGATGACAATCTTCACAAACCTCGATCAACAAATCATACCGCAATTCACGGAGTACCGGAGCATCTACCAGATCCGAGAGGGACCGTCCAAAATGTATTCTTGGGTTGTCTTCCTCCTGGCCAACTTCATCGTCGAAATAGCATGGCAAACCCTCATGTCAGTGATACTTTTCGTGTGTTGGTACTATCCGATGGGTATGCAGCGCAACGGCGAACCGACACACGACGTTAGCGAGCGATCGGGAGCCGTTTTCTTCTTCATCTGGTCTTTCATGCAGTTTACGCTATCACTGTCATACCTCGTAGTGGCGGGTATGAAGTCTGCTGCGACTGCTGTGAATACTGCTCAACTGCTGTACTCGCTCTCTCTGATCTTCTGCGGAGTGCTCGCGAAGCCGTCCATATTACCCCGATTCTGGAAATTCATGTATCGGGTAACGCCACTCACATACTACACCAGCGGACTGATCTCGGCCTCCTTGGGAAACACTCCATTGCGATGCTCGGTTGCAGAAGTAGTCAATATCCCCATCCTTGCATCCAATGCCTCCTTATCAACCATGGAGTCATGCAAAGTCTACCTTCAGGATTTCACCTCCGAGTTCGGTGGTGTCGTAGTCCCGAGCTCGTTAGATGATATGTGTTCACTCTGTCCGGCAACGAGTACAACGGCGGTCCTCGAGGCCTTAGAAATACATGGAGGATGGTGGTGGAGACTTGGTACTACGCTTGGATATGTGCTCTTTAACATCGCTGGAACTTTTGTGATTTACTGGCTTACGTACGTCAGAGTCTCTAGCAAGAGAAAGTAAGATGGGCTCCATCTGGTTAGTTGAAGCAATACTTAGACTTGAATCAATGTTGTTTGCAGAGAGCTTTGCGGGCCCCCTGCACAAGATTGCGGAATTCCTTATTGGGAAGTAGCCGCTGCATAGAGGAGAATCCTACGTACAGGCTGATAGACGTGGACCGCATTGCGGGGAAGGTGCCCGGGGTTAGCGTGCGGGGAAGGTGGAAGTGGAGGTGGAACGTCGCGTGATCCACATTGCCTTGACACCAACACTTCTGCACCTTCATTTGCCGGGCGTCATGTACCGCTTGCCGACGTCGGGTGGTCGCCCGACACCCTATGTATTTGTATGCCCACAAGGTGCCCCCTCGGGGTTTCTTGCCAGCCACGTCACGACGCGCGTGGCTATATACGTGCATCCCCGCGAGAGCATTGACTCTCCTAGTGTCGCGCCACATCGACCGCTTTTTCAGCATACGAGGAATGAAGCGAACAGATTAGGAGCCCAGGATGAATACCATCGCGCAACTACCGAACGAGATCCTTCTCGATATCTTCGAGCGTCTTCGGGGTGAAACTTGCAATCTAGTCAGCGCCTCGAAGACCTGCAGAAGATGGCATCGACTTGCTTCTACCACGATATACCGTCATATCTCATTGAGTTCGAAACTTCGAGATGAAACCAGAACTGCTCGATTCGCAGCATCCGTCACCCAATGCGACCTTGTCCAGTCCTTCGACCTGCGAATAACTCAAGTCCACTTGATGGGCTTCAGCATCCTTTCATCGGACGCCTTCGACCGTCTAATGGAACTTTGCGATGTTGTCACGAGCATGCAAAACATGCAAACCTTTACGTTGTCCTTCGAAAAGGCCGCCGGTCAAGGATTCACTGCCCCAAGCGCCACAATCGTTTCGTTGCTGCAAAGTCTGCCGCAAACCGTCGTCAATCTCAATCTAGATTGCGAGTGTATGAGCTGTCCAAAGCTTAACCAGCCACATGTCTGCGAAGCTATAGGTGCACTGCTGCCTCGCTTGAGAAGCCTGAGACTTCGAACTTCGCACCTCTGCTCCGGTCTACTTTCACACATCTCTCCACAAGCGACCCTTGACCACGAGCGCCTAGAGTTTCCCTTGGGGATCTCTAGACCCACAGCAACGTCATCCCTGGAATATCTTTCCGTCTGCTTGGTCTTGCGTCCAGAATCTGGACTTGCATCCCACACAAATTTGTGCTACTCCGGGCACAGACCAATGCAAGGCGCAAGGTTGTCGAGCACTTTGCTCGCCCTCCATAAAGCTAAAGCGTTTCCTTCGCTTCGGCAATTCGCCGTGATAGGTAGAGTGGACGCGAATCCGACGCCCCAAAACGACAATTGGAACGTCTTCAAGGTCCGCAGCCTCACCAAACATTCAATGACGACGACCACCTTTCCATGGTGCGCGCGGGGTGGTTCGAGCTCACTATATATGCTCAGGGACGACAAAGAAGATTGGTTTGGATCGTTCGATGAGATCACCTCCGCGCTCGAAGGGTCACTATTGTGGACCAAACGGGGCATCAGAGGGAGCCACGTCCACTTAATTTGTTCAGACAGCGGCTGGCAGCTCGATACTTCTAGGCTAGCTTCTCGGAGTTCCGTCATCGACAGGTTTGGCGTCTCATTTCGTCTTTGGAAGCACGAAGAAGCTGCTAGAATGCGCTTGTTACATATCCGGACAGCCCCTGGATTCGATGATACCGCAGCTTCAAGCCAAATTGTACCAGATGGTTGGAGGTGGGTCCCTGAAGGACCTTGGAACTGGACCATTGCAACAGCTTGATCACAAAGCCAGACTTGGTAATCATCAGCCCTGGGGCCCTGCAGCTTTTCTAGAAGGTATTTTGGAAAGAAGGAATATGGTGTCACCGATAACTTGAGTTTACTGATACATCTCAATCAACAGCGGGAGAATCAACTGGAACACTACTACCACCCGACTTCAAATACAAGCTTTATTTGCTTCGAAACACTCTGGGTCGGTCGTCTCGGAAGCTCCAGAGTCTAAATCGTACCGTCCACAGCTTTGAAGGGTCTGACCCTGATCTGATCGCGGTGTGTCCTGACCATCCACAACAAGATTGTATGTTTGGATGCATATTTAAAACTACTCTCGAAACATTTTCAAATGGGTTTCCAAGATTGGGCGATTTGCTACCCGTTGAGAAAGTAGAACAACAACCTGTGTCGATTAAATCTACCTAAGCTATGGAAAAGTGTATGTGTGTCACACTATATTCCTACAGATACAGCTGACAAATACCATATACTTGAAGCTTGATTAGTGTTACTGTCACTACCACTGGCCGCGCCTCCACCAACACGTAAAACTCCAGCTCCACCCTTTTAGATCTCCACAGAGACAGTAAACCCCCGAGCAACGAGAATTTACCTCTTACCGCTTGATTGTCTACGAGTTAAACTTCATCGAGGTTACCGACCGAAGCAGCCAGTCCAACGCCCGTCCCAGGGCACCCCATGGCCGCCCTCGAAAGCTTCCGTCTTACGATTAGGAGTTGGCCTACCACAGATCTCTTACTCGCGACAGTAGTCACCAAGACTGTGTGTTTGACATGCTAGAAGAAAATGCAACGCGGAGTCAACGCCACGCACGGTGGTGTAGCATCAAACACAACTACTCTTGAACTTCCCGAAAGACGTCGGACGGAGCCCGGTTACAGCATGCAGCGCTAAGTAAAGACACTAGAGTATATGGAATCGACAGCGCTAAGCTAAGGATTGAGATGTGGACGAAACCAAACGCGCCCGAGATGGACATGAAGAAATGGAGTGCGGAAGCTGAGATTTCCGGTGTGAACATGAAAGAAATGGGAAACACTCAGAAAGATACATGATATTGACTACATTCGATACCTTCAATCTTCAGCTTTACAGACAGCATGCTTAGGGAAGTCACGTTGAGCATGAACGTTGAACCCCATTTTGCCTTTACTTCCGATGCATGACTTGGGCGCAAATACTACTTGGCAGCGTAGAGACCTTGACTCAATTACCTGCCTAGCTCAGCAATAATTTTCGTTGTTCCAGGTATACCCTTTATGACCCTGGAGTATCACCTTCACCACATACTTAAGGTCTACTGGTGGCACGCGCGACTCTTATCAACCCAGCGAACACCTCGTTAACCTTTCTCTACCTCCTCCTACAACCCCAAACGGTCAACAACGGCTCTTCGGTTAGCTCGGTATGGTGAAACGACGGGTTTCCACGTCTTTGCACACAACTCGAAAGCGTAGAGCAACAATCCTTTCCTCTGCAGCATCATCTTCCTCCCACGCGAGCAGTCCTTCCACAGAAAGTGCTGCATTGCTCTCCCCTAGTTCCGTGTCCGGAGAATCTTCAGCATCGACGGCTTCCAAAGATTCTCAATCATCCTTGCGACCAAGCGCGTCGAATTCAGCCTCAGAATCACACGCTCCTCAAATTCCAGCCAAAATTACCACGACTAAAGAGCTCACTACACCTAATAACTCTACTGGCACGCTTGATATGAGTAGTGGAACAGTGGCAAAAGCGATACCGATCCCCAAGCACGTCAGTGTCGACAAACAGACATTGCTGATAAGCCCTAGTACTTGCGAGCCTTCTCACGATGGTACTGTCGTACGTCCACTCTGCAAACTCGATATGACGTTCGCACTCTGACAGATATCTAGATCTTACCGCCACTTTCAAGAAATCTCTCACAGTTCGCATCGGGTGCCGTGATACCCTTCCAACCTGCAGACGCGTTTCCGGTATTCGTTAAAGGCGATGTGATCATCAGGACCGAGATAGAGACTTCGCCGAAGACATTTCAGCTCCATAGCGCGGTTCTCTCCAGGCACTCGCCATGGTTCGCAAATGCTTTTGCAGTCTCGGCTTCGAAAGACCATCCGAAATGGTACTCTTTCACGATCGAAGAGGTTGATGGCAAAGTGGGTTTTGTTCCTCAGCGCACAGAGGGCAGTATGCCTTGTATATGCCATGCACAGCCACAAGTCATCGATGGAATGATCATCAAAACCGAGGACACTTCTGACGAAGTCCCTACTGCATCCGCAAAGTCAACGGCAATGGTGCTTGCTGCCAGCAAGAGAACACCCAACGCCACTGCAGCACTCAGATACTACACCCAGATTATCGGCACCTTCTACAGTATCCCACCTGAAGTTTCGAGCAGTAACATTGGTATGGCACTCGTCCAGTCCGAGTCCCTTACCAAGATCGCCACTGAGCTCGGCTCCCTCCATCTCTTACGGTCATATCTGGGAAACATCTTTAGCCAACATCGCCGAGCTCTCTTTCTAGCGATCAAGTCAGATCCTGCACGCTGGATACAATTGGCCATTCCCCTTCAGAACCAGTCCATATACACCGAATGCCTCGTGCACCTGATTGGAGCACACCCGCGCTGGAATAACACATGGGCGACTAAGCGGACGGCTCTTCCAGAAGACATTCGCAACCTTATCAAGCGAAAGAGTGAAGAAGTCGATCGAATACGCACGGAACTCGAGCGCGACCTACTTCTCACATCACTCCCATACGGTCGGAATAACCTTCCTCTAGATCCGACGGACAGAGGACAAACGGAGACCTGGATCACTGTACAGGTATTCCGTGACCTGTTAGCTCAGCGAATCTACAAGCTAAACAGTACCCACGCTACTCTTTCTCGTGGTACGTTGTTCCGCGGCTTACTCACGGGGACGCTGCCGTTTCTGGAAACTGAGAACGTGCGGAAGATCTGTCAAGGCACAATGCCCTCTCATTGGAACGAGTTGCACGAAGATCTGGAGCTTCTAAAGGGCCATGCGGGCAAGTTGGTCGCAGAGCTGGCTGCAAACGAGTTGATGATCGATCCAGATGCGAATGGCGTTGGTTATTTGACTTGCGCAAAGGTGAAGGATGAGGACGTCCCTTGGCTGGCGACGTCGCAAAGCTCATCTTAACTTTCCTCGAAGGACAACGATGCGGACGGCGTTGGCGGGCAGGTGCTGGAATCCGACCTTTTGGTTGGCATGTTTTTCCTAGAAGAGCATGGGCTCTCGTGTACTGCGGCGTAGGAGGTCCTTTTGGTCCTTGTTTTGGGCATACTATATTCACTTAGGCCACAAGTGTAGTAGCGATATGGGGGTATCAATTTCGAACCTACGCAAATTTTGGTAATCTATCTACGTGAACTCGAGCCGAATCCGGTGCTCTCGTGCCGTGTGGACGAAAAGCTCGGCGTCCCAGATGACCCTGATGACGACCTTGAGCTCCCTTCGCCATTGTTCCATCGGCCGCTGCTATTTCCCCAGCCAGTTCCAGTTTGATTGTTCTGATTCCTGTTGCCCCAGTTCTGGGCAGCATAGCCTGCAGCCGCTCCACCAAGAGCGCCAGACCAGAAACCTGGTCTCCAAGCCTCGGTACCGCCGTAGTTTCGCTTCGGATTTGGGTTTGGGTTTGGGTCAGGATGCGGGTTATACGGTGGCGGCGGATCGTCGTCGTTCCCACCACCCCATCCTCCGCCCCATCCACCTCCACCGCCTCCACCGCCTCCCCAACCAGGTCGGTTCCCAGCACCAGGTCCGCCAGCGAAGGTCCGCCTCTCTGCCCACCCCTGCACCGCATTGAACACGATCCACAACGCCACGCCAATAAATACCAGCCAAAACAGCGATGAAACGACTCTATCTCCCGTCGTCTTCTCGTGATCCCCTCTTTCCCCATCGTCATCTCCAAACCAGTGCTTCTTCTTCCCATATTTTTCTTCTCCTTTGTCTGTGAGGATGAGGCGGTATTCCACGCCGCAGCTCCCCTTGAGAATGTAAGGATCATCGGGGGAATCGTAGCCCTCGCAGATGACGTCCGTGGAGCCGAGTTTGAATTCTTCAGGGAGCGAGGCCGTGCATGTCCATTGGATGTTTTCAGAGTCGTAGTCGGAGCCTGAGTTCTTGCAGCGCATTGTGTCGATGTCGTAGAGGCCGCGGGCGGAGCCGCCAATGCATTTCATCTGTGCAGTGGCCATGTCAGTTAGGCATTCTATGTCATAGTCGAATCTGGTAGAGCTGGTTGAGTAGAGATTAAGCCTACCTGAGGAATGGCAGATACGCGCCGATGCGAAGTCTGCATGCCTTTCCGAAATGTGAGGCTCTGTACATTTGAGAGCTTGACTTTGTCGGAGCGGAGAGCGGAGGCGCTGTCGAGGAAGCTGGTGGCGGCCAGCAGCGCCGCGTAAAGAAAGTTGAGGGAGCGCATTTTGGTGTGCAGATAGACGAGATGTTGGACTCAGATTCAGAGAATAGGACGAAGAGAAATACCCATGGGTGGCGATGCACGTGAAAGGACACGGTGTTTGGAGCTTAAGATTGTTTAAGGCAACGGCAACGACGTGGTGGAGTGAAAGCGACGCGCTTGGCGCTCGTCATTGGTTTGTGTATCTTTCGCTGTAAATGGTTAGCGTGGGGATTCGATACACAGAGCCTCGAGTTCACGCGCCAGGTCTAGGCAGTCCACCAGACATCAACGATGAAGCAGCGAATAACTTATATCGTCCGGAATCCCGAACAATTCACACCTGAGCTGCTGGAAGTGAACCGAACATCCTTCACGGTGAAGGGTTTGAATGCTGCAAAAGAACACCGTATCACATTCAGCTTAAAGGAGCTGCCTCGCGAGGTATCATCCCACCAAAGTCAATACCATATCAGATATGCATAGCTAACATCTCCAAGCTTAGCGAGGCCTTCGAACAATGGCACGAATTACACATACGCTGGGCGTCTGAGCACCCTCACCAACCCATCCCACCTTTCACATCACGTGTAACACCAGGACTACATGCCTTCTTCACACCGCATAAGGACCAGCCCGAAGGACCGCTATGTGGTACCCTCCACACCGCTTTCGGACCAGAGTTGAAATGCTCTTCGACAACTGAAGCGTCTACCAAGCTTCCCGTACTATCGGAGCGTTTCTCCATGTCTGCATCAAACCAGTACTACTCGTACCTACCATCTCTCCAGCACCTGGCCGGCTACTTTCGCGACTCAATATGCAAGTCTACATCACGAGAATGCAAAGAGGTAGCTTCATCCTTGCTATCAGCATCTTATCTTGACATCGACTACGACACCATCTCCCACGCCGTAGTCCTAAACGCATATTGGAGCGAATCCCCCAAAGGGGCATCCTGGGCCGAAACAATCACCCTTCCGAGCAAAGATCAAATCATCGAAATCGGCGTCCTAAACCACGAACGAAACCCCGACCCAGAGGATATTGGATTTGGCGGGTTTCTGACCGTCCTGGGCGAAGATGAAGCACCGAGTACGCTGCCCTACCTCCCCCTTCTCCTTCTCAACCCTAAAGCTAACCTTTGGTCCTACAGAACCAACACAATTTCAAACTCCAGCCCGTCATTACCCTCTCTTTGACGTCGCCCAAACCTACACAACCTCCTTCAACACCCCAACAGGCCTTCACCCGGTCCTAAAACTCTCCTTCCCCTCATCCACGCTCACGCCACCGGATTCGACATGCAAGCTACACACGCACATAACGCTCCCCTCCCCCCTGTTCATCGACAAATACCAATTCAGCGATTCTCTTTTCCTCTCCTCGCATAACCTTGTTTCTCTCCGCAGTATATCCGGCGCGACCGATCTCGAAGCACCGGATTGGGCTGTCCCGCAGTGGGGTAGCGCTGCTTTATTCGAGCTCGGAATACCTCGTTCTTCTGGAGGAAAGGGGAAAGCTGTAAGTGAATGGAATGTGACAGTGCCATTACATCTACGCTACATGCCCGCAGCCGAGGGTGGCTTCGCACGAGTTCCTGTCGCTTGGCCAGTCGTATTCTGGGCGTGTAGGGCTGAGGAAGGTACTAAGATGTCTGTAAATCCTTTCGATCGGATTCATCTCGGCTACGAGGCTTTGTTTGGTCCGCGAACACGCTTTATGCACGTTCCACCGGGGCGGGCAGACTCGCTGGTGGAGTGGATCAATGTCCCTGTTCTTGATCTAAATAAGACAGCATGGGTGGAGTTTGGGACTATTGGAGTGGTTGTGGTCGCTTTCTTGGGGCTGTGTTGGGTCTTGTTTAGGAATATTGGGGGAAGGAAGACGGTGGTGGAGGATGGCGGGAAGACGAAGAAGGTGCAGTAGGCGGAGACGGAGCATATTGGCCTCTCGGGTTTCAAGGGCGTCGTCTGATTGTGATAAACGTACGTGCATTGAGCGCGGTTCTGGAATTTCTACTATGCAGTCGTGTTGATGCCTAAGCCTAGTGCTTCTAGGCCATACTCGTGGTGCCTTCCATTGGGTATCTCGATTCCATTATCGTAGCCTCACTAGCCTTTCCCAGATTCACCTATCTTTCCGCTCCTCTGCATAAGTCATCCAACCTCTCCGTTTCCGCCAGCTCGGTTGGCTGTCGTTAATAACGTGAATCTAGCCATTCAAATCAAAATAACGGGCTTCAACCGATCTCAATGGGTGCTTCGACAGGCAAAACAGCAATAGCAGGGAGAGGGTTATCGAGAAAGATGGGGTGAAGAGCATACACAGGAGCGGCACACTCTTCACCATCAAATAGCATCAAGTTTTGTATAGGTTGCTCGCGCTTGCCAAGAACATTGATGACATCTTGAGCCAGCTGACCGCCGAGAAATGCCGTAACCGGTGCAAGCTCACTGCCCAGATTACCGATGAAGCTCTTGAGGAAGTCGGCCGTCAAGGTCGAAGCGGGGAGGCTCAATTCTTTGTGCTTCTCCATAGCGAGGCTGGTGAAATGCTGAAGATCAGCGGGCGAGTGCGATGGGAAGGTGCCATTTCCATTTCGTTGGTAGTCCCAGAGCGTGCGGATGCAGGTCAAGAGCGGATGCACTTTTCGGAGCTTCCTGGGATCTTTCTGCATGTCTGGCGGGAGCGGGGAGGTATTCGCCAGCATGAGAGGGGTGTAGAGCTCCCGCTTCGTGACGAGCTCGATCTTCTTTCCGTTCTCCACCTTATCCTTAAAATCCACAACAGAGCGCGTCGCAGTCTCGACGGACATGGTTGTAGCTCGATTCGACTTCTCGCGTTCAATGACAAACTCGTGGGTGCCGAGGTCTGCGAATATGTAGCCGTAGAAGCCATGTGTACCGCCAGCGTAAAAGGGTCGTCCCGCAATGCGAGCACCAGCGTTGAGGACGGTTTGGGAGAAGAAGTCAATGTCCGTGGCGATGATGACGTCGAAGGTCTTGTAGAAGGCAGGATCTTGATCGTTGCGGACATCTCGGGTGATGACATTGACTTTGACGCGCGGATTCAGCTTCTGGACTTGGGGAGCTGCTGCTTCGGCGCGCTAGAATGTGTCAGAGAAGCTAGAGAGAGGCCAGCGGACGGCACTCACGTTCTTGCCTACGTCGGCCTCGCTGACGAAGAATTGCGCGCCTAGGTCATCCTCAGTCACCACGTCATGGTCTGCCAGAGTGATGGAGCCGATTCCCGCAAGGACCAGGTTCTTTGCGATCTCGTTGGCGAGGGCCTTGATGGAGACGAGGAGGATATTGGCGTTTCGAATGCTGCACACATTAGCACAAGTCTGCTTTTCTGGTTGTGACACAGGTCCACCCACCGATTCTGCGCTTCGAGGCCCCATAGGCGGATCTGGCGATCGTAGAGAGCAATCTCGTCTGCGGAGGGTCAGCTGTGTCGGAATCGTACAAAGGTCGAATCTACCTGCTGAGACGGTTTCTGCCTGTGCTATAGCAGCGACCGTCTGTCCCGCTGCGTCTGAGGCCGGGAAAGTTCCATTCGTCTCTTGCAGGGCTGGTTGTGCAGCAGATGAGTCCGCCATGGTGCAGTATGGAAGACTTCGTGTCGCTATCCAGAGCGGTAGAGTATATGAGTGGTTGTTGTGTACGGTTTGTCGCGATTGAGGTGGCTGGAAATCGTGAGAATGCACGCGAGACTCGCCGTGAAGGTGAGAGAGAACACGCTCACGGCGCGGGTACCTGAACTTGAGCCTCGGACACCCGTGCACGGGCCACACACCCGCGGCGGGGGTCCTTGAACTCGCAGCTGACGGTTCGTCTCAACCCCCCGAGCCTCGCCGCATCCAAGTCTTCACGCCATCATCTCCTCACTAGCCACAATCTACGCCATCCATACTGACCGGGTAGCTCGCGCCATCTTCGTCCTCACACTGCCGACCTCCCACAACGCACCGACCCCCATGGGAGCCGGGGACAACGTCATCGATGCCGCCCACTCAGCCGACCTCTCCCTCGCCGCCACCCCTTACGAACTTTCACTTCGCAACGGGGACTTTTGATTTCCCACAGGCGTCCACCTCCCCGCCACTCGCCTCCCAATCTAGACCCACGCCCAGTTCCCGAGTCGACCAGCTCGCCCAGTTCCTAGGTCGACGGCAGCAAGAGCGGGAAGATCGCGCCGCATCGGAGCGGGAGGACGGCCTGCCACAAAGACAGCCAAGGGCGGATGTTCCCAGACGTCGGCAAGCCGGTCGCGCAATTCCGCGGCATGCAGAGCGGGAGCCAGCCCCTAGCTCTGGTTTGCGCAGAGGCACCCCCGCGACCGTCAGCCGCCCGCGAGCCATACCGAGTGAGCGCTATCTTCGCCGCTCACATGCCCGCCTGAGAGATCAAAGGACTACCGAGACCGGCTCTGCGGCCAACGTGTTGGACGGGACCTCCCTCGCCATCGCTCATTTGCACGAGCTAGCCAGGCAGCCTAAGAGGAGGAAGCTTGACCACGAGCCGGAGGCGACATCCGAGTTTCAGTACCACAAATATGGCTATGAAGGTCAAACTATCTCTACCCGACTGAAGATGGAGATTGTGAGCTGCGACGGCGGGGAGTATATCGACGACATTGCCAACACGGAAAGGCTGTACAAGGTCCAGAACGTCCTCAGCAACGACAAGAGCGTATACTGCAGTCAGAGCTCCAGCTGCAACCTGTTGCTCAAGCACATACCCGATGCGCCTTTCTGTTTGGAGAAGCTCGTCATCCGAGCCCCGAATCGCGGGTTTACAGCCCCGTAAGTTTGCCCTATGGCCTTCTAATGATTCGTTGCCGAGCTAGAGGTTTAGCATGCGTCGTAAAAGCGACTCAGCGGGGGCTCCAGTACAGGACAATACGTGCTAAGACCCAACTGTATGAGCTTTGCAATCTGCGACTTCGTACCGTTAGCTTCGTATCGGCAACGAATCATCGCACCCTGGCGTCGGAGTAGCTCAACCCCCATGCTGACCTCTGTAGTGTTCAAGAAGGCTTGGTCTTTGTATCGATGACTCCCGAAAACATGCTTTCTGGCACTGCAGCCTACCAGCTAGAATATAGCTCACGCTCACCTGCCGTGTCCCCCGCCCCTAGTGCGCCCGAAGACTTGCTATCTCTCCGCGAGGCCGTAGAAGACCCACAGCTATGGATGCAATCGCGCCATGCTGCCATAGAGGAGCGCATCGAACGCTTGAGGCTGATCAGGGGCAGACTTCAGACCGAAGTGGCAGAGCGAGATCGATACAGACACGAGTGGGCGAGTGCAAATGCTGGAGATGAGACGGCCGAATACTGTCCATATCATGTGGACGAAGATGGAGCTACTACGGCCATCGGAGTGTCCGCCCCGACACCGCCGCCCTTCACCATCACCACCGAAAGCGGGCAAGAAGAGTCGGACGAAAATGATGCAATGCCAAGTGCTGCTGTAATGGACGATCGCCGTCGACGCGAGAGCCGATGGCGCCCAGAAAGTGACGACGAGGAAGAGGGACACGACTTGCGCTATCGCTTCCCACCTCTCCGCCGTAGCAATGCATTAGACTTACTTGACAGTTCCGGCGATCGTCGCTGGCGAAGCCAACGAAGTTTCAACCCTATTCGAAGAGCAGCGCCACTCCGTGCACCGAGTCGCATTGAGCCCAAGGAGAGCGAGACGGAATCTGAAAGCTTAATCGCCCCCCATGCTCGCTTCTTCATTGCGCGACATAAGAACAAGATCACAATCAAGTTCCATCCTGCCATGTTAGTGGCAACTACAAATGTGAGGGAAGCCAGCAGCTAATGCATGTGTAGATCTGGCAGGTACGTTTTGCTCAAGCTGTGGAGCCCGACACACGACGGCAACATCGACATTGAGAGTGTCCAATTACACGGATACTCTGGCCCTCGTTTCTTCCCGGCTGTGCAACCGTGCTGAAAGGCTCCTGGCTCAGGCGTACGAAATGCGTCGCATCCACAAGACAGCGCCGGTTCAGGTGTGAAACAACACGCTCTGACATTCCTCTGGATAAGCTTTGCAGACTACAACTTCACACCCACGACTTTAGGATGTTTCACGATTACTTGATACCCAACTTTTGCTCTTTTACGGCTGCATGCATATATGGTATGCGTGCTTGGGATGATTAATGAGGGATGAGACGGTTATGCATGGTATGGTGTAGCGGAATTATTTCTCCGCATGCCGTGTGAGCAATTCGCATGCATGTTTGATCATTAGATGGTTTTTTGCGGATAGGTTTGCCAGGAAAGTGGATGGATGCATCTTGCATTAGCTGAAAGCTCGGCCTGGCAGCACTTATTGAATCATACCAACGCTATTCCTGGGGTTGTTTGACTGAGCGTACTGCATGGTTCGGTATCCCACCCATGTCCTTGACACACATCAATATGTCGTACGTATGCGGACGCGCTTCCCCTTGAACCCCGACCCACTCATTATTTCGATCCCAGTACTCAAGGGACCCTGGTCTTATCCCGCAATCGCTACCAAAGTCGTTGGGATTGCTGGAATTGGTCTTGTGCATCGGCATTCCGACCTATGCCTATCTTTATCTAGTTTATCTGCGCCTGTGTATACAGGGTAGAGTGCACCGGGACAAGCTCACCGCTCAGACAAGCGCCTGCTACGGTGTCTGAACTGATAATTGGTCGCATGCATTATTGGTGCCGTTCCGTAGTGCGTCTGTCGTTTCTTGAGGCGTATGGGTGGCGATATTGAGGCAAAAGCAATAGGGGATTATGCATGGGATACATTGGCCGAGACCCGGTGGTTGTCGGGTAGGGTAGTGTATTCCTAGGTGGGGGAGACGGAAGGATGGAGTTCTGGAAGGGAAGAAGACGGTGCATGTGCTATACCATGTCCTAAGCCATTCTAGGGTAGTATGTGCGTGTTGGCGGTAGTGAAGAGACAACTGTGGTTGCTTTCGGCGCTTACTCTGTAACTCACCTTTGCAACGACAGCGAACGGGCAACTGTACGGGTGTAACCACGGAAGAATCCGCCCACCTCACCTCAAGCCACCGCCTGCCATTCAGCCTTGTTCACGATCAATCATTCTCTGACATTTGCCAACATCCAACGGTATAAATAATCGCATCTAGCATATGCAGACGCCATCTACCATCGTACGACGTTCGAAACCTGTTCGTGGGAGACAGATCCAAGTTCGGCACCCTGCATAGCGGGATCGAAGCCGACCCGGTTGTCCCACGATATATTTTAGGACTCCAGTAGTGGTCTTGGTGGACAGTGGTCTTGGGAATTATGGAGGCTTAGGATGTGATGTCCCGCGGAGGTGGTCTCCCTTTCGAGTGACGTGCATTAAACCGGATGCATGGAGTGTGATGATCGGCACTACCGCTCTCCAACCACTCACCCACGAAACCAAACCTCCCGTCCCATCCGCAACACATGGGACCGTCTAGATTGCGTAAACCGAGATGCCCCTGCGAGGTTCACAGCTATCATACTCGTTGCGGTTCCCAAAGACACAACCGCCAGCTTCCTTATTCGTTCATCGAATCCACCAAGACTGTAGAAATGTTCCTTACAGAACAAGTACCCACCTCCTTCCAATTCTCCCGCATACACGCAACGCCAGCGCATGGAACCTCGCACGCTAAGGCACCATGCCTGCACGCTTCAACAGCCATCCCTACAGCGGTAGAAACAGCGATGTGATCGGCGAATGCAGCGAGTGCATGCAAGACTCAGCTTGAGCATGATGCGTAACTACAAGATCTACTGGCCTACGCGGATGTCGGAACCGTTGATGATGCCGTTGCAGTGCAAGAGCAGTCGATGCACTACTCTGTCACTGTTGCTCAACCTCCCCACGTGTCTCTCCATATCGGTCTCCATACAGAGCTTCATGCGCATCTAATACGAATGAAGATCCCATGATCGCACAACGCAAAACCTGCATGTCGTCTTCACCGATCAAAGCTTCCAGACCTCCTGTACCCAAAACACACGTCTAGATCCACTCTCCGACTCAGTCTAGTGTCCTCTCCGGTCGCCGGCGACGCTGGCATGACGCGCATACGAGAAAGTAGGTTTTTGATGCCGCTACATGCAAACGAATCAGAGTCTCGGACGAAGTCAGATCAATATGGGCGGCTCGGGACAATCATTTCGACGGAGGCAGTAACGGTTTCCAAAGAGCAGTATGGACGCATTAGAGGCGTTTGGATATTACGGCCTAGACGTTCCAAAAATAACGGCAAGTTGCTTTGGAAGACATGCGCTAGAAGCCGTTTTGGCCACCTGAGTATGTGGAGACATGCTCGATGCACCACATCACGAATCACTGCGGCGCAGTCCTGCCAGAACGTGAGGCCACGAAAATATATGGTTCGACACCCTCCGCAAGATCAGACGGCTTTCCTCGCCACCTCAGTATGGACACATTCTACTATACATCCCGAACCAAAGCCTCGCATCGCATCGCTCATAGCTTCGCCGTGACGTCTTCGCGCCCAGAGAAGAGGGGTATCGTAAACCGAAAACATGTAGTAAAACACCGCCCGAAAAATGCCTCATTTGAAGCAGACCATCCCAAATCACCGACGCTATGCATGTTGAGGGAAAACCCCTCAACCGAAAAACCGACACCCAAAAACACCAATGCTAACCCATTTTTCTCGAAGTGAACATCCCGCCCAATGTCCTGAAAATGCAACGATGCAAACGCCTCTCGAAATGCCGGTAGTGAAACAAATGACTTGCGCTGTTTGCACTTTTGGTTGCGATGGAACTCAATCCGAGAGTTCAATCGCGTCGTCCTGAGTGCCGCCAGGCTTCTCGCCAAATTGCTCCTGTGACTCATCACTCATCTCAGAGTCGCCATCCTCATCATAGTACTCCTCCTCATACTGCTCTTCGAACATCTCCCCCTGGCCTTGTTCTTCCACGTCGAGCCCCGAGCCATAATCGATCAAAGACTCTTCCTTTTCTTCCTCTTCCTCTTCCTCGTCCTCATCCTCGTCCTCGTCCTCTTCGTCTCCGTCTTCAATACTGGCATCGTCCTCGACATGCTCTGGCGACTCCTCGTATCCATGCTGCGTCTCACCAGTCGGGATGTATGACTGCCGAGTCGGTATTGGAGACAACAGCTCCACCGGCGCCTTGTAGGATCGGGAGCGACCGTACAATTGGTCGCGATATGCACGTATGGCCTCTGGGCCCTTGCCGTATAGATGCTGAGGTACGAAACGGCTGCTACGACCCCAGAAGGCAGGGCGCTCGTTGGGAGGAGCTGCGCCGATGCTGCGACCAAACACTGATAGGCTGGGCGAAGGCTTAGGAAGCTCTACGCCAGGCACGCTTCGACTATACTTGTGGTGCACAGTTGGCGGCGAGTGCTGTGGTGTTGGCGAATGTGCAAGCATCTCTCGGGCCTGTGCAATGACAATGCTGGTGACTCCGTTCATAGATTGGTTGCCATTGAAGGGTTGACGGGCTGTCTTAGCCTTGTTGGCTTTCCTGACTGCGTTGAAACGTGCAAGCAATTCCTCCTCCGTGCTTGGAGGCGGCAGTGAGCGACGGAAGCTCGATGAGGTTGAGCGACGGGCTCGCTTGGGCTCGACAATCGGCACATCGTCGTCAGCGGATACAGAACCAAAGCTTCGTTTTCGATGCTTGCTCGGGTCGATACCTTGGGCTCGCAGCTCGAACCAGTCTGTCTCAGTCCGATCGGAAGGAGCTGTAGACTTGTAATAGTCTTGTGAATAATCGGCGCTGGCAATGACATGGTTGAGAGAGGAATCGGTTATGTCTTTTGTCGACGTCTTTGCGGCTGTTATGACTTTTGGACGATTGTCCTTCGGCGTGTACTTTTTCATATTCTGTGGCTCTGGAAATCCCTTGTTCCGTTGCACGCTGACTGGTATGTCGGGCTTCTTGAAGCTGCCTCGTACACCATTCGAAGTGGCGACGTTGTGCTGAATGGCAGATGCATACACATCTTTCGGACGGGTGGCGGTTTGCTGAACTGTAGATGCCTTCACGTCTTTCGACTGGGTAGTATGCTGAACAGCGGGTGCCTTCACCTCTGGAGCTGCTGTCTTCTGAAGGGCTTCGGCTTCGGCTCGCAACGCCCGAAGTCCTTGTCGACGTTGGCGCGCCTCGGCCTTCTTCTTCTTCCTCTCCACTTGTTGTACCCACCTTACACAGACTGCGCGAGTGAAAGCCAAGCGCTTCTGCTGGTACATTTCCTCCGCCAGATCTTGCAGCCGCTGCTCCTGCAGCTGTTCTGCAGTATGCTTTGCCACCTTCGCCACCATATGCTCGATGTACTGTGGCATGAGACCATGTTGGGGATCCATGAGAATGTTCGTTGCGAGACTGCTAAGCGCCTCGTCGTGCTCTTGCTGTGCTCTACGTTCCGCCTCGAGCTGGCTGCGACGGAGCCGCTCTAGTTCGGCTTGGCGCTCTTGCTCGGCCCGGACCTTGCGTTCCTCTTCTTCTTGAAGTTGCCGCTGCCGTTCTTGCTCAGCTTGACGTCGGCGCTGCTCGACGGCTGCACGGGCCTGTCGCTCCTGTTCCTCCCGAGCGCGTCGTTGCTCGTCTGCAACGCGTTGCTGCTCTTGGGCTTTACGCTGCTCCTCTTCCTGTGTGGTCACTGATGGCTGCGGCGACGCTTGAGACGCGACGTTGAAGACAGGCTGAGGCTGGATTGTCGCCGCCGACGGCCCTGACGGAGTTAATGTAGCAGGATTTATAATCTGATCCGACTTGTCTCCAGCTGGAAACCCCCAAGTCTTAGGAGGCTGCGTTTTGGTCTGCTGAAATGTATTGGCGGGTGCAGCGGTAGATGGAGCTGTAAAAGAAGAGCCCGCTTGGGGAGTCGATACAGGTGGGTTAGTGACTGCGAATGGGTTTAGCGCTGCGGAAGGCGTAGGCGCAGGGTTGAAAGGGTTGTTGGATGTGGCGCCTGAGAATGTAGTACCGTTCATGGCTGATGGCGGCGCGAACTGGATGCTATTCTTTGAGGCATCGAAAAGTCCAGGCTGCACCATAGCTGGAGTAGCGCCTCCAATCTGGCCAAAAGGATTTGGCTTTGTATTCGCTAGGAACGGATTTGCACTAGTCGCAGGCGTCGGTTTGAACGCGGAAACAAAGGGGTTCAGCTGAGAGGTTCCGGGTTGCTGCTGGAATCCATTGGCGATCCCATTGAGCGGGAACCCGGAGGCCGTCGGCTTGTGCGTAGAACTGTCCGGTATGAACAGAGAATCTTCGTTGCCTTGGTCATGCCCCACGGCGTCTCGTGCTTCAGTGTCTGCCTCTTCAATAACGGCCGAAAATTGTCGGCCGTATCTCTTCGGCTCAACTATGGTCGCGGAATGATAAACACGTAGTCCAGGTGGCCTTGTGAATCCTCCTGGAAGAGAGGCGAGGTCCAGGTACTCCACACCGTCCGCGTTCTCCCCTATCGCAAAGCCGTACATTTCGCAGTGCTCCTTGACTTCATCGGGATTGTCAAAGCCAAGGGGTTCCATGAGTTTTTCCAGAGTCCACTCGTCCGGGGCCTTTTGCTTACCATTCTTCCGCGGTCGATAAACAGCGCGCAAGGTGTATAGAACGTTGTGACGGACGTCGTTGAAACAGAGTTCTGCAGCACAAGCCATAAGATACGACACGCTTTGTGACTTGGTAAGGCGCCAAAATTCGGTCCAGATTTGACGTTTGGCCGAAAGCGTGCGAGGTTCTTCCGTATCTACCGCCAGTCGGTAAGCCTGCTCCAGGGTTATGGCAGTTCTGATGCGCTTGTTGTCGGGATAACGCTCCTGAAGCTCTCTTTTGTCGTGCCCGAGCATTGAGCCGCGAAAAGTTAGGCCTAGGATAATATCGTAGACCACAAACTCGGCTCGACTGGGAGGATCGGTATTGCGATCTAATCTCTCGGGATAATGGAGCTTCAAGGAGGTGTAGCAGTTCTTGAGCTGCTCCATATCATTTCCGTAATCGATCGCGTGAGTATAGTCGGGAGAGGTGCCGCTAGCCATTTGATGAAGGCTGAGCATGTGGAAGCGAACACACATTTCGACACACTCGAGGTACACGCTTTCCTGGCCAGGCTTGAGGGCGCCGACCGAAAGGTCCTTCCGCACGGAACGTGACCGGTCCCATATGAACCCGTACATGAAGTTCATACCGTCGCTGTCGAGGCGTCGGAACATGTACTTCAAGGTCCGCTGGACGCATTTAGCATAATTGACTTGTGTAGTATGGGGTATGGCTACGTACCAGACATGTCTCTGGGGTACGAACGTCCGTAACGAGCTCCATTTCAGTGCCCGCTGCAGATCGTGTGTGGGCTTTGACCATGCGAGACTCATCGGGTATCCGTTCTTTGCGAGGCAGGTGTGCCGTTCCTGGTGTGCATTCGGCAGCTTTATAGTCTACTTCATGTATCCGGCGTACGCGCTCGTACTCGCCGCACATGTCGGTACATAGGCCGTATTTTTCGACGCGGTCTTCGAATTTTATCGCGTGGTCGGGGTCCATAAATCCGTTCTGGATGAGCAGCTTTCGCTGACGAGGTCGATCTTTCTCAAGCTAAGGAGATTAGAAAGGATTCCCTATTCGTGCTGTACAGGGTACTTACATATTCTAGTCGGCTTTTGTAGTCCTCTGCAGGGAATGGCGTCGAGTTCATCAGATCGGTCGACCTGAGATTGGGATCGGGAGCGCCGATGGTCGTAGGAGTACTAGCATGGTTCCTGGAGGAAGTTAGAAACAGCGGCGGGCGAGGCCAATTGGCTCGCTCGTCCGATGCGACTAGTAGTGCGACTACGGTGTAGTTGCGATTCCAGAAGACATCGGCTTTGGCTGCGTGGTTGGCCCGCCCGCATTTCGTAGCACTTGGAAGAGGGGACAGAGGAGCTCACGCCTTGTTGAGTCCTCCTCGACCGCGAACGTTGTTCCGTATATCCTGCCCGCCGCGCGCATTCGGTCCGCCGCGTGGAGCTGCACCCCCGCGGAGCGAGTCCTGCTGCATCGATGCCGGTCGCGTAGGTGCATCCAAGGCGTTTGGTCTGCCTCGTGTGTCCCCGCGGCGAAATGGATTACTGCCGCCGCCTCGAGCTCCGCGCCCGCCTCGAGCTTCACCACCTCGTCCGCGCCGACCTGACGACATTGTCGCGATATCCAGCGTGGCTAGACGCTCATGCGCGAAGATCTGGGTTGTTCAAAGGAGGTTGGGATGAGGCGCGAAAGGGACCGACTTCCGTAGGGCAAAGGATTGGGGTGTGAGTTTCGCGTCGAGTTGCGGTCCTGTCGGTCGTTCAAAGCAACCAGAACAGACATAAAGTCCGAGCTTTGAAGGTCTTGGCAGGCGCTAGCGCCGTCGCGACATGCGCGCACGTGACTGCTTCTAAGCACTACGAGCTCGCTACCAACGTTGGATACTATGTTGTCAAACTATTGTAATTCGCGATTCGATATCTGGGCTCCATACACGCGAGAAGAAGAGTATTTGACAATACCGAAATGTTTTGTAATTTAATACCTATATACCGACCCCGAGCCTCGTCCCAACCACCACCCTTTTTGACCGAATAATACATATATTTCCCAAGACATAACCGAAATCGTGTCAGCGTAGCTCCGGAATTCATCGCCAGACCCACCGTGATCAGCCAATACCGCTCGCCTGTCCTCATTATACCCACCATTAGAGAGGCCATCGAGCCGGCTCGTTCCCAATATCGTTGCGGTGCGTGACGGTCGTGATGGCGTAAGAGGGTATACCAGAGTACTGCCAAAAGCAAAAGAGAAGAGAAAGAGGTACTGAAATGCTGCAATCCCAGCAAGCCGAAGCTAAAGCTGCATTGTGCAGAAGAGCCGCAATGCAGTGCCGATGGGAGAAGTGACAAACGTGAAGTTGCAAGACGACTCAAAGAGAGTACCATGTCGCCAATGAGATGAAATACTGAATACTGAAATGTTGCAGGAGCAATGTCGACGCTGAATTCTGAACAAAAACAAGTACGATTTTGTATGATCAAGAGTAGCCCTGACCATCCCAGGCCATAGAAGGACCATGACCAAAGCCGCCTTGCGTGAGCATACCGTACTCCGGAGGCTGTGAACTGGGCATGGAATAGTTGGTGGCATAAATCGGGGTGCCAAATGGTAATCGAAATTGGGAGGGCTCAGCCTGCATTGGCTGGAATGAATTTGTGCTTTGAACATTTCCCATTGCCCCATCTAGCGGTAGACTGTTTATTTGGTGTGCGAAGGGGATGTTGCTTGGCCATACGGGAAACTGGAACGGTGCTGGGGTATGAGTCGGTACGGGACCGCTTATACCGCCGAAAGTCTGGAATCTGGGATCGCCGACGCCATAAGCGGGGAATTGCATCGTCTGGAAGTCACCACTTGGCTTAGCGTCCATAGGGGATGTTTCGCTTAGATGGAGGCGATTCAAAGATTGATCGAACGCGACTTGGGTTGTTGCGATAGGTTCCGCTTTCACAGTCTGAGAGGGACAGCTAATCTGATTTGGTGGGTGCATGTTGGGACCGGAGAGAGGAATTCTGGACAGCGGAGGAGAAGGGCTTCTTTCGCGTTTTACTCTCACGTCATCGTCGCAAGAGCTGACCAATGACTGGAATGAGGAGAAGGTGGTGCTCGGGACACTCATCAATTCATCCACTTCGGTCTCTTCTCCAGACTCTTCCAAGGTTGGCTCCTCTCGAGGAGCAGATATGGCAGCCTTGCTGTGACGTGTTCGCTTGTTCGGCAGACCCCGGTATGGCCTCGGGCAACGCTTCCATGTAACGTGTTTCCCATTGAGAGGGTCTTTATTGCCGGAGCCCTCGAAGAGCTCGTGCTGAGTGACGTAGTCTTCGTGCGCTTCTGCGACATCGAACAAGCTTGGCAAGATCTCTATCAAGGCTCGTTCCTTCATAGAGTCGTTGAATACGTCTTCTCTAGACGAAGAGAAGGTCTCGGCGGGTATACTGTCCACGATGTAAACCGCTTGGCTACGGAGCTGAGTTATCCAGGGCTTTTTCCGCTTGCCACACTGTTCGTCGATGCGGCGATGGACCAGCATCATATCGGCGGCCAAGGGGATGAGATCTACGTTACGATGAGCAGATGCAAAGAGTCGAGAGGCTTGGAACTCACGCTCACGCTTCAAGTGGGACGGCTCTCGGTAAGGGCAGTAGGAAGGCCACCAGGGAGGCGACGGCTCGGATCTTTTTGAAGGGAGTTTATTGTCATATTTGCCATATTTCGACTGTCGTTGCGGCTCCAGTCTACCGACCCATTCGGTAATAATCTTACGGAGTGGCTTCATGGTCATCTCGTCAAAGCGGCGCCGATAAAACTTGGTCAACGCTTCGACGTTGTTGATGTACAAGGTCTCGGTTCTGGTTCGTTTGGGGGTGGAACTGGGGTCGTGTTCGTCGTCTTCATTGCATTCGTCATCTTCGTCGTCAACGCGTTGACTACGAGCTCGTGTAGATGGACGGCCCCTCTTCACACCGCGCGGCTTTGCCGGTGTCTTTGGAGCCGGGTTGGCGCTCTCAAATCGGAGGACGCGTCTAGTTGGGCGCTCGCGTGCATTGTCTTGTACTTGTGGGACGGGCGCTATGTCACGATCAGCAGTGTTGTACTTGAAGACGACCAAAACGACTCACCAGTAGTTCGTGCCCTTGAGAACGGTTCCGGGTCGGCATCGGTTGCATCAGCCGACCACAAATGGCCAAGTCCCGGCAGAGGGGCGTAACAGGGATTCTGTGTGCCGGTGATGGTCGAGGGACCCCAAGCAATACGCTTCTTCAACGCGACCCGTTCCTCCTGGACGGCAGGCCTCGCATGCTGGGAAGGCAGTCAGTACGATCGAATACCGAGTCCTCGGAAGATGGGACGGGTGCAAGACGCTAGATTAGTCGTGCCCCGACGCGACGGCGCGCTGACGGTACCGGCCGCTAGTGAAGGCACGGCTCAGGATGCGGGGCAGGTGTGGCTTCTTAGGCGACGTCGGTTCAAGATGGAAAACCCACTCAGCACACTTACAGGCGGAATATAGTCACTATTGTGCACCAACGCCAAAAATGGCTCTTTTTCGTCTGCCTTCGCGGTCTGAGGAGCCTGTCTGCTGAGTTGATTAGAAGATTGGCCATGTGGTGGCAGCGCGTTTGCATCCTCCGCTTTCGCTTTCGCTTTTGCTTTTGCTTTTGCCATGGCGCCTGCAGGTCACTGGAAACGTCTGGAACGTAGCGGGGCGAAGTCGGGAGGTGTGTTAAGGCATCCAGTATGGCGACTGCTTCCAATCTCGATGAGCTGTCGGAATGGTGATAAGCTGATCTGTTAGCACACGCATTCAAAATTGCAGAGGATCTGAATTGTGAGGCGATACTGACCGAGGGACCAATGGTCCACAGTCACAGAAAATTTGACCAGGCGGTCACCTCGTTGGCAAATCAAGGAACAGTATACTTACTAGACTGATGGAAACGATGCGGCCACGGACTCGGAGATTGGTCGTGTTGGAACGCTCCAGTGCGACAGAGCAAGAGACGTGAGAGTTTGGCTTGAATGAGCAAGTATCGTGAGGCCACCGGCTATGAAAATGAAAAGCTTTGCGTATCGGTCTTCGATGAAAGGCGTGCCTTTCGTCTTACAAAACGGGCTGTCAGACTTGGGTCTCCGACGAAACAAGCCCTGACAGATGTGCGGGTGGTAAAGGAACCTTGAGGGTTGGAGGCAGGGCACACCAGCACCTTAGAAGCCTCTTTTATTGACCAGACGGCCTGACCTTAAGAGCCTCCGTTCGGTACTGTCACGTCGCACTGACCGTTTGTTAACGCCGTCTTCTCGAAACCCCAGAGAGTGCTGCAAAGACGCACCGGGGAAGTGGCTCCCGCATCCACTGCTATGCATCAACACAGACCGCGCCTCTGCGACCCTACCCCAACCCCCATGATGGAAGCAAACCAGCATCGTCTGGACCTATCAAAGCTTGTCGACTCTGCGGCCACTAGTTGACACTAGGGTGGTACTGACAGCCGTTGGACACTAGGCGCAAAACGGGCAACACGGTCAAGGGTCTCGCCATTTTGGATGTGAGCCGTCTTCCCCGGAGCGCCGTGCCCTCTTCCCCCCGGACGCTCTTGCATCGTTTGGCCACTGCCGATGTGCAGGATGGCTGTGGGATGTCTTGATCGACTGAATTCTCGATGTGACAAGATGAGCTGCATGGGTCCCCGTGTGAGACCCACACACCCGCCAACGAGCACTTAGCACGCGGCCGAAGCAGATCTGAGTCGACTTCGGAACCCGATCATATCTGTAATCGGCGCGTGAGCAGAGAGCTTGAAGGAAGCCGAAAGGCCTGGCAAGAAAAGGAAGCTATGCCAAATGTATCCATGACCCCCATACAGTGATGCCATTCGGAGTGTCTGCCCACAATACTGCACCACAACACTAGCCATCCGCTCGCCTGCCGCGCCTTTGACAGACGCCCCCTCGAAGACAGCACAAAAAACAACTCCCAACTCGCCTCCCTCTGCCCTGCCCAATCCAGGGATAACCCCGGGGCCTTCCGCACTCCCGTCTTACGCCCAATCGATCCCGTTTTATCGCCCCACCCGCTAGTCTCGGCACATCTGATCTTATCGAATTAATCGCCATCTTGCTTCCCCCGTCCAACATCCTGGTCGTTGGTCGGCCGTCGCAAAGGTTGCGGAGCCGTCCCCCGCTTGCTACGCCCAACCTGTCAACGTCCGCATGTGCTGCTTGCCGCGCTGCCATTCCGGTGGCTACCAACAGCAGCGAGTCGCATGACGAGTGCGGGTCGCAGAACAGACCGAGTGAGCGGCAACAAACGTCAACAGTCGCACAACAGGCGCCACTTGCTCAAAGTCAAGCCGTGGTGGTGGTGTAGCAAACATGAATCGAAGCGAAGCGAATCATGCCGTGTACTTCGAGTAGCCATGATGCATACTCGCACTGCACATGGTAATTCAAGAAGTAGACCCGTCAAGCGCAAGCATGCAATGCTCACTCTCCTCCCCAAACTCCACACTTACGTGTCACGAGACACGCGGTCGGAGATATACCCTCATTGGTAACGGTCATCTTCTGCCACCGCTTCACGTACATCAGTCTCCATAGAGGCTTATGTGTAACAATCTCCACATGAAGCCGCACACAGCGGCGGAAATGGTAACGTCGCACCCGTATGTGTTGAAGTCATCATGCCATGTTTTACTGTCCAACATGACACCACACAGCAAGCATCTCAAAGGTTCATCTACATTTCGGAGCCTCCTGTGCGTACCCCTCTACCGAGGCCGGGTCGCACAATCACGACACGACGCGATGATGATATTGCATGTGTCC
>Ga0247733_1000096_pt1 | contig 134280 bp, 157 predicted proteins | sample UWRJL043104R2_FD_180932 | JGI IMG/M metagenome (GOLD analysis project Ga0247733, IMG submission 180932) | Plant litter microbial communities from Arlington Agricultural Research Station in Wisconsin, United States - UWRJ-L043-104R-2 | ecosystem: Environmental > Terrestrial > Plant litter >... | reverse complement strand
AGAGCGCCTGGGCCTGGTGCTCGAGATTTGCTACGGTGATCGTCCTCTTAGATCCCCGATGGCGCGTGACGAAATGGCGAGAGCACGGCAAGCAACCTTGTTGCTGGCAGCTCCAAGGAGAAAAGGAGCGCGGCGGCGGTCGCGTTGGGCGTGGATGGGCACGCCGTCTGCATCTGAGACGCTGCCCATCTCTGCAACCAAACTAGACGGCGTACGCTCTTGATGGATGCTAGTGGTAGCGCTGGTCGTCCTGCAGGGAAATTGACCCGCCCGCCTTTCTCTCGAGGGCCGTCTCCCGTGACCGACGCCCAAAATAGTCGTCGTCGCCGCCGCTGGTCTGCTGCGGGCACGACGCCGGTGATTGCAAAGGGGGCGGGTTGTTATTGCGTGAACCACGGTTGTGCCGTCCAATATTGGCCAAGCCGTCCCGAAGTGGTGCAGCTGCTGCCGCCTCGTCCTACACGAGATGACCCGCGCTCGCCCACATGCACGGAACATTGGCCAGCCTCGCCATCAGCTTACCCAAGTCATATCAGCAAGGGCCCTTCTTAGAACATGTCTCAGAAGAATGGGCATGAATTCTCCGACATACTTGACTGGCTGTGTGTCGGTTTTGGACTTGGACGGCCTGCCTGCTTAGTACCACGTGCAATGGCATGGCATGGCATGGCAAAGGGAATGGCAATGGCAACGGCAACGGCAATGGCAACGACAATGGCAATCCACAAGGTCGACCTCAGTCTCGGCGTTGCAATGTTCATGTTTCTCACGGCTTCGCCGTCTGAAATGTCTAGGACCCTTCACGGCGCCGCGTGTGCGCCTCACCACTAGTCAGGAACGCTGCACGCCGGTCTGCTGCCCGTCTGCGGCGAGGTAACCGCCGACGCCCGGCGTACGAGCGCGTGGCGGGGTAAGACCTCCAGGCGTAGTCCCCTCAGGCTCTTTTGCTGAGTCGAGATAGTACTGCTGCCCGAGCCATCGAATCATCAGTCGCATCACGCACACTCCAGCGTTTGTACCCAACACCCAGGTTCCGTCATCGCGGTTTTGTTGCGCACCCTGCGACTCCCAGCAGCTGTGACGCCAACGCATGCAGTTCCTAGGGTCCAGTCCAGATATCCTGTTTCGGTGATTGCCTGGGCCAAGCATTAATCGTCGCAGAAAACGACTGTACAAGCGTCGTTGTCTTCGTTGATAGACGTTGCTCGCTGTTGGCCTTTGAACCTGCACCACCCAACGATGACGTCGCCACCCCCAGCTTACGAGGCCATTGATAGCAGCACACCTTCTAACCCACCTCTGCCACCACGACGACCCGTGAGCAATGTCGATGGCTCTAGAACCATGCCCGACCCTTCTATTACCGCAATGTCCTCAGGCGATCCGCGTTCATCGTCCACGCAGTCGCTTGTACCCCCGGACGAGGACCGGTCTGGGCGCCGGCGTCTCCTCCTAGTCTTTATACACGGCTTTATGGGAGACGAGACTAGTTTTCGCAGCTTTCCAGCCCACGTACACAACTTAGTGTCCATCACCCTCGCCGACTCCCACGTGGTCCATACCAAAATCTATCCAAAGTACAAGGCTCGATACGCACTGGAAAAGGCGCGAGATGACTTTTCAGCTTGGTAGACATATCTTGCCCACCTCTCGGCATTGTACTAATTACACGCTAGGCTCACACCTCACGAGGATCGCTGGACCGATGTCATCCTCCTATCACATTCCATGGGTGGCTTGATCGCTGCAGACATCGCCATGCTATTCCGCCATCGAATTATCGGAGTCATCAACTTCGACGTCCCCTTCTTGGGCATGCATCCTGGCATCATCAAGGCTGGACTAGGCAGCATCTTCAAACCATGGCCGTTGCCCGAGGAACCCAAAATAGAAGATCAGTCAGCTTCCGAGGGGAAGAAACCCAGCCGCATTGGCACGCTGTTCAACCCTAAGCCGTCAGATCCGAACTTCAACCCAACGTTTTACAATGACGTTCATATCCCAGTGCGAAAAGGCTGGGAGAACACACTCCATTGGTTCAATAAGCACTCCAACGGCATGATTGATGCGGGGAAAGAACTGGTCAAGTCACATGTTGAATTCGGCAGCGCCATGGCAGATTACCGCGCCCTCAAGGAGCGCTATGCTAGGATCCGAGCCCTGGAGGAGGACGATATAAGAAAGAGACAAACGGCAAACCCCGAGATTCCTGCTCCTGCACGCATACGCTTCGTAAACTACTATACAACTAGCACTGGGAGGCCTAAGAAGCCCAAGAAGCCAAAGTCCCCGTCGCCCTCGCGGCCGTCGAGCAGAGGACCGCAGCGTCAGGACAGCAACCTGAGCGCAGTCACATCGGCATCACAGCTGAAACTCGATACTGATCAATCACATCCTCCCCTTGCCAGCCCCCGTATATCAGTGGAGCAACAAGTTGGCAATGAATTTGTACCCGTCAGTCCAGAGGCCCCGCTGTCTGCCACTAGTCCCACCGGTGAATCGTCCTTCCAAAGTATGGCCAGTATTTCCGAATCCCGACCCGGTCTTCCACAAATACCGCCAATACCCGAAGCACCTCCGTTCGTGGATCTTGCGCAATTCTCCGATAGGGCTCAACGGAGGGCTGCGGAGCACGAGCACGAACAGGCTCTCGATGAGTACCAGAAGGCAGTCAAAGCACGCAACAAAGTAATCAGAGAGCGAGAGGACATGGAAGAGGAAATGGAGAAGGAGAGAGACAACCAGCCGAGGCAAGATTCGCCTGTCACTGGCAAAGACAAGGCACATAAGCGCGAAGAATTCGAGAACCTGGACGAGGACTTCGGCGCTATGCAGCTCGGGGTGACTAGCCCATCGCAAGGACACAGCCAACAGGGATCAAGTCCTTACGGCAACTACGAGTTCTCGCAGAGTATCATCATGGCCCAAAAAGCACCCGACGACCGGGGGTCCTTCACCACCCCATCGAATGCCTCCCAATACACCGATTCAGTGTACTCCCTCGGAACTGTCGACACGAACACGCCGCCGGAACCTGGAGAGAAGCCTAAGAAGCAGCGCCTCAAGAAGTTCTGCGTTCTCCCACCCAAGGATGCGTATGGGAACAAGGACCCAGCGTGGATTCAGGTCTTCATCGAGGGTGTGGATGAAGTAGCTGCGCATACAACACTGTTCTTCATGAGCGGGACGTATGAGCGGCTGGTTGGGGATGTTGGTGCTCGGATTGAGGACTGGCTTGACGAAGCGGAGAGTTTGAGAGTGGCGCGCGAAATGGAGGGCTTGAACTGAGTTTTCGATCGGTTGGTCACTTGGTCATCTGGGGTGCGGAATAGCTAGTCCAAGCCGCCATCTCTTCATCGCTTCCACTTAGTCATACATACGCACCACTTGGATGTCTAACAGAGCATCTCACCCCGTACGTCCCGACAGCGTCTACAACCCAGTAAATCCAAACAACCACAACGCACCAACGCCACCCCAAGCCAAACTCAGCAGCCCCAGTACCCCGACAACCTGCTCACTCCCCTTGATCGCCTCATTGAACTTCTCCACAAACGGAACCTGCACCTGATTTCCCTCATTCCAGAACATCGCCATATGCGTTCGTGCAGCAAACAGCGCCGCGACATTCGCCCCAGCAGCCGTCAACAACACCGGTTTCCCGCTGGTTCGGAAGAGCAGGGCAAGCGCCGTTACTAGCGACACAAGCAGCTGCAAAGTTCATTAGAAGGAAGTCGCGGTGGGGATGAAGGAGGAGCGTACAGTAACAGTCCCACTCGTCTGCGTACTCCTTGTCTTATGCAGACGTTGAGCGACCTTGCTAGACCATTTCGCTGCCTTTTCAGACTGCTCTTCGTATTGCTGGAGGCGGGTTATGTTGTTGTAGGAGAGGTTGAGGCCGTAGGCTGAGAGGCCGATTAAGCCGGCTAGAGGGAGGAGCATTTTTCTGCGCAGTAGGCGTTTGTAGGATTGATAGTCGGAGTTTGGTACGGTTGTAGAGATTCACGAGTGGTCGACAGGTGCTTGGTTTGCGATCGACGTCATACCTGGTCGCGTTCCTGCCCCGCTACGTGATCCCTGTCACCCTCGCTTAATTTCACCTGCACCCCTCCATAACTTCTTTCCATGTTGTGTCCGTCAGGAAGAAAGCACACTTTCCGTGACTCTCCGCCATGACGGCACCCACGCACCTCGACCCGTCCGAGCTCGGCACCCGCGCATACTGGGACTCCGCATACACAACTGAACGCGCGAACTTTGCCTCGAACGCGGACGATGAAGGGACGATTTGGTTCAGCGATGCGGGGGCTGAGGAACGCATGTTGTCCTTTCTCGAAGATCTCGCGGATGAAGGACAATTGAACAAGGAGGTGGATGCGGAAGAGACAGCGGAAGGGGAGACGAAAGAGACGCCTACGCGCTTCCTCGATCTAGGGACGGGGAACGGACACTTGCTCTTCGCATTGAGGGAAGACGGCTGGGAAGGCGAAATGGTCGGCGTCGATTACTCCGCGCAAAGCATCCAACTCGCCAACGAAATCCTCGCTCGCAAAGACGCGTCGTCCTCTGCCTCCGTAGAATTCCACGAATGGGATATCCTCAGCTCCGCGCCCGGCTCCTGGCTCAACGCAGGCTTCGATGTCGTACTTGACAAAGGCACCTTCGACGCCATCTGTCTGTCACAGGAAACCGATGCACAAGGTCGGAGAATATGCGAGAGTTACAGGGAGAAAGTGGAACCCTTGGTCAAGAGTGGTGGAAGGTTTCTCATAACGAGTTGTAATTGGACGGCCGAGGAGTTGAGGGGATGGTTTGAGGGCGAAGGGAGTGCGCTGGTGTACGAGAGTAGCGTGAAGTATCCCAGCTTCACGTTTGGGGGGAAGACGGGGACGAGTGTGTGCACGCTGTGCTTTAAAAGGAGGTGATCTGGACATCTTGCTCTTGGACCGCGATGGATTTTCTACGTGGAAACCTTACGCCGTAACCTCGCAACCACCAACCACTTCTTCCGCTCACCGATATCTTCTCTCCCGCCATCGCGCTCCTTCGCCCACGATCGTCGTACCCCCTCCGCATTCATCTCGAAGACATCCTCAACCTCTAATCCGACTTTCGGGACCGTCTCCTCGAAGAACCCCGCCATCTTGGCTCGTCCGGTATGGAAGCCTGCTATTACGTATACGCGAGCCTCGGGGGCCTCGGAGAGGAAATGTAGCATCGATTTCGCAACGTTCTCGTGCTCGTATGGCATCCATAGGCAGTCGGCTGCTAGAATTCGGGTATACCGGTGGGCATGTGCGGCTGTGAAGTCGGACGTGAAGTTGCCCCATTCATGGCCGTGGATAGTGCTCTTGGAGCGGATGGAGGACGGAAGGTTTTCGGAGATGTTGGTGGCTATGGCGGAGAGGATGGGAGGCGCGGGGTAATCTGTTAGGGTGACCTAAGAAATGTTAGTATTGCGAAAGAAGCCTGAGGAGTGTTGGTGGAGCATACTTCTTCGGCACCTGCGAGAGTGCTCATGATGCCACCTAGGCCGACTCCTGCAACGCGTCCATCAGCCATCTCTTCAACCCATTCCTGTCATCTGGTCACTCCACGCACCTGCACCCAGCTCCAACACCTGCTCACCCTCCACACTCCAAGCCCGCTCCTCCTCCTCACCCATCCACCACTCGCCATCCTCCCATCGCTCCTCATCCCCATCTCTTGTATGTCTCCCCTCGGCCTCGTCCGCATCGACCCGCATCCGCCCACCCACCAACTCCGCCATCAAGACCCCCGCATTCCATAGATAATGCGCAAACTTCCTCCTCTCCTCCTCACCATTGACGTCCGCAGTTCGAAACTCTAGCTTGGGATATCTTGGATTCGAAGGACGGTATAGGATTACGGTGTCTGCATCGTCGCCGTGTTGGTTCTGCAGGTCGTCGGTGAAGATGCCGCCGAGGCTGCTGCCGAAGATGTCTTCGGGGGAGAGGGGGGTGTTATTCGGGTGGCGGAGGGATATTAGGGAGGGAAGGAACATTAGCGGGTTGTTAGGAGGAGGGCGGTTTGAAGGGTGTTGGGATGGGAGTCGGATCGTCTGAAGGAATGTGGGATGGAATTGGGATGTTTTTTAGTGGGGCCGGGGTTAGCGGGGCTAAGGTTAGCGCGGAGGTAGCGTGGCGTGAGTTGAGCGCATCATCGAACGAGGCGGTTTCATGTCGTGAACGTCGTTGGTATTCTTCGCGCAATTGATCGTGCACACTCTTCAAGAACATACACCGTAGTCCAGCGTTTTCTACTCGACTTCCAGAGTCTCACTCCTGCCCTTGTTGCGCCCCGTTTCTGCCACGCCGCCTCTTCAGCCAGCTCCATCGACTCCAACCACGTCGCAAACATGACTTCCCTATCCTCCTTCAAGAACCCGGCAGCGTACCACATACTGAGGTGTGCATCCCCAACATTCTCCTCAAAGAACCCGGCAGCTAACCCAAACCCCAGCTACGGCACCCTCCTCGGCAGCACCTTCTTCCAGTCCTTCCTCGGCGGCATAATAGCCTTCCGCGCGCTGCCCCGCGCCCAATTCAGCACCCTCCAAAAAGCCACGTTCCCCGCCTACTTCACGCTGCAAACGGTCACGCCGCTCCTCATGATCCTCACGTACCCATCCCCGCTCGGGTTTCACTCCCTGATCCCCTCCTCCAGTACGCAATCCTCCACCGATCGGCTGGCCATGACGCTGATTGGTACAATGCTGGTCACTGGGTTGGGAAATCTCGTGTATGTGGGTCCTGAGACTACGAGGATTATGCAGGAGCGGAAACATCAGGAGACAAGGGATGGGAAGAAGAGTTATGATGAGGGGCCGCATAGTAAGGAGATGGTAGAGTTAAACCGTAGGTTTGGCGTGTTGCATGGGGTTAGCAGTTTGGTCAACCTCGTAGGGTTCTTGGGGATGTGTTGGTATGGGGCGCTTCTTGCTGAGGGTTTGACGATTTGAACGTATCGAGAAGGCGTTGTGTGAGGAGAGCCTATGGGGTCTTTGGATTCTCTACGCGATGTGAGTAGCATGCTTGGAGATATACAGGCTTTCGGGAGAGTCGTGTATATATTTACGGCAGAGGGAACAGCTTACTTGGGCAGTGGCCATGAATTTACCACTTTTGGCATTGCACTACCATCATTTCAATTAGCCTTCAAACGCATACCTCTACACACCCTTCCTCAACAATGCAACAACACTAAACGGCAAAAAGCTCATCCCCCCTTTCCCTTTGCCCTCGCAGTCTGCGGATATACCCACGCCCGCCCCGCCCACGCCATAAACCCACCAGCCTAGACAAAGCCCATCACCCACCAGCCCACGGAAGCCAACCTCGCCTTCTCCTCAGCACGAAGTAATCCCATGTACATCGATATGACGCCCTGCTCCACCACTACCCCGACAGTCTGAGTACAGAAAAGGCGAAAAGCACCGAGTTCTCTCAGCGGGACACCACTTGCGAGTGCGGCGGCACTGTGCAAGATACCTAAGATGGCGAAGGCGATTAAGACTTTTAAGACTCCTGCTGTGGTTGATTTGAGAGGAAGTTTTCGGATGGCGTTAATGATTGCGGATGCGGATTGTATTAAGGGGCGGCGGAGGAATTGGTGCCAGAAGTTCCTATATAAACGTTAGAAAATCGCAGGGCTCCATCCTTCCACACATATAATCATCCCTTTGGCGGGTCACGTTGGTTTAAGTAGCGAGCGGTTCAACCGCCTTCCACCCTTGTGACTAACGTTCTTTCGTCCAGCGAGATCTTCTATCCTAGCCGCCCTCTCACATGTCATCTCAAACAGTCGTGGGCCTTCCTCTTCATGTCCCCAGCGCTAGAGGCGTGCTATACCACACAAGCATCCAGTCAATCCTCCCCTCCGCATCGGGCCAAACCTTGCACCACGCCGGCATAACTAAATTGCCGTCAAGCAAACCGCTGCGATACTTTTCCGCCCACTGCATAATCCTATATTCAAGCCGAGGCCTTCTCCTTCTCGACCAATACCCCCGGCCCATTTCTTGGACACGCACTTCACCGCCCTCCGCATCCCCTCGTTGACGCTCGCACAACCAGCTACGCGCTACCCACCTGGTAAGTGTTGAAAAGATGTAGTCGATCGTTCTCACGTATTCGCTGTTCCAGAAGCGACGGCACACGCCCTCGATCTTGAGGTTCCGAAAGACTGGTATTGCGCCTGGACGTGTCTTGCTGTTGGCGGTGAGAATAATGTTGAAGATAGCGCGTGCTAGGTCGGCGTCCATGGCTGCGTTGGTGAGCTCGTGACACATGCGGCGGGCTACTTCCTCATGGTCGGATCGATCTTCTGGGGGAAGGTCCAAGGTATTGTGGAGGTTGAGGGCGAGCGATTCGAGCCGGGGGAAGGATCCAAGGAGTTCATAGATGGCGACTTCCAGTTCGTCTCCTGAGGATCTTCGCAGTCCTATCCGCAGATCACGGAGGTTCGGACAAGCGTATTGGATTTCTCGAATTTCTTCTAGCGAGGAGATGTTACTCAACTGCAATTTCTGCAACGAGGGACCGTGTCGTGTCAAAGTAGCAGTCGTTGTCGCTCTAGCCATGGGGTATTGTACGAAAAGTCTCTTGAGAGTTGGCAGGGCGTAGAACAGACGGATAGACAGTGTGTCAAGATGCGGAAAGGCATCTCGCTCCTCCGACTCGGTGAACTTGTCGAGATCTACGCCGATAGACAGCGTGTCGAGATTCGGAAAGGCGGCTCGCTCCGCCATATCAGTGAGATCTTCGAAATCTGCACCCTCACTATCTTTCAGTAAACCAAAAGTGCGCAACTTTGACAAGTCAGTGTGGGCCGCCCACTGTGATAGTCGTTCACGATTAACACCATCGATAACAAGCCTTTCGAGGCAGCCCTTTGACGCCTGCGCGACATCTTTGGTTGCAAAGAATCCAGGCCAGGGTGGTCGGCCCGCTCCGTCGAGTACATGCATCTCGATATTGACATGTCGATGATGGACATAAATAAACACGCGCCGCAGGTTCGGCGCAACACCTCTCATCATGCGCTGTAGCGCTTCTTCATTGTAGCTCGCATGTCCATCGTCGTCGACCGTTTGCCCAATCGCGCATACACTGTACAAATTTGGCGATGAGGCCAGAGCATATTCATCGGGATCGATGTCGTGTATTCGATGCGGTTTCTGATGTAGACTGCGCAGACTGAAGGTGTTTACATGTAAACGAGTCCTAGGCAGACTTTCGTGCAGAACATCCAGGATGCAACGCGGGACCTGATCAGTAGAAGCCCAGATAAGATCCTTAAGCCCCGGCAATGTTGAGAGGAAATCCGCGACTGGTCGCCACAATTTGTTGGCTATCGCCTTGTTCTGTTCTGTGCATTCAGGCTGGGAGCCGCTATACGTTGGAAAATCGCCTACTGGTAGTCTCAAAAATGGTTCTTCTTCAACAAGGTTTTCGATACCGTAGGCATCATCCAGCGCCTCAAGCTCCCGGATGCGATGCGTTGTAGCATGATGTGGAAACCGCACGCCGAAGTCTAGACCAACATTGTTGCTCATTAAGCCACCGATGATCTTTACTCGACGGACGAGCTTAGTCCGATGGTCGACGGCGAGAATGCGACGCCATCGTGCAATGGCCGAGTCCGTCTGCTGCTCGTCCTCGGTAGAGAACAAGATACGTTCGAATCGCTCTCTTTTTGCGGCATCGCAGCAGACCTTGCTGACTTGCGAGAAAGCAAAGAGGCTGTGACGCCTGGTCTCCATGCGTGAGAGGTACTCGCAGATCTCCTCCAGCACAAGGAGCGGAAGACGCTCGAGAGGGGAGTAAGAGTCAGTGCTAGTTTTGGATGCCATAATGAAGTGTAAAAAGATGGGCCGATATTTGAACTCAAGATGGGTGAGGCAGATAAGTGTAAGATGCGCAAATGTGGCGCATGGGCGTTCACGCAGCCTTCGCGTATTCTTGTCGTCTTAGGCCCAATCAAACAACAATACTACTCCATTATGGAAGTTCGGAAGAGTTCAAGGCGCTCAATGAATCCTCCGCACGACATCTCAGCTGCGCCGCAGATCCGGATTTTAGCGTACCGAAGCGAAGGAGAGACGGGTCAACGAAACAGACGCAGTACGAAAGGAAGAACAACCGAACTTACGCACGAGATGCCAGACCGCACCGCGTCCAACATCATCACAGCCTCTCACCAGAACCAAGATCTGCGCAGAAGTCTAACATTGATCTCTAGTGATAGTAACCAGTCCACAATGATACATGCACTTGTGCTCAAGCAATCCCATCGCATGACATTCCACCCCAGATCAGTACAAAAGAGAAGGACGGTAAGTCAACCCCAACGGTCTAAGCCTTGCGGAAATTCCAAAATGAACAATCGCACAAATCGACCAATGCGAATACAAAACTATGCGCTCATGCCGAAGATGAAAAACCCAAACGCTTGCTTGCATGCATGCTAAACGCCCCACCCATGAAGTAATGATAAAAGGTCTAAGCAACGCCCAATGCCAAATGCCGCAAAGCACAAGATGCTAGAGAATGTAGTACATAAAAACCACCCGGGCCGAAAAGAACGCCCGTGGTATTACCCAAACTCTTTCAAGCGTACCCGGCTTTCTTCAGAACACCGGCGTACGACATATTTCCCCACTCCGGACTAAAGTCTCTTTCGTTCACTAGAAGGCGCGATATAAGCCTTCGAATCACCTAGTGCCCCGCCTCTTCACCCTGGGCGGGGTGCGGGGACGTCTCCGTCAAGGGGTCTTCTCCTGAAGCTGCTCCGGCAAGCATCGGGGTGCGATGCAACTAAGGGCAGCATCAGTAGTGTCAGGCTAGGCGCTCACTTAGTGTCAACCAGTGCCTGGTGACCCAAGACGTTCCAGCCAAAGTCCAAGATCAAAGTGCGACCGTCCTGGCTTGTAGCCACAACGCGGCGGTAATCGCTCTTGGCCGACAATATCCAACTCGTAGTCCAATTGTCGTAAGTGGCGAAGACCTCTCCGGTGGCATAGTCTGCAATGCGGATACTTTGATCGTAGGAGCCGGAGACTATGCGGCCGTTGAAAGCGTCCAGGAAAAGCGATCGCACGAGGCCGCCGTGGCGTGCCGAGGTGTTCAGGAGGTTGCCGGTCGTGGCGTCGAATTTGTAGACGACGTGGTCGTTGCCGCCGGCTAGAACAATGTTGGCGTCGTCCGAGAACTCGACTGCAGCGAGACCACGGTCTTCCGACGGGAAATCCTTGATGGACACACCCGAGTCGAGATTCCAGAGCTTGGCTACGCCGTCACCTGATGCGGAAACGAGGAGGTTGCCACGCAGCTGTACAGCGTTGACGGGCCCCCTGTGTCCATGCAGCGTGCGGAGCTGCTTGCCGGTTTGGCGGTCCCAGACAATGATGGCAGAGTCTTTTGAACAGGAGATGATGTGCTTCTCGTCCAGGCACACGTCAAGCACACCGGCCTGGTGTCCTCTCAATCGAAGCATGGGGACGTAGTTGTCGCCAGTAATGTCCCAGACAATGCAGGTGTGGTCCGAAGAGCCAGTCACCATGATCTTGTCGTCGTATTGCAGGCAGAGAATACTGGCGTCGTGGAAATCGGCCGGAACGTGATAGATGTCGTTTCCTCTTTGCGTGCCATTGAGTGAAGGGTTGTTCACCACTGTTCGTTTGTGCGTGTCGAGATTGTGCGGTGTGTTCGGGACAGGTCGGTGTGACGGACCGCCAATGACTTTGACACACTCGAATGTCTGCATGTCCCACACGCGGATGGTGCGGTCACGCGACCCGGTGATGATCTTCTTCCTGACAGTTTGTTAGTATCTATATGCACGCAAATCCTCGTGTACGTACTCGTCGAACTGGCAGCAATAGACAGAGTCGGTGTGTCCGTTGAGGTAAATGGCGCTTGGGGAGTTGGCCTTCCAGCGCCGGTTAATGGTCTTGCGTGTGCGGTACATGTCTTTCCAGTTCTGTCCAGGAGCGTTCTTCCCGTCATGTCGGAACTTGCCCGTGCCAGCGCCGCCCATCTGAATCGGTGTTGGGGAGACGTGCACAGTGGGCTGAAATTGCCGCAAAAAAACGCCCTTCCAGACATGTGGCGAAGACGCAACTGCGAGCCATTGCTTGGAAACGCCTTCAGCTTGAATGAGCGACTCGGCATCGAGGTTGGAAAGAATGAGGGTAGTGATCTCGGTGGGCAGGACTTGTAGCGGATCAACTGCGCGAATTAGCAAGCGCACTGAGGAGGGTAGCGGAGACATGGCTGCGTCCTGGGCAACTAAACAGGTTGAGATGCCGCGCGTTTGATCACACGCGCAGACACGTCTAAACGGTGCTCTAGCATTCGCATGTACGCTGTGCCATTCGAAAATATGACTTACCCATTTTCTTCTCCTGCACACAGTCGGTGTGGTTGATGGGCGAGGAGCACATCATGCCAACGCCGCTTTCGCTGTCCTTGATCACTTCCTCCACATTAACAAGTGGAATGCCACCTTCCAAGAATTGGCGTGTCTGTTCCGATTGCTCCTGGTCGCGCCTGTCCTGTATCCGGCGTGCATCGTTGGCCGCAGCCGCCGCTTGCCGTGCGGCGGTCCCGGGGGCTTGCGAGGGATAGTTGGAGGGGATGGGGGGAGGTACGGGGTTGTATTTGGCAAATTCGCCAGAGGGTCCGGAGGCGGCAGGGCGGCGGCGAATGCTGGAGAAGCGCTGCAGCATCGACTTCTTCGGGGCGGAGAGAGCGGCGGAGGACTCTTGCTGGGGCAGGCCGGAGTCCTGGTGCGGTAGGGGCAGCCGTAGGGCGTCGGTGCTGGCTTTGCGGGTGGAAAGGGAGGAGGCAGAGGATGCCGGGGGGTCGAAGATGAAGTCTTGGATCGACGGGCGGCGGCTCGAGGAGCTCGACGACGACAGCTTGCGGCGGATCTGTCCAAACACGTGTGTTGCACGCGACAGTGAGCTCGTGTGTGCATGTGTGTGGGAAGTTCGGTATTCGACGCTCCTGCCCTCCTCGACGGCGCCAAGCATGGACGGCTCGCGCGCCTCGCAGTGGGTGCTGAAGGTCTGGGACGCGGTCCGCTTCATGGTGGCCTCGAAGCTCGGCAGCGCGGTGCAGTCGTCGGCTGCAGACGACGTCTTGGGGCGAGGTCGAATGGCGATGGACGGCTTTCGATGCATGGGGGGCGTTGGGCGGTGGGTTGAGCGAGTGTCCAGTGTCAGACACGTACAACCGTGGACGACAGCGACACCGAATAAGCCGGCAGCCGATGTCTTGCTACGTAAACCGCGGCTCGATTCGATTACGCCGTGTTGCTGCTGTCAAGGTGAAGGCGAAACAGGATTCCGAAACGAGGGCGAGTCGCGACAGGGGAGAGTGCAAGGAGCGTGGGTCGCGGCGAAGACGGTACCGCAAAGGACGACGAAAGAGAGACGAGCACGGGAAGAGAGCGTGGGTGGTGACGGTGTGGTGGTGCGGGTGAGAGAGCGACGTAATTCACGGACGGCGGAAGAGAATGGGATGGGGACTGGACTGGGAAAGGGACGCCAGGCGCATGGCAGACGGTAATGTTTTATGTTGGTGGATTGGGGATGGCACCCCAGGGTTCGACGGCCTGGAAAATTAGTCTAGCGACACTAGACGGCCCATCCCCTGGCGAAATGCGAAATGGGCCACTCGCCAGCCGAGCACCGCCGCTGCGCCCGCCCAGCGATCCGTTCACCGAGCAACAACACGCGCCCCGACCGTGATCCCCGAAGCCTCTCCCACATAAAGACCACACACAGTACCATTGTCTATTTCGGCCGTCTCCCAGACGCCCGCACCACCGTCTGCGAGGGTCCTGTTGAGAGTGCTGCATCGTCCCGTCCCATCCCCCCTCACCGCCTCGCCCGAAGTCGCGCAAAGGCACCATCCAGGACACCACACCATGACGACGACTTCGTCATCCGCCTCGGCGGCCGCCATCCCGGTCCTCTACCGTCTGGTCTTCCTGTACATCGAGCCGCTGTCGACCCTCGTTGGCGCAGTGTACGCCCAGTGCCAGCAGCCTTTGTATTTGCAACTCACGCACGCTGCTTCGGCTCCGCTGCAAACAGTGCCCGTGGGCACCTCAATAGTCCTGACGCAGCTGGCCAACCTGTACCTGCTGCTGTGCATCAATGAGGCTCTAGTCCTGCGCTCGACCACGGACCTGAAGGTCTGGAAGACTTTTCTCTTCGGCCTGCTGGTCGCCGACTTCGGCCATCTGTATTCGGTGCGAGCGGTGGGGAGCTGGGTGTTCTGGAAATTCTGGGAGTGGAATGCCATCGACATCGGCAATGTGCCCTTTGTCTACTTTCTAGCCCTAGTCCGAATCCTCTTCTTTGCCGGTGTGGGCTTTGGCAGACACCAAGCCATCCCTGCCTCAAAGCATCACTAGAGTGTGACTACTAAGCAGGACAGATGCAATACATGCTTGAGAGGCTGAAGAGCACATGCAAACTATTGTCAATATACCCATGTTACACTTGAGCCTTTGAGCCTCGGAAAGTCTGCCTGCAAGAACATGTTCTCACGTGCACGCATCTCCCTGCAACCACAGCGTGCAAAGACAGCACCCACACCACCCATGCCATGAACGATGCCACGTACATACAGCGTCGTCCCAACAATCTCCACCCGGGCAATCAATCCTTCCTCCCGCGAGGCTCCTCCGACGTCCCACATAAATCCCGACCCAATCATTTCCAAGCTACTACCCCAGACCCACATCCCAGTGCCACCATCGCCTCCGCCGATGGCCTCTTCACCGCCAACGTCCCATTCTCAACCTCGCATTCCAGAACCACACCGTCATGTCGGGCGAAATCTCTGTCCGCGCCAATCACTCGCTGCACCGCTGCACCGCTGCACCGCTGCTCCTAAGCTCCCCGCATTCCGCGCAGCCCATCCCTCACCGACGCACGACCTCGTTCGCCGAGCGTTATGAATAGGTTTCTCCCCGAACTCTGAGCGGCAAGCCAATCGTCCACTTCGCCGTTCCCGATGTCAGCCCTACGCTGACATCCCACATCATCATCCCACATGCACGCAATCCACCCATCCACCTCTCAGCTCACCACATCCCTCGCCACACTACATCATCCCGCATCGTCGCACCTAAAATAAACCCGCCACCCCTGTACCGCCGTCGCGCAGCCACACTTGCCCTGCATATGCCACCATGTGTAAGGTGCGCTCACCGGCATTCTTTCCCAAGCGACTGCAGGCAGAAACACAGGCGTGCGACGAGAACAAGGCGACCTGCGCGCTAATGTATCGGTCAGAGGCAAGGCTCTTCCGCAGACACGTCTTGGCGCGATTCAAATTATCGAGAAGTGTTGAGGTATTCAGCGCTAGAGCAGAAAGTCGTCTGCTAAAGAGCAATAGCTTGTAGACTGCGTTCGGCTGCGACCTTGAGCTCGATAGCCAATCGGAAGTAAACGCCACACTCAGTGTTCTTTGCAGTACGGTCTTCGCGACGACGACGGGAAATGTTCGTCCTTACCGCCGGCTTCGGCATTGACTTCCACTTCCTCCTCCACCTCTTCACCTACACCACACGAACCGCGCCCAAGAAACTCCAAATCAACACTTCCCGAAATCTATGCAGCCTCTCCCTATGCCCTAATATCCCCACATCTACAACTCCACAAGACGACTGTCTTACCCTCACATCTGATTCGACGACTCGCTATCGCATGCGCGTAACCCACCACCTCAACTACTCGATCACAAAAACACACTAACAGCTACTAACATCCCACCATTCCGTTCCGTCCGCTGAACGCCACGACTCGCTAACAATATGGCATTCCAACCCGATAGAAACTTAATTTCATGTAGTTGGTTTGTACGGCTTCAGAGATGGCGGCACCCGGTATGATCAAATCCCACAATTAACCTGGCGAAAGGACATAAAAGTGGAATCCGTTAGTATACATATAGTTAAGGCAGCCGAGATTGCTAGGAAGGTTAATTTCAAGCCATTAATTATCACGGAAAGCACGGGGGATATCTCAAGCCAACACCGAAAAGGCTTTGTATACCTGCTTCTAGGCCATCGTGAGCAATTCGTTGAACATCCGTGAATCCCACACTCCCGCAATAATACACAAGCCATCAAACAACAAACCAAACCCCCAAGCACCAGCCCAAAAACAACCCTATCCAACTTTCACCATCCCATCTCCACCCACATCCACGATCCCCCATACCAGCACCCGGACACTCCGTCCCGAGACCCCCTCACCACCTCACCTCCAAAAAGGACCCACTCACCTTCATCCCCCAAAACACATCACAATAACAGCACGACCCACCCATCCCCTCGGCCCACCCCACCTCTACGGAACCCAAAACCCGCCCGCTCTCGACCCCGCCAGAACCACGGTAGCACAACGGCCCCACCGGGCCCCATCGACGGCCCACGGTATGCTACCACACCACCTACCACCCACCATCCCCCCTCAGATGCCGTACCAATCAACGCGGCTCGAGACCCCGCAAAGATCGTGGATATCCTATTGGTGTGTAAATGACTACATGGGCCGTTCGAGCCATCCAGGTCACATGTTAGCACACACGTCAAGTACCAGAGTACCATGTTAGAGAGAGAGAGAGAGCGAGAGAGAGCAAGCAGGAGGGGTAGTAGTAGTCACGCTTTTCCAGGGGGGCAAGGGAATCGACGATTACCAAAAAGGTAACGCCAAAAAGGGGGTTCGGCTTGATTTGCCCGACATGCAAAGAGATCTTTGAACGACAGCAGCGGAACGGGGTGCAATTGAAAAGTACCGTATCATATGACTTCGTTCAAGCGCGGAATACGCATTCCCAAATCTATACCCTTCCGATAAGGATGCTACACAGAATATCCAGAGAGGGCCTCAGCCAAAGGGACCAAAGCGCATAAAGAGAAGATGAAACAGGTACCCTCAAGGGGCCACAGGGGTATAATTAGCCTCCCAAAATCCAAAAAAAAAAATCAACTCAAAAACGCAAACATCCGCCAAAGTCGTTGAAGAAAAGCAAAAACATGCCCAGGAGATTCTCCATCCACTCCAAACCTCCTCCAGATCGCGCCCCTACGTGGCCACGCCGAGCCATTTCTCATATCCGTGTCCGTATCCATCATAAATAGTAGAACAGAAGAACAACTGGAACGCCATGCTAAATGAAAGTAGATTTTCGAAATAGTGGTCTTGGTACAAAATGGACCACAGGGGGAAATATAAAAATACAGATCGAAGACGAGAGCGCCGCAAGTACGGGCTACGTTGTATGAAACAGATGACAGGGTCGATCAGGATATGCCGAGGATCGATGGATCCAATGTGCCGCCAAGGGTGTCCATCGTTCTATCCAGGGTGTCGAGATCCATCATTCCGCTGTCCGGATAGAACAACATCATGTCGTCGTTGTCCATAGGAGGGAGAGTCACGCCGAGGTTCAGGAGGTCTTCGGATAGCTGTGCATCAAGCGGAAGTGGTTCTCCGTGTAGCACAGCCCTCCATGCGTCGGGCATATCGGCATCTTTCATGTCGATGTTGATGAGCAGGTTGTCGTTCTCAGAGATGTCGGACTGCCTGGTAGACGGGGTATCCTTTGCCGAAGAATCCGGGGTATCAAGAGGGGAAGTGGGACGTGAGCGAAGCACCCATGTGTTGTCCTCGTCCTTAAGATCCAAGGTCGTGAATGGCGCATTAGCATCCAAAGCCGAATACATCTCCTCGTACGAGAAGTCGAACAGAGACGGGGGAAGAAGTGGCTGTGGTTCTTCCGCTTCTAGGACAACAACCGGTTGAAGCTCCTTCGGGGCGGGCTTGACGGTTGCAACGCTAGCCGGTGTGGCTTTTGCTGGCCCGCCTGTGCTCGGTGTCGCCACCTTGGCGGTCGCTTGCGGAGTTTTAAGAAGGTTTGTGGACGGCGAGCTCTTAATGCCAGGCTGGGTTGGGACTCTTGACATGGGCGTAGCAGCAGTTTGAAGCCCGGCAGGCGTAGCGGCGGTCGGTGGCATGCTAGGCGTTTGCCCGGGCTTGCCTGCTTGGGGCGCTGCACGAGACGCAGCGGCAGCCGGTTTGGTGGCGCGATTAGCAGCTGTCGGGCCTTGCCTAGGCTGGCCTGTCTTCGCATCAACCTCCAAAAGGTCCGCCATGGATTCCAGGGCGAATTGGAATGGATCGTCGATTTTAGCATGCACATGGCTGATGTGCACTTCCAGTTCCGCTGGGGTGTCGAATCCACGCACGGCATAGTCACAATCCTTCGTGTTACATTTGAAAGTGGGTCTCTGAACCGCCTGCTTCTCGGCAGGAGCTTGTCTTTTGAGCTCCGGTGAGCTTCCTTTGATCACATGTGGAGAGCCCTTGGAGCCGGTAGTCGGAGTCTGACTGCCAGGGTCCAGCTTCTGCCTCTTCTTTTCTGGGATCGCAAGGTTTGGCAGTGGCCTAGCACCCTCAAAGTACGTCGGTGCACCGCGAGGGGACGATGCGTTGTTGAAAGAGAATGGCGGCTGGGTAGCGGTCGGCGCTGGGGGCGCTTTTGGATTTCGGTTGTGCTGCTGTTCGACAATCTTCAGATTGGCGGCATTCAACTGAGCGGGCCGCGTGTTTTGGCCTTGTGCTTGAGGTTGGGACTGTACCTGCGGTTGCTGTGCGTTCTGCGTTGCAGTGCTGCTCTGTGCTTGCATACCTCTCATGACCCTTTGTACAAAGCTCAGCACATTATTGATGTGCTTCTTGAAGTCGCTGTCAGAGAGAGTGAGCTCCGGTTTCAAGGTGCCATCCCCCGGATTGATCTGCCTAAGAAGTAAAAGCCGAGCTCGTATCACAGCTCTAATGACTGTGTCTTGTGTATCGCCATTCTCGGATTGGACAAGGACCAAGCGCAATGCATGCTCGACTTTCTTGATGTTCTGCCACTGCTTCGTGATATACTGTTGGAGGGCAGCCCTGGTGTCAGGCGACATCTGGACGGGCTGTCCTGGAGGCAGCTTTCGGTTCTCCTCGTTGATAATGGCCTTGTATCGCTGGTCGAGGGCGGGATCCTTCATCTTCGCCGCCAACTCCTCCTGGTTTGGTAGACGCATCGGGACTTTGTTACTGGAAGCATCCTGTGCCTTCATCAGGTTGGCACGCATCTGCGATTGCTGTGGGGTCATGTTTACCCCCTGTTGTGATTTGGATGGGACCATTGCAGGCGCTTGCGGAGCGACGTTGGATAACGGACCCTCTTGTTTCACCTCTGAATCCTCGTTCGGTCGCTTCAAGTTCCTGTTGGTGTTGGCTGGAGCACTCGGCTGCGGAAGTTGTGTGGGTTGTTGTGGTGGGCCAGCGGGCTTCGGTTGGGGGGTAGGCTGTGTTGGTTGAGGTTGAACTGAGGGTGGGCGACCTTGTGGTCCTTGACCGGGTATGGGGTTCTGCACCTGCTGGCCTTGAGCGCGTTGCTGTGCCTGCATAGTAAGCGCCGCCTGGTTCCTCCTGTGGGCCAGCTTTTGTTGATAGATGAAGGTCCGGAGCTGATCGTCAGGGGTGTTTACTTGGTTCGGCGGTAACCTCTGTCGAAAAGCCTGAATCTCTTGGGGTGAAACCTGAATAGGACCGAGATTCATCATATTCGGTGGCTGTGGTGTTCGAGCAGGCACAGCGCCGGGAGTCATCGACGGGGCGATACCTGCCATACCGTTTTGCTGCGAAGGCCGCGCGCCGGGAATGGCGTTCTGTTGTTGTTGTTGTTGCTGCTGTTGCTGCTGCTGTTGCTGCTGATGCTGCTGTTGCTGCTTCTGTTGTTGCTGCTGCTGCTGCTGCTGCTGCTGTTGCTGCTGCTGATGTTGCTGCTGTTGTTGTTGATGTTGCTGCTGCTGCTGCTGATGTTGCTGCTGCTGCTGCTGCTGTTGTTGTTGATGTTGCTGCTGCTGCTGATGCTGTTGCTGTCCGTGCTGTTGATGTTGCTGCTGTTGCTGCTGCTGTGTCTGCTGCAGCAGCAGCTGTTGTTGCTGCTGCTGCTGCTGCTGCTGGCGCATCAAGTCCGTGAAGTGGAGAACCTGGAGGAGCAGAAGCTTTTGATTGTCCACACCAGGGAGGAGGCCAGGATTTTGGTTCGCCCAGTGCTTAAGCTGCGCCCATGTCTTGACTTCTTGTGGGAGGCTCTGCCGTATTTGGGCATTGAGCACGGTAGGGGGAAACATCCTGTTGTCGGTCGTGGATATGATTCCTGGGTTTTGTTGAAGCATTTGCTGTGCTTGTATGAGGCGCTGCTGTGGTGGCTGGGTTTGCTGACCTCCCTGACGTGCCATTGCCAGCTGTTGTGGGGTCATGCCCGCGGCCGGCTGCTGTCCCATGTTCATCCCGGGACGCATGTTGGCCATATTGACACCATTCATCATGTTTGGCATAGCTCCCATCTGAAGCGCTTGAGCCGGGGTCCCCATCATGTTCGGCTGACCAGGGGTGGACTGCCCCCCAGGGAATGTACCGTTTTGCATGTTGCTCCGCCTAAGGCCAGTCATGTAGTTGGCCAAGATGGTGCGAAATTGGGCCTCTGGGACCTTTAGCAACTGTTGCTTCACCATTGGGTCCATCTCGTTTGGCAGCAGACTCAAGCGGTTTGCTTCCGACAAGGGCTGATTTTGGGCTCCCGCAGCCGAAGCGGCCCTCTGTTGGGCTTCGCGCATAAGTTGCTGCAGCTGGACATTGCCTTCTTGCGTCTGAGGAGTCATGAGAGGAACATGATTCTGGGGACGTTGTTGTGGCGTGGGAGGCCCAGGCTGACCAGCAGGATTGTGAGGTCTGTTGAGCATGTCCATGTTCGGGTTTCGCTGCGGTTGGGCTCCGGGTGGCAGATTGAGACCGAGCTGTCCCGTGAGCAGACTGGGGGTGCGTTGACCTTGTTGCTGCTGTTGTTGTTGCTGCTGCTGCAGTTGCATGCGAGCCTGGGCTTGCGCCTGTGCAGCTTGACGCTGAAGAACGGCGTTTTGCTGGAGGGTAGCATTCTGCTGGAGACCATTCTGAGCCGCCTGGCGTTGCGCCATGGCTGCGTTCTGAGCCTGTCCTGGCTGCCCGTTCTGTGCTGCAAAGTTGTTCATCTGCGTCGCCATGGGGTTGTTGCTTGCGGGAACAACCTGCTGGCCTTGGTCCTGGACGCGCAGCGCTTCGTTTTGTTGGTTCACAAGGGCTGTAAAGTCTAGGTCTTGGTTTTGGCGTTGGCTCACGTTCATCTGCTGGTTCTGCGCCTGATTCATCTGGCCCGGCTGTTGCGGGGTCGGAGTCTGGGCCTGTAAGGATGCCAATTGCTGGGGAGTCAGTCTCCCGCTCTTAATCATGCTTTCGGCCTGCTGGCGAAACTTGAGGTACATGGGATCAATACCCCTCTGCATCAGCTGTTGGCGTCGTTCTTCCGGCCATGAGTTGATTTCCAGCTGAAATTGCTGTCGAACGTTGTCTGCTGTGGTCTGCATCAGCCTGTGGGCCAACTTGGTGACGAGAGCGCCGTCCACGGGGCGAGGCTGCTGCCCTTGCTGCATGTTGGCTTGCTGAGCATTCGGGCCTTGGGGCGCGGGGGCGCCATTCGCACCGTTCATACCGAACGAGGACTGAGGTATGGCTGAGGCCTGCATAGGGCGTTGCAGTTGTGCATTTGGGAAGCCTTGTGGCATTTGCTGTTGGCCGTTCGGTCGTTGGCCTTGAGGATTTGCCTGTCCCATCATTCCCATCTGCGCAGCGTTCATGGCATTCATAGGGTTGTTCTGGTTGGCGCCCATGCCCTGCATTCGCTGCTGGCGGAGAGACTGCATTGCAAAGAGTTTCTGCCTCAGTGTGTTCGTGTATTGCTCTTTGGTTTGTGACTGCGTGAATACCCCTGTTTCGTACTGTATCGAAGAGCGCAACGCCTCCCCTTCTGTTTGCTCGGGTTTTAGCAGTTGGTACGATGTGAAGAACTGGAGCGCCAAGGTTCCGCGATCTTCGGGCGACACCGTCTGCTGCCAGCCCGGCGGGGCCTTTTGCTGCTGGTTCCGATAATGGCGAACCAAACTTTGCTGTATGTTGCTGCCACGACCGGCGGTGTTGGCGGCCGTCATCATCGGGAAGTTTGGGTTGTTCATGGCGAGATCGGGTGCTGGCTATGCGGCCGGCGAGCGAGGTGGATCAAGGTCGGAGGCGGTGGGATCCGCAAGGGCGCTGCGAAGTGCTGCAACCATGCAGAGGTCGGGCAGTGTGGAGCGGGCGGAAGAGGTCGTGGTTGCGGCCGTTGTCAGAAGAGGCCGGCGGTAGTGCGATGCGAGAGCGAGGCCGGGGGAGTGTGGAACGGTTTGTTGATGGCGGATGCGTCGAGAAGGCCGTCAACAAAGCGGGCGGTCCTGCGTTGACTCACTGCGCACTCGTCATTCGAGCGCCGGAATGAGGCAAAGTGGAAGTTCCAGGGCGCGAGCGAGCCGCAGATCGGCAGCGGAAGGGTGGGATGGCGCGTCCGTCGAAGTAGCAGGCGTGCGGGCCAGCGAAATGTCGATTTGAGCGACGGGTGACGGTAGCGGGCGGAGCGGCGTCGTCGCTGGTGTGTGGAGGGGGACAAGAGCCCTGGGGGTGCGGTGGGTGGGTTGGTGGGTATGTGGAAAAGCGTTGACGGTCGGTCAGAGCGGTGCTGGGTTGGAGATGATGATGGCGCAGATGCCGCAGCGCACCAGACAAGGATGGGCGCCAGGGTACCACCAGTGTAGCGCGGAACGAGCAGTGGGCGTCGCAAACAAACCCAGGCACTCCTGCTGGCACTGCAGTGGGACGGGTGCACGCAGACGCAATGCGGAGAATAACGACGACGCAGTCCAGCAGTGTCCACGGCGGGGGTGAAGGTGAAGGTGAGGGTGAGGGTGAGGGTGAGGGTGAAGGCGAATGCCCTCGAGAGCCTGCCTGCCTGCCTGCCCTGGGCTCCCAGACGGGCAGCGATGGCGGGTGACCCGTGCCTTCTTCAGACGTGTAACGGGCCCAGTCCGCACTAGGCGACCCTGGTCTAGTCCTTCCGCAATCGATCACGGCCTCACGTCCGCCCATCCAGCTGTCGTCTTCACGCTCCACGCTCCACGCTTCACGCTCCACGCTGCCGCTGCCGCCCTGGCACCCCGGCCGGCTGCTGAATGTCTGCTGTCCACACGCTGCCGCCCATTTGCGCGCTGCTCCCTCGACGGCAGCCACGGCGCAGTTGTGGCGATGCTCGCGGCGCGCCGCTGTGCGCTGTTTCACCCCCCCGGATCGTCTCATCAATACTGGCTGGGAAAAGCACCTGGCAGCGTGCTCCAGTCTTTGCGTGTCCTCGAAGTCGCCGCATCTGCTGCAGGCAATATCAAGCACGCCGCCTATTGCCGCTAGCCCGGGTCTGCGTTGCGCGTGTGATGCCGTCGCGTTGCACACAGAGCAGCTCCCAAGCAGCCCCCCCTCGTTGCCTCCGCTGCGAGCAGGCGACGGCAGCCAGGCAGTCTGCCCGTCAGTCTTTGGAGGACACGAGGGCTGCTCTTGACCGCAAAAATAGCCGTCATGCAACCCCCCAGGCCCAACACCGGTGCCAATCAGACGCCGAGTCGTGCGTAAGAGCCACACCACGCAGCCCACGGGCAGTCTTGACCTGCGAGGACGCGCAGATGCGCCGTGCTCAGGGAATCCCCTTGGTCGTGAATGCAGACACCTTTCGTTTGGGAAGACTCGTCTATCAGACGTTCCCCACGACTTTGCGCCGACCAGTGGTCGGCCGGCGGTGGATGAGTCCCACATGTCGCTAGTCGCCGCACGTCGCTGGCCTGGCTTCTGCCGTTGACTATCGCGGCTCGAGCACGCCCCAGCATCCAGGCCCAGCTCACATCTCCTCATTCGCACTTTTCTTTGTCCCTTTCCTTTTTGCTTCCACAGGCGCCCAGAACGCTGTCATCTGTAATGCATCCAAACATCTCTCACAGTCCTCTTCCCGGAGCTGCGTCGTCCACAGACGGACCTTTTGCGCCCCCCCCTCCCCCCCCGGCGATCATTCCCACAGACTTGGCGCAATCGCCTTCCCTGCAGCAAGGCGCCATGATCTGCTTAGCGCTTGTTCCTGAATCCACACCCTTAGCCTAACCGCTCATGCTCATAACCTTTCATGTTGCTAGCCCGGAGCGTCCGCTTCGAGCTACAATATTGCCTCGAAGCTTCCATGAATCAACATTTGGAGCCCTGCTGCAGTATCGATAAGCATCGATGATTAAACAGCTTCCTCTGAGCTGACTGTTGCTGCTTCTGAGTGGAGATCCCGGCTCTGTCACCCCTGCGGCTAGTTCTCACATCCGCTGTTGGCAAATAAGGTGTGTGGGCAGACGCGCCGGCACGGTGTCGCATCAACGGGGATGAAACCCCCATCCTGGTCCAGCGACACCAGTTCATGCGATCGATCTTCTCGAACATTTCGCGCAGGACGGGTCAATGCCCCGCACAGCGCCTCGTTTTGGCCATCACCACACCCCAACGGAACATGCTCTAATATAGAGGCGCAAGAAGTGGACGGTGTGTCGTCCATACGTTGTCTGGTTCGCGATCAGCTGCCATCCGCTGCTCCACCACCCGTGGATGGTGCTGCCAGGCTACCTAGTGGCATCGGGTATTCTAGCTCCAAGAGCTAGGATGAGGATTCCGGATCGTCGTCTTTTGAGAGTTGGTGGCGCACATCAATATATCCAGTCTAACGATCAATGGAAAACAAGATCAAAAGTCGCCGATCTCCCAGCCGAGTTTATACAGCTGCCTCACTGCGTGACTCTTGCTCATGCTATCGATTTACGGTGAAGCCCAGCTTTCGCACATTATTCACCATCCCAACCTATATCAAGACATCTTAACACTGTCCCTTCTCATCTTCCTTACGTGCGGCGTCGAGGAGATTGCGATCTCGAGGCCACTTCTACGTCGAAATGTCGATCTCAATGAACGCAAATAGATGTTCCGACTCCATAAAGAAGCGCAACATCTCACTTCTGCAAGACCATTGCCAATCAACCGCACACGACCCACCTCGAGAGTTACCCACTGTTAGGCTCTTACTCACCATGCACTTGTTGTCGTCCTCTACCTCAGAATACAACTATTTGTAGGTTGCAAGCCAAGTCGGAGCCGGTCGAGCAGCGATGGGGAATTGGCTATCTCGCTCTACATCCAAATATCGAGTTCCATATTTATTCGCATGGTGCACTCCGCGCCCGGATGCGTTCTGGAGTTGACGATGGCGGCGTCGAGATGGCGCTAGTGAGCGTCCTGCATAACATATATCTAGAGGGAACCAATACGTCGAGCTTGTCGGTTTGAGATTGGAACGCGCACGGCATGATCTTTCTTCTTCGAGGGCGCTCGACACGGGGAACAGCTAGTTAGTAACCTGGCTGCTCTTTCTCTAATAAAACTGGAAAAGAGAGAAGCTCCTCTAGATCACGTGTCGATGCATGTCTGCCTATCCGATCGATGGATAGATATAGCATCGCACCCGGGAAGAGTGGATACACTGTAAGCTTCACATGTACTCCTTTATGTCAACAATATCATCTGGGGAGGCATCAAAGTAGAGTCGTCTGGTAATGCTTTCGGCAAAGTCAGAATAGAGACGATAGCTAGAGGCTCGCCAAAGGGCTGCATTGTAAGTCCAGAACAACTATGGCTACGGTGTCAGTTCGGCATTTTGTCGAGTGAACGAAGAAGGTACCAGATGATCGCACTAGTGTTGCTTGGATGGTTCGGTGGTGCTTTCACATAACGTCACCATGTAGATATTCGCAACGGTTTTTTGAGTGCCTGATATGATTGATGTAGCTTGCTGACCAAGGATCCCACCCCACTATGATACATCTGGTCCCGGCGTCGGCATATCTATGCATTTGTTCCACTCCCTAACAAAAGAGATCTTGTTCGATAGACGGCGGTCGTTTACTGCTGGCCGAGGGCGCGGGCTCGCTCATCTTCGATGCGCTGGTAGAAAGCGTCACGGTGACGGACCGCGGGGACGTGGTAACCTTTGCAAGTCAGTCAATGACCGTGAAAAGCGCTGTGCTTTTGACCGCTCGAGAGCTGTCCGGATGGTTCACGTACCGTACCACCAGGCATAGCCGGAAGTGAGCCCGAGACCTGGAGACCTGGTTAGCCTAGCTCCACTGTGAACTGCGCGCGCCTTGAAGCGAAGGCGAAGCTTCGTTCTCTTCCCGACAGTTTCCTTCAGGGAGGCGTACCCATGGCGACGGAGAGATCGAGCACGACGGCTCGTCGGAGCATCTGCATGGAGTCATTAGCTTCCTGCCGAGGGGTGCTCAACGCGCGCGAAGGCGCTCAATGGCAAAACGTACGCCGGTAACCGGTTTCATGGCCATGGTAGGTTGGTTTTCTGGTGAGCGGAGAGTGTTGTGGTGCGGGACGTGGGACGGGCGAGCTGGTGAAGGTGTAGGTCGACGTTCGACGATGCAATGTCAGGCGAGACAGGCGCGAGTGAGTACGTAAGCAGTGCCAAGGCCTTGCCGCGTCGCTTTGAGAGTTCACCTCAAAGCGACCGACCGCACTGGCACCAGTGAAGGCTCCCGCCGACACGACCCCAACAATACCTTATTCTCCCTCGCAATCGAACCGTGCCGGACTGCAACCACGGTCGCCCATAATTTCTGGTCCCAGCGCCTCTCACCGCAACGCCTTACCCCGGACCGCGCGCTCGCACACGACCTCGTCTCATAACATTCTTGGACCAGCTACACGCTGATGCCCGGACTGGTATCTCCCTTGAGCGCCGGCAGTGACGGTGCTGTCGCAGGCATGAAGAGGGCATACGCACCCGAGGCGGTGCCGACGTACGGCGAGCCACATCCGAAGAAGCGCAAAGTTGTCCACCAGCTGCACCATACGCAACCCGTTCAGCACATCGTCGAGCCCATAGCAGGCGGGTTTGGCGCGCAAGATGACCCCGAGTTCTTCGATACCCAGCTCCGGCGCGCAATCGCGATACAATGCAAGTGCATCGGTTTCGACAGCGCGAACGCTTCCGCGGTGGAGAAGTTCCGGGGGCTGGTAGACGACTGTATGGCTTCACCCTTCCTGCGACAGGCAGGACATAGTGCGCTCGGTGGAATACACGTCGCTAACAGGATATAGACATGACAAACTTCCTCGCGAAGGTCCGCAAGTCCATGGCCAGCGCGCGCCGCACCGACCCGATACCGCACGATTGGATCTACGCTCTTGCCGGCTCAGGACTCGGCGGTTCTTCTCTACTTGAGCAACATCTTGACACGGGCGAAGTCCCGGCGTCATTACTACAGCCACACTTCGACCCACCGGAACCCCCCAGCCCCCCACCACTTGATCTGGATGGTCTGCTAGGACCGGAGCTGTCAGGCAAGGCAGAGAAGGACAGTAAGGCATACATACCGAAACATTTTCCATCATTCCCATCGAAGCATACCTACAAATCAACGCCTGTTTTTGCGAAGCGCGAAAACGACCCACGGAGGATTCGAGAAAAGGCCGCAGAGGAGGGCATCCAGTCAGAGAAGAGTCTGAGGAAGCTCATGATTGAACAGAAGAAGGGCCTGCAAAACCGGAAGGGAGGAAAGCGGAAAGTGAGTCCGCGCATCCTCAAAAACCAAACGATGCTCCAAACCGCCCTGCAAGAGACAGCGATAGAAGACGAGGAGCGTGTGGAAAAGGCGAAGCGGCAGCATGCACTCAACCGTGAACAGGACCTCGGCGACGGATGGGAAGACGCCGAGGTGGCCCCGCCCCAGGCACGGTCAGAACGAAGGGTCAACTTGGAGGAGGGCGTACACGTCAACTACGAGAAGAAGTTTTACAGGAAGTCGGCACGGGGTGGTTGAGCCTGGGCGTGCCGTGGCCCGCGTCAGGCTGTCAACATACAAGCCTCGGAGGATATCAAAGTCGAGTTTACATGGAGCAAGTCGAGCACAGCAGCACGGGGACGGAGTCCCACAGTTTCACATTTGGCACAGCATCTTCAGCGACGGCGTCTTGGGTACTCAGCATTTGGTAGGCGGGTTTGGGTTCATCGAGCATTTCCCGGGCGTACTCTTGCTTTCTGGGGAACTGTAGTTGTATCGCTATTATAGGCATGGCGAGACTGGTGACCATGTCCATTTCGAAATTAACAAATGATCTACAAAAAGCTCTGCTCGTATAGATGTGATGTCTTGTATCGTACAAATTTTCGCGACACGACCGTTTCCCTTCGCCCATTAACTCCTGCAAATGTAAACTCGATGCTCCCATGTCTTTTGCCCTTCCTCGAAAACGTGCTGCTGCTCCTGCACGCGCCCTTGTCGCGAAGTCGCGAACAGACGTGCTACTCGCCCTTCTCGCCCTGCCCCGCCTTCCATCCCTCCGACGCCGTAGTCTCCACGTGCAGTCCATTCGCACACCTACAATTATCATCAGCTCACTTCTTTTCCTCTGTTCGCATCATCTTCCAGCTCCACGCCAAGCCCCGCGCCGTAAAGCAAACCTCGCCCTCACGTGCACCCACCAACCTCACCCAACCGCACTCCATTCTCACGGCCACCCAAAGAAAAAGCAACTCACTGCCTAAATAGCCTAACAACAGGCTCACACACAATCAACGGCTCTTTCCCTTTCTCAAAGACCTCCGCGATATTGCATTTGTACTGCGTCAGTTCTTTGAGCGCGCAGTCGGCTAGGGATACGGGTGGTTTGCGCGGTTTGCCCGAGGGGAGGGTGTTTAGTTGCGATTCGAGGGTTGAGAGGGGGATTGTGGGGATTGGCGGGGACATGGTTTGCGAGGAGGAGGGGTGAAGAGAAGGATGACTGGTGACGGTGGTGGTGGTGGGAGAGGTGTGGTTGATGAGGGCGCGAGGAAGTTGGGTGAGCGGTTGTTGGGGGATGTGGATAGTGGGGGAGAGGGTTTGAGCGAGGTACATAACATCATCATCGCATGAATTGTTGATGGGTGCAAACTAACGTTCTGGCAGTTGCTTGCTTCTCTGAGTGGTCTCGCGGATCCAGTGGCAGAGCAGAAGGTGTTTGGTATTCCGGAATTGGATGCCCTGCTCGCGACATCATCGCGAACACCAGCAGCGGCACAACCTCACCCACAGCCAAATCGACCGCCCGCACAGCAAGAAGACAATCTCTGGAATCCTCCCCAGAATGTGCAGTCCGTTCAGCCATCTCTTACGACAACAGACCACCCCATCAAACCCGCAACCCATATTCTCGAACTCATCTCACCACCACCCACTCATCACCCCTCTCCCGCGGGAAAAACCTCCCTTCTCCACCTGATTATCACGCATGCCATCCTCCCATCTACTCTCTCCAGCATCCCGCTCAATGGTCTCTCAAGCGCCATCATCATCATCGATCCACTCTCTCACTTCAACGTCCCACGTCTAGCACAAGTCCTACTCTCGCACATCACAACGCAATTCCGTCTCGCAGAAACACCTATTGATGCAGAAGACGTGACTACGAGAAAAGAGATACTGGACTGTGTGAAGACGAGTCTGATGCATGTCCACATCTTTCGACCTTCAAGTTGGACATCGCTTATGGATACTTTAACCGCATTACCGGAATACCTTTTCGACCCGTCTCGACATCGGTCGACAAATCGACGCATCCACGCCATCGTCCTCGAAGACGTCGATGTTTTCACCTCGCAGATTCGCTCTAGCCCTTCCACCACCCTCAACCCCCCCACATCTGCAGTACCCAATCCTCTCCACACCGCCTCCACACACTTGACTTCCACCCTCACAAAACTAGCCACCCTCCTCTCCTGCAACGCAATCCTCACCTCGCACTCCACCACTCCATCCTCCTCCCGCCCCGCAATCCCAACGTCTTGGCCTCCAGCGACGCAGACCACGCGCTTAGCCGTCCGCCGCGTCGAAGTCGTCAAGTTCGCCCCGGGAATATGCATCGAGCAGGCTGAAGCGGAGAGGTCGCAGCGCTGGGAAGTTGTTAGCCGGGGACGGTTTGAGGCGTGGAGGGTTGGTGGGACTGGCGGTGGAAGTGGGAGAAAGGGACATAAAGACAGGGATGGTGGGGAGGGGTTTGTGTTTAGGGTCGGGGTGGGTGTTGAGATTGAGAGGGTCGAAGGGGAGGGGAAATAATGCGCCTGCTCACAAGGGACACGAGGCTTCTGTTGTGCTGTGTCAAGTACACGTGGGTCAAGCGGGCAGATATGCACCTAGGTCGGAATGGACTGCGGATTTCGATAACGATTTTCGAATTGTACCAGTCTGTGGGACGTGGTATTTGTATGATACACAAGAGAAAAGTACATTGCGCTCCCGCTCCTTGACCATGCATGCACGCCCGCCGTCTAGATGCCAAATATCATACACTTCATCGCAACCCCATCTTTTGTACAGTTTTACAACAAAATGTCCATCTCGCTCCATACCCACGGCCTTCAAAGATACACCAATCAGTATGGAGCGCAAGCCTCCTCCTACCCGCTTACGCATCCCTCCCCCAAAGCACCTTCCTCCTCCCCCTATCTTCTCTAGCCAATCCTCTAGCCTTCCCCCACTTCCCCCTAGCCCTCTCATGCTCCTTCTCCACCCTCTCCGCCTTCCCCTCATTCTTCGCAACCATGCCTACAAAAAATTGAGTGCATCCAAACTTCTCCGCCAACTTGACTCTCGTCCAGCGCTCCGGATCCGCTTTCCGCAGCCGCTGTATCTCCGCTATCTCGGCCGACGTGAGGTTGTATTTCTTCTCATACGGGGTGCGGAGCGCGGGGGGTAGCGAGGCGGATGGTCGAGGCGGGAGAAAGGCGGCCGAGGGGTTTGTGTTGGGGGCGTTCGGGGGCCGGGAGAAGCTGGAGGTGTGGAGGGGAGTACCGGGCGTGGCAGTGAGGGGGGTGCGGGTTGTGAGAGCGCTTCGTGTGGATGTGCCTGCTTGCGCGGCGAAGAGCGCTCTTCTTTTGTCCTCCTTTGGCAAGAACTTCAATGGCGTGTGATACACACTCGGCGCGGCGGACGGCGGATTAAAGATCAAGGTCGGTGACGAGCGGTCAGGCGTGAACGATGGCGCTTCGGGAAGGGCGAGGAGTTTCCTGTGCCTGCGCGTTGTGGATTCATGTCGTGTTTGAAGCCGTGGGAGGAGCGACGGCGATTGGCGTGTGTTGACACATATTCGGGAGAGGGTGTTACCGCCTGTCGCCATTGCGTCTGCGGTCTGGTATTAAGGAGTGTGAGGGTGTATTTGATGGGATGGTTGATGGTCCTGGTGCTGCGAAGGAGAAAGTTAGGTTTTGGGCGGATGGGGTTGTTCCGGCCGCATTGCGCTGATTGGTCAATGCTCGATGGGCTGTAAGTCACTAATTGGGACGAAAGCGGTCATGTCCGTTCAACACATCAATGTCAATGTGTACCACAACTTGTGCTCATTCCGCTGCTAGGAAAATGTCCGAAGTTTGCTATTTGCACGCATCTCGCATCTATCTAACCACTGCGCTTCAGCTCACCCGCAACGTAGTGCAAGTACGCGCCCAGCAACTTTGTACCCTCAATATAATTCCGCTTGTCCAACTTTTCATTGATGGAATGCGCCGCATCCGTCGAGCTTCCCATCGGCAACAACAGCACATTCTTCTTCAGCTCCTCCTGGAACGTCAACGTAACCGGGATGCTTCCGCCTTCCCTTGTCATATCCGGCTTGACGCCAAACACGCGCTCGACCGCCTTGGCCGCCGCCGTGTAGTTGGGGTGCGCCGGGTCCTCGACCCACCACTTGCCGCAGTGCACAACGTGGAATTTGAACGTGTTCTTTGACTTGAGCTTGGCGAATTCGGCGTTGACGTGCTTCTCGACGAGCTCGGTGACGGCGTCGATCTCCATGTTGGGCACGGTGCGGACGGAGAACTTGCCGATGACTTTGGCGGGGATGACGGTCTTTGCGCCGGGCGTGTAGAAGGCGCCTTCGATGCCGTGGAGGGAGAGCGAAGGGTAGCGCATCTTGTGCTTGAGCGAGTCTTCCTTGTTGTCGAAGATGGAAACCTCACTGCCTAGTGACTCGTGCAAGTCTGCCATCGTGAACGCAATGGGCGGGTATAGAGCGGCCTCTTCGTCGGATAGAGGGGCCACAAGTTCATCGATGCCGTCGATGAGGATCTTGCCATCAGGGTCCACCAGCGAGTTCATGATGCGTACCAAGTCCGTCATGGGCTCGTGAGTCATGCCGCCATATACACCAGAGTGCAGATCCTGTCCAGGTCCCGACACCTCGAGGGAGTAGTAGTTGCAACCACGGACGCCGTATGTCAAGCAAGGCTTCTCTGTGCCCAGCCAGTAGTTGTCCGAAATGCACACAACGTCGGTGTCCTTGAAAAACTTCTTCGCCTCCGCGCGGATAGTGTCATCCAGTCCCTCGGATCCGTTCTCTTCCATACCCTCGAAGCACATGATCAGGTTGACGGGTAGTTCCACGCCTGCCTTCTGATGCGCCTCGATAGCGTTCAACCAGCCTAGAACAGGCCCCTTGTCATCCGTGCTACCACGTCCGTACATACGGCCCTTGTCGTCGATAGTCAACTTGAAGGGATCCGTCGCCCATCCATCCGATTTCATCGCAGGCTGTACATCATAGTGACCGTAGATGAGGACGTTGGCCTTGTTCGGGTCGTTGCCGTATTTGCCTAGCAGGCACGGAGGAAGGTCGAGGTGCTCGTGGCCCGGCTGCTTGCCGAGCTCGCGAAGCTCGACGGTGCCGCCGAGAGCCTTGATCTGGTCCGCTAGCCAGTGGCCCATCTTGAAGTCTTGTCAGCACACGGTAACCGTTCACCACCGAGAACGTCCACGCACCTTGACGACATCCGGCCTTCGGGCATCCTCAGAGCTGATACTCGGGATGGCAACAGCCTCTTCTAGCCTCTTGATGAACTTCTCCTGCAGGGCGTCTACCTGCTCGAAAACGGGTTTGAGGTGAGGCATCGCGTCGTACGGTTTGTATAGGTAAGGCCAAACGGGGGCAGGCGGTCGACGTAATGTAGAGGTCGAGGTAAACGTTCGGAATGCCGTGGGTGTGTGCGATGCAGAAATAGCGAATGCGCTCTGTGGATAGAAAAGTGCGGTTATTTGCGGTGCTAAACAGACTCTAGTGAATAGGGAAGGTGCTTGCAAGACCCGCGACGCTCGCCGCAGGACAGGAAGGAGGGGCATGCGGGGCAGTTTTGTGCAGGCAACGTCAGCCCACAGTCCGAACGAAGTGATTGGCAGTTGGCCCAAGCTTCCGATCGTCCAACACCCGACGACTAATTATGTCCATTTAGTACATCGGAAGGGTGACAACGCGCGTTGGTGTTTGGACCAGTTGGTCGTATTCATTAGGGCGCTGGTGCACGCTTCGGATTTGGTAAGTCTTTTGTATCAGAAACTTGGTCTACTCTCTAACTTAAGTGCAAAGCTTACTCTCGCCTTTGCAAAGCTTACCGTCACAATCCCTGCAATCCCGAGTCTAACGGAAATCTATAGAAAAGTTTCTTAGCTCGCGTGTGGCACTAGCATGCTGTGAGTTGTTGCACTTGTACTGCACTATACGCCATTGGGTGCCGACTCTCACCATCATCGTAAATCGAATGTTCATATGGGCTAGTCAATCGACCACCAGCAACTACGGACCTACCGTTTTGATGTACTGCTCTTTGTACACGAAATCTGCTGCAGCCGCGCCTGACGTACTCCGAGTCGGGCACCAACCTCTTGTAAATTCCACGTCCCTTCTTTCGCTCAGTGGAAGGCTCAGCTATTGCCCGAATTTAACCTCTGTAGACCACCAACTGCCAGCATTGCCGCATTTTCTCTAGAACAGCTCGTCGCTGAAGCAGAACGGCTCCCGACAACGGCTGCTACGAGGAACTGAGCAAGGTAGCCCTCCCCGCTGTTTCTGCTGGGCGTAAATACTAACATCTCAATCTGCAGACTCCGATGGAGGTTTGCGAAAAGGCCGAAATCTACAGAGGCAGCGGCGACGACGTCGAATTCGACCACTCGAAGTTCATACTACGAAGAGCAGACGGCGAATATTTTTCAATGCTAAGAGCGATCGGCGCTTGTTCCAATTCTCTCAAATCGACGTCGATGAACTGCATGCCATTCCGATCCCTTCAGATCATATCTGGCCACTAGCTAATCCCACATTCACACGAGCACCGAAACCGTTACCTTCTGGCAGCTACCTAAAGCGACCTAGCCTACTCTATTATGACGACACTTTTGACAACCATGACTACGGCAACCATATCTTGACCGAGGTCAAAGCATGCGAAATGTTAAAATTACACCCGCATCCTAACATTGCTTAATACCGGGGCGTTGTGGTTGAAGACGGTAGAATAAGAGGTATTTGCTTTGCTGAGTACTCCAGGACTCTTTCGCAGATGCTGAAGGATGGATCGCCTTTCCAGAGAGACGTTGTACTGGGTGGGATCAAAGCAGGTATTCAGCACATGCATGGCTTGGGACTCGTACATAACGATCTCCATCTGTCAAACATCATGATGGATGGAGATACTCCAGTCATTATAGACTTCGACTCCTGCAAGCAGGAAGGGGACAAATTGGGTTCGAAGGCTGGAAACTTTGGGCAGACAGTGGACGGTGAAGACTTCGCAAGGCGAGACAATGATCTCTACAGCCTCTCCGAGATACAAGAAGCCCTTGCGGGAGAAATATAAAAGAGTGTGTAGCCAGCACGACCACATTCCCGCCGAGCTTTCCCTATTCGCCTCGCTCTTCCTTTTTGGCTTGATCTAATCAACTTTGACTGCTTACAGGTCCTTAAAACTCCGCTTGCTTAGCGCGCTCTTATACAGCTACGCAGCTGGCTCAACGACAGTAACACTCGCATGGCACAGGGTTTCTTGAATAAACTAGAAGTGCTTATGATATTGTTCAAAGCAACGGCAAAGAGAATAGCTCGCTCAACTATACGCAAATTACACGAGCTCCACCAGGAATATGAGAAAGTAGAAATGCTGAAAATGCTCTCTCGACATCAAACCCCTGTTACAGATGCCTAGACCAAGGAAACTTATAGTACATAGGAGAAAAGTGCTGAGAAGGCTCAAATAGACAATAAAACCATTACATCGTAGGGATATGAGACCAGTCGCGAAAGCTCTACACTCGAGTCTGCGTAGGACTGAGCGCATCTTCTCTCAGTGGAACGTCTTCCGTACTCCTGTCGCCTGCCCCATTGGCACCAAAGTCCGGCTCTTTAAACAACGTTGTGCCAGATGAAGGATTCTCGGCAGCTTTCCCAAGTAACATCGTGTCATTGCTCTTCGCATCCTGTGCACCATCATGCAAGCCGACCGGATCGTCCAGGCCCCTCTTGACGTTGTCGCGTACCGCGCTTTCCGGTAGTCCTACCGAATGCTCCGGAAGCTCACGCAGTGGTGCCATTGGATGGTTCGGCTGTTTGAGGTGCTCGAGTTCGATGAGCGAGGATCGTCGTAGCTCGTCAAGCTTCTCTTCGGGATTCTTGAAGGTCATGCGATGTCAGCATGTGCGTGATTTCAGCCGAATAGTATATGTAAATGCAAATAATCAAAGTGCAGACGCAGCAACGCTCGCAAGATCAGATGCAGAAACAAATGCAGAGGTAGTGGTTTCGCTGGTGTCTGGAATAGGTTCGTGATGCGCGAGAAGTGTCGGGTCGGTCAACGATGCTAGGGGAGCTCCCCGAGAGCTAACGCCACTTCGGGGATTTGGCTCAGATGGGTTGGCCGCAGGTTTGTGTGCACTAGGCGAAGGCGTCGACATCTCCACCTCTTGAGGTTGTTTGGATTGAGTCTCTGGGGAACTTGCGGCGAACTCTACAATCGCAGCTGGGGCAGGTGTCGCAGTGGCTGGAATAACGGAGGGGAAGGTCGGCTCGCGAGAATGGTGACGAAAATCTGACTCGCTAACAGAGGAAAACCCGCATTGGGGACATACCCATTGTGCTTGATCAGGCACTCCTTCGGCTGGAGGCAGATCTCCTTGCTCATCCCTCTCTTCGCCCCAGAATGTCGGTCGGGCGACAGGCGCCGGCGTCACCGGTAGACTCGGGCGTTCCACCGCAGTGGGGAAATCGGTAAGGATAAGGCTCTCGCGGCGGTTCTTTCGACTAATCGTCGGAGAGAGAATCTCATCGGGCCCGTCTGTGTGATGTATTACTTGCATCTGGCCCCGTCGAGTCTGGTTGTCCATGATCGCGCGCACGTAAGTATCAATACCTGGCACACTGTCCCACGCATTAGCGCTAGTTTGCTGGAACGACTCCCATTGCTCCCCAGAGCTCTTGGGGGAAGAAGCGCGTTGAAGACCACCAAGTCTAGGAGCTGTCTGTCTTGGACTCCCATCTGCTTCGTAATGGACAGTCGAGAACGTATGTGTGGGTGAAGGCTGGTCAGGCATGACCGGCGCAGGCGCAGGCTCTGGTGGACAGTCTTCAGCAAATACCCGAGTGGCTCTCGGCCTGTCCGTTTCGCGCTCCCAAGGGAATATGGCCTTTGGCGCCTCAGCTGGTTTAGACTTCTCTTGGGGTACCTGGTACCACATATCCTGTGGGGGTGCTGGATATGACCGTGGTGCTTTGAACAGGTCGTGACTTTCGCTAAAGACGTATGTTTCAGTGGGGAAGTTGGCGGCCTCTGGAATGGCGTCGACTGGTGGCTCGGATCTGTCTGTGTAAGCTGTGTTGCCTGGGGGTGGAATAGCCTTCCTCACCTCGTCGCATCCCATGCCATCGGTGGAGCCGAGAACTTGCGCTGCTCGGCAGTTGGGGTCGGCTCTGTCACACCTTGGTCAATATTCTCAGACACTTCACCAGGTTCGGAGAAGGGCATCTCGGCGGTGTTGGCAGGGGCTTCCGGGCCGACTACTATCTCAGGCACGGGAGTAATATGCTGGGTCGAAGCGGTGCCAAAATCTGCACTCGTCATCTCACCATGGACATAGCTCTGAATAACCGACGAGCGGCCTGCCGATGCGGCTCCCGATTGAGAAGTAGGCGGCGCCGATGGCTGTTTTAGATGCCTGTCATACACCGCCCACCACCGAGCCAGCAGCTCATTGTAGACACCGAGCCCGCCAGGTCCCTTCCTTCCCGTGCTCCATGGCTTATCTTTGCCGATGAAGTGCACTGCACTAATGTCCCTCTTGTAGAATCGGTATGCCGGCTCCCACTGGTACTGTGCGTTGGGCGTGCAGTTGTACGTGAAGCTAAGGCGGTGCCAGTTGCGGTTCTCGTAGTACTGGTTCAGCAAGCCTTGGTCGGCGCCGTCAAAGCTGTCGCCAGCGGCTGCCATGGTCTGCAACGCCCAGTATTCGCCCATGTTGGGGCTGAGAACCATGACGCCGGTATTGAAGGCGTCTGGCCAGCCGATGTCCGGGGCAGCGGCAAAGGATGCGTCGATGGCAAACAGCTCGTCGAGAGACTTGAGTGTAACCACATCGGCATCGAGGTATACGATCTTGCGAAACTGCGTCTGCCGCCACAGCGCAATCTTGGTGAAGGCGTCCAGGAGATCGGGGCGGCCCATGAGGTACAGATTGGCCGGATTTCGATTCCGTATTCGCTCTACGGGTATGAGGTAGTCGTATAGCGATCGAAGCTCCGTCACCGTGTCTGCAGACAGCGTGTCGAGCGTGATGAGGGCAGCCAGCTTCTTGGTAGTACCGGCATCGCGGAGGGAGTGTGCAAGAACGGCGGCTCCTGGAAACAGAAGCAGGTTAGCTTCTTTAGATTCACCTTGTGGACATGTTCCAAACAGCTGCTGGCGTGAGGACGCCGTGGCATTCGGCCTGTCGATGTATCATGCCGGAGAGTTTGCGTACATACCTGGGAGGTAGGAGTCGCTCATAAGAAGCTGTATGGACTTAGCTCGCGTGTTGTGCGACACCGAGGGAGCTTACCGTGCAGTAGACATCCTCCAGCGGCGTCGCCATATTCGCGGAAGATTAAGAAGAGCAAAAACAAGAGACGTCTCGCAGCAATTGGAGACAATCGAGGGTCTTGCTGGTGTTTGCCAGGTGACAGGCCTCTGGTGGCTGGCAGCAAGCTTCCCCGCAATCAACGACGTGAAGCTGCGCCGATCCCTCGCTGTCGTTGTACCGCAGACAAGCGAATCCAACGCGCGCAGGAGCTGTCAACTTCAAAACACAGCCATTGGGGCAGGTGCAGAGCTGGAGACGGGGGCCACGGATGCGCAGATGGGCAGAGTGATGGGGGAAATTCGCGACATGCGGTGATTTACGGGACGGCAAGCGGTATATGAGCTCTGCAGCCATGGCCTCATGGCTCGAGCGGAGTAGCTTGCGCATGGGCCCCGCGGTCTGGATGAGCCATGAGCGAGGAGGCCAAGCCGAACATGGCGCCGCCGCCGTGCTACAAGACACTCTTGAACGACTCCAAGCCCACGTTGCAGCCACTGCATCGCCCATCATCCTTCGCAGACACATCTCATCGAAGACACAACGACGACAACTAGGGCCGAGTGAGCATCCCAAGAGCAATTCAGCACGGCGGCTGCCCGCACGACGGCATTCACTCCGCTCAGCGCTTCGCGGCACATGGCGCAACGTCACCTGCCCCGATTGCGGTACCGACCCACAAAAGAGCACGTCGGACGTCCCGCCTCGGGGTAGCGCCCAGGCTGTAGCACGCAGCGGGACCGTGTTCAGACCATGGCATTTGACCCACACGCAACGCGCAAACTCCATCGCCAGCCAAAAATGCATCCTCGATGCGACATGGGACGAGAACCGTCACCTCCGGAAGACAAAGAGTCCGATTGGCCCACCAAACCTCTTCGAGATAAGCGAGGGGCTAGCTCTAGCTCGGACATCTATGACAGCATGCATTCCGCTGCCAGGAGCCATTCTCTCGTGAGGAATATCTTCCCAAGCGCTTCTTTGCCTCGATGCCATTCCCGCTCTCGTGCCTCACAGCCCTGTAAGAAACGATGCCCCAACCAAAGCCGCGTGTGATCTATTGGTTCCGTACCGACCTGCGACTACACGATTCGCCTGCTCTCAAAGCAGCTTTGGATCTGAAGCCTGAGTGTCTCTATCCCATCTGGACCTGGGATCCACACTATGTGTATCGCGCCCGCGTCGGCCCTAATCGCTGGAAGTTTCTCCTTGACTGCCAGAACGATCTTTCAAAGTCGATCACGAAACTGAACCCAAAGTCGAAGCTCCTGCTTATACGGGAAGCCCCACAGACGCTACTTCCGAAGCTCTTCAAGGAGTGGAAGATTACCCACTTGATCTTCGAGATAGATACGGACGCGTATGCTAGGAATAGGGACGCCAAGGTCATCGAATCGGCGAAGAGGGCAGGCGTTGAGGTCGTGACGAGGACCGGTCGAACGCTCTATGACCCGGATGAACTGGTCAAAGAGAATAAAGGGAGGCCGACGATGACCATTTCCCAGGTCCAAGCGGCAGGCGCAAAGATTGGCGAAATCACCAGGCCAATCCCAGCACCAAAATCATTACCTGACCCTGGCAATACGGATCTAAATTTTGCCCAAGAGAAACCAGCAAGCAGTCCAGATATCAACGCTATACAGCGCGATGCAGAAGAAGCGTCTTACAACGCCCTCGCTGGCCCGAATGGCGACTTCGCGGTGCCGACTCTGGAAGAGCTAGGTCTGAAAGAGGCAGCTACACCCCACCAGGGCGGCGAGACCATCGCACTCAAGATGCTCGACGAGATCATCGCAAATGAAGACTATACGGCGACTTTCGAGAAGCCCAAGACAGCACCTACTGCGTTCGAGCCCCAGGCCACGACCCTGCTATCTCCGCACATGCACTTTGGCTCTCTCAGTTGCCGCGAATTCTACTGGCGCGTACAAGACGTCGTCAGCAAGTACAAGGGGCATGCGTCTCAACCACCCACCAGTCTGACAGGCCAACTTCTCTTCCGCGACATGTACTTTGGCGCCCAAGCCTCCCTTGGCTACTCCTTTGGTCAAACATACAACAACTCCCACTGCCGTTTCATTCCCTGGCATCTCCCCTCCAAAATCGACACTGCAACGGGCCTCATCACCGGTGAGTATATGGTGGATAACGCCGAAGCCGAAGTCTATTTCCAACGCTGGAAAGAGGGTCGTACGGGGTTTCCGTGGATCGACGCGCTTATGCGGCAGCTAAAACAGGAAGGATGGATCCATCATCTAGGTCGGCACGCAGTGGCTTGTTTCCTTACAAGAGGCGGATGCTATATCGATTGGGAGAGAGGAGCGGAGGTGTTCGAGGAGTGGCTGATTGACCACGAGGCAGCTTGCAATATCGGGAACTGGCAGTGGCTGAGTTGCACAGCCTTCTTCTCGCAGTTCTTCCGCTGTTACTCGCCCATTGCGTTCCCGCAGAAGTGGGACAAGGAGGGAAACTTTGTCCGTCGATATGTACCCGAGCTCGCAGGCTTCGACAAGAAGTACATCTACGAGCCGTGGAAGGCGCCCATTGTGGACCAGAAGAAGTGGGGGTGTCTCGTCAAGGGCGACGGGACTGGCACCGCCTCTGACGGTGGAGAGCACAAGTTGTATCCGAAACCGATGTTCGACTTCCCCGAACGCAGAGAGCTGTGTATTCAGGGCATGAAGAACGCGTACCGTGTCGGGCTGTATGGAAACAATCCAAAGGTTCTGGATGGCTCGTGGAGGAAGCTCTTCGACGATAATGCAGAAGGCCCGACGGAGGGGGACGCGGGGCCGCCCGGAGCGATGGTGGAACAAGAGGATGTGAATGGTAAGGAGGAGGTGCATGCGAAGGAGCCGACCGGCCCGAAGACGACGAAGAAGAGTACCGCGGCAAAGGAAGATGTCAAGAACAGCACGAGGAAGACTGCGCATAAGAGGGAGGCTAGCCAGGGCACGTTGGACGGCATGGTCGTTCGGAAGAAGAAGAAGTAAATGGGACCTGTCGACCATGCATCTGATCCCCAGCGGCCTAGCACCCCGGAAGATACCGCGCTCATGCTCACTTTGTTAAACCTGTAGCAGCCATACCATCGATACGAAGCCAGTTCACGTACACCAAGATATGCCGCACTGATAACTCCGTTCAAATCAACGGAGCATCCTCCGCCGAGCTTGGCCCCCTCAACGCCCGCAGCACACCCTCCTCGCTCTCCCAGATATCCCTCTCAAACATCTTCTCCGGCACCCGTCTAGCCTTCCTCACCCCTACTCTAACGCCCCGCATTTCCACCCCGTCAACCTCTTCGATTGCTATCCGGGCCTCCTCCGCGCTGCCGAAGTCGACAAAGGCATACCACGCGTTGCCGAGATACGGAGGCATTGGTGATTTCACCTTGGACACTGCTTCGACGGTGAGCCCTTTGAAGAGCGCGCGGATTTCGAGATCGGAATCGTATCGATTTCGTGGTTTGGGAAGTCCAGTTATGATCAGGCGGCGTTGTTCGTTTTGAGGGAGGAGAAGGGGAATGTTGCGCGGTGTAGTACCCTCGAAGGCTGGGGATGTGGCACGCGTGCTGCGCCAGTGCTCAGTAGTCAGGGCGGTGCACGCCTTATTCCCCTTTTCGCGTTTCTGGAGACAGGGTCTCACTTTTAGAGGTCGACCTAGGAGCAATTTACCCGGGAGTGTTTCCATTGCCGTGGTTGCCGCCTCTGCCGATTCGAGATCGACGAAGCAGTACGACGGGTTCCGGTTCGTGAAGTGATCGAGTGATATGTCGATATTGATGCTTGTATTCCGCCTCAGCTCGTCCTCATTATCACGATTACAACGCAGCTATCTCTTCCAGACGGATCGGAATGAAGACCTGTTCGAGAATGACTTACACGTTAAACCCAGCAGCGGTGAACAGCTCCTCTACGTCCCTCGCTTGTGCCATGTACGGCATATTTCCCACGTACACTCTTGTGCTCTCCGCAAGTTCCCGCTTCTCTCCATCCTGGTCGTCCTTTCGGCCCCAATGCCTCCGCAAGTCACGGTTTTGGGACTCGTTGCGTGTCGTGGTGGACACTGATGAGGGTCCAGCTTTCGCGCGCCAATCTCGGCGCCAAATCGCGGAGTCGAGTGCACGGGTTGAAGGCATTATGAGTTCAGGGGGATCTAAAATGAAGGCGAGCGTAGATGTACTGGAAATACTTAGGTTCTGTGTTGTGTGGCGTTGCTTTTACCGTGTTTCACGCGGTCTTGGATCTAGGGGATAAGGATAAAGAAGGTCGATATTTCGTTTGCTGTTGCGGTGAAAAATTGCTTCTATTGACAAAGAGAACATGATGAGTCCAGAAATAACTCGGTGCGCGTTGCTTCACCGACATTACTTTTCATCGTAGCACTAAGTCTTGACATTCAGGAAGAATCCCCTTCGCGACTTCACCGAGCCCACCACAGTGTTTCTACCTTAACCCCCTCTTCTCCTTGGCCCCGCACATCAACATGTCCACCGGTCAGTCAGTCTTTCCCACCCGTATCATATAATCAATATCAGGTATTATGTCAACAAACATCGAGCACCCGGTACTTGGTGTTGATCGTATTTCCTGCTGAAAATGGTAAGGATAGGCGCGAGCTGGATGAACCAGGAAACCCCGCCGGTACTTTCGCTCTTCCCTTCTGCCTATTGCAAGTAATGCCGCCCACTTTTAACATCTTTAGAATCCAAACTGTGCCTATGTCCTATTGGTCTTCGGAGAGGTTTGCTGGTGGCATTCTCGCTCAGCTTCATCGCCTTTTTCCGTGCTTGTCAGCCTTGCGGCTGCTGCCTAGATTTCTTGCTTGGTATCTATGACCTCCAGGTCCCGACGGCGAGCTTTTCTCTTCTCTTGCTCATCTTCGTCCCCCGAATTCCTGGGCCAGAATCGTTTTGCTTCATTCGAGCGGGTTAGAATTGATGACCTAATGGGTGGGTGACGGCTATCGCCCCGATAAACGCCATGGAGGATAGTGTTTACGCGCACGAACCGCTGGACCACAGCAAGCCGTCCATTCGGCTGCTGCACGTCAAACCCGACGACTCCCCGGCCGGGCTGATACAATGCACCCTATTCCGCTCGACGACCGATACGCGCTACAACTGTCTGTCGTACGCATGGGGTGAACCAACACCATGCTATGATATTCTGGTGAATGGCAAGACCATGAGCGTTCGGCAGAATTTGTTCGACTTCTTGCGCGAAACGAGAAGGACGAAGAATTTTGAGAAGCGGCTTTGGATCGATGCAATATGGTTTGTACTGCATTAAAGTTCTCCTCGATAGCGACAGTATTGCTGATGTTACCAGCATCGATCAAAGCAACACTGCAGAAAGAAATCATCAAGTCCAACAAATGGGCAGCATCTACGCTAGAGCACAATGCGTTCTCCTCTGGCTAGGCGAAACTCCAGGCCTTGCTCCCAGCATGAGGATGGTGCGAACTCAAGGCCGATATGCGAGCTTCAGCGAGGAGCAAAAAAGCCTCGTCCGATACCATCTCCTTGATAACTTGTACTGGGGTCGTGCATGGATTACGCAGGAGATCGGACTTGCCCGTCGCATCATTGTTCTCAGTGCTGGTGAAGCCATGCCGTATTCCACTCTGCTACGTGCAATGGAAGCCGACTACTCGTTTTCGACAGGATCATTATTCGCGGACCCTAGTCCCATGAAACTTTTTGCGAGCGTCTCTCGAGAGCTACGTGGCGCACCTCTGACGAAGCTACTCGCGCAATTCAGCACAAAGCAATGTAGTATACCACGGGACCGAATTTACTCTCTCCTAGCCCTTTGCTCAGAGAAAGACCGGTTCTCCGTCGACTACGACCTTTCCGAGCTGGACCTCCTTGTTCTAGTATTGAAACAATGCAAGGACAACTTCTGTTTCTGCACTATTATGCTACTGGCACAGGTTCTTGGCCTCGTGACCGCTGATATACCCGACGATCACCTGAACCATCGCTACCCATATATCGAGTTTGATATCAAGCCCCAAGCGCCTCCGGGGTCAGGGTTGCCGCAATCTTATATATACCATTGTTGGGAAATGGGGTATCATGAAGATCTGCAAGTGGCCGAGTACTGTGGTTGGACAATGGTGAGAACATCTGAAGGGAAGACGATGTTTGTACCGATGAGTACAGTGTCTTCCGAGGGTTTAGATTTGGGATGGCAAGGAGGGGCGCCTCAAGATCTTGCGGATGGGTTTGAACTGAAGGAAATCAGATATCGTTCTGGATCCTATAGCTTACGTATGCCCTTACTTGTGTGGGTTAGGTGGTTACGCAGGCCGGTGACTCTCTGTGATCGCGGAATGGATGACTCGTTGGAGAGACGATATGGGCCAGGGGCACGAATAGGGTACACGACTGGTGCCGAGGGCGGGGAAGGTTTCGTCGGCCAAGTGTTGCCGGAGCAGTAGAGTTCCTACGGCACCGAAAGTCTCCAAGGTATAGAACGAGTATATTGCATGTTGCAAGGAACTGTGGCAGTTTTACATGTGCTGTTTCGTTGAGTCTAGAACTATGGGGAGTGCTGGTGTGAACCGATCTGGATTGAAAGAGGAGAATTTGGTAGGGAGGCGATTGCGAGAACAAGCTCGGGACATGAGGGTCTCAAAACACGATTAAAACGAGAAGCGGGGCTGGGAACAGGAGAAAAGAAGGGGGGAAAGGGTGTTTTCAGCGTCTCGTAGTTTGTATCTTAGTCGCAGCTACTCAGCAACTTGGGATGGTGGGGATGGGGATACAGTCATGCTGGACTGGTGTGTCGGGATGTTCTCGGGTTGTCTTAGGAGAGGAATGACTATGCTTTAGCTTAGCACAACACACCTTTTTACGGGATCCAGACAAAGCAAAAGCCGGACTGAGAGGCAGTAATGTGAAGGTGTGGTGGACGAGCGGCCGGGCCAGGCCAATTCGAATCGCAATAGCATGGAACAAGGGGGATGCAGAAGTGATTACAACGAAATGGGTATCTACGCGTACAAAAGGATCACGAATACGAGGGCGGATGACGAGTGCCCCAGGCAACATGAATCGCGGCATGCCGATCACATGGCAGCAATCTTCCCGGCCCCTATGACTGTCCAGAAGGCCTCTTCCCTCTTCTCCCTCTCCCCCTTACTGCCCCGACTGTCGCCCAGTCCCCTCTCCTCAGCCACAACATCCGCCTCAAACTCGATGCGTACGAAAATGGGTATCTCCAGCACATCCTCATCCTCATCAAGCTCCTCATCCGCATCCTTGTCCTGTCCAAATCCCACAACAGGTTTCAGGAATCCTGGCACTATCTCCATAACTACCGAAGTCCAATTCCGCCCGCGGTCCCATATCTTCCCCGCTTCAATCTGTCCAGCGTCGTTGATGAGCGAGTTGCGATTTATAGGCGAGAGTGTGGAAGCGAGCGCGTCGTCCCACACATCCGTATTGGCGCCGACGTCAAATTGTGGGCAGAGAATTGTAATACGTGATTGGACTTTTCCGGGTGTGGTACTAGGTGTTGCGAGGGTTACGCGGATGGGATCGAAGAGTGGGTTGCTCAGGTGCAAAAGGAAATGTGTAGGAATGCCAGATTTGAGAGTGTTGTAGTTCAAATGCGGTTCCGCTTTAGAGCCGGGTGGTAGAGGTTGACTTGGATTTGAGGGGTTCAAAGGGAGGGCGCGGATGCTGAGGCGGGGTATGTGGTTCAAGGCTAGGAGTTTGATCTTGTAGCGCGTCGATGTGACTTTTGTCTCGGGCTTGGAAAGGATGTGACGGCACGAGCGACAGCGTTTGCTGCGCTTCGTGCAGAGGAGTGTCGCGAGGGGTCGGAGTTCGGTATCGAATCGCACGTTGGGATTTGTTTGGGCGTGCTTTATGGATGTTGAAAGGGTGGCGGACCAGCCTTCCTTTTTAATGCGGTCGATTGCTACCGTATCGCTGACGGGGTCGTGGATGGTCAACCCTTCTAGAGCTGAGCTAGCCTCGCGGAAGGGCGTTGGTTTATTGCGCTTGTTCTTTTTCGAGCTAGGTGTCGAGTATAGGTTTACGATGCGTGAGTATGCCGACGGCGATGCGTAGTTAATGTCGTGCTGGGAGAAGGGATTTGACGGCATCTGCGCCTCGACCTGTGACTTGTAGAAGGCTCCCAGATTCGCGAACAGGTCGTCATGGCTTGGCGCAGCGTCGTCCCGCTCCGTGTCCGTAGTCGGAGACTCTATAGACGGCGACATGATTGTCCTTCCTTCCCGTCTCCGCTCTTCTAGCTCCTTCTTCCTTTCACGCTCCTTGTCCCGCTCCTTCTGCGTCGGGATATGCCTCCCCCCGTTCGCCACCCGCGCCAACTGCGAACTAATCCCCGTACTCTTCTCGAAGTCTATGCCCACCTCGACGGTACTCCAGTGGCAATATGGACAAGCTAATATATACGGTGGGCCGTTCTCCCCGCTAGCGTCGAGCGAGTTCGTCGTCATGGGCGCCGTGCACACGGGGCAATTGAAGCAGTTCCGCGTACATCTATTCCCATCACTCTTTACCACAGAACTGGGCACTTCGAACAGGCAGCTCGGACAGTACCAATTCAGCGTCTCTTCGATCACGCATCGCGGGCAGCGGATCTGCTGGCAGTCTTCGCAGTATAGGAGGTGCTCGAGCGGAAAGAGCGAGTAGTTGGCGCGCGGGCTACGGCGGTCGAAGTCGCGCTCGTCCTCTTCGGCTTCGGCGAGGATCTGGGAGGCGCGTTTTGAGGCGGTTGTCGTGGTGCTGTCGAAGCAGTCGCATGCGTAGTACGTGTACGGGAACGACTGTGCCATGGTGGCTTCGAATTTGGGGGTTGGCTATTCCTTATGACGGGGGTCAGCCTTTCGGCCGCAGCGTTCGGTGCTGGTGGATTTAGTGCTGGTTGAGGTGTGGCCCAACTTTCTCGAGCGGAGGTCGAGGTCGGGGAAACGAAACGCCGACCCAGGGTCTTGACATCACCACCCAAAAACTTTAGCCACCGTCGCTCAAGCTTCTTATACACCAAGTGTTCCTATGAACGGCACGGGTCATCTCAAACATACACGATGAATACCTTCTCCATACGCGCCTTCATTCCCCCTCTCGCGCGACGAGCAATTGCCCCCCGCGCGACGCGTCACTATGCCGTCCAAGCTCCCGGAGCTCCCACCCTCGAAATCTTCAGCCAACAGCACAAATGGATGCAGAAGGAGCGTGCGGCGAAGGACACAGAAAGTAGTCGAAGCGTTGATTATCTCCGAGACGAGGCCGCTTCGCGGTTATGTGAGAGATTGCTGGTACGTTTTCATCGTTCGATCTACGTAGCTCGGAACTCCATCTGATTCATACAGGACATAAACCGCCACTTTCCCAAAGTTCTTGACCTTGGCGCGAATGCCTGCAACCTAGCCCGGCAACTCACTCTTCCATCACCAGACTCTCCCGATGCTGGACCGCGGGGAAGCCGCATCGGTACGCTGACCGCAGCCGACTCCTCCGCGGCGCTACTACACCGCGACGCCGACCTGCCGTTCAATAGCGAGGTCGACATCGTCCGCGAGGTGCTCGCTACCACCGAAAGCCTTCCTTACGACGCGAATACTTTCGACGCCGTGCTTAGCAGCCTGAGCATGCATTGGATCAACGACCTGCCCTCTGTATTGGCGCAGGTCAACCACATCTTGAAGCCGGATAGCCCTTTCATTGGTGTTATGATGGGAGGGGACAGTCTTTATGAGCTGCGCACATCGCTCCAGCTCGCGGAGCAAGATCGCAGAGGCGGGGTAGCAACCCACACGTCCCCGCTGGCCGATGTGCGTGACGTGGGCGGGCTGCTACAGCGTGCGGGCTTCAACTTGCTCACCGTCGACGTTGATGATATTGTTGTCGAATTTCCGGATCTGTTTGCCCTGATGAAAGATTTGCAGGCCATGGGGGAGTCGAATGCAGTCTTGTCGAGAGAGAAGGGAGCGATTCACCGGGATGTTCTGCTGGCCGCCGAGGGGATATACAGGGCGTTACACGGGAATGAAGACGGGTCTTTACCGGCAACTTTCCGTTTGATCTACATGATCGGGTGGAAGCCCAGTCCCAAGCAGCCAGAGCCACTTGAGCGAGGGACTGGCATGTTCAGCATCAAAGACTTTCTTGAGAAGAACAAGGACGACAAAGAGGGGGGATAGACATAGGTCGCGCTTTGGGCGCAGAAATCATATTTACACGTCCCGCTTTAGCTGCCAATCTCCCATGTTCGACGCAACAACGGAAAACTTCGCATGCATCACAGCTTCTACTTCAGAATCACCTGCATTATCGGATCTACACGATATTCATAGTCGCTGTATTCTTCTCAACCTTGTGTTGACTCACTGCGCTGTCGTCACTTGATCGCATGCCATCTGGGTCCTAATCCCTAATCAATAGCCCGAAGTCAAGCTTAAGGCACGTGAAGGATTAAGTATTCTAGTGGCTCGTCAAGCTAGTTAACTGTATCTGTGTAACCTGGCTGACAATCTGATGGTCGACAGCCTGGTTGGTGTTTAGCTCATCACTTCTCTTCAATACCCGAATTACGATACCAGAATTGCTGCCGCTCCTCAATACACGAAGCTGAAACCTTTAAAGTCTTCTGACTAACGTCATATATGAGGTTTCTTTGGCATAAATGGACGCAGGGTTGGACGACGTTAAATTTTCGCATTGGCAGGCCCCGGATAACGATGTAACAGCATATGTGGGTTCGAGTTAAGTTGCGGCAAGACCGGAGGATGGAAGGATGTCCCAAGCGGGGAAGTGGGGACAACATCACCGCAGCATTGCGTTACCATGACCACAGGAGTATCATTTCTGCAAACGCAGGACGTCGATCACGGACAAGAGGCAAACGGGTGATTCCATGCCCCGAAATACTTCGCTCAAGGTCCACCGTGGAAACGACAGAGTCTATATACGGAATTGGAAGCCTGCCCCGAAAACCGACGGCGAGTCAACCATTAGTATGTCGCTCTCATGTCTGTCTCCATCGCACGTTCAGATTTCAATCCTCTCGCCCGCGTGCGAGCCTTAAATTCGTCGTGCTCATATCTGCCCCCCTAAAAGCATCCCTCCTTCCTCTCATTCATCTAGATCTTCAACCCAGTGCGCGTGTACTCTCCTGCCTTCACCTCGCGTGTACACGTTTGAACGCCCTCGCCATCAGCAGCCAATTCGATCTGGCGCGCATAGTCGTAGTATCGATCAGTACGAGCGCGACGACGGTTCATTTTTCGGCCCCGTCCTGCGTCCGGAGAAGAGGTGTTTGTATCGGTGTCAGGACGAGTAGCCGTGGCGGATACTTGACCGTTTGACGCAGGCTTCGCTTTCTTCGAGCCGCGCTTCTTGAAGGGACCTCGCTTTGATTTGACCTCACTGGGCTCGGCTGCAGCGGCTTTGAACTGTTTGCTATCGATGGCGGCGGGTAGTTTTACGACACGCTGGCCAGCCCGTTTGTTTTTAGACGGAGGCACTTGATTGTTGCCGTGAGTCGTGCTGGCATTGACACCACAGTTTAGAGAAGCAGAGTTCTTCTTGACCCACTGAAGGTGACGTGCGTAATGCGGGCCACTGTAGTACTTCAAACTACGCGCGATCAGGTGATCCAAAGTCTCTCGCACAACCTTGTCCAAAGCAGCGCCGAAGTCCTTTTCCTGCTGGGCATATTCTATGTATGGGGTATAGTCGAATGTTGACGGCTGGGTAAAGCGAACCACAACTAGCTTCAACACAAAGTCATTCAGCTTCGGAACGACTAGGGAGATGTAATGAATCTCCATGACGTTCGGAAAGGTATTCCGAAGCTGGTACCTCAGCATGCCGAGGACGCGATTTTTGAGAGAGACGTACTCGAGGTACACAGCATGGTCGTAAAGGTCGACGAGCTGGGTGATAGTCATTTTGTCGATCGGCAGATAGTAGTCGTTATCCTTCTCGCCGGCGAGCATGTAGGCATAGATCCACTGCACGGTAAGCTTGATGCCATCTTCGATGAACAGAGCCGAATCGCCGTTGACGAGCTTGGTCTTGGCGAATCCCCAGTACTGAGTCAGAAGCTTGACGTAGGCGCCCTCGATCCCAATGAAGGAGTCGCCTTTGGGACCTACAGTGATATTGACTTTCCTACCACTCTTTAGCCTGTGCTTGATTAGTTGTATTGGCAAGAAGAGGACGATGTGAACTTACTGGGCGAGCTGAGCGGTTGTGAGGGCCTGTTTCGTGATCTTGGTAGGACCGGTGGGTTGTGCGCCCGTGTTCTTGATCTCAGGATTAGTGTGGGCGGTCTTTTGAGACTCAGATTTGATAGCATCGGGAGTAGGAGCCTGCGTCTTGGTTGATTTCGGCTTTTGAGTGCGACCTCGACGCTTAGTGTTGCTGCCATACGATTAGCACTGTATCTGAGCGTGAAGTGTCCTCAACTTACATGGGCTTGGTAGCCGGAGTCGAAGTAGTGGTGAACATCTTAATTGAGGTTGAGTGTTGTGCGTACGAAGGGAACGTAGAAAATATAGTCGAGATAGAGGAAGCGTTTCTTCGAAGCGATAGTAGATGCGAGGACTTAGATATAGACTGTTAGGTATAAGTGGCGGCTTTGGTGGTTGTGTGTACAGAGGTTGCTAGAAGCTCAGTTTCAAGAATAGTACATATGATGGAGCTTATTAGTAATTGTAGCTTGTGGACAGAAGATACGGTAAAAGAAAAGGTCAGCGGTAGGGAAAAAGTCTCGGAAAATAGAGTTGACTCCTGGGGCTGTGAAACCGCACAATGGCAAACGCGACGACGAATACTATCTACTAAAGGAAAGAGAAGTCATATATTGTAGCTGCCCACAATAGAAGTAAGAGACATTGGAAGCGTCCATGCACTGCTTGTATATTTGTATTTGGCTCGGGATCGAATCGATGATGAAGTTTTGTCCTCGTTTCACTCGCACAAAACGACAAGCATTAGTGACCACATGGTACTAAACCATTATAGAGTGAAAGCGTCTTCGACGGATAGGGATAAGTGAAGGTGGAAAGCGCCGAGGAATCGAACCATAGTGAATGTCAGTAGAACGAACAGTGGGTCTCCGATGTTGCTACTGCTTGAGTTTGCGTTCGGCAAACGGGCGAGGAAGTTGCGCCGGCTATCCACTTTGTCATACTCGACTGTACCTCGCTGTCTCATCACAACCTCGACCGAAGCAGCGCAATGCCGACCTATCGGAGCATCAACATCGAGCTGCACTCGCAATTTGACATCGAGACCTTCCCCGAGTACAGGCCGCGGCCGCAGAAACACTATGCCGAGAACGGTATATCCGGTAGTATACCTCGCTTCATCGACGAGAAGACAGCGACCTGCAGCGTCTATGTGCCCGTGCTTCCTGGCAGCCAATTCTGGATCGGCTATTCAGTTTCTCCGCCGGTACCCGAAGACCAGCAGTTTCTCTTCAAGCTCTTCATCAACGGCGCGCACATCGTGAGCTGGTCAATCGGGAAGGAGCACAGTTGGAAGGGAAAGATGATGTTCGGCCTGTATGAGAGAGAATTCGAAGATGGAAAGAAGAGAATCGAGAAGCGTGTGCTGTGCTTCACACCGCCGGATAGGAAGACGAAGAAGTGGACCGACGTCGAAGATGCTTTCGACGAGAATACGTACATGGAGATTCGGGTGCATCGGGCGCACGGGAGCAAGAGAATCGAGAGGCAGGTCGAGGAATACAAGAACACTGATCATGGAAAGAGTCGACGTGGTATCGAGTGGGTTAATCACCTTTCGTACCTGCATATCAAGACTAACGCGCGATCAGCCTCGTCAATGCCGGCCGTGCAGATGCACAGCACCCGAAACGCTTCTATAAGTTCGCCCTTATCGATCCCACCGACCAGCCTTTCGCATCGTTTCGATACTACTACCGCACCTGGGATCAGATTAACCAGCTCAACCTGTATGAGGACGCTATGACCGCTGATGATGTGACGGAGATGTCTGTCATTGAGCCGCATGGCGCCGAAGATGAGGATGCTTGCAACACGGAAGGCCCACAACAGGAGTCTGAAGGAGGTAGTCTATTGACGCCAACCAACATTCCGTCAGACGTGCGTAAGTCTGATTTACGAAGTCATCTTGATGGTGCAGAAGAGGCAGAGCGTCAGCAAAACAATTCAAGCCGCCGCCTCTCGGTGCCGCCCTCTTGTAAGCTTGACCCGCCAAAGGCATCCGCGCGACCCCTTCCAATGGCACCGCATAAGAGGAACCCGCCAGACACGAGCTACCAACCTCATCCAATATACCCCGTGGATGAGTGGATCGTAAGGACCCCGAGCCCGGTCAAGTCCGTTCGTGAAGGCATCTCTACGCCGCCGTTGGGCAGGCGGAGAGGCTTGAACCCGGCCGCGTTGATGAGTGTCATTGCGTCATCGTGGAAACGTCGTGGGACGCCGAGCTCCGAGTATTCAAATGATGTCGGCAGTGGAAGAACATCGCGAAGCGTATCTTGACGACACAACGGTATTCTACGTCAGCAGGGATCGATTCGTGTTTGGAGGCGATTGCGATTGGCCCCGGGGTAGCGATGTGGGCTGTTCCAATTAGGGTAGTAAGGCATTCGTAACATTGTGTGCATCGTGCTACTGTCCTACATAGTATAGGAGCCAGGTAGCCATAGGGTGCCACTCGTGAACAACGAAATGGTCTGCAGGCGAACTGTCGATGATGTCGTTCCGATCTGAAACATGCCCCTGCACGCGTCCGAGAGCGATGCCAGGAACGCCTTTCTGATTGGTCCCCACAGTCCACCCCGCAACAAGCTTGGAGCTCCAACCTCCAAGCTGAGAGCTCCAGCTTACTTGTACAACAACAGCTCTTTTACCACTTTATAAAAGCACTCTTGTGAGACACGCAGCGTTTTGTTCTATCTATCCCGTTGTTTTCTCATATGCGTCACGCTTGCCTGTAACGCAATGCGCATATTCAGCCTCGCCACCGCTGCGCTTCTGGCAAGCATCGCGGAGGCATCCACGCTTACGCCGCCCGTTCTTCCGTTGATCGTGAGGAACCCGTACCTAAGTACCTGGCTGGGAAATGCGCGCGACGAACCGTGGCAGAAGTGGCCAACATTCTGGACGGGTAGCGAGGTACGACTGGATCGACTGAGGATGGCACCCAGACTTCTGCGCCATTGGAACTTGGAGGTCACGTTAACTGACCGTGTGCCATGCAGATTGGATTCGGTGTCCTAGCCTATCTTTCCGACTCGCAACAAGTCTTCCCTCTACTGGGCCGGCCACAAGATTCGTTGAGCGAAGAAGACCCAGAGTGAGTCTTACACATGGCCACGATGACGGTACAATGACTGATGGATCGAGCGTATAGGCAGCGATTCTCAACCCCGATCTATAAAGGCGCGAAATATGACGCCTCCACTACGAACCTCACCTACGCCATCCCGGCACCGGACAAGTCCAAGAACGCGGACGACCTCGAGATCACTCTATCCTTCCTCTCTCCCGTGACGCCTACGTCGACATTCCGGCAGTCGCTGCCTGCGGCATACCTCACAGTCTTCGTGGAAGGGAGCTTCGACGTGAGCATATATATTGATGTCAACGGACAATGGGTCAGTGGGAAGGAAGATGTGACCGTGGAGTGGGACCTTACACAGCAAGAGCCCGTCGGTGAACTGCAAGGACTCAAGACATGGAAAATTAATCGCCAGGACGAAGAGCTGTTCACAGAGTACTACGATCATGCCGAGTGGGGTCAGCTGCTCTTCTCGGGCCCTGACGATGCACGGCATGAGTCGGGCGCATCGACTTCGCTTCGGCAGCGCTTTGCTCGGACCGGCACCTTGCAGAACGAAAATGACGGCAACTTCCGGGGCATTATGGACGACGAGCCGGTCTTTGCCTTTTCCAAGGCCTTCGAGCTAGGTAATCTAAGCTCCTCCGCTGGCACGGCCAGCGACAGTGCTCTCTTCACGATCACGCATGTACAAGATCCGGTGGCCCAATTTGCGTCAGCTCGTGGCTTGACACACATGCGCCCGTTGTGGAAGTCATGGTTCGGCGACGACAACGACAGTTTGATTAGGTATCACTATAACGATTTCGCGAACGCGAACGCGCTCGCTAGTAACTATTCCGAGCAACTGCGCATCGATGCGTACCAGTCTGGCTCCGATAACTACGTCGACATAGTGGCCTTATCTGCTCGCCAGGCTCTGGGCGGTACCAGTTTCTCGGGGACCCCAGACAATCCGCTGCTGTTCCTCAAAGAGATCTCGTCGGACGGTAATTGCCAGACTGTTGATGTCATCTTCCCAGCGTTCCCGTTCTTTCTCTACACCAACCCTCGATGGGCGGCCTACCTTTTGGAGCCGCTGCTTGAGCACCAGCTTAGCAGGCAATACCCAAACAAGTATTCCATGCACGATCTCGGGTCGAGCTTTCCCAATCTTACCGGTCATGCTGATGGACGAGATGAATACATGCCTGTGGAAGAGTGTGGTGATATGCTCATCATGGGGCTTGCTTTGGTCAACTCGATGACATACGATACCGACAAGGAAGCACAGTCGGTTTGGTCGACGGTCGGGGACAAGTCCACTTTCAATGCGGAGAACAAAAAGCCCTTCGCTTTGACCAACCTAGGAAGTCATGAAGGCATCGAAAACATTGACGATTCCTGGGGCGGTGGGACTAAGGGAGCCGACCAAGCGAAGAAGTGGCTAGGAGGGTCGTACGATATTTGGAAGCAATGGACAAGCTATCTCGTGGAATTCGCTTTAGAGCCTGCCAACCAGCGTAAGTCGCTTCCTTCTATTCGTGTCGATCCACCACTAACATAGCTAGTATCCACCGACGATTTCGCCGGCTGGCTTCCCCTCCAGACCAACCTCGCACTCAAAGGCATCATCGGTATCAAAGCCTTCAGCGAGCTCGCCCAGCTCCTCGACCGCTCCGGAGACGCTGAACATTACCGCAACATATCCGAGGTCTACGTCAAGAAGTGGGAGAAGTTCGGCATGGCGAGCGATAGCACGCATGCTAAGCTTGCGTATCATTGGTACGGGAGTTGGACAACGTTGTACTCGCTATACTCGGATGCATTGCTGTGTTTCCATCCCACGCTCACAAATGCATCATCAGACTTTACTTCCGCAGGCGGAAAATGGGCGCCTAGTCAAAATCAGCATCAAGATTCTCTCTCTGCCTCCCCCGGCCACACCCACGAACCCAAAGACTTCATCCCTGACCACATCTACACCAACCAATCCCAGTTCTACTCGACCGCGCTCCAGAAATACGGTCTCCCCCTCGACAGCCGCCACCTATACGCCAAATCCGACTGGGAATTTTACGCCGCAGCCGTCGCGTCCGAGTCCGTGCGGAGCGAAATTCTCGATAGAGTGGCGAGGTGGTTGAATGAGACGAGTACGGATAGGCCGATGACGGATTTGTATAATACGGAGGGGGACGGTGGGTTTCCAAATCCGTACTTCTTTGCTAGGCCGGTTGTAGGGGGACATTTTGCTTTCTTGGCGTTGGAGAGGGCTTGTGGGGGGAAGACCGAGAGAGAAGGGAGGGGTGTAAGGGAGGATGGGGACGAAGAGGTGGATGAGCTGTAGGTGTGACGATATATGCTTGTATTGAACAATACAATGAGACCCATGGACGATGCTTGATTGATTGAAGGCGCATTTCAAACCATTGAAACCCGAATTACGATGTTACCTTTCTGATCTGACAATGGGACTATGATTACTGGTTATGCTTGAAGTCGATGGGCAGATGGGAAAGGTGGGCAGACATTGTGGAGCACTGAGACAGCCCATTCTATCCAACTAGCGCATCATCTACGTGGAATCAACAGCATCTGCATCTTACCATACCCACGATACTCATACGAGCTCCTGAATCCCTTCCATTGAGCTGCAGAAAAAGCTGCATGCAACTTCTCGTCTATCCCTTTCACTTGCATCGTTTCCCACGGTGGAACATGGCGATTCCCTCATCCCCTACTACGCAAGATGCTCCGCACAATTACCCACATCTGACAAATTCCCCCTACTGTCATACCATCTACAACTCCTCCCACTCTTGCGACTTTCGTATCTCCTCTTGTACCCTCTCTTCCTCACTTAAACTCGCTTGGTGTACCTGCCTATTCCTCTCATCTCGGTGTCCTTCAAGCCAAGCCCTGACGTGCCCATACTCTACCTCGGTGGGAAGCCCAGATGGAATCCAAACGTCGCTTTGCGTTATCGAGGATGCGCGAGCGTAGTCATCCAAGTCATCGCCGTAGCCGAAGATGGTTAGAGCCGTGGAGTTGGCATTCAAGAACTGGGATAGTGGAGTCGTGTGGGCCTGTTGGGTAGATTTGGAGTGCACCTCCGGCGCGAACAGTGTGGTTTGGATATCATTGTTGTGGCGGTTGATGACTGGGTTGATGATGGGTGCGTGGTTTCGCTGTCGACGCCGAGCCCCGTGCGCTTTGCCAATGTGTTTGAATTGCCAGCTGAGGTCTAAGCGGGATGGAACTCCCGATGGCATATCCTCTATCTCATTGGATGTGTTAGAAGCCGTCGATGATTCTGAAGGCGGAGACTCTGAGTAGTGACCGTTCGAAAGATTGTACACGGCCTGGTTGCGGGACTTCAGTGATTCCTGATCAACGAGAAAGTCGCGACGAGTGGACGTGCATGCTACAAGTAGTGAGGGATGACTGCATGATCGTCCTGAAAGTGGAGAAGATGGCGGGTGAGATGGAGGAAGCTCTCTGGGAGCAATGGGCCGGAATCGGACGACCTCCGGCGTGAATGGTGGGGTTGGGATATGTTGACCGTCGTCTGTCATGCCAACATCGTCTCCAATCTGCTCCACTTCCTTGTCGGTAGCCATCATTTGCCCATTTTGGGTATCACAAACGTCCATATCGCCCATATCCGCCTGCATACCGTCAGCATTATTTGACGAAGACAGCGCACTGTCATTATCATTGCCTTCATCAACGACATCAGCTATGATGAACACATCGAGGCCCAATTGGTACATTCCCCCCGCTGTGATCGTAGTAGGAGGTGACCATGATGGTGGATCAGGCGCTAGGTAGACGTTGAACGGGAACAAGTCATCGGGGTCACTTGATGCGCAAGATTCTGTTGGGGATGCTTGCTGTGCAGTTCGTGACGAAGTGGACGCTGGTGGAGATTCAGATTCGTCTAGAGTTACGGCGATGTCAGCTTCTGCACGGGGATGTTGACCTGTGGCGCCACGTCTGTGTTGTTGCTCTGGGAGTCGATGTATTGTAGGCGCTGCCACTAGACCCCGAATCGCATAAGGAACATCGCCCACTGCAATGATTGCTTTCTTTAGGACCCCGCATTCATTCAACGTTTGCTTTATTAGATCAATTTGTGGGAACTGATACTCTTGTACGCCATAAGCCAATGTGTGCGCAATCATGGTGAAACTTGGATCCTGGAGGAAAGATGGAATACTCCATTACAGTAGCCGCTCACAAGAGTTGAACAACTCATCAAGCTCAATAATCCCGCCTGGGGTCAGCTCGCGCCATGTTGTAGCGAAGTTCGCACAAATTTCGACAGCTGTTGAGAAGGGTATTGTGGAATGCATGCCGACCTGGAGAAGACAAAGATATACATCGACATCAACCAGTAGGCGTCCGGGAACGGGGAATGAAGCCGAAGCTTCCGAAAGCATCGACGTTGATGTCGTCTGTATGAAGGAGAGTATTGACCGAGCCATGCGAGGAGACATATCTGGAAAGTGGAAAGTAGGCCGTTTCTCTACGTTAAGCTGGTGATCGGCTACAGCAAGATAGTGTGCTAGCGGTGCTGGATGTATCTCGCCAATGTTAATGACTGGTATGCCGTCGACGAAGACGGCGATCCTGGCGGTGGTAAGTTTTTGCGCTTGCCGAGTTCGCTGAGACATGGTGCTCTGTTTCTTCGACATTGGTGGGACGCACTTAAAAAGGAGATAGGAGCGATTTAAGTATGGGATCTAGCGGTAGTTCTCTGAAGCTACAAGAGCCGCCGAGGCCGTTCCCGTAAATGGTCAATAAAACGGTGAGTGATTCTCCTCTCAACGTCTTTCTCTGTCCGCTTGCACCATAGGAGTGAAAGTTGAAAGGCTGGGTCTCCAAGATTTTCACGCGGAATGAAGATGCTGGGTGATACTGAGACACTTCGTGACTGCGCCGTGACACCCATCCTGACGAGGTTGTGATGGAGGGAAAGTACACGAAAGGCCTCTCATCCCGCCGGTCTTCACGCTCCATTTGGACAGACGTGTAATGAATGAAATCTTGAATTGCTCCTCGGCTTCAGCGTTTGTGGACCGTAGGAAGGGATCGCCTCGCACTTTCGATATCTTGAACGCAATCTCACGTTTACTCCACGGCCACGCCGACCATCAGACTAATCTGAGTCGCGAAAAAGTAACCAACGGAAGCAAACAGAGCCGCTGTGAAGGTGATCGCCAACTAGAAACAGTTAGCTCATCATATCTCGCATCGAAATAACACGTACCTTCGCCTCATCATTCCAACCTCCCTCCCCCATCGTCTCCCAAAAGCTCACCCAAACCAACATCAACATCCCAATCAGCAAACAACTCACAGCCATAATCAAAAACATCATGCTAGACTGCCAACTCCAAACCTGAAACGGACGTGGCACAAGTTTCAACTGCCCTTCTTCGCTATCCAGACGCTTGCGCTCCCGGACAAGACAGAGGCGGATGTAATGTAGACCTTCGCGGTGAGCGGAGAGTCGGTGAAGGCGCAGCGACTGCTGTGCTGCTGTGAGAACGGAGAAGAGCGCAAACACTATGCCGCAATACCAGATTGCGCGGATGAACCAGGGTTTCGCCGTGATTTCGGGCCAGGAGCCTGTGCTTACTAGGCATACTGCTGTGAGGGGACTCTACGGCTAGCGTATGAGCACGTTACATCAGACATCGAAGCAGGGCGAGTAAGACGTACAACAACACCAATGAAGCTGAGCTCGTTGAGCTTGTGGTCGCGCCATTGCATCGTGAGTTTATCTCGCTCCTCTGCATTCTCACAATTCAGCAGAATCATGATGGTCGCATATGTGGTGTCCGCGGGGGCTATCAATCCACCGCGCAGGATCTTGAAGACGGAGCGAAGCTTGCCTGTCTACATCAAGTGTCAGTATTCGCGTTGGAGCATGGTATAATAGCAATTCAAATACATGGCTGTCCACGTTCCTGGCATTGGTCAGACGACTTCCCGTCGAGCGGTTCACGTCGTTCGCCCCGCCTAGTAGAGGGGCGTCGGCCATGATGTGGGTTCCTGAAGCGCTTTCTGGGACTTGAGCGGCGGGCACAGGGCCAACGATTGCTCAAAATGATACCAAACTGAAGTTTGATCGCGGGGATATCGAGAGACTTTAAGGGATGAACCCCCGATACTCATTTCCCGCTACAAGCTGCATGCATGTATCCCCTCTCTTTCGTGGCCGTCTGTTACCCAATGCCGAACGTGTGACGTCATGCTGCGTATCGTCTGATAAGCCGCGGGATACCACTCGTGCCGTCCAAACGACGAGGTGGTGTAGATGTTTACTCTCTCCCAAGACAAAGAATGTAGGATTATTCATGCTGGATACCAAACTCTGAGGAAGGGACCTTGTTCGAATGGTCGCGTGGCATGACGGCCCGTGGCTCGTGCGCCCACGATGTGAATGCTAGCGAGCTTTCTCCTATTAACTAGCAACATCTTTATAAAACTTTGTTAAGGGAGTAAAGCTGGACTGAAATGGCAAGTTTTAGGATGGTTGACACGAGAGTAAAGCATTAGACCCCCGAGCGGGCACCCTATATCCTGTCTAGGCTCCATTGATTGTGGTTTTTCCGATCACTCTCACACTCTATTTACAATGGGTTACCGTCAGTAAAACGAACACATCTGCCTCCACGTTCCAATCTCCTGCTGTACAACCTCAACACAGCACTGAATGCGAGTCGTCGGTCATGAGAGGCGCAATCCTAGGGAGCCTTTCCGGGCTATTGGTGATCGTTGCTGGGTTAGCTATACCTTCTCCACGGATAGCGGCTATCTCCGCGGCTCTTCATACCAGAAAGCGAAATCACACCGTCCCATAAACCTCCCGCTCTCTCACCGCGTGCAATCTAGTCAGCGTCCCGCCGACGATGCGCTCTGGAAATAATGCATATGCAAGGGCGGTAACCTCGTTACTGCCATCTCAATGACGGACAGAGAAGTCGGGCAACGGTTTCACAATCCTCCAGTAGAGTCGGTGGACCAGGTACACCGAGCTCCGCGATTGGACCTACGAAGTCAACGATGTCAATTATGGTCCCCCAACAGACTTCACTACATGCCAAGTAGAAGATGAAGAAGACCATAGATGGCTTATCGACCAGGCACTGCGTGGATGGGGACTCTCGGACAAGATGACTGAGGCGGGTGGAAAAATAAAGGTTTGTAATGCTGTCCATGGAGACGAGCTAAAGGCTTTGGGAGAAAGCTGGTATGATACGCAGACTTATGTTAATGACGGGAAGACTTTGCGCGTAGGTTTCTTCAGCGACATGTTGCTGATCAAAATTGGGCTGACTGCAGTGATGAAGTACTCGTGCCGAGTTTCTCTTCGGTATAAACACAGAAGGAGGTAAGCCATTCACGAAAACCTCACTGCATTCAACATCTCACAGCTATCATCGACTTGCGATTCCCGATTCATCATATTCTAGTCATACTGGCCATGGACCGCTAATCTCCCCGCTACGCCGCCAGAGAGCGCGAATTTCCCAAGGCCAAATCCCACAGCTCCAACAGCTTGCTGACATAGCCTAGCTTCAGTGGTCAGCTCGGACTCCGCTCTCCAAAATCAGCAACCTGCGCTTCTTCTGGTCGCTCATTATCACCAACGGCGAGACGCAGCGGGGGATTGCGCGTGCGCTGCAGAACGGCGGCGTGACGCTAGCGTCATTTCCAGGTTACACTTTTAGTCGCCATACTGATGAGTTCAAAGCACTTTTAGGTACCGACTCAGCAACACGCAGTGAGAGCTTTCCTTTTTACTCCCACTACAAGCTCATCCGGATGGACAAGCCTTGGTTATACGATGGTACAACATAAGGACAAGCTCGCGAATCGCTACATCGAGGGCGTGCAAGTCTCCGAGGCTGCGAAAAGCGTTCATCAATGCTTAGTCTTCGTCATCCTCACGCTGGATCCATCAAAGTCGCAAGCCAGCCCAGCACCGGGCCCGGCACCGCTGTGCCAAGTAGCGAAGCGAGGAGCGGGGGTTGATTCAAGGGACATCTACAAGAGCAGGGGGCAATAATGAGGTCACACGTCTTACAAGCTGTACACGCTATGGCATGATCATCTTTCTCGTTGTGAGCGGAAAAAACACTATGACAGCTTTCGTATTCTCGAAAAGCGAAAAGGCGACAATTTGGATTCGATCGGAGTACCATCAAAAGAACAAGAATAGATACGGTCATACAACGGGAGATAGCAATGTTGCTCATACCACCTGGAACCTTTTCTCAAGCGATCTAGGTCGTATGGAGCCACTTCATCATCCGATGTTTGCCGTCAAGAACAAGCGCCCTGATGCTACACGCGAAATTGCCATGGAGTGATACATGTTGGTTTCCAACCTGGATCAAGCCCTGTTGGATTTTAAAATTGTGACCACACCTATGGAAAATACTGTAAGATACATCAATAGCCAAATCACGCTTTACAACGCTCTAACAACTCAAGTTCCTCTTAACATCTGTGAAAGACCTCTCCAGCTTCCATGGCACACGCCTCGCTGCAACCACCACGAACGCAAGCATACATTTTAAGAACAACATACATCCACACACCCATCGCACACACTCCGCCCACTTCGCACACCGTAGTCGCAAACAGATCATTGTACTCATCTATTAGCCCGACCGACCGCCCTGCTCGCCTTGTCCACTTGGACTGCCCTGTCCGCCTTGACCTGATATGGCTCCTCGTCGTCCACCGCCTTGGTCGTAGGTTCCATATACCTCAGCATTTCCAGACATTTTGTTTGCGTGGGATGGTACGTCGTGCTTGTACTTTCAGTTCGGAATCAGCTAGCGTGGGAATGATGATGGTGGGATTGGGGCGGTTATGTAGGTGTGTATGTCGATATTGTAGTTGGTTCACAATAGGGAGCTGGAGTATCGAATGTGTGTGTGATTGTGTGTGTACAATGTTCAAGGTGGATGACTCGAGTACCTTAGTTGAGCCGCCGCCTTTTTCGACTTTCGCGTGGCTATCTTGATCGGTGAACTGGCGCGTGGAAGCGTTTGCTGGTAGTTCGAGGGTATGTAGAGACATTTGGGGTTGTGCCGGAACAAACGGCCATGCTTGGATGTGAGGATGAACTTGCGGCGTCTGATTGGGCTTGTTGACGTAATCACCGATCTATCAATATTTGCGAGCCAGTATCTATGAGTTGAGAGAGGTTTTGCGCTTCTTGGACACGACGGCGCTCGAATAGGTATCACGAGAAAGGCGTTGGTGTGGCTGAATGGCCTACAATCAACACTATCAAGTTCTATGATATCAGATCTTGCGCAACAAACAGTCAATTTGCGCGCATTTGCCCATATCGAGACTCACTGGGTGGTACTTACTACGGAAAATTATGATCATGTCGGGACTAGCTTCGAGCATATGGCGTAAACCCGGGGAAACAGCTGCGAGGGCGTTGGCCGGATACTTGAGTAGAAGTACGCTCCGTTCTAGGTGATCGTTCTTTCATTTGGCGATAACAGTCATTTATGACAATCAATCACGCTGAGGAGAGCTGGTACAAGTAAATCTTTGCTATGACATCGTACTTCACAAGGGAGGGGGATGTCCCAAAATTGGGCTGGGGCTCGCGGCGAAAGAGCTGCAAAGTTTGGCATAGACGTCATGGTCGCAAGAAATGCGTCGCTGGTTATGATTGACTACGTATTGCATGGCTGTCGTAGCTTCTTCGGGTGTTCCATGGAGCTTCGTTATACGCGACCGATTGGCGGCTTGGTGAGGGCTGGTGAAAAGCATTGTGCGTCAAGAGCGTCGACGCGGAAACTTGGTCGTCTATTCGGTCGTATTATGACGCAAAATAGGGACTATGCGAGCTTTTCAGCTGCAGGTGTGCCTTGCAGTGAAAGTGAAGAGACATAGTCACCTCGCAAGAAGCTTCCCGCAGCAAGATTACTTCCGACCAAGACCCCGACCCACAAACTCTTCTTCGCAAATCGCTCTCGACTCACTTCTGTAATTTACGCTCCAGCCCAGACTCAACCCTACTGCTCAGCATCCTGGGCCCAATACACTCACCATGAGTCCCTCCAACCGCAAGCGGAGGTCGGAGAGCGATACTCCGCTAGATGCGAAGCGCTTCAAAGCCGACCCCTTCTCCAACATCCAGCAGCCCTCTCAGAACAAGCGCAACAAGACCGTCTTTACTCGAGCTGCGAAGTCTGAGAAGAACGAAGAAGTACACTTCACCAATATCGCAGTCGATGTCCAGAATACCTTCCTCCCAGCTATGCGCACAGATTTTAAGTCAAGTCCCACCTCCAAAATCTCTCAGCCGGCTTCCATCGACTCACCTGCTGAGCACCACTCTGTCACCACTGCCGTTGTTGTCCAGAAGGTTACTGCCGACCGGTCCTCTACCGACCACGTCTCTAACGACCAGGACACCGCCGACAAAGACTGCTCCCGTGAACGCGTCAAAACGGACGCCAGCTCTGCCACCACCACCAAGCAGCAGCCCTCTGCCGACGCCTGCAACAAAAACAGGTCCATGTCTGCAACCACCGCGGTCCAACAGAGGCACCGCGACACTGGCACCAAGGCCCAATCTACCTCTATGAGCACACCACAACAGTCGTCTTCCGACGTGCGTGCCATGGATGATTTTAACCGCAAGCGCAAAGCCGAGGCATCTGATGAACCGCAGGGGAAGCGCAACAAGACTGAAACCATCGCTGCAGCCGCGCCAGGTGCTATAGTGAGCTCACTCAAGGCAGGAGACGGACATAAGGAGCGTCCCAAAATCCAACGCAAGATGTACCATGTCCTCAATATGCAGATGGGTATCAACCACAATAAGAACAGCGCGGAGTTGGATCTGAAGCGCAAAAACCGAGCCGGAGAGCGCAAGAAGAAAGAACAGGAGCGCAAGTTAGAGGAAGAGAGACGAGTCGAAGAGCGCAAGAAGGAGGAACAACAGCGCAAGGCGGAGGAGCAGAAGCGTAAGGATGAAGAGAAGAAGCAAAAAGAAGAAGAAGAAGATAAGCAGAAGAAGGAGAAAGAGATGGCCATGAAGAGGGAGGCAATGAAGCAGAAGATTGCAGCTAAGACTGCCCTACTCCAGGCTACACTTGATCTCAAGATAGAGGAAGACCGCAAGAAGAAGGCCGAGATCAAGCTCAAGAGAGCGGAGGAGCGCAAGAAGCAGGAGGCTGAGCTCAAGCGTAAGCTACTTCGAGAGATCAACTACGTGCCATATAGCGCCGAGTCCGTCCCGATCCTCTACAGCACCAAGATCGACCACAACACCAGCAACGAGCTGCCCTATACCCCTGCTTGGGGCGCCTACGTTCATGGCCTCGAGATCATCAAACGTGGCTTCTGCCGCAATGGCCCAGGCCTCACTTCTACCCCACTTAATCTAGGCCGCGCTGAGCTGCCCGACAATGCTCGCCGGTGTGGCCCCGCCCGGGTCATTGATGATGTCGACCTCTTCATTCACCAGAGGGACATTCATGTAAGAGACGATCCGGAGGACCCGAGACATATCGACTGTCAGAAGAGCATCTATGACATGAAGACTGTCTACGTTTCGTATTGTGACCACGGTCTTGTCAGCGTCGACCAGTATCTCCACCTTATTGGCGTCCCCGACACACAACCAGTACGCTTCAATGGCCGCGTACCAAACTGGGCCAAGGCCATCATCAAGAACGCCGAGAAGCGACGCGTGATCAAGAACTTCAGGCCCAGCGACGTTGCAGACCCGAATGAGCTCGAGCTGGTGGCGGGCCGCCACGTGGAGATCTACGACGTCCAGATGCATCCGTACAGCGAGTATACGGATATCTTGCGCCCGTGGGCGCTCGCTAAGCAGTCGGATTCAGATCGCGTTGGCTGGTTCCCGTATCATGATGGGCGCCATGTTGATGAGTATACCGTGCCGCTCAGTCTCGAAGAGCTCGACGAGCTGAATGACCTCGAAGCCCTGAGCTGGGCGAAGCCCTGCGAGGGCATGGTCTGGGAAGAGAAGAGGGGAAAACCGGAGGAAAAGAGCGCTGCCGAGCTGCTGCTTGAGGAGGCGCAGAAGTACGAGGAGATGGACCTTGCCGCCGCGCAGCAGCCATCTGCTGTCGAGACTGCTGCCAAGAGCTCCTCTGGCGAGGACACGTCCGACGCCTCGTCCAAGATTGACGTCTCTTTGAAGACCATCGCATTCCCCCCCGGCACCCCCGTGCAGAGCCATGATCTGCCTGTTGCTAAAGCGCGGGAGGCCCGCAAGAGCATAGAGGAGGATGAGGTGGACTGGGATAACAGCGACGACGACGAGCGAAATGCTCGCCGTTGATACGCTGTACGGCGCATCCACAGGGGTGTCAGTGCGTAATACATCGAAGCCCGTTCCACCAGTTTTCTTGGATTCAGACGTACCCATTCCGTTCACCAGCGCTTGAGACGCTTAGATTTTAGGTCTGAAAGGGCCTCCCCTTGGATCACCATAGCCGGGTGAGAGAGGGACCGGCCGCAAACAAGTGGTGAAAGAACAGCCATGAACATGAAACATCTCAGATAGTATGAATAGATTAGCTAAAAAAAAAATTAAACTCAAAAAATCTATACTGCGAAGTTTATGTGTGTGACGCGAATGATCCTATGCATATCTCTCTCCTGCAGTCTAATACTCCACGCGTCCGGCGATGCCCCTCTTAACCCGCCCACCCCCACCCGAGCAAAGCGTCATGGTGATATCACCTCCAGTCTGTCCGGGCTTGCAGCTCTTGGTAGCCAAATCGTCGTTCCAGACGAAGTACGCCTGGTCAGGGCAAAACGCTCCAGGAGGGCAGTTTGCAACAGCGCAATCGCCACCGCTCGCGGTCATGGTAATGCCGGCCTCGTGGCCGGGACACCCGCTAGCGTCGTTGCCATTGGTACAGTCGATCAACGAGATATCGTACCAGAGAGTGTCGGCGACGCTGTATTCAAACTGTGTAATGCCGTGGGCCCAGAGGCCGGACGGATCGCGGGCGATCTTGAGCGAGGCATGGCCATTGAGGGGTTCGGTGAACGTGCTGCCGGCGCCGACGGTGGCTTGGTTGTTGGTAGAGGTGCTGAGGACGGTGACTTGGTAGCCGCAGTTGTTCTGGATAATGGCCTGGCCAGCTAGGGCCGATGTAATGAGAGTTTGGAGCGCAATGGCGCTGAGGACGTTGAGGGAGAACATGTTGAAAGAATGTGTTTGCTGAGTACAGGATCTTGAATGAAAGGATAGACGGCTACGCAGTAGTCAAGTCTGGGGTATTGTTGAAACAAAGAAAGTAAAGAATGTGCTGATGGAGTGATGATCAACAGAAACAGTGGGCTCTTACATCTTATATGTAAGATCTCACAATGCGCTCAGGCATCCCACATAATGCCCGTAACAATAGGACAAAGACCGATGCGGTAAAATGCTGGGATGCACAAGAGTAGGCGGAAGACAATGCATGGTCTATGTGAGAAGTAGCCATGAAACAAGTTTCGATGCCAACGCTTGGTTCTCCGCTCGACTGCAATGACCGTTCGAGTTGAATAGGAAAGAGTCATAGCGCCCTGGGTACCAAAAAGACTGAAAATGGAGGGCCTAGAATGCCTGTTTGAATGTTGCTAGGGTCGGGACGGCGCGGCGGCCAACACGGCTCAGCTCCGATGTGTGCGGAGAGATGGCTGAAACCTCATTCCGCATGGGCGCAAAATTTCCTTTTGCAGAGGAAAGAGGTCGATCGTCTGAAACCAAGTAGTTGGCGTTTCGATTGCAGTTGGTGTTTAGGCGACAAGGCTTCCAGATGGGTGAGGTCCGATGCGGAAGTCCGAATGCCGATGGCGTGCTGATTGTGCGGCCTGAACATCGAGGCCAACACGTGGTATTACTGGCTGGCCGCCTCGTTTCAATTTCCAACATGCGTAAGCGAACGAATGAGGGCTGCAGAACTATAATGTTAGCAGTCCGTGTAGAGGTCTTTGATGCTTGGTTTGGGGTTAGTGTACGACAGATCGGGCGTCAGGCTGCCAAGGCCTTCCAGCAGCACGTCTGCTCTGTGCTACAGGTCAACTCCACGGACAAGGCATCACGCCTGAATAGTTCGGAATTGGCGCTTTCGAGCGTTGCTGTCTGTAGCTTGTCTTGTCCGTTCAAAGCGACGAAGAAGAAACGCGGCGACATCTCGTCCATCCGAAGCGTAGCTACCCGTTTATTTCGTATCACGCGGAAGAGGCGTTCGAGTATGAGAGGTACAGAGCCTTGCACTGTTTGCGGTGTTGAATGACGAGAAGAGGTTTGGAAAGAGGTGAGTGAGAAGAAGCGGACGAGCGACAGGTGGCCGCACAATCAGGTCCGGATCTTGATCGGCTTAGCGTTGCTGACTCAGTCGGCGGGGGCGATGTCCGTAACGTTGCGTCGTCTTCTCATCTATCCTACAGTCTCATATCAACATTGACAAGGGATAGGGCCTCTTTGCCGGACTTCGATCTTCTTCCATCGATATGCTCTTGCATGGCCATGCTCGCGCTCTTTCTGCCTACTTCCGTACTCTGATTAAGCGGCTGAGGGGATAACTGCGGAGATCTGGTACCCAACATTGGTATGTGTATGCAAGATGCGTTTAACTTTGTGGCTTTGGCTGTTTTGTTGGGCACATAGAGAGGTCGCGTAGGTGCAAGTCAAGAGCTCAAGTCGCCATACGAATAAGTTCTTCTCAGCGATAATCAACATCGACACGCAACCCCCCCCCATGTTACACATTTGAGCAATCCTCATAATCCTCGATCGGAAATTTCACACCCAACTCAGGCTGCAAAGCTAAAATACTCTCACCTATATGAAGTCACGGGTATCTGATCTTCTAAGGAAATGCCAATGTACATCACCCGCATGCTTCTGGCATTTGCCCGCCCGCATTGGATTTGTCTGTCTCGTTAGTGCGTACAGGGATCTCGCGACCGCATAGTGAACAGCGAGTCATAGCACCGAAGCAACAAGGACAGTAATGAAGAGCGACCGCACAACACACCGAGCCTGCTAGTCGTGGAGGGGAGCTCGTCGCACTTTTCGAGGATGATCGGGGCAAGCGGTGAGGACAACAGCGACATGATCTACGGTAACGGGAAACATGGGACGTCAGTTCCACCAATCCTCCCTCGCTTGTTTTCGCTTGTGGTTGTCTAAAATAACACCAGAGATCAAAATACAGGTACCTCCTGTCAATTTCTTCGCCAAGCTTCCGGCCGCAAAAAACGCGGCGCCCATTCTGCCGCTTCCTTACCTGCGCAAGACATCAGATACCGCGGCGCTGGCGACCGAGATCTACTCTTGTCGGAACGCAATTGTCGTCGGGTCTGAATATGTCTCGGACCGCGATTCACCTTCTTATTCAGCGATTTGAAGATCATTGCCGAGCCTCCATTCTTCATTACCAATTCATAGGATAACCTTGTGAAGGTTTCAACTGCAACTACGCTCGTCAACGCGAACGAGTCAGTCCAAGGCGCTGCTCCTGTCAAGGGGACGAAACAAGCGAGCCTCTTCTCCTATGTCTTACGCCACATGTAGTGAGATGAGTGACGAAGGACCACAGCCGCAAACTTCGCAGCTGCATTCACTGCCGTACTGCTCCCCAGGCAACCAGCCAATCGCAGTCGCGATGGCAATTCCAGATCGTGACAGACTAAAAGCTCTCTCGCAAGATTGCTCGTCATTTCCCGCGAGCTACGGCGCGTAGGTAAACAACTCGAATTCACCTTCACTCGCGCTAGCCTGAGCGACCGCGGCCGCCCTTCATTAAAGATCTGCTTCGCTTTCTCCAACCCTTTCCTCTCCACCACAATCCACTTGTCTGCTGAGACCGCTACCCGCCCTCTCAGACTCGTGGAGGTCCGTTCGCGAAACGTCAAAAGCACATACGCGCCTTCTCCCAGTCCAGGCCATTATAAAGAGACTCGGAAGAACACATGTGATGGTCGTGTGAGGTCCGATTCCTCACGCTGGTTTTCGCGCTCGCGGGCGTCCTCTGAGATACTGTTTCTCATGATCAACGCGTTCGCGCACATCATCGGGTCCGAGTGGATAGATGGCGTCGTGCTCTGTGCAGAAAGAAGGTCTCTCGAACTGGACTGCTTGATTGGAGGAGCGGCCGGTTCCACTTGGGTAGGCTACGACGTATGCGCCCAGCCCGGAGTCGCACTTGCTCAGCCCGGCGTAAGTTTCCCGTCTCAACCCATCACTGACTTACCTCACTGACTCGCCGCAGTTTGACGTTAGTATGTTGGCCTTCTCAGCCTCGAACGCGCCATTAGTCCCTGCCGAATATGGGTAGACAAAAAATTGGACGTGGGGGCAACTTGCGGCTTTCGGTGCCACCCGATGATGTTGTTGTCGATACGATCTCGACACAAACCCCTTCGAACAGACCTTACCACCAGGACTCATTGTAACGGCGCCCGAACGCAAGGGTCAGCTGGACACTTAACGAGGACAGTCTTGTGGCGCGACATGCTTTGGCATTAGCTCGGAGCAGACTCAGTCGCCAGAGGTCCACCTTGGGATTCGGGTATAGCGTGTAGTAGCTTGCTGCTCGCGCGGGTTGTATGGTCAATGCCAATGGCAAGGGTTTTCACGAGCTCTGGGGATCCCGCAAGGGTATGTTTGGTACTGTCTCCCCCATTTTGTGAAACTTTAGACACGTTCCGAATCCGTGCTTCTCGCTTGTGGGTTGCAGCCTAGGTTCGTCGTCGGGTGGATCGGTGGGATCAAGGAACAGATGGCAGCTGTGCCAGTTTCATGTGTTTTTCGTTGAACGTGTACCCTTCGGGTGCCGTTTGAAGAAGGGCTGCACTCCTTTTGATGTATATGGAGCCCAGGACAATGCTCCTTTCGCGTAGCTTTCCCTACGTGGGGCGTGTACCGGATGCTGTTTGGATACCAGAAAACAACGATCATGGATCCATGGACCGCTTTGTTGATAGGATTGTCGTTCGGCTGCGGTGAACTAGTGGTGGACTCGAAGTTGTCCCTCATTCTCAACCATATCAGTGCGCCGTTGATGCAGAATAGGAGCAGGTACAAGAGCCACTCAGAGTCAAATTAGAACCAAAGGTTTCCGCTATAACCACAATAATGGGATGCAGATGTGGCTTGAAGCGATTGGTAATTCATACTAATACACGCACATGCACACCATCATAATACGGCACTTTTCATAGCTTCATTCATATTCATGGAGCTGAATTGGACACAGTGCACTCAAGAGGACCCCGATCAACAAGCTATTGTAGCCACCTGTCACGTGCGGGCAGCGGTCACCGCCAGTACGACCCCACAACCGCTGACAAAGAGCGGTCTTGGCAGGTCGCGAGTGTTTTTAGCTGTCTTGTTGCATCGCCAGAGCTTTTCCCTCCTTAGGAATTTTGCTAACAATTGGCAGGTATGCAAGATTCCCTTGGACCGCAAGGCGGCGCGCCGCCGTCAACCTCCGCACTCAGCGACAACTCCAGCGTCACCATCGCCAGGATGGGCAAGTCTGAAGCGACGCCGCTACATCTCTACCATGTCATCCATGTCCCTGCCAGCACCTCGCTCTGGGTCATATGTCCCCGCACCATCTTCTACGGCGCTTGGCACATCGACTCTTACGACTGGACTTTCCGCAACCGCTCAGTCCAGATCCAGGCCCCGCATGATTGCCCCATATACGTGTTCCCCGATGTTCCTCTCGGCAGGGCTTTCATGGAAGGCTGGCAAAAGCTCCCCGTAGAACTTAAGATCATGATTCTTGAGCACAACCTCGTGTTCCCCTACCCTATTAGGAGATATCAGTGTGACGCATTCGGCGCGCTCCTTGCACACATGCGCTCGACACCTGAGATTGCGGAGCTCGCCCGGAACATCTTCTATACGAAGAACACGTTCAAGTTACACTTCATAATGGCGCTAAGCTTCGCGGCACCGTCCTATGGTAATTACACCACCCCACGATTGTCTTACCCGAACCCTACAGCTTACGACCTCATTCGCACCATCGACATATCAACAGCTCTCAGCTCCCAGGTTTGGATGTCGCTTCGAAAGATGGCTCAGGGCATGCTTAGACTCAATTACGTTAAGCTGGAACTCGGATGGTTCAATCAGTTCGACTCAACAATCATTCATAGCAGGGCGGTTGTACTGGCATCTGAAACTAGTACGGATGTGGCTAGCGCATATGAACGCGCGGTCTTCGATTTGATGGGTGAGTGTTTGGGAGGTGGCATTCACTTTGCGTGCAGCGGCGAGTTGGTGATCAAGTTCCAGCCTGGTATGACGTGTCAGGCGGCGAGCGAATTCTTGGAAGGCAAGGTCAGCTTTGAGAAGGCCGGTTTGCTCGTCTGATATTTCCGCGGTCGCGTACATAGAGGATCTCCACCAAAAGTCAGTACGACTCGGGTCGTGACTCTGAGATTGATTGACTTCTATTCGAAGTATCATGTACTAAGACTTCTCTAGAAAGCTTTGCAGATATCGTATCTCAACATTTGGACCCCGTGTCGACCATTAAACCAGAGGTGCGAGTCGTGTCGTGATCCAGAAAGATGGAGTGAGCTTTACGGACAGCGTGTTTTAACGCTTGAGCTTCATCTCAGCGCCCGTGTCAGGGATATGCGTAGGACCCGTGCTCCTTAGAGTACCCGATACTACTTCCAAAGAAAGCCTCATTCGAGTCTCAGAAAGCTGCATCCTTGCCTCGGGCAAACCGTGAGTAGTGTCTATCAGTGCCCTGGACTAACACTTCAACGACCCACCATTTTCATTCTCGTCATGCAGATGCCTCTCCCGCAATCGTACCGAGGCCGAAGCACGAGGTAGTGTAAGGTGAGGCGGGAGTAGAAGTCGATGATAGGTATGCGTCATAGCTCGTCGCAGTTGAGTCTCTGCTTACTAAGATGTTCCAAGCGTGATGGTATGTACGTGGCATGATGTGACTCTATTGTACATTTTCTACATATGTAGGTGTACATTCCCGACAGATGGAAGTTATACGGAGAATATTTTGCGAACAACGCTCGGACTTGCGAGGTTCGCACGGGAAGGGAGCTACACTCTCTACCGCGCATGCAACCCAGACCACATGCGGCCCTGTCGTAGAATCTCGTTTGATTCATCACCGCGGCAATCTCGTACCAAGGCCGCCATGTTGCCAATGCTGGAATAACTCCCAGGGCGCTATCCAGGACGCAGTGCGGCGTACATAGCAGTCCGAAATCCCACCAGTCGGAGGCTCACTCAACGGCCTGGGTACATTATCGATACGGTGCGGCGTGTGCGGTGTGATGGACCCTGCAGACTACCTGAAATAGCCGCATGTTCGTAAGCAGGCAGCAAACACAAAGCTGGGCTAAGGAAGAGCTTGTTTTTGTACCGAGTAGCCCTCCCTCATTTCTCAGAGAAATATTGTTCTCCATCCACTCCTGCCACAGGCATTGCAAATATGACAGATATTATTATCGTGGGTGGCGGCACTGCGGGCGTTGTGCTCGCCTCACGTCTCCACCAACGCAAGCCGGAGCTCTCCATCCTTCTTGTTGAAGCTGGTCCCGATGTCACTGGCCATGCCCACATCTCAAATCCCGCCGAGGCCGCGCTTCTACACTTCTCCGACCTCGACTGGAAGTACATGACCGTTCCGCAGAAGCATTTAAATGGTGCTCCACGATACAACTGCGCCATGAAGGGTCTTTCCGGTGGCACGATCATCAACACGGGTGGCTGGATCCGTGGAGATGCTCTCGACTATGATGAATGGGCACGCGAGGTCAAGGACGAGCGTTGGAGCTACAAGGGGCTTCTTCCCTACTTCAAGCGGTCGGAGAAGCACTTCGATGCGGCTGCAGATCCCGAACAGCACGGCTTTGATGGACCGATCGTCACTGCCTCTGTTAGCGCGTCTGGACGCAGGTTTCCGCTTCGGGACACCGTCTTCAAACTTTGGTCGAACCTGGGACTGAAGCATGTTCCCGATGCGAACAACGGTCATCCTCAAGGCATCGCCGAACTGACAGAGAACTGGAAAGATGGCAAGCGACAAATTGCCTGCGATACCTATCCTTTGGAAGGCGTCAAGGTGCTCACCGATGCGCTCGTGCGCCGCGTCATCGTGAGCGACGAAAAGGTTGCAGTCGGTGTTGAATTAGCCAGCGGGGAGACGCACATGGTCAAAGAAGGAGGCCAAGTGGTCATCTCGGCTGGTGCATACCGAACTCCCCAGGTCTTGCAGCTCTCTGGTATCGGAGATCCAGCCCTGTTTTCGCAGCATAACATTACCACAGTCGTCGACCTGCCCCAGGTCGGAGCCAATCTGCATGACCACATGATGCTGTTCCGATACTGGAAGCTTCGACATCCGGAGAGGGGTCTCGCCCTAGGATCTCCACTCTTCGGCGGCCCAAATTTTGAGAAAGGGGGACCAGTCGACTGGCTCGTCACGTCGCCGATTTCAACAGCACCGCTCAAAGCGGCTCTAGAGCGAGATGCAGGCCCGGTGTCCGACGACCACCCGCTTCTAACGGGCCCGCGAAGCCATCTGGAGATGAACCTTTTGTATGCTGTGTTCGGTGCGGAAGCCCAAGGCCTCCACATACCCATGGACGGAAACTCCATCATGACATTCTATATGGGTACTTTGCCAACTTCGCGAGGATCTATCAGACTCAGCTCCAACGATCCTGCGGCGCCTCCTCTAATTGATCCCAACTACTTCGCCACCGAAGCGGACAAGCACGTCATGCGAGAGGGATTTCGCATGCACACGAAACTCATGTTCGACACACCGGATGGAAAGGATCTCGTTGCCGAGGAATACACACCTCCTGGACTAACGACAGCCGGGTTAGACGCCTCTGACGAGCAGATTGACGAGCGCATTAAGTTGGGTGGATCGACGGTGTTTCATCCAGGTGGTACGGCGGCTATGGGTAAGGTGGTGGATGGTTCGCTGAAAGTTTACGGAGTCAAGAACTTACGCGTTGCTGATGCTAGTGTGGTGCGTCTTTCGTTTTCTTCCGTGTGGCAACATCATTTCAGACATGCTGACCGTATTGCAGATCCCTATGCCGCTGGCTTCTCACTACCAGGTCGCCGTATACGCAATCGCCGAGCAGGCTGTCGATATCATATTGAGCGAAGACTTCTAAAACGTTGGATTAGCTCAACTGAAGAACACTTGTTTAGCGTCAGCGAAGACTTCTGACGATTGAATGTCTTGGTCTGTTAGGCATTGCTCAAAATCTGATTGTGCTGTCGGTGAAGCTCTGTGGAAGCGGCCTCTGCGCCTAGGTGGAGATTGGCTAATTGGTAGTTTCAGAGGAAAGGGAACGACACGCAAACGAGGAATTGGGGTCAAAGTAACAAGAAATAGGTTTGTAGTTAATTTAAGACGATTCGGTGCAGTATGAAAGACGCAATTTAGGATAGAACAGAGGACAAACAGTGTCTCTGCGTCAGCAAGCCATCCATCGCACATTGCCCAGGAATGCTTCCCTCAGAACCAATGCTGACATCTACGCACCCATAATCCAAACACTCAACATCAGCCGCGTTTTTACTTTGGTCCTCGATCGGAATCCGTAACATCGAATTTGGGTGATAGCCCCGAAAAGGAATCGATCGATTCTTTGACACGGGGCAAAGGCACACGGACACGTCCATCTTGTGCATCTCAACTATCTACAATGCCCACGGATTTGATAAGCGTGCCGTACAAAAGTTTGAACATGTATGCAGAGCATTGCATGTTTAGTTCTTAATGTCAAGCAATTTTCGGACTCGGAAGGAGATGCCACAGTTTGACGGTGAATATTGATGTCACGAGTTGCGCGGGGGCGCCTTCCCTTCCAACATTGAAGGATCGTGCGTACATTTGGTGAAGGGCAAATTTTTCGCTACACGCAGATTTTGCCAAATGTTTGCTCACTCAAGCTCCCGCACTAGCATATATCGTACTCCAACACACCCGCACAAGCTTTCAATCGCCTTTCCAATTTCCAAAATCAACATGCCCTACCAACAGGGACGTGGCGGAGGACGCCGTGGAGGCTTTGGAGGTGGCAGAACCCGAGGCCAGGGTAAAGAGAGCGGCGGCGGTCGTGGTCGCGGTGCTGGTATTTCATCCAAGAGGCGGGAGTCTGGGAGTCTCACCGAGGAAATGGTACTTTTGGCAGCGAAGCAGGGCCGCGAACTCGCAGATCAAATGGCAGGTGCAGAGGCGATGGAAAGTCATATAATGGAGATCGAGGCAGATCGAGAGGCCCTGCAAGAGCGAGTGGCCGAATTGGAGAGGGCTTTGGCCGTTCAGTTGGAACAGCAGGCCGGCACACGTGCAAGGGCGATAATGAAGTCGGTGATGCGTGAGATTGAGAGTTTTAAATCTCGATAAATCGATAAGAAGGGCCGGGTTAGTATGGAAGTGGATTCGGCGGCGCGAGAGAAGCCAGATGACGATCCGATAATGGCAGTTTTGGTGGCCGAAGAGGTTAAGCTGAAGAGAAGGAAGGAGAGAAAGAGGTTGCACAATCTCACGACGGAGGACCTGGTGGATCTTTCCGAGTGTTCTGAATCAAGTTGGGATTCCGGCTCTGATGAGCAGGCATGAGCGATCGTGGGAGATTCCACCATTGCACCGAGTACGGAGATCGATTGGGGTCCAAACCATGATCGATCAACATGGCATGTAGTTGGGGCATAGACGCCAATTCCATGAACCCAGTGAGAACTAGTTGTAGTACCCTCAAGAGGAATCTGAATTCCTCCGTAGTACCTTGAACGATGATCGATTCCACATTGTCCATATTCTCATCAGCTTACTGTTATCAAGACTTGAACTTCGCACATGCCGTAGATATGCTGGGTAATACACAATGCGTCTACAGTTGATTATTAAACAGATGCAATCCCAGGTAAGGAAGTCCCATGATGAAGTAGTGTTTGATATATGTAAGAACTGGCTCCTCCTTCTCGGCACCGCCAGCTGGGCGTATGCTTTACTGCTTGCCCCAGAGGATAGGTACCGAGTTCTCATACAGTGTAATTTTATAGATTTATACCCCAGCTTTCTCAGCTGCGAGAGGAAGAACACCCGGATAAGAGTTGGCTAAACACTGGAACACTGATCCATGTCGTTTGTTGTCGTCAACGTCTGGGGACCACGACTTGACCGGCTATGTGAGAATAGTAGGAAGGTAGAAGCAGGTGTGAGATGGTATATGTAATTTGCGTCTAATGCTACCCGTGGAAGCCGGATCGTGGCGGAATTGATGCGCGTTTATGTCAACATACCCCAGAGACAACCGGGACCACGTCAACAGCCTTCGCCTAAAATGTATCCGACTCGACTATGCTACACTTCTACACTAGATCAAGGTCATGGACAAAGACTTGAGAGGGTATTTAGATCTCAGACCATCTGAGAACTCGATTTATGGGAGCATCATACGGGATTGCAATTTGATCTTCTTCACTCCCTCGGTTTAGGCAGCGTGTACCCGCCCATATCCTCAAAGAACTTTCCACCTTTCACCATGATATCCGCAATGTCTTCTCCGAGCCACTGCTTCGTCAACGCCGTTCTAGCCGCCTCAATCTCTCGTACATGCTTTCCCGCAACCTATCCTCGTTAGCATCAACATATTGCACAAAGATTCGAAAACTGACCATGACATGCGCACCTCTCCTCTCCGCGTCCTCACTTGTTTCCACGACCGCCTTCGCGACATCTTCGACCGTATTCGCCGGCAATCCTCGCTTCTTCCACTCTTCAGAGTAGCCACCCGTAATGTACGTCGGTGTGAAGAACGGCGCGACTACATTTACGCGCACGTTGAGTTCTTTGGCCACACTTTGAGACGAGCGTGCGAGACCGACAACGCCGTGCTTGGAAGCGATGTACGACACGACCCCGGTGCCGCCGAAGTAGCCGGATGTTGATGCTATGAGAATGATGGAGCCGCGAGACCCGGAAGCGTCTTGTTTGTTAGATCTCATGGTGTGCATAGCTAACCGTAGTGCTGCACCTGGTTAGTGTTCGCTGATGAGAGCATTTGTGGACACTCACTGTTCATCGTTCCCTTCAAATTGACATCTATCACCCTCTCACTCACCCTATCCTCTTCCAACTCCCCTTCATCATTCTCCTCAAAATCAAAGAATCCCCTGCTCTCCATCAATCCCGCATTCGCAACCACGACATCAACTTGGCCGAAGCGCTTCTTCGTCTCCCGAAAAAGCGCCTTCATGTCGTCCCAGTTCACAATGTTGGTGGGATGAAACATTGCGCGACTGGAATCAGATAGTGAGGAGATCAGATCGTTCGCGGCGGATGAGGAAGAAGGTAGGTCTGCAATGACGACGTTGTAACCTGAGTTGTAATATGTGCGGATTGTTTGGGCGCCGATTCCGCCAGCGCCGCCAGTCACAATAACGGTTTTCGGGGCCATGATGATGTTGCAATAGTGTCAAATCAAAAAGGATGAAAGAGTTGTTGAGATTAGGAGTAATCGGATCGGGCGATGCGTTCCAGGACCCTCGTGCCGCGTTTCATTCGGACGCGCACTTCCTGCCTGCTACACTGGCGCTCTTCTTGGCTGCACGAAGCCACCGGAAACTACGCGCACCTGACCACGCGTGATCCAGCGATCGGGGGGATATGTTCAGCTCCGAAGGGCGGAGTGGGGAAGTTTACCCCTCTTCACTCACGCCATCCCGATCCGGACGCGTCACGAAGATCGCCGTCATTTGCTTCCTTTACACGGATGCCGAGTGCCGACCAATACCAAAACCAACATCAAGATATCTCTCTCGCGCCAGAAACACGACTGCGAAAGGTGAGACGATGGCGACAAACGGCTTCCCACTAGATCCCACCGAAGATGACGCGCTCGCATTATTCAAGGCGGTCGAAGAAAAGTTTCCTTCGAAAAGCTTAGGGACCGACAAATGGTATGTTCTCACGGTATGGACAACTTGTTATTTCCCGGCTGTAGTGGAAGCTTACAAGCAGTAGCTGTCTGCCATTGTCGCCGGCGGCTGGCCCGAATTTGCGCCTCTGCTGTACAAAGAGCTCATCAAGCGTCATGAGTACCAAGCATCGGAGCAACGGCAAGCATTGATGCGCAGAATACGCGAGACCTTGTTCAAGCTCGTCTGTATAGCGGGCGTATGCAGGCCACTTGATGCGATCTTCGATATTGAGGCGCTTACGGCACCGGAGGACAAGGACTATTCGTTCTCAAGGTGCGTAATGCAAAGGACTTGAGGAAGTAGCTGCTCATAGATTCTCAGAGAAGGCTGGCAGTGCGATGAGGCAAACCGTAAACGTGGGTTTGCATGGCAGGATCGGCTGTATAAGCACAACCAAGGGAACATTGACGATGCGCTTGCTTCGCAGAGAGACTTCGGTACGCTTTGAGAAACCACTGCGATCCTCGGTTACTGACAACCCTCAGATTGGGTCAGTAAGAATATCACGTACGGCCTCTACCTCTCAGATCACAGCATCTTGGACGATGTGGACACCGAACTCACAGTGCTCTCTGGCATCATGATTCAGAATCTACCCCGTGAGACTGCATGGCATCTACGTGGAACGCGAAGAATCGGAGTGAGCATGGAGAATGTTGAGACTATTCAGCAATGCGTGAGTTCAAGTCCTTCGGGCCGAATCGTAGCAGGGCTAACGAAGGGTAGATCGAATTGGTGGCGAAGTTCTGTGGTTTGCGACTTCACAAAGTGCCGAGAGTGGCTGATATTGAGCACGAAGTTTGATTTGTTTTGATATTGCTCCATGCTCGTCAAGGCAACGTGGTTGCTTGGGCCATGGGCAAGGTCATCGGATAGACTAGATGTAGAAGTTATTAAACTCTGGCACCTCGCTTCAAGCATCCCTGTGACTAACTCCTTCTCCAAAACTCTCCACAAGGTCTCGCCAAACCTTCTTTGCCGGGGGTCGAGTCATCACTCCTCGCCCAATCCGACGCCACGACTCGCTAGCGCCCTTCTCCGCGTCACACTTCGGGGACGCCAGCATCTCTCCGAAGCTCTACCCCATCAGCCCAGCCGACCGATTTCATTGCCGCACCTCTCGCAGCGCGCCGTTCGCTGCTTGCAGTCTTGGAAGACATGGCCCGACATTTTGCGGGGAACGTCCCCACGGGGTACATGCATTGCAAGCGAAGAGTGCCCGAACATTGAGCTAAAACCCAGGGTACTGTATTGCGGGGATGCGGAGGTGCCGTTGTGTTGGGACGTATAAAGAGTCGTCAGCGTCCACCTGCGTGCAATTGTTGCTCTCCAAACGTCGCTCATTGTCCTAGGGTGCAATCCACGTCACCTGCTCATTCATCTTCGTCGAGCGAAATATCGCCATGGCAACACACACCGAAGACCAAAAGAGCTGGGTCGAGACGGTGGACAACGTCGCCATTGACGGGAAGGAAAATGGTGATGCGACCGCATTCGTTGAGGGTACCGATGAGGAGAAAAGGTTGGTGCGCAAAGTGGATATGTGGTTGATGCCGACTATCTGGATTTTATATTGTTTCTCGTACATGGCAAGTTCACTTCCGCTTGGGTTGATCATTGGCACGGCTGACGTACAATCAAGGACCGAACGAATATCGGGAACGCGCGAGTAGCCGGAATGGACGTTGACATTGGTCTCACATCTACCCAGTATTTCCTTTGCATAGTGGTGTTCCAGGTCGGTTATGTGATTGCGGAAGTTCCGTCAAAGTATGGCTCCCTTCGTTCTCATGTGCCTCACAGCGAGCACGGGCTAACGTTATACAGTATGATTCTCTCTCGAGTCCGCCCATCGCTCTACATACCCTTCCTCATGTTTCTGTGGGGCATCTGTGCCGCACTCATGGCGCTTGTCAATACTCCAGCTCAACTACTTGGTATGCGCTTCCTCTTGGGCGTTATGGAAGCCGGTTTCAGCCCCGCCATCTTGTTCATCATCTCGACATGGTATCGCAAGAAGGAACAGTCCAAGCGCTTCATGACGTTTTTGTCCGCTGGAATTTTGTCCGGCGCTTTTGGTGGTATCATCGCCGGCGGCATCGTCGATTCGTTGGACGGCGCCCGGGGAATCCGCGGATGGAGATGGTAGGCGCACTTCTATGTTGAGATGCTGAATCAACGACTGACACCACCAGGCTATTCATTGTCGAAGGCGTGGCAACCGTCGCCTGTGCCCTTGTCGCTCCCTTCTTCCTCCTCGATTATCCAGCCACAACCAAGAAGCTCACCCCGGAAGAGCGCGTCATCGCGATCGCTAGACTCCGCGCCGATGGTATTACGAGCGCCGGCGAACACGGCGAAATGGCCGAAGTATCGCATTGGAATGCTTTCGTTCACGCAGTCAGCAATTGGCGTCTATGGCTGCTTTGCGCTGGCTACATGACTATCATCGGCTGCTACAGCCTGAGCTACTTCAACCCAACATTGGTGCAAGGGCTTGGCTACAAGGGCGCGGAAGCACAGTACATGACGGTACCTCTATACGTGGTGGCTTTCGCCATCGCCGTCCCGACTTGCATTGTTGCCGATCGCATTCCCGATCGACGGCCCCTCCTCGCCGCCATCGTGCTCGTTCTCGGCGCACTTTTCTGCGCGCTCACCGCCGGTATCTATGCATACATTCCCCGGTACATCTTCCTATGCTTCATCAACAGCGCCATTTGGACGGCCAACCCACTTGCGCTCTCATACGCGTCCGTATCGATGGGTCCATTGCATCCAGAAACAAGAGCCATCAGCTTGGCGGTGGTGAACGGTATGGGCAACCTAGCGCAGATTTATGGGAGCTACTTGTTCCCAAGCGAGGATGCGCCAAAGTACCTGACTGGATTTGGGACTTATGCAGGATTATTGATCTTCGGAGCGGGCGTTTATTGCGCGGCTTATGTGCTGTTTAGACGGAGTCCGTTCAAAGCGAGGACGTGAAGCTCACGTCGAATTCAAGCTGCAAATACAGGAATCATCTGAATAAATTTGCACTTTCTGCTGACGTCTATCTTGATAGGTCTGACGGAAAACGGACCAAACCTCAAGCGAACGGCGTCCTGATTATATGAAATACTCCGGTCGCAGAGTTTAGCCGACGAGCTACACCAACCCGGTAGTCCTGCCTCAGGACATCATCAACCCACCCCGCTAGTTCTCTCTCAACATTTTCTTTTCCAAAGAGTGGCTCTGCCGACTATATCGACTATGTCACCAGTGAGCGGCTGAATATCGCGCCCGAGCAGATGCCGAAGCGGACGACACTGCTGGCTCCACAGTATCTACTTCGACGTGTGATCAATCATACAGCCCAGATGTTGACTTTCATGACTCGAATGCACCACGGAAAGGTCGAATCAGGGGTGCATTGATCCTAGCAACGGTATGCGATGTGGATATGGAACTTATTTCGATTGAAGTATACTTGGCCAACTCTGCAAGCTCTCTGTTCTGGGATTCTAGGATAGGGTAGATATGTTTCCTTAGGCAAGCTCTGCATTGGTAGAGGACATTAGAGTAATTGAAGTTTCGGGAGGAGTGGTGAATTACGAGGAGATGCGAGGGGACTCCGAGCTGTGATTAAGGGAGGCTATGACGGATCTATTTGCGCGGTGATCCCATGCGCTGTTCCATCTTCGGCAGTGTACTTTGGTTCTCAGGGTAAGATTCTCCCAGTGACGTTACTTAAAGAATTTTGTGGTCTAACGTACGCTGCTAGTAGTTTTTCCCTTTCCCCAGACGCATTTGCGGTTTGCGGGGTGTACTCCAGAGAGTGGTAATAAAGTGGATCCCTTAACCAGGAAAGCGATGGAGAAGGTTAGCATAAGCTTTTTCTTCATATGTCCTACTATGGGCGGGGGCGATGTGTCATCCTGAGCATAACGCGCTAGTGGGGTTACATTCACTTTGAGCTCACGGCCATCACGTGCAGTCGGGAACTCGGCAACGTCCAAACCCTGGCCAAGCCCTGCATCGATGTCCATCACACTCGCACACCACGGCTGACAGTCCCTGTTCGGACGCACATAATGCGTCGAAACTGCGAGGAATTCCCAGGGCCCATCTGAGACGGTGCATACTGGGACTTACCTTGCTGGGCTTTGCGGACTTTGTGTTCTGACCTTGGCAGATGCTACGGGGACTTCAAGCCACTATAAAAGCCGCGCTAGCGGAACTTACTGCCGTCGAAGCCGCCTTAGCCGTGACTTCCGATCGCGTCGCTCAGATGGCAGCCGCCCTCGCGAGCTATGATGCCATCGAAGCTGCGATACCGATGAGCTGCCTCACACCCTCCACGCATGTCCACGCCTTCCCGCCGAAGTCAAACTCGAAATTTTCGCAAGACCGGCCTTCGAACGTCCAACGTTGACTCCACGAGGAGCTTGTCAGGAACAGACTTCAACTTCTTCTCTCGGTTCTCAATAATGAACCCATCGCTTTGGCGAACGTATACCACTCCCGCAACGAGTTCACTGAACACCTGAACTATTTGAGTCCGAATCTCCTCTATCTGTGCGTAGGGTATGACAAGGAAACGGGCACATGGTCCGCGACTTCAATGTCTCCATTCATCTCCGAAGATGTAAGGGGTTGGAGAAGATGCTGGAGCGGACTGTACTCGGTATGTTCTTTCGGAACAACCGGGCGATGGGCGAGGAGCCAGAGAACCTGTGTCAGGGGCAGATTGTTGACATGTACGACTTGTGCGGCGAAACGGACTGGCCACTCATCTTCACGAATCTACGGGTGCTTAGAGTGGTGTTCCACCTCGAGGGTCATGTTGAGGTCCCCGTCGCGGATCGCGTTGCAGGTTCAATCCTGCAAGGTGGAAGTCTCGGATGGAGCATGCGGAGCTCCGCATTGAAGCCTAGAATATCGAAGTCGTGGTAGAGCTCGAGGATGTTGCTTATCCGCCGGCTGAGATGAGATGCGGGACAAGGACGGGCGGCTGGTGTACGACAGCATGTGCGCACTCCCTACACTCAGAGCCAAGTGTGGGTGCGAGCAACAAGCCGAGGAACCTTCGGCACGGATTTTGCTGGCAACAAGTGAGAGATCGGCGGGGGTCATCAAGGCACAAAGAGCCGGGAAGGCGTGCAGACAGTAGAAAGCACTCCTGGGGATCAAGATTCCACGGCTCGCTGCGCTCCGCTACGAGGAACACCACTAACATACCAAGTTCACAAATTGAAATCGTCTCCACCACATTCTACGAGCGTCTCCAACAAATCCTAAGAGTACGCTGGAACCAATCTCTAGGCCCGCAGAGTGCACACCCCCACTAGGGTACGTCAGGATAAGCGGGCCATTCATAACAGCTTGAGCGATCGGAGCCGATTCCAGCCAATCTCGCGCAGACGTGGTACTAGCGTCCGAATTCCGAGCAGTAAGGCCAAGTCCTCATGGCGCCATCGCCTTGTTCCTGCACCACAGTAAACCACGCACGGACGACTGGGGATGTATAGGTGCGATCAGCCTCGCTAATGCGCCGCCCTGCAGCCCTTACAGTAGGTCAAGTCTGCCATCGACTGGTGGTGACGCGGTTAAATGGAACAGACCCGCATTCGAAAGCGGGGCGCGGCATCATGTCCCGAGTGCCTGGTGCGTGGGGGCATACCAACAGTTCGCGGCAAAGGCGGGAGCCGCTGTGAGTGTTGTTGATGTGCTTCCACTAACCTTTACCGACCTCTTTTCGACGCGCCTCCTGACGCGTTCCCAGCGCTGTGCTAAACCGCTTCGCCATTGAATTCCGGTTCAATTCATGGTCCACACTCCATTGCGCACCTCACACTCCACTGCTGTCGTCCACTGACACGATGGAGCGCTGCCAAGATGACCCACACACCACAGCCCACTTCCTACACTGGAAGCAGTATGCCGCTTGTGGTGCTTTCCACTTTGGAAAGCGGGGAAGTGGTCACCGAGGTTCGGCAGTTTCACTGGACGCTTTCCAGCATGAAACTCGGTTCACCGGGAACACCCGGTCCTTCAGTATAAATATGTCCAAGTGAAGCGACTTTCAGGGGCATCAACGACCCTCATCCGCTCTCAATTGTTCCCCTCGGTCATCGTCTTGACCCCTTAAGGCCTTCGTTGTCTCCCTCTTGTCCCTACTGGTACCTTCATACCCTACCCAACCCAACGGTAACTATCAGTGAAAGCCCACTTGCGCATCTGAACCTCGAGCTCAAGCAATTGTTGTGACCCCAAAGCAATCTCCAAAGCAGCCCATTCTACGGTTACCAAGGCGACTTCCAAAGCAGCATTCTCCCCGGCTACCAAAGCAACAGTTCCAGGCCGAACCCGAAGCAACACTATCCCACGCGACTCTTCAACATGGCCGCCGTCACCACCAACATTGAATGGCTCAACCGTGCCTACTCGGCCAAAGATAAATCTGACCTCCGCACACTCTACGATGAGTGGGCCGCAAGTTATGACTCTGACCTAGCCAAGGAGGACCAAGAGTATGTCGCTCCCACCCTCGCCGCAGCGACGGTAGCCAAGCACCTAATTCCGACTCCACTGGAGGCCGTCCGAATCCTCGACGCTGGCTGTGGAACAGGCCTCGTCGGTGCTTCGCTTGCCAAGATAGGAGCCAAGAACATTGATGGTGTCGACCTCTCCCCGGGCATGCTGGACGTTGCCCGCAAGCTGAACGTGTACACTGAGCTCGACACGATCGATCTCTCCAAGCCATTAGACCAGGAGACTGCCAGTTACGATGTTGTGACATGCATCGGAACGTTGACGCACTCCCATGTCGGTCCGGAAGTGCTTTCCGAGTTTGCGCGTGTGGTGAAACCTGGCGGTTGGATCGTCGCCACCGTACTCGATGACATCTGGGAGCCCATTGGATACCGCGCTGAAGTTGATCAGCTGCTCGCGCAAGGCAAAGTAGAGCTTGTCAGTGCTGATGTGGGTGATTACCGTCGCGGGGCTGGCGTTCGCGCGCGGATGCTCGTGCTCAAGGTCGTTGCCCCTTCCTCTCCCTGAAATGAACTGGTTGGAAATTCTCACGGGACCCCTTCATTGATCCTTCGGCTTCCCTTTCCCACTTCTACGGGGGAGTACAAGTTTCCGATTTCGGGATAGTCTCTCAACTAGACCTAAAGCCTGAGCTTCTCGGCGTCCCGTTGTTGTCAGAAAAGTAGAGTACATCACTCCCGGCGGCCTTTTCCTTTCCATAGCAAAAAATACCCAATCAATTACTTTCTGGTGGACTCTGCGGATCCATCATCCCGCCATTTGTTACCATCCTCGCGCCCACTAGTGATGTGGAAGAGTCAAACTATGCAGCATTTCAGTACCACGTGAGTTGTGGTTTGCGCTTTTGTGTGATAACTCCCGTGGTGTACGCCGCGATCTCAACCACAGCACTGCTGCGGCAGACGCTCTGTCGGAAGTGAACGTGAACAGCCATTTTCGACATGGATAGTGCACATCTCATTGGTTTTATGGATCACAAAACACGCCTTCTACTAATGTCTTCTCCGCTTACTTCAATGCACCTGCGGCACCGACGCCTCTGGATCGATATAACCACTCTTTCATACCCTAATGTGTTAGAACGATGGAGTATATCAGATTGAATAAGAACTCATTCTACTCATCAACACCATGAGAGAAATATCTGTAACATTTTGGAAAGTTCGGAGATTAACGTGTCATCACGTGACTTGTCAGTTCACTCGTCAGCTCCAGCGGAATAAGCGATTGAATGACTATAGACTCGTAATCGACGTCAAAAGACCACGCGAATATTAGCTTAACCCATATGGTAGGCTATTTTAGCGTTCTCGGCGAGACGGGCTTTCTCGGCGCTTCCCGTGGGCGAGGTATTTCTAGGTGCGGGGTTGGATGTTCGTCGTCGCGGATAGTATTTACAGACAGTGATCGTTTGCCCTTGAGCAAATCTATTACTTTACCCCAACCGCTTATCCCAATTCCGCTTGAAGCTTAGTATAAACTATGAAGGTCGTAGAAAGAACCAAAGTCCAACCGGTGCCAGCCATGCCATGTCCACACTCAACCATTCTCACCCCTGCACTCAATGCACGTCATTCAATTTTTCCTGCTTCCTTCGCTCACCCCTGAGAAACCTCTCCTCTCTCCACTTCGGCCCCCACTTCACCACCACCGCAGTCAGTGGCGTAAACGCAATAAGCACCAATCCGACAAATGTGTAGCACCATCCCAACCCCATCGCGTCAATCATGTACTGAATCACACTTGTGCCCCCCGCACTCAGCAAGCATCGACACACATTCAAGGCCGCAGTCACTGTCGCCGGGGACTGTGGGTATAGATCGATCAGTAGTGCCTGCTGCATAGCCATAGTGCCCGATATCGTTGCGCCGCCGAAGAAGAGAACGATGAGGGGTGCTGCGAGGTTGGTTCTTGCAGCCAGTACCCATCCCCAGGCAATGACACTGGCTCCGCCAACCAGAGCCGTAGGCCAAACGACTTGAAGCCGTGTCTTTTCAACGGGAAAGTGCCGGAGGTCGTCACCGCGGCGCAGATGGAGTGGGTGGTTGATGTTGCGTGCAACGCGGCGAAAGTTCCAGTCGAGGAACTTGCCGGCGCCAATGGTGCCGATAGCAGAACCAACGCTGAAAGGACTAGAGAGTGTGAGAACATATAAGTTCATGCGGGAGGCCAAAGGACTTACATGTAGCAAAGACCAACCTGTAGCTCGTTATAATTGTAGATGTCTTTGAAGGACGAGGGGATGGGTACTAGGATCATGTAAAACCCACAGACCATCAACGAAGTGAAGAGCATAATGAGAGCCACGTCCTTCTCCACAATTATACGCAGAGTCACGAGCGGATTTGGGATCGCCAGGCGCCCTTTCGCCTTCAGCTCCTTCGCTGTAGTTCCCGCTCCCTTTTCACGGTTTTTGCGACCTTTGATGAAGTTCCAAGCACTCTTGTTCAAACTCGGTGGCGAAATGGACCCATTACCCACGACCTTCCGACAAGTCTCCGGCACGAAGACGATGTAGAACGCAAGGTAAATACCAGATGCAATCACCAAAATCCAGAACAACCATCTCCAGTTCAGAAATTCGGTCAGAATTCCACCAAGGGTCGGTGCGATCGCAGGTCCAACCATCATACCCGCTTGAACATAGCTGATGTAGCCGGAGCGTTCGGCGGGTGTCGCAATGTCGGCCATGACGGCGTTTCCGAGGGCAATAGTGCCACTGCTTCCCGTGCTCTGGAGGGCCCGAAGTACGAGTAACGCTGCATAGTCGGACTGTAGCGCTAGTGCGATATTTGCGACAAGGTAGATGCCGAGGGTAAGAATATACACCGGCCTCCTCCCAGTCTGGTCTGCCATGTCGCCAAAGAACATCGGCGCAAGGCCCTGCAGGATCATGTACGTGGTAACGCTTAAGTTGATGCGGCCGACGGAGACATGGTAGAAATCGGCGAGAACGTCGAGCGCGGGCAGGTAGATGAGGGAGGACACAGGTGAGAAGAGGCTACTGATCGCTGACATGATGATGATGAAGACCTTGACGCGATGCGAGAAGACGGTGTAGGCGACTTCTGGGCGATCCATAGTCGCTGGGTCGGTCGATGTTCCTGCGTTTTCGACATCTTGTAGAGTCGCGGGGTGCTGGAGATCCGTCGAATTCCTCATTTCGGCCATGATAGCGAACGCGGCCAGTCATAGATTCCGGTGGAGAGTGCACCAACGAGACACCCAGAAGGCCTTGTTGAAGGATACATTAGAGGGCGCGGAATGATATATATTTTCGATGAGTGAGGCGTGTGCGTTGGTGATCGTCACAACAGTTGTTAGACTTCGCGTCGGTGTTAGCGCCTAAGTCCGAGTCGCGCGGTACCGTCGGCGATACCAGTATCACATTAAGCCAACCGACGTCCGCGAAGAACGCGAAATCCGAACACAAGACACCGAAAGCCAACGTTACATAAGTTGAGATCCGCTGAAGTGGGTTCCAAAGTTAAAAGAGCGATCGTGGGCATCAAATTGGCTTCGATGTGTATTCTCAACTCCGTTCGCCAAAATTCCTACCATGGGTCCGTCATAGCTCTCATACACTCAATCTTCCCATGCGTCCGTACGTTGCAGTAAGTGTCTGCCGTGTCAGAAATTTTGGACTTGGTGGCGGAGGTGATGTACGACGCAATACCGTCCAGATACTCCCTCGTTGGCTTCTCCAAGATGCCCGAAATTCTGGCCAGATAGTATATTTGGGTACAGGGCGTTTTGAACTCGAGGCTTATTTTTTCAAGCTGGGTCAGGTGGTGCGAAACCACTCAAGACTATGGCACCGATGGGTTAGATAGACAACACCAAGCTCGGTCGCGATTCCATCAGTGGGGTATGAACGGAAGATCCACTCTAGTAATTGATAACGGATATTGGATACTCTCCCGTGGGAAATGCAACGATTGCAGTTCAATCAAAATACCTTTAATTTGAGGTGAAGCATTTGCCGCCGCAGAATGACTGCCAAATTACGGCGTCTCTGCGCGTAGAGACGTGTTTTAAAGGGGATTCTCCGCGAGATGCATGGGGTGACCAGCAACATGTTCCAACGGAAGGAAAATACTCAGGTCGTGCGATAGTACACGATCTCGAACGAACTGCCAAAGAGATGGTAACAGGTCTCAAGGCACGAAAGATCAGCGTCAATGCTTGGATCAAGCAATGCATCGATGTATGGCCTGGGGATTCATCCAATAAATATTGGACTACTTTGAGCTAGTGGGACACTCTGTGGGATCCTTCCAAGGACCTGAATTACACTAGGTGGCATGCTTCCACGGATGCCATTCTGAAGAAGATGGATTGCCCACCGTGTGGGTGTGCAGAAGGGGCTGAGGCTGTGATCATGCAAATCCTCAAAGGCGGGCATTAAGGGAAATAATTGATCTATGGAGTTTCGTGTTCAGACAGTAGATTTAACGTGCATCCAAGCGTGACGGATAAAACCCGCGTCACGGAAAAGACTACCAGTACTTTGACCTCGCAGCAACAGGAAGCTTGCGTGCTGTAATTCTTGCCAAAGTGCCCTTCTATACTTATGTCTTAGCATCGGATGAAACAAATTCGTTGCGCGCTACCTTGCCACTGGCTGCTCAGCGAGAAACTACGGTGGTCGTAATCCATGCGAACAGTTCTTTATGAAAGAAAGTTATCCTACTAAATCGCACGACTGCCTTATATTTACTACCAGAAGCCTTCATCTGTACCTGCCCCGATCGTTGTCGTCCGGCACATTCCTATCCATGGCAAATTCATGTCTTCCTGAATACCGCTTTTGATCTCCGTTCACCCAGTCCCGCCCCGCACTCTGATTTGTAACGTTGCCTTGGTAAAAATCTCTCCCAGCATTGCCGGTTCCCTGCTGAAATACGTCTGCTTCGATCAAGCCACTGTTATTGAATGTCAGCGCTGCTGTAGATGCAGCGTGCTTCGCTTCGGCAGGGTTATCTTGGATTGCCTGCTCCTTTCCTCTCTTGATCCAGTCATCGAGAACCCCTTTGAGACTAATGAACCCGGCATCATGCGGGCTGGTGAACTTGGTCATGTCCATGTGGTTGGCGTCGATCCCGCAATTCGGATATGGCAGTATCGTTGCAGATTCTTCAGGTACCACGAATCCCACAACATCTACAGGTACTGTTTCGTAGAAGCAGAAAATTTTGATGTTCTGTAACATTCCATCTGCGCTCAATTGTCGCTGAAAGACTTCTTCGACTGCTCTTAGCACTTCCGACCTCTGCTTCAGAAGGGAGAGTAGGTCCTTATTGGTCCTCCAGATCCGGTCCAGGAGCCTTGCAAGAGTGTATCCCCATGTAGCAAGGTAGGACCCAGAGTGTGGGGTACCCATGAAGACGACGCCAGCCGCACATGCAGCGATACTATGGAGGCGAGGCTCGCCTGGCTCGAGCGAAACAAGGAGTGCCTGTTCGGTGACCAGGCCACCGAGGCTGTGCGCAACGAAGAAAAGAGGCCGTTTGTCCTCGTTTGGCCGGCTGTTGGAGATGGCATAGGCAAGGGCTTTTCCATATCCGCGAAGCCCTTCCCCGCTGGCGTTTTTCCAGAGGCCTATGACGTTGGCATCGTAACCGTATGTGATGATCCGTGCTGTCGGGTACTGCGTACGCAAGAGACTGGGAGTAAACGTGCCGTTCGAATGCATCCAAGTAGAGTCGCGTCCTCCGGTCAAGCCATGGACCAACCAGATGCTGCAAGATTAGTTGCATGTTCGTAGCACGCGGACGGATTCATACTCCATGTCAGCATTCTCTGGATTTGAAATTGTCCAGATGCCAAAGCGACCGTCTGTTGTTTCCCTATAAGGCTGTAAGACACGAACATTGTAGGAAGATCGGCGTGCTTACAATGAATTATTTGCAGGGTTCACGACCGAGGTCGATGACAGAGACTCGTCCAGAATGGGAGGGGGTTGCACTGTCAAAGCCATCGAGCTGGTATTTCCACTAGGATTATGGGCTACAAATGGGCTTCCGGATGATATAGGCGTATCCTTTGCCCGCCCTTTCAGAAAACCTAATGGAGAGCGAGGCATAGTACTAAGGCTGAACGCTGAAGGTGTGCATTTAGCAAGGTATAAATAAGACAGGATCGACACTCGCGTAGCCGCCCCGCTTCATTAGAGCGTCGCCGATGATTCGCACGGTAGATAAGCAGGGTATGCTGACTTTGATGTAGGCCTTCTTTGCTAGTTCTACGTTGCTCGTCTACGGTCGAGCTCTTCATGGTATGGAGTGAACGATGCAGAGATCGGAGGCAAAATTGAGCGTACGTGTCCGGCAGGGTTGCGTCTTGCTTGTTGATAGCTTTGCCTAGATGATGCTCGATCGCTGATAGTCACGAGGGTGGCCGCGCTGGTTATATATAGGCACACCCCGCGTGCGGCTGAAGAGCGAGTTCGCCAGGCATTATTCCGAGACGGCATTCACGATACATATTCTCAGCCGAGTTGCGGTTGCTCTGCATCCTTTCTATGTGTAGATATAGGCCGAAAGGGACAGTATGCAATGGCGGCCGCCGTGCCCCACGATAGCTTTCACAACATTGGGCCCGTCAGCGCTGGCATAGTGCAGCAGGGAGCAGGCCACGCAGCGCGCGATCTCTACAATGGCAAGTCTTCTGCTTCCCTGATAAACAGTATCCGAGATGACGAGCTAACTAGCGCATATAGGTCCCGTCACCATCGTCTACGGCCACCAGCCAAAGCCCCCACCGTCTTCCACCGTGCCCTTCCGGCGCGACAACGACTTCATCCCCCGCGACAACCTTGACAGCATTCGCAAGATCTGCGCTCAGCCCGCAGGCCGCGCAGCGCTGGTCGGCCTGGGTGGCGTAGGGTGAGGGATGCAGCGCCCTGATACTGAAGTAGCGCTGATTGTACACCCAGGAAGTCCCAGCTCGCCATCGAGTATGCCTACCAGGTGCGGGACGAGTTGCCGGCGACGTGGGTGTTCTGGGTGCACGCAGGCACGCAGGCGAGGTTCGAGCATGGGTACCGCAGGATCGCCGAGGCGACGAAGATAAACGGCTGGGACGACCCCAAGGCCGACGTGTTGCGACTCGTGCGCAGTTGGCTGTGCGATGAGTCGAACGGGCGGTGGTTGATGGTGGTGGATAACGCCGACGATGCGAGCGTCTTCTTCCGGGATATGTCCCAAACCGGCGGCAGCTTACACCGACCGCCAGCAGAGCTACTCTCTGACTTCCTACCGCAGTCACTCAACGGGTCGGTTCTTGTCACTTCACGGAGCCAAGATGTTGCATACAGGCTTACAGGCGCCTATGACAGTGTTGTGGTGGTCAACCCAATGGGCAAGGACGACGCGCTGGCCCTTCTCCAGAAAAAGCTCGGCTTTGTAAGCAGCACAGATGAAGTGGAGCAGCTAATACGCGCCCTCGACTCTATGCCGCTCGCCCTTACGCAGGCAGCCGCTTTTATTAAACGGAGAGCGCCACGCATGAGCCTCTCGAGATATGTAGACGAAGTCTGCAGGAGCGACCTTGACCGAGCGCGCTTGCTGAAGCAGGACGTGGGAGACATTCGTAGGGACGGCCTGGCTTCTAACTCCATCATCGCCACATGGCAGATCTCGTTCGAATACATTCAAAAGCAGACACCGAGCGCTGCTCGGCTGCTGTCACTCATGAGTCTGTTTGACCGACAAGGAATACCTGATTCGCTTCTCCAGAGGCGTTATGGAGGAGACGAGGAAGAGGAAGCTGACTTTGACGATGACATCGACACGCTGACCAAGTTCTCACTCGTTGAGATAAGCGAAGACGGACGGGAGTTTTGGATGCACCGGCTAGTGCAGTTCTCGACCAAGAAGTGGCTAGAGCTGCGCAACGAGCTAGAGCTGTGGAAGAAGACGTACGTCATGCTCATAGACGAGAGCTATCCAGTGGGGCGGCATGAAAACTGGGCCGTGTGTCAGACGCTATTTCCACACGCTGAAGTTGTACTGAACAGCCAGCCAGAGAACGAAGAGGCGCGGAAGGCATGGGCATCTGTGCTCTTCAAAGCGGCATGGTATGCAAGCGAGATGGGACAGTACAGCAAGGCGTACGAGATGGGCTCCAGTGCTTTGCAGGCTAGGGAGGCTGTCTCGGGAGCGGAGCACCCGGATACGCTCGACAGCCTCAACGGCCTTGGGCTTGTGGTGAACTGGCAAGGTCGATACGACGAGGCAGAGATAATGCTTGAACAAGCGCTGGAAGCAAAGAGACGGGTGCTCGGAGCCGACCACCCATCAACGCTGACCAGCATGGCCAACCTGGCGTCAACGTACAGGAACCAAGGCCGGTGGACTGATGCCGAAACGCTAGAGGTGCAAGTGATAGAGACGCGCAAGACGAAGCTCGGGGCCGACCATCCTGACACGCTGAATAGCATGGCCAACCTGGCGTCAACGTACAGGAACCAAGGCCGGTGGACTGATGCCGAAACGCTAGAGGTGCAAGTGATAGAGACGAGCAAGACGAAGCTCGGAGCCGACCATCCTGACACGCTGACTAGCATGGCCAACCTAGCGTCAACGTACTGGAACCAAGGCCGGTGGACTGATGCCGAAACGCTAGAGGTGCAAGTGATGGAGACGAGTAAGACGAAGCTCGGAGCCGACCATCCTCACACGCTGAATAGCATGGCCAACCTGGCGTCAACGTACAGGAACCAAGGCCGGTGGACTGATGCCGAAACGCTAGAGGTGCAAGTGTTGAAGACGCGCAAGACGAAGCTCGGGGCCGACCATCCTCACACGCTGAATAGCATGGCCAACCTGGCGTCAACGTACAGGAACCAAGGCCGGTGGACCGATGCCGAAACGCTAGAGGTGCAAGTGTTGGAGACGCGCAAGACGAAGCTCGGGGCCCACCATCCTGACACGCTAACTAGTATGGCCAATCATGCATGGACGTTAAAGGAACTGGGCTCTGTTAGCAGAGCAATTTCTTTACTAGAGGACTGCTGTAAGCTGCAGGTGGTAGTCCTAGGTGCTCAACATCCCGATACTATATCATCTCGCGATGCGCTTATAACATGGCAGTGATAGATTATAGAATTTAGCAAGCAGATAAGAAGCAGAAAGGCGCGATGAGTCGGAGGGGGTCTACGGCGAATTCTATACAGCTCAGCATCTTAGTGTCGAGTCTCCTCGCTCTCTTCTTTGACGGTCAAAGTACTAATGGGGTTAATTTCGTTACGGCTGTAATTCTGTTAAACACGGATGCACGTTATCTCTTTCGTAAACTATTTCCCAATACATAGACAGCGACTTTTGGTACATTTGCAGTGTTGTTTCGAGCCTAGAGAGAATCAATCTTTGCTTGGACGCCAGCTATCCGAACCTTGACGCATCTTGGAACACTAATCCCATTGGATAGTCATGCCATGAACTTCCACATACTTCATAGGGTAAGGTTACACACACTCCATATACTGCTTCAATGGCACCGTCTCCGCTAGAAGCTTCGTCAACCGCTCTGCAGAGCCACACGCGCACGATCCCTCCCCATCTCGCGAAACAGAACCACTGCGTACCCGAGTCTCGGCCTCCATAGCTTCACGCCTCGCAACAATGTAGAGCTCATCATTTACCGTCTCAAGGTCCTGGAGACCGAATTGGATGAATTTCATAAATGAGACGACTGCGTGCTGTCGTAGACCAGCGTGGTTCAGGCTTGCAAGGATCCGGGTTTGATCAGGTTTGCCTTGAACCTCCGATGTGTTGGGTCACTCCTCCCTTAACACCACCCTCTGGACCTCCATCCCTACGCGCACCTGTACCCAAAAGCTTACCCAGCGCTGACCCCATCTCCATCTGAAGCCCAAATTCCACATGGCAAACCCTCAATCCTGACCTCGCACTTCTTCGACATAAGCAAGACCTCGAATTTCTCGAAAGCCTCTCAACTTCCCTTGCGCGCTGTCCAAGACCTCTAGCCTCATCCTCCCAGAGTACCACCGTGATATATGCATGGCGTAGATACGGCAGCGCAAGCTACCACTTCCTAAGCCGCTCTCTGACCGGCGACCAGGGTTTTGTCGGCGTGAGCGGGTAGCCATAGCGACATGGATTGTCTGATCAGAAGCGCAATGCAGGTCGTCGAAAGCTTCAGTGGAGGCAAGAGTGCTTTTCCGAGCTGTAGATAGTATGGGTACGTTGGCCGTCTCGTATACCTGGACAAAGCTGTATCTTCCTAAAAATCGACTTTTTGAGGACAAGATGTTTCCCGTGTCTAACCGTGGTACGGTACCAGTTCGGAACGGAAAACCGTGAGTCGAGCGCCATCTGACAGCTCACCAAACAGGATGTCGTTCGCAGGTCTCGCGCCACGTTTGTTTGATCTACGGGTCTCCCCCACTGTCATAGATGAGCCTCGACCTCCCGACCATCGCTTCATCTACCACCCTCTCCACACTTCCCACCAATCCCCCATCGAAGAACGCCACGCCTAACTCTTGGCTCGTGAACCAACTCGCGCGATCAAGATTTCCCGAGCCTAGTACGAGCACCTCTCCGTCCACAATTGTCATTTTCAAGTGCGACTGCTGCGGTTCACCTTCCTCTTCGCCCCTTCCCTTTGCTCCATTCGCGGGCTCAAAGTAGGATACAAGTAAACGACCGGGTTGCGACGGTGATATAGCGGCTTCTTCATCGTTTGCGGGACGGCGGGTACGAAGGTATAGCTTCTTGTGTCGTTGGACAAGTTTCTTGATGCAGCGGGATGTTGTTGTCCCGGCTGTGACGAGTTGCTCGAGTATCATGAGTCTTTCGGAGGTGAGGATGGTGACATTGATGCCGCGTTCTAAAGCGCGGAGGAGCGAAGAAAGTACTGGAGGTGCCGTTACATTCGGTGATTGGATGCGGATACTCTTTTCGGCCTTTGCAAAGAGCGTAAGAACGAAAGCGTTAAGTGGTGTTGGTGGTGAGACGATTGCATCGGCTGAAGCAAAAGGCCGGAAAGCGGGGTTGCGACGATGTGGACTAGGGAGAAACACAGTCGGTATATTTGTGATGACCGATGGTTTATTGATGGCGGAGAAGTGGGTAACGATGTGGCCGTTACCAAGATCAGAGGTGACTACTTCCTCGGCTGGCCAATGTGATCGGTTTTCTTCGGCGCCGTGTGCACTTTGTAATGGCGGCATGCTTCGGCGGTCCCAGAAAAGGTTGTAGAATTCGAGGAATTGTTCGATGATTGGACCCGAGAAAGTGATGCAACCCTCGAACCATTCCTCCCAGCTGATGTTGCAGGATGGTAGCACGACCGTCTGCCGATCGATAATCATGAACTTCGGATGCATGACACTAAACGGAAGAATGAAAATGGACTTGATCTGCAGATCAAGACCACCAAGTTCGGACGGGTCGAGCAGCCCGAGCTTCTTCGTCCACACAGACGGCTGGTACGTTTGTCCCGTCACTGACTGCTTATGAAACAGCTTTTGGAAGAGCGAAGAAGAAGAGAAACAAAGGCGGACTCGGATCTTCTCGGTACCGCGACGTATAGCCTTGTCGGACAATTTACGAAGGATTTCATTCATCGTTTTAAGAGTGTCGGATCGAGCCCAAAAGCACGTTACTAGGATAAGCTCATGGTTCGTCGATTCTAGTAGCGGTGCCAAAGAACGGTAGATGGCAGATCCAGTACCATCCATAAAGGAATGAACAGTCGAAGTGCTGAACAAGGAGCGCGGGTTTTCAGCGTAGTAGTTTGGGTCATCTTGGACATTGAGATGGGACGCGGCATTGACTGTTGCGTGAAAAGGGTCGACGAAATGTGATTGGTTGGGCGGATTTGCTGGTATCGGCATGTTTAGGGCAGTGACCGAGTCCCTTCCAAACAAGAAGCTACCCAAGGAGAGCATTAGCAAGCGCGTGAAGTCAGCATAAGGATTAGAGAGTGGCGAAACATCCGAACAGGCTCCAAATCGATGTCAACGTACCAGATTAGCCTATGTTGCAGAGCCAATGGAGGTAGACAAACAGATGATGCAATCCGTCAATCGGCTTGCTATCAATGACACTGAAAGTAGCGTGATGGTTCTTGAGCTGAATGAAATCCTGCTGATAGATTTCTGGACGAGATGACGTTGGAGTTGGTGCCAACCCGCAAGGAAAGCAACAAGCTCGGAGCATCACGCTAGCAGCTTATCTGTACTAGCGCCTCAAGGATGCTCAAGCTCCAAAGATATGCCCGCCAAAATTTCGATCTCCAACACGACGCAATCGCGTTCTTCATTCCACAACTTACAAAGCCCCGACAAGCCCGCAACTAGGAGCAGTATTTCCCTTACCCTCCCGCCATTTAGCCCGAAGCATCAACTAGAAACACACCAACCCAACGCCACAATGCCCGTCACCATTCTTCCCCCATCCGCGCCCGCCGCGACGGAGCACCTCAACCGCGAAGACTCCGATGCAGAAATGAGCGATGACGACCTGCCCACATCCACATCAAATTCCACCTCCATCGTCACCCCGGGCGAGCCCATAACGACCGACCCGCAATGGATGCGCGGCCACGGGACCTACATTCCCGCTGATACCACTACCATAACCTCCACCGTCGCGGGACACCTACATAAAACGAACAAACTGCTCTCCGTGCAACCACTCCGCGCCCGCTACAACCCCGAGATAGGTGATCTAGTTGTGGGAAGGATAGTCAGCGTACAGGCGAAGAAATGGAGTGTAGATATCGCCGCGCCGATGTTGGCTTCCCTCCCACTAAGCGCAATAAATCTACCAGGTGGCATATTGAGGAGGAGAACGGCGGTGGATGAACTGAACATCCGCACTTTTTTCAGCGAAGGCGATCTTCTCGTCGCAGAAGTCCAGTCTCTACATCAAGACAACACAGCCTCCCTACACACCCGCTCGCTCAAATACGGCAAACTCCGCAACGGCCTCTTCACCTCGCTCTCGGGCGCAGGCGGTGGCATCCTCTCCCGACGCGGCGGCGTCGTCCGCTCAAAACGTCAAACCTTCACCCTCAACACCGCCGCAGGCGAAGTCGACGTCGTTCTCGGCGTGAATGGGTACATTTTCATATCCGCGCATTCACAAACACATTCCGCCGAAACGAAGGACGTCGGTATTAACCGATTAGAAGAGGGCGTATCAGAGACGCTGTATTCGAGCGAGAACGAGGTTATTGACATGGCGTTGGCGAGGGAAATTACGAGAGTGAGCACGTTGATTAGGGGATTGGTGGGGTGTGGGAGGAGGGTCGATGAGGATGTCATCGTGAGGGTTTATGAGGGGGCAGTCGAGTTAGAGGCTGAGGAGAGGAGTCTGGGGGTTGTGGAGAAGGCGGGTGGGGCGAAGGGGGTTGTGGAGAGTGTGTTGGGGAGGTTGGAGATGGGTGGGTGAAGAGATGCCTAGAGGCCGAGACCACTAAAAGAAAAGGGACATCGAAACAACTACGCGATGTCAGTCTGACCCGAGCACAAGGCTTTGTTAGCGAACAAGCCAAGACGCGTAGCTTCGCGCTTCGGCCGGGCATCACAACCGATGACGATCGCACAGAGCATAAGCATGAAGAAGCAGCAGGAGGTTGAACAAGCGAACATATTATTGATTCAATGCGAGCAATATTTAGCTTCCGTCGTGGCTATAGACGCATTACTTCCCCAGTGCCAGAAGAGCAAACAAACAAAGACTGAGACTATATGAGCTGCCTCGTGCGGCACGCATTTTCCCATCACCAACGCCGTGGTACCAGTGCCGAAATCGAAGTACTCACAGAAACGTGTCACAATCCTTCTCCGCTCAGACAGGCTACCGGAGCATTGGGAACAGGGATGTTGCAGTCTCATGGAGAGGAGTGGAAAAGGCGAGTCGAACTACAGGCGCCATTTCACTCAACTCAACCTACCATACGGCAGAGAGTCAAAAGCGAACCGGCACCAAAAATAACTCGAACCCGTTCGCACTCACCCCATTTACGACTCCAACACCAAGATCTCCTTCTCCAACCTTCCCAAGTCCCCACCCGCCTCCACCACCGCCCTTACAGCCGCCTGGCTTAACTTCCTCCGCTTATCTGCGGCCTCCTTCTCGCGCCTCGCCTTCGTCTTGCTACTCCCGCTCGGTGCCACACCAGTCAAGATCTTCCGGCTATCCGAAGGCGTGAAGTTGACGAAGCCACTTCCGCCGGTGGACAGACTGCCGTTGCGCGACTGCGTGGACGAGTTTGAGGATTTGCGGCGGTGGGATTGGGATGTGCGGGAGGAGTGTGTGGGTAGTTGTTGGGCGCTATAGGTATGGGAGCTGACGGGGTGGCGCCGCCGTGTGAAGCGTGGCTGGGGTGATGGGGATGGTGAGCGAGAAGATGACCGTGGGTTGGCGGGGGTAGTGCCAATTGGGATGCCTGGGGTAGAAGGTCCATATATCGAAGAGTAGGACCCCAATTCAAATGACGAGGCTCCGTTCGCCCCGCCATTAACTTCCCCACCAAAACCAGGAAAACTCGCCGAGTCGCACGAAATACCCAGACCAGCCACACTCGCAGTAGTGAAATTCATATCCTGACCCGCTCGAGTCGTAGAATAGCAATTCGTGCTTCCCGGCGAGGCAGGCTGAGTGACCGGCGCGGGACCGCTCCACCATCCCTCAGCCTTGCCACTCCCACTGGCGCCAAACTCGGGCGAGGCTGAGAAGGATCCAAAGTCGATGTTGGGCGATGTGTCGGCGCCCCACGTGCTCATGGATAGCCCGTGTGATGCAGGCGGGGTTTGCAAGGCTGCGAGAGCCGCAGTGCTGCTGTTGAGGTGGTGCGAAAAGTATGCGCCGGCCATCCCATCGCTGGATTGTGAGTACTGAATGTGGTTTCCTGAGCCGTTGCGCGCCGAATTGGTGTCCAACGCCGGACTTGAGAGGGGTGTCAATTGGTAGTTGTTTTGGGGGAGGTCGGGCGAGGTAAGGGCGTCGTCGTTAGCAAGTGTATAAGGCTGAGCATGGTTGCGGACAAAGAAACCTTCTGTCGACTCGCTTTGCAGCATCTTTGTTGATGGAGGCGGACTATGCAAACCATTGGGGGGTATGGCTATGTTGAAGTGGTCGGGCGCCGAGTCCATTCTGCGAGTGAAGAGGTCCTGGAAGCCGGCGCGATAGTGCGAGGGTCGTAGCATCTTGCCCACGAAACTTGATAGCGATGATTTCTTCGCGCTGGTATGTTGCTTTTGGATGCCGTTTGAGCGGACGGAACGATCAGGTGAAGATCGCGGGTTTTTCGGGGGCCTTGCAGGTAGCGGTTTTGGAGTAGAAGGCTGAGAGATGGCGCGCGGTTCAAGTTTGTCGAACTCGAACAAAGCGTTTAAAGCAAACAAACCAGGGTCGCTAAGACAAGCTTTACCACGACTCTGAGGATACACAGCCGTCGTAGATTCAGCAGTAGAGACGGTTATGAGGGGAGAAGAGTAGGGCAAGGCTGGGTTTTGATGGTGGATAGCCTTCTGCCAAGCCACGTCGTCTGCATCCCAATTGGACAATGCGGACGACTCGTAGGAATCGCTGCCGTTAGGCTCGGGCAGCTCAAAGAGATGCGCCAGAGGATCTGAGCTAGATGGCTCCGCGGTGGTCGAGTTGTCGCTAAAGCTGTGGAGCAGGTCTGTTTCAACGTATTGGCCAAAGAGCTGGTCTAGGTCGATGGATTCTGCGTCTTTGTTGGAGGGGGAGTGTTGCCGCATCGAGATGGTGGTGTGGGGTGGTAGGAAAGAAGTCATTGGTTCGGCCTTTTACGTGCTGGTGGGAATACCAGGTCGACGGGAGGCGCTGCGGAAGGCTTGCAGTAAGGTTCGAAGGGGTAATCCGTCGCAAGAGGAGGCGTAGATAGGTGGCAAGCGTGTACCGTGCAGATGGGATGCAGCCGAAATCTCAAGCCAATGATGCTCAAAGCAAACAAAGTAAACAACCCCAAACGGACCAATCTATACTCGATATATACTGCTGCATGAAGCTGCTCCAGAGTTCCCCCCAACCTCGTCGTTCGGGGCGCATTCCGGCTATACTTAGCGACAGAGCGTGGAATGGATGGTGACATAAGCAGGTTTCTCGTGATGGGCGGTAGTTTGATGGCTTTGCAGTGTCTGTATGCGAGACAAACAGCTCGGCTGGATTTGCGAGTGGCTGGGCGTTGCGATCTGTATGTGGGCATACCGCAAACAGCCACATACCTTGCCCACCACGTTGCATTCCGTGGTCGAGCCCACGTCGCAGAGACTGACAAGCGTCACAATCGTCTTGTCTGGTGCTTTGTTGATTTTGATGGTATCCTGATGGTGGCGATGGTGTTGGGCGTGAGGTTACAACGGGGTTTTCCGAGCTCTCGTTGCGCGCTTTTCAGTGACCCGGTACGGCGTCATAGCTTGATCTCCTCTTGCGATCGCGATTGGTCAAGGTAAACCATCGTTCTCCTCCACTCGAGGTGGTTGGACCTGCCCCTCTATTTCCCGACTCTTTGGAATGTACGTCTTGCATGCCGCAAACAGACATGTTTCACATCACCTGACTGACAGCTCCGCAAGACATGATGATAGGATGAGTTGCCGACTCGAGAAGAAGCACACCATAATGCGGTTTCCGACAACCGATAGGGTGCTAAGGAAATCCAGGGCAGTGGATGAAGGCTATTTCGACTCTTAGATGTCTCTTAGAGCGCAGCTAGAGGACATAGTTTCTTACCTCGATGTGACTTGTGACTATTGATTTTCACGCCACTGTTATGGTCTGAGGTGGGATCCGATTGCCCATTTCGAATGGATGTGATGTCGTGATAAATAAGGGTTGGAAGATTTGGGGAAAAGATTGGAGGCGATGCGCACAGACAAATTTCGTCTGATCGGAACCGAGTCCCACGAGCGTAACACGTCGGACCTGCAGAAACCCATCGTACAGCAGCGCGCATGCATGCACGACGTCTTCGGTCTGATCTCTGGGTTTCCCAACACATCCGACCCCGTGGATCCAACAGCTCTCGCTCGAGGTGGGTGTACATTTGGTCGCTGTGCATGCTCATCCCCTACCAGACATGCCATTCCGAAAGAAGTCAGGCTAGTCCTGGCATGGTATGGAGCAGTGAGCGTTCTGATTTGGTCGAGCTTGAGTCTTGAAGCAAGACACGTTTGCGTTGGTCGTCGTGGTCGAGGTGCAAAGTATAGGTGTCATTCGTCTCCCATATATACATTGGTGTCGGTAGTCGTGCTTTTGACGTTGGTTGAACCACAAACGTCATTTTCCTGCTTCGTCGTTCACTTTGCGGGGCGCACGGACCCACTAAAGCTGCACCTCCAAAGCTCAACACCACACCCATCTAGTGCGTACATCTGCGGACGCAACTCTCCTAATTGTTTGGTCCACCCACCCAATGATGGACCCCAACGCACCGCCGACCGATTCCGCACAACCCTCCCTCATCCGCTGGATCCTCGGCTTCCTCCTCGTCGGCGCCTGCTGGGGGCTCACCACACCCTTCATGCGCCGCGCTGCGCTCTCCTACACACCGCCCACGCACGCTGCGCTCTCGGACCCGCGTAACTCGTGGCTGAAGAAGAAGGTGCTGGGGATATGGTATGCTGTTATAGGAGTGTTGAGCCGACCGGCGTATGCGGTACCGTTGCTGTTGAATGTGACGGGGAGTGTGTGGTTTTTTGTGTTGATTGGAAAGGCTGGTGAGTAGACGTTGCACACGGAAGCGGGGCTGGAGTGCTGATAGGGTGCAGAGTTGAGCTTAACGGTGCCAATTACAAATTCGCTGGCGTTCTTGTTTACTGTGTTGGGGGAGTGGTGGGCGGAGAAAAAGGTTATAAGCAGAGGTACGTCTCTTTGTATATCTGTACCCTGGTCGATGCTAACAGCAAGCAGATACTTGGATAGGCATGGCGTTTGTACTTGGCGGAATAGCATTGTGTGTACAAAGCAAGTCATAGCCCGGCTAGAGTCGCAGCAAGATATGTAAACTATACACTCGTATTCAGCTTTGAGAAGCCTTTATCGGGCGGCTGTAGCCAATTCCGCTCATCGTACTTTTGCTCCCCTTCGATGACATGGAAAGTATATATGAACCTACTCTTCCCGCTAACGTTCTTCTCGCTCTTGTGTAGGATGTTCCCGTGGATTAGAACGAGTGTCCCCGCCTTGACCTCGCCCATCTCGTACGCCTCCTCTTTCGCGTCGCCGTTCGTCAATGGGCTATTCTGCAAACTTTTCGGGAAACGCGGGCCCTCGTTGTCGATAAATCCGGTACCCTCCTTGTCGCCCTCTCCCGTTCGCACGAACCGCTGCTTTATCGGCGATCGTTTGTGACTTCCCGCCGCGAAGCTTAGGCACCCATTTTCCTTGGTCGCGTCCTCCAGCGCATACCACCACCCCACTGCGCTGGGCGGATCCGTGTACAAAAAGGTACTGTCTTGGTGGGGAGGTACCGCGCCGCCGATTTCGGGTTGCTTGCATATCACCATCGACTGGAGGACGCGGGGGTCGCGGAAGCCGAGGTCGCGAGCAATGGCCGCATTGTGGGAGGAGAGTGATATAGAACGGAAGCCGTGGTCGAGCTCGTGGAGGTAGTGGCCAATCTTGTTGATGGCGCGGTGTTTGGGTTTCGTGAGCGCGCCCGACTTGTCGAAGGCGTCTATAGCTCGATTAGCATCAACAAATGTAGGACCCCGGAGATTGTGCGCATACCCTCTTCGAAGAAATACCGTACTTTGTCCCCAGACTCAAGGAAGTACTTGTCACCTACGTGGTCCGCGCCATCGTCGCCACCCGTGGAGAACTTGGTCATAGGGTGATCATCCAGCGAGAACTCGTTCAGCTTCTTGTTCGTGTCATCTAAGAGCTCTTTGACTGTGTCTTGTGACAGCGCATCTGGTATCAGTAGGTAGCCATTCTCGTTGAAGAACGCGAGCTGCTCGGGCGTGAGCCCTTCGGTGTGCGACCCCATTGCTGCGACTAGTCAGTGTTCGTGGAGGCTTGCAGATGCCGTCAACGTTGATCGTGCGAACTCTTCGATCTAGCGACCGAGGTAACAACCATATGGGGTAGATGTGGGCCGTTTGTAAGCGTCGGAGCTGGCCGTCGTCTCGAAAGAGGTGGGACGATGGGATGGCCAGCTGCCCCACGATTGGCCCCGCCGTCTGGCCTGGGTTCCGCGCCGGAGCAAACCAGCCTACCCTAATAAACCTCTAGTTACGCCAACACTCTTCAGATGGAGGACAGCGTGAACGTTGGATTTCTAGCTGTATCGTTCACCACGGTAACCATTGAAGGCTTGAAATTGTCCATGTCGCACATGAGGGGGGATGTGGAAAGCGACCCGCGGTCAAGCTTGCCTTTCCAGCTAGCGTGGCATCTCTCCCCGAGTCTCCTCACCACCACACGCACGCATCAAGCCATCAATCACGCGACGTCTTCCATCTAGCCTTTTCGCCATGTACCCGCTTCGCCCCTACTGGCGACGCCGCCATCGACGGTCTATATTTGGGCTTCTCAGCGCCGCCTTCATTCTTCTCGTGCTCTACAGTTTCTCAACGCGTCTTCTTCGGCCCGCTGTCTCGCACCCACCATACCAAGAGATTATTGATGCCGCTACGAAGCCTGAGGTAGTGCAGCCTGAGGAGAAAGAGCTCATTGTAGCCAGTCTTTCGGGTGATGATACCACCTGGCTGCATGAGTTCTTTGATGGATGGAGGAAGAATGTTTACGTTGTTAATGATCCTGCCGCGCCGCTTACTGTTGCTGTAAACAAAGGCCGAGAGGCTATGCCATTCCTCACGTGTGTTATTACTCGAGCTTTGATTGCCGCAACGCGCCGGCTAACGCAAGTTCAGATATATCATCGACCGTTACGACGACCTCCCGCATGTGTCCATCTTCATACACGCCCTTCGGTATCAGTGGCATAACGAAGATCCAATGTATGACGGCGTCCCAGTCCTCAAACGGCTCCGCCTCGAGCACGTGCAGAAGCGTGGCTACGTAGCACTACGCTGTTCATGGACAATGGGTTGCCCTGCTGAACTGCGCCCTCTTAATCCGCAACCCAAGAACGATGACCGCTCTCGTGCTGAGGAAGCCTACGCGGATGTTTTCCGGCGCTTCTTTCCGAGTCAAGAAGTGCCCAAAGTCATTGGCGCACATTGCTCGAGTCAATTCGCGGTCTCACGGGATCGCATTCGAGCCCGAACGAAGAAAGAATACGAGCAAATACGTGACTGGCTAATCCAAACGAATCTGAACGACCAAGTCAGTGGCCGTATTATTGAATACATGTGGCACATCATCTTCGGCATGGACTCCGTCGACTGTCAGGACGCTGGCGAATGCTTCTGCGAGGTGTTCGGCTTATGCAATCTGACGTGCAATCGCGAGGGGTGCGAGAAGAGATATATACTGCCGACGTATGCGACGATCCCCAAGGGATGGCCAGAGGTTGGACCTGGAACGGACGGATGGCCCGAGAAAGGCTGGACGGACTGAGCCACTTGCGGGTCATCGATCGATACCTGCTCCTACAGAGTCGAAGATCAGATTCGCGTTGAATTCTCATCACCAACTTTGTGAACACGCGTGGAGACGCGGTGCGCTGTAGAGCTTATGTAAGACTTGCGGCATCCGCCGGCCCTGGGTTGAATTCCCCGTGATGAGCAGGCAGCAGCAACATCGAACCCATAATGTCCTCGTCTCCTACCGGAGCGACGAAACTCGTTTGCTGAACCAGCTCACACAATCTTCTCCGATCCCACCACAGCTCCGTAATGACGGCTTCAAAGAGCAAGAATTGGAACGAGTTGCCGTTGGCATTGCAACGCAACGTCCTCCAACACCGCCTCGTTTTCGACCGGCCGATCACGCTCCAAAGACACGATAGCATTATAAAACGTGCACTCCTCCCGTTGGCTCTGGCCAATCGACAAGTGCACCTCCTTGCAACTGAGATATACTACGAATCCAATACTTTTATCATCACGCCCCAAACAACCTACCGCAAGCCCTGGCCGAAAGGCCTTATGCCTGTCCTCTATCCTAGCCGTGACGTGGGCCATTTGGTACGCAAGTTTGTACTGCGTGTCGAAGTCGGACTATGGCGAAGCTCGAATTCTTTGGAAGCGATGCTCACTGCACGCTGTTGTTATCTGAGCATGCTACTCATCCCTGACAAAATTCATCCATGTTATCTGCCGGGTCTCACTGCGTGGCAGCAGAATTTCCCGAACCTCGATGAGATGAAGTTGGTATTAGTGGATGGCTGGGGTTGCGAAGCCAAGGAGCATACGCCGATTCAATTCGCTTGGTTGGATCAGGTCCATGTACACATCAAGGCGAAGAAGGTGGAAGTCGTGGTGGAAGGACTGTGTCGTCTGGCCGGCAATGGGTCAGCACAGCCCGCTAAGGACGTACACTGTGCATGTACTCAGCGAGTTGGTAGAGTGTTCACGCGCTTATTGGATGAACACGGTGATACCGATGAGTTTCAGAGAAAATGTTCTGCGGTATCAGAGATACCACACGAGGACCCATCGACGTACATCGACGACGGAGGACAAGGTATCTCGAAGAGTCCAGCTGTCGCGACTTTGTCAGAGGAGGAACACAGCGGGAGTTTGGATGAGATGTCATCGAAGTTTGATCAGGCCTATTCTAAATACGTCAGCATTCGGAGCAAAAGCTCTCCGGCTTAGTCGGCAAATAATATTCAGAGGGGTGTCATTATGTAACGTGTTGTGATTGCGACGCAGCTCAAACCTTCGATTTACGGGCCGCGCTGTCGAACGAATGCCAGGAGCCCTTTCTAATAATCCAGATGCGGCTCGTTCAACATCTCAAAACATCTCCACCACGCTGCTTGAGGAATTGGTGGCTGTTGTGAAAGCAGCGGTGTTGGAGGCAGAGTCTGAACTCGGCTGCGATCGTAGGGAACACCACCCTGGGCCTAGACCATACCGCTGATAGTGACCTCGATGAAGCGCGCACAATTGCATGAATGTCGCCGATGAGCTTCTCCTGCTAGTCTTCCGCCTACAAGCAAAGGCGTTACTTTACAACATCACTGACGAAGTACAAGTAGCAGTGTCAAACCAAGAGTTTAAGATACGTACTCCAACTTTCAAATAAGCATTTCCAGCTTCGTACCCACGTTCATGATGCGGTCAAGTCCATGCCTATTCCCCCGCACCAAAGAAGCCCACACTCTTCTTCTCATTCGCCCTCCTCAACCGCAACACCGTCTCCAAATGCCCCATCCCAAGCCCCTCGTCATACTTAGACGCCAACAGCTGTGCCGTCTTGAGCACATTCTTGATCTGCCTGCCGTTCAACTTCTCCTTACTCAACTTATCCAAGTCCCCATCAGAGAACGCGCCAACGCCCACATTCGAGTCCTTAGCCTGCGCGCTGCGGTTCAGGAAAGTAGACCACACCTGCTTACGACTAGTTTTATCTAGGTCGGTGAAGTTGAGGGTGAGGTGGATGCGCGACTCGAAGGCTGCGTCCATGTTCTCGAGACGGTTGGTCGTGAGGAACATGATGCCTTCGAAGTACTCGAGGAGACGGAGGAAGATGGCTACGAGTTTGTTGCGGTCAAGATCGCGGGCACTGCGGGCTTCCATGAAGACGTCTGCTTCGTCTAGCAGCAGTACTATGATCTGTCAGTCGTGCATTCACGCAAATAAGCAGATGGACGTACCAGCGTTCCATTTCGAACACATCTCTAGTATATCGTGCAGCTTGTTCTCCAATTTAACCGGCTTACTCCCCAAGTCTGCAGCCCCAATTGAGTAAAGTGGCGCTCTGAGTGCTTCGGCCACGCTCTCTGCCGTCAGTGTTTTGCCCACGCCCGGTGGACCTGCCAGCAGCATAATGATGCCTTTGCCTTTGCCCTGCACGAAGTCGTCAAACTGCTCGTTGTTCTTGACTTGCGATTCGGCAAAGGAGAGGATGAGGTCTTTCTGTCCCTGTGGTGCAACGAGGGAATCGAAGGCGTCTTCGTCCCAGGTGATGTCTGTGATGCTGGAGATGAAAAAAGAGAACCATTTCTTGTCGCGCAGAGAATAGCCGCGCACTTTGGAAGAGGCGAGCAGATGCTGTTCTGTGGTGAGGGAGAAGTGAGAGTCCGTAGTGATAGTAAGTCTCTTGCCGACGGGCGCGGGCGGTTGCTTCTGGCCGGCGTTCTTGTCGAGCACGACGCAGTCATCGTCCGTCTCCTCGCCACTAGCAGAGACTACTGTATCCGAGCGCATCTTTGGGGTCTCCAAAGCCTCGAGAGCCATCTTTTCACCGTAGCGAGTGAAAGAATGCGCATCGATGATGATACGGCTATTGACGTTGTGCTTCTGCTCACCGCGATGAGCTTTGCAGATAGCGATGCCATCGTAGCCTACAAAATGATGTCCCTTGTAGGCTTCGAACAAGCGCCCACGTTCAACAAGACTTTGCTTTAGCTCCTCTGAATGTTCATGAAACTCCAATGGATACGCTTGGAATTTGGTAATCTTTTTGGTGCCTCGAAACGCAGCGATGTTGATGGTTGTCTTGTTGTACCCGAATGCAGTGCCATCAAAGTCGACAAACTGGCAGTCTAGCTGGTACACCATGCCCGAGTTAATTGTAGTAGTCTTTGCCGTCTTGAGTTTGTAGACGCGATCGTTTCCGTTGGCTTTGGATTTGTGGTAAACGAGACAACCCGGCTCAAACAGAGTCCCGATCTGTTCAAACCTCATAACTCCATGGGCGACCATGTCTTTGTTCTCGCGGATAAGCGAGCCCAGCTCGGCCTCCAGGGTGGAACACAGCAGGGTCAAATGGGTTACAGCTTGCGCGCGCATATCCCCCTCTTCAAGCCCATTCGGAAGTTGTCGTATCAAATCGTCTCGCTCCGCGCACAGGCGATCCCATCTGTGCACAAAGCATTCGAAGGGAGATTTGAACTCAAGACGCTCGAGCGAAGTAGTAATTCCCGGATATCCGTCTAGCACTCTAGCCAGGCTCTGTTTGAGAAGCCGACTCTGAACGACGATGGAGTGGAGATCGAGACTCTTGCTTGGGTTGGCCGAGAGCTTGTAACGAGCGACGAGTGCGTGCTTTGCAGATTCCGCATCTTCGACTGGGGGTTCTGCTCTCGTAGGGTACTGGGTGGACCACTTATTGGGCCGATCTGGATCCTCGTACACACAGTGTATGGAAGGCAACGTGCCTGGCACAGCGGCAGCTTCTTTAGGTGTGGCCTCAATTGGCACGGGCATCGCAGGTACAGTAGCCATAATGAATGATAAAGTTTCTGTCTGCTGGCGATCTGATGAGGTTTTGAACGGTAGAAGCGGTATGAGAGTGGAATCACAAACTCTGAAAGTCGTTATTTTATATACATGCAAATCGAGCTAGCCCCGTTGGCAGCCTGGTTTGACTTCGGGAACAGGTGGGTCGCCTAACGGATCGGCGATTAAAGCAGCACGCAGTGTGACTGTGCCACTGTCATCTTTCTTGTATTCTGACGCTTGGCGGCGGCCTCTTAGATACCGCGGAGCTTGGGATGCCGGCCTAAGGGCTGCTGCGCGCTATTGCCTGATGTGCTTCGCAAGTTATGACATGGCAGAGGCCGCCAACAAGAGCGGTCTCGCCATTCTTAGTCCGCTGCATGAACTTGAACATGGCATTTTCCCTTCAGAGCTTTGAACTAAGCACCTAGTCGCATGCAAGAATGGGTAGGCATCCGCATCTTGACCCGCCGCTAGGGTAGACACGCTCGAACGCCTTCAAGCACTGATCTATCTCTCCGTAACGATATTGTTGCCTCACCACGACCCTTCCTTGTAATGTGGATCCTAATTGTTCTCAGAACGTCCAACATAGCGGTGGTGGCTCCCCGGAAGGATCGTGACCGTGACTCCCCGAGCTCCTCGATCGACTCATTGTTGGCGATCAAACAACTCCGGTCCGGCCCGGGGTAGTTAGATGACTATGGTGAGGCTCAGGCTAATTTATCGAGGGGCGAGATGGATGAGGTAGGAGTCAGTCGATATAGGATCATCTTTAACGGCGACAAGGCGAGGCTTGGTTGGAGTCAGTGGTTATTTGGCTGGCGCTAAACTGGATGCGGGTAGCGCCCCTTCACTCAGCCATGCTTGATCTTGAACAGCCCTGTCGCTTGATTGAATTCGAGAAGGTGGCGTGTCTATCACGAAAATCGGTCAACGCACTACGACAAGTTTATTTATAGGTTACTATGATGGCCCCAAGCCTTCCGACGATCTCTTTCAGCCATCTTGCCAATAAACAAGCCCATCCGAACATCCATTCATCCCACCCAAACCAGCTTCCAAAGCCCACCGTTTCCCATCCGTACACTTCTCCCCAATGCGCAAAAGCAATAGCCGCCCGTAGACCGCCAGAAATAAGCGAAAGCTCCAGCCCTCCAGCAACAACTCGCATGCCATCACACGACACTGATCCATCTTGAAGCCATCCTGCCCCACGGCTAACAACCGTGACATTTCCTGCGTACCGTCGTTCTCTCAATAAATCAAGTGGTCTCGAGACTCTTATACATCTTATCGCGTATAATGACAAGGGTATACCGCATTCTCTGGTCTCAATGAGCAATGGGATCCACTGTGGCAGGATAGAGCGATCGGGGTCTGCGGTGCAATGTCTTCCTTCCACGGCTACACGAAAGATAGCAGCCCGTGGACAAGACCCACAAGTGTCACCACTTCGGCGCGGACCGTTGCCAATGCATCAGCGAGAAACGGAACTGGAGAAGCTGTTCGAGCTACTATCGTTCGAGTGTTGCGCTTCGATTCTCAAATGACCGTAGAGTCGATGGAGCTGAGCTTACCGGTGCGTTGTTAATACGCTGAAAGAAGTGCACTCGACATTAGTCGAGGCACCCTACTAGATCTCAGGGATCAATCCACCACTCAGCTCCCACGCCGCCGGGTCCAAGATATCCGAGTCGAACCAGTCGAGCGAAGGCTGACACTGGAAGAGCTGCCTCATCATCTCGTCGTCCCAAGGGGCCATTGCAGCCCCTTCAACCGGTCTGGACATGCTATTAAGCGTATCGGAAGCGTTCAGTTCCGCTTGCGCAAGCGAGAGCTCCAAAGCTGCGCTGTTGGTCGAACCACCCTCTGGAGTGCTTGTGGTGGGTGCTTGAGCCGCATTGGCGCCATACACCATCGGTCGGCAAACAGCCAGTAAAGTGCTGCATAGTCTGTGGAGCTTTTCCGCGGACTTGTTTTCCACAACCAGCGAAGACACACTGTCAGCGACATCTTGGAGAAGCTCAAAATCTCGCAGATTGGAGGTACCGACCACGTTGCAGAAGAGAACGAAGAAAGGGGTTAGTGGATAAGAGAGAATGGTCCTAGTAGGTATGAGCGAACAACGAAAGTTCAGTCTTCTAGGGGCTGTACTTACCATGACAGATACGGGCTGTACTCTGCAACGAAGCAGCCTTGCTGCTTCCCGAGATGCTGTATTTCCTTCACGTACCTCAAGGCTTTACGAGCGCACTGAAGACACTGTTCTCTTTCCCATGCATCAGTCGCTATTTTAGGGCTAAGTCGGTGCACCGATGTCAAAGTGGAGAAGTATTTGAATTCCAGACTCCGCCAATGCAGCAGATAATCGGGGTTGGAAGTGGTGAGGTCTGTCGGGCGTGACTATACTGTATCAGTATGTTGCTCCCGTGGTGGAGTAATCGAACGCACCAGTTCCATCGTCGCGTACACGTTCGTCATTCTATTTCGCAGATGTTCAACGTCGACACTGACAGATTGTGGCGACCTAGCACTCCTCGTTGGAGCACTTTCCAGCGTCATCTCCAAAATCTTTTCATGTATCGGTACCATTTCCAGCATGACCTTCGCGAAAACGGACATGGGATTGCCAAGGTCATGATCCACCAAGGAGGAGACTTCGACACCTAGAGGTGGCAACGATGGTGGCCGGAATAACAAAAGGCTCATTAATCGGTCGAAATGGTAACACCAAGCAACGGAAATGTGTATCTCCTTGAGCTCGTCTTTGTCAGAAATCGAGTCGAGTGCATCCATGTTCTGATAGCCCAATGCGACCAAAGTGCGCGATGCGTAGGCCGTCAAACTCCAACAGCTGGTCGTGTTACCGATTATATGCATCAAAATAGCCTGCCCGTATGAGTCACTGTCAAAAGATTGGGAGAGGTTCGGGCTCACCCCGGTGAGCAGAGTCTGAAATAGCAGCAGGGAGGGCGGTGTCATGAAGCTAACGCCATCAAAAGCTGTGAGAGCTGCGCTGAGATGATGCAGTTGCATCTTCTTGATATACTCTCGCACGGTCGGACTGCTAGGGCCTTGGAGCTGGCTGGCCTAGTGTAGGATCACAAAGTTAGCAAGCTCAGTCGGATTCAGTACCTCTTGTCGTGGACCAGAGCCATGTCGGTTTGATGATTGTAACACAATTGTATTGTGGAATACATACATATAGATTCAGCGCTGCTTTGAAATGCACGATGACTTTGTACATGGTGAGGGTACGTGCATCTGCGTTATTCTCCAAGAGACCGACAACCATTCTTTCCAGTGCCTTCGCTGGAATATGACCAAGCGTGTGAAGCTGCACTTGCGAAGTTCCAGTCTCGGCGTATTGATCTAATGTAGTCAGTGCCACATCTGGTACGCAACATGATTGCAACTCACTCGCAATCAAGACCTGGAGTAGCTCATTTTCGGTGAGCTCGATAGGCACTTTGTTGCTCCAGACCTCACCTTCAGTAGCTGAAGACGAGTGGTGTGAGAGTTGATCAATGAAAGCGATGGCTAACTCGAGCACGTTCCGTTGATTTTCCGCAAGGGAGTTATTGTGAGAAAGTTCGTCCAAGATGAAGGTAAGGCCTTCGCTGGGCCGCTGTGACTGAGATCCTTTGGAAGCCACCGAGTCCGGAGGCGAGAGTAAATCCTTCGTGGCAACGAGCTCGCCATCGAACCGTCGCTTCGGAGGTCTGGGGCCAACTTCCGCGTCCGCGGAAGTTGGTGCGATGGCAATCACGTCGTTGTCGCTGATACGAGGGGCAGCACCGTGGCTAAGTACATTCTCCAAACTAGATAGCTTCTCGATCAAAGCACGGATGTTGTCGTCCCTGCCGCAGTTTAGCAACCTAAATTCACCATCAGGTGTTACGCCTTACTTGCGAGGTCTAGCCCGAGGTATTCGCTTATGCCGTGTACGAAGGCAGTCAGATCCCGAGGTCAGACAGTTTGCGCAAGGGTCTTTTCGGTCACATTTGACCTGTGGAACTGTTCAGCAGTAGCGCGGGAATAGTCATTGCAAGACATCGGACCTTTCTAGAGTAGCATAGATCACACTACATCGTAATCAGTAAGACTGTACGAATCGATGAAGCTCGCGCAAGAGACCACTCACTGCGGGAATGCCACCGTGAGCAGCCCATCGCTCTTCGGGCATGGCTCTTTGAAAAATATAGTCGAAGTAGCTTCCATAGATGACGCGCGATTGAAGATGTCCCACATTCAGCTGCAAGTTGACAGTGCAAGGTCGGGCGTCAGTGTGTGATTCTGCCACAAAGACCGTAAAACTGCACTCAGTAGAGTTCTGGCTGGGCTAGATGTAAGTACAAGTGCATTGCGTATGGGTAATTGCTCGCAGAAGGAGCACTCGCTAATGATTCGGACGCGCCAAGGATGCCGAAGCCGAACTCCTGACATACGTAATCAGTCATGTGACTACAATCCTCTGAGGTTATGACGTCGGGATTGTCTCCTTTGTGTGCAACGAGAGGTTCGTCCATAGCGACTATTGCGTACAGCCTGCGTCTTGCAAAAAGAGGGAGAGTGGTGCGTTATACGAGGGGGAGACGTTCAGCCACTGGCTAACGACTCGCCGACACAGTGTAGCAAGCAGAACCCGATTTGTGGCTTTCACCGACTGGTTCTGGCGGTCTGGTAAATCCGTGAGCCTTGCAAAAGATGATCAAACCAACAAGAGCGTTGTGTAGTCTTGGTCGCATGAGCTGACCTGCTGATCCAGCCGGCAGACTTCAGAGGCCAGGACAGTTCAGGCTGTTACAAAGAGTCCCACCGCCGTTTGATTTATGTCTGACGAATAGAGCAATGCGCGCATATCTTTGTGCGATGATACGACCCGGGGACCGCCACGCTTAATATGATGTGGGGTTTCATTAGGGGTTTGTACCAGTAGCACAGCACAAAGCGAGTAGAAAACAAGAGAAGAAGGTCGCAACGAGAGGATCCGCAGCTGGATAGGGATCTGTGGCTGCGGATACTGCCGGTCGATCACACTAACCTCTTCGAGACACTGACATTTCGGCGACCCCGTTCGCATGTTGGCGATAGAGGCTTTAGATATGGGTTGATCCGGAGCAAAAGCAATTTTTTAAGAATAACGTGTCCATGCTGTAGGCGTTCTGACCGTTGCGTCGGAACGGTGTCAGCAAGCTGGAGATGGGCTACGGGAAACTGCGTGGGGGTTTGTGGGTTCGCGATCCTTTCCATTCTGGGGGCCATCAGGGTGGTCTCGAATATGGTGAGGCAATTTGGCCACAGATGCTCTTCAGCTCTCACAGACAAGCACTCGAATGTGAGGGTTGCGAATGTCTGCTGTGACTTGGTTCGACTCTGAGCGAGTCAGAAGACATGCTTCTCCCTGTCGCCGGCTGCGCGCCGCGCCAAGATGACGTCGTGGCAAGCAGGGCCTAGTATTTGGTACCTGACTATTGTACAGTACAGGACGCCAACGTCGAAAGTGTCGAGGGTAATAGGCGTTACATAACGTGGGATTCACTTACGTGCTAAAAGGCGGGAATGTCACACCCTTTCAAATAGGCGGCGCCGATGTTAGCAATCAGAGAAGGGTCAAGGTCGCGTTGTGGCGCGCTGGACAGTGCGGGCCTCAAAGTTGAGTTGATGGCGAATGCACCGACAGGCTTCCTCGTTGTCTCAGAAGCACGCCGTCGATTGACTCGACGAGGACGGTCCTGCACTTCCGTTTCATCTGCTTTCGTCGGCGGTGAAATTCGCGAAGGCTGCGGAGGCTTTCCAAATCCATCGTGTGGTGCGTCGACCGCCAGGATGGAAAGGGTAGGCAGACGTCTATGATGGGGAGAGATGGCAGGCATGTGATGATGTGCGCGACCAGCCCGGTCCTGTTAGACGGCAGGATGGCCGTCGGCGAAACAGCCAAGGACGTCTGTAGACGCTGTAGACGCTGTATAGACGCTGTCGTCGAGGGAATTGAAGCGCCGTGGTGGCTTTCCGAGGCCGCGATCTGTTCGAGACGGACTCTTCGACGGCCGCAACCACAGATGTCGCGATGGTGAGGGATTGTCCGGCATGGAAGAAGAGGCGCAGAATGTCGCGCGGCCAATCGCCCCGGACTCCATGTCTGGGCGGTGTGGGGGCGCAAGGGTGCATTATCATATGCAAATAGGCGAAGATAAGAGATACGCGCACCGGCAGCCCACCAGCCCACCAGTCCACCAGCCCACGCTGGACCACAGCTGCAGGAGGGTCCCCTACATGTAGAATCAGCGCGGCATCGCATGCCGGCAGACGGCCAGCCAGACACGTGCAGACGGTAGCTAGGTCGCGCAACATGGTGTTGGAAGCAAGGCGTTGCAGCTCGGTGCGAGGTGTGCAGACGGTAGTATGTAGAGAATAGGTAATGCAGCGCGGCTAGCGTGGCCGTGGCGGCGAAGCGCGCGCGTGTGGGGTCGTCGTCGCTTGCGGACCTGGGAGCATGGCCGAAGGCACACCACCAGACAGACTGGCCGACCGACAGACGGACAGCCCTCAGCGATCCCTCGGATTCCCTCCCCAAGTCCGCAGCCATCGTCACCAATCCGCCGTCAACGCGCCAGGAACAGGCCAGAGCACGCAAGACCACCGACATTCCAACAGCATGCAGGCCATGCGGCTGTCTGCGCGCTGGCCTGCGTGTCGCCGGCAGGCCGCGCCTTGCCCTGCATGGGCGCCGAATCCCACGCGCTCGCCGCTCGCTCCCTTATCTTCTCCCGCTTGGCCACCGCCCGGGGACATTCCACGAAGCCAAACCGCAGGGCTGGAGTGCGGTGCGGACCCACACGCCCGCGGGCGCTCGCTCCAGCGCTGCTACCGCCTAGCCCGTTGCTGCACGGAACAGGCCAGAGGCCAGAGACCAGAGCCCTCCGCGTTGCACGTCGCCCGTCCTCAAAACCCACCCTCCTCCACCCCCAAACCAGCCGTCGCACACGATCCACGCACTCGCTCCTTTTGCTCTGTGACACCGACCCCGACGCTGACCCGAGAGCTTGGTAGTGAGCGGTAGTGGGCGGGCCGTCTTATCTTGTGCGCCAGCCTCATCCAGCTTACCCACCGTCGCTCTCCTATATATCGCCGCCCTCCCTGTCGCTGCTTGGCCCTGTTGTCTGCTGCCTCTCCACACTCCTTCCATCACTAGTTGATATAGCGTCGGCCTTCATGCGCCGCCCAACCCACGCTCCGGTACTACAACTTGGCCACGCCTTCTGGTCGACCACCCATGTTCCATAACCCTAACCACCAGAGCCTCGTCCACCTGCCTGGCAAGCCCGCCCCGAGCACCGATGCACCGCTACCCCGTGGGGAATGCACCAAGATTCTGCCTGGGTCTGAGACCGGGGGCGCGCAGCAGAGGTGTCCATGTCGCACCTTCTATCCCAGCGCCGTAGTCCGCACGGTTTGCGGATGCGGGCACCAGGCATGGACTCACGAAGCCGAGCCGCTGTCGGCGGTGCTGCAGGACGAGTATACGCACGTCATAGAGGAGGTCAAGCAGTTGAAGCTGGACGCCAAGCGGCGCGACAAGTTTGAGCGCGACATGATGCAGGAGCTGCTCAAGGAGAGGATGGCAAGAGAAGAACACTTCCGAATCTACAAGGGCATAGAGGCCCGCATGTACGAAAACATGCTGCACATGAAGGTGCAGTTTGACGACAAGGTGGAGGCTGTGGTCGACAAGACGCAAGAATTCAACGACCAGATCAAGGCCCTTCAGGAGAGGATGTTCATGGTGGACGAGGCTTCGATGGACCTAGAGAACCGACTCGACCGCGTAGACAACAACGCGGGATTCTCGAGAGAGGCGACTCCTGGAGCGTCCACTCCAAAGGCACTCGTGTCTACACCCAAGACCCCTCCGGTCCCGCCGCTGCCACTGCTCATGCAGCCACAACACATGCTGGGTCAACTGCCTATCCGAACCGACAAGAAGTATCCACTTTCCTGGAGCGTGCGCGTCATCTTCGTGCCACGCAAGGCTCAAAAGTACGCATACGACCCGGACAGCAACGGCTACCGGCGATGTGCCAGCCGCAAGCTTCAGCAAAACCTGGACTTTCCCAGCCAAGACAGCTCGTGCTTTGCGAATCGTATCGAGAACGCGTTCAAGGGCATTCTGCGCGCCCGCCCATGGATGCCCATGAGCGCTCATCGCCCAGCAGACGAGCCGTTTGGTCGCATGGCGCTCACACTACTCCCGCAAGACCTTATCCATCGCGACGTGTGGGACTACCCGTTCCTCGAGGACCACTGCATCGCACACGACAAGATGCAAGGCGATGTGCTGTACGTCACTCTACAATACGAGGATGTAACGTGGAACGAGATCCGCTTTCTCCCTCCCGTCGTTGGCGCCGACGAGGCTTGCTGGCAACACGACGAAGAGCTCGACGGTCATGCCAAGTACAAGAGCCTGGACTCTGAGATCATGTACGATTACCAGGACCCTCCACCCACGTATCAATCTCGAACTCACTCGCTGGCCGACAGGGCGCCCTCGAAGCTGGACGTCCTCGCCGACTCGGCCTCCATGCTCAGCCCTATCGAGCGGGTGCACTCACTGTCTACGCGTTACTCGTCGGAGCGAAGCAGTCTGCGCAGCTTCGAGTCGCAAACGGATGAGACGGACGACGAACATCGCGACAAGAAGCCGAAGCTCCGGACCAAGCAGTCCATGCCCGCCGTCAACGGCTCGGGCCACGTACAGCAGCCCATGTACGTCTCTGGTCGCTCGAAGCGGAAGATGCCCGTCCGCGAGAAAGGCCCCAAGGAGCCACTGCACTTCAACGTTTCCAAGTGGCGGCCTGCACTTCTCAACCCTCACTCCAAGGGCAAGGAGGCGGCTCACGACTCTAGCTCGAGATCGTGAGCACGTTGTATCATCATTGCGAGCCACACAAGACGGTTTTTCTTTTCATTTGTGCTTTCCTTTGCCATGTTTTGGGGTCACATAGAGGCGTTCTAGCGAAAATCCTCGGCAGGAGGGAATACCCACATGGCGTTCTTGTACGATCACGTTCGATCTCGATTTGGACCGTGGCATATCTAATTTCCATTTGGTCCGACGATTTCTCTTTGTTTGTTTCGGATAGATTCTCGGGGTGAGTTTGCTCCGCGGCGGACACGGCCTGGTGAGCTGGGGCAGTGCACAGGGGCGGTTACATGTGTACGAATAGCTAGAGGTGTAGGCACCTATCTATCGATATCTGTTATCCCACGATCCCACCCACCATTGCATATCAAATGCCTCAAATCGTGCAGCGTGCGTAGAGGACCCCACACTGCGCCCCTGTTCTGATAGCCCGTGCCCCACCGGAGTATCGTCGGGCAGCGGGCTACCCTCGGCCTCGTTCACAGAACGGACATGTAGGTGTATCCGGTTTGGCAGATGGCTAGGTACATATCTACTTATCTCTACTTGTGTAGCTAGGCGTGGCCAGGCTAGCTTACGAAGACGCGAATCGGACGCTCCGTGCTTGGCCGGGGGGCCATGTATGTAATGGGCTGGGTTGTTATCTTTGCGATAACGGTGCGTTGAAACGGCGGTGGCTGTGGACCTTTGTTGCGAAGTCGGATCGATAGCGTTTTGGAAGTGCTGGCAACCGTTGACGGTCGGGATAGGTAGGTGGAATGACGGTGAAGGGGTGCGATGGATGCGTGGTAGGTGCTTTGCTCGAGTGGCGGTTTTCAACGTCGTGTGCTCTTGCGACGGTGGACGGTAAATGCCTAGGGGACGCAGCAGTGAGATCTAACAACCTGGATCGCGGATTTTATATTCTCCTGTCCCGACCAACATGCTTCCATGCTTTTTTCGGACTCCTATCTTTTCCATGATGCCCTTGGTTGAAAGTTCCAGGCTGCGCAAGCCACAACGAGGATGCCGCGCTGCACCAAAGCATACACATCAACAGGCCGCGTGACAGTATACCGTACCCCAAGTAGACCTCAATGGTGAGAGAGACTCTGGTTGATAACGTAACGGTAAGCCGAGTGGGCGTATACGTTGCATCGTGAAGATTACGCCCAGATACGACGGTGAACGGGTCGAGGGGAAGGAGAAGGTGGGAGACAGTAAGCAGCACTCGCAAGTCTGCCTGTCACGGCTTTCCGAAGAGCCAAACGAGACTTCTCCTCGTAGAAGCCATCCTCGGAACCTTCTCCGGCCCCTGAATACGAGCGCGGCACAGGCATGCGATAGCATCCGCGCATCGTCCTGAAGGTTGGTGTTCGCGGTGTGGCAGGCATGCATCCAGGCTCCGAATGCGGGGTTGTGGGGATAGAGTGGAGCACCCTTGCCCTCTGGAACCTGACGCGCTGGTTGAGGAAGGAGCCAACGGCCAGGCCATCGCATCTCTAAGACATACGAGCGTCCAGCGCAACACGACCGTGAAGCAGGCGGCTGAAGCGACCAAGTCTCGCCGTCGCAACACAGACAGCCGGGGCGTCCGGGCTACTCGAAGCAGCCGAGCCGGAGCATTGCCATCCCTTATCAAGCCAGATACGAAGTTCAACGTCAGGGTGCCGTCGATCACGCTTCGCAGGCGCCCGCCGGCCACTCATAGCGACCGACCCCTCGTCGACCGTCACGCACAGATTGGCTGATGCGCCTATCAATCGCGCCGAGCACCAGGGTTACACGTCGAGCGGCCTAGCCTCCAGAACCCGTCCAACGGCTGTCCTCGATGCACCGCCATATCCTGGCCCGTAGCCCTGCAACGTTGCTCCTGGCCTTGCGCGTGTGCTTATCCTGCACATGGCCGTGGTGATCGCAGGCTAGGAGGATGCAGAGGCGGATGAGAGGTTGAGCTGTAACGTCACGGCCGACATACAAAGGCCAGAGACGCCGCACGCGGCGCCTTTGTGAGCCCTCTTTCTTCCTGACTTCACCGCTGCGACGCCTTTGTCTACCGCGAAGCTTGTTCCCGCCACCCCCGTCTCGCTATCATGGCCGACATCAAGGCGCCCCCGTCCGAGCTCATCAAGGATGGCCTCGAGGTCACGGCGTCGAACTCGTCCTCCAAGGATCACGACCACGATCACGATCCTATTCCCCGCGAGGGCCAGACCGAACACCTGCCCTCTTTCGAGCATGAACAGGCTCTCGCATTGAAGTTCGATGTGCGCATCTTGCCATGTCTTGCACTCATGTAGGTAGTCCTGCGGCACGAATTGGTGTCTTGCGCATCGCGTCCTGGGCTTTGGATGAGCTTTGCTGACTTTGCAGGTACCTCTTCAACGCGCTCGACAAGGGCAATCTCGGTAATGCGTATGTGCCCAATTTCCAAGCCAGTTTCAACATTTTCTGATATGTATCATAGAAAGACGGACAACATGGACAAGGACCTCGGTTTCAAGGGCAACCAGTACAACACCATGCTGAGCATCTTTTACGTGCCCTACGTCATCTTCGCGCCGCCAATTGGCATGCTCGGAAAGAAGTACGGACCGCACCGTGTGCTGCCGATTATGATGTTCTGCTTTGGGTCGGCGACGCTGCTGAGTGCGAGTGTGCAGAACTGGAGTGGCATGATGGCGTTGAGGTGGTTTTTGGGTGAGTGGCTCCATTGGCGGAATCAAGCTTGTGGCGTTGTGCCAACGAAGCTTGGAGCCCCGCATACGGTGCATAATCTATGGACATCAGCTGACAGTTAGCAGGAATGGCCGAGTCCGCCTTCTTCCCTCTGGTCATCTACTACCTCACCACCTTCTATCGCCGTGGCGAGCTTGCACGACGCCTAGCCCTCTTCTACGCCGCCTCTAACATCGCAAACGCCTTCTCCGGTCTCCTAGCCTTTGGCGTCTTCCACATCAACTCAAACCTCGACGCATGGCGCTACCTCTTCATCATCGAGGGCAGCTTAACCGTCCTCTTTTCCTTCTTCACCTACTGGTACCTGCCGAAATCAGCATACGAAGCAAGTTTCCTGAACGAAGAAGAGAAACGCCTCGCCTACACGCGTATCCAGATCGACTCGTCCTCCATTGTCGGCGAGAAATTCAATCTTAAGGACTCCCTCCAGATCTTCAAATTGCCGTCAACCTACGGCTTCCTCGCCATCGAGATCTGCCTCGGTGTCCCTCTTCAGTCTGTGTCGCTCTTCCTGCCACAGATCGTAGCTCGTCTCAAGTACGACAAGATCAAGACCAATCTCTACACCGTAGCTCCCAACATCGTCGGCGCCGTGGTCCTGCTCATCCTCGCCTTCACGTCGGACCTCACGCGCCTGCGTTTCCCCTTCATCGCCCTAGGCTTCCTCCTGACCTTCATCGGCTTCATAATCTACGCCACCATCGACGTCGAAAACTCCCTCCGCGTCGCCTACTTCGCCTGCTTCATGATGACGTGGGGCACATCCGCACCCTCCGTCCTCCTCTCCACATGGTACAACAACAATGTAGCGCACGAGGGCCGGCGCGTGACGCTGACCTCCGTCGGTGTACCGCTCGCCAACCTCATGGGCGTAGTAAGCGCCAACATCTTCCGACCCCAGGACGAGCCGAAGTACATCCCTGCGCTAATCACCACGGCGGCGTTTGGCGCGACGGGCTGCTTCTTTGCGACGTTGCTGGGTTGCTATATGGTGTTTGATAACAAGAGGAGGAATAGGAAGCAGGGTGTTAATTTGACGGCGAGGGATGTTAGTACGGCCAAATTGAGGGATGGGCCGAATGATCCGGATTTTAGATGGTTCTTGTAAGGGGGGGAATGGAGAAGTGCTGTCATGCGAGTGGTCACTTTGTACATGTAGCCGGTGCCCCTTGACCGAGCATTATAAATTGAGCATCGAGTCCGAAACGTTCACATCTTGCTGCGTTGCCACACATCCTGGCGGCTACGCCGTCCGCTCTCCAACCCGTCTTCTGCACTCACTTCATATACCCACCGCAGCATTGAGCCATGGTCATGAACTGGCGATGAGAATTGGTGAAATTGGGTTTCTCGATGTTTTATCAAGGATACTCCCCTGACTGTTTACTGAACACGGAATGTGTACGTTGGTAAGACACTACCTGGAACACAGGTGTCGAGATAGAGATAGCTCAGACTGCTGAGGTTGATAAAGACGCAAGGACAGGAGAACGAAATGTGAAGGTTGGGCGGGTCGGGCAACGATGATGGCGGTAGATGTACGTATGAGGAGAAGAAAACGAGGTGTAGATCGACTTGCAGAGTACCTGCACGCGTCGAAACACGCCTGGGAAGCCGCGCAGCCTTGCAGTTGCACGTGGATGAAGGGTGATGTATGGAGGCGACTACAACCCTTCCACGAGCGGACTTCCCTCGGAGACTTATGCCTTCGAGCAGTACTCCGGCGCTGCCACAGAAGAGAGCCATTTTTCCAAAACACATTGGGGATCAATTTAGAGCGCATCACTGCTGCGTTTTGAGTATTGCAACCAGAATGAACTGCTTCGAAGCGTCTTAGTCAAGTCACAGGTCACGGAAGGCTCCTGGATGGGTTCTGTGGCATTGGATTGGTAGAACCGCAATGTGCTGCATATCGGATGCATGCGTAGGTGGTACAAAGTCGTGTTGCCGGTGGTGTGCGAAATTACGTCGAGGACGTACACGCAATTCCAGCACTCGATTTGGCAAGATGGTAGAGGATAGACAGACAGTGGATGGCGACGATGGAGGTATGAGGGGCTGGTCGGTAGACTAGCTTGGTCAACCAATCAGGAAAGTGGCTTGTCCGAGCCGCACCTACCTCCATCTCTACGCGCAGTCGCGAAACATCCGCCTTCAAACAATCAACAACCCACCACCCTTTGATTCTGCTCAGTCCGATCGCGTCAGTCGTGAAGAACGTATTATCAACAAATTACCCATACCCATTTATTACTATAGCTCGCACGACGCCTCCGCAATCCCGCCCGCCAAACATTGGTCCCGTCTCAACGCGTGTCTCTGAAGTGCAGCTGTCAACAGCAAGCATGAGCGCCACCACACCCCGCCGTGCAGACATGCCTGCCCCCAGTCCCTCAAAAACGACTCCTCGTCGCGTCCTGGGAGACCTCGCGCCCAACGCAATCAACACGCCGTCAAAGCAAACCGCCGCCCTCGAGGCGTCTGAGATGCTGCGAGCTCAGAGCCCGCTGAAACAGGTCACTACGCTTTCGCCGCAGCTGCGCGTGGACAAGGAGAACATCACCAGTATGAACGCGTACCCCCAAGGCCGCAAGAGGAGCATCTACGAGGTGGACGAGGCGGAGAACGTCGAAATCGCGAAGGCCATGTTTGGAGCACGCGACAAGGTCATCTCGGGAGCGCCAGTCGGCCTGACTGCTGCGGCGGTGCAGACCCATACGGTACTTCTCATCTCTAGGTCGACGCGTCCGTCACGTCGCTAACACGGTCTAGGACATCACCACCGTCGACCTCCCAATTCCTGGGTCGCCAACCGAGCGCAACACGCCGAGCCCCGAGCCGGAATTGCTGCCAGTTCTAGACGAGTTGCTGCCAGTTCAGGACGAGTCGCAAAACACACAGACCAGCCAGTTCTCCTTCTCAAATTTCGTAAACACCGAGCTGCTAGGGAGCCAGCCGGAAACCACCGAACAAGAACAGCCGCCTGTGGAGGAAGAGGAGAAGAAGAAGAAGTCGAAAGCCGAGCTGCTGCGTACACGATTGCGATTTGGTTACTACAAGGTCGAGACCAACCAGGTCTCCAAGCGCGGTAGCGAGGTCATCTCCACGTGGGAGACATCGTCGTCATACTCCACCGTCGCGTCGACATCGATGCCCATCACATCCTCAGTCGAGTCAACAACATCACACGGCGTACCAGACATCACACTCTCCCCTGTCCATCGCGACGCGCAGCCCATCTTCGTGAAAGCGAATCTCGACCCTTTTCGTCCGATCGGGAAGCTGACGCCAGCTCCCGTCCTCCTTCCCACTGCTGTTTCGTCACGGATGAACTACGACTACCACTTGCCGTCATCGCCACCGCAAGCCATATCCCCTGAGCAGCTGATGTCGCCCGTCAGACAAAAAGCGAACTACAGAACGCCTGTGCCGAAGCGGATAAGGACTGACGAGGAGCCTGGAGAGGATACGGTCCCAAACAGGTTGCAGTCGCGATTTCAGGAAGGAGACTTGACAAGTTCTGCGGTGAAGGGGAATGCTGCGAACGGGTTGTTACAGCTGTCGCATGGAAGGTAGCCCGGGATGAGGTTTGCCGGCGTTTGAGCGTGAACGAGAAATGACCCAGACGGTTCGAGGACGAAACGGTTTGTTCTTTGTATGTAGAAAAAGCTACTACTGCATTTATATTCGATCTAAGGAGACGCTGTATCGGAGCACTGCGTGGTATGGACTGTGCAGCATGTGTTGCTGACGCACTGCATCTTCAATTTTTTGCCTCGAGCAACCACTATCATTCTATTCATTCGAGCCTTCTACATGCATCCCTATCTGGCACACCTCTCCCAGCATATCTCCGTTATGCTAAGCCCCAACAGCAAACAAATCCCACAGCGTGGCCAATGAACAAAGAGGCCGCAGTCACAACAACAGCGCAAATCCAATCGAAACTACTGGTACCACGAACAAACACCCGGACACTAATACCGCACAGTATCACCCGTACCTCCGGTAGGAGATTGCGTGAGGAACACGGATGAAGACGAGCATGGCTACACGTCACTGCGAGTGTGACATGATAGTTCTTTCGATGGCTGTCAACATGCGGTGTTTCGCGAATCTTCGCACCCTCGCTATGGAAAGATGGTGGCGCATCCACTGCCGCCGCTGCCACCGAGATCGCGAGATGATATTGAAAATAGGGAAGGCGAGCAGCTGGCTGAGAGCGGGGTGGATAGACGAGGGCGGATCCTGGAGCAAACATTCGCGGGCGAGGAGCTGGAGCATGTCGACTCGTATTCTCACCAGAACGGCAACCCGGATAAGTTTCTTTCGCAAGGCGGACTGGCCCCTCGATCGGACGTCGATGGTACCTCGAAGCATATACGGCCGGGACCGCTTGCTGTCGACAACCTGTTACTCCCCTTGTCGGACTCATCGTATACGACCAGCGACGTACTATATGATAGCCGCGCCGATCTTCCACGCAAGAGCCGCTTCCCTGTGGCGTCCAGAGCTATCCATAAGAACGATGGGAGAGAAGCGGAGGCAGAACACACACATCGAACTTACGGAGAGCTCTCGCAACACTGTGAGTCTCCCTTGCCACCACCTTCACCACACGTCAGATTCACCTTACCAATTCCGCATCATCCCTTACCTCTTCTACCCTCCTCCTCGCCTTCACATCAACCACCTCCATCCCCCTTCTACGAACAAATATCCCGCCCCACCCTCCGGGGCGCCCGCACCCCTCCATGGGATTCATCTACCGACCTCGCCCTCGACCGCCGCTACCGAACCGGCCGTCGCACCCATGGCGACTCGTTGACGGAACGCTTCGAGCGTGAGAGTCGACGGCTTGTGGAGGAGCGCAGGGTGGCGGATGAAGAGATGAGAGCGGGGAAGCGGTGGACGGAGGTGGATGAATTAAGGAAGTTAGTTTGGGGGGTTTATCCGGAGATGGAGTTTCAGGTGGGGGGGAGGGGGAGCAGGTGTTGTTGTGGGGTCATGTAAGGAGGGTGTGAGTCGATGGAGGAGTCATGATGGAGTACAAAATCTCGAGGTTTCGGAACGCTCGCCCTCACACTCCCACAACAGCGACCGCAGCAGCAACAAAAACAACTGGGTAACAATAAGCAGAATATTCTCAATCCCCCACACTCGGAGTTGGACACTCAGACTCGTTGCAATACCAGTACCCTGACAGGTACCAAGCCGCGCCATTGATGACCCCAAAACGATCACTCAACCCAACGCGATATCCGTTGTCCAGCACGACAGCAACCTTTCCCGGCAGCGTGAACAGTGCATCGATGAACGGGCAAAACGTTCAAGGCATGGGTGGAGGCGGCAAGCGTCTATCCATCGACCCGTATGCGAACAAGGGGCAAGCTGAAAAATATAATGATGTCTCGCCTTTAGAAGACGAGCCACCTCTAAGCAAAGAGCCACCTTTAAGCGACGGGCAAGAAGGGCCACCTCTAAGCGACAGGCAGGAAGGGCCACCTCTAAGCAACGGGCAGGAAGGGCCACCTCTAAGCAACGGGCAGGAAGGGCCACCTCTAAGCAACGGGCAGGAAGGGCCACCTCTAAGCAACGAGCAGAAAGGGCCACCTCTAAGCAACGGGCAGGAAGGGCCACCTCTAAGCAACGAGCAGAAAGGGCCACCTCTAAGCAAAGAGCAGGAATGGTCTTCAGAAATAAGTTTGTCGCCCCTAGACAGCGATTTTGGTGATGCGGGAGGTATGAATGAGGTGAGCCAGTGTGGGCCGGATGCGCTGACGAGAACGGATCGGTCGGGTGCCGGTTTTGCGGGAGATATAAATGAGGTGAGCCAGTGTGGGCCGGATGCGCTGACGAGAACGGATCGGTCGGGTGCCGGTGATGCGGGAGATATAAATGAGGTGAGCCAGTGTGGGCCGGATGTGCAGGAAGGCCGTCCACGCGAGGGACAGTCGGGGTGTTGTGTTATCTTGTAATACTCCTGGATTACAGTGGGGTCGTATGAGCGGTGGCTTTGCTGTCGCCTCCTGGGTGAAGTATGGCGAGCTATGTCGAGTAGTTTGTGTGGCGATATTTCGACATCGCTGCTGGGGGAGTCTTGGGTATAGATTCCGTTGTCATCGAACCTGTCTGTTCAACGTTAGTATTCGAAATAGATACGTGGGCCGGTATTCCACGTGACGGCCTCACCCGGCCCGTACTCCTCCGGCTCCGAGGCTGAACGTGTGCAGCGATAGAGTCAAGCCGCAGCTATCGACTGGAAGGTTTTGCGGTGTTTCTTGTATAATGTTCTCGTGTAGTGCTCCGAGGATGAATCACTGGGGTTATCTAGTCTCCACCGTGCGCCAGCAAGATCTTGTGTAGCGCTGTTGGTTGCTGGTATACCGCCATGACCCATCATACTGTTCGGGGTGGCGACGACTCTCGTCCCCACTGCGCTGGAGCAAGTGCTTGCTACCGCTGTACGTTTAGGAGCACCGGGTGTGGTATGCAGTACGATCACGAGAAAAGATTGCAGAGGAGATAGAGGAAGGGAGTCGGGATTGTTGGCGCCTACGGTGACATGGCGGCTGCTTGGCGTATTGATTGTCGACTTCTGTGGCCTCAAGGGGATCATATTGATTTCCACAGATTCAACATCCTGTCACCTCCTGGACCCTCTCCAGTCGTTACGTCGTCGTGCAGCACCATCACGCGAACGACGCGTGTGAACCGGATCGACCGTCCTTCAGCACCCCCACCACAGTCCAGTGCCGAAGGGCCGGCTCGGAATCCGACGCAGAATTTCGGAAATGATGGCCTGGTGTATACGCCACCAAGAGAGACCACTAGATTAGATCTCCCATAAACCAGATCACGTCTGTACTTGGGCGTCGGGTCCCCTGACGGAACGGGTGCGCGACCGTCGCCTGCACAGCTGCATCCACTTCGTGCTGCAGTTGCACGTTCAGGAGGCTTGGGCGACAGTGTGAAAGTCTGCTCGCGGCGAATTGAATTAGTGAAACATAGTGGGGTGTCAGTATCAGTGGAGGAGAGGTGAGCCATCCATACGGCAAGAGCGGACGAGGCAGCTTCCATTTGTGCGAAGATGTCTCTCCTCCTGAGCGCGGTGTCACGCACAAAACTTCCAGGACGCTCGATTGCGTCCAACCTTTCGTTCGTTTTCAACGAAGGTGTTGTCGGACGTTACCACTCGCATTTGCCGCAACGGACAGCGCAAAGGGCTTGAGCTAACTCTCGTATATGGAACCTCTTCAAAATACCCACCGAGCTACTGGACACGTAACAGAGTATCTGGACTAACCAGAGCTCAAGGCTGTGCAAGGCTTGTGTCGCAAGTTGGGGACGCCTTTGCCTTTGAGGGTGATGGATCCTGTCGAAGATAATGTCGAACGACCGTCACGGTGACCTTCTAGGAGCAAAGACATGTAATCTCTGCTTGATGCTGAGTGGGGAGCAAATCGCCAATCGGCAATCGCATTGCGTCGATTCAACTTCACTGGAGACGCTCGGAATGGACTGAAAGTTGGGTGTCGGCACAACGGAAGGATCCTCGCCCAACGGATACCCTTTGACATATACCACTCGCAATCTTTCTCGCTGCGCGTAATCCTTGGTCGACATTCCCCTCCCTTGGCGGTCATTCCCATGTCTTGGAGGCATTTCCGCTGCCTTGGTGTCTCCCAAGCCTTTTGGGCTCGGCACTCCGTTCCTCCGGATCGCATCTCGGCAATTCCGCGCGGCCAAGTGCCTCGCTTCGACCACCACTCCACACCAAGCCCTCCGTCATCAAGCAGGAGAAAGACTTGGTTGTGGAAGACTTGTGTGGTCCTCTTGATCCGTCGATCCCGCGTTGTTGAGATCCAAATGTGGCTCAGGTGGCTGGGCTGCGTGTGGGGACGCGTGGAATGCGGAACGTAGGAGCCGAAGGAGGTGTGTTGGTGCTTGGTATGACTTCACTGCGTTAGAGAAGTTGGCTGAGGCGTGTTACTGCACGTGGTGGCGGTGCGAGAGGTTGTTGCTTTGGTTGAGACTCATATGGTTATACGAACACTAGGATAGCTGGTGACAGCTCTGCCCTGGACTGCGGCGTCAGCTAGAGGGGTTATATTCACATCGTGCGCAACTGATTGATCAGCCATGTCGCCCGTGTCTTGTTAATAGGGCCGAACAAGCGTGTTTGTGAAAGTGCTATCTCGAGCGCATCTGATGGTAAGATACGGAGGTCAAACGTGGATGCAGATCAGCCTATTATTGTCCCAATGAACCTTTGAGAAATGCAGAAGATGGACGGATCCGCCGTCGCTTGAGCCTGTAACTACGATCTGAAGCCCACACATCTCGAGCCAGTCTTCGCAGAGGGTGAAGAATCCAGGAACGAGATGCGTGAGTCTCCAGCGGCGGAAAAGGACATCCAGGTCTAAGGACAAAGAGCACTCCTAAGTTGCTGACATGCTCGCACAACGTCCGGCTGCAGGAGCGCATCAGCCAAGCAAAGCAGTCCTCTCGGCGCTTTCCAACTTTTATGGCGCCAAGCGTTCGGGGGCTCGTCCCGCTGCTGAAAGATTGCCATGTGCTCCCCGAAGCGCTCGCGGGTGAATGTCGGGATGGTCTAGGATTGGGAACGTGCAGAGCGTTCGTGTGGGTTGCTCGTCTACGGTTGATTTGATTTGTATGCGGCAACGAGCGCAGGTCACGCGCAGACGCAGACACTGGGGGTATTTCGGTGTCGTTCGAAACATGCATGTTCTCTTGAGAGAGTGGCGTGACGCAGGGTCTGGGGAGAAGAACTCCACCTAGATGCGACAGACATGACAAGATGAGGAGAAGTGGGTGATTACTCTGACCGTGATGGTCGCACGAGGATACTACGGTGCCTGCTGCGCGACACGCCTTCTGCAGGCGCGTCTCATTGCCTGTGAAGACGAGGGTGGCAACATCGGCGACTGACGGGAGGGAGGACAAATGGTCGGCGTGCAAGTAGTGCACGACGGGGGCTGGGCAGTGAACGGAATCATGACAAGGAATTCCGCTCTCGTCGGAGGACTTGGTTTGGGAGGACTTGGCTCGCCCAAGAGTTTCGGGCGAGTCTCATGCTGATCTGACCCGCTCGTGCCGAGCAAGCTCGTGTTCAGCAGCGGGCGGCCGGCTGCGCAAGATAGGGCGGGCGGGCGAGAGGCAGCTGGCTGCGCGCGAAGGCACTGCGGCGGCGTGACGGTCGTGTCCTTTGGGCGTGGACGAGGACGTGGAGGGCGACGGCGGGGTAGGATGCATCGAGGTGTGCGTGTCGGCTGGATTGGGGTCAGACGGGCGAGCACTTTGGACGGTGCAGTCTTGGCGGGGCTTGGCGGGTCGCTAGCGGCGTCGGATCGGGCTAGGGCGCCGGGCAGTGCAGTGAGCACGAATGGCGACTCGCTTTGGCGGCAGGCTATAATTTCATGGCGCGCCCCGTCGCCCAGACTTTCCGCCTGCCTACTTCACCGTGCCTGCCCCCGAGCGAAATCTTGCACTGTTTCTCCGCACTCTGCTCGCCCTCAAGACGCCCTCAAGACGCGCTTTCCTCAGCCACAAGTGCGCGCCTGCCTTCTTCGCCGCCCTCGTCCGTAGCGAACCACACGCGATTTTTTCTGTTGTTTGGATCCTCCTGCCAAGACCTTCCCTACCTCGCAACTCTCGCGCGCCCAGCCATCATGGCCGATCCAGCGCAGGCACAGAACTCCATTCCTCCCCAGAACCAAGCCCCTCAGTCGCAGGGCACGCCGCAGCAGCAGCCCTCGCCCAACCCGGCCTCTGTCTCGACCGACTCGCTCGTCTGCCAGTGGCAGAATTGCGGCGAGCGCTGCCCGTCTGCCGAACAGCTCTATGTAAGCCCACCCCCCGCGACGCGACCATGACGAGGCATGCTGCAGACACGCGGCGATGCGTGCACTCGTACGCCTGCTGCCGTCGCCGTCGCGTCGCCGCTAGGACTCTCTTGTCCGCCGCACTCACGTGATCTTTGCTCACCCTCGACAGGACCATGTCTGTGAGCGCCATGTTGGCCGCAAGAGTACCAACAACCTCAACTTGACCTGCCAGTGGGGCAACTGCCGTACCACCACGGTCAAGCGCGACCACATCACGTCACATATCCGCGTGCATGTGCCACTGAAGCCGCACAAGTGCGATTTCTGTGGCAAGGCCTTCAAGCGTCCCCAGGATCTCAAGAAGCACGTCAAGACCCACGCCGACGACTCGGTTCTGCTCCGGTCTCCAGAGCCCAACCGCAACGGTCCTCATGGCCCATCAGGCTACCCAGGCCAGCCCGGCAAACGTAAGTGTTCCCTCTTCCATCCCTGTCCATGCCAAAGCCATGTATCCCCCATTTCCTTACATGTTCTAACCCGCGCCCTACAGTGGTCGCTGACTTGCAAGCACTTGCCGCTACAGCGAGCGGTTATCAGTACCCAGAAGCCGGAATGGGTCAAGGTGGCTACGGCCAGCAGCATCCTGGAGGTGCACCCGCTGGCTTCTACGGAGGTCCGCCCCAGAACTCTGCTTACGGGCCTGTTTACTATGCTGTCAACCCCACCCAGCAGCTGAACAACGACTCGTACGAGGTTCGAAAGCGTGCTGCGTACGACGCACTAAACGAGTTCTTCGGCGACGCCAAGCGTCGCGCTATTGACCCCTCGACCTACTACGATGTAGGCCAGAGACTCATGGGTCTTCAGGGCGTCCAGCTTCCTGTCATTGGAGGAGGCTACCAACAGCAGGGCGGTATGTCTGAATATGGTCACGGTGGCACTATGGTCGCTCAGGCCTCGCACCCGCCGATGCATCCCTATTCACTGCCGTTGCCTAATCTGAGGACGAAGAGCGACCTGCTGAATATCGATCAGTTCCTGGAGCAGCTTCAGAGCACCGTATACGAGAATCCTAATCACGCCGCAGCTGCCGGTGTTCAGCAGGCCGGCGCCCACTACGTCCCGACCGCCTACCGCACCAGCAACTCGCCACCAGGCCTTGCCACCTCCCACGGTGGATCTCACGCCAATGCAGTCCCCTCCACTGCCTCTGACACTCCGGCTTTGACTCCCGCTAGCAGCGTCTTGTCGTACCCCTCGCAGCACTCCCCAGGCTCGCATCACTCCGGAAGCACTGTCTCCCCGACCACGAGAACTTCAATGGGCAGCATGTACCCTACTCTTCCTTCTGTCAGTGCCATGTCCGACATGTCCGCTGCAGCGCCATCGTCTGGTTTGGCCCCAGCCTTCGACGCTGATGGCCGCCGACGCTACTCTGGCAACCTCTTGCAAAAGGCCGCACCCGATCGCCGTGCAAGCGGTGACCACATGGATTTGCTAGACGACGAATCCTCGCCCAAGTCTCGTCGTGACTCGGAGCAGGACTTGCACCACACCGTAAACCAGCTAGCGATTCACTCGCCCAAGGTCGACCCAGCGCTGTCCATGCGATCCCCTAGTCAGGTGTCGTCTACATCTACCGAGCAGCCTGAAGCGTCCCAACAATCCTGGGTTGAGAACATCCGCACAATCGAAAGGCTCCGCCAGTACCTCAAGGAAAGGCTCGACGCACACGAATTCCTTGATGACGGGGAACAAATCAAGAACGAGCCCCGGATGAGCGACGATGAGCGCGACCTGTACCCAGTCTTGCGCGCTGTGCAAGAGGGAAGGGAGTAGACAGGCGACTTGCAGCCACTTGACGACCAGCCACGAATTTCTCGAGAGGGTCGGCGCATAGGGAGTTACACGGTCCCCTAGGAGGGTATGGATAGGATGGGTAGTCTTTTTGTCTTTGCGGGTGTGACATCATGGTGTGAAACGTCACTGGAAAGGTGGTTTGCATTTGTTGGTTCCAATAGTTTTATCTTCAATATCCCCTCTTGTCTCCCTCCGGACACACATCAGAGGGCCTTAGCCTCGATCATTTAGTTCTGAAATTGAACTCACTTCTCCCGCTTTCACACTATAATCCATTGCATCAGACTTGGCTGTGCTCATCCTCTACATGATCTGGACTGCCACATATACTCTTCTTGCCGCCCTGTCTTATCTTGTCGATGGTGTTCTTATGACACATTCGGTTAACGCGCATTCCCCCACTTGCATTCAATAGCACCGCCGGCGCCACGGCCACACTGACTTGACGATAAGCGTGCAGGCCGGCGCGCGTGCCCCTCGTCCGCTGTGCTGGGACGGCGGACGGCCCACAAAAGCAAGCACCACCAATTACCCCACTCGAGCTACTTAGCTCTGGTAGCTGAGCTGAGGCCTCTCGACGCGTATCTTTGCTTCTTACACCCAGCTCTCAGTTGATCAACATCTTCACCACGAAAGACTGCAGCGTCAAAGCGCTCACAAGGACCAGTTTAGCTTCAACGTTGGTAGTTTAGACGACGTAATTAACGTGCAAGATGACGGGCCGCGGCGGAGCGGGCAACATTATTCAGGCGAAGGCGCAGAGTCAGAAGCTTGCTGAAGTGAGTGCATGGCTATTTTCTTAAGCTCGTCGCATAAACTCTGTCGTCGCATATGTAGAGAGATAGGGCGGGCGCCTTCGTCCTCACACCATCGATCCATTGCTGAGAGATATCAGGACCTCGAAGCCAACCCGCCACCTTCCGACCCCAACCCCTCCTCCAGCACGGCATCCACCTCGCAACAACCCCAAGACTACGCGCACACAGGCCGCGGCGGCGCAGGAAACTGGTACCAGCCCACCGCCCTCGCCCAATCCGGCACCTTCACCTCCGCAACCGACGCCACCGCGATCCCCACATCCAGCAAACCGCAAGTCTCGAAGCCGTGGCATCCCGAGACGCAGGAGCTTCCTGTAGCGCGGGCGGGGAGGGGCGGCGCGGGAAACTTTGTGTGGAAGGATGAGGAGAAGGAGAGAGTGAGGAAGGAGGAGGAGGAGAGGAGGAAGGAGGAGGTTAGTGAGGGGGTGCAGAGGGGGGTTGAGGAGGAGTTGAAGAGGCCGGGGCAGGTTAGGCTGGGGAGTGCTAAGGCGGGGAGAGGGTGGTAAATGCGGACCACGTTGAATACACTTTTCTTGATATCATGAGAGCGAGACTTGTCTAACTTCTAGCGCTAATTTACTTCTCCTACTCGCTAGCGATTGCTACATAAGCCTCTCTATGTAAGCACCTATTCCTCTGCTATATTTCGTCCAACTACTACGAGATTCTAGTGCGAGTAGATACTACTACCTGCGTTACCTCTGTAGCTAAACAACTTCAAGTCCTGTCATAAAAAAGGAGGATCTCAGTCGGTGTCTTCTCCTTCGAGAAAAAAAAAGAAAAGTATCACTAAAAAGATCAAAAAAATTGGACCGTCTCGGAATCGAACCGAGCGCTCTCGACTGCCCTTGAATTGGACCTCGGTGGTGGACGTTTAATTTCTACACAGAGTGTCCTCTCTGAGGCGCCTATTTGGCGGCTTTTTAATTTTTTTTTTTTTTTTGTTTTGCGG